>Ga0265292_1000064_pt1 | contig 236887 bp, 227 predicted proteins | sample Munlanlewell296A_FD_189080 | JGI IMG/M metagenome (GOLD analysis project Ga0265292, IMG submission 189080) | Leachate microbial communities from a municipal landfill in Southern Ontario, Canada - Leachate well 296A | ecosystem: Engineered > Solid waste > Landfill > Unclassified | place... | reverse complement strand
TCAGCGTCGCGCTTATGGTTTACGAGATGAAGAATATCTTCGTCTCAAAGTCCTAACCTGCATGCTCCCTGAAATCTGATTTACTAAAATCGCTCAAAAGTACCCACTCGATAGGGACTTGAGCCAAATGATATTTTGCTTGTCAATCCAGACGTTTGATGTTATATTTCGAAGCGTTGAAATATCATCATTCTACTGCGGAGGTCACAACCAATGAAAAAAACGATGTCCTGGTGCTTAGGAATCTTTCTGATTCTGTCTGCGGGTCTGGCGGGAGCTCAACCTCGTTTTTCACAGAATGAATTCACCACTGCGGAGAGCCTTGACGCGGGCATGACCCAGGCGGGGATCAATTTTACGCTCGGTGACCACTATAAGAACTACTATCCCGAAGTCCGCTATGGATTGGGCGCGATGATGGAAGTAGGCGTCAAGTTAGGGGTCACCTCAGTGTCGATTGATTCGAGTGAAAGTGTTGGGGCGCTGGTCGGAGCTGATTTTAAGTATCAGCTCATCAAAGAAACCGAAGGCGTGCCCATCGATCTGGCGGTGGATTTTGGGGTGGACACCGTGATCATCCACAGGTCAAACGCGACCGTCACGTCGTTCTCGACCATCATCAGCAAGGGTTTTCCGTTGACCGATCGCGGGTACAAGTTCATTCCCTATGGCGGGCTCGAGATGGCCGTGTTGCGCGGATCGTATGAAGCGATCAATGACAATACCTCAGTGAATGTTTTCGGCGGCATCGAATGGAAGCTGAGCCAAAAGTTCATGCTGCTTCTGGAATTAAAAGCCGGTCCCAGCATGGTAGGCGGCGCGGGGATCAGGTTTGAGTATTAGATCCGTCCGCACCCAATGGGTGTGAGCTGACAACAATTCTGTCCTGAGCAATCATAGGGGACTATTCGCCTCGATTCTTATGACTTATGTCTATTATTCTTTCAGGGAAAATTTCCTTTACACCGCTTGTGGATGTTTTGGAACAGCTTCGCCGGAGAAAAGCCACGGGCACTCTGACCGTGAGCAGCGGTGATGTGAAGAAGTGTATTTTTATCAAGAACGGGCAGATCGTCTTTGCCACGTCCACCAGCAGCGAGGACAGGCTCGGTGAAATTCTCGTTAAAACCGGCAAGCTCACGCCTGAGAACCTGAAGTATGCTACCCAGCTCTACAAAAAAAACGCGGGATTAAAAAAACTGGGGGCGATTCTGGTCGAAAACGGACTCATCGCATCCAAGGACCTGTTTGGCGGCTTAAAGGACCAGGTGAAGGATATTATTTTCAGCCTCATTCTTCTGGCCGAGGGCGATTATCAATTTGCGGACAGCTACCCTGCCGATATTATCCAGCTTCAATTTAATTTTCAGGAATTGATCGCCGAGATTATCCAGCGAATAAAGCAGGAAGCCTGACGCCGGGGGCTTGTCTTTTCCCGGTTGTCCTTTTACCCGGGTACCTTCTTAAGGACGTTTTCTGAATACATTCAGGACGGGAGACCACGGTGAAAGCATTTGTGCACACTTCCTTCCAAAAACAGGCAGAACGGATCGGTGCTCTCTATAATGAAAAAGAGGACGCGCTTCTCCTCGGCATGCTCGGGCAGGAGTATGCGATCCGTCATGACGGTATTACCCTTCATGGTCAGCAGGCGCCCGAAATTCACGCGTCAGTGATCCACGACTACCTCGCTTCATCCGGCACGACGCTGAGCATGAAGCCCTGGCGCACGATCGGGGATCTTGCCGGAAAAGCATCGCCGGATTTCAGGAAAAGGGTCGAACTGCCGATCAGCAACTATGCAGTGGAGATCATTACCCGTGCGAACACCCTTTTGCCCATGGTGGACGCTGAAACGGTGCCGAGTCTTATCGGCAGCGACATGGCGATCACGGTACGCGCTCTGCCTAAGCTGATCCTGCACGTGGAGCTGTCTCAGGAGACCCAGGATTTCCCCGCCGAGGCATGGGTACTGTTTTCAAATAATGCGAATGAGTTTCTTCATATGCCGAGCCTGCACGTTTTGGCGGAAATGTTCAAGGATCGATTGCTGAGTTTGCTCAGAATCTACTGAAATGCGGAGTGCGGAATGCGGAATGCGGAATTAAGCGCAGCAGAGCGTCTTGTCATCGCCCTTGACATCGAGAGCGATACGGAAGCACTGCGTATCGTTTCCGAACTCAAGGATTCGGTCGGTGTGTTCAAGGTCGGTCTTCAGCTCTTTACTGCTTATGGTCCGGACATCGTCCGCCGCATCACCGGCATGGGCGGCCGTGTATTTCTCGACCTGAAATATCACGATATCCCGAACACCGTGGCCAAAGCATCTGCCGAGGCCGTGAAACTCGGTGTGAGCATTTTCAACGTCCACTCCCTGGGCGGGCTCGAGATGATGAAGGCTGCGGCGGAATCGGCGAAGGAAACAGCGGAAAAGCTCAACCTGCCGGTGCCTGCCGTGCTTGCGGTAACTATCCTCACGAGCATGGACGAAAAAAGTATGCGGAAAGAGATTAAGATAACTCGTTCGCTCCAGCGGGAGGTTACCCATCTGGCGCGACTTGCCCAGCGCGCCGGCATGCACGGAGTGGTCGCTTCACCGCAGGAGATCAAGACGCTGCGGAGGGCTGTTCGCGGAGAATTCATCATTCTCACGCCGGGTGTACGTCCGGCATGGGCGGACAAGGACGACCAGAAGCGGGTCATGACGCCGGGAGAAGCGGTCAAGGCTGGTGCAGACTATATCGTGGTAGGGAGACCGGTGCTGAAAGCGATTGATCGAAAGGCCGCGGTGCAGAAAATTCTGGAAGAGATGAATTCGCAGAAGACAGCCGAAAGACGGCGGACGACGGACGACAGATGACCGATCACAGATAAAAGATCTAAATTCGGTCTGCCGGCACTCTTTTTTATACCGTCTTCATAATTTACCGAAGGAGTAACCATGACATCGGAACAGGTATTGGATATTTACAAAAAGACCGGCGCCCTGCTGACCGGGCACTTTCTGTTATCGTCAGGTCTTCACAGCGAACAGTATCTGCAGAGCGCCCTCGTGCTGCAGCAGCCGGAGATCGCGACGAGGCTCTGCGCAGCGCTTGCGGAAAATTTCAGGGATTTAAAGATCGAGGTTGTCATCGCGCCGGCGCTGGGCGGTGTGTTCGTTTCTCATGAAACGGCTCGGGCACTGGGGGTGCGCGCGATATTCGCCGAGCGAGTGAACGGGGAACTTATGCTCCGTCGCGGGTTCACGATCAAACCGGGTGAGCGTGTGCTTGTGGTGGAAGATGTGATAACGACAGGCAAATCGACGAAGGAGACCGTCAACGTCGTGCAGAAAGCGGGCGGGGTTGTCATTGCCGCGGCTGCGCTCATAGATCGTTCCGGCGGCAAAGCGGACATCGGTGTTCCTTACAAATCGCTCGTTACGCTCACGGTACCTGCGTATACGCCGGAGACCTGCCCTCTGTGCAGGGCGGGAAGCAAGCCGGTGAAGCCGGGCAGCAGGGGATTAACGTAGTTTGTCCTTATCCCCGTGCCCCCGTTGGACAGGAATGGTTCATCACATGAAGGACCATGCCCTCTTGACCGGCCGCGCTATACCACGAAATATTGAACAATATATCCAAGCGCCAGCGATGTGATCATGATCCCGAGCATGAGTTTGATGAACTTCTGGGGCATGTATTTCTGGAGCCGCGCGCCGATATACATACCCGCAAACCCGCCTATCCCGAAGAGGAAGCCCAGCACCCAGTCCGGTGATGTCGAGAGCCCTCCTGTTGCGGGCAGTACACTGTAAAAGAAGACCCCGACGATCGAGGTAAGGAACGTGCCGAGCAACGCCGCGCCCGCCACCGTGTAGACCGGCAAATGGAACACGGCCACGCAGAACGGTGCAATGATCGCGCCGCCGCCGATACCGTAGGTCCCACCGATGATACCCACCACAAAAGCAAGCAGAAACATGGCCGGCACGCTGAACCGGAAGGATTCGCCCCAGAACTCGTACTCAATGATCTTCAGATTGAAGGTGATGGTCTTGACCACCGCTTCCGGGGGCAGCCCTGCCTCGGCCCGGGATTTACGTTGTTGCTTCATGAGCGCAGCCCGTTCCGAAAACTTTTTATCCAATTCGCTCAGTTTTGCTTTGCTTGCCTGCGCTCTCCCGGTGAGCTCATACAGAAGCCTGCTCCCGATGTAGAGAAGCACGAGACCGACAAAGAGCTTGAACGTCCGCGGATCCGGGAGGTAGAAGACCCGGAGGTAGTAACCGATGAACACGCCTGGAAGGGTTCCGACGCTCACCACCCAGGTGAGTGGCCACGCCATGCGGCCTTCCTTGAAATACCGGTATACTCCGCTGGGAATCGCTACGATGTTGTATACAAAGTTGGTTGAACTGACTGCAGGACTGGTAAAGCCAAGAACGCTCATTTGAAAGGGGAGGAGAATAAAAGCCCCGGATACGCCCGCCATGGAGGTAAAGGTAGAGACCACAAGCGCTACCAGAGGCGGGAGAAATACCCATGTTTTCACGCCGGACAGGGGAAATAACATGTAAAGGAAGTCCATGGGATGCGAGTATAGCATAAAAATCCGGCGGGAAAAATGAAAATGTCCGCTCCGCCTGTTCTATCCAAAAGAACGTAGTTCTACTCCGCAGTATTATAAGCGTTATAAATTATAATTAGTGTTTGACGTGTCATCTGTTTTTGCTATAATTGAAATTAAGAAGAGATGAAAGGCAGGGAGTATGAGTAAGACATTATTATCAGAAGAAAAGAGCGGATATCCTGATGGGATGCCCGAGGAAATATTAGAGGACCTGGCTGACGAGTTCGCTGAGGACGAAGAGGAAGAAGAACCCTCTCCGGCCGAGGTCGCCGAGGTTGCCGAAGAGGTAGCGGTTGCAGGCGCTGACCTTGTCGACACGTATCTCAAATCCGTGGGCAGATTCCCCATGCTTAAGATCGAAGAGGAGCAGGAATACGTTCGTACGCTTGAGGGAGGCAAGGCTGTGCTTAAAGAGATCGCCTTGAGTTCTCCGCTTGCGATCCCGAGGATCCTGGCGCTGGGCGCGAACATCAAACAGGGGTTCGTGAAGGCACAGGATGTGCTCCGTTTCCCCGGCGAGTGGAAAGACTCATACGAAGTGGAGTTCATGCGCCTCTACAACAGGCTTAAGAGGCAGGTGGCCAGGCGTGACATGGAGCGGGCGACGACCACGCTGAACGAGATGAGCCTTTCCTTCCGCGAGATCGAGAAGATGCTCAAGAAGCTCGCGGTATTGGGCAAGCAGGCAGAGCGCGGCATCACCGTCGAGATCGAGAAACTCGGGCTCGACGAGTCTACCCTCATGGATATGGTCAAACGCATCGATGCCGTGGAGGTAAAGGTAAAAGAGGCCAAAGACGTGCTGGTTCAGGCCAACATGCGGCTTGTGGTCTCGATCGCGAAAAAATACGTGAACCGGGGCCTGACACTTCTCGACCTGATTCAGGAAGGCAATATCGGTCTCATGAAGGCATCGGACCGATATGAGTCGGGAAAGGGAACCAAGTTCAGCACGTATTCCACGTGGTGGATCAGACAGCGGATCACCCGCGCCATTCTGGACCAGGCGCGCACCATTCGACTGCCCGTGCACCTGATTGAGGAAAGCACGCGCATCAGCCGTATCTTTGCCAAGTTTATGCGTGAGAAGGGCAGGGAACCTTCTCCCGAGGAAGTGTCGAAGATTATGGGTCTCTCGGTAGTGCGGGTAAACGAGATCCTGCGGGCGATCCAGGAACCGGTATCCCTGGAAACGCCGATCCTCTCGGAAGAGAAAGAGCTCAAGGACGTGATCATCGACGAGAAAGCCATCTCGCCCTTCAAAACGCTCGAGAACAACGAGGCCTCAAGCCGCATCGAGCAGGTGCTCTCCTCGCTCACCGAGCGGGAGGAAAAGATTATCAGGATGCGGTTTGGCATCGGAGTCAACAGCGAACACACCCTTGAAGAGGTAGGCAAGTTCTTTAATCTCACGCGAGAGAGGATCAGGCAGATCGAGATCAAGGCGCTCAAGAAATTGCGTCATCCTGCGCGGAGCAAGATGTTGCGGGAGTATGTGTGACGAGGACTATTTTCAGGGGAATGAAACAAAGGGCGCGAATACGTATTCGCGCCCTTTGTTTTTTTGGTCTGATTTTTGTTTGATCACGGGATAGCAACGCTCTGGTCCTACCCCGGTTTGTTCAGCGCGAGGAATACTCAGTCGTTGGTGCTCGGGATGAACTCGATGTCGGCGATGATGCGCGCGGCTTCATCCAGGGACGGATGAATGTGCTCGGGATCGCTGACATAGGCTACCATGACTGCCCGTGTTTTGTCCACGAGAAACCAGATGCGCCAATGGGTCGTTTCTTCCTTGACGTCGTACGTATAATCCAGGGCCGCTATCCCCATGTCCCCCCGGTCTTCCACTTTCACTGCTTCACGAGGGAAGGGCACATCACGCTCCTCCAAGGTGTCTTCGAGGAGTACGCGGGCGGCTTCCGCGGGTGATGCTTTTAACTCGTCCCGCTCGATAAACGAGAGTTGCACCATGCCGGGCCAGCCGTCCCTTTCCAGCAGTACAAAACCCATTTCTTCCCGTTCGGTCCACGCATCGGGAAGGAAAATATTTATCCACCGCTCGTATGTTACCTTTTTGCCCATGGCACGCATTGTATAGGACGGTGGCAGGGCAGTCAAATGAGTTTCGCAAATAGGGAGAAAAGAACTGTTTATATGTGCAACAGTCGTTTAAGCATATCCATAACGGCATCGGCTGATAATTCCGGAGGATTCCGGCCGTTCAGCTGGATTTCCGGTTTATCGGGCGGTTCATAGGTCGCCTGGATTCCGGGGACCGTGCCTGTTTTGCCGGCCAGTGCGCGGCCATATATCCCTTTGGGGTCCCGATTCATGCACGTCTCAAGAGGGCAGGTTACATATGCTTCCACGAAGCGGGGAATAAGTGTACGCGCATACTCCCGGTAGACCCGCTTGTTCGCTGTTGCATCGAAGATCACCGGCATGCCGCTCCTGGTGATCAAGCCGCCGATCAGTGCCAATGCCCGATAAAAGGCATCGCGCTCCTTCTGGTCATAGGTTGGAACAGGGGTGAGTATCTTTCTCATTTCGTCCGACTCAAGAACGACGACCGAAACTCCTGTCCGCGCCAGTTTTTTCACCAGCTCCCGGGTTATGGAACTTTTGCCCGAAGCCGGGATGCCGGTAATCCATATGGCGAACCCCTGTTCGGTATTCATGAGAGATACCTGTTCGCATCCCGTGGATCGAACCGATCGGCAGCGAGAACATTCCGGATAAAATTGAATATGGTCCGGCGTGTCCGCACGGGCAGGTGCGGATACCAGACAGGGCTTGCGATCACCAGCCCGCGCCAGGCAAAGAACGGCGCTGCGACCTCGAGCATTTCCTGGTCATTCGTCCTGGAGAGGTAGTTGTCCCAGAAGGACATGAACATTTTTTCAAAAGGTCCGTCAAGCTTTCCCGAGCTCATGAGCGAGGAAAAAAGATAGTTTATGCTCAGGCAGGTGGTGTCATCCGCCGGTTCTCCCCATTCCCCGCGTGAGCGATCGAGGAGCGTGAAGTCCGTGCCATCCCGGAACAGGATGTTATAGGGGTGAAAATCGCCGTGCACCCGGCAGAGGCGGTGCGTGCGATGCTTGATGCGCCAGCGCCATTCGATACAGGCCAGCTCTATCTTTTTAAGGAGCGGTTGGTCGATGAACTCAAAGGAGGGAGGGTAGTTGTCGATCAGGCCCATGATGCACTCGCCGTGGCCCAGGAGATCACGGATCCTTCTGGTATAGAGTCCGGGCGAATCGAGTTTTGCGGAGTGGATCTCGACAAGGTAATCAGAGAGAGCCAGGGTCCTTGCAATATCCCCGTCCGTGACGGCACGTGACTTCCTTATCCGTTCGAGGTCTTTGAAATATCCATTCCCCTGCACAAAGTCCGTCAGCAAAAAAAATTCCTGGGCCTTGCCTGTGGAGAGCATGGCTCCCGACCCCCAAAAAGCCCCGCTGTCGATGGAGCGCACGTGGCGCGGGAGGTTGTTGAATGCCGAGTGCTCCCACAGGATAGCCTGGGCGCGGTCTGAGAAGTGGTCATGGCCGAAGGACGATGGCGTCATGGTCTCGAGCACGGCCTTCTTCCGCTCCCCGGAGACCTCGTAATCCAGAAACAGGGGCGAACCGTATCCAAAGGCCTTGAGGTCATCGACGGATTCCTGTTTTCCCTCGGTGGTCATGGAGAGCACGCGTACGGGTTTACTATACAGGGACTCAAGATACGCAGTGACCGCTTGTAGGGTGATCCGGGGCATGTTATCCTCGAGAAAAGACCATGGGCGCACGGCATGATGGCTGTACATTCATGAGTATCGTTGATTACTATTGTAGCATGATTTTTTCGGCCGCACGGGGCTGGAACGGGACTTTTTTCGCGACACCTGGCTATTAAGATGGATGCTGAATTGGAGAGGGCAGGGTGTTTGCTAACAATCCGCTCCGACACGGCGCAGGCCCGGGACATCGATCGGAAGCGGTTCTCCGGGATCGAATATCTCGTTCCCGAATCGGATGCGATAGGTGCGGCCGGGAACCCTTTTGCTGTAGGTGATGATAAGGCGACCGATGGTCTGCTTCACGTCCTGGGTGGGTATTCCGTTCAGCAAGGCCACGGGGCCGGGGAAGTCTTGAGGCATGAAAAGGTGATAGCCATGCGAGGCGAGCGACATGAGCACATTATTTTCACCATTATCGCGGCCGACTACGATCTTGACCCCCGCATCGATCCGGTAATGGCGGCCCACGGTCAGGAGCCGGATATCGTTGGGATTGATGGCTTTGTTGTCTTCGAACAGGTCGCGCAGTTTAGCCGAGAAGTTCTTGTCGGTGAGCAGGCATCCGCCTGCAGGGGTAGAGTACCCGTTGATGCCGTAGCGTTCGGCAAGCCGAAGCTGGACGGTCCGCGAACGGCCGCTGATGCCGAGAAGCTTCTCCCGGTCTATTGCGCCGTTCAGCTCACCCCGGGTGGGCGGGAGGAGCTTGGCCGATAGGGGTCGGAGGACCATGCCCCGCATATCCGCATCGCGCTCGATCACCGGGAAGGTGTCGCGGCGCTGGGACATGGGCCGCTGCCCAAGGACCTCGCCGGTGACAACGAACGGCGAGTTCAGTTCCTCCATCACGGTCTTTGCTTTCTTGAGCATGAATATCTTGCAGTCGATGCAAGGGTTCACATTTTTGCCATAGCCATGTACGGGCTTGCGGACCATCTCGATATAGTCCTGCCCCATGTCGAAGATCCGGAGTTCGATGCCGATGGCCTTTGAAACCCTGGCCGCATGGGTCTCCTGTTCCCGTCCATAGCTTTTGGAAAAGCAGGAGCTGCAGTAGAGCCCGATGAGGTCGAAGCCCTGCTCCATGACGAGCTTTGCCGCAAGGACGCTGTCGAGTCCCCCTGAAATGAGAGCGACCGCTTTTTTATTCAAACCCGATTACCCCCCGCCTGTAACGACCCCGTATTATAAATCTCCGGACGTGGATTTTGCAATAGAGAAGAACGATCTATCCGCACAAATAAAACAGCGGGTTCGTTCCGGGGTCTGGGGAAGGATCAAACCGGGGTGCACGGGGGAAGGCGTTTTTTGGCCGCTTCGAGATCATTTGCCACAGCGATCGGGAAAGCCTAAAATCTGTACGTCAAAGTCATACCCATCCCGCCATCACTTATTATCGGAGTAAAACTGAGATCGCTTTTTTTGACGTTCCGGTGGGAAGCCACAATTGCTTTTCCCGTGAAATATCCGATCGCCGCGGCGAGAAAGGCATCGGACGGCCAATGGGCATTGTGCGAGACACGGTTGAGAGCTGTGATCGCCGCGATGCCGTAGGCAAGCGGCGGAACAATTATGTTGTCGTATTCGGAAGCAATGACCGCAGCGACCGCGAAGGCTGACGACGCATGACCTGACGGGAGCGAGGAGTTTGAGCTCGTACCGTGAAGGCTGGGGCCGTCAAAGGTGTGGGGAGGGTCGCCGGTATACGGCCGATGCCGGTGTGTCGTGTATTTGATGGTCTGTACAAAAACACCGGTCAGAACAAAACTTTCAACGGAGAGCAAAACGGTCTTGCGCATTTTCCCGTCATCGGCAACATGCCCATACAGATACATCCCGCCGAGGATCACCGGAGTAAATTTCCCGTGGCCGAAATCAGTGATCACGTCGCCGATATTGTTCGTTGTCGTCGTCTTGTGATCCTGTACCCATTTCATAATTTTCGAGTCATTTTCGTACAGGCCGACGGCCGCGCCGGTAACGAGCGTTGCCGTGATCCAATCCGCAGTATCCCAACGGGCAGGGGAGGTGACCATGCTCTTGAAGTCCGTTCCATATCCCTTGAAATAGTCTTTATTGAATTCAACAGGCGCTTCATTCGATGCGGCTTGTTCTTCCCGGACTTTTGGAGTCGTCACCGTCATTGATGACCCGAACTCATCAGCAGAGGCAACACCGGGGAACGTAAACGAAATTATGAGAAAACAGAGGATACTTGTTTTTAAAAAAAAAGACTTGGACATGGTGCGACGCTCCTGTACAGGCATATTTTGAGTCCGCATCATACCATAAATCCCGGCAATACAGTGCATAATCTTGAGAGGGGAAGGGGGAGAATACTAAGGATTAAGGATAAGAATTATCAGGTGAACGAGGGGAATATGGCACGTTCCGACGTATTAACGTTTTGCCGGTTCCGTGCCGTGAAGCCTGTCCGTGAAAGGCATGCATGAAAAAGGGGGCTCTGGAAAGCCCTTTGCAAGGATTATTTGGATCGGTTTCTCAGCAGGTTCTATTTTTCAGGGGAACGGGTTGCACCTTCCTGTCCCGTTCCGCTCCGCATCTGACCCTGACCGCCTCCCCTCCCTGACCCGCCGACACCCATGCCACCTTTGGCGGGATTGCCGTGAGCGCCGCCGATCATGCCGCGCATCTCGCGCATGAACTCGTGCTGGAAGACAACGTACCGCGCCTGCTGTTCGGTCGTGAGAATATTTTTCAGTTGGTTCATCTCGCTCTTGGTCAGTTCATACATGGCAAGATGGTTCTTCTCAAGTTTTTCGAGGTAGGTCTTGATCATCGATTCGTCCGGTTTTGGCGACCTGACGGCAAACCGCAAGATATTTATCGTGCCTGTCTGCTCCAGATGGATTCCCCTGCGCTGCCGATCGATGGCGCTGAGAAGCGAGGACAGCTTTGCGCTGGTATTTGCGTCAAGCTTCAGCGCTTCAGTGAGGCGCCAGATCCTGACGGCATCTATCTTCTTTCTGATCTCTTCCCGTTTCTCCTCTGACAGTGGTCCACTCAGTCCCGGCTTTACGGAATTCTGAACACCCGCGACAGCAGTGTTCTGACCGTCGGGTTGTGTTGATGTGGGCTTCTGCTGGCCAAAAGCGGACATGGCGACCGAGATCAGCAGCGCAGACATGAGACAAATTTTCACTGCATGCATGGTTATCCCTCCTGTCTAACTTGCTCAAGCATTTTGGAAAGCCGTTTAATTTCGCCCGCATTCAAAGCTTCAAGCTCCTCATAAATATCAACATCCCTGCCGTTCCCGAGTACCGGTTCGGCCTCCTGAGCAATAGATGCCAGTTCACTGCCTGCCCAGGAATCGATCGTGCTGAGTTCGTTATTGTCAAGGTCGGCAACACTGACGGACCCGGTGGCCGCTGTTTCATCGGCAAATTCATTTCCCTGCGATTGGGGCATCTCCATCCTGTTCTGCAGGGGCATGACGAAGAACCACGATATGATGAGAACTGTCCCCATCGTTGCTGCTGCCCACGTCCAGCGCGGAAGGGTCATTCGGCTCAAAAGCCAGGAGAGGTCAAAGGTTTTCCTTTTCGTTTGGCTCTTCTGAACAGCCTGGGATACACGGTCAGGCATTGCGGCCCAAAACGCTTCACCGGGATCAGGCACTGTTTCTTCCGCCATCATGCTCAGCAGGGCAAGCTCGGTGCGGCAATCGTCGCAGGACGCGAGATGGCTCACGACCGTAAGCTTCTCCAACGGGTCAAGCACCTGTTCCCGGTATGCGGGAAGTAATTCTTTTATGGTTTCGTCATTGCACATGGTAATTTCCTCTGCCCCTGACTCCTGACTACTGACCCCTGTCTTTTTCTCCCATCATCGCCTTCAACTTTTGTACGCCATGATGATAATTTGCCTTGGCTGTTCCGAGCGAGCATTGCATGATCTTCGCGATCTCCTCGAACTTCCGGCTTTCCTGCACCCTGAGCATGACCGTCATGCGCTGTTTTTCCGGAAGCCCCGCGAGCGCCTGCCGGAGCAGAAGCCTGCTCTCTTTCTGGATCAGCGCATCAAGCGTGCGAGGGTCCCGTCTGATGATCACATCATCGATCGGGACATGTTCGGCCTTTGACCGGTCGCGGTAGACATTCTTGGCAAGGTTGATCGCGATCTGGTAAAGCCATGTCTTGAAACTTGATCGCCGCTCGAAGGAGCCGAGTCCGGTGAAGGCCCTAACCATGGTTTTTTGCAGCAGGTCAGATGCGTCGTCACGGTTGCTGACCATGCGGTAGAGCAGGGAGTAGAGTGGTCTCTGATATTTTATAACCAGCTCATTGAACGCCTCGCGCTCACCCGCTATGGTTCTATTGATCAGGTCAAGGTCTTCATCCATAAGAATAAGCGCGTCGTGCCCTGTTTATAAGACCCCAAATGCGGGAAAAGGTTGAATAGAAAACGTAACTATTCAGCAAAATACGTGACTGCTGAAGTCAAAATATTATCCGCAGATTACGCAGATTTCACAGATTAAATAGAATTTGAATTATGTTTATAAAAATCTGCGCCCATCTGTGAAATCTGCGGATAAAAGGGTTTTTCTCTGGTGTAACACCTTTCAAAGTCAAAAAGACCTACTTCTCGTATGGGTGCAGCTTCCTCTTTCATACATCCAGTTTCGATGGCGCAGGTTCCGCGTCCTTGACATTCCGGTGCAGGCAGACGCGGTTCCTGCCCAACCGTTTCGCATGGTACAAAGCATTGTCCGCCAGGGTCACCAGGTCGGCCTTGTTCTTAGTGTCCTCGGGAAAGCTGCTGACGCCGATGCTCAGGGTAAGCATCAGGTCGTTGCTGCCCACCCGGGCCGCCACGGTCTTTTCAATGAGTTTCCGGACGCGTTCCGCCATCTGCTCCGCTCCCTTGATATTGGTATCGACCATGCCGATGGCGAACTCCTCGCCTCCATAACGCGCTACAAAGTCCGAGCCGCGGCCGGTATCCTCGAGCACTTTTGCCACCGCCTTGAGCGCGATGTCTCCCACGGGATGGCCATACGCGTCATTGACGTTCTTGAACTTATCGATATCCATCAGCAGGATCGAGAAGGGACGAACGTCGCGATCGATGCGGCGGTATTCCTCGGAAAGCTTTTCCATGAACGTCCGGTGGTTCAGCAGCCCGGTGAGGCCGTCGGTCCTGGCCAGGTCCCCGATCCTCTGGTACAGGAGAGAATTATACGCAACCATGGAGATCTGGTTCATGAGCGTGTCGAGCAGGGGGCCGCGGTGATAATCCGTGAACGCGTCGGTCTTGAGGGAGGAGAAAAAGAATACGCCGATGCAGTCGTCCTTGGCGATCAGCAGTCTCCCGTACAAGGACTTGATCGGTTTTTGCAGTTCTTTGAACGGGAAGAGTCCGATGTCCCTGCCCCGGTCGCCGAGGTCCGGAGCATAGTGGCTGATGATGCCGCCTTCCTGCCAGTGTTTCTGCATGGAGGTCGCGAGGGCACTGTCTTCAAAGGGGAAGGCAGTGTTGATCAGTTTGGCGTCATAACCGTGGAGCGCAATGAACAGAAGGTACGGTTTGCCTTCCTCTTCGGTTTTCAGGACGCATGCGCAGAAGTCAAAGGGCACCAGCTGCTGGATCCGGGGGATCACCTTGTCCATGATCTCGCCGAACCTGAGACTGCTGTTCAGGTCGGAGCTGATCTCATGCAGTGTGCGAAAGTGATCGGCACGGGACCTCAGCTTGAGCGACAGCTGGATCTTTTCGATGATCTGGATAAAAAAGGTCTCGAAGTAGCCAAAGATGTCCTGGTCCTCGAGAGAAAAGGCCCCCGGCTCCAGGCTGTCCACTGCAATAACGCCGATCGTGTTCCCGTCATGGACCACGGGGATGGCAAGGAAGGTCTTGATCGGCACGTTCCGAACATCGTGCCGGTAGTAGCCGAGGTTGGCGATGGGCGTGCCCATGCCCGAGATGTCGGATATATACTGACGCTGCTTCTGCTCAGCGCAGACGTCGATGTAGGTCTTGCCCCGCAGTTCCGTGCCCACCGGCAGAATCGCATGGTCGCTTTCCGACTTGATCGCGCGCAGTACAAAGACCTCGCCGCGTTCTTTCAGAAAGAGTGCATAGGAGTGGGCGGGCACGAAATGGGCGATCATGTCGATGAGCCCGTTAAAGGTGGACTCGCGCTCCAGAGCGGCGCTCACCGCGGCTGTCTGCCTGCCCATAAGCGATTCGAGGGTGTTTGTCTCCGCAAGGGGGTCGAGAGCGTCCGCATGGGCGATCAACCGTTCATGGGCGTCCTTGAGTTGTGCAGTCTCCTGACGGGTACGGTGCATGATATGAGCGATGGCAATGGACAGACCGGACAAGGATGCGCCGAAACCCGCATACACGGGCCATCGCTCCGGCTGCCACTGGCCTGAAAGAAAGAGATTGGATGATTCGATCCCGAGGATCAGGCAGATCGTTCCGTACGTCTGGATCAGAGGAGCAAATGCCGCGATCATGACGGCGAAGAGGAAATAAGCGGGCCACAGCGGGGAGTGCGAACCGCCCGTGATCTGCACAAAGAAATTCAGCAGGACAACGGCGAGGACGATGAAGGGGAAGAAATTCAAACGTGCATCGGAAAAAAAGGACTCATAGGAAACGGTCAGGACGAGTACGATATATCCCGTCAGCCAGATTGCCAGGTGCAGGTTTGACGGTTCCGGCACGAGAAAGAATCCCAAGCCGGAAGAGAGGGTGTAGAGGACCAACCCGGCGAGGATGATTTTATTCAAATCTTTCTTCTCCTGTTCATCTCTTCTTCCACATATTTGCGATAGAGGACGTCCCACTCACGGCTGCCTTCGGGGACCTTGCGCGACAGCGACTGGATGGTGCGCCGCGCCGCCTCGTCCGCGTCGTCCTCGAACTTGAGCTCATCGGCTATGGTCCGCTTGATCTCGCGGAGCATGCGCTCCTCGGTCAGGAGCACATCGACGTTCCTGTTCCGGATCAGCATGTCCTGGATCAGGTGGGAGATGTGGTAAATTCTGTCTTCGCTCAAGCGCATGGTGGTTGATTTTCTCCTCTGATGCGGTATGGCCCCTCACCCTAGCCCTCTCCCCGGAGGGGCGAGGGGGACTTGTTACTTCCTCTCCCCCAAGGGGAGAGGATTGAGGTGAGGGGGCGTCACAAAACGATCCCGCGTTCCTTCGCGAGTTTCTGCCTGGTCATATCGAACACCTTGCGGTAATCCATATTTTCCCGGGCGATCTCGTCAGCATGCGCGGCAAGGAGCTTCTCCACGTCCTTGTTCAGGGCTTCTTCCGCCATCATGTCCGCGGTGATCACCTCCGCGATCTTCTCGGCGATCGCTTTTTTGGGCACCTCATACTCCACCAGTCCCTTGCTCTCAAGGTTCGCGGCGATCGCATCGGAGATGTGTTTGATCATTTCTTTGGGAAGACGCATAGGGACTCCTTGCGGGGCATTATAACAGAAAAGGGGGGAAAGTGGAGAGGAAAATGCGGGAGGAAAGTGCAGGATGCAGGGGAAAAGAGGGAGACGATTATCGGATGTCTCTCTCTGTTGTTCTTTCATGAGAAAGAAACAATGGTTATGACTTGTTGCGGAGGATCATCGCACTGATCTCGTTGAGCATAATAAATTATCCTCTCCCCACGGGGGAGAGGATAAAGGTGAGGGGGCGTTTCAGGCGAAACCTTCCTAATCTCAGCCCATTCTCGATAACCGGGAATGGGCTGTTTTATTTCCATCAAACAGCAGCAACCTCCTGCCAAAAATTCTTTTGCAAAAAGATCACCTCTGTGATAAAGTATTTGAAATCTCTGAAAACACGGCAGATTTATTGAAGTAACGGGCGAAGACGTCTTATTTTTCAGCCTTTCATAAGACTCGCCTGTATGTGTTCATCATGCATATGGACGAGCGGAGGGAAAGTAATGTTTATTCCCGGGCACCAGGGTAAGTTCATCGGGATGAAGATCGGAGGATCGATTATGGACCCCATCATGTGTCCGTTCTGCGGAGGGACCAATCTTTTTCAGGAGGACGACCTCGGTCTTGAAATGGACCTTGAATCCTGGACCGTTCACCATTGGGAGTGCCTGGACTGTTCTCAGTCTTTCGATAAGATAGAGATACTTCCCGCGTCGAACAAGTTCGAGGAGATCAATGAGAGCACCATCCACTGAAACGGGGCCTCACCAATCGGCAGAGGCGGCGTTCCCGTCGGACCGGCCTACGATCGCCATGATCGACATGGATGCTCTTGACCACAATTTCAGGGAAGTTGTCCGTCGCTCGGAGGGGCAGCAGGTTTTGGCCGTGGTCAAGGCCAGGGCCTATGGACATGGGGCCGTGGAGGTTTCAAAGCGCCTCCTGAAGCTTGGCGCGGATATGCTTGGCGTTGCCCTGGTCGAAGAGGGCAGGGAACTCCGCGATGCAGGCATTCATGCGCCGATCCTGGTCATGGGCGCGACGTTTCCGGAACAGGCCGAGGCGATGGTGTCGCTGAAACTGACGCCGGTGATCTTCAATCTTTCTGTTGCGCAAGCGCTGTCAGAGGCGGCGCGCAGCCGCAGGACAACGGTCGACATTCATGTAAAGATCGATACGGGTATGGGCAGGATCGGCATTGCCCCCGAGGACGCTCCGGAGTTTATTGCCGCGCTCCAGAAACTTGGTTCCGTTTCGGTACAGGGGCTGATGACCCACTTTGCCGATGCGGATCTGCGGGACAAACAGTTCGCTTCACGCCAGATGGACCGCTTCGAATCGCTTCTGAACGCACTGGAAGCAAAAAAGATCGACGTGCCGATGCGCCACGCGGCAAACAGCGCCGCGGTGCTCGATTTTCATCGAGCGTTCTTCACCATGGTCAGGCCCGGGCTGATGCTGTACGGCTACAACCCCCTTGAGGAGAGAGCGACCGGGGCAGACCTTCGGAAGGTGATGTCGCTGGTGACCCGCATCGCGTTTCTCAAGAAGGTCCCCGCAGGGGTGCCGATCAGTTACGGCCGCACGTTCACGACGAAACGGGAAAGCATCATCGCGACCCTGCCGATCGGATATGCCGATGGGTATTGCCGCGGTCTTTCGAACAAGGGTACGGCGCTGGTCCGCGGCATGCGTGTCCCGGTGGTCGGCAGGGTGTGCATGGACATGTGCATGATCGACGTGACGGACGTCCCTGCTGTACGCGAAGGCGACGACGTCGTGTTGATCGGCAGTCAGGGCAGTGAACGGATCACGGCGGACGATATTGCCGCGATGGTTGGAACGATCGCATACGAGGTGCTCTGTGGAATCAGCAGCCGCGTCCCCCGGATATATCAATAGGGTCCTTGAGTCGGTGGCCCGCAGGACGTCGGGCTTTCTCGCCGAGGTCGGCAGTGTGCTCATCTTCCTCGGCCAGACGCTTCGCTGGACCTTCAGCCGCCCCTTTTATGCGAAGAGCGTGCTGAAACAGATGGAGCAGATAGGGTTCAACTCCATACCGGTGGTGATCACCACGGCGCTCTCGACCGGCATGGTGCTTGCGCTTCAGAGCTATACGGGGTTCAAGCGGTTCGGCGCTGAGACGCTCATCGGCACCGTCGTGTCGCTGTCCATGACCAGGGAACTCGGGCCGGTGCTGACGGGCCTCATGGTGGCAGGCAGGGCGGGGGCCGCGATGGCCGCGGAACTGGGTACGATGCGGGTCACCGAGCAGATCGACGCCCTCTCGACGCTGGCGACGAACCCGATGAAGTACCTCGTGGTGCCCCGGTTCATTGCAAGCACGGTGATGATGTTCTTCCTTACGATCCTCGGAATGATCGTCGGCATCACCGGCGGCTATTTCGTGGGAGTGAAGGTGCTCGGGACAAACCCCGTCACTTATATCAACAACAGCATCGACTTCGCCGAGGTCACGGACATCTGGTATGGCCTGATCAAGGCCCTCGTGTTCGGCGCAGTTGTCGGATTGATCGGCTGTTATAAGGGATTTCATACCGAAGGCGGAGCAGAGGGGGTGGGAAAGGCGACCACCGGCGCTGTCGTGGTCTCGTGTATGCTGATCCTTATCCTTGATTATTTCCTTTCTGCGCTGTTATGGTGACGCCATGGCGATGATCGAGATCATCGACTTGCACAAGAGTTTCGGCAAACTCACCGTGCTTAATGGAGTGAACCTCACCGTCGAAAAGGGCGAGAGTATGACCGTGATCGGCGGCAGCGGCAGCGGCAAGAGCGTGCTGATCAAGCATGTCATCGGGCTGCTGTTCCCGGACAAGGGCAGGGTCGTCGTTGACGGCCAGGTCATGAACGATCTCGATGAGTTCGGCTTGAACGAGCTGAGGAAAAAATTCGGGATGCTGTTCCAGATGGCGGCGCTGTTTGATTCCCTCACGGTCTGGGAGAACGTGGGGTTCTCTCTCAAACAGCATACGAAGCTCTCCGACAAGGAGATCCGGGAGGTCGCGACGCAAAAGCTTGCCCTCGTCGGGTTGAAGGATGTCGAGGACAAGATGCCGTCAGAGCTTTCCGGCGGCATGAAAAAGCGGGTGGGGCTCGCCCGGGCGATCGCCATGGACCCGGCCATCATCCTGTACGATGAGCCCACGACGGGACTGGACCCGATCGCGGCAGACGCCATCAACGACCTGATCGTGGACCTTCGGAAAAAGCTTGGCGTGACGTCCGTGTCCATTACGCACGATATGCACAGCGCCTACAAGATCTCGGACCGGATCGCCATGCTGTACAAAGGCGAGATACTTGAGATCGCCACACCGGACCAGATCAGGAACACCGAGAACCCCATTGTTCGGCAGTTCATTACCGGCAGCGCAGTGGGGCCGATAACGGCGGAATGATTCCAATGCGGAGTGCGGAGTGCGGAATAATTCAAGTGTGGAATGCGGAGTGCGGAATGCGGAATAATAATCATAATAAAAAATTTGTTTGTCTTTGCCTTTTAAACTCCGCATTCCGCACTCGCCACTCCGCACTAGCACGCTCCGCACTAATAAAGGGGCTTCCATGAACAAACTGAGCGCAGAGGCAAAGGTGGGTTTGCTGGTCATTGTTGGATCGATACTTCTTCTGTATATGACCTTTGCGGTAGGCAAATACCAGTTCGGCGAAAAAGAAGGGTATACCCTGCAGGCGGCATTTGACTCCGTGGCAGGACTCGATACCAAGTCATCGGTACGAATGGCCGGGGTGAAAATCGGATTGGTCGAAAAAGTGGAACTCGAGGACAATCGTGCCAAGGTGACGGTACGGATCCAGCCGGAGGTGAAGATACCGCGGGGGACAGAGGCCATGATCAAGACCATGGGCCTTCTCGGCGAGAAGTATGTGGAATTCGTGCCCATCAAGAACGGCAAGCCCGGACAGGCCTCGCCTGACAGCACCTCCGATTATCAGGATGGCGAGCGGGTACAGGCAACGGTATCGCCGAGCGACGTGGACAAGCTCATTAACCAGCTTTCGTCTATTTCCGATGACATTAAACAGGTGACGGCGTCGCTCAGCCAGGTCTTCGGGACCGAGCGTGGCGCCCGGTCCATGGAAGATATGCTGAATGACCTGCGTCAGACCACGGCGAATATCAAGGATTTTTCCACTACGCTCCAGAGCGACGGCAGTGAAATGGTGATGAGGCTGAACGAACTGGTCGCCAGCCTCAACGGCGTCGTAGGCGAGAACCGCGACAACATCAAGGTGACGATGGAGAACATCAAAGAAGCGTCGAAGAGCGCCGAACTGGCGCTGGCTTCCCTTGACAACGCCGCGCGGAAGATCGATCGCGGAGAGGGTACGATCGGCAAGCTGGTCAATGAGGAGGGCATGTACAACAACATCGACAGCGCGGCCAAGGGGATCAGCGATTATACCTCACGGATCGAGCGGATGAAGACGATTGTTGCGTTCCGGAGCGAATATATGTTCCCCGACGCCAAGAGCTATGTTACGCTGGAGATCAAACCCAGGATGGACCAATACTATATCCTCGAAATAACGTCCGATCCCTTCTCGAACTATAACCGGACGACGACCACCACCACGCCCGGCAGTACGATCGTGACGGAGACCTATGAAGACAAGTTCAAGTTCAGCCTTGAGTTCGCCAAACGCTGGGGCAACCTCGCGCTCCGTCTCGGTCTGATCGAGTCCACGGGCGGTGTCGGAGCGGATTATTTCGCGTTCAACGACCGGATCAAATTCAGCATTGATTCCTGGAACTTCAGCAGCAGGGAGCCCGGGAATGAGAAGGCCCACGTGAAGGCAACGGCCGGCGTCGGACTCGGCAAGACGGTCTTCGTGAACGCCGGCTATGATAACGCTCTCAACTCCAGGCGAGCGTCGGCATTCGTCGGGCTGGGACTGCGCTTTGACGATGAAGACCTGAAATATCTCATGGGAAGCGTGCCTATACCGAAGTGACGGAATTCGCAACGTGCAGAGCGCGAAGAGCAGAGCAGAGCAGAGAGACTCTACCCTTTGCGCCATGCTCTATGCCCCATGCGTCGTATCCTATACGCCATGCGCTCCGCGTATTCCCGTCTTTTCTTGACATTTGCCGGATAGTTACTTAGAATAACGCTCAGGACACTATGGCGAATAAAGTAATTACAAAAGCGGTTTTTCCCGCTGCCGGACTGGGGACCAGATTTTTACCGGCCACCAAAGCTTCTCCGAAAGAGATGATGCCGCTGGTGGACAAGCCGCTTATCCAGTATGTGGTGGAAGAGGCCGTGGCGTCCGGCATCGACGAGATCGTGTTGATCACCGGCCGGGGCAAACGGGCGATCGAGGACCATTTTGATGTAGCGTTCGAACTCGAGGAAGACCTCAAGGCAAAGGGCAAACATAAGCTGCTCTCCGAGATGCAGCTGATCGCCGATCTGGTGACGTTCTGTTATATACGGCAGAAAAAGGCGCTGGGTCTTGGACACGCGGTGCTGACCGCAAAACGCGTGATCGGCGACGAACCGTTCGCCGTATTGCTCGGCGATGATATCATTGATGCAAAGACGCCGGCGCTCAAGCAAATGATGAAAGTCTTTCAACGATATCCTGCCACGATCCTGGCGATCCAGAAGGTCCCGAAGTCGCAGACGCGGAACTACGGCATCATTGATGCGAAGAAGATCGAGGACGGAGTATACCTCGTGAAAGATCTGGTGGAGAAACCCTCTCCGAACGAGGCCCCCTCCGATCTCGCGATCATCGGCCGCTATATCCTCACCCCGGAAATTTTTACCGCTCTCGAACAAACAAAGCCGGGCAAGGGCGGCGAAATCCAACTGACGGATGGACTCAAGCGGCTTATGGGAAAGCAGCCGATCTACGCGTATGAATTCGAGGGAGTACGGCACGATGCAGGCGATAAGCTGGGATTTTTAAAGGCAACGGTCCAGTTTGGGCTGAAGAACCGGGAATTCGGCCATGAGTTCAGAAGTTATCTTCAGAAGCTGAAGCTGTGAGTCGAATTGACGAAGGACGAAGGACGAGAGACTAAGGACGAGAAACGAAAAAACGAAGGGCGACGGACGAGGGACGACGGACGAAAAAGCATCCATCGAGAAATACGGCGTCCATCTTCCATCGGAGTTAAAAAAACAGGAGGCCGGTTTGGCAAAGACTGAAACGAAAAGCATAGATCTCCAGCAATCAATAGAGATCCCCAAAAAGATACCGTTGCTCCCGATCAGGGATATCGTGGTCTTCCCGTATATGGTGCTTCCGCTTTTTGTGGGAAGAGAGATGTCCATCAAGGCCATCGAAGTGGCGCTTGAAGGGAACCGCATGATATTCCTGACCTCACAGAAGGATATTAATGTGGAGAACCCTTCGCCGTCGGACCTCTATTCCGTCGGCACGGTCGGCGTGATCATGCGGATGTTGAAGCTGCCGGACGGCCGCATCAAGATCCTTGTCCAGGGAGTTGCACGGGCGAAGACGGTGAAGTTCCTCATGAAGGAACCCTTTTATCAGGTCGAGATCAAGACGTTTCCCGATGTCCCGGTTTCGGTGAATCTCGAGACCGAGGCCCTGATGCGGAACGTGAAGGAGCAGATCGAACGCCTGGTTTCCTTCGGCAAGGTGATCCTTCCCGACATCATGGTGGTCATCGAGAATGTGGACGACCCCGGCAAACTCGCTGATCTGGCCATTGCGAACATGGGTCTCAAGGTGGAACAGGCCCAGGAGATTCTTGAGATCACCGATCCTCTTCAACGGATTAAGCGCATCAACGAGGCGCTCGGCAAGGAGATCGAGCTGCTTTCGATGCAGCAGAAGATCCAGGCCGATGTTCGCGGTGAAATCGACAAGACACAGCGCGAGTACTTTCTGCGGGAGCAGCTGAAGGCGATCCAGCGCGAGCTTGGCGAGACGGACGACCGGTCCGAGGACATGCGGGAACTGCGCGAGAAGATCAAAGAAGCCAAGATGCCGGAGAAGGCCGCGAAAGAGGCCGAGAAACAGCTTCGGAGGCTCGAGCGCATGCATCCCGATGCGGCCGAGGCCTCCATGACGCGTACCTACATCGAATGGCTGTCCGAGCTTCCCTGGAGCAAGTCTACGAAGGACAATCTCGATCTCAAAGCGGCGCACAAGGTACTCGAGGAAGACCACTATGATCTTGAGAAGGTGAAGGAGCGCATCATCGAATATCTCGCCGTTCGCAAGCTGAAAGAGAAGATGAAGGGACCGATCCTGTGCTTTGTCGGCCCTCCGGGCGTGGGCAAGACCTCCCTCGGAAAATCGATCGCGCGCGCCCTGGGCCGCGAGTTCGTGCGCATTTCGCTCGGCGGGGTACGCGATGAAGCCGAGATACGCGGCCACCGCAGGACCTACGTCGGCGCGCTTCCCGGCAGGATCATCCAGGGCATCAAGACCGCGGGAAACAACAACCCGGTCTTCATGCTCGACGAGATCGACAAGATCGGCGCCGACTTCCGGGGCGATCCGTCGGCGGCCCTGCTCGAAGTGCTCGACCCCGAACAGAACAATTCCTTCAGCGACCACTATATCGGCATGCCGTTCGATTTGTCGCGCGTGATGTTCATCACGACCGCGAACATGACCGACCCGATCCCCAGCCCGCTCAGGGACCGCATGGAGATCATCCGCCTTTCGGGTTACACGGAGCAGGAAAAGCTCGGCATCGCGAAGAGCTACCTGATCCCGAGGCAGTTGACGGAGCATGGGATCACGGATAAGCAGATCAGCATACCGGACAAGACGCTCCTCGATGTCATCGCGCAGTATACGCGTGAAGCCGGGGTGCGGAACCTCGAGCGTGAGATCGGACATCTTTGCCGCAAGATCGCACGGAAGGTCGCCGAAGGCGAAGAGGGACTGGTCACGATCACTCCGCAGAACCTGCATACGTATCTTGGCGTGCAGAGGTTCATGCCCGAGGTGGAGCGCGAGCAGGATGAGGTCGGCGTGGTGACCGGACTGGCCTGGACCGAGACGGGCGGCGATATCCTGTATATTGAAGCAACGACCATGCGCGGCAAAGGGCAGCTCACGCTCACCGGGCATTTGGGCGATGTGATGAAAGAGTCTGCCCATGCGGCGCTCACGTATGTTCGTTCCCGTGCCGAGAAGCTCGGCATCCAGCCCGACGTCTTCGCAAAGACGGATGTCCATATCCATGTGCCGGCAGGCGCGATCCCCAAGGACGGCCCGTCAGCCGGCGTGACCATGGCCACGGCCCTGGCATCGGTCTTTACGAATACACCGGTGCGGAAGGACATTGCCATGACCGGCGAGGTGACCCTCCGCGGCAGGGTCATGCCGATCGGCGGGCTCAAGGAAAAGACACTCGCCGCCCGCAGGGCAGGGATCAAGACCGTGATACTCCCGAAGGAGAACGAAAAGGACCTCGAGGATCTTCCGAAGTACCTGCGCAAGGACATGCATTTTATCTTCGCGACGATCGTGGACGATGTGCTCGCCGCAGCGCTCCGCAAGACGCTGCCCCGCAAGATCGCGAAGAAAAAAGTGACCGGCAGGGCCCGGGTCAAGCGCTGAAGGCAGAAACAGCGACGAGGGACGACGGACGAAGGGACGACGGACGAAGAGTCTTAATCGTCCATCGTCCATCGAGAATTACGGCGTCCATCCTTCATGGGAGTTCAAACTTCGTATCTCCATGGCAGAATGATAAAATGAAACTATCAAACCTGGGCGAATTCGGCCTGATACATGCCATTCAGCAGCTGTCTTCCAGGCGATCACCTGATACGACGATCGGCATGGGGGACGATGCCGCTGTTCTGAAACACGGTCCCGCGACACTTCTTCTGGCAACAACCGATATGCTGATCGAGGGTGTGCATTTTGACCTCTCCAGTACGGATTTTTATTCGCTTGGCTGGAAATCCGCCGCAATAAACTTGAGCGACATTGCGGCGATGGGGGGCGTGCCCCGGTTCTGTCTCACCTCGCTCGCGCTCCCGGCGCGCATTCCTGTTGAGGCAGTGATGGAATTTTACCAGGGGTTCAATGCGCTCTTACGGGTCCATAAGACGGTCCTTGTGGGCGGAGATACCTGCTCCTCAAAAGGTGGTCTTGTTATAAGCGTAACCGCTCTCGGGGAAGCGAAAAAAAGAACGGTTATCTCTCGCGCAGGGGCAAAGCGGGGAGATAGGATATTCGTTACCGGAACGCTTGGCGATTCGGGGGCTGGGCTGGAACTTCTGAAATCATTGGTCAGGAGTCAGGGGTCAGGGGTCAGGGGTCAGAGGTCAGGAGTCAGGAGTCGGAAGTCGGGGGTCAGCGGTAAAGACGTTAACTCCGCACTCCTCACGGAGCCTGCCCTCGAGCGAATTAATCGGGGGATCTCCGCACTTATTAAGCGTCATCTTCGACCAGTGCCTCGCGTGGAGTGGGGGAGGCGGATCGCGCTTTCCGGGTGCGCAAGTTCGATGATCGATGTCAGTGACGGTCTTTCTTCGGATCTGTCCCACCTCTGCGAGGAGAGCGGCGTAGGCGCTGTCCTCCGTTCCGATGCAATACCTCTTTCCCGATCGCTCCTGAGATCAGCAGACCACCTCAATAAACCGGCTCTTCACTATGCCTTGTCCGGCGGGGAGGACTATGAACTTCTGTTCACCGTGCCGTCGGCGCAGATGAAGAAATTGCAGGCGCTGCATATTCCCGTTACCGAGATCGGGATGATTATGACAGAAAAGAGAATGTATCTGGTGAACGCGGCGGGAAGAAAAACCGCTCTGAAGCCTTCAGGATATAATCATTTCAAAAAAAGGGTCAACACGTGCGCGAAACGCTCAACATCACCATTCTGAGAAGCATGCTCACATGAACTATATCAGGGACCGCATCAGAAGTCTGTTCCAGCTGAATGACCCGCCGAACATGCTTGCAACTGCTTTTGCCGTCGGGATTTTCATTGCATTTTCACCAACCATTGGATTGCATACGGCCAGCGTCTTTTTTTTTGCATGGATATTCCGTTTGAACAAACTGGTGGTCTTCACTGCGGCATTCGTGAATAATCCCTGGACCATGGTCCCTCTGTATGGATTTTGTCTGTGGTTCGGCATTATCATAACCGGGAGTACGATTGTTACGCCGGTCATCGCATGGCAGACACTCACCGTTTCCAGCGCGTATCATATTTTGAGGCCCTACCTGTGGCCCTTTGTTGCGGGGACGGTCGTGGCAGGGGTCATTGCGGCGATGGTGTCTTATTTCTTCATCTATTGGGCGGTGGTCCGCTATCGAAGGGAAAGGGATCGTGAAAAAACCTGTTGATCGATTGCTGCTTTCCGGGTGTGGACCGATTGTTCAGATCACGCTGTCTGTTGCTCATGCCAAAAGCCGATGGTTTGGCAGCGATGGATTATGATTGACAACGAGTATGCATGCTGTTCTTATAACATGGGGAAAGATCATGGCTCTTTGAAGCACGTGCTCATCTCTGTGGTCATTGTCAATTGGAACGGGAAGTATCTTCTGGGAGAATGTCTTGATTCGCTGCTTGCGCAGAGCGTCGGCGGGGTCGAGATCATCCTGGTTGACAACGGTTCACAGGATGGTTCTGCGGAGTATGTGCTGGAACGGTACCGTGACGTAAGGGTGGTCAGTCTGCCGGAGAACATTGGTTTTGCCGGAGGCAATAACGCCGGAATCCGGATCGCTTCCGGCAAGTATATTGCGCTTCTGAATAATGATACCAGGGTTGATCCTGAATGGATCCCAAACCTGCTGAAGGAAGCGGAGGCAGGCCCTGCTAACGTCGGTATGTGGGCCTCGAAGATACTTTCCTATGACAATCCCAATATCATTGACAACGTCGGGCTCCTTCTGTATCCGGATGGACTGGGGAGGGGAAAGGGGCGGATGGAGAAAGACGAAGGGCAATATGACCAAACGGGAGAGGCATTCTTTCCGAGCGGATGCGCGGGCCTCTACCGTCGGGAGATGCTGGACGAGGTCGGTCTGTTCGACGAAGAGTTTTTTGCGTATGCCGATGACGTCGATCTCGGTCTTCGCGCCAGACTGGCCGGGTGGCAATGCATCTATGTGCCTTCGGCGAAAGTGTATCACAAGTATTCTGCTTCATCATCCGCCCATTCTCCGTTCAAGGCGTTTCTGGTCGAGCGAAACCGGATATGGGTGCTGCTGAAATATTATCCAATGGAAATGATCCTGATCAGTCCCCTCGGGACGCTTACGCGACTTCTCTTCCATCTGTACGGCGCGCTGGCCGGCAAGGGGGCAAGCGGCAGATTTACGGAACAGCGGTCAATCTTTGACGCGATGGCGGTCCTGCTCAAGGCATGGTATTCGGCGCTCTCGGCGCTGCCGGGCATTATCAGGCAGCGGCGCGCGTTTTCAACAGTAAGAAAAATCGGCCGCCGCGAACTCTACCGCCTGTTTTGCAAGTTCCGTATATCGGCATACGAGATAGCGCTGAAAGAATAACGTATGAAAACATTGGTCATCGTACCTGCATACAATGAAGAAGCAAGCCTTCCCGGAGTGATCCGGGACCTCAGGGAGCATATTCCCTCAGCGGATGTGCTCGTGGTAAACGATGGGTCTTTCGACGATACCGCGAAGGTCGCGCGCAAATTAGAGGTTACGGTATTGGATCTGCCGTTCAACCTCGGTATCGGCGGCGCGGTCCAGGCAGGGTATCTGTACGCGGAACGGAATGCCTATGATATCGCGGTACAGTTCGACGGCGATGGGCAACATCTGGCCAGCGAGATAAAACGGTTGCTTGAGCCGCTTCAGGCGAATCGGGCGGATCTCGTAGTCGGATCGAGATTTATGAGCATTGGGGGATATAAGGCCCCTGTCTTCAGAAAGATGGGAATGGGGATATTCTCGTTCGTCCTTTCCCATATTCTGGGCATGACGGTGACGGACAGCACCTCCGGTTTCCGGGCAGCGAACCGGCGGGTAATTGAGTTCTTTGCCTATACCTACCCCGATGACTATCCCGAGGTCGAGGCACTGGTCCTCCTGCATAAGATCGGCCTGCGGATGGCGGAGGTTCCCGCCGCCATGCGGGAACGCACCGGCGGCAGGTCATCGATAACGCCAATACGCTCTATTTATTACATGACGAAAGTGCTCATGGCTATTTTTATCGATCTGATGAAAAAAGTGAGGTGAACCATGGACGTATTGAAAATAATGGCTATCGTGGGTTGCGGATCGGGTTTGCTCTTGATCGTTGAATTGATCAGGAGAGGGCGGTTAAAAGAAAAATATTCCCTGCTCTGGCTTTTCGCCGGCACGGTTCTGCTGGTCTTCGCTTCATCACGAGGGCTGCTGGAGTATGTATCGTCCCTGGTAGGCATCTATTACCCTCCCTCGTTTCTCTTTCTTCTGGCCTTTCTGTTCCTTTTGATGATAACCCTGCACTTTTCCTCGGTCATCTCGGGATTGTCCGAAAAGAACAAACAACTGGCCCAAGAGCTGGCACTATTGCGGCTGGAGATGGTGGAAGGCAAGGGCCGGACCATGGACAAGCATGATGCAAAGGATTAATGACCGGGAATATTCTTTACTTCAGCCAATATCCGTGCTACATTTTCGAGCAATAGTATAGAACGTAAGGGGGACGGTGGCAGCCATGCAGTTGTTAACGGAGAAAGTGAATATGTTTTTCGCAAGCAGGAGATTTACCCTGATCGCATCTTGCATCATTGCGGGTCTGATCCTGATCGCGTATTCCAATACCTTTACGGCAAGCTTTCATTTTGACGACAACCCCTCCATTGTGGAAAACGCATCCATCAAACGGATGACTTCTGATAATATCAGCATGCTGCTTGCCGGGGTTCGGCCTGTGGTTTACCTGAGTTTGATGCTCAATTATCAGCTCAACGGATTGAATGTCGTTGGTTGGCATGTTTTTAATATCTCGTTCCACATCGCAAACAGCATCTTCGTCTATCTGTTCATGTTCCGGACGCTGAACCTGCCGCTCCTGGAAAATAAATATCGGGAAAAGGCCAAACGGATGGCGTTGTTCGGCGCGCTCCTGTTTGCCGTGCATCCTATTCAGACCGAGGCGGTGACGTATATTATTACCCGTACGGAATTGCTGGCGACTTTCTTCTACCTTGCAACATTTCTTCTGTTCATTAAAGGTGCGCGGACGCAGAAGGTCTCCTACTATGTGGGAGCATTCTTTACCGCAGCCCTTTCCATGGGATCAAAGGAATGGGCGGTGACCTTGCCGGCGCTTCTGATGCTCTATGATTATCTGTTCATTGCCGAGGGCAAGTTTCGCGTTGTCGCTTCCCGATGGATGGTATATATAGCAGTTGCTGTCCCATGGGTGATTGTCTTGCGCAATCTTGACCTTTTTGCCGCGTCCAGTTCGGGTGCCGGTATCGGTTTTAATGTGGCAACAACGTCGGGCATCACGGCAAAAACCTACTGGCTTACCTCTCTTAATGTTATCTGGACCTATATCAGGCTCCTGTTCCTGCCCATCAAACAGAACCTTGATTATGATTATCGCATTGCCGGAACATTGTTTGAGTTCCCGACAATCCTGTCATTCATAGGACATATTGTTGTCGTGAGTGCGGCTTTCTGGCTTTACAAAAAGAAGGGATGGCTTTTGATCCCCTTTGGCGTGGCATGGTTCTATATCGGCCTGTCGCCTGTTCAGAGCTTCGTACCGATCATCGATGTCATCTTCGAGCATCGCGCGTACATGCCGTCAATCGGTTTTTTCATCGTGTTTGTCGTCGCGTATGAGGGTCTTTTTGAGTGGTGGGAGGCACGGCAACTGCTGAAAAAAAGTTCCCGGTTTGACGAAGAAATGGCATCTAAGACAGCTTCGTAATTTTTCTGCGGGGCATGTTCGTGCATAGAAAAGCCAGGGTTTTATTCGCGGTCCTTTCCCAGGTAAATGTCTTCGCCCTGAGAATCCCTGCCTCAATGAGCTTGATCCGTAAGGTCTTGTCCCTCAGAACAGATAAGATTCCCCTCGAAATATCAGAGGGATCATGCGGATCCACCAGAAGGGCCGCGCCTCCTGCAATTTCGATAAGCGGTTCTATCCGGGAACATACGACAGGCACGCCGCTCGCCATTGCTTCCAGGATGGGAAGTCCAAACCCTTCATGAAGAGAGGGGAAAATAAACACCTCCGCCCCTCGATAAAGGTAAGGGATATCCTCAAAAGGAAGCCAGCCAAGCAGGATGATGTTATTTTTTAAGCCTAACGCCGATATCAAGCCGGCTATCGTATCCCGCCCTTTGTCCCACGCGCCGGTCAATACCAGTTTTGTTCCCGGTATTTCCTTTACTATTTCTTTGAATGCCGCTAATAGCCTTGCATGGTTTTTATGGGGCAGCAATGCAGCGGCATAGAGGATATATCGTTCAGGCAAATTATATTTTGTCCTGATAAACGCCAGGTTATCACTGCCCAGGGGGAAGAACAGTTCATGGTTGACGGCCAGGTGTGCGACGGCTATTTTATCAGCAGCGATCTTATAGTATTTTATAACATCCTTCTTTACCTGCTCGGAGATCGTTATGATCCCCTGCGAAGTTTTAGCGCTTAGATAGATGATGGTCTTGAGAAAGAAGAGATAGAGACGGGAGAAATTCTCCGGCTGATTGACATGCTGAAGGTCGTAAATAACAAGAACTGAAGGCACCGGGCAGAAGAAAGGGGACGTCATTCCCGCGGACAAAAGCACATCGATCTTGTGGCGCAGGACCTGAAAGGGTAATACGCATTGTTCCCAAAGGATTCGTACTGGACGATTGGTCGCTTGCAGGGGACAGCGTATGATATTCAGACGAGGGACTAATTCCTGGAAAACCCCTATGCTCTCTTTGTTAATGAATATGAAATAGGTGTTATCCTTGTCGATCTTCGAGAGATGCTTTGCAAGATTTCTGATATATATTTCGGATCCGCCTACTTTGCCAGGCAGTAAGTAAAGCGCATTGATCCCGATTCGCACAGGTGTCTCCTGAAAAGCTGTTGATACAGATATCTCAGAGCAGTCATTCCTTGGAATGGGAACGACTGCTGCTCCGGCGATCAATGACGGCGCGAATTACTTTTTTATCACTTCGATCACCGGCAATGGGAATATCATTCCGATCCCCCGACCGAGCGTTTCTTTTTCTCTTTCAAGAAATTCTTTTTTAAAGTGCCAGGGTAAAACCAGATAATAATCAGGCTTCATTGCCCTGGACTCTTCTTCGCTCACGATGGGAATGTCCGTGCCAAGGGTACGGGCGCCATATTTATCAGGATTCCTGTCGGCAGCGCAGTCGATGATGAAGCGGTCTATCCCGCACCATTGCAGAATAGTGTTCCCCTTGGTGGAAGCGCCATAGATATGGATCTTCTTGCCTTCGGCTTTTAATCGTTTCAAAAGGGTCGTCAATTCATCTCTGTGGATGTTGATCCGCTCCTGAAAATTTCTATAGGGCTTGTCAGTATCGAGTTCGAGGTCAAATTCCTCCTGACGCAGCGTTTCCAAAGGCTGGGAATATTCTTTTTTGTTAAATTTAAAGTTGTCAGCGTGAGTTGCATAGCAGCGGATGCTGCCGCCATTGATATCATTCAGACCGACCCTGATCACTTTCATGCTCGCTCGTTTCAGGATATTCTCAATTACCGCAAGGCTGTAATATTCTAAATGTTCATGACAAATGGTGTCATAGGAGTTCATTTTCAGCATCGCAGGCATGTAGGACATTTCGAAGATCCATATGCCTTCGGCCGCAAGAGAATCCTTGATGTTTGTCACGAAGGTCACCGGTTCCTCAAGATCGTAGAACATGGCAATCGAAGTAATGACGTTGAATTTTTTCCCCGCGGTCTCCTTTGCTAATTTTTCGGATGGGAACGTGTCCTGAACGACTTTTATATCTCCCTTGATCTCCTGCGCGATATCAGAAGGGTCGATGCCGAATTTGACGAACGTTTTAGGATAGTATTTCAATAACGTGCCGTCATTACAGCCGATGTCGAGCACGCGAGCGCTTTTATTGCTCATCATGCCGGCAGCTTCACGTGCAATTCCTTTGAGGTGATCGCGCATGGTCTGGTTGGTCCCCGACCGGTACCAATAGGCCGAATACAGTATCTTTGGCGGGACTGAATGCGCCATCTGCAGGAGTCCGCACGCTTTTTCATCTCTCGTGGGATCGCAGCGCAATAAGACGGTAGGAATCTTTCTCATTGCCGGCAGTTCCTTGCCCGGCTTGACAAATGAACCCTGCAAATATTGTTCGCCAAGGTCAATAACCTTGGTTAACGCTGACGAACCGCAAACGCGACAGGTATTTCTATGGGTGAGGTGCATGGAATACTCCCTTCGTGGGCATATTGAACTTCACTAACGGCTAACCCGAAAGACAATATCTTATACAACTATGCAACTCGATAAACTATGTTACTAAATAACTTATTGGAAGTCAAAATAATACTAGAGATCCATTCTATGAGTTATTGAAACGTAACCGTCGAAGAGCCTCCCTGAGACGTCGGGCTGAAGAAACAAGAAACCGTGAAGATCCGATTATTCTGGCGATCCTCAATGCAGTTCGTGAATATCCAAATGACAGTAGTTTGGGCTCGATTGCACTCCATTCGGCGTTATCAACCGCATTGCTCATGCCAGCGAAGACATACCATTTGAATTCTCTGCGAATGACTGCGTGAAAGCTGCGAAGGGTATCTTTATCGTGAAAAAGGCGAGACCCTAAGAACTGATAACCATCCAGATCAATCAAAAACCTGTGGGCAGTTCCTTTCTGAAGAAAGCTGTCATTGTCACCTCGACAGAGCACGAGGGGGTCTTTGATGTATCCCAGTTTACCACCATTTATCAGAATCGTCAGCAGCCGGAAGGCGTGAGCGTAGTTGGTTGCGGTGAATCTTTCGTCATACCCTGTTTTGCTCCATTTATTTTGGAGAACAATAATGGAACTCATATAGCTAAAGAGCGCCCCTATCGATATCGCCTTGCTGAGATAGTGGAGGAGGTCGGATTTAACGGAAAGGCTAAATACGGCATCGCCCGTTTTTCGCGAAAGCCATGATCGATTATGAATCGGATGCATGTTTTTATCACATTCAGTCCGATTACATAAATAGATGTCATATCCTGCAGCCATTTCGTGAAGTATCCTGTCGATCGCCCCACTTTTAAGAACATCATCGCTCGACAATAGCCAGCAGTAATCGCCCTGTGCAAGCTCCACGGCTTTGGCTAAATCCTTATCGATGCCTCCTTTTTTATCAATGAGGTGATATCGCAGTCTGGGAAAACGCTTCTGATAGTCACGGACGATCTCCTCGGTGTTATCTGTGGAAGCGCCATCGACGACCACAATCTCAACTTCATCCGTTGCTTGCCGGATAATACTTTCAAGCGTCTCTCCGATAAAGTTGCCGAAGTTGTATGTCGGAATACATATTGATAGCCGAATAGAACTCATTTTGCTCCGAGCAGGTAAGATTGAATAAAGCTGTATATCGGCTTGGCAATTGAAAGAACAAATATGGGTGTATACTGGTAAACAAACAAACTTGCTCGGTTCGACATTATTGGATCGAAGTAGAGTGTCGATACCAACTGATCAAGAACCTTAAGGTCCGCCAGCAGGCCACTCTGGTGGCATATCAACTTTGCATCCAGAATGCTCTTGAGGTTGTGTTCGGCCTTGATCGTGCGACGAATGTGGGAAGCCTCGATACTCTGTTTTCCAAAAAAAGTATTGGCGAGTTTGTCATAGCCCTCGATGGTAATTCGATAACGATTGACCATACCTTGCCCGAGAAAAGAGTCATTTTCGCCGCGTTTATAAAGCTGTGGTTCGGGTATATACTTTACCAGTAACCCCGCAGGGATCATTCTGAAAAAACGAGCCACGTGGGCCCAGTGCGAACCCACGAACCGCTCATCGAGTTCGATAGCGGTCCAACATGATCTTTTAAAGACAAGGGAGCTGCAGAAACTGAAAAAAGCGGCGGTATTCAGGGCGGTCGAAAAATAATCTTTCCGGTCATTTATATCTTTCAGATCGAATAGTCGTTCCGAGCTGATGGAAAAAATATTGTGCTTTCTGATCGGATGCATATCTTTTCCGCACAGGATAGACTCACACAAGAATAAATCGTATCCATGTTTGATTTCATTCAAAACATTTGCAATCGCACCCGGCATCATGATGTCGTCGCCACCGAAGAGCCAGCAGTACTCGCCTATCGCCAGCTCCACGGCCTTCGCCATGTCGCGGTCGATGCCGCCTTTTTTATCAAGGCGGTGATAGCGCAGTCGAGGAAATGTACGTTGGAAGGACGAGATCACCTCGGAGGTGTTGTCTGTAGAAGCCCCATCGACGACCACAATCTCTACCTCATCTGTCGCCTGGGGGAGGATGCTCGAAAGCGTATCGCCGATGAAGGCGCCGAAATTGTACAATGGGATGCAGATGGATAGTTTTATGTTTATCATTTAAACATTGCCCGAATTGATTTTAAGATACGATAAAACAACAGGGGTGTCAATTTGTAGATATACAAATATATGCGGCTTATGATCACCGGATCAGAATAGGCTTGATATGCCAGGCGATCGAGAACTAAGCGGTCTTCATGAAGATTATTATCATGACATTCCAGTTTGGCATGCAACAGGACGTGAGGTGGAAACTCATGTTGGACGACGCGTCGAATATGAAAAGCCTCGATGCTATCATGGCCAAAAAAGGCGTCTGCTAATCTATGATAGCCATCAATCCCGAGCTTATAGCGGTTGACGATGCCTTTATCGAGAAATGAATCGTTGTCACCTCGTTTGTCCAGGAAAGGATCGGGAAGATACTTTACCTTCAATCCCCTCGGGATTATTTCAAAGAACCGCGCCGCATGGGCCCAGCAAGATCCTGCGAATGCTTCGTTGAACGCGACAAGATTCCATACGTCTTTCTTGAAAATAAGAGCGCCACAAAAGCTGAAAAAAGCGCCCGTATTTCTGGCCAGTCTGAAGTAGCGTAAGCGATCGTTCTTATTCCCCAGATCGAACACCTGTTTAGCATCAATATCCAACATCTTATGCTTAGTTACAGGGTGCATATCGAAACCACAGAGCATGGATTCACAAAGGAGAAGGTCAATCTCAGAAGAAAGTTCATTCAGAGCCCGGGATATGGCACCCGGTCTCATAATATCATCGCCACTAAAGAGCCAGCAGTAGTTTCCTGCCGCCAGTTCTACTGTTTTTGCCATATCCCGGTCAATGCCGCCTCTTTTTTCCAGTCGATGATAGCGTAAGCGTGGAAATCTCTTCTGATATGTCTTAATAACATCAATGGTGTTGTCAGTTGATGCGCCATCTACAACCACGATCTCAACAGCATCTGATGCCTGAGATATGATACTTTCGAGCGTCTTCCCGATGAAGGCCCCGAAATTATAGACGGGAATGCATATCGAAAGAAGAATATTATTCATGTATTCGGGGCGAAGAGAAGCCGCTATTAAATTTGTAAGTCATTAATCCGCCAATTGATGCCGATAAGTCCTTCCGTTCTTCAGCGCTTCGGTAACCTCGCATAGAGTTCGCAAAACCTTGTCGCGGTTTTACGGTAACTGTATTCATGGGCATAGGACCTTGATAATTGCTCGAGTTCAGATTGTTTTCGTGTGTTATTTAACAGAGAGACTATTTTATCTCTCAGATCACCGACCTTATTGATCCTGAAAATATCAGCGCCAATACCCCTTGACTGCAATTCCTTCATCTGGTCTATATCCGAACCGATAATGGGTTTGTTGTAGGCAACACCCAAGCTCAGAGAGCCTGATCCCGGCATGTCACGAAAAGGGGCAAGTATGATATCCGTTGCACCCATGACAGCCGTGATTTGTGATTCAGGAATATAGCCTAATATCTTTACCCTATGTGCAAGTTTTATCTCTGTGATCTTATTCATTAGTTGCTCGACATAGCCGGTCTTGTCGTTAGGATGCTGTCCGCCAGCAATAAGAAAAACGCAGTCGTCAAGATCTTTAATGGCATCGAGGACCAGGTCGTAACCTTTTCTGCTGTTCAGGAATCCAAAGACAGTAAGCACCTGTTTTCCCTCAACCTCGAATAACTTTTTATAGTGTCCCTTAGACTCGGAGGGAAGTTCGATTTCTGGGATGGGATGGGGCATGAGGACCACTTTGGTCGCGGGAATCCCCATTGCCAAAATTGACCTACGGTGTTTGTCTGTGTGGACAGTTATGACATCCACCAGGGAGAATATCATACGGTAAAGGCCTAGCAATGGAAACCGGCGCAAACCTACACGAAGAGGTACTAATTCATGCATGGAAAGCACCGTAGGAATCCTGATCTGTCGCAGAAAGAGCGCGCAATGCACAAAGGAACGATACAGAGAGATGTTGACGTTCGCGAAAAAGGAAAAATCATGCTGGACATGAGCGATATCCGCATCATTCATCATTTTCCCGAGATGGATGAGGTCGAAGGCCCCTTTTTTATTGCCAACCGGAACGATCGCTACGGTGGCCCCCGATTTTTCAAGAGCCGCCTTGAATTGTGCGGAATAATCAGCTATACCGCATTGTGAGTTCCATGATGTATATAAGGACACGTTCATATGAGTAGACACCGAAAAGCGAATGAATCACACACTGTTTGCGATTATCCGTTATATCCTTTTTTGAATTGCGAACCATGAGAAGGTGTATTGTTTCCCTTCCCACGAGATAGTTGGCGCTACGGTTGACAGACTGATATCTCCGAGAGGAGCAAACCCGAATGTCTCGGCATACTTAAAAAAAGCAAGCAACTCATCTTTTGAAAATATACACCAGTCCATCCCGAACACTTTAATACCATCCGTGATGATCTTATCCGGCCAATAGTCAACTGACGCTATAAAGACCCCCCCCGGTTTCAAAACGCGTGAAATTTCTGCGAGCAGCGCCGGTGCATTGAACCCGTGTTCGATTACGGAGATCGCGGTGACGGCCGCGAAGGACCTGTCCTCGAACGGCGTATGCATGAAGTCAGATACAACATAGCGGATTCTGTCCGCATAGGGCATACGACCGATGTCGGGATTCAGGTCCACGCCCGTCAGGTTCGAGTAGCCAATCCGGTGAAGGATGCAGAGGATCTCCGAAGCGTACGCGCCGATATCGAGCACCGGTGCATTGCGATCTACATGGTCTTCAATGAAACGGGCCGTCTTCAGGACGTCCCAGCTCTTTAACTCGTCGCCGATCTTGACGCCCCTGATAAGCCCGGTGCGCATAAGAATATGCCTCAGCGGAGAACTCATGCAGTTCAACCTGCGTCTGCGCAACTCTAGCCGCGCCTGGCGGATCTGGGCCGTTTCCCGCAAAACTTCAGATGACATGGGTTGTTCTCTCCCGAATGATGGTGACGCTTGCATGCCGATGCGAATCGCAGGTGGTTTAATGTCATGTTCAAACGCTACGCATTATCGGCTATTGCGTGCAGCGTACTTCAATTTAATGAAGTTGATGATAATTTTTGTGACCTCGATAATACCTCTGAACGGATTTTTTTCTATGACAATTCCATTAGCATAGGCTTTGCCGATGCTTACAATACCGCGAGAAAGAAAAATGTGATGTTTAACCGAGCTATAACGGCCTTCTTTGGCAAACTTTTGTATGATCGAAAAAAATCTTTCTTTGGGGATGTCGGTTAGGAGAGGAGCACCGTCGAGTTTATGAATATCGTTCGGTATATCCATTACAATCTTATCGATATCTTCTACGTTGATGCCCTTCTTCTTGCCGTAGTCCCAAAAATCTGTACCGGGAAATGCCGTTGCTATATACGAAAGCGGAGAAAGATAGGGGGAATACCGATAGCTCCTGATGAAGTCCAGCGTTTGCAAAAGGTCCTGTTCCGTTTCTCCGGGATTGCCCAGCATGAAAGAGCCCATCGTAGGGATACCATATTTATGGGAAAGTTCAATAGCGTAACGATTTTTATCAATTGTTGTAGTCCGTCGTTTTAAATAAGAAAGAATCTTCTCGCAGCCGGATTCCATGCCGATGCCTGTTACAACCACGTTCATGTCTTTCAACATCGTCATCGTCGGATCGTCGAGCATATCTGCTCGAACGAGGCACATGAACTTAACCTTTTTGTTGATGCCTCGTTTCAAGATTTCATGGTGGATTTCCGCCAAGCGCTGTTTGTCTGCGATGAACAGGTCATCGAATATATGGATGATCTCGGCTTGATATTTACCTATTAAGAGTTCAATTTCCTCAAGCACCCGTTTTGCGGAAAACCCCCTGAATCTTTTCCAGTGTACTTTTGTAGAGCAAAAGACGCACGTAAAAGGGCAGCCGCGGCTGCTGATCATGGTCAGTGATCGGCCGACGTGGTAGGGAATAATTTGTCTGGGTTTCAAATAATAATCCAGGTTTGCGATATCCCGATCAGGCATGGGGATACTGTCAAGGTCGGATATTAATTCGCGTGGCTCGGTAAAAAACGTTTCCCCATTTTCGTTAAAGCAGATTCCTTTTACGTTCTTCAGGGTTGATTTAGAATAGTCCGGAAGCTGCATCAGTTCGAGCATGGTTTCTTCGCCTTCCCCGATGACGCCCAAATCAAACGGTGCCGGTAGTTTTCTGTAAGTGGAAATATGAACTCCACCGAGAATAACTGGTATATCATAGTGTGACTTTACATGCCCGGCAAATAACGTTGCATTTTTAATATCCTGGGTGACGGCGCTGATTCCGACGATATCCGTTCGTTTCAATGACTGATATATATCCTGACAGTTTGAATCAAGAAGGGTTATATCATTAAAATTACCATGTTTTTTAAGATACGCTGATATTGAGGTAAGTCCCAAAGGGATGATTCCTGATTCAAAACCCTTGCTAATATTTACCAACGTTAGTTTTCTCATAGAGAGGGTCCGTCCCGCCTTATGTGCAAAATCCGTAGATCCGATAGGGGCATTCTTACTTTTTCCGGTAAACTACCGTTATGTTCTGCATAAAATAATGACCAAAATATCGCTCCAATATGGAGAGGATTTTGAAGACGATTCTGCCAGGTCCAGCCACAAGGGGATTGTAACTATCGGCAGCCCGCCTCACGGTTCGAGGAAGGCTACTGAAGCCATAGTCTTGTTTATATCCATATCCGTGGGCACTGACATTCACTATTTCGAGGCCGAGATTACGTCCGATTCGCTTTAAATCGCCATAAGAAAATTCCTGTTCCCATCCGTGTTCCCATATTCCTTCGCGCATCCTTCTGTGTTTGAAGACAGTATAAAGGTTATATTTTTGAGGGACATCGACGATAAGGTAACCACGCGGTTTTAGCACGCGTAATTGTTCTATCATGAGCCGGTCGGTAGTTTTATAATATTCCAAAAGTCCCTGATTAAAAACAATATCAAACTGATCTTGTTTAGATTGCATAGACTCTGCATTATCAACGAATACCTTCGCACGCGAACCCAGGACGGCTCCAATTTTAGTGGCAACAGCCACCGTCTCGGGAGATTTATCAGTGGAGAAAAATAGCACCTGAGGATGCACTAAGGAAAGATGATGTGAATCTATCGCGGTACCACAACCGACACCAAGCACATTCGTAGCCTGCGTTGACTTAATGGCCTTTTGTATGACATCGTAAAAAGGCGCTCTGTCAAGAATATGGCGCTTCACTGCATCAGATGTGTCTGCCAAACTAAAATGATGTCTCCAATAAGTTGAAAAAGATTTTTTGCGAATATGGCTGGTAAGATCCAGATTTTGGAATCGAGCCAATATCCACGTTCCTCGTATGGAAAAAATGAGGCGTTGCATCAGGTGATTAAAGAACATCAATAATTTCCAAACCATAATTCTTTTTTGGCGACGGCCAAATAGAATATTTATAAGATGGGATGCGGTTACATATACGGCAGTATGAGCTTGCAGCTCAAATTTTCGCAAATCTTGTGTATCTACCGCGCATAATTGTACCGGCATCTTTTCTTGCCAATAACTTGTATATCGTATCAGATCCCAATTATACTTCGCATGTTCAGGAAGAGAATCATACAGTTTTGTTCCAGGAAATGGCACTGATGCAAAGAAGGAGACAAAATCCGGCTTTAGATATCGGGCAAAATATATCGTTTTAAGAATGGTTTCATAGGTGTCCAACTTATGGCCAACGATGAAAAAACCGTAGGTGTTCAGTCGCGCTTGTTTTGCCTCAGCAAATGCCTTCCGCACCTGATCCGTGTTTATTTTTTTGTTTATATCTATCAGTATGTCATCGTCTCCTGACTCAACGCCAAATTGGATGAGATAACAGCCGTTATCGGCCATTTTTTGATAATCGGCAAGGGTGAGCAAGTCCACCCTGCCAAGGCATTTCCAAGGGACGGTTATCGCTCTCTTTTTCATAGCAGCGTATAATTTATTAAGCCAATTTTTGTCTACGGCAAAGAGGTCGTCCATGAAATAAATTTCATCATGCCCGTGGGTGTTTATGAGCAACTCGATTTCGTCGGCAACATTTTCAGGACTTCTTCTGCGGAAACTCGTTCTCCACACGGCTTTGGCGGCGCAAAATGAGCAATCAAAGGGACAACCACGAGATGACATTATTGTCGCAACTTTTTTACCGACGCGCAACACACCATAAGAATAAGAAAAACGATCAAGGAAGTCATGGTCTGGTATCGGAATCGTATCCAGGTCAACGATAAATTCACGTTGTTCTGTTTTAATAATAGATTCCTTTTCGCGAAAATAGAGGCCTTTGACTTGATGAATATCCCGTTTCCCCTGTAGTGACTCAATCAACTCCTTTGTGGTAAGTTCTCCTTCACCGCATATAAGGAAATCGATGTCTTTACACTCAAGCAGTGTTCTTTCGGGCAGAACAGTGGCATGTGGTCCGCCAACGATAATGGTGCTTGTCGGGCACAATGATCGCAATGTTGAAATAGTCTTGAAGGTTGCAACGATATTAGAGGTGTACAGTGAAAGACCTAATACGTTTGGGTTAAATTCTTTTATATAATCAAGCAGAGTCATCTTGTCCCTCTGCAGCGCCCCCTCGTCGAAAAACTTGACAGCATGGCCTTCGTTTTTCAACACGGAGGCGATAGAAAGGATTCCTAAGGGGGGGAATTCATGGGGATATCCACCGCTGGGATTTATGAGTAATATTTTCATGAGCAAAAGATACTCCTCGTATAATTAATTATTCTCAACGCACATCTTTTCAAAGTTGCGGTTGTTTCCACTACCGCTGGCTCTATTGCGTTATTTTTAAATTGTAGAAATATACCTGATAATTATGGCATTTATACAGATCTCTTGATGACGCCGTAACGCAGTCCTTTGTTAAATAACTTGATGATTTGCAAGGAGTCCCTGTGATACTCTTCAGAGTGTATTCTCATGTCATCTTTTACTGTCCGCTCCTGAAGCCGGTCAAATTGTGCGCAAATTATCAAAATACTTTTCTATTTTGTATTAAAGCCTATTAGATTAGTTCCGTTAGTATCCAAGTCCTCACGCGTGGCGCAGCAAACGCTGACAGTGCAGTCGCACCAAGTACAATGGACGAGAGTATTGCAATAGTTACCATCGTTGTCATAGGAGATGCAATCAACCAACGTCCCAGCCCTGCAACCGCAAGTGAGGCAAGTAATGGCGGCCCGATATCTTCAAGGTACCAGCGCTGTGCTTCTCCCCGTAAAAAACGGCGGTGTGTGAGTGGGACCACAATTATTAAATATATACTGTTCAATGCTAACCACACAGCGGCTGCACCTACTGCTCCATAGTGTGTAGTCATAAAATACACTGCTGGTACAAGCGTTATGATGAGAAAGATGTTGATGCCTATCCCAATTTTTGTCCAGCCATATGACAATTGCAGCGCAAAGGTAAGGGCGGTAAGCCCGTTTAAGGCCATACCAACTACCAGCAAGGTCACTAGCGGAGAGGCGATACGGGCAGCCTCTGCATTTTGCGTCCATAATAGTAAAATATCGTATGAGAACAACGCCATGACCGTAGCTATAGGCAAAATAATTGTGGCCGTCAATTGAACACCTTGATGGTATAAATTTTTGAGGGATATTTCATCGTTGGCCACCACGAGTGACGAAAAGCGGGGAAACAGCCCGTTAAAAATCGGGCTGACCAGCAGGGTAGGTATCGCGCTGCTTATAGTGCCGGCTAGAATATAATAGCCGAACATTTCAAGCGAGAGGAGTTTGCTCAGGAGTATTTTGTCCATCTGCATCAAAATAATTGCTGAGATACCGATACCACTCATCCCTGCTGCAAAACGCCAGATATTACGTAGAAGGCCAAGATGAAAGCGTGGAGAACCTTCTGCGGGAGGCAAACTGCGCCAGAGGAAAATAGTAAACAGGGTGACGTAGAGGACCGCCACGATAATCTGCCAAGTGAAAAAAGCAGTGATGGTGGGGGAAACTTTCCATAGGATGAACGCCGCTCCGCAACTGCTAAGCGTGGCCATGCCGATTTTAATGCTGTTGGACAGTACTTGTTTCTGCAGCCCCATAAGACCTCCTTCATAAAAACTGAGTGGCCACTGGAGTGCCGACATCACACCCATGATCATAATGGCCTGCTGTACCGTTTCAACAGGTATCGTACCTATATTAATCCAGTTCCGGGCAATGAACGGTGCGGAGCACACTACGCCAAAGCCTAATACGACGCCTATCGCCCAGTATCCGATCTCCAGTGTTCGCACGAGGTCACGTGCTTCGGCAGCCTTGCCCGGAAGAACCGAATACCGCGCCATCTCCCGGTTCATTGTCTGGCTCAGACCGAAATCGAGTATTTGGAAGGTACCCTGCAGCATGGCGAAAAAACCGATTAGGCCATATGCCTCGATTCCGAGGAACTTAATATACAGCGGAACGAAAGCCAGAGCCATGAATGCCGACCAACCCTGCCCTGCGAAGTTGGCGATGACGTTACGTTTCACAAGGGTCATGTATCGGCCTCGCATTGATCGAACGACGAGAGGGAAGCTCCGCTGCTCTTAACTGGGGAAGATAGCCCGTATATTCTTTTTTGTTGCACCATGCTTCAGAAGTTCCTTATAGATTATGTCCTTTTTCAAATATGAAGTTATGACAACACAATCATATTCCATGTTTTCAAGGATGTTCATTGGTTCTATCTGTTTACCGAAAAAATCCCCGCCTGCAAACTCTCCGTCCAGAACGCCTGCCAGCTTCAAGTCCGTCTCCTGGAGTGAAATATAGGCGATCTCGGCAACTTCATCGGTGCCCGCAAAGACCACAGTGCGTATACCCGTGTCCTGCATTTCCTTGAAGAGGACTTTCAGATTTTTCCGTGCCTCGCGATAGATCCTCGTATAATCATGCAGCAGATCATAGGTCAGCCGTGTTTTTTCAGTAAAGCCTTTCGGTGTCAGATAGTAGGCATAACGCTTGGAAGGAATTGCTTTAACGGTAATGAACCCTTTTTTTACGAGGTTCTTGATATAGGAGTTGACAAGTCCGAGAGCGATGCCGAGATGGCTGCTGAGATCCCGCTGGGTGAGGGAATCGTTCTTGGACAGCTCGTCAAGGATCTGGAGAGAACGGTAGGGCTCGGTTCCGAATGATGATGGTCGTTCGGCGTTCATAATGTGAACATAGCACGAACCCCTTGTTTAGTCAACACATAATTTAATAATATTCTTTACTCTCCTTGAGGATGATGCTATCATTACTCACTGAATATCGCTAAGAGTGATGCTATCTTGCGGGGGGAGCGTCCGATCTATGGAACCGAAGATCTGTCTGGCACTGGGTGGAGGGGCGGCGAGGGGACTTGCCCACCTCGGCGTGCTCAAGGTGTTCGAAGACGCCAAGGTCCCCGTCCACATGATCGCGGGCACCAGCCTCGGCGCCATGATGGGCGGCCTTTATGCCACCAAGCCCGATGCATCTTACTGGATGGGACGGGTGGAGCAGTTTCTCCACAGTTTTGTTTCGCGCAAGACGCGTCTCGAGTTCATCCGAAAGCTCGAACAGCCGAACAACCACAACCGCGGTTTTTTCAGCGACATGTCTTTTCTGATCCGCAAGGGATATTTCTGGGGCGTTACTGCGACCCAGTCCGCATTTATCGCTGAACAGGAATACCGCGACCTCATCTATCCTCTGATCCCCGATATTCCGGTTGAACAGACCGCGATACCGTTTGCCTGCGTGGCCACGGACATTCGGAACGGCAAACGCGTCATGTATACGAAGGGGTCGCTTCGCACCGCCATCAGCGCAAGCTGCGCGCTTCCCGGCATCTTCCCCCCGGTAAAGGACAATGGCATGCTGCTCGTGGACGGCGGATGGGTGGAGCGTGTTCCCGTGCTCTGCGCCAGGGAAATGGGCGCCGATATTGTCATTGCCGTCGATGTATCGAGCGATGTTGCGCTTTTCGAGGAAAAATCAGGTCTCGACATTGTCCTCCGTGCAGACGCGGTGACGCGGATCTATCTGAACCAGATACTGGCCCGGGAAGCCGATGTCGTTATCCACCCCGCGGTGGGAGATACGCACTGGGCCGATTTCAGCAAACCAAAGGAACTGTTCAAACAGGGCGAGACTGCCGCGCTCGAAAAGCTCATCAGCGTACGAACGGTCATTCACCGCACGTCGGTTCCGCAGAAGAACCTCGCGGACCAGATACGGACGATCAAGGACAAGATCGTGGAAAAGATGACCGGGGGGAGCTGATAGGAGTCAGGAGTGCCGCCATTTCAATAACGGAATTTATTAAATCTCAATTTATCCGAGTCACTCTCTGTGACTGACGGGATTTTTGTTATACTATCATCATGCCTATCCCCCTTGTGATCGCCCATCGCGGAGATTCCTCAAACGCAGTCGAAAATTCCCTTGACGCCATACACCGCGCATTATCCTTGCCGGTGGACATGATCGAGTTGGACATTCGCAAGAGCCGGGACAACGGCCTCTTTGTCATGCACGATACGTTGACCGGCAGGACAGCCGGGAACGATGTCAATATTGAACGAGCAACATCCGATGCGATCGGCAGGATACGGCTTAACAACGGCGAACCGGTCCCAACCCTTACCGACGTGATCAAGGCGGTTGCGGGATCAGCAGGGCTCAACTTCGAGATCAAAAGCGACGGCGCGGGTCTGTTGACAGCGGAGTACTTTGCCTCATCCGCTTACAACGGGTATGTTCTCCTATCGTCATTCAAGGAGGAAGAGATTCTTGCCGTTCGCCGGGCGTTGCCGTCGATGCCGACGTCACTTATCTTTGACGTCTTCACAGAGCGGGAGGCTCCTTCCTATAGAGAACAAGGCTACAGGATCATCAGCTTAAAGAAAAAGACGGTGAGCAAAAAACTCGTCGATACCTGTCATGAGCAGGGGATCGACGTGTATGTCTGGACCGTTGATGATGAGGTTGAGATGCGGCAGTTCATTGCCTGGGGCGTGGACGGGATCTATTCCAATAAGCCGAGGGTGTTGAAAAAGCTGTTAGAGCGTTCGGAGTTGCGGGCTCGGAGTTAGGAGTCAGGAGTTAGATACCGGAGGATACGAATGCCGAGAACGGATGTTTTGGACGCAGATCGACAATTTGATGTCATCGTCATCGGCGGCGGCATCACCGGCGCCGGTGCAGCGCGGGACGCGGCGCTGCGGGGACTGTCGTGTCTTTTGCTGGAAAAAGGAGACTTCGCGTCAGGCGTTACTTCGAAGTCCACGCGCCTGATCCATGGCGGCTTGCGTTATCTTGCCAACTTCGAGATGGACCTGGTTGCCGAGTCTCTCATCGAGCGCGCCATTCTTCGCAAACAGGCGCCGTACCTGATTCATCCCATGCCGATCCTCATACCAATCTATAAGGAAGACCCGCACGGCAGGGCGGTCATGTCCATCGGCATTCACCTTTATGACCTGCTGTCGCACGAGAAAGACATCCCGCACTATTTCACCTCCAACAGGGGAAAGACCCTTGGATTTGAGCCGCGTCTGAACCGGGAAGGGCTGATCGGCAGCGCGCTGTTCTACGATCACCAGATCACGATGCCTGAGAGGCTGGTCATCGAGAACATCATCTCCGCTCGTGAGGCAGGGGCCAGGCTCCTGAACTATGTCCGTGCTGAAAGGATCGAAGAGGTGAATGGCGGTGTCGTGGTCACTGCGAAGGATACACTCACGGGAATGGCTTCCACGTTCCGTTCCAAGGTCCTGATCAATGCCGCGGGGCCGTGGATCGACCGGGTAAGGCACTCAGGCAATCTTGACCAAAAGAAGATCATCTTTCCCACAAAGGGTATCCATCTGGTGCTGCCGAAGCTTTCGAACCAGGCGCTCTTCGTCACCTCACGCGACGGAAGGATGTTCTTTATCATCCCGCTTGAAGCCTACTCGCTTATCGGCACTACGGACACGAAATACAACGGCGACCTGGACGAGGTGTATGCGGACCAGGATGACGTGGAGTACCTGCTTACCGAAAGCAGGCGTATCCTGCCGAAGATGAACCTGACGAAAGAGTCGATCCTTTATTCGTATGCGGGCATTCGGCCGCTCGCGTTCTCGGGCAGGAGCGAGTCAAAAATATCGCGCAAACATCGGGTCATTCGAGAGGGACGGAACAACAGGATCATCACCATTGCCGGCGGCAAGCTCACCACCTATCGCAACATGGCAAAGGACGTGGTCGACGCGGCATGCAGGGTGCTGGGAACCAGTACCCGTTGCAGTACGGACAAAAAGCCGCTTCCCGGCGGCCTGCCTGTGGACTACGAACAGTACCTGCGCGAAGCAATCCCCGAAATGGCATCACGTTTCAAGGTTGCGCCCGAGCTGGTACGCCATCTCATCAGTTGTTATGGTGCGCGAACGGAGAGGGTGCTGGAACTTGCAGCATCGCATCCGGTCCTGGGCGGGTCGATCTCTTCAGAAAGCAGCGATATCTATGCACAGGTCCTGTACAGCGTGATTGAGGAAGGGGCGAGAACGCTTTCCGATATTGTTCTCCGCAGAATGCACCTGGGTATCACTGCTTCGCGTGGCCTGAGGCAAGCGGAGAAGATCGCTGATATCGCGGGTCGGGAACTCAAATGGAGCGACGACGAGATACACCATCAGATCGACGAGTTTAAAAAGGCTTTACAGAGAGAAACAGCGTGCCTAAGCGGGCCCGCGAGAAAGGGGAACGTATGCTGAACGGAGCGCATCTGCATCTTATCGTCAATCATTTCCCGGTGGTCGGTATTCTATTCAGTATTCTGCTGTTTTTGTACGGTTTGGTCAGGGGAAGCGAAGAGATCAAAAAGACCGGTATTGGTGCGTTCATCCTGCTCGCGCTCATAACCGTGCCCATCTATTTAACCGGCGAGGGCGCTGAAGAAGCCGTAATGGGACTCCCCGGGGTAACAGAAGGGTTCATAGGCAGACATGAGGAAATTGCCGGACTGTCAGCGGTATTGATAGAGCTCCTCGGCATCGCGTGTCTTGCCGGCTTGTATTTCTTTCGCCGCTCCGCGACGATGCCGAAATGGTTCAATGCTTTCGTGCTTGTGCTGGCGTTCAGCGCGGCAGCCCTTATGGGTCTCACTGCAAACCTCGGCGGACAGATCAGGCATACGGAGGTCCGGGATGTGGTCGCTTCTCCGGTTGCGCCGAATCCGTAATAAGAAGCATTATGGAGCCTGTTGCACAAGCCCACTTGTTGTCACCCTGAGCGAAGCAAAGGGTCTCGCAACTGGAACTGGCTGGAAATACGAGATTCTTCACTACGTTCAGAATGACATGCTGTGTTGCTTTTTCTATGAGTCGGGAATAAGCGTTCACGTTGCGATAAATAATATTTCGGAGGACCTATGACGCAGCTGATGCAGGGGGGCGAACTTTCCTCAAAAATCATCCTGGCAGTCAAGGAGGAGACATCCAGGCTGGCGCAACACGGCATTCGCGCCGGGCTTGCGCTTCTGCTGGTGGGCGAGGACAAGTCCTCATTCATGTACTACCAGGCGATCCAGAGCGCCGCGGTCCGGGCGGGGATCGATATTTTCAACCACACCCTGCCCGCGACCGCGTCCCTGAATGAGATCCTGAACCTCATCAAGACGCTGAACAACGATGAGAGGGCAAATGGCATCCTGGTCTTCATGCCGCTGCCGCGAAATATCGATACCCGGAAGGTCGTGAACGCCATCGTTCCGGAGAAGGACGTGGATGGCCAGGGCGCTATTTCCGTCGGTCGTCTGTCGGCGGAGGAATCGACAGCCTATCTGTTCGAGCCGAAATTCACGCTTTCGGTCAGGTCCACGTTCCTGCCCTGCACACCCTACGGCGTGATGCGGATGCTGGAGCACTACAACATCGACCCGAAGGGGAAGAAAGCCGTGATCGTGGGGAAAAGTCTTGCGGTAGGCAAGCCGCTTGCGATGATGATGCTGGTCAAGGAAGCGACGGTCTCGGTCTGCCATCGCGAGACCCGCGACCTCGGCAGTGAGACCAGACAGGCTGATATTCTCTGCACGGCCACGGGGAGGCCGGGGCTCATCAAGGCGGACATGGTGAAAGAGGGGGCGATCGTGGTGGACATCGGCATCACCATTCTGCCTGACGGCGCGACCGTGGGAGATGTTGATTTTGACGCGGTATTTAAAAAAGCGTCGTTGATCACGCCGGTCCCCGGCGGCGTAGGACCGGTGACCATCGCTATCCTGCTCAAGAATACCGTGATCTCGGCAAAGAGAATGGTGGGGGTGGGGTAGTCTGATAGAACCGACGAGGGACGACGGACGAAAGACGACGGACGAGGAATGAGGGACGAGGGGCGAAGGACGAGGGAAGAAGGACGAAAAAGCGTCCATCGAGAAATACGACGTCCTTCGTCCGTCCTGAATTATCGCTTCCCTCGTCGGTTCTATTTCGGCGTGACCTTCAACTCCAGCGAGTTCGCCGTCGAGCTCACCACTTCCACGGAGAAGCCACTGAAGTCCCTCAGCAGCAATTCATCCGATAGTATCTGCGCGCTGTTCTTCGAGTCCACCGATATTTTGGCTGTTGTCCCGTTGAAGCTCCGTTCGTGCAGGTCCTTGATGCCGCGCACCTGGTTCTGAAGAACGTCCTTGAACTTCGCGAACTGGTTTTTGTTCAGGCCGGTGATGGTGATGTTGACGGACCGGGTGCCGCCTGTCTCTTTTGCATAGATGGTCAGGATTTTCCCCATCATTTCCTCTGCGGCTTCATTCGCCGCTTTCTTGAGCGCTTCCGTACCGGCCGTTACATCGGAGACATGCACGGCGGCCGCATGCGTCGATGCCGTTGCGATGACCTGACCGGTATCAATGCGCACGGCCCTCGCTGAAAGGTCCGCCTGCGCTGAAATCATCCCGCCGCCTATCTCGCCAAAACGTTTGGATACGGCCTTGCCGATGATCACCACCTCGGCGTCCGCCTGCGCGCCGAGCGTCTTGGCCTGGGCAACGGTAAGGTCCTTGACCCGGTAGGCCTCGGTCACCTTGATCTCCTTGACCGCGATCTGGTGGTCTATGAACTCAAATCCTTTTTCCGTGAATTTGTCCATGAAGACGTTTTCAACGACACTGATGTCGGTTTGTTCTCCATAGGCGCCCAGCCACCAGGCAATGACCGTCTGCCCGATGTTCTGTTCCGCTATCATGACCATGGTCCGGGGCTTGTGCATACGGCCGAGGAGGATGCCGATACCCGAGAGATCATCGGTCAGCCGGCCGAGGGCGACTTCCGCGTTGATGCGGACGCGAAGAAGACCGCTGTCAACCGTTTCACTGATGACATTGTACCGCTTGATGTACCCCTTGGTCTGCGACAGGATCTTGTCGCTGATGAGCTGGTAGTTCTCGACCTGGGTCTGCGAGTCGATCAGAATGCCGATCGCCTGTTCCACAGCGCGTTTCTGGGCATCCTCAAGAGCGGCATCGCGGGCAATATCGCGGGCATTTCCCTGGATCGCGGCCACGCCTTCGGCGGTCACGGTCTTTGATTCCTCGGAGATCGCCGGAAGCGCCGCCGTTGCAATCAGAAGAAATACGAGACTCATGGATTTTACGAGACGAATCATTACGGTTTACCTCCCGAGGTTTTGTACAATAATGCAAATATACCAGAGGCACGGGTCAGGGTCAAGGCTGTAATCAGTCGCTGTAATCAGTCGCCTTTCGCATGCTTGAACGGTTACGGGGCAAACAAATTTTCTGGATATTTGAATAGAGAGATGATAGAATCAAACCACAAGGGACAGCATCCAGCAGGCAGTGCAGGAGGTAGAGCAACGTGCCCAGATTGTCCGTAAATATCGACCACATTGCCACGATCCGACAGGCGAGGAAGGGCATGGAGCCCGATCCGGTTGCGGCGGCGATACTCGCAGAGCTGGCGGGCGCGGAAGGCATCATCGCGCACCTGCGCGAGGACCGGCGGCATGTTCAGGACCGGGACCTGCGGCTGCTGCGAGAGACCGTGCAGACGAAACTGAACCTCGAAATGGCGGCGACCGACGAAATGCAGCGTATAGCGCTCGAGGTCAAACCGAACATTACCACGCTGGTCCCGGAGAAGCGGGAAGAGCTCACGACCGAAGGCGGTCTTGAGGTGGCCTCACGGACCGATTTCATGAAATCCTTTATAAGCCGTCTCCAGCAGGGCGGCATTGTGGTCAGCCTCTTTATCGATCCCGATGATAACCAGATCGCGGCGGCAAGGAAGTCCGGCGCGGACTGGGTGGAGATCCACACCGGCGCGTATGCGAACGCGAAGACCGAAAAAGACCGCGGGCGTGAGCTTGAGAAGATCACCGAGGCGGCGAAGCTCGCCGGGAGCCTGGGGCTCCGCGTGGGCGCGGGACACGGTCTGAACTACGTGAACGTGCGGAAGATAGCGCGTATTCCCGAGGTGGAGGAACTGAACATCGGCCACAGCATCATCTCACGGGCAGCGCTCGTTGGGATGGAGCGGGCGGTGAGGGAGATGAGAGCGTTAATTGGAAATTGGTAACGACTCAGGTTGGCCGCAAATGGCCTAAAAAATGAACCGGCCACTTAGAGAAGCACGCAGAGAACTCAAAGAAAAAACCTGATAACATGTATTTCAGTTTCAATTCTCTCTGCGATCCTGGAGCCTGCCCGCGAAATGTCTTATCGGGGGTTCTTTTGCGGCTAACAGATTTTGACCTGAGTAGATACGAAAATTGATAATGTAAAATTGGGAATTGTAAATTTGTGGCAGCACGGGGGGTACCATGATAGTCGGCATCGGAGTTGACCTGGTGAAGATCGACCGCATCGACAAGGCAGGGAAGGACCATGCAGGTTTTCTTGAGCGGGTGTTCACGGAGCGCGAGCGGGAATACTGTACACGCCAGAAATATCCCGCCCAGCACTACGCAGGCAGGTTCGCTGCCAAGGAAGCGGTGCTCAAGGCCATCGGCACTGGATGGAGCGCGGGCGTAAAGTGGACGGACATAGAGGTGCTTCACGGCGAAGGCGGCGGCCCGATCGTGAACCTCTCCGGCAGGGTGAAGGACCTCATGGACCTCAAGGGTGTGAAACAAGTGCTCCTCAGCTACTCGCACGATGAAGGATATGCCGTGGCGCAGGTGGTGCTGGTGGGGGCAACGTTCTATAGCTCTGGTGAAAATCCCTGATCCTGATTTTTAAATTATCCTTCTATGAAAATCGTCACCACACAGCAAATGAAGAACATCGACCGCAGGGCGATCAGGGACTTCGGCATCCCCGGCACGGTCCTGATGGAGAACGCGGCAGTAGCCGTCATGATTGCCATGGAGAAGTTCTTCGACGGCCTTGAAGGGGTTCGGGTCGGCATCCTCTGCGGCAAGGGGAATAACGGCGGCGATGGCCTGGCGCTCGCGCGGCGGCTCAGGATCAGCGGCGTACCGGTGCGGGTCGCGCTGCTGGCATCCTTTGGCGCGATCAAAGGGGAAGCAAAGATCAATCTCTCCATTCTCCGCAAGATGGATGTCGAGATCGTGCAGAATGCGTCTTCCCGTTCTCTTTCCGATATTATTGCATGGTCGGATGTTCTTGTTGACGCGTTGCTTGGCGTGGGTCTGTCATCTCCCCTGAAAGGCGCGTATGCGCAGGCCGTGAAGATGATCAATACCTCGGGCGCTCCTGTTGTCGCCGTGGACATTCCCACGGGGATCAATGCGGATACAGGCGAGGTCATGGGCGTGGCGGTCAAGGCCGACCTTACGGTGACCATGGCATTCCTGAAACGCGGACTCGTGCTCTATCCCGGCGCGGGGTACGCGGGCACGGTGCGCGTTGCGGACCTCGGCATCCCATCGGAGGTTGCGGAAAAAGAACATCTGTCGGTGAGCCTGTTGGATAAGGATTCTGTCTGGGGCGTTCTCAGCAGCAGATTGTCCGATGCGCACAAGGGGGACTTCGGTCACCTCATGGTCGTCGCCGGCTCGCCGGGCAAGGCTGGGGCGGCAATCATGGCTGCCAAAGGAGCGCTCAGAGCAGGAGCAGGGCTCGTGAGCGTGGCAACGCCGAACAATCTTGTCCCGATCATCCAAGCGCAGGTCGCGGAGGCCATGTGTGTCCCTTCAGCCGAGAGCATCGAAGGGACATTGGGGATCGGGTCTGAAGAAGAACTGCTCAAGACCATGGGAACCATGAGCGCTTGCGCGATCGGTCCGGGGCTTTCAACACACTACGAAACGGTCCAGGCTGTGCGGAATCTTATTCAACGACTCACGATCCCGGCGGTGATCGACGCGGACGGGTTGAATGCGCTTGCCGGATTCACGGATATTCTTAAACGCGTAAAAGCGCCGGTTATTCTGACCCCGCACCCCGGTGAAATGGGGAGGCTGCTGGGCATATCATCCGATGATGTACAGAAGAACAGGATCGGTGTCTCTTCGGAATTTGCCAGAAAGTATAACGTTACGGTCGTACTCAAGGGCGCGGCCACGGTGGTCGCGACTCCTCATGGATGGGTGTTCATCAACTCCACGGGAAACCCCGGCATGGCATCCGGCGGGACCGGAGACGTGCTCACCGGCATGATCGGCAGCCTCCTTGCCCAGGGATACAGCGCAAGTCAGGCCGCGTGTCTCGGCGTTTATCTGCACGGACTGGCTGGGGACCTTGCGGCTGAGGAAAAAGGCGAAGCTTCAATGATCGCCGGAGATCTGATTGATAAAATTCCTCATGCTTTTAAAGAAATGACGTAACTACTCAGGTCAGTCTCACACAAAGCCACAAAGGCACGAAGAAAGGCTTTAATTCCTAACAAGCCCGTTTCATGCTGTGATTTCCTTCGTGTGCTCCGTGGCTTCGTGTGAGCATAAGGTTTTGGTCCCGAGTAGTTACGAAATGACATCGTAACTGTGGTTAAATCCGGATTCACCTTGAGAGGTCCTTATGCTTATTGCAAAAGACATCATGACCACAGACGTATTGGTCGTCAAGCCCGATACCTCCATCGAGGAGCTTTCTTCCATTCTCGTGAATAACGAGATCAGCGGTGTGCCGGTGGTTGACGACTCGGGCGCGCTCTACGGCATCGTGACCGAGAACGACCTCATCAGCCGGAACAAACGGCTTCACATTCCCACGGTGGTAAGCTTCCTGGATGCGGCCATTTATCTGGAAAGCTCAAAAAAATTTGAACAGGAAGTAAAACGCCTGACAGCCACACGGGTAGGGGACATCTGCGCCCGCAAGGTTGTTACGATCACGGAAGACACCACGGTCATAGACATCGCCGAGATCATGTCGGAGCAAAAGGTCAATCTGCTGCCGGTGCTTAAGGCCGGCAAGGTCGTGGGCATCGTGGGCAAGCGCGACATGGTGAAGGCTGTCATACGACAGGCCGAGTAATGTTCAGCGTGATCACGTCAAGCCCCGAGCAGACCTGGGAGATCGGACGGCTGCTCGGAAAATTGCTTGACGCAGGCGATACCGTCTGTTTATACGGCGATCTCGGCGCCGGCAAGACAAATTTAGCCTACGGCATCGCCCGGGGATTAGACGTACGGGAGCAGTACATCACGAGCCCGACCTTCACCTTCGTGAATGAGTACCAGGGACGCGTACCGCTCTATCACATCGATCTTTACCGCCTCAAAGGACCTGATGAACTGGAGAACATCGGGTTCGACGAATACATTGAATCCGATGGTGTGACCGTGATAGAATGGGCCGAACGGGCCGAGGATGAATTGCCCGAGGTGAGCTTGGGCGTCTACCTTACCGCCGTTGATGAAAAGAGCCGCGAGTTCGGATTTCTCGCGGAAGGGGAACGGTACGAGAAGCTGGTGGCGGAATTGAAGCAGGAACTGGATCGAATAAAACCGCTGACCGGATAACAGGATTGTAACTACTCAGGCACAGAAGAAAACCATCAAAGGAATCGTATGAAGAAGATCGGCATCATTGCCAAGAATATTCCCGCAGCGCAGAAGGCTTCCCGGAAGCTGGCCTCATGGCTTGAGGCGCGGGGTAAAAAGGTCTTCATCGACAGCGAGACCGCGGCGGCCATCAACAGGCGGGGTTACGAACCGGATGAGATCCCGGCGCTCGTTGAAATGATCATCGTGCTCGGGGGTGACGGTACGCTTCTGTCCGCAGCGCGGCTTGTCGCCGATGCCCATGCCGATGTTCCGATCTTTGGCGTCAATCTTGGCAGCCTGGGTTTCATGGCGGAGGTATCTCTCGAGGAGCTCTATGGCAATCTGGAGAAGGCCATTGCCGGAAAGCTCGGGACCGAGGACCGGATAATGCTGACCGCGAGCGTGCTCCGTAAGGGAAAGCGCATTGCGCAGTACCGCGTGCTGAACGACGCGGTAATCAACAAGGGCGCGCTTGCGCGCATGATGGAACTCAGGGTATCGGTGAACGACGGGCATTTGACGACGCTCAGGGCGGACGGATTGATCGTGGCGACGCCCACGGGTTCCACCGCATACTCTCTCTCCGCCGGCGGGCCGATCGTTCATCCTACGATCCACTGTTTTGTGCTCACTCCCATCTGTCCGCATACCTTGTCGAACCGGCCTATCGCGTTGCCCGATTCCGTCGTCGTCACGGTATGTCTCACCTCGCCGAGCGAGGATGTTTCACTCACGCTTGATGGACAGATCGGGTTTCCCCTTGAGCCGAACGATGTTGTGGCGATCAAAAAATCCCGGTTCAGGATGAAACTGATCAAACACCCTACAAAGAGCTATTATGAGATTCTCAGAACGAAGTTGAAATGGGGGAATTAGACGTTAGTTCGGAGTTGGGAGTTCGGAGTGCGGAAGGCAAGGTACCATGACAAGGGTTCTCTATTATGGATGATATTCAGCGGGAATTTCTGGATATTGTATCACAGGTCAAGGCGCATCTGGAGTATCGAAGGGCGCTGGGGATGAGCTTCGTTGAGATGGCGTCATCAGGAGATTCCCGGTCAGCAGCACCCGTTGCTTCAAAGGCGGATCCTGTAAAAACAGTATCCTCATTGGTAGAAAAACCTTTTGTATCACAATCAAGTGGACTTGCCGCCGTCCGCGAAGAGCTTGGTGATTGTACCCGCTGTAAACTGCACAAGGGCCGGAAGAACCTCGTCTTCGGAGAGGGCGACCCGAACGCCGCGCTCGTATTTGTGGGCGAGGGACCCGGGCAGGAAGAAGACCTGCAAGGGAGGCCCTTTGTCGGAGCTGCCGGACAACTGCTGACGGACATCATTGTCAAGGGCATGCAGTTGAAGCGCGAGGATGTCTACATCTGCAATATCGTGAAATGCAGGCCGCCGGGCAACCGGAACCCCGAGCCGGATGAGATCGAAGCCTGCGAACCGTTCCTCATCAAACAGCTTCAGGCGATTAACCCGCAGGTCATCATCGGACTGGGCAATGTCGCCGTTAAAACCCTGCTCAAGACAAAAGAGGGGATCACCTCGTTGCGCGGCAACTGGAAAACCTATCAGGGTATCCCGCTCATGCCCACGTTCCACCCGGCATACCTGCTCAGAACTCCATCGGACAAAAGGCTTGTCTGGGATGATATTAAGAAAGTTATGGCGGAGATGGGAAAAAACAAGTGAGTGACGATGGACGAGTGACGAGGGACGAAAAAGCGTCCGTCGTCCTAGTGAACGCAGTGAACGATCGTCCCTCGTCTTTCGTCGAATATTATGGATAGACTCTGGGCTCCATGGCGCATGAAATATATTCTCAGTTCTAAAAAAACAGTTGGGTGCATTCTCTGCGAGGAAGCGAAAAAGAATGACGATCGCAGGAACTATATCCTGTATCGCGGAAAGCATTCCTTTGTGATCATGAACCTCTATCCCTATAACAACGGCCACCTGCTTATCGTTCCTTTTACCCATGAGTCCGAGGTTGACCGATTGCCCGAGGCGGAACTCACTGATCTGATAAAGACAACGCAGGCATCGGTGAATATCCTGAAGCAGGCCATGCATCCCGATGGATTCAATATCGGCATCAATATCGGAAAATCCGCCGGTGCCGGAATTCCCGAACATCTCCACGTACAGATCGTTCCGCGCTGGACTGGCGATTCCAGCTTTATCACGGTTTTTGACGAAACGCGCGTGATGCCGGAGCTGCTCGACGGAACGTATGACAGGCTGCGACCGTATTTTGAAAAGCTAAAAGACTGAATATTTACCACGGAGGCACGGAGACGCGGAGGAGAGCGAAAAGATGGGAAGCTGAGAAGTTGGGAGAATCTACGATTTATATTTTCCCCCTTATCTTGTCACTTCAACGTTTTTCTCAGTGTCTCCGCCTGTGCCCAGCGTTAACGAGTGCGCAGCGCGAGTGCAGGGTATGACTCCGTAGTTGATTTTGATCTACCATCTTCTTGAATTCCATGAATGACCTTACCCCCCTCATGAAACAATACCGCGAGATCAAGCGTCGGCATCTCGACGCAATCCTGCTTTTCCGCATGGGCGATTTCTACGAGATGTTCGACCAGGACGCGGTGACCGCCTCGAAGGTCCTTGAGATCACGCTTACGGCGAGGAACAAGTCAAAGGGCATCGAGACGCCGCTCTGCGGATTCCCGTATCACGCTGCGGAAGGCTATATCGCCAAGCTTATCCGGCGGGGCTTCAAGGTCGCGATTTGCGAACAGATGGAGGACCCCAAACTCGCGAAAGGCATTGTGAAGCGCGAGGTGATCCGGGTGGTGACGCCGGGAACGGTGCTTGATTCCAATCTGCTTGATGCCAAGGACAACAACTACCTCGCTTCCCTGTATCCGCAGAAGGACGGTTTCGGACTTTCCTTTCTCGATATCTCAACGGGCGATTTTTTCATTGCCGAGGTCGAGGGCGGCGATAATCTCGCCGAGCTCGATACCGTCCTTGCGCGGTTCACGCCCCGCGAGATCGTGCTGCCCAGGGACCATGAGTCTGATCCCGGCCTTGCTCTGCTGCTTCGTCAATACACGCAGGCCATCAATGCCTGCGACGACTGGACATTCGACATCACGACCGCCCTGCGAACGCTGCTCGACCACTTCAAAGTCGCCTCGCTCGAGGGTTTCGGCTGCAGCGGCATGAAGTCCGGCATTTCCGCCGCAGGCGCGGCGCTTCGATATATCGAAGAGACGCAGAAGACCGGTCTTGCGAACATACGCCGCATCAAGCCTTTTCTCGTCCGGGAGCACATGGTCCTCGACGCATCATGCCAGCGGAACCTCGAGCTCGTCAAGAACATCTACGATGGATCGACCAAAGGTACGCTGCTTTCCGTGCTCGATTCTACGGTCACGGCAATGGGCGGCAGAAAACTTCGTGAATGGCTCCTGAACCCGCTGATGAGCGCGGTGGAGATCGAGCATCGGCTCGACGCCGTGGCGGAGTTCAAGAACGACCACCAGCTTCGCTCCACCATCATGAAAGCGCTCGGCGCGGTCTATGACCTCGAACGGCTCATCAGCCGCGTCTCACTCGGCGTTGCAAATGCCCGCGACCTGCTTGCGCTTAAACAGTCGTTTACCGCGCTCCCCCGGCTCCATGAATCGCTGATCAGGTGCAATGCCCGATCGATCTATGATATTGCTCAAGACTGGGATGGCCTCCAGGACATCTTTCAGTTCATTGAGGGCGCCATAAACGATGATCCTCCCTATACCTTGCGCGAGGGGAAACTGATCAAAAAAGGATATAACACCGAGCTCGACGAGCTGCGCTCCATCAGCTCGGAAGGCAAGGGTTGGATCGCAGGTATCGAGCTGCGCGAGCGCGAACGCACCGGCATCAGCTCGCTCAAGGTAAGTTACAACCGGGTCTTCGGGTATTATATCGAAGTAACAAAGACCAACCTCGCGAATGTGCCGCAGGATTTCATCCGCAAGCAAACGCTTGCGAACGCCGAACGTTATATCACGCCGGAGCTCAAGGAATATGAGGAAAAGGTCCTCGGCGCGGAGGAAAAGATCATCGATCTGGAGTACCGGCTGTTCCAGCAGGTGCGTGAAACGGTTGCCGCCTCTACTGTCAGGATCCAGGAAATGGCGAGGCGCGTCGCATTGCTCGACAGCCTGGCCTCTCTTGCCGAGGCCGCGGCAAAGAATAATTATGCGAGGCCAATGATCCTCGACGGGGATATGCTCAAGATCGTCGAGGGCAGACATCCGGTCATTGAGCAGCTCTCGCTTGAAGAACGGTTCATTCCGAACGACACGCTCCTGGACTGCGAGGAGAACCAGCTGATCGTCCTGACCGGGCCGAACATGGCGGGCAAGTCCACCTATATGCGGCAGGTGGCGCTGATCACGATCATGGCACAGATGGGCGGGTTTGTTCCCGCGCGCGAGGCGACGGTCGGCATCGTGGACCGGGTGTTTACGCGCATCGGGGCATCGGATTTCATCACGCGCGGCCAGAGCACCTTCATGGTCGAGATGAACGAAACGGCCAACATCCTGAACAATGCCACGGACCGGAGCCTCATCATCCTCGACGAGATTGGCCGGGGCACGAGCACCTTCGACGGCATCAGTATTGCCTGGGCCGTGGCTGAATACCTTCATACGAAGATCAGGGCGCGGACCCTGTTCGCCACGCACTACCACGAACTCACAGAACTCGCTCTCACCATGGACCGGGTGAAGAACTATACCGTGGCGATCAAGGAATGGAACGACCAGATCATCTTTCTCCGGCGCGTGGTGGAAGGCGGGGCGGACAAGTCTTACGGCATCCAGGTGGCGCGCCTCGCGGGACTCCCGGAAGCGGTGATCCAGCGCGCACGGGAAGTGCTGGCAAATCTCGAAAAGGCCGAGTTCAACGACCAGGGTGAGCCCCGCCTGGGCGGGGCTTCAAAATTCGGATCAGGAGAAGGGGCGAACGGGGGACGCGGGGAGAAGAACGCAAAAGCCGGGAAAGCGGCACATGTGGAACCACAGCTCGGTCTGTTCGCAAGTGAAGCGGGCCTGATATTCAAAGAGATATCGGACCTGGATCTTGATGCCATGACGCCGCTCGATGCCATGAATACGCTGCATGATCTCAAAAACAAAGTGAGGAAGAGCTGATATGCCCGCGATGAAAGAGAAGAACTTCTACAGGACGTTCATCATTTCAACGGGCCTGGTCATCGCGCTGGTCCTGTCGGGGATATTCCTTGATATGGTCATACGGACCAGGCAACTGATGAATGAGGAGAATATCATACAAGCGCGCGTCGTCTTTAACACCCTCGTTTTGACGAGAACGTGGAATGCGAATTACGGCGGAGTCTATGTAGAGAAGAAAAAGGGTGTGGAATCCAATCCTTACCTGATAAACCCGGATATCAAGACCGTGGACGGGAGGGTATTTACCCTGCGAAATCCGGCATTCATGACCCGTGAGCTGTCGGAATATGCCGAGAACGAGGGGATGTTCAAGTTCCATATCACCAGTCTGAAGCTCATGAACCCTCATAACGAGCCCGACGAGTTTGAAAAAAAGGCGCTTCTCCAGTTCGAAAGCGGCGCAGTGAAGGAAGTTTCCGGAACTGAATTGGTCAACAACAGAACGTATTTCAGGTACATGGCGCCGCTCTATATTAAAAATGATTGTCTGCAATGTCATAAACACCAGAACTATGCCGTCGGAGACGTACGGGGAGGAATCAGCATAACCTTCGACATCGAGGACCGCCAGAGAAAGATCAGGTCCAATACCATTACCATTGTACTATTCGGCATTGTCACAACCCTGTTTCTATTGGGACTGATCTATTTTTTTATGGCACGGTTGATAAAGAGGTTTGACCAGGCGTGTCAGACGATCGAGAAGATCGCCATTACCGATGCGTTGACAGAACTGTTTAACCGGCATCATATTATGCTGCGTTTTGAGGAAGAGTTTGAAAAGTTCAAGCGGCTGAAAATGAATGTGAGCTGTATCCTGATAGACGTTGACAATTTCAAGGCCATCAACGATTCATACGGTCACCAGATTGGGGACCAGGTCCTCCAGGTCATTTCCGCCCGTATGCGTGACACGATTCGTGCCTACGACATTCTTGGCCGCTACGGGGGTGAGGAATTTTTGATCATCCTGCCGGACACCAGTCTGGAAGATGCCCGGGGTCTTGCCGAGAGGATCCGTACTCATGTCAAAGAAGAGACGGTCAACAATGCCACCGTCACCCTGAGCCTCGGGGTGGTGTGTGTCCAGGCGAGCGACCGGTCGGTGGACGATATCATCAGGAGGGCTGATGAGCATTTATATAAGGCAAAAATGAGCGGCAGAGACCGGGTTTCTGCATAGGGGCACGATAAAAAGCGGCTGCTCAACGGGAGGATGTTCCGGAGCAATTCCCTGTTGACACCCTGCCCCGGTTTCTGGTAGTATCTCGGCACAGAACATTTGAAAGGAGTCGTATCAGCAATGCAGGTAATTTTACGGGAAGATATCGACAAATTGGGTAAAATAGGAGACCTCGTCAAGGTCGCCGACGGCTATGCCAGGAATTTTCTGGTGCCGAACAAGAAGGCTATCGAGGCAACGCCCGATAACCTGAATGCCATGAATCACGCGAAGAAGATGGTCTCGGACCGCGTCCGCAAGATAAAAAAAGAGGCCACGGGGGAAGCAGACCGGATCAGAGGACTTGCCGTCATCATCAAGGCCAAGACCGGTGAAGAGGGCAAACTCTTCGGTTCCGTGACTTCAATGGACATCGCTGATGCGGCGAAGGCGCTGGGCGTGGAGATCGACAAACGGAAGATCGTCCTCGATGAGCCGATCAGGCGTCTCGGCGACTATACCGTCTCCGTGAAGCTGCATGCCGACATTCTCGCGGAATTCAAGGTCTCGGTGGTCGCGGAAGAGTAGCTCTTAAACCAACAGAATTCAGGAGCCAGGAGACAGAAGTCAGGAGATCCATTCCGGTTTCTGACTTCTGGCTTCTTTTTTTCTTTTTGCCCTTCGCGAGGTTCTGCCATGTCCGTTCAGACCGAAGTTTCTCTTCAAAAACTCCCCCCGCAAAATATCGAAGCCGAGCAGATGGTGCTTGGCGCCATCCTGATCGAGAACGACTCCTTGAACAAGGTCATTGAAACCCTCTCTTCCGACGATTTCTACAAGGACACCCACCGCAGGATATTCTCCGCCATGCTCGACATGTTCGAGACCGGGGAAGCGATCGACCTCGTAACGCTGTCGGACGCGCTTCGCGGCAAGACCGGGCTCGAGGCGGTGGGGGGGGCGTCATACCTCGCAACGCTCGTGAGCCTCGTTCCCACGGCGGCGAACATCAAGCACCACGCGCGGATCGTGCGCGAGAAGGCCGTTCTTCGCAAGCTCATCCACTCCGCCACCGATATCATCACCCAGAGCTACGAAGACTCGCGGACCGTGGTTAACATCGATGAGCTCCTGGACCGCGCCGAGAAATCGATCTTCGAGATAGCCCAGGGCAAGATCAAAGATTCCTTTGTCTCCATGAAGAACATCGTGGGGCACAGCTTCGCGATCGTGGAACGGCTCTATGAGAAGAAAGAGATGGTCACCGGCCTTGCAACCGGTTTTCTGGACCTGGACGAGAGGACCTCGGGCTTTCAGCAGAGCGACCTGATCATCGTTGCGGGCAGGCCATCCATGGGCAAGACGGCGTTCTGCCTGAATATCGCGGCCTATGCTGCCATCGAAAAGGGAAAGTCGGTGGCGATTTTCAGCCTTGAAATGTCCAAGGAACAGCTTGTGCTGCGCATGCTGGGCTCCGAATCGCGTGTGGACGCGCACAAACTGCGGACCGGCCATTTGTCGGAGCGCGACTGGACGCCGCTCTCCACCGCTGCGGGCAAGCTGGCGGACGCGCCGATCTTTATCGATGATACCGCCGCGATCTCGGTGCTCGAGACGCGGGCCAAGGCACGCAGGCTGAAGGCCGACCAGGGGCTTGACCTCGTCATTGTCGACTATCTGCAGCTCATGCGCGGCAGGGGCGATGAGGGCAGCCGCGAGCAGGAAATTTCGAATATCTCACGCTCGCTCAAGGCGCTCGCCAAAGAGCTCCAGGTCCCCGTCATTGCGCTCTCGCAGCTGAACCGGGCGGTGGAGACGAGGCCCGGCAAGGAAAAAAGACCCATGCTCGCCGACCTTCGCGAATCCGGCGCCATTGAACAGGACGCGGATGTGATATTATTCATCTATCGCGATGAGGTTTATAACAAGTGTGAATGCCCCTACGACGGAGAGTGTCTGTGCGGCCAGAGGGGAAAGGCCGAGGTGATCATCGGGAAACAGAGAAATGGACCGATCGGCAAAGTGGACCTGACGTTCGTCAACCGGTACACCCGGTTTGAAAATGCCGAGAAGAGGGCATTTTGATATCCTGCTTTGTTGTCCCTCATGCGGTCATTCCCGTAGTGATTCTGAGCGGGAATCTGGTTCTCAGTGATAATAAAACCATATCTCCGATAGAGGCGTTCGGAGATGAAAATCAAAAAAAAGACTGTTAGCCGGGAGGTTCCCCGTGGCTTCAGAAAAAGCATCGATCAGCGAACAGGTACAAAAATTCCTGAGAAAATCCGATTGGAAATCAGCCATAGGGGAGATGGAGAAGCTTTTCGCTCTTGACCCCGACCCGATGGTCCGGGTGCGGATTGGCGACGCGCGCCAGAAACTCGGCCAGAAAACAGAGGCTGTCAAAGAGTACATCCACGCTGCGGACCTGTATGCCGACGGAGGGTTCGTGGTCAAGGCCCTTGCGCAGTACAAACTGGCGCTCAGGAACGATCCAACGAACAAGGACGCCCAGAACAAAATTGAATCACTTCATTCCAACAAGACGGTCACCGAGATGAAGCTCGAGCCGATCGAGGTCGGAACACAGGAACCCATCAGCAGCGTTATCCCGCTCTTCTCCGACTTTACCCAGGAAGAGTTCAATGAATTCACCAAGCGTATGATCATTCATACGATACCACCGGGCAAGGCTATCATCAATGAAGGGGACACGGGAAGGTCGGTATTTATCCTTACCCGCGGGTCCGTAAAAGTCTTTTCCACAATCATGGGGAAGAAAATGGAACTTGCAGCCCTTCATGCCAGCGATTTCTTCGGCGAGATCGCGTTTCTCACGGGCAAGCCAAGGACCGCGACCGTTGAAACCGTTGAGGAAACGGACGTGCTCGAGGTGGTTGAGGCTGATCTCACTGAAATGATCAGCAAGAGCCCCCGGATCAGGGAAGTCCTGCATAACTACCACGAACAGCGCGTGAAAAGCACGCTCAAAAAAGTCAAAGATACGTTGTAACATCGCAGGACGCTTGAGAGACGGAGAATGAGGGACGCAGGACGAGAGACGAGGGACGAGAAGTCTGCTACGTCCGTCGTCCTAGCGAGCGAAGTCACGCCGTGGCGTGATCGTCCATCGTCCATCGGTAGCTAGTCGTCTGTCCGCTCATCGGAGGTGCCTATGCATCGTCATCCGGCTGTTGCAGGACAGTTCTACAAAGGATCTTCCGAGGCACTCAGGAAGCAGGTCCGGGAATTCATCGTACCCGGTGTTTCGAAAATTAAGGCTCTCGGTATCATATCACCCCATGCGGGTCTGATCTATTCCGGATCAGTGGCCGGGGCCGTGTACAGCCGGATCGAACTGCCGGATACTATTGTGCTTATCGGGCCGAACCACACCGGTCTTGGGGCGCCGGTTTCCCTCATGGCAAAAGGCCAATGGGAGACACCGCTTGGCCTGGTGGAGATCGACGAATCCCTGGCAGCTGCGATCCTCTCGAAGTCCCCGCGTATCCACGAAGATTCCCTTGCTCATCTCCGCGAACATTCCCTTGAGGTCCAACTCCCCTTTATTCAAAATTTGAAACAGGAATTCAAGATCGTTCCGATCCAGATGCTCGACACGAGGCTTGAGACGTGTAAAGAGGTGGGAAAGGCGGTGGCGGAGGCGATTGCGGAATTGGGAATGCGGAATGCGGAATGTAAAGCGAAGGATAACACCGAACGCAGCCTGCCCCCGAATGCATCAATCAGGGGAACTCCGCACTCCGAACTGCCCCTTATTGTGGCCAGTTCCGACATGAGTCACTATGAACAGGCGGCTATAGCAAAAGAAAAGGATTTTAAAGCTATTCAGCAGATCCTGGACCTCGACCCCGAAGGGCTATATCGCGTGGTCAAGGAGTATGGTATCACCATGTGCGGGTTCGGTCCGGCAGTGGCAATGCTTGTTGCCTGCAAACTTCTCGGTGCCTCCAAAGCAGAGCTGATCAAATACACGAACTCCGGCGATGTGAGCGGCGACTACGAACAGGTGGTCGGGTATGCCGGAATGGTGATCAGATAGTTTTTTCAGAAAAAGTGTATTAATGTTTTTTCGCCTCCTTCGCTGAATCTGGGGCTCATTTTGGAGGATAATCGAAAAAGAAGAGCATAGCCAACCAAGTCAGTGTATGATGTTTCCGCGACGAAATATCAAATCACGGACAGGAAAGCCATGCTCTTTATAACATTACTGAATAAGATCGAAAAATTCAAGTCATTTGTTTACAAGAAAGCGCACCTGGAACAGATTGACGGGGAAGAAGCGATAGTAGTCGAGATCGAGCCGCGAAAGAATGCAAAACCGGTTTGTCGAGTATGCATGAAGCAGTGCGGCACTCATGCCACAGAAAAGTCCCGGCTGTTCGAGTACGTTCCCTTCTGGAAGTGGAAGGTGTATCTTCGGTACGCGCCGCGTCGTGCTAATTGCACCATTGACGGAGCATTGGTGGAGTTGATGCCTTGGGCAGAGGGCAAGGAACGGAAGACAAAGACGTATCAGGTGTTCCTGGCGAAGTGGGCGCAGCGGCTTTCCTGGCTGGAAACCGCGAGAGTATTCCATACCAGCTGGGACAGCGTTTATCGGGCGGTCAAATTCGTGGTGGAATACGGCCTCGCCAACAGAAGTTTGGAAGGCATTGAAAAGATCGGGGTTGACGAGATCAAGGTACAGAAGAACCTCTTTCTCACCCTTGTCTATCAGCTGGATTCGCATTCAAAGCGTTTGTTATGGAGTGGACAAAAACGCCGAGTGAAGACGCTGCTCCGTTTCTTCAAAGAGTTCGGAAAGGAGCGATCAAAGCGGCTCAAGTTCGTCTGCACCGACATGTGGGCACCCTATCTCAAGGTGATCAAGAAAAAGGCGCCACAGGCGATCCACGTGCTGGATCGATTTCACATTATGAAGCACATCAACGACGCCATAGATACCGTCCGTCGAGAGGAAGCGCGGCAGTATAAGGGGACGAATCAGGAAGCCCTTCTGACGAACAGCCGGTGGCCGCTCCTTAAGAATAAACCGAATCTGACGGAGAACCAGGTTGTCAAATTGAAGGAACTGCTCGGCAGCAAGCTGAAATCCGTGAAGTCGTACCTGATGAAAGAGGACTTCCAGCAATTCTGGACATACCAGTCCCCGGTGTGGGCGGAGAAGTTTCTGGATGCATGGATCAAACGAACGATGTACTCCCGAATTGATCCGATGAAGAAAGTCGCCCGAATGCTTCGTAAGCATCAGGCGCTCGTATTGAATTGGTTTAAGGCGGATGGAGCCGTATCCGGGGGTATGGTGGAGGGTTTTAACCTCAAAGCAAAACTGACTATGAGAAAAGCGTATGGCTTTCGGAACGTTGAAACGCTGCAAACGGCCTTATATCATACGCTTGGTAAACTGCCGGAACCGAAAATCAACCACAGATACTGCTGAGGACCCGTTTTTTCAAGAAGACCCGTAACGTTAATAGTGAAACCATGTCTCGTTGTCTTGCTACCGCTTTTTCATAACCGGTCATTTACCTTCCCCGTCATTCTTCATCCCGTCAATTGATATCCTTGTCGTATGTATTAATAAAAACGGTGAGAACAAATTTAAACTGCATCTCGCACACAGGCACCAATAACCCGCTGGTATCGTTCACCTTGAATTAAAATATAGTACTCAGGAGGTGTTACGATGAAGAGGGAAGAAGGAATGCGGGGGATGACATTAATTGAATTGATGCTCGTTATTGCTATCATGGCTATCTGTGCAGGGTTCACATCACATGGGATGGAATTGATCCGCAGGGAACGCGTGGCAAGCGCCGCTCGAGATCTGTATGCCGACATCCAAAAGGCCAGGGTGGACGCCATGACGCGCGATGACAGGGGATTCGGGATACGCCTGGTTTCTCAAAACTCCTATGTGATGTTCAAATTCGATGACTGTAATACCGATTCCAACTATGATTCCGACACCTGCTTAGGCGGGACGAGAGAAGAGACGGACATCGTTCAGAGAGAACTGCATCCCTCGGTCGTGCTTCATAAGACAAATCCTTCCACCGAAGTCAGCAACGACGTGAGAATATTCGATCGCTTCGGCAGCCCTCGACGTTCCACGGGAGGAATGGGAGGCATAACTATTTTAGTCGGCAATAATCAGGATGCCGGTCCAATACGGTGTATCAGTATCAGCACCAATAGAATACGGGAAGGTATCTGGAATGGGTCGCAATGCAGTTCATAGTTACGAAGTAAAATTTGAAAGCATTGAGTACTGATAGTCGCTTTTCTTCCAAACTTTCAGCACTCCATTTTTTATTATATTTCTATCCCCGATGGATTCGTTAGGGGACGAATCTGGTTTTTCTATTAACACCATTTCTCCGATAAAGGCATTCATGGATGTCAGAGTTGTTGGTTGCGGTTAAAGACCGCGCTATGTAATCCATTACATACATAAGAAGCCATCCCTCCATATTCCCTTCAGTTAAATTGACAACTCTATGTATTTAAATGATAATTATGTGAGTACGAGTCTTGCATAACCATATGACGAGGCACGGCGATGTTTTATCCAGAAAGGTTATATAGTGTTAAAATTTAGACTCATATGTCCCGATTGTGGCTCTATGGTCATTACCCCCTTTCCTCAGGCCGTGGTTTTGGAACGCTGCCCAGGGTGCTCATGCCATATCTGGGACCTGAATGATGCGCTCATGGCGGACCTTTATGTGCCGGGACAGGATTCTTCCACAAGCAGGAATTTTCATGCTGAGAACTGAGGAAAAGCATATGCGATCTAACAGCAATGTCGAAAACGGCGTAACATTGATAGAACTGATCGTCGTTGTTGCTATTATCGGCATAATAGCAGGTTTTGCAACTCTCGGATTCGATTTTGTCAACAGGGAGCGGCTTTCGAGCGCAACAAAGGAGCTTGTTGCCGACATCCAGCAGGTGCGGGTGGATGCGTTGACTTCAGGTCAGACCGGAACCACGGGTATGGGAGTCGGCATCAGATTCATGCCGACCACTTCCTATACCCTGTTTACCTGGAATGATATTAATCTGGACTTTGCGTACAACGGAACCGGCGAGGAAGAATCAGTGGAAACGCGCACAATTTCGTCCCGGTTATCGCTCCAGCTAAACACCATCCCGGGTGATCCGGCTTATACGGTTTTAGTTTACAACAAGACGGGCGTGCCGATGCGGTATAAGGCTGATGGCAGTTCCATCGCGGGAGATATGATCATTACAATATCCGATGGGACAGCAAGTAACGTAAAGTGCATCAGCGTGACCACAAATTTCATACGGGAAGGAGTGTTAAGTGGCACAAACTGCATTCAATAATAAGAAGGGTTTTAGTCTCATAGAGCTGATGATCGCCATGATGATCATCATGGTTACCATGCTGGCGCTCCTGACCTCCATCGTCACATCCATGAGCACAAACATGGGTAATGAAATAAGGAACACCGCCATCAGGGTCACGAATGAGACTGCGGAGGCGCTGCTTGCTCTCCCGATAGACGACGCGGAGCTGTCAACCGGTTCCACTCACGTAAATACCTTTACTACCGGTCCGACTGGACAGCAAGCCAAGGGATTCCCGAATCCAACGCAAAAAATCAGGGGGTATGAGATAACATACACGATAACATGGGACGTGATATCTTCGTCTGCAAATCTCAAGCAGGTCAATATTGCCGTGGCCTACAGCCATAAAAATAATAATTACTCAAACGTTTCATTGATCTATAAGCACCGGGCAATATGATGGAGAGAATTGATAACAGGAAGATGATGGGGAACGATCGTCGAAGAACCGGCGGTAGCGAACTGTCACCTGACGGGTTACCAGTGAGCATATCTCAGGAAGGGCGAAACATGATTGAACTCAGAACATTAAACTCCGAACTCCGGACCTCGAGGGGAGTTACCCTGATAGAACTTCTGGTCGTACTCACTATTTTCTCGATCGTCATGGCTGGTCTGTATTCGGCATATTCCGCGCAGATGAAAGCGGGAGTTAATGAATATAAGCTTGCGCAATCGGAGATGGAGTTCCAGATCGGTAAGATGGTCATGGAACGAGATCTGGCCATGGCCGGCTATGGTATTGCGGATAATTACTCAGCAGTCACCCCGTCATTTACTCCACGCGTTGCGGCCGCGACGGATAACAACCCTGATGCCTTGACTATCGTGGGCACCGCTCTCGGGAGGGAATCGAGGGCCACGCAGGCATGGTCTTATACGATGATTGCGAGCGCGGCAACGACAACGGATTTTTATCCCTTTTCAACGCCTACTTCTACTCTTCAGGACGTACGAGAAAATCTAAGATCAAATGATGCGATCGTCTACATGAACGCGACTACCAGGAACCTGTTGGCTACCAGCGCACCGAACAATATAACCGGCAAGACCTGGCTCTTTTCCTTTCCCCCGGGCGGCACAAATCCTCGCCCGGATCCGCTTGACATGGGCATAGTTGCTTATGGCTTGCAAACCCAACCCACCGGGTCCGGCGTTTACGCAGACTATCCTTATTATACGGTTGAATATTTACTGAGTGCGACGAACTCGTTATCCTTTTGCGCGCCGGGCAGCAAGAACCTGCTGCGGTCGGAAAACAGACAGAATCCTCCGACCGATCCGGGCCAGCCGCTTTTCAACTGCGTTCTCGATTTTCAGGTCGCTTTTGGGATCGATACGACTGAAGACGGGCTCATTGACTGCTGGGACAACGGTGGTATAACCGAAGCGGCAGGATATCCTGTCAATGTGCTCAGAACGAGGTTTAAACAGATCAAAGTATATATTCTCGTGCAACAAGGGAAAATGGACCCCAATTTCACCTCTCCAAGCACCATTCGGGTCGGTGACGCGAGTCTGAATGCATGCGGGGGAGGGGGCGTCGGCAGGAATGTCAGCTTGCTGGCGACACAAACGAACTACCGGTGGAGAGTCATAGCTTTAAGCGTAACGCCGAGGAACATAAGATAAAGAGAACACACGCAATGGAAGGCAGACTGAGAGTACAGATTCGATTCAAGCGAGGTTGAATGATATGAAAAAAATGACAACAGACCATGCTGCAATCCTCGATCGGCGATTGGCGATCGGTAATGAAAGAGGCATCGCGCTTGTCATGGCCCTGATCATCACCCTGGTGGTGTTCCTGCTGATCATGAGTACCGTATACATGACTACTACTGCAACGAAGATTTCCGGCGCGGGCAAACGATATGCTTCGGCATCAGAGGCGGCGGACGGCGCGGTGGAGGTGATGAAAGACGCCATCAATCTCACGATGTATGGCGAACCGATCAGCTCGCTGCCGCTCACGAATACATCGGGTCTTCTGAATGCTTTGTCGAATATCAACGCACCTACAAAGGTAACTGTCAATTTGTCGGGCACCAGTTTGTTCCAAACCTACACAGCGGAAATTATCGTCGAACGGCTGTATTCACAAGCAATACCCGGCGGGCGTCTTGAGTTTGCCAGGTCCGCGGGCGGAAGTGGCGGCACGGCCGTTTATTACAAGATCAACACGGTTGTCACAGGCCCGAATAACAGCAGGGCTGAAACCACGGCGTTGTATCGGTTCGTAGGATAAAGGAGAGAAATATGAAAAACATACAAATACAAAACACGGATCCAATTAAAGTAGTTGTCCTCTGTCTCGTGTTGATGTTCTCCGCACAATTTGTCCAGGCGGCGGCCGATGACATGAGCAATTTCTGCTCAATTCCACCCTTCGTCGCCACCGGCACGAAACCGAACCTGTTGCTCATGATAGACAATTCATCGAGTATGTACGACCTTGCATATCAAGATACGAGCAAGACTTATTGCGCCAATGCGCCACTTACCGTTTGTACCGCCAACGCAGATTGTATCAGCGCCGGGACTACCTATTGTCTAACCAGTACCGTAACTTCGACCACGCCTGGAACATTCTCGCCAAAACCTTGTACTGTGAACGCCAACTGTACAGCGCCTGGTAGTAAGTGCACGAGTGGTTTTTGCACCAAGTGCAACACTACTACGGGAGTTGGGGATTGCACGAGCACGCCGGCCATGGTATCGGTTGACCCGAAAACATGTACTACGAATGCGGATTGCGACGCGGGCGATGCCTGCAATAATCAGAATTTATGCACTGCTACCCGCCAGTGCTATGACAATTCGTCATACGATAATTCACAAACGTATGGTGGTTATTTTCTGTCGACTTCCACATACAATTATGATTTTCCGAACAATAAATTCTCGAGCGTGGCAGGTTTGCCGGGGACGTGCACCTATTCGTCAGGAACGTATTTGTGCGTGAATACCTCGATCACGGGAACGGTAGAAACCGTAAATACGAACTCAACAGGATTCGTGGCGACCGGGAACTTCCTGAACTGGCTGACGGCTTCCAAGTTTGACATCCAGAAACTCATCCTGACCGGCGGAAAATATGACGCAACAACAGATCCTGCAAATCCAGGGTTAATTGCTGAAACACGGGGGTGCGCGGGCAGAAAATTTCTAAAGTCAATTCCGGGTGTGGCCCTGACCTTCGCCGTCCATGGCGGGGTCCCGGGGGGTATTGGCTCGACCCAGAGTCAGGCTACGGAGTACGGCCAGACCTATGTTGAGATCTACACAGGCACGTATAACGAAGCTGATTGTCTGTTGGCAGCGAGTTATTGGAGCGATATAACGCACGCGAATCTCGGCCCATTTCAGAACGCGAGCAAAGGTTGCGTAGGAGCGGGAAACGGAGTGCTCGACGCTGTCTCTATGTGGAACCATATCCTTCACGACTGTTATCAGGGCATAACGGGCGGAGGCGGGGGGTATGGCACAAACTTGGGTCCTCTCGAGGCTGAGTGTAAAGCAATTTATGCCGACATTCCTCCAGGCTCGATGAATGACCTGAGTGCGGGCTATGCCGTGTGCTCGAGCGTATTGTCTTATACTGATCCCAGCGGCAATCCCCAGGTCGGTTATTTAGGCGCATGCTGGAACGGTACAAATTTTAGCGGACCTTGTACGCCGAATGCAGCGCTGAACGACGTGAAGCAAATGGAGAATTATTGCCTGGGAAACATCAACTCGAATCCGGTGGTGGACCCATCATCTACCGTTATACCCGGTACGGGCTCGAGCGTTCCCGGTTGGGTCATGGAACAGGGGCTTATGAATACCGTCCCTGCGGGAACCCTTAAGGTCAAAGTCGGCCTTGCCACGCCGCCGACGGGGTTGATATACACGTATAAAGACAGCATCCTGTTCGGAGCAATGAAACTTAATATCAATGGCTCAAGAACCGAATGTTCCTCATCCGGATCAGTCCCCTGCTATAAAGCCTGTTCATCAACCATAACGAGAACATGTCTTGTGAGTACGGACTGCCCTTCAGGAGAATCATGCGTTTCGCTGCCGGCAACGGATGGCGGGCAAGTTATTTCCCCTGTCGGGGGCGTCTGTTCGGCTACGACCAGCCAATTTTGCACCGATGATATTAACTGCCCTTACGGTGAAACGTGCACTATCAGCATCGGAAACCATGGGTCGGGTCTCATCCATGAGATCGATAACATTGTAGCGAGTTCATGGACGTCTGTTGGCGAAGGGTTTTATGAGGCGATCGGATATTTTGCCCAGAACCAGTCTTCTCCTAGCCAAAGCAAGGACTTCAGGTTACAGACAGGCACCTGCTCAGTCACGACGAGCCTAACGTGTAACCCAGCAGATACGTTTCCGTGCCCGAGTCCGGAAACGTGTCAGACAGGAATTACCAAGGGAGATTATAATATTACCAAGAACCCTTCAAGCGCCTGGTGTCGGTCGAATAACATTATGATTATCACCGACGGTATGTCCACCGCTGATCAGAATTCTGGACCCACTAATCTTGTCCAGTCAAATGGGAACAACTATCCTGCGCCCTACACCAATAGTTCGAATTATGGAAATTGCTCGACATATAAAGGGAGCAGTAACCTTGCGGGTCTCGCGTGGATTGCTAAAAATAAAAAGATCAATGATAGCGCCTTTACTTCGTCGACAATTAGCTCTGTAACTCCGACGCTGAACAACCAATCCATAAATACCTACGTCGTTTACACGGGTCCCACGACCAACACCGGAATAGGTCTTTGCGACGCTTATACGCTTATGCAAAAAACGGCCGCCAACGGCGGCACGACGCTCTACACCGCGGCAAGCACCACCCAATTGTACGCTTCTTTAAATCAGGCACTGGGAAGCATAGCTGCTAAAGCAGCCTCGGGTAGCGCGGTGTCGGTGCTCACGACCTCGGCGCGAGGCGTGGGGTCCATGCTCCAGGCATATTTTTTCCCTACCAGTAAGCTCGGCAGTGGGAAGGATCTCAGCTGGTTGGGATATACTCAGAATATCTGGATCGACACGAAGGACAACCTCAGAGATGATTATAGCGGCACCGGCACTTCCGACGCTCATCTCATCCTCAGTCAGGACCGGGTGATGATGATGAATGTTGATCCGGCTTCGAACGCAACCAAGGTTGGCCTGTTTAGTACGCTTGCGGACGGCACTGCAGGATCCCTTGCATCATGTGCGACGACCACTGTTGAAGACTTCAACCAGATTATCCCGCTATGGGAGGGAGGGAATAAACTTGCCCAGGTGACCGCATCCGATGATGGTACTGAAAGGAATATTTTTACGGCAATTCCGGGCGGAACCGGAATGGGCGCAGCTGGCGGCATAACGTTCAATAGGAGCACGGTGACCGGAAATGCGACCCTGTCCGCTGCGTTGAATCCTGATTCCACGTATACGGCGGCGGGCATCGTTCGGTATACACGGGGTGTAGCCCTTGAGACCTTCGTGATTAGCGGCGCCAGTTACACCAATTTCAGGGACAGGACACAGGATGATGGCAGTGTTTGGAAGCTTGGTGACGTTATCAATTCCACGCCTAAAGTCGTCGGCAATATCCCCCAAAACACCTACTTTATCGATTACGGAGATGCCACTTATTATAAATTTATTTCGAGCGATGATTTCCGGCATCGGTCTTCCATCGCGATCATCGGGGCCAATGACGGCATGCTCCACTCCTTCAGAGTCGGATACCTCAAGGACAGGACAGAAAATAGTGTTCCATTAGGCACTAACGAGAAGGCGTTGTTCAGAGACTATTACGGCGCGGCAGACAGCGTAAACACCCATCTCGGGGAGGAAACGTGGGCATACATACCGTATAATATTTTACCTTATCTGAAATATTACGCTTCTCAAAATTATCCCGGTTGTCATATTTACGGCGTCGATCTTACCCTAAAAGTATATGATGCCAGTATCGGCGATGGCAGCGTAGCGGCAGCGTCTGCTGCAAAAGCTACCGATGGCAGCTCATGGAGAACGATTGTGATCGGCGGAATGAGGTTCGGCGGCGCATGCTCGAGCGGGACCAACCCGACAGGCCCGCCAATCGCCGGTGCGGGATTCTCTTCATACTTTGCTCTTGATCTTACTGATTACCTTAAAGATACCGGCAATATCCCACCGGGCAGCGCCGTTACTTTGCCGAAGCCGCTTTGGGAGTTTACTGATGCCGCGAATGGTTATGACCTGGGCTATACTACCAGCGCACCGGCGATCGTTCGAACCGGGCCTGCGAGTCAGAACGGAAACTGGTATGTTGTATTCGGGTCAGGTCCCACCCAGCTTCCGACATCAAATCCGAACCGAGACATTGACCGTAACAGGCAGGGCTATATATACATCCTCAATCTTGCGACCGGGGCTTTGATAAAAAAGATACCACTTGACCATAATGCCGTGGTCAGCGATGTTCTGGCGATTGATGCGGATAAGGATTACCAGTCTGAGAAACTCTATTTTGGAACGACTTATGAGAACGGCGCCTCCTGGGCCGGCAAGCTTATGAGCATTACATTACCCTCCAACTTCGACGTTAACGATATCTGTGGCGCGGGATCGGGCGCAACGCCCACCTATGCACTATGCTCAGGATCGTCCCTGAAAACGCTTTTTTCCGGTAACTATCCGTTCACAGCCTCGCCTGATGTGGCAAAAGACGATCTTGGGAATATCTGGGTCTACGCGGGTTCCGGGAAGTACAACAGCTCGTTAGATGAACAGGATTCATCACCACAGGTATTTCTCGGGTTGATTGATAATAGCAATCTCCCGAAGACTGCATCGGGTAGTTCGGCCACAGCTTGTCCGAGCTCGGCTACGTGTTCATCATTAACGGCTCTCTGTAATGTCTCGCTTTGCACGACGTCGGCGTTCGTTCCTACCCAGGGGGGGACTACCCAGATATGCACCTTTGACGGCAATACGTCCAGTTTCAAGACCATTGTCACTACTGTGACGAATGCCGTATCCACCACTCCGCAGAGCAATGCAGGCTGGGTCATTTTTCTTCCCGATAGCAAGGAACGCGTGGTATCACGGCCTTTGGCAGTCGGCGGCGTTGTCGACTTCCTGTCCTATGTGCCGAGCACAACGGTCTGTACGAAAGGCGGAAACAGTTATCTCTATGCCGTAGATTATAAAACAGGCGGCCCCCCGACTAATGTGGCGATCCGGGCTGTCGGAGCCACATCAGGGACATCTGGAAATGTCGACCTTTACCGACGCGTGCTCCTGGGACCGGGTGCTCCGCCCACCGGCGAGGCCATCATCATCACGCCTCCGAAGGAAGGGCAGGAAAAGCTGAAGAAAAAGATACAGGTGTCCACCGGAGTCATCGTGGAGACCGAAAACAAACCGATGATCTCGACGATTTCGAAGATCATCAACTGGCTGAAGAAGTAGAAAAGGCCGGGCTACGGTAGGAAGTAAATGGGTATGAATCTGGAGCGTCGGGGTCCGGTCCCGGCGCTTTTTCTTTGTGGGGGTGGACACTATTTCCAGATTTTGACTTTGACAAAAGAAGATGATACCCGTAGAATATAAGAGTAAAAGCCGGAGAGCAACCGGAATCCTTGGCAGGATGTTCAGAAAATAGAGCGCGGAGCGGTCCACTGCTGAGATGACCGCTTTCCTGTGGACACTTGAAAGGGGATAGGTTTTCATGAACAGAATTCTTATCGCAGTCCTAATGTGCATCGTCGTGATCTCGGCATGTTCTCAAAGCGAAAAAGCATCGACGCCTGCTCCACCCGCAGGCATCGGATCGACTTCTCTTTCTCCTTCCACCGGTGCCGCCCCGGATATCATCTCCGCCTCCCTGTATCCGGAGAATCCGACGACGGCCACGAAACTCATAGCGCACTACACGCTGCGAAACCCCGGGATCAGCGGTATTACACTTGTATTTCGCTGGTTTGTCGATAATGTGCAGGTGCAGGAAAGCGCAGTTGCCGAGCTCGAACCGGGGAAGTATGGTAAAAGCTCGGAAGTGTATGCGGAAATAATGCCTTCAAATCAGTTTGGGGCGAGCAGGCCAATAAAGACGAATGTCCTGACCATCGGCAATCTTCCCCCGATGGTGTCGTCGATTTCGCTCACGCCGGTTGATCCGCCCGTTGGCGCGATCATTACGGCAACAGCAGCCGGTGAGGACCCTGACGGCGACACGGTCACCCTGACCTATCAATGGTATGTGAACGGCAAGCCGGACACCGATCCCCGGAAGGACAATGAATTCAATACCGCGGGTCTTCGCAAAAAAGACCTGCTGTTCGTCGTTGTCGCACCTTCGGACGGGACGACCGATGGTAAAGACAAGGAGTCCGATATTATGGTTATTGCCGATTCCGCGCCGCAGATCACCTCCACACCACAGTACACGATTCAGAATGGTTTATACCAATACCAGATGACGGCGAAAGACCTTGACGGGGACACGCTGACGTACGGCCTCCTTAAGTCTCCTCCCGGGATGACCATCGACAGTTCAAACGGTCTGATATCATGGCAAGTTCCCGACAGGGTCACCGAGAAACAGGAGATCGCGATCAAGATCTCAGCAGATGATGCTGACGGAGGGACCGCGTACCAGGAGTATTCTTTTTTCCTCGAGCCGAAGTAACTGGTGGAACTCAGCGTATCTTCTTCGGAACATATCAATCTGATTAATGAAGGGAGAGGATTGTCGGGTGAACATGCCGGCATTCTTCATTTCTTTCGTACGGCCCCATGTTTTTAGCTCTTCACTTCCGGAAACAACACAAGGAGAAAAATGAAAACGGTCGTCAGCTGCATGATCCTTTTTGTCTTGTCGTCTTTTCTTCATTCGACTGCGTTCGCTTTTCGCTGCGGCGACGGGATCGTTTCTACCGGGGACTCGAAGGCGGAAGTGATCATGAAGTGCGGGGAGCCGGCGGCAAAGGAGGCCAGGACGGAAGAGCTCGTTGAAAGGATTGATGCCGACCGGAAACAGAGAACAACCGTAATCATCGATGAGTGGACATATAATCCAGGACCGAGTGCCTTTATCCGCATCCTCACTTTTACAAACAACAAACTCACGGATATCAAAGAGACGGTCTATGGGTCCGTGGAACCGATATCGATAAACGCTTCATGCGATGAACAGTCCCCGATTATCGGAGATACGAAGGCCGAGGTGAGAATTAAGTGCGGTGAGCCCTTCTGGAAGGATTCACGGGAAGAAGAGGTGATAGGAACGATCGAGGGGAGCAAAAAAAAGAAAGTAATCATTGTCGTCGATGAGTGGATCTACAACTTCGGACCGAACAGGTTCGTGCGCATATATCAGTTCAAGAACGGGAAACTCGTGGATATCAGGACAGGCGGTTACGGCAAGTGAACCAATCCGTGTAGCCTGCCAAAAAGGAACAAGGTAAAATAGTTGCAGCCTTCCCATAACGCCAAGAATAAAACTATCATCCTCGCGTCAAACTCGCCCCGCCGCAAAGAACTATTGCGTCAGATCGGGCTGGATTTCCGCGTGGATCCCGCCGATGTGGACGAACGCATTCTGCCCGGTGAGTCTCCGGAGGAATACGCTGTGCGGGTAGCGCTCGACAAAGCGCGTGTCGCGGCCGCGCGGGCAGGGACCGGCATTGTTATTGCCGCTGATACTATTGTCGTCCTGGACGACAAAATCCTCGGCAAACCCGCAGATACAGGGGATGCCGAACGTATGCTCATGATGCTCTCCGGCAACGAGCATCGCGTGATCACCGGCCTCGTTGTCATGGACGCTGCAACCGGAAAGGTTCTCACCCGCACGTCGATCACCCGTGTCTGGTTCCGGAAACTTGCACCGCTTGAGATAACTTCTTATGTTGCCTCGGGGGAGCCGCTTGACAAGGCCGGCGCATACGGTATCCAGGAATGCGGCGCTCTGCTGGTAGATAAGATCGATGGATGCTACTGTAACGTCGTCGGGCTGCCATTGTCACTGCTTGCTGAAATGCTCCGTGATTTTGGTTTTGAAGTATTTTAACAGTTGCGCAACAAGAGAGAGTGGCAGTTGCGCTAATATGCAATTAAACCATTTTTTTATTTATCCATCCTTGACAACCGGACAATTTCCTACTAAACTATTATAAGATTTTGTCGTTAAGGAGATGAGGTTTGTCATGTCAGCCATTCGCGTAATGATAGCAGAAAATGATTCCGCTCAGATGCAATCACTCTGTACTGCACTGGACCGGCAGGATTCGATGGATATTATTTCAACGGTCTCCTCGCGGGAAACCGCCATCAAACATTTGACTGCAAGTCCCGATATCATGCTCTTAAATTCCGATGTCCTGAAAGACTATCCCCTCTCGCGGTTTATGCACTCAATTCATGCAAAGTCGCCCCAAACAAGGATCATTTATATGTTACAGCAGACCCCTTCAGATGATGAGTTGATATCCGACATCAGGACGGGTGTAAGGGGTTACTTCAAGACCACGGACTTGCCCGCCTTCATGATTAAAGCGATCCATTGTGTTTTCGATGGAGGAATCTGGGCTGAGCGCAGGGTACTCGAAAAGACAATTTCTAATCCCCTGTTGTTGACAGAATCAATCCAAGCGCACCTTCCGGGTCTTCCCGCGCTCACAAACAGGGAAAGGGAGATGCTTGCCCAAGTGCTCAAGGGCGCCTCGAACAAGGAAATCGCGGTCAGCAGCAGCATCAGCGAGCGAACGGTCAAAACCCATCTGTATCGTGTCTATCGGAAACTGAATGTGAAGAGCAGGACCAAAGCCATAGCATTATTGTCGCAATCGTAGCCTTATTCTCTGCGTCATGCAATGCGAGTTTAGATCACTTGACTTCATTCGCCCACCGCTATCCGAAACGAACTGCTCTCTGGCATCAACCGCCGTTTTCAGTCCGATAATTCCAAATTATTATTCATGTTCCTTTTCCCAATCAGGCCTTGACGCTGCTGCGGAATGACGGTATCATGCGTTCCATGTCTGCTGCGGTTTTCACTGCCTACCTGATCGTTTTGGCGACCGGCTACTGGCTCAAGTTTCTGAACCTTTCCCATCTGAAAGCCCACGGCCGGACCGTGCCTCCCGAATTTAAGGGTGTAATTGATCCGGCACACCTGAAAAAAATATCCGATTATACATTTGAGAACAGCCGGGTCGGTCTTTTTGAATCGATCCTCGGCAATCTCTTTACCGTTCTCTTTCTCTTCGGCGGACTGCTCGGCGTCTACGACCACTGGGTCTCCACCGTATCCGGTTCGCTGCTCTGGGGAGGGTTGCTCTTTTCTTTTATCCTGATGTATGCCGGAATGCTGATTGATATTCCCTTCAGTCTCTTCAGGAACTTCAAGATAGAAAATCGCTATGGCTTCAATACCATGACCCTGCGTCTCTGGTTGACCGATCTCCTCAAGTCAATTGCGATTTCGTCGGTTCTAGGCGCCGCGGTCGTTCTCTCCGCCCTTGCGATCATTCAGAACAGCCCCGCCTGGTGGTGGCTCTGGGTGTGGACGTTCTTTCTGGCCTTCAGTATTTTCATCATGTATATTTCGCCGTTTGTCATAGAACCGCTCTTTTTTAAATTCGAGCCGGTGAAGGCGGAGGGATTGGAAGCGAAAGTGCGCGTTCTCATGGAACGCGCCGGGCTCAAGGTGGGCCACGTGTTCCAGGTGGACGCGTCCCGCAGAAGCCGCCATTCGAATGCATACTTCACCGGTATCGGGAGGGTGAAGCGGATCGTACTGTTTGATACCCTGATCGAGCAAATGACGCACGAGGAGATCCTCGCGGTTCTTGCTCACGAGGTAGGCCACTGGAAGAAGCGGCATGTGATGAAGCGGATCGTCTTGACCGAGACCATGGCGTTTTGCGGACTGTTCCTGGCCTTTCATCTCCTCAGGTGGGACGGGTTGCCGGGCATGATCGGTCTGAACGATGCCTCGTTCTTTGCGCGGGTCGTCATCCTGGGTTTTTTAAGTTCTCTCGTCATGTTCCCGCTTACCCCGTTCTTCTCGTATCTGTCGCGGAGAGACGAACGCGAGGCGGACTGCTTCGCCTCAGATCTTACCGGCCGTCCGGAGGCCATGGCATCAGCCCTGGTGAAGCTTTCCCGGGAGAACCTTGCCAATCTGCACCCCCATCCGCTTTATGCGAAGTTCCACTATTCCCATCCTCCGGTGGTGGAGAGGATCAGGAGGCTAAGGGAAGAGGGATGTGGAACAGGGGATGACGGACGAGGGACGAAGGACGGGGGATGATGGGCGGGGGACGAGAGGCGAAAGTCGAGGGACGAGAAGAATATTCGTCTATCATCCCAGTGAGCGAAGCGAACGAACGTCCATCGTCCTTCGAGTATCGCAGGCACTTTTGATTTTCCCATTGACCGCCGTTGTCATGTTGTGCTATTTTTAGCGAGGGGGCAAGGAGGTTCAATCTTGGCAGAGACCTATACCGCTAAAGATATTACCGTGCTCGAAGGTCTGGAACCGGTCCGCAAGCGGCCGGCGATGTACATCGGTTCAACCGATGTGCATGGTTTGCACCACCTCGTCTGGGAGACGCTCGACAATTCCGTTGACGAGGCGCTGAACGGCTACTGCACGCTGATAACCCTCGCGCTCGAGAAGGACGGCGGTGTAACGGTTGAGGACAACGGTCGCGGCATTCCTGTTGACATCCATCCGAAGACCAGGCGTCCCGCGATCGAGACCATTCTTTGCACGCTCCATGCCGGAGGAAAATTCGACCACACGGTCTACAAGTCATCGGGCGGCCTGCACGGTGTGGGAGCATCGGTCGTGAACGCGCTGGCGGAGGTGTTTATAGCCACGGTCTGGCGCGACGGCTATGAGTGGACGCAGGAGTTCTCGCGCGGCAAGCCCAAGGGAAATCTCAAAAAAGGAAAGCCGTCCAAGGCGCACGGCACCCGGATATACTTCCGTCCGGACCCCGAGATATTCTCGAAGACCACCTTCAATTACAAGAACATTCTCGACGTATCAGAGAGCAAGGCCTTTCTCAATAAAGGGCTCAGGATCACGATCGAGAACCCCCGCGACGGGGAGAAACCGGTCACCTTCAAGTACGACAACGGGATCCAGGACTATATCAAGCGCATTGTCTCCGGAACAACGGTCGTGAATTCCGAACCCTTTTATTTCGAGAAGGAAGACGATTTCAAGATAGAGTGCGCGATGCACTGGACCATTGCCACGGACATGGAGATCCATTCCTACGCCAATTCGATCAACACGTCCGACGGCGGCACCCACGAGATGGCGGTCAGGGCAGGACTGACCAGGGCGGTGCGCGCCTATGCCGAACGAAAAAACCTCATCCCGAAGAACATCAAGACCATCGCTTCAGAGGACGTGTACGAAGGGCTCTACGGCATCGTGAGCGTGCTCATTAAGAACCCGCAATTTCAAGGCCAGACCAAGGAGAAGTTGAACAATCCCGAGATCTCTTCGCCCATCGAGGCCTCGGTCAAAACCGCTTGTGAAGCGTACCTGCTCGGAAACCCCACCCTGGCGGATGCCGTGGTCAATCGCGTGCTGCTTGCCGCCGAGGCGCGCATGGCATCGCGGGCCGCCAAGGACAACGTGGCCAGGAAGCTCTCGTCATTCAAACTGAACCTGCCGGGCAAGCTTGCGGACTGTTCATCGAACAAGGTGGAGGACACCGAGGTCTTCATCGTGGAAGGGGACTCGGCAGGCGGGTCCGCCAAGATGGCGCGTGACCGCAAGACCCAGGCAGTGCTGTCGCTCCGCGGCAAGATCCTGAACGTGGAGCAGGTGGCATCCCTCGACCGGATCCAGCAGAACAACGAGATCAAAAACCTTCTTGCCACGCTCGGCTGCGGCGTGGGAGCGCAATTCGACCTTAACAAACTCCGCTACAACCGCGTGATCCTGATGACCGACGCGGACGTGGATGGCGCCCACATCAGCGTTCTGCTGCTCACCTTTATTTACCGCTATATGCCCGAGCTTATCAACCACGGTCATGTTTACCTTGCCATGCCGCCGCTGTTTCGGATCGAGGCGGGCAAGGAGGTCTTCTACGCCATGGACGAGATGGAGAAAGATAAGATCCTTGCAAAGCTGAACGGAAGAAAATACGAGGTGGGCCGTTTCAAGGGTCTTGGCGAAATGAATCCGGAAACGCTGAAAGCGACAACCATGAACCCGAAAACCCGCACCCTGATGAGGGTGCAGGTGCTGGACCACAAGGCCACTGATGACGTGTTCGAGCGGCTCATGGGCAAGGACCCGAAGGCGCGATTCACGTTCATTCAGGAACGGGCGGAGTACGCGGAGCTGGACATTTGATGCAGGATCGAGGAATGAAGAAGAAAAGAACGCAAGGCGTGCTCATACGCGAGCATCCACGGCCAAACTGATTTTCCCGGAATATTCTTGCCGCTTTGATCAACCCTTCAGGTCCTTTCACGGATCTTCTAATCTCGAAGTTTATTTCTCATTGACACTTCTTTAAATTATCTGGTATAGTACACAAACCTCTTATTTTGCAAGGAGTTTTATGTTCCAACCCTCTCTCGAGGACTTCAAAAAGAAGGCGAAACAGGGCAACCTCATTCCCGTGTACCGCGAAATCCTTGCGGACATGGAAACGCCGGTGTCCGCGTTTCAGAAAATCGACGACGGCCGACATTCCTTTCTGCTTGAAAGCATGGAAGGCGGCGAGAAGTGGGCGCGTTATTCGTTTCTCGGAAGCAGACCGTCGGTCGTGATCAGAAGCCTCGGCCGCACAGTAGAAGTCATCAGGGACGGGAAAACCCGAAAATCATTCTTTAAGCGCGACCCGCTTGAGGTGGTCAAGAAAGTCCTGTCCGCCTACGTTCCCGTGCCCGATCCATCGCTGCCGCGTTTCTTCGGCGGCGCTGTCGGGTTCATGGGATACGATGTTGTCCGCTTTTTCGAGGAACTGCCGGGCCTCGAGAAGAGCGGCCTCGATATTCCCGACGTCTTTTTCATGATCACCGATACGCTGGTGATCTTCGACAACATCACCCACATGATCAAGGTGGTGTCAAATGCGCACGTGAAGGGACGGTCAGCCGAGGCGGCCTATCGCGAGGCGACGAAGAAGATCAATGCCCTGGTCAGAAAATTAAAAACAGGGGGCAGGGGTCAGGGGGCAGGGGTCAGGGGAAGACAGAAAGCAAAAGAACATCAGCTCACCTCGAACTTTACGAAAGCGCAGTACGAGGAAGCGGTGCTCAAGGCAAAGGAGTATATCAAGGCAGGGGACATCTTCCAGGTCGTGCCTTCCCAGAGGTTCCAGACGAAGATCAATGTTGAACCTTATGAGATCTATCGCGCGCTTCGGCTGGTCAACCCATCGCCGTACATGTATTTTCTTCGCTGCGGCGATGCGACGGTTGTAGGCGCGTCTCCCGAGGTCATGGTGAGGCTTGAGGGCGGCACGATCGACCTCAGGCCGATCGCGGGTACGCGCCGCCGCGGCGCCACGGAAGAAGAGGACAAAGCGCTCGCCGGGGAACTGCTTGCTGATCCGAAAGAGCGGGCCGAGCATATTATGCTCGTGGACCTCGGCAGGAACGACGTGGGGAGGGTGAGCGAACCGGGCAGCGTGAAGGTGAGCGAGCTTATGGTGGTCGAGCGGTACTCGCATGTAATGCACATCGTGTCAAACGTACGCGGAAAGCTTTCCCCCGGCAACGATTCCTACGACGTGATCCGGGCGTGTTTTCCAGCGGGCACGGTGTCGGGTGCCCCCAAGATCCGGGCCATGCAGATCATCGACGAGCTTGAGCCCACGCGGCGCGGGCCGTATGCGGGCGCAGTCGGCTATTTCGGGTTCTCGGGCAATATGGACACCTGCATCACGATCCGCACGCTCGTTATCAAAGAGGGGGTCGCATACATCCAGGCAGGCGGCGGCGTGGTAGCGGACAGCGATCCGGCTGCCGAGTATCAGGAAACGGTGAATAAGGCCAAGGCCATGTTGCGGGCCGTGGAAATGGCGGAGAAGGGGCTGGATTAAAACCAGTTTGGAGTTCCCCCGATAGAAGCATTCGAGGGCAGGCTGCGTGCGGAGTTCGGAGTTTTAAGTTCCTTTCAAAACAATACCTGGTTCGCGTGAATGTTTTAACTTTGAACTTTGAACCTTGAACGTTGAACCGGTTTTTGAGGTTATCATGCTTCTCATGCTCGACAATTACGATTCCTTCACCTATAACCTGGTCCAGTATCTGGGCGAGCTGGGCCAGGACCTGAAGGTGTACCGGAACAACAAGATCACGATCGCGGAGATCGAAACAATGAGGCCCGAGCGGATCGTGATCTCTCCCGGGCCATGCACGCCGAAAGAGGCAGGTATCTCCATTGACCTCATCCGGTATTTCGCGGGCAAGGTCCCGGTCCTGGGTGTCTGTCTCGGGCACCAGTCGATCGGCGACGCCTTCGGCGGAGATGTCATCCGCGCACCCTACCTTATGCATGGCAAGACCTCCATGATCCACCATGATGGAAAGACCATTTTCAGCGGGCTACCGAACCCCTTTGAGGCCACGCGGTACCACTCGCTCATCATCAAACGCGATACGCTTCCCTCAGTGCTCGAAATATCAGCATGGACCGAGGACGGCATCATCATGGGTGTGCGGCACAAGCAGTTCAAGGTGGAGGGGGTGCAATTTCATCCCGAGTCGATCCTGACCGGCGCGGGGAAGGATCTTCTCAGGAACTTTTTGAAACTGTAATTTCTGTCACCACGAAGGCACCAAGGCACTAAAAGAGGCCAAGGTTTCTGTCTTATAACTTCGTGTCTTAGTGTCTTCGTGGTAATGAGGTCTTATCATGATCAAAGAAGCCATCGCAAAGGTCGTAACGAAAACCAACCTCACCGAGGCCGAAGCCGAGGCCGTGATGCGCGAGATCATGCAGGGCGAGGCCACGGACGCCCAGATCGCTTCCTACATAACGGCGCTCCGCATGAAGGGCGAGACGGTTGAGGAGATCACCGGGTCCGCGCGCATCATGCGCGAAAAGGCCGTGCCGATCAAGCTCGATGCGAAATATCAGGTTGATACCTGCGGCACAGGCGGCGACATGGCGCACACCTTCAATATTTCGACGACCGTGGCATTTGTGGTCGCCGGCGCGGGCGTTACCGTGGCCAAGCACGGAAACCGGTCCGTTTCGAGCAAAAGCGGCAGCGCCGACGTGCTTCAGGCACTTGGCGTCAACATCGAGATCCCGTCCCATCGGGTGGAAGAGTGCATGAAAGAAGTGGGTATCGCCTTCCTGTTCGCGCCCATGATGCACCAGGCAATGAAGTACGCGATTGGCCCGAGACGGGAGATCGGTATCCGGACATTGTTCAATATCCTCGGCCCGCTCACGAACCCGGCAAGGGTGACCTCACAGATCATGGGTGTGTATGCCGCTGATTTGACCGCGCCGCTTGCCCAGGCGCTCGGCAATCTCGGCGCCACGCATGCCTTCGTGGTGCATGGCATGGACGGTCTGGACGAGATCACGATCACGGACAAGACCAGGGTTTCGGAGTTCAAGGACGGGAAGGTGAAGGACACGGTCATCCATCCCTTTGATTTCGGCCTGCCTGTTGGAAAGGCAGAAGATCTCAGGGGAGGGGACGCGAAAGAGAACGCCGCCATCACCAGCGACGTTCTCAAAGGTCAAAAAGGCCCGCGCCGCGACATCGTATTGATGAACGCCGCTGCCGGTCTTGTCGCTTCAGGCAAGGCGCTGGATTTCAAGGAAGGGATCAGGCTTGCCGCGGAGTCGATAGATTCCGGAGCTGCGTTGAGGAAAGTAGAACAGCTGAAGGCGTTTACAAATAAGCCGTAAAAACAGGAGCCAGTAGTCAGGAGTCAGAAGTAACGGAATGATCTTAGACGAGATTATTGCAAACAAAAAAAAGGAACTGGCGGAGACGAAACGGCAAGCGCCATTCCCTGATATCAAGTCAAAGGCAGTCGATGCGGAACCAACCCGGGGGTTCGGGATAGCGCTTGCTGGCCCGGGAGATATCCGGCTGATCGCCGAGGTTAAGAAAGCATCGCCCTCGAAAGGCGTGATCCGCGAGGACTTCGATCCCGTTGCCATCGCACAGATCTATGAGGAGTCCGGCGCGTCGTGCCTTTCGGTCCTGACGGAAAAAAAATTCTTTCAGGGGAAGCTCGAATACCTTGGTTTGATCCGGAAGACAGTGGGCTTGCCGCTCCTTCGTAAGGACTTTATCATTGATGAGTATCAGATTTACGAAGCGCGGGCGGCTGGAGCAGATGCAATCCTGCTGATCGCGGCGTGTCTTGAACGGGAACAGATGACGGACTATCTCGGCATTGCGAAACAGCTCGGTCTCGATGTGCTGGTCGAGTCGCATACCGCCAAAGAACTGGATAAGTCTTTGCGCGCCGGAGCAACGATCGTAGGGATCAATAACCGTGATCTGACAACATTCTCGGTGAGCCTGCAGACCACGCTCGATCTTATTCAGGATGTCCCCGATGATCGTACGGTCGTGAGTGAGAGCGGGGTCATGACACGGGACGATGTGGTCAAGCTTCATCACGCGGGTGTGGATGCGATCCTCGTGGGTGAGAGTCTGATGCGGGAGAAGGACGTTGGTAAAAAAGTGAAGGAACTTTTAGGGAAATAGTTTCTCGCAGAGACACAGAGCACGCAGAGAAAGGGTTTAGATCATAACCAAGAATCACTATTAATAAAATCGTAACAAGGCTTGTCTCACACGAAGCCACAAAGTCACGAAGAGAAAAACCATTCGTTATTAATGTGATTTTCTTCGTGGTCTCTGTGTATCCGTGTGAAAATTTGATTTTTAGAGGTTGTCAATATTTTCTCTGCGCCCTCTGCGTCTCCGCGAGAGAAAGGTTTTATGTATGATCAAAATTAAAATCTGCGGCATTACCAATTTGGACGACGCGCTTTTCGCGACGGAGTGCGGGGCAGATGCGCTGGGGTTCAACTTTTTCAAGAAGTCCCCCCGCTATATCGAGCCCCAGAAAGCGGCGGAGATCATCGCACAGCTCCCGCCCTTTGTCATGACGGTCGGCATTTTTGTGAACGAGCACGAGGACAAGATACGGGAGATCCAGCAGTTGACCTGCACCCCGACGGTCCAACTTCACGGTGACGAAAGCCCGGAGTTCTGCCAGCGATTCGGAGGCCATCTGATCAAGGCTTTTCAGGTGAAGGACAAGGAAAGCCTGAAGGCCATGGCGCACTACCGTGTCGGCGCGTTTCTGCTCGACAGCTACCGCGAGGGCATGCGGGGCGGGACGGGGACGACCTTTGATTGGCACCTTGCCGTGGTGGCAAAGACCTTCGGCAAGATCATTCTGGCAGGCGGGCTGACACCCGAGAATGTGGCAGAGGCCGTGAAGCTCGTTCAGCCTTACGCGGTGGATGTCGCTGGCGGCGTGGAGAGGGAAAAAGGGATCAAGGACCAGGCCAAGGTAAAAAAGTTCATTACCGAGGTCCGGAGGGCTTCGCGTCCATGAGCATTCCGGATAAAAAGGGACACTTCGGCATCTACGGCGGGAAGTTCGCGCCTGAAACGCTGATGCCCGCGCTCTTCGAGCTTGAGGCGGCCTATCTTGCTTCGAGGAAGGACAAGGATTTTCAGGCGGAGCTCGATTATTATTTCAAGGAATTCATCGGTCGTCCCACACCGCTGTATTTCGCGAAGAGATTGACGGAGCATCTCGGCGGGGCGAAGATCTACCTCAAACGCGAGGATCTCTGCCATACCGGCGCGCACAAGATCAACAACGCACTCGCCCAGGTCCTGCTCGCGAAGCGCATGGGCAAGACCCGCGTGGTTGCCGAGACCGGAGCGGGCCAGCACGGCGTCGCCACGGCAACGGCCGCGGCCATGTTCGGTCTCGACTGCGAGGTCTACATGGGCACCGACGATGTGGCGCGCCAGTCGTTGAATGTCTTTCGTATGAAGCTTCTTGGTGCCACCGTGCATCCCGTTGACCTCGGCAGCAAAACGCTCAAGGACGCGATCAACGAGGCCATGCGCGACTGGATCACGAACGTGGCAGATTCGCATTACGTTCTGGGTACGGTCTTCGGGCCCCACCCGTTCCCCCTGATGGTGCGGGACTTCCAGTCCGTGATCGGCCGCGAGGCAAAGAAACAGATCATGAAACTCGAAGGCAGGCTGCCGGATTGTCTCGTGGCCTGTGTCGGCGGCGGCTCGAATGCCATGGGCCTGTTCCATGAATTTCTCGACGATGCATCCATCAAAATGTACGGCGTCGAGGCAGGCGGCCTCGGGATCGAGCGTGGAAAGCACGCGGCGCGCTTTGCCGGCGGTTCGCTCGGAGTTCTTCAGGGCTGCAAGACCTTTGTGCTCCAGGATCACGAGGGGCAGATCGAGCTCACCCATTCGGTGTCCGCGGGGCTGGATTATGCCGCGGTTGGTCCCGAACATGCGTTGTATCACGATACGGGCCGCATTGAATATACCTACGCGGTAGACGAAGAAGCCCTGGAGGCGTTCGATCTCCTGTCGCGCCTCGAAGGCATCATCCCGGCGCTCGAGAGCGCGCATGCGATCGCCTATTGCCTCAAGCTCGCGCCCACGCTCGGGAAGGATAAGGTCGTCGTGGTGAACCTCTCGGGCCGCGGGGACAAGGACGTGATGCAGGTGGCGAAGATCAAGGGAGTGGAACTGTAATGATCGTGAGAACGGACTCCTCTGAGCAAAGAGAAGAATCTCGTTTATCCCGATACAGGAGATCTTTCACGGAGCCTGTCCTGAGAGCAAGTGAGACTCTTCGCATTGCTCAGAGTGGTACCTGGTCACCGGTCTTACGGTTAAGAAGCGTTGGCCGCACTATACAAAGCACCATGGTATTCACCCGGATTTTATAATAACCGGTAAAATTAATGATGAGGAGGGTGGGCTGATGTCAAAACGATTTTTTCTTTTAATTGTCCTCTCGGTGTTTATCGCGGTCTTCGCGGCCGCACCGCAACAAAAGGTGGTCTTTGCCGGAGTGCTTGCCGGGAACCCGGAGGGGTCATACAAGAATATGTCCATAGCCCTTATTTTCCCGGACAACGCCAGCCGTGCTATAACATACGCCAAAGACTATAACCGTAAGACAGGGGCGGATGTTATGGATGTAAACGCAATATTCACGGATCTCACGGCGGCATTTCAGCGGAACTTCAAGAGTGTTGTTCGCGTGGAAAAGCTGGAAGAGGCCAAGGCCCAAAATGTGGACCTGGTTGCAGTGCTCGATCTTCAGTATACCCTTCCCGACACGGTTGACAACGATGTGACCTACGAAGTATCCGCGAACATCATGACGCCCGCTCAGATGAAAGTAGATGTCATTCGGGGTTCAAGCGTCAAGAGTCCCGCCAGTTTCCCGGGTACCAATGGGCCAAAGCGGATCGGAGATGCGATCAAGGTGGCGGCGATCGAGGCGGAATACCGGCTGGAGGACGCGCTCCATGCATCCGTAAAAATAGCGGCTTTCTGCGGTTCAAATCAGTTGTCAGAGAAGAAAACCTCCCCTACATCTCCGCCGCCAATGCGCAAGAACGGTAGATGAGATGTAATACAGGAGCAACTTAGAAGCGGAAAATCAAGTGATGAGGGCAGCGAAATACATGACGCAGCATTGGATAGGAACATAATGTCCAGAATCAAAAACACATTCAACCGGCTCAAGAAAAAGAACGAGACCGCGCTCATCCCGTATATCATGGTGGGAGACCCGGACCTTGCCACGACGAAGTCGCTCATCCTTGAGATGGAAAAGGCGGGTTGTGATATCATCGAGCTTGGCGCGCCGTTCTCCGATCCCCTGGCTGACGGACCCGTGATCCAGAAGGCGGCCCTCCGTTCGCTCACGAACCGGACCAGCATCGCTGATGTCCTCGGTCTGGTGGCCGATGTACGAAAAGCAAGCGCGATCCCGCTCATCCTCATGACGTATTATAACCTGATCTTCAAGTACGGAGAAGAACGCTTTGTTCACGACGCTGTTGCCGCCGGTCTGGACGGTCTCATTCTGCCGGACCTCCCTCCCGAAGAAGCGGGGACGCTGATATCTTCCGCAAAGAAGGCGGGCCTCGACACGATCTTTCTGCTTGCGCCCACCAGCACTGACGACCGGATCAAGCTTGTCGCGAAGATCACGCAAGGCTTTGTCTATTATGTGTCGCTAACCGGCGTAACCGGCGCAAAACTGGCTGTCCAGAACTCCATCAAAGACTCCCTGCTCAGGATCAAATCCGTGACCGACAAACCGGTTGCGGTCGGGTTCGGCATATCCTCGCCTGATCAGGCTGCACAGGTTGCCCTGTGGGGCGCCGACGGGGTGATCGTGGGCAGCGCGCTCGTGAGGGTGATCGAAGAGAACATCGGCAATGCCGAACTCGTGAACCGTGTTGTGGCGTTTGCGAAGGCCCTAAAACAGGGGGTACTCGCGAGATAGGGAGAACACTAAGGCAAAATAAAAAGTCAGCCCTAAGTAAGCCTGCTGAATTTTTTGTGTTTCAGAACGATGGGAGCAGATATGGCTGAAAATGATCAGATGCAGCTTTATTCACGGTTCGGAAAAAAAATACCCCCTGGCACGGTGCTCTTTCAGGAAGGCGACCGGGGAGAGGAGATGTTCGTCCTCCAGTCCGGAAAGGTGAAAATCAGCAAACAGATCCGGGGTGTGGAGAAAATTCTCGCGACGGTGGAAAAGGGCGATTTCTTCGGCGAAATGGCCATCTTGAACGATAAACCCCGTTCAGCCACGGCCATGACGATCGAGGAGTGCGAGATGCTCGTGATCGACCGGGAGACCTTTGATACATTGCTTCGCGGCAATGTAGAGATCGCCATCCGGTTTATCAAGCGGCTGGCCGACCGGCTGCGTGAAACGAACGATCAGTTGGAAGCCCTGATGATCAAGGACAACACCAGTCGTCTTGTCAGCATCCTTGCCGGGAAGGTGAAGGAGCAGAAGAAGATCGACGAATTCTTTATCACCATCGATGGACTTGCCGGTCTCGCCGGCATCGAGAACTCACAGGTCAGGATGATCATCGAGAAACTGGCAAGCGTCAGTATCGTTGAGCTCTCAAACGAGAAAGTGTATTTTAAGGGTCAGGACCAAGTCGACCTGCTTATGCGGTTATCTTGAAATGCGGGAGATCTTCGAAGAGATGAGGTAACAGACGGAAGTCAGGAGTAAAACTCTTTCTCTCTGCGACGTCATACCAAGGCCGCCATGTCAGTGAAAACCGGGAAAAAAGCGGGCATGCTCATTGCGTTGATCGTGGCACTGTCGCTGTCGCTTATGTATCTGGGCAATGCCAGGTTCTTCGAGGTGCTGGAAGAAAAGACGCTGGACCTCCGGTTCAACGTTCGGGGCGTCGTAACGCCCGGTCCCGAGACGCTTATTGCGGCCATTGACGAAAAAAGCATCAGTAAACTGGGGCGATTTCCCTGGTCCCGTACGGTCTGGGCACGCGTGGTGGACCGTCTCACCGATGAGCGCGCCGCAGTGGTCGTCTTTGACGTGCTTTTTACGGAGGCCGAGAATGCGAGGTCTGACGGCCTCCTGGAGCGGGCTCTCCAAAAGAATGGTCGTGTGATCATTCCGATGGACTTCGATTTTTCCGAAGCCGGGTATAAGGAATCCGGCTTTACGAGCAGGCAGGTGGATTTCCTGATCCCCTCTGCGTACGCAGTGCTGAAAAATACCGATACCTCCTATACGCCGCTCGCAGCCAAAATGGTGCTTCCCCCGCTTGAACGGTTCTCCGCAGCCGCCGCATCTGTCGCCCCTATCAATATGATCCCCGACAGTGACGGGACGCTCCGCTGGGAACTGCTCGCTATTCAATATCAGGATGATTATTACGCGCCGATTGGCCTGCAGGCCGCCCGGTTGTACCGTAAACTGGACCTTCCGAGTCTGGCCCTTGACGGTCAGGGGTCGGTCCAGTTGGCCGGTACGCTCATCCCCACCGATGCGCAGAGCAGGATGCTGATCAATTACCGCGGTCCGGATGGGACCTTTCCCCGCTATTCGATCTCCGATATCGTGGATGGAAAGACGCCGGCAGGGACCTTTAAGGACAAGATCGTCCTGATAGGCGCCACTGCCATAGGCATCTATGATCTGCGGGTGACGCCATTCTCGAACAACATGGCGGGGATCGAAAAGCATGCGAGCGTGGTGGACAATATCCTGCGCAATGATTTCCTGCGGCGCACCGAGACGGGCGTCATCCTCCTGATCTTCTTTTTTGCCGCGCTGTTCGGCGTCACGCTTCCCCGCCTCGGCGCCGGTGCCGGTGCGGTATTGTTCCTGGCCCTGTTCGGGGGCTACCTGGGTGTCGTGTATTACCTTTTCGTGGTCAAAGGGATCTGGTTTAACTTTGTGTATCCCGCGTCGGCCCTTTTCTTCGGTTACACAAGCCAGACCGCATACCGGTTCTTCATGGAGGAACGGCGCGCCCGTGACATTCGCAAAATGTTTTCGAGCTATGTATCGAAGCGGATCGTGGACGAACTCATCCGGGACCCGAGCAAGGCCAAGCTCGGCGGCGATCGCAAGGAGATCACGGTGCTTTTTTCCGATATCCGGGGATTCACCTCCTTTTCCGAAATGCTTCAGCCTGAAGAAGTGGTCTCGCTGTTGAATGAATATCTGGGCGCGATGACGGAGGTCGTGTTCGAATACGAAGGGACTCTCGACAAATTCGTGGGAGATGCCATCGTTGCGCTCTGGGGCGCGCCTGTCGGCCAGCCGGACCATGCGGAGCGCGCGTGCGGGTGCGCTCTGGCCATGATCGTCAGGCTCAAGGAGTTGCAGGCAAAGTGGGCCGCCGAAGGGAAACACATCATCGACATCGGGATCGGCATCAACACCGGCGATATGGTGGTGGGTAATATCGGAGCACCGGGCAAGAAAATGGATTATACGGTGATCGGCGACAATGTGAACCTTGGCGCGCGCTTAGAAAGCTTGACAAGACAGTATAATAATCATATCATCATATCGGAATATACCTACGGCAAGGTGAGGAATATCATGCGGGTAAACGAGCTCGGCTCCGTGACCGTCAAGGGGAAACAGCAGCCGGTGGTGATCTATGACCTGGTCGGAGTGAAAGAGTAATAAGCGCCAAATGCCAAATTTCAAATTACAAATAACAAATAACAAATAACTCTCAAGCACCAAGTTCCAAATACCAAACGTTTTGAAATTGGATTTATTGAATTTAGAATTTATTTGAGATTTGTCATTCGGGATATTTAATTTGCCATACCACGGAGGTTGCGTGAAGGTAAAAATACTAGGCTGCTCCGGATCTGAAGCAATAGGGCACAATCCGCCGGGATTTCTCGTCAACGATGTGATGATGCTGGATGCAGGGACCATTACCGCGGCACTTACCCTCTCAGGACAGCTCAGGATCACCGATATCCTGATAAGCCATACCCATCTCGATCATATCAAGTCACTCTTGTTCCTGGCCGACAACATTGTCGGCCGCGTCAAAAAGCCGGTGAAAATCCGGGCGATCCCCGGGGTCATCAATGCCATCAGGAAACACCTGATGAATGACATTATCTGGCCGGACTTCACGAAGATACCGAATGCTGTACATCCGGTGTTGACCTATGTTCCGATGCCGCTCGGAAAGACGGTGAGCATCGCAGGATTGAAGGTAAAGGCGGTCCCCATGAACCATCCGGTCCCCGCCGTCGGGTTCGTCGTAAGCGACGGCAGATCATCGTTCATCTACAGCGCTGATACCGGTCCGAACGAAGGACTTTGGAAGGAAGCAGCCAAGACAAAGAATCTTAACGCGATCATCGTCGATACGTCGTTCCCGAACAACCTCGAGGACCTCGCCGGTCTGAGCGGCCACTTTACGCCGCGACAACTGCATCAGGACCTCATGAAGGCGCGGATCGGCAATGACATGCCGATCTACATCTACCATATAAAGCCCGTCCATCAAAAGAAGGTGATCAGCGAATTGAAGGCCCTGGGACGGAAAAACGTGAAGATCCTGCGGGAAGGGAAGACGTATATATTCTAAATACGTTCGGAGTGAGGAGTAAGGAGTGGTTCATCAGAAGGAGTTTTATGGCCTGGTTTAAGAAAGAACGACCCGGGGGTACCGCACCGGAAGCACCTGCAAAAAAGGTGAAGATCCCCGAGGGGCTCTGGGTCAAGTGCGACAACTGCAAGGAAATCATCTATCGCAAAGAGGTGGACAAGAACTTCAAGGTCTGCCCCAAGTGCGACTATCATTTTCGCATCTCGGCGGCGGAGCGTCTCCCGTACCTGGTGGACGAGGGCAGCTTTCTTGAGGTGGAGGACGGTCTCTCGCCCAGGGATTTTCTTAACTTCAAAGACTACAAGGACAAGCTGAAGAGCAGCCGCAAGAAGACGGGGCTTAAGGATGCGATCATCTCCGGCGAGGCAAAGATCGGCGGAAAGCCCGTATCGCTTGTGGTCATGGATTTCGATTTCATGGGGGGCAGCATGGGCTCGGTGGTGGGCGAGAAAATCGCCCGTGCAATCGAGCGGGCCATCGAGAAACGGACGCCCTTTGTGTCGGTGGCGTCGTCCGGCGGCGCGAGGATGCAGGAGGGGATCCTTTCGCTCATGCAGATGGCGAAGACCTCTGCCGCGGCGGCGCGGTTGGGCGAGGCGGGTCTCCCGTTCATCTCGGTGCTTACCGATCCGACCTTCGGCGGGGTCACGGCGAGCTTTGCCATGCTCGGCGACATTATCATCGCTGAGCCAAAGAGCCTCATCGGCTTCGCCGGTCCCCGCGTGATTGCGGAGACGATCAAGCAGCAGCTACCGGCCGGGTTCCAGCGGGCCGAGTTCCTGCAGGAGCACGGTATGATCGATGCCATCGTGCCGCGGCGGGAGATGCACGCCACGCTCGGCAAAATCCTCGATTTCTTTGTGGAATAAGTGTTTGCATGGGCGAGATGGCAAAGGTCATGATACTGATCGGGTCGGTATTGATCGTTGTCGGTCTCGTGATCCTGGTCTTGCCGCGACTGCCTTTTGCGGTAAAGCTTCCCGGCGATATCCTGGTTAAAAAAGAAAATTATACGCTTTACTTTCCCCTGGCCACGAGCATCGTCATCAGTCTGATCCTGTATATCATCAATAAATTCAGGTAGGATATTGAGCCCGTTGCATCACCCTTCGACAAGCTCAGGGCGAACGGCAGGCTCAGTGTACTGTAATGGTGTGCTTATTTCCGTTCGTGCTGAGCCTGTCGAAGCACAAAATGAGTTTGTGCATAAGTCTCTATTCACCAATATGAACGTCCCGGAACTCCGATTATGAGCGACAATACCATAAAACGCTCCGCCCTTCTTATCGCAACATTTGCTTCTTTCCTTACGCCCTTCATGGTCTCGTCCATCAATATCGCACTCCCTGCCATAGGAAGAGAATTCCAGATGAGCGCTGTGCTCATGAGCTGGGTGCCTGCATCGTACATTCTGTCCGCAGCCATGTTCCTGGTCCCCTTCGGGAGGCTGGCGGACATCCACGGCAGGAAGCGGATCTTCGCTTACGGCATGTGGATCTTCACGATCTCCTCGCTCTTGCTTGCCTTTTCTCCGTCAGCGATAGTCCTTATCACGCTCCGTGTCCTGCAGGGCTTTGGAAGCGCCATGATCTTCGGGACCGGCATGGCGATCCTGACTTCGGTGTATCCCGCGGCCGAGCGCGGGCGCGTGCTCGGGATCAACGTGGCGGCCGTTTACCTCGGGCTGTCGCTCGGCCCCGTCCTCGGAGGGTTTCTGACCACTCAGTTCGGGTGGAGGAGCATCTTCCTGGTGAACGTGCCGCTCGGACTGTTTGTGATCTATCTGGTCGTCGCGAAGCTGAACAGGGAGTGGGCCGACGCGCGAGGAGAGAAGTTCGATGTTATCGGCTCTCTTCTCTATGCCTTTGCCCTTGTTGCGCTCATGTACGGGCTTTCGCTCCTGCCCTCAATATCCGGAATATGGTTCCTGCTTGCAGGCATGGTTGGGTGTCTGCTCTTTGTCGTTTGGGATAGAAGGGCATCAAGCCCCCTCCTGAATATGGACCTCTTCTTCCATAATCCTGTCTTTGCTTTCTCCAACCTGGCGGCGCTGATCAATTACAGCGCCACCTTTGCCGTCACGTTCCTCTTAAGCCTCTATCTCCAGTATATCAAGGGATTTACGCCCCAGCACGCGGGCATGATCCTGATCTTTCAGCCTGTGGTGATGGCGATCTTTTCCCCCTTTGCCGGAAGACTTTCTGATAAAATAGAGCCAAGAATCGTTGCTTCCATCGGCATGGGGTTCACGGCTGCAGGATTGCTCCTGTTCACGTTCATTGACCGGGACACGCGCCTCGGTTTCATCATCACGGGATTGCTGCTGCTGGGCTTCGGATTCGCCCTGTTCTCGTCGCCGAACACGAACGCGGTCATGAGTTCCATCGAGAAACGGTTCTACGGCGTGGGCTCGTCCACGCTCGGCACCATGCGCCTGATCGGCCAGATGCTGAGCATGGGCATCTCCATGGTCATATTTGCGCTCACCATCGGGAGCGCGCGCATTACTCCGGAAAACTATCCTCTTTTCCTGACGAGTATACGAACGGCATTCATTATTTTTGTGGCCCTCTGTTTCTGCGGCATTTTCGCATCGCTCGCGAGGGGAAAGGTGAGGTGATCTGTGGACAGAAGAAGGTTTATAAAACTCGCGGCATTGACCGGCGCGGGGTTGTCGCTCCCCGATGGTTTGAACGCCCTTGCCGAGGCGGCAGAGACAGCGGCCCGGCCGGACCTTGTCGTGGCGCACGGTGCGTCTCCCGAGAAGATCGTGATGGCGGCTCTCGACGCCATGGGCGGGATCAGGAAGTTCATCTCCCGGGGCGACATCGTGGTGATCAAGCCGAACATCGGGTGGGACCGGACGCCCGAGCAGGCGGCGAACACGAACCCCGAGGTGGTCGCGGCCGTGGTAAAGCTCTGTTTCGAGGCAGGGGCAAAGAAAGTGAAGGTCTTCGACCGGCCGGTGAACGATCCCCGGCGGTGCTACGTCCAGAGCGGCATCGCATCCGCGGCAAAGGCATTGGGAGCTGACGTGGATTATATGGACGAACGGAAGTTCAAGGACATGGCCATCAATGGACAGGCGCTCAAGTCATGGCCTCTCTATTCTGATATTTTCGAGGCGGACAAGGTGATCAGTATTCCGATCGCGAAACACCACGGTCTTGCGAAGCTCACGTTGTCCATGAAGAACTGGATGGGCGTAATGGGAGGATCGCGGCGCCAGATCCATCAGAAGCTGGATGAAAGTCTGGTCGACCTTTCCCTGAAGATAAAACCCACGCTCACGATCCTTGATGCCGTACGCATCCTGACAGCCAACGGTCCCCAGGGCGGCAGCCTCGCTGATGTGAAGAAGCTCGATACCGTGATCGTCGGATTCGACCCGGTGGCGATCGATTCCTACGGCGCCACGCTGTTCGGCATGAAGGGGAGCGACCTTGGATACGTGACGATCGGCTACAAGCTTGGGCTTGGGCAGATGGATCTGACGAAGATGAAAATCAAGAAGATACAGGTGTAGCGTAACTACTACTTCCCCTTACTAAAGGGAGGTCAGGTGGGGTCGTTAGGTGGGGTGTTTGAAGCTAAGAGGGAACATGAAATATTTTACTATGAAAAGCATGCGCAGGATTGTCCAGAGCCTTTTCCTTCTCCTCTTCCTCTTTCTGTTCATCCAGACCGAGTCCAAGGGGAATGACGAGCTTGGCTATCCTGTGCGGCTCTTTCTTGATTTTGACCCGCTCATTCTCATTTCAACGCTCCTGTCCGCCCATGCCGCGGCAAAGGCGTTCACGCTCTCGATCATCACCATTATCATCACGGTCCTTTTCGGCAGGGTGTTCTGCGGGTGGGCATGCCCGCTCGGCACGCTCAACAACATGGTCGGTTCGATCAGAAAAAAGGCGGCTGCTCACCGGGGCAGGGACTGGTACCGGATCAAGTACACTATCCTGATTGCCATGCTCGCATCGGCGCTCTTCACGCTCCAGCCCGTCGGGATCATGGACCCGCTCTCACTCCTTATTCGTTCGTTCTCCATCGGAGTCTATCCAACCTTCAATTACGGAATACGGTCGGCTTTCGACACACTGTATGCATCAAATCCCCTCGGCGCCGCGGCACTTTCTGAACCAATCTTCACCTTCCTGAAGAAGACCGTGCTTTCCTTTGAGCAGTCTTTCTATAACCAGAATATTCTTATCGGCACGATCTTCTTCATCATCCTTGGATTAAATCTGGTGGAAAAGCGGTTCTGGTGTAAATATCTCTGTCCTCTTGGCGCGCTCCTTGGTCTTTTGTCGAGGTTCTCGCTGCTTAGACGGTCGGTGAGCGAGGATTGCACGGAATGCGGGGCCTGCGGCACTGTATGCCCGGGGAACGCGGCGCCGGACCAAAAAGGGAAATGGAAAGACACCGAGTGCCTTTACTGCTGGAACTGCGACGATATCTGCCCGCAGAACGCGGTCAGCTTCGATTTCAGCGGGAAGAAGGCGACCGCGGCCATGGATCTCGGCAGGAGAAGGGTCATCACGTCGGCACTCAGCGGGATCGCGGTTGTTCCGTTCCTGCGTATTACGCCGCTTACCAGAGCGAATTCCAAGAACCCCGGCCTCATTCGTCCGCCTGGATCGCTCGAAGAAAGGGAATTCCTTAAACGGTGTGTGAAGTGCGGCGAGTGCATGAAGGTATGTACCACGAACGGTCTTCAGCCTACGCTGCTGGAAGCAGGCGCGGAAGGTATCTGGTCTCCACTGCTCGTGCCGCGCATCGGCTACTGCGAATATCGTTGCACGCTCTGCGGTCAGGTCTGCCCGACCGGAGCGATCAAAAAGCTCACGCTCGAGGAAAAGGCAAAGGTCAAGATTGGTCTCGCGATGATCGACAAGGGAAGGTGCCTGCCCTGGGCGCATGCCACACCGTGCATCATGTGCGAGGAGGTCTGCCCCACGCCGAAGAAGGCCATCTGGTTCGAGAAGGTGCAGGTGCGCGACCGCGCGGGAAGGCTCCTGACGCTGCAGCAGCCCCGCGTGGACCTCGAACTCTGCATCGGCTGCGGCATCTGCGAAACAAAGTGCCCGGTGCTCGGCAGGCCGGCGATCTATGTGTCGAGCGTGGGGGAGAGCAGGTCGAAGGAAAATCAGCTGCTGCTATAAACCTGGCTAACTCAAATCGTTGTCAAAGACTTATTCCTGAAGAAGCTGGTTTCGCGGTGCGCCTACCCGACCAGTTTGATCGCTACTATGCTATAATAGAGCTGTCTGGCAAGAAGTTCATCCCAAAAACCGAATCTTATTGTTATTGATAAAAAACGGAGTGCGACCTGTAATACAGACAGGTAGGTGAAGAACCGCATATTTTTCCACATCCCGTTCAACACGGGGCAATACAGTATAGGCTTCTCGAAAAGGCGGTAATACAAAGGAGGCAATAAAATGAAAAAGTTGCTTTTGTGGACAATTTTTTTGGCGTTGGCAATTGTCTTTCCAATTCCAACAATGGCAGAGGTAGATGTACATATTACCATTCCTTTGCCACCACCCATCGTATTTGAAGCACCTCCGGATGTGATTGTGATGCCCGATACGGACTATGTGTATGTTGTTCCTGATATCGATGCAGACATGTTCTTCTGGGATGGCTGGTGGTGGCGTCACTGGGAAGGGGGTTGGTATCGCTCATCGTATTATAATCGGGGTTGGGTTTATTATTACGATGTTCCCAGTTTTTATTTTGATGTAGACCCGGGTTGGAGGGGATACTACAGGGATCATTATTGGTACGGACACCGCTGGAACTATGAACGGATCCCTAACCGACGACTTCATCAAAACTGGAGGAGTTGGCGTGATGATCGGCATTGGGAAAGGCAGGGAACCTGGGGTGTCCAGGGCTATCAATCTCGACCGCAACGACAGGTACAGGAACTAAGACAGCAAAGGCAGGAACAATATCAAAAGAGGCCTGAGGTTCAGCGACGTCAGCAACAGGTACAACAGCAGCAAAGACAACCCCAGGTTCAGAAACCACGAGGTGAGCAACAAAGACAACCTCAGGTTCAACAATCACAGCAGCAACAACGTCAACCACGGATTCAGCCGGCAGAGAAGGGGCAAACCATGAGACCGCAGGTCGGATCAACGGGCCGGGGTGAGAAGCAGCAGGTTCAGCCTGCAGAGAGAAAGGGCGGTACTGCATCGAAGAGAGAGGGGAGACAAGCTAAGCCTGAGAAGAAAAAGAAATCCACCAGGCCTGAAGGAGCACGCGAATCAAGAGACGAGCAGAGGCCTGCCGGGCGGAACTAAGAATGATTGAAAAAGCAGGATAGAGAGAACCGCACATGCACGGGAAAAGACCCTATTGACCATGAATAAAAAATAATATCGCTCTATCCGACCTGCAAACTGGCAGGTCGGGTAGAGCAAAGCAAAACCCATCGCACTGATCCAACAAGTGGGTCGAGAGGGGCGAGGAAAAACAGTGCGCCCCGCGCACTCGCGCGTTCACGATCCCACACTTTGGTATTGAAACTGGTAGAACCCATCGGTACACTAATCTCATGAAAATTGCTAAATCCGTTTCAGATGATCTTTTTAAAGAGGGAGAAAAAGTCGCGCTGGAAAACCACTATTTGCGGAGCGAGGTGTTTTGCTCTGCCTGACCTGCCAGTTCCCCATCGAGCTAAGAGATATATAGGCGGCCATCTTATTTAATCCCCACTAATCCCGATTGACGCAGCCAGTACCTTGTTTGCGATTTTACCCTGATGCGTGTTCAGTGCGCTTCTGTTCTCGGCGGATTGCCCGATGGCTTTTTCAACGCGCATATTCGCGAATAGTTTTACGTACGGCTTGTATCAAGGCAGTATTGACTAATCATCTGGTTTTGGGTAGTATAGGCCTTCATAAAACAGGATCAGGGAGGAAGGATATTCATGGCGGAAGAAAAAAAAGAACCATGGCTCAATTATCTCGCGCTTACCACGGTGATCTTCGCGGTGTGCGCCACGCTCTCGACGCTCAAAGGAGGGGGATTCTCTACCCGGTCGGTGATGTCTCAGGCACAGGCCTCGGACCAGTGGGCATATTACCAGTCCAAGAGCATTAAAGGCTACGTCTACGAGCTTCAGAAGGAGAAGTTTGAGATGGACCTCAGGACGATCAAAGGCATGCCCCGATCGCTGGCCTCTGATTATGAGAAGCGGATCGCGGCATACCGGGAAAAGATAGACCGGTACGAAAAGGAAAAGGAGGAGATCAAGAAAAAGGCCGAGGAACTGGAAAAGATTCGCGATCAGGCCCAGTTGCACGCGGGCGCATTCGGCATGGCCGCCATGTTCCTCCAGATCGCCATCCTGCTCTCTTCCATTGCAGCTTTAATGAAGAGGAAACTATTCTGGTTCATCGGCATGGGGGCAGGGTGCTTTGGTTTGGTATACTTCTTCAACGGGTTCTTTCTTTTTATGAAGTAGGTCATGAAAATCCGGGCGATTTGAAGAACGCCCCGGGGGAGATAAGAGATGAATCGTCTCAAGTGGCAGATCATATTAGGAATAATGCTGGTAGCCGTGTCGGTCGCTCTGTACATTGTGCAGATCTATATTTTTCATGCATCGCGTGACACGTTCTTTTATCTGTTTCAGGACCTTGCTTTCATACCTATTCAGGTCCTGTTGGTCACCCTGATACTGAACCAGCTGCTGAATGTGCGCGAGAAACAATCGATGTTGAACAAGCTGAACATGGTCATCGGCTCGTTTTTCAGCGAGGTCGGGACCTCGCTTCTCAAATCGTTCTCGGCATTCGATCAAAACAGAGAAAAGATCAGGGGAGAGCTTTTAGTACAAGGAGGGTGGACGGACCGACAGTTTGCCGCCGCGACCAGGAGGGTCCGCAGCAATGATTACAACATACAGTATGCCGAGAGTGATCTGCAGGCGCTCAAGACCTTCTTAGCGGGGAAACGGGACTTTCTGCTCGGTTTGCTCGAGAACCCGAACCTGCTCGAACATGAGACGTTCACGGAGCTTCTGTGGTCGGTTTTCCATTTATCCGAGGAACTGGCAGTGCGGGAAGACTTGCGGAGTCTGCCTCCGGCGGACGGCAACCACATCGCCGGAGACATAAAGCGGGCGCATACCGTCCTTATCGTGGAGTGGCTTGCCTACATGAAACATCTGAAACACGACTACCCGTACCTGTTCTCGTTCGCAGTGCGGACAAACCCCTTTGACCCGAATGCGTCACCTGAAGTAAAATAGGGTATTTCCTTCCGGCTTATTTCTTGAATTCAACGGCATTGCCCTTGCCCATCGCCTCGGTGCTTTTCCGTACCACGGCGGTCGAGGTGTGTTCTTTCACGATCAACACCTGCACTTCGCCGATCACTTTTCTCGGGAAGCCGCGCTTGGCCGGCTCTTCAAATACGATGAAAAGGTCCCCGGGTTCAACGCCGTCCGCGTTGCCCTTGTCAAGATACACGACGTCATACTGAGCATTGATGCTGCGCTTGTCCGTTACTTCGAGGATATATCCCTTTATGTCCTTGGCCTTCTTTGCTGAGGAATGATAGATGGCAACCGGCTCCTGATAGGGGGTCAACATGTTGCCTTTTTCGATCGCATCGAAGGAGAGCGTGATCCGGGCGGTGAGCACATCGGCAGCGGGGTCCTTTGCCGTGATCTGGAGAATGCCGAGGCCCTTCGTAAGTTTGCCGAAATACACTCCCGTTTTAGGGTGTTTTACCTTGTTCAGGGGGGTGAATATGAGATACTTGTCCCCGATCTTTATATTTTCCGCGCCGCTCATCGAGACATACACGATATCATCGTAACCGAAAATTGCCTTGCCTTTCTCAGGCGATCCGGTGATGATATCTCCCGTTTCTTCTTCATTCACAAAACCCATGCTGAGCATGGCGTATTTATCGACAACAGGATAGACCTGCTCCTCGGGCATGACGAGTCTGTTCCCCCCTGACGGCATTTCCGCACCGGTTTCTGCGGAAACGGGCTGGGTCGGTTTCGGGCTGGAAACATAGGCCCCCGCAATCCCTTCACGCTGTCTGATGGGTTCTTCAGACGGGGCTGCAGTTTCTCTGGCTGGTTCCTGTTTTTCCACGATCGGCTTCTCCGGCGCTGCCGCCTGCAATGCCCGTTCGATCGGAGCGAGACCGGGGATCATCAGTTTGTTCCCCGTGAATATCAGGTCCGGATTGTTGATGGCCGGGTTTGCCTTCCAGATGAACGGCCAGAGGAAGGGGTCTTTTAAGAACGTATTTGAGATGTCCCACAGCGTGTCTCCCCGTTTGATGATATACAGGGTAAGGTCTTCCGCTGCGGGTTCGGGCTGGACTACCGCGGTTTCACGTGCTGCGGGTTCCGGCGCAACGGGCGCGGATTCCGGTGCGGCGGGTACGGGCTCGACTGCCGCCGATTCCGGCGCAGGAACAGGCGCCTCAGCCTGCGGCACCGCCGCCGGAGGCGGCGCGGGGTCTGCTTTTTTTTGCTGGAGATGAGATGTGCAGGAAAAGAGTATGGGGATAAGAACGATACAAAGTGATTGCATGATGTGTTTCAACCGTGTGGTCATTCCCGCCTCCTGATTTTTTATCGTTAACTGATCGTGTTCACTTCCGGGCCGCGGTCAACTTTATTTCGCTTGTGAACTTCACAAAGATTCGATCTTGCCCCCTCTCCGGTGGACCGGGAGCGGGATTTTGCCGTGGATCATTTTCTTAGAAGATATACGAGAAACCTCTTGTTTGTCAAGAGAATTAATCAAGCAACAGCCAAAACCAGACCTTGCTTTTGACGGGTCTTTTTGGTATTCTTCCGATATTATGAGGTTCACCACTCAAGAGGGCAAGGGAGGGTGGAGAGGTGTGCTCTACCTTGTTACTTTTCTCCTCCTGACCGCGCTCGCCATTGTGCTTCAGCTCCAATACCGTGGTTTTGAAGGACCGCTTTCCGACAATATCCTGATCTTCATCCTCATCAATGCGAACTTCCTGCTTCTGGCGGCGGTCATCTTCATGATGGCCAGGAGCCTTTGGAAGCTTTGGATGGAGCGGAGACAGGGTGTGTTGGGGGCACGGTTCCGGACCAAACTGGTCTTTGCCTTCGTCAGCCTGTCGTTCATTCCGCCGGTGCTCCTTTTTTTGATCGGCAGCGGGATGTTCACCAGGAGTATCGAGCGGCTTTTCAGCCTCAGGATAGAGAACTCGCTTCTGGATTCGGTCTCGGTCGCGCAGGAGTACTACGACCGTCTCCAGAAAGAGGCTACTGATTTCGGCAATCAGATCAGCGGTCAGATGACCGACGCCAGGCTCTTGCCCCAGTTTGAGAATCAGGTGATCGAGAGTTACCTGGCCAGGAAGGCAGACGAGTACGGTCTGGGTTCGGTTGAACTCTTCACCTCCCCCCACGAACGGGCAGTGGTCGTTGTTACGCATCAGTATCCGTCGAAAACCTTTACGCAGACATCTGCAGATCTCGTGGCCAAGGCCTTTAAAGGGCAGGAGGTCGCCGATGTGACGGGGGCGGCAAAAAAGGGTGACATCATGCGGGCGGTCGTCCCGCTCTATGAACTTTCACCATCGGGAGAAGGAAGACAGATCGCCGCGGCGGTTGCCGTCAGTTTTTATATTCCCCGGAGCCTGGCCGCAAAGTCGGACAGTATTCGCGAAGGGTACGCACAGTACCGGTCGGCGTTCAGCAAAAAGGACCCGATAAAATTGTCCTACCGGCTCGGGTTCCTTTCGGTCACGCTGGCGCTTCTTCTCGCGGCGATCTGGGTGGCGCTTCGCGTGGCCGCCGGTATCACGGTGCCTATCAGGAAACTGGCGGAAGGGACCGCGGCGGTGGCGGCAGGCAGGTTCGATTACCGGATCGATGAAAAGTCCGACGACGAGGTGGGGGTGCTGATCGCCTCGTTCAACAAGATGACGCATGATCTCCAGCACTCCCGGGAGCAGGTCGAGCAGGAAGTCAACTACAAGAAGACGATTCTCTCGAACATCGAGACCGGGGTCGTCTCCATCGATCGCGGAGGGAGAATCACGACGGTCAACCACTCGGCATCGGAGATCCTCGGCATTCAGGAGCAGGACGTGCTCGGGAAACGGTATGATGAGGCTTTCGGGTTCCTCGAGCTGGATCCGATCCGCAGCCTGTTCCGCAAACTCGAGCAGGGCCAGGGACGGGCAGAGGAGGAATTGTCGCTCAACGTGCGGGGCAGGATACTGACCCTCCGGATACGCATCTCCACGCTCAGGGACAGCAACGGCATGCCCATCGGCTCGGTCATCACCTTCGACGACCTTACGGAACTGCTGCGCGCCAAGAAGGCGGAGACCTGGCAGGATGTGGCGAGACGGATCGCGCACGAGTTCAAGAACCCGCTCACGCCGATCAAGCTTTCCGCCGAACGGCTGCGCAAGAAACACGCAGAGGGTTCCCCGGACTTCAACGCCGTCTTCGATGAGTGCAGTATGACGATCGTGCAGGAGGCAGATGGACTGCGGAAGCTTGTGGACGAATTCGCGAACTTTGCGCGCATGCCGAGCTCGACCCCGACGCTTCAACCCCTCGCGCCGGTGCTCGAAAGCGTGGTGCAGCTTTACAGCGGTGCGCACAAGGATATTGTGTTCGTGAAGGATATCATGCCGGAACTGCCGGAGGTGTTCCTCGACCGTGAGCAGATCAAACGGGTGTTCATTAATCTGTTTGAAAACGCGGTGGAGGCCATGGGAGGCAAGGGCAGGATCCTGGTTGCGGCGAAGATGGCCTCTTCCGGCATGGCGCAGATAGAGGTCGCCGATGAAGGGCCGGGAATCGCGGATGAGGATGTGCCGAAGCTGTTCCAGCCGGATTTCTCGCGAAAGAAGAAAAAGAGCGGACTTGGCCTGGCAATCGTGCTCAGGATCATCAAGGACCACAGCGGCACGATCCGCGTGTCAAAGAATGACCCGCGCGGAGCGCGATTCATCATAGAACTGCCGGTGGGGGTGAAGAATGAAGCAGTTCGGAGTTAGGAGTTAGGAGTTAGGAGTTCGGAGTAACGCCATCGAAGTGGGCTTAGCCGAACTCCGAACTATGAACTCCGAACTGAATTTAAGGGGGGGGCATCTTGGATACAGCATCAACAATACTGTTAGTCGTTATCGTGATCTATCTTATCTTCAAATTGTTCGGTTTTCTGGGGCGGTTGGGGATCCGGCAGATCTCGCCGAAGGAACTTGATCTGAAGAAGGGCATGATGCTCCTCGATGTCCGCACGGACAAGGAGCACGAGAACGGACATATTCCGGGCTCGGTCCATGTGCCATTGTCGGACATCGGCGACAAGATCAAAAAGCTCAAAAAGGACAAAGAGCTGGTGGTGTACTGCCAGAACGGCAACCGGAGCATCTGGGCCATTAAACGGCTGATGGGCATGGGTTACAAAAACCTCACCAACCTGAAGGGCGGCTACAATGCCTGGAAGAGAAATCATTGACGAGCTGAGGCGCGACTACCGGGCGAAAAAGCCGCTGATCGTAAAGCGGCTCGCCGAGTTCAGAAAAGTGTACGAGAAGGGCGACCGGGCGATCTTCGAAGAACTCTGCTACTGTATCCTCACCGCGGGCAGCAGCGCGAAAATGGGCATGCGCACGGTGGAGGCGCTCAAGGACCTTCTCAGAAGCGGCAGCGAGAAGGAACTCCGGCGGCGCGCACAGGCGCACAGCGTCCGGTTCTGGCGCCTGAGGCCGTCGTACATTGTCCATACGAGGGAATATCTCGATGAGGCATGCGGGCGGAAGATCAAACAGTTGGTCGGCTCTTTTGACTGCCGCGATGCGCGTCGTGACTTTTTCGCGAAGAACAAGGGCGTAAAAGGGATAGGCTATAAAGAGGCGAGCCATTTTCTGCGCAACATCGGCTTCCCCGGCTATGCCATTCTTGACAAACACATACTGAACAGCCTCCGCGAGCTGGGGGTTATCAGCACGCGTATGCGTCCCACAACGCGCGCAGGCTACCTCGCGATCGAGAAGAAACTTGAGAAATTCGCCAAAGAGATCGGCATCGACATGGACCACCTGGACCTGCTCCTGTGGTCCCGCAAGACCGGGGAGATATTAAAGTAATGCGGATTGCGGAGTGCGGAATGCGGATTGAAAAAGCGAAGCGCATGCCGAGCGTTCCCGGCGGTGCCAGATGAAAAAGATCATCTTCCTTTCCGTACTGGTCATCATCGGCATTCTGTTTTTCACCCAGATCAAGAGAGGGTGCCTGAGCCTTCTCATCCTTGTCGACAGCGTGCGGCCGCCGGAGAAGGCCTTGATGGGGAAACTCATCGACGGGCCGGCGAAGACGAAGGTGACGATTCCGAGCAGGGGCAGGATAATTCACGCTGATCTCTATCGTTCTCACCTGCGAGGCAGACAGTTCCCGCTGCTCCTCGTGCATGGAATGAACCCATCAGGCAAGGATGATGAACAACTCGTGCTTCTGGCCAAAGACCTGGCAAGGGCAGGGTTTCTTGTCCTGGTCCCTGATCTGGAGGGCGTGAAGAACTTTCGGATCAGGATCACCGATGCCGAGGACGTCCTCCAGAGTTTCCGGTACATGAGCGCGGGGGAGCATGCCGGACCCCGAGGGGGCATGATAGGCATAAGCTGCGGAGCGGGGCCCATGCTGCTTGCCGCGGCGGACCGGCGGATACGGGACAAGGTCAGCGTCGTCGCGACCGTCGGAGGGTATTACGATCTCCGCAATGTGCTGTCCTTTGCACTGACCGGCGCCTGCGATTACGGGGGACACCGGGGAGACGTCAGGCCGGAAGCCTCGCTCCGGTGGATGTTCGCATACCGGAATCTCGATCTCCTGCGTTCGTTCGATGACCGGGAGAAGCTCAGAAAGATCATCGAAAAACGGAACCGATACGAGGTTGCAGCCGCCGAATCGCTCGCAAAATCGCTCGGTCCGGAGGGCAGGGCGCTTTACGGTTTTTTTGTCAATACCGACCGGAAACGTTTCGCGCCGCTCTATGAGAACCTCCCGTTGCCGGTGAGGGAATATGTGTATCAGTTGTCTCCGGCACGGGCGATAAAATATATCACCGCCTCATTCATCATTATCCACGGGATTGATGATTATTCCGTCCCCTATACGGAGAGCATGAGGCTTGCCGATGCTGTGGGCGACAAGAATCGGGTACGTCTTGCGCTCCTGCCGCAGCTTATGCAGAGCGGCCCCACCGAGCCGTCGGCAGGCGAGCGGTACCAACGGTATGTTCTGGGAGGGTGGCGCCTGTTTACATCGATCTACGAACTCCTGGAGATGAGCAGTAGAGATGAGACGGGAGACAGAAGGCAGGACGTGGAACGTGGGAAGTAGGAAGTGGTAAGATACACTTTCTATTGGCGAGATAAAATTACATTCTGGTTGCTGTCCACTCTCGACTGCCTCTTGAAAGGGAAACTATGCGGGATAAGAGTCTCAAAAAAACAGTCATAATCGGCGCCTGGATCGGCGCGCTGGTCAGTCTGGGTACAGCTCTTTCCATGGATATTGTTCTGTCCGATACCTTCCAGGGGACCTGGTGGGATGCGGCTGCCAGAGACGTGACCAGGATGTTCGGACCAATATGGGGACAAAACGTCTTCGCGGTCGGGCTTCTTCTCGTTCTCGTGATGGTGTTCCTGGCAGGTTTTGGCGCTTTGCTTGGAGCTGCCGGTGGTCTTATGATGAACATTTTTTTCAAGAGTGTGCTCAAGTTATAAGGGGTGGTTCAGAAAACGGTGAAACGAATAGTACTGGGAACGCTGCGATCGACCCCCGCGCTACTTTGGCAGGCATCGGGGCGTTCATCGGCGGCGGAATGAATTCCTGTATATCCCTATGAACGACATTGAAATGCGGGCCATGCTCATCGAACACATGGGCAATGGCTTCCTCGAAAATATCATCGCGATGTTGAAGCAGGACAGCTCACTCTACCGGTTCATTCCCGATCTGCTGGGTGATGATAACCTCCGGGTGAGGCTTGGGGCAACGGCGCTGGTGGAGGAGCTTGTTGTTGAACATCGAGAGGAACTCATGGCGGCGGTGCCGGGGACCATCGGGCTTTTGAAACATGAGAGTCCGACCATACGGGGGGACGCCGCCTCGGTGCTCGGTATTATCAAGGCTGAGTCCGCAGTCGATGCATTGCGAATATGTCTGCATGACGACCATCCCGGGGTCCGCGAGGTCGCACGGGATGCTCTTGCGGAGATAGCCGGCTGAAACACCATAAACCGTCATTCCCGAGTGCCTCTATCCCCGATAGATTCGTTCGGGGACGAATCCAGGTTCTCGCATTTTGAAGCGAGCACCATATCCCCGATTAAACCATTCGGGGATGACATTTTTTAGTTGCGGCCAGAGGCTTATATCCGTGTTACCATCCGATATTCACGGTCACGAGCTGCCGCTTGTCCTTGTCCTGGCCGGCATAGGCGCCGATCTCTTCCGTATACATTGCATAGGAAACGGTGAAGATCAGCAGGCGAAGGTCAAAACCCAGGGTCGGGGAGCTTTCATACATACCGGCCCGGAGGGCCAGTTCAGCAGGCCAAATATCGAAGAGCTGCAGTTCGGCGCCGATCCTGAGCCTCTTGGCGAAGTCTTTGTCCTGTTTGAAGTTGTTCAATACGTCGATATAGTCCGCTCCAACCGTCAACGACCGGAACGCCGAGAGGGCAGGGTTGATGGCAACGCCGACATTGACGGTTTGGGGTATTTTCCCGGCCGGGCCGAAGCTCATGTTGCCGATATTCATGATCGATGCGCCGAAGGACGGCTTGAGCGGAGAATCCTGGGCAAATTTCCAAATAAGGCCGGTGTCAAAACCGATGGCATTGCCGCTCACTCTCAGATCGTCCTTGATATAGTCGCCGAGGTTGTCCTGCTTTTCAACCAGTTCCCGGGCGGTGAAATTGTGGATCAGCGCTTCCCGGTGGAGTGATTTGATCGTGAGGCCGACAAAGATGTCGTTTGTTACGCCGTAGCTCACCCCGCCCAGGGCGCCGTATACCGCGTCCGCATTCACCTCAAGAAAACCGTCGGCGCCGAATCCCTGATGGGTGATCGCGTCAAGCCGTCCATTTGCGATGCCACCGACGCCGAAGGCCCATCGGTCGTAGCTTTTGCCGAGCGAGGTAAAGTCAGACACCCTCAGGTGCAGGTTTTTCCCCCGGTACTTCGCGAGGACGTCGTTCGTAGCCCTGAGCTGGTCATCATCAGTTTTCCCATCATGATTGAGATCGGCCGTATCGGAGGCGTCCTGAAAATCATTCAACATGCTCTTGGCATTTTTCCCGTACTCGGCGCTGACATTGATGAGGTTGAATTCCCATCCTTTGTCCCGGGGAATATTGATCAGTCCCGCTGGATTATAGAACAGCGAATCGACCCTTCCACCCACAGCGGTATAGGCTCCGCCCATGCCCATGGCACGGGTGGATTTATAAATATACGGGTATTCCCGTGTGGTAGGGTTCTGGGCGAAGGCAATCGCCGGGAGCACGATTACAACGGCGGCAACAAGCAGCCAGTATCGTTTCTTCATTATGCCTGACATGTGAATAACCTCCTCCGCGGATTAATTAAGATTGGTTTCAATATAGTTTGAAAGATCACTCGACGAACAGTAGGTCACGGCCCCGTCCAGACATGACTGAGGACAGGTGTTGCCGGGACAAACGCTGGTACATGGCGTCGTACAGGCCTGGTCCTGGATGTCATTCATGGAGGTGGTAACATCCGATGTCGTTGTCGTTATGGCAGTGCTTAATGAGCTGACCGAATTGTTGATGCTTGTGTCGATGGAGACTACAAGGTCGAGATTGGCACCGGTAAGCGGGCAAGGCCACGTCTCCGAGCTATTGATCGCATTGGCGCACTCGGTGGATTTGGTCGTGGCAACCCAGTACTTGTTTGTTTCCGCATCCTTGTAAAGGAGTCTCTTATAGGTCGTCGATGTGCATGCAGGCAAAGAAGGATCGATTGTAGATGTGGCAATACTGATGAGCAGTCCGCTGTACGTGCCGTTCACCAGCAGTCCTGCCGGATCGAGAAGGGTGATGTCAATCGGAGCGAGGGGGGAGTACGATGCGCCAGTGCAGGTCAGCGAGGTCCCGAGACTGATGTTGCTGGCTGCGTTCAGCGCGCATGCGGTCGCATCAGCCTCGTCCGGGACCTGGTTATTGTTCTTATCGCAGGACATATTAAGCGTACCATCAGCATTCACGAGGTTCGGGATGACCATCTTCATCAGCACGAGGCCCTTGATCATGTCGACAAGACTAATATAGAACTTTGCGTCATGATACGTGTCCGCGGTGGCAGGAACGCTGTTGTACTCCGTTCTCGAATTGTCGATAAAGGTGAGGGTGTTCTCATCAACGTTCCCGATGAGGGCGGTCATGTAGACCGTGAGATCGCTGGTAGTTGTGGAGGTGTTGCTGTTGTTGCTGCCGTTGTTGGTTTCGCTGAACCGGTTGATCACGTTCGCGATGTCGAATCCGGCCTTGCCGAAATAAGCGGCGCCCCGCTGCATTGCATCGGCGCATCCGGACGAGAGCACCGCGTCATAGTTGCCTTGATCGAGGTTCATGGTTGTCTCATGTTGACATGCCTCGTCCGAGCTTTTCTTGCTGCAGCCCAAAAAGAGCAACGAGACGCTTGCTGCGAGCAGTATATACGTTTTTAACTTGTTCATACCGTCCTCCTCTTCACTGTTATCATCTCAAAAAATACCGTATCGTTGCGGTAATTTGGCAATTAGCACAGGCAAAACAACCGCTTAAGCTTATTCTGTATGATAGAGGAGAACAGGTATTGAGTCAAGTAATATCATCCCTTTTCATGATACCGGATAATTGACCTGCCGACGCTGTTGTTCCTGCCGGCCTATCAGGATTTTTTATTTGACAGTGACACATTTCTCAATATACTATTCAGTATGAGCACAAAACCTGATAATGAGCCTGTTGATGATGAAGGCTGGGAGTACGGCGATGTCTGGAAGCAGGGTTCACCGGACCAGCCGACGAACGGGGATGATGTCGAGTATGTCGAGATCCTCCGGACGGATGTAGGAGCCGGTTATGACGATTCTTATATGCTGGAACTTGTGACCTATCTCGGCTCTTACGGTATTGAGGCAACGTATGATTCCTTTTCGCTCGGCGTCGAGGGGGGCGCGATCAAGACCTACGTGCTGAAAGCGGAGTCGGGCAAGGAAGAGGAGGCGGTCCGGCTTATCAACGAAAAGTTCAAAGCGCAGCCATGATAACGGGGGAGGAGCAGGCACGTGTCTGAATTGAAGGAAATAAAGGAACTGGAAGAATCGCTCGACGCGTACAAATCCAAGGTCTCGCAGGTGAACAAGGCGACCCTCACCTGGGACAAGGACCTGATTTTCGTGGGCAGGACCAACCGCGGATACGAGGTGGAGTTCGACGCCCAGCAGCAGTGGGGCTGCTCGCCGACCGAGACGCTCCTCCTGAGCGTGGCGGGCTGCATGGCGATCGACATGGTGTCGTTCATCAGGAAAATGAAAGTCGAGATCAAGTCGTACAAAATGGACATTGTGGGGGAGCGCAACCCCACGCCGCCCCAGTACTATACCTCCATCGAGATGATCATTTCCATTACCGGGACCGGCCTCACGGCCAAAAAAATTGAGCGGGGCATCTCGCTTTCGCAGGAGAAATACTGTTCCGTGTACCACTCACTCAGAAAAGACCTGAAAATGAAGGTTGATTACACGTTCGAGAATGTGTAATACTTGAGTGAATGCAAAATGCAAAAATAAAAATGGATAGAGTTTTGCACGCTGTCATTTTGCATTTTGCAATTTACATTTTGCATTTTGAGTTCCCACCATGACCACCGTTCGTCTCCTCAAAAACGGAGCAGAGGCCTTCCCGGCCATGTTTACGGCTATACAGCAGGCAAGGTACTCCATTGCTCTCGAGATGTACATCATTGCCGACGATGATGCGGGGAGGGAGCTTCGGGATCATCTTACTGCGGCTGCCGGGAGGGGCCTGCTGGTCGAAGTACTCGTAGACTCCTGGGGTTCCTGGAATCTTCCTGATGCCTTCTGGGATGGTTTCCTCGCGGCTGACGGCAAGGTGAAATGGTTCCATCCCATCGCAAAAGGAGTTTTTTTCTTCAGGAACCATCGTAAATTGCTGCTTGTTGACGATAGCATCGCGTACATCGGCGGGATGAACGTATCCGAAGAATACTATCGTGGCGCGCACGGAGAACCGCCCTGGCGGGACAACATGGTGGAGATCACGGGCCCGGAAACGGCATGGCTGAGGCATTCATTCGGGAGGATGTGGGCCCGGGCCGGCTCTTCCTTGCGCCGGTTGTTGCTTCAGATACGACGCGAGGTGAGGGTGATCCCCGGAGGAGGCGTGAGGTTCCTTGAGAGCGGCCCTGAAAACCCCGTGTGGCCGGTCCGCAGGGTTTACCGCCAGGTTGTCCAGAAGGCTGAGCAGGACATCAATCTTGCCATGGGCTATTTCTATCCACACGGGAAAATGCTGCGCGCGCTCAAACGCGCCGTAAACCGCGGGGTTCGCGTGCGGCTCCTGTTCTCTCAGAAGACCGACGTACCGGTATCGCGCTGGGCCGCGCGGGGTCTTTACGGCAGGCTGCTCCGGGCCGGGATCGAGGTCTGGGAATATCTTCCTTCCATGATGCATGCAAAGCTCGCGATCGCTGACGATACCGTCGTTGCCGGATCGGCAAACCTGGATGTCCGGAGCGGCAGGATCAATTACGAACTGGTGGTGGTCGTGACAGATGCAGAGCTTGCCTCACAGGCACGCGCTGATTTCGAGGATGACCTGAAACAGTCTGTCCGTATTTTACTCGAGGAGTGGAAGTCACGTCCGCTGATCCAGAAGTTGAAAGAGCGCTTCAGCTACTGGTTGCTTGCGAGAGCTGATATCTTCTTTGCCCGGAGGGAGATTGCGCGGAAAATGAAGTAACGGGAAGGGATTGGCCGCGGATCATCACGAGAGATCCGGAAGACCCAGGGAAAACGGGAGCGTGGAGAAAAGGGAGCAACATCTATTAACGCGTCCATGATCGAACAATACGGGAGGATACCATGAAGCTCAAAGGAACCAAGACGGAAAAAAATCTGCTCGCGTCGTTTGCCGGGGAATCGCAGGCAAGGAACCGCTACACCTTCTTCGCGAGCGCGGCGAAGAAAGAAGGGCATGAGCAGATAGCGGCCATCTTCCTCGAGACCGCCGAGAACGAAAAGGAGCATGCCAAGCGGTTCTTCAAGTTCCTCGAAGGCGGCATGGTTGAATTCACGGCTGCATTTCCGGCCGGCCGCATCGGCACCACGGCCGAGAACCTGAAAGCCGCGGCGGAGGGGGAGCATGAGGAATGGACGAAGCTCTATCCCGGTTCTGCGGATATTGCCCAGCAGGAAGGTTTTCCCGAGGTGGCAACGGCATTCAGGTATATTTCAAAGGTTGAAATTGAGCATGAAAAACGCTATCTAAAGCTGCTTGAAAATGTAATGACGGGAAAGGTCTTTAAAAAGGATGCCCGTACGACCTGGATCTGCAGGAACTGCGGTCATCATCACGAAGGCACGGAACCGCCGGAGCAGTGTCCCGCGTGTCTGCACCCGAAGAACTTCTTTGAACTCTGGGCTGAGAATTATTGAGCAGGATTCCCTGTTGCTATCGGGGGACCAGGGTCGTATTATGTCATGTTGTTGAAGGAGGTCGCACTGATGGATACAAAAGACTGGAAGGTTACCGTGGCCCCGACCTGCCCGCACTGCAAAGCGGTCATGGAAAAGATGGACTCACGCCACCTTGACTGGGATTCGCCCTATCTCTGGGTCTGCTACAATGACGAATGCACGCTGTTTAAAAAGGGCTGGAACCATATGATGGAGAGCGTTGGACAGATGGTGTCCTACCGGTTCATGATCCATCCCCAGAACGGCCAGACGGGCGTGATCCCGGCATTCAGCCATGACTATCTGGATAAGAACAGAAAACAGGCGAACCCGAACTTCGAAAATGAGTGATGGGATTTGATCGTGTTGATGGATGCCGGGACCTGCATACAGGTTCCGGCTTTTTTTATTCGGTGAGATTTCCCGGCAGATGTCCTCGTTCCGCTCAACCGTCATGCTATCCTGACCCTGCACGCTATTTCCTCAGAACTTGATCTGTTCGAGCGAAGGTCTGACCTTGAATAGACCCCTCACCCCAGCCCTCTCCCGCAAGGGGCGAGGGAGGTTTGCCATCCTCTCCCCACCGAGGGAGAGGACCGAGGTGAGGGGGATTGGTTTGCGGTCAAATGCCCCCGCTCGCTCACCCGTCACGATTCAAGGCTTTTGTCCTCGCCGATCCGGTGTATTTTCATCATGTTCGTGCTTCCTGCCACGCCGATGGGCACGCCGGCCGTGATCACAATGAGGTCGTTCTTCCTCGCGAGCTTGCGATACAGCATTGCGCGCTCGACGCTCGCGATCATGTCGTCGGTGGTGCGTTTGGTTTTCAGGATGACCGGTGTCACCCCCCAGTAGAGAGTGATCTTTCTGGCAACCTGATCGAAAGGCGTGGGCGCGATGATGTGCATCCGGGGCCGGTGTTTCGATACCATGAGCGCAGTGGAGCCGGACTGCGTGAAGGTCACGATCGCCCGTGCCTGCTGTTCCTCCGCCGCACGGCAGGCGGCATGGGCCACGCTCTCGTCAGGGCCGGAGATCATGATATCGGGCGGCCAGGGATTCAGGGATGTTTCGGCCTGCACAGCGATCCTCGCCATGACCTCGACAGCCTGGACCGGGTATTTGCCCACCGCGGTCTCGCCCGAGAGCATGACACAGTCCGTGCCATCAAGTATGGCGTTCGCAACATCCGAGGTTTCCGCGCGCGTGGGCTGGGGGTTCTCGATCATGCTTTCGAGCATCTGGGTCGCCGTGATAACCGGCTTCTCAGCCCTGTTGCAGGCCGTGATGATCTTCTTCTGGAGCAGAGGCACCTGTTCGGGAGACATTTCCACCCCCAGGTCGCCGCGCGCCACCATGATGCCGTCAGCCGCGCGGATGATTTCGTCAAGGTTCTGGATGGCCTCGAATTTTTCTATCTTGGCGATGATCGGGATGTCCACGCCGTGCATTTTGAGGAACCGACGCGTGGCGCTGATGTCCTTGGCCGTGCGCACGAACGAGAGCGCGATATAGTCCACGCCCTGCGCGATGCCGAATCTGAGGTCTGCCTTGTCCTTGTAAGAGAGCGAAGGCAGCGAGAGTTTTGCGCCCGGCAGGTTCACTCCCTTGTGGCTCCTGAGCACGCCGCCGCGCACAACCTTGCATCGGAGGCCGCCTGCGGCCTTTGCCAGGACCTTGAGCTCGAGCCTGCCGTCGTCCAGGAGAACCGTGTCGCCTTTTTTCAGGTCCCTGGTAAGGCGGGGATAGGTCACGGAAATAAGCTCACGCGTACCCAGGGCCTTCTTTGTGGTGAGCATCAGCGCGTCCCCGCGTCTTAATGTCACCGCGTCATTTTGAACAGCGCCGATGCGCAGCTTTGGACCCTGCAGGTCCTGGATAATGGCGATCGGCTTTCCCGCTTTTTCAGACTCATCCCGGATGAGCCTGATGCGTCTGGTATGGTCATCCCATTCGCCGTGGGAGAAGTTCAACCGGGCCGCGTCCATGCCGGCGCGGATGAGTTTCGCGATGATGGCGGGTGTGCTTGATGCGGGACCGATGGTGGCGATGATCTTGGTTCGTTTGGGCATTTTAAAACCTCGTGGGTTCAGGGTTCAGCGTTCACGGTTCAGAATTCAGCGTACAGGGAAAAGATATAATGAGAAGTATAGCATAATATGTTTGTCGTCCATCGTCTCTCGTCTGTCTTCACGGCTCCACCTTGACCAACTCGTACTGTTTCGACCCCAGTCCCAGCCGTTCTGCTTCATCGATCTGGATCTGCATCGGCCGGGGATTGAGCTTGAACATGATGTCATCGCCGGGCTTGATGCCGGCTTCTTCTGCCGCGGACTGGGGCAGGGGAGGGGCGGCCCTAAGCATATCGATTGACGCCTGCTCAATGGCCACGATATCATCGGATATCATGATGCCCTGGTCCTGGATGACCGGCACATCGGCGATGGGCATGCAGTCGCACTCGGGCTGGATCTGGAACAGGAAATTGACATACACGACCTTTCCCTTCTTGAATGTCGAGAGCACCGCGGCCGCGGCTTCGGCAAGGCTCTTCTGGAACATCACATCGTCCTGGGGAAGCGTGAGCGCGCCTTCCTGACAGACCCGGCTGCACCGGCCGCAGTGCCAGCAGCTGTTCTGGTCAACGACAAACGTACTCTCTTTGAAATCGATGGCGTGGAGAGGGCAGATGCTCTTGCATTGTTCGCAGAACGTGCACTTCTCGGCGTTCCATTGGAGCCCCATCTCTCCATGGCAGTGCATCCCGCCGCGCCCTTTTTTCCAGCCCTGCTCGCGGTGGCGCGAACTGACGCAGCCCATGGCCAGGTTCTTGAGCGCTCCCGCGTAGCCGGCGTTTATATGTCCCTTGATGTGCGAGCAGACGACCATGGCAGGTGTATCATGAATTGCCGAGGCGACCGCGATCTCCCCGAGGATCGGGCCTGCCTTAACCAGGATGCTGTCCTTGCCGTACAGGCCGTCAGCCAGAACGACCGGCGCTCCGCAGGAGAGGTGGTTCAATCCATTCTGGTTCGCCACTTCTATATAGTCGAGGCCCATGATCCGGACCGTGTCCGTGACAAATGGTTTTGCTTTTGCCTCCTTGACGGCATTAACCACCTTGCGGATCATGACCGGCGGTACGATGCGGAATGCGCCGTGGGAGCCCCAATGCATCTTGATGGCAACCCACTCGTCTTCGGCAAACCGTTCGGAGAAGTTCATTTTTTTGAGCAGGGATTCCAACTTTCCCGGAACACTGTGGCTGTAATCCCATCTCAGTGTGCGTGCGGTGGAGAAATAAACTTTGGACATATTTCACCTCGCTGATTCTGTGATGCTTTGCATTGTCACATGCTGACGATGATACCTACTACTAAACAAAACTGCATTGAGTTTCCATTAGCTATTTCTGATTGTAGTCTGCCTATAACTCAATCTTTAAGTCTGACCCCATTTGTTCTGACCCCATTTGTTCCCAAATCCCGGATGAACTAAACGAGATATGAACAAATTGGCGTCCAATGAAGAATAGCTTCGATTTGCCGACGATACTGCGTATCGATCTGTCGGGGTGCCAGCCGAATGTAGCGTTCTGCGTTATCCCGAGATGCTCCGACTAGCCCACTGAGATATGTAACGATTTGTTCGCACTTTGGGGTATGCCCGTTTTTCCCGTTGAACTTTGGCGGCAGGGTTGTCCAAATGACTGAATGCACGCCGCGTGAATTTGCCCATTTCGGAAGATCCGCTATTAGAGGAGGGTTAGATTCACCTTGAGACCATACGCCGATGTTGCTCAAGCTGGTGTTTTCTCGCTTGCGAAGTGCTTTGCGTGCTGCCCTAATGTCGGTATCATCCATGACAGCCCAGAGGGAACGGACAGGTTCGGCGGTGGGATCGAGGGCCAGAGTTATTCGGCCATCATCTGATTGGCGTACAAACTCTACATTCACGAAAGGACCATCAGCAAACCACTGACGATGAATTGGAAGTTCGCGTGGATCCCATATGAGAGAGCCCCAACCTAAGCATGCGATGACTGACAATAGTAATTCTCCTTTCAATAATGGCAGTTAATCTATTATCAACGCACGGAATAACAGCGCATGCTTAATCTAAAAGTGATAAAAGTTGTTATCCTCTTCACGGTAAGCTCGCCTATTGCTTAACACCAGCCGAGTCAAATTTGACAATAAAAGCATCATTCCAGCCTGAATAAATATTTCCATCAAGGCTATCAGATACATCACCTGCGACATACGCATTGCCATTTGTATCTAGTGCTATGCCATATGGGTATGCAAAAGTTTTAATTGTCCTTGACCACTGATTGTTACCAGATGCATCAAACTTCATCAAGGTTCCAGCTGCATTCCCTGCTTGATATGTAGTGCCGACTACAAACAAGTCTCCATTTGTATCTATAACGACATCTCTGGCCTCGACACCTGATATGATCTTCAGCCACTGTTCTGAGCCTGATGAATTATATTTATCGATTATCCAATTGCTTTTATTCAGATTATCTACCAATATGCCAACAGCATAAATATTGCCACTGTTATCTATAGCTACATTATATGCTTGAGTGCTAACTGTTAATCCACACTGGGTTGCCAGTAATTGTGTACCAGCAGAATTATATTTAGCTACAAATAATGTTTTTGAGATCAAAGGATACCCATACCTTATATCTTTATCTGTGGATCCTGTTACGTAAACATTATCATTCGAATCTACTGTCAGGCCATATATTGTTGTTCCAACACTTCGAGACCACTGAACAACTCCTGCTGGGTTAGCTTGAACAAACTTATCTGTACTTGAGACATAAATGTTCCCTGTTGAATCAATGGCAACAGACTGAATGGCGGTATCTCCACCATTCCAAAGCGTTGTGGACATTATTGTTGTTCCTGATGAGTCAAATTTATCTACTACAATACCACTGCCACTCCGCCAACCTGCTACATATATATTGCCGCTTACATCTAGAGCAACATTATTTGCATAATCGACTCCAGAAGTCCCATATTGTTTAGACCATTGTTTAACACCGGATGCATTATATTTAATTAGGAATACGTCTTGATACCCACCATTAGTATGCCCATCAAAATTGCCCTCTGTATTACCTATCATGTAAATATTTTCGCTCGCATCAAATACAATATCTCTAGCACCATCTGAAGCTGATGTTCCGATTTGAATAGTCCAGGCACTTTTAAAACTCCAAGTATAATTTGTTGCAGTTGCATTGCCATCTATGTCTTTGATTCCAGAAGATATTGTTGCTGTATACGTTTTGTTTCTTAATAACGGGCTGGAAGGGGTAAAAATGGCCATTGAGCCGCTGCAAGATACCGTACCTGAAACAGGATTGACACCATCACTCAAAGTGAATGTAGTCGCGTTAACAGTAGATACATTTACAAGTTCAGAAAACGTAACAGTTACTGTTGTTGAAAGAGAAACGCTTATTTCATTACCTGCAGGGCTAGATGAAATGACCGCTGGTGGAGAAGTATCGGGCGCCAAAACAACTGTTACAGTATACATTACTGTCGAATTATCAGCAGCTGTAACCGTATAGATAATGGGGTTCGTAAAATCGTTCGGAGTTGTGCCGCTTACCTGTAAGGTCGTGCCTACCTTTACACTTGCGCCGGTCGTTGCAAATGACGCAATAAGAGCTGTGACGATCGTTCCGTTCGGCACGGTTACTGAAATTGTTTTTGTGATCTCGTTAATCACACCCGTCGCTACTGGGCTTGAAAATGAAAAAGCGGTGATAGTTTTAGCGGAACTTGCGGCTATAGTCACTGTTACTGTGTATGTTGCTGTTGAGCTGTCAGCAGCAGTTACCGTGTATGTCACCGTGCTTGTAAAGTCGTTCGGAGTTGTGCCACCTAACTGTAGGGTTATGCCAACTTTAACACTTGCTCCCGTTGTCGTAAATGTGGCAACCAACGCCGTCACGTTCGTTCCGTAAGGCACGGTTACTGATATTGTTTTTGCGCTCTCATTGATTATACCCGTCGACGCTGGGCTTGTGAATGAAAAAGCGGTGATAGCTTTCGTAGTTGCTGCCGGCATGGGATTATCGGTACTACCCCCGCCGTCGCTACCACATGATAAAATTGTGACAAACAAAAACAAGAAAGAAAAAACGACGCAAGTTCTCTTCAATTTACTCATTTATGCTCTCCCAAGGAGTCTTTTTCGCCGAAATCAACAATAACGAATGGCAGTTTATCAAAATTACTGAGAATAAGTAAAGACAATTATATGTGTATGTTTTGGATAGGTGTTAATATATTCAGAATGAAACGTGTTAAATTTCATAGAATGGTGACTAATAAGCATCAGTAAGCCCTACTATGCGCTAAACGCAAGTTGAACTAAGCCGCCAGCAGGTTATTGGACATGGTCGCGCCATTTTTCTTGCATAAACTTGTTCCGTAAACAGGTCACAAAATCAAGCTCTTCTTTTCCCAAAACAGCACCTCTGACTGGGTGCATAATGCAGTTCCGTAGATAATTCAGCTTTCTAAAGTCCTCTTTTAAGTGCCTCTTGTTCGCAGCTAACACCTGGGGTAGAACTTGTGTAAAGAGTGACCAGTTTTGGTCCATGATATCAAAGAGGTCAATAAAAGTTGTGTAGTTGTAAGGGTTATCCATAGGGACCACATCTTCCTCACGCTTCGAAATGCATTGCTTTCGAATCTCCGTTGGAACGCCCTTTCGCCACCAGCCCAATTCGTCGGGGCCATATTCTGTGACGAGAATCGTCCTGATCTTAGAATGCAAAAACGTTTCAAGGTCTGCTACAGATACGTACAGGTCTCCTCGAGGTGCATCACAGGAGATGCGGAATAGATCAAGCTCGCCCGGGTCTAGACGGCGGGCGATAGCACTTCGGTGCATTGCGGACTTTGTACTGAAACGCTGAACTATATCCTTGTATGCCTGCCTCCTGTCGGGCGGAATACTGTAGAGGATGTTAGATAATCGGAGTTCGTGCTCACCCACCTGGAGAAGTAGAAAACGTTTTATTTCGTCGGTTTTCTTCCCCATCTTACGAGCAATTTCTAATGGGGACATACCCTCCATCAATAGTTGGGCCGCTATTTGGCGGACTGACATTTTATTGGCACCTCTGGTCCCAAGGTTGTCTGATTAAGTCTAAGCTTCCTTCTGATAAATGCGTTTAGAAAGAAGCGTAAACATTGTTACGATTACAGAATGAACTTTGCATTTGTTCTATTTCTATAAGTGCGCGAGTTTCAGGGAGTACTCTTCGTTTGAGTTTTACTATCTTTACGTGGATTTCAGTATCGTTTCAAGGAATGTTTCTTTTTTGCGGGATTCCAGTTCTTCCTGAGTATAGCCGAGAGCCTCGATTGGTTCAAAGTCCCTGCCTGCCGCGATACCCAGAAGCTCAAGCCGTTCTCTCAGGTTCATGGCCTTGAAGTCATCGGCTATCACAATAACGTCGATATCGCTGCGTCTGAATATTTTGACCAAACTTGTTGGCGCTATCCGCTGCCGGGATAAACGGTAAAGCGTCCGTATTGCCTGAAATGTTCATCAAAAGCGAATGCAGCGCGGATTTTGAGCCGTTCCATGACAGCAAACGAAGTGCAATCGGTAAAGCTGAATCCCTTATCTTTATACTGCTGAAGGATTCTCCAAGCGCGGGCGATGTCCTCGTCCGATACTTTGATTACATCGGTGACCGCCGGATCAAACAGCTTTTTGCCGATCTCAACTGCCTGACGGTGGCCAAGACGCTGGTTGACCAGATTCAAGGTTTCAATAATGATGAGATCAGTAGTTGCTACCGGGGATTCGTTTGTCTGAATAAAAAGAAGGGCGAGCGTATGAAAGGCATCATCCTTGTCCTTAAGGGCATAATAGGCGGACGTGTCAACAAGGATCGTTGGGGCCGGAGCCATCTATTTACTCCCACAGGGTTTGCCATAGAGGTATTTGTCATGATTCGCGCTTACATCGCTGAGGCCGCCGGACGCTGTTCCCGCGATTGCAAGAAGCGCTTTTTTCTGTTTCTCAGTATGTTTTTTCGCAGCTCGTTCTTCCTCTTCAATGGACGTGATGACAAGTTTGAACCGCTCATGAAGTGGGAGCTTCAGTTTTTTTACCGGTTTAAAGACGCCGTGTTCATATATGGCCTCGATGGTTTTTGTCATTCTTAACCCTTTCTCAGCATGCTGATTATTGTGTAATGATAGCTATTTCAACGCGGGCCGTCAAGCGAAAAAAGGCTGAGCGGAACTCGTATGGTGAAAGAACTCATGTAGCCTCAGGCACGTAATCATCAAGTCTATTCCATTGCATTTCCATCTTCAACAACAATGATGGTTTCGTTAGAAGTCGTCATACCCGCGAAAGCGGGTATCCAAGGGTCAAGCATATGCCTGAAAAGACTGGATTCCCGTTTGCACGGGAAGGACGGAATTTGCGAGATTTCGACTTTATTCGAGTTCAACAACGATAGCCCGGGATTATTTTAATGAGTGCGGTCACTTTTCCAAAAGCTCTCGTGCGCTTTTGAGAAAACGTTCCGCGGCGCTTGCTACACGGTTGGCGTCGGCCTTTGTCGGTTCTCCCTGGGGCAATAGCCCTTCGTCAGTCGGATACCGCCCTTTATAAATGCTGTTCAATAATACCGCATCATCCATCGGAAGAGCGACTTCATAACCAAGGCGTTGGACCCTGGACAGCATTTCTACAATGTCGTGGGTCTTATCCGGTTTGTCTCCCTTTTCGAGGATCAACGCTTTCAGACCTTTTTCGACGGACTGCTGGCAGTGGTAGCATGCAGCTTTATATTTTCCATGATCTAGAAGTATGGAGGCTGATGAAAGTTCCTCTTCAGCTTCACGTATCCAGCTTTCAGTGGCTTTTCTCATGTAGAGTACCCTCCCGGTTTCAATAACTTCCTCCACAAACGGACTGCCGATGGAAAACAGATAGTTCATTTCCTGCGGTGTGTAAACCACGATATCGATCGGGACGGCGCGGTCGGCGAGCAGTGTTTCCACCTGAATGCGGCGATCGAGCGGCCTGTCCCTGGTGTCTTTCAGGATAAGGAGGTCAATATCGCTGGTTTCTGTTGCCGTACCTGTCGCGCGTGACCCGAAAAGAATGATCCGATCCGGCTCATATTTGCTGATAATTGTGTCTCGTATTTCGTCGATGGTTTTCAGCATGTAAAAAGTGTATCTGAAAGGTATGGGAGAGTCAAGAAGTTGTTTCGGTTCGAACTGTTGCTCATGTATGTGGCCGAGTTCATCTTTGCGAAGAAGTAGTCGTTGGGTAGAACCCTCGATATAATCATTCGAGGGCAGGCTTAGTGAAACCCAACAGAATCAAAATAATTCTTCGTAAAGATGGTTCAACGTTGATGCATCGGGTTTTGCACAGCCTGCCCCAGCATGCCTAAGGCAGGGGCTCTATCCGACCGGCTGAACAGCCAGACCCGGTAATTTGCTTATTGAATACTTCTTTGGTAGTCGCAGGAGGGGCACCGCCAGGCCTTCTCGATCTCATGCCAATCCATTCTCTTATTTTGATTCCTCGTATGCGCAGGAATAACACTGCCATATTCCCTCATGAAGGCTGAAGTCCATTCGCCCCCCGCACATAGGGCATTTTTTCTGCAATTCCGTATCCTGCGGTGCCGAAGACTCACTGATCTCACTTTTCTTCCCGCCGCCTTTCTTTTTCTCGCCGGGAATCGTACTTTTCATGGGATCTCTGGGCGGGATTGGCTCAGAGGCCGCACTTTCAGCAGTAAATTCCTCTATTCTATTTTTGATAGTGGTTATCTCCGCCCCGATATCCGTGAAGATCTCCCCAACTGCCTTCTCGACGAGTTCCATTTCCTTTTCCCGTGCCGCCATACTACTGAGGATCCCTTTTTCTTCGCTCTCAAGCCGCCCTATTTTATCGCGCAGTTTCGATATCTCGTCTCTCATCTCCCTCGATCTGGTTTCCATGGCCTTAAACTCGTCGCGCCAGCCGGGTGGCAGTAAACCCTTCTCGAGTATCTTAAGCTCCTCAAACTGATCGTTGACGGCCTTAACAATCTCTTGCCGGCTTAGCTTCGAAGTCGTCGACAACGCTTTGATAGCGGCATTATAACGCTGCTTCTCCTCAGGAATGATTTCCTCAAACGATGCCATGAGCTCACTGAATTTTCCGAATATTGTATCCTTACCTTCGATCACTTTTTTAACTTCATCGCGGAGACGCTCGATTTTGGATGACAGTTCTTCGCCACCTCTCGTTTTCACAAAGAGATCGGCGGCTATCCGGGAAAGGATTTCATTCCTGTTTTTCTTCTCAACGCCCATTCATTTTCTCCTTGTAAAGCCTAATAAAAAACGGAATTAGCGGAACGGCAATACGTTTAGTCATCTGAAACGAATATATGCCTGATTCGAGGCGATGTCAATAACCGTTAATGTATATTTTTATGGTAGAAGCTGATAGTTCCCGAATGAAATGTTAATGAGTCATCTCCTCAGCCCGATAAAGCAAAAGCAAAATTCCTTAACTCTGCGTCGGGAAAATCGCTTCCGCGCGCTTCTCTTCTTTACATCCTCCATCCCTTTTGCTACACTACCCGCCTTATCCCGCCCAAGAAGGAACACCATGACAACAGGACATATCAGTATCATTGCCGCGGAACTCAACGTACACGAAAAACAGGTGCAAGCCTGCGCGGCGCTTCTCGACGAGGGCGCCACGGTGCCGTTCATCTCACGCTACCGGAAGGAAGCCACGGGTTCGCTTGACGAGGTCGCGGTATTCGCGATACGCGACAGGCTGGAACAGCTTCGGGAACTGGACAAACGGCGTGAGGCTGTTTTGAAGTCCCTTGAAGAGAGGGGTTTACTCACCGAGGAACTGAAGGCGAAGGTCCTTGGAGCGGATACCCTGACGGTGCTTGAGGACATCTATCTTCCCTACCGGCCCAAGCGGCGCACAAAGGCGACGATCGCCCGGGAGAAGGGGCTTGAGCCGTTGGCCCTGCGGTTGTTCTCGCAGGAGGCATCCGTGGACCCCGCTGCCGAGGCTGTTGCTTTCGTGGACAAGGAGAAGGGCGTTGAGACCGCTGACGACGCCCTGAGCGGCGCGCGCGACATCATCGCGGAATGGGTGAACGAGGACCAGAACGCCCGCGCGAAGATGCGCGAGTTGTATGCTTCCAAGGGTCAGTTCCGGACCAGGGTACTGACGGGAAAAGAAGAAGAGGGGATCAAATACAAGGACTACTTTGAATGGCAGGAGCCGATCTCGTCCGCTCCGTCTCACCGGGTCCTTGCGATGAGGCGGGGAGAGAAGGAAGGATTCCTGATCCTGCGCGCCACTCCGCCCGAGGAGGACGCCCTTGCTTTGATCGAGGACCTGGTGGTAAAGGGGGACAATCCTGCTGCGCAGCAGGTCAAGCTCGCGGTCCATGACTGCTATAAACGGCTCCTGTCGTTGTCCATGGAAACTGAGATTCGGGTCGCGACCAAGGAACGGGCCGATGCAGAGGCGATCCGTGTCTTTGCGGAGAATATACGGCAGCTTTTGCTTTCCCCGCCCCTGGGCCAAAAGAACATTCTTGCCATTGATCCGGGGTTCCGCACGGGGTGCAAAGTGGTCTGCATCGACCGGCAGGGAAAACTGCTGCACACTGATGTCATCTATCCGCATTTCTCTGAAAAGAACACGGGAGAGGCGGGAACAAAGCTCATTGAACTTTGCAAAAAATATGAAATAGAAGCGATCGCTATCGGCAACGGGACCGCGGGCCGCGAGACCGAGGCCTTTGTAAGGCAACTCGGCCTGTTGGCCTCGATCCAGATCGTGATGGTGAACGAGAGCGGCGCATCTATCTATTCAGCATCCGAGGTCGCGAGGGAAGAGTTCCCTGATCAGGACCTTACGGTACGCGGCTCTGTATCGATCGGCCGCAGGCTCATGGACCCGCTGGCGGAGCTGGTAAAGATCGACCCCAAGTCCATCGGCGTGGGGCAGTACCAGCACGATGTGGACCAGCCTGCGCTCAGGCGGAGCCTCGATGATGTGGTGATGAGCTGCGTGAACTTTGTCGGCGTTGAGGTCAATACCGCGAGCAAACAGCTGTTGATGTACGTTTCCGGCCTTGGGCCGCAGCTTGCCGGGAATGTCGTTGAACATCGCAATCAGCATGGCCCGTTCCAATCCCGCGACGAATTGAAAAATGTGAGCAAGCTGGGGCCGAAGACCTTTGAGCAGGCGGCAGGTTTTCTGCGCATCCAGGGCGGCATCAATCCGCTTGATGCGAGCGCGGTGCATCCTGAAACCTATCACATCGTGGATGCCATGGCAAAGGACCTGAACTGCGCAATGCCGGACCTGATGCGGAATGATGCACTTCGCAAGAAGATCGATCTCAACAAATATGTGACCGATACAATCGGCCTGCCGACGTTAAAGGACATCATGGCAGAGCTTGCCAGGCCGGGCAGGGACCCCCGGGAACAGTTCGAGAGCTTCAGTTTTGCCGACGGCGTGGAGAAGATCGAGGACGTGCTGCCCGGCATGAAGCTGCCGGGCGTGGTGACGAACATCACCGCGTTCGGAGCGTTCATCGATATCGGCGTGCACCAGGACGGCCTCGCGCATATCAGCCAGCTATCTGACCGGTACATTAAAGATCCGAACGAGGCGGTGAAGGTCAATCAGAGGGTAATGGCAACGGTGCTTGAGGTCGATATAAAGAGGAAAAGGATATCACTGTCATTAAAGAAGAACCCGGATAGGCCGAGGCAGGACCAGCCGCAGACACAGCCAAAGCAGAAAAGTCAGCCCCCAAAACCGCAGCCGGATATCAACGACCTGAAGCAGGCTTTTATGAAGAACCGGACATGATGGCAGAGAAGATCGTTCCAAGTTGATGCGTCGGATTTCGCACAGCCTGCCCCAGCATACCTAAGACAGGAGTTCTACCAGACCTATCGACTTTAAGGTTTTGATTTAACTCTGCGTTCTCCGCGAGCTTTGCGAGAGACGCCTTTTCGGTTTTAAGCTTGTCCGGGTTAGGGAATCGCGGCGGGCACCCGCACTTTGCGGAAATCCGCCCAGATGTCCACGATGCCGAGGGCGATCACGAACACGATGGACGGCATGGCCAGAATGAGCGCGAGCAGCAGTCCCCGGCCAAAGGCCCTGATGCCCGCTTTTCGGAGATAGTGTTCCACGATAGCGATCCCCTGTACGAGATAGAGCACGGCAAAGAGGATCGCGAGGTTCCATCCGATGAGCCTTGCCGTCTCCTGGGGGACCACGATGAGGGCGAGGGCCGCGATGAGGCCCCATACCCACGAGTCCGGCGCGTGCCAGAGAGCGAGCGAGGGCTGCGCGGTCAACGGTTCCGTTCCCGGTTTTCGCAGGAGGATGGCGCGGGCAATGCCGAAGCAACAGGCGGCTTGCGTCACCGAGGTGGCGATGGTGATGCTGGGGAGGAGCCTGGAGAGGTAATAGATAAAATTGTCCGGGATCGATGAGACCATGGCCGCCATTTCCGTGAGCCCCATGGTTGTGTAGGTTTTCGCAGAACTGGTAATGATCTCCCGGAGATAGACCTCGACTTCCGTGATCGGGTTCTTGCCGACCCGGACCAGATAGAAGACGACGATACCCGCCAGCACCGCTATCGGCAGGAGCCCGCCCAGAAGAGAGGTTTGTTCGGGTTTCAGGCTTCTGCGCATGCCTTCCGCCGTGCCGATGGCCATCAGACCGAAACTGAGAAAGAGAATGGCCGCGGCCTGCCAACCGCCGAGGACAGCCATGATGAGGCTTGACGCGACAAGCGTTATAAATCCTGCCCGCTCGCCATTCCGGAGGTAGACGAGGATAAGCGGCACGGGCGTGAACAGAGCGAGCATCTGGCCAAGCAGGGGAATGACGAACCCAGCAACAAAAAGCCCGAGGGTCTGTGCGGTGGCGATGAGAATGGCGCGGTAGTTCATGATGATCTCCAGAAAGCCAATTTTTCACACGAAGGCATCCCCGATGAAAGCAGTCGAGGACAGGCGCCGGCACGAAGAAAGGCATAATGAAAACATTCAGGTTTCTCTTTGTGGCTTCGTGGCTTTGTGTGAGACAGGACTTTTTTCGATTTTATCAAAAAAAGGGAAACTCAAGGTCACTGATGAGTAACCCCTGAGTTCCCCTGTTCAAGGTGTCAAACTGTATGCGCCGACGCGCGACTTACTTCTCGCCCGAGAACGGCAGGAGTGCGATGTTTCTGCACCGCTGCACCGCGACGGTGACCTCGCGCTGATGCCGCGCGCAGTTGCCGGAGATGCGGCGGGGAAGGATCTTGCCGCGCTCGGTGATGAAGAATCTGAGCGTCTTGATGTCCTTGTAATCTATGAAAGGCGTCTTGTCAACGCAGAACCGGCACACCTTTTTCCGGACCTGAAAGCGTCTCTTGTTCGGTCCGCCGGCGCCTCTGCTGTCTCCTCTGCTGCCTCTCGAGTCAGAAGACCGTTCTGATGATCTTGCTGGGTACTCTGCCATAGTATTGAACTCCTCGTGTAATAGTTTTTAATAACAGGTCGTGCCGCCTTAGAAGGGGATCTCTCCCTCATCCACGGGTGTTTCGGACACGGGCTCGGACTGGCTGGGAGCGCCGCCCGGGCCGGACGCCGAGCGCTTCGGCATGAAGTGCACCGACTGCGCCGCCACTTCGATCTTGCTCCGCTTCTGGCCGGAATCTTTGTCTTCCCACCGGCGCTGCTGCAGCCTGCCTTCGATCAGTGCCCCGTCTCCCTTATTGAGATATTGCCCGCAGTTCTCAGCCTGTTTGCCGAAGACCACGATATCAAAGTAGCTGACCTCTTCCTTGGTCTCTTCGCCCTGCTTGTACTTGCGGTTGATCGCGACGGCAAAGCTCGCGACCGCGGCACCGTTCGGCGTGTAGCGCACCTCGGGATCGCGGGTGAGATTGCCCAACAGGATCACTTTATTAAAGCTTGTCATGGATTACCTCGATTTTCCATCCTCCTGTATCTGTTCCAGAGCAGGAGGGGGAGTCGTACGATTGTGACCCCGCCTGGGCGGGGCTACGCCGCGGGACGTCCTGCCTCTGCCGCTGCCTTGGCGAGGTCCTTCTTTTTCGGTTTGGGGGCCGGCCTGGTGCGCAATTCCTTTTCGAGCTTTACCGTCAGGAACTTTATCACCGAATCGGTGAGCTTGAACGTGCGCTCGAGTTCGCTTACCGCGACGGGCGCCGACTTGAACTGGAAGAACACATAGTGGCCGCGCTTCTGCTTCTTGATCTCGTAGGCAAGTTTCTTTTTGCCCCAGTCCTCAAACTTGATCATTTCTCCGCCCTGTTTCGCGACCACGTCCTGCATCTTCTTGATCACGTTGGCGATCTCTTCGTCGGTCTGGTTGGCGTTGATGATGAATATTGATTCGTACAGCTGCATTGTTGTTTGCCTCCTCATGGGTTATAGCCCCCTGCTGAAGCACAGGGAGCAAGGAGTAATCCCGTTTCGTAATCCTGTCCGGGAATCGACCTTACTCAATTTTTTAGAGATGAAACATTATCACAGGCGGGCTGATAAATCAAGCTTTTTCTTGGAGGTCCCGGCTTCAAAAGTCCTTGCTGACCGTGTTCTATAAGTATTTTTTATTGACAAAAGGTACATAGTGTTTTATTATCAGTTTCACTTTTTTAATAAATAGGGTTGGAAAAATTTCTTTGAAAAAGAATGGGTTAGAATGAAGTCTTTGTTTCTCTCATCACTATCATCTCTGGGAAAGGGGATCAGAACTTGACCAAGAAATCAATCAACGTAGGTATCATCGGTTTCGGCACCGTGGGCACGGGTACGGCGCGCATCCTGATCGAGAACGCGGAGATTATTAAACGAAGGCTCGGCGCCCCTGTTGTCCTGAAAAAGATATCGGACCTCGATCTCAAACGCGACCGGGGTATTACATTGGGCGACGTGAAGCTCACGAACGATGCACAATCGCTGATCAATGATCCTGACATCGACATCGTGGTCGAGCTGATCGGCGGGTACAAGCCCGCCAGGGAATTCATTCTCGAGGCGCTCAGGAACAAAAAGCATGTGGTGACGGCGAACAAGGCCCTCCTTGCAGTGCACGGCGAGGAGATCTACGCGGCGGCGGAGAAGGCCGGCGTCACGGTCGGGTTCGAGGCCTCGGTTGCCGGCGGCATCCCGATCCTTGCGGCCATCAGGAACGGACTCGCCGCGAACAATATAAAGTCAATCTACGGCATCGTGAACGGCACCTGCAACTACATCCTGACGCTCATGACGAACGAGGGCAGGAAGTTCGATGAGGTTCTGAAAGAGGCCCAGGCCAAGGGTTATGCCGAGGCTGATCCCACGTTTGATATCGAAGGCATCGATTCGGCTCATAAGCTGGCGGTGCTCACCATGCTTGCCTACGGCACGCCGGTGAAGTTCAACGATATCTATACCGAGGGGATCTCGAAGATCACGCCGGTGGATATTGATTTCGCAAAAGAGCTCGGTTACAAGATCAAACTGCTGGCGATCACCAAGATGGTGAATGGCGAGGTAGAGGCGCGGGTGCACCCGACCATGCTTCCCGGGGAGTACCCCATTGCCGCGGTGGATGGTGTTTTCAACGCGCTTTCGATCGTGGGCGACGCTGTTGGTTCCACGATGTTCTATGGGCGCGGCGCGGGCGACATGCCTACGGGCAGCGCGGTGGTGGGGGATATCATCGATATCGGCAGGGACATTCTCGCGGGCAGCGCGAACCGGGCGCCGCTCACGGCCTTCCGTGAACGATCAGAGCTCAGGATTCGCAAGATGGACGATATCACCTCCTGCTATTATTTGCGCTTCTCGGTCATGGACAAGCCCGGCGTTCTGTCGCGGGTCTCCGGCGTGCTCGGCAAGAACAATATCAGCATTTCGTCGGTCATACAAAAGGGCCGTGGCGCTGCCGAGGCCGTTCCCCTGGTAATGATGAGCCATGAGGCGGTTGAGCGAGACGTAAACAGGGCGCTCGCTGAGATCAACAAGATGGACTGCGTGGCGGGGCCGACGATGGTGATCAGGGTGGAAGAGGGGAAACAAGGATAGTTCGGAGTGTGGAGTTCGGAGTGCGGAGCGCCCCTCTCCCCAGCGGGGAGAGGATAAAGGTGAGGGGACGTTAGATTTTTTACTCCGCAATCCGCAATCGTCACTTCGCACTTGTATTGGGGATCTCATGACTGACGACATCAAAATAGACAAGACCATCGACCTCAAGGGTCAGGTTTGCCCGTACACCTTTGTGCGGTCCAAACTCGCGATCGAGAAGATGAACCTCGGCGAGGTGCTCGAGATTATTTTTGACCACCAGCCGGCGATCGAGAACGTGCCCAAGAGCATGGAGAACGAGGGACAGAAGGTCCTGAGGATCGACAAGACCGGGGAAAAAGAGTGGCACGTGTTTATCCGCAAGGACAAGGAAAAGAAAAAACCGTAAGGGGTAAGGGGGAAGGGGTGAGGGGATAAGCGGGAGAGAAAGTTTCCTTTTCGCCTTACGCTACACGCCTCACGGAATCAATATGGATTTTACTGAAGACCAGATACTGCGATACAGCAGACATATCCTGCTCCCCGAAGTCGGGGGAGAAGGCCAGGAGAAGATACTGAAGGCCAAAGTTGTGCTCGTGGGCGCCGGCGGTCTTGGCTCTCCGGTGGGGTATTATCTCGCCGCGGCAGGCGTCGGCACCATCGGCGTGATCGACAATGACCACGTGGAGCTCTCGAACCTGCAGCGCCAGATCGCGCATAACACCAGCCGCATCGGGGTGTCCAAGGCCGATTCGGCAAAAGAGACGTTCGAGACGCTGAACCATGATGTCAGGGTCGTGACGCACAAGGAGCGGCTTTCGTCTAAGAATATCATGGACATTATCAAGGACTATGATATCGTGGTGGACGGAAGCGACAATTTTCCGACCCGCTACCTCGTGAACGATGCCTGCGTGATGCAGGGGAAAACGCTGATCAGCGCGGCGGTCTTCCGGTTCGAAGGCCAGGTAATGAGCATCTACCCCGGTGACGGACCGTGCTACCGCTGTTTGTTCGAGGTCCCGCCGCCGCCGGGCATGGTGCCATCGTGCCAGGAGGCGGGCATCCTCGGCGTGGTCACCGGCGTCGTGGGGACGCTCCAGGCCACCGAGGTGATCAAGGCGATCCTGGGGATCGGGCAGCCGTTGAAGGGCAAGCTCCTCTTATGGAATGCGCTTGATATGAGCTTCCGCACGGTGAAAGTGCCCCGGAACAAAGAGTGTCCCGTGTGCGGTGAGCATCCGACGATCAAAGAATTGATCGATTATGAGCAGTTCTGCTCGATGAGCCATTAGGAAGTGCGGAGTGCGGAGTTCGGAATGATGAATAGCAAAGATCAGGGAAGTGGAAAAAATTCTTCTTGCGTCTCCTGAGGTAAATGGCATGGAATTGATCGTTAAAAAATCAGATTTGCAAACTATTTTCAACCACTGTCTTGCGGCAGTGCCGAACGAGGCATGCGGGATGCTGGGCGGCAAAGACGGCAGGGTGGAAAAGGCCTACTGCATGAAGAACGCGAAGCCGGGCACGGACTATTATGAAATGGACCCGGAAGAGCAGTTTCGCGTGATGAAGGACATCAGGGATTCGGGCCTCAACATGATCGGACTGTTCCATTCCCATCCGCACAGCCAGGCCTATCCGTCGAGCGTGGATGTGGATCAGGCGTACTGGCCCGGAACACAGCTCCCGAACTATCCCGATGCCGTGTATGTCATTGTGACCCTGATGGACCGGGCGAAGCCGGTCGCAAGGGGTTTTTCGATCGAAGAGGGAAAAGTAACAGAGATCACGGTGACGGTTGTATAGCAGGCTGTTGAAAAATACCATTCTACCGTCAGTCATCCTGAACGGAGTGAAGGATCTCAAGTCTCCGGAAAAGCAGGATTCTTCGCGGAGTTTATCCTGAGTAACTTCGAGATCCTTCGTTTCACTCAGGATGACGGGCGAAGGACTCAGAATGACATTCTTGGTGTTTGTTGAATTTTTCAATAGCCTGACGGGGGCGAATATCGGTCACGGGGGAATTTGAAAGACCGCTGAAACAGACACCATTAAGAAGAATGAAATCAGGAGGAGTGATATGGCGATCACCGTGAGGATTCCCACACCGCTGCAGAGGCTGACGGACGGAAAAGCGGAAGTGGAGTGCAGTGTAAAGAATGTCAAAGAGCTTGTTGACGCGCTCGAGAGGGACTACCCTGGCATGCAGGAGCGGCTTTCGGAAGGCGGCAAGATCCGGAGATTCATCAACGTCTATGTGAATGACGAGGACATCCGTTTTCTCAACAAGGAAGAGACCGTGCTGAAGGACGGCGATACGATCTCGATCGTACCGGCTATCGCGGGAGGATCGTAAGACCACAAAGTCAAATTTCAAAATGCACATTGCAGAATGAGGGTCAACGACGGTGCGCTCAATAATTTTGCATTTTGCACTTTGCCTTTAGCATTCCGCGAAGCGAGGAGCGGTCTATGGCGACGAAGAGGGTTAAACTGACCTTTCCGAAGGACCTGATCAAGGAGCCTGTGATCTTCACCATGGCAAAGAAGTTCAACGTGATGCCGAATATCAGGCACGCCAGGATCACGGACTCGATGGGCGAGGTGGTGCTGGAGTTCGAAGGCACGGAGAAGCTGCTCGAACAGGGAATCGCGTATCTCAGGGAACGCGGCGTCAAGGTTGAAGCCATTGAAGGTGATTTTGAAAGCCTTTAAAGAGATGACCAAGGGTCAAGCAGCAAAGGTCATGGTATCTGCTCAAGAATCTTAAAACCGACCTCTGATCCTTGCTCCATGATCTATAAGGCCTACGTGTCGGCCGGGACTTCGCCCGGCAGACATGGCCCCTTCGGGGCAGTTCGAATTTAACGTTTTTGTAGGGCAAGGCTTCAGCCTTGCTGATACCGAAAATCCGCAACCCTGAAGGGTTGCCCTACAACTCAATGAAAACATAAAAAACCCAAACATCGACAATCTTTTGTCGATGTTATAGGCGTAAGCACCTATTATGAAATACATTATTCTCCTTGGTGATGGAATGGCCGACAGGCCGAATGCGGAACTTGGGGGCAGGACGTGCCTGCAGGCGGCGAAGACGCCGAACCTCGACCAGCTCGCGACACTCGGACAGGTGGGCATGGTGCACACGGTGCCGGAAGGATTTCACCCGGGCAGTGACGTGGCCAACCTCTCGGTGATGGGCTATGACCCGCGGAAGTATTATACCGGCCGGTCTCCGCTCGAAGCGGCAAGTATCGGCGTGGAACTCGCGCCGGACGATATCGCGTTTCGCTGCAATCTCGTGACCTTGCGCATTATCAGCAGCAAGTCGTCCGCAACAGGCAAGGGACGGCGCGCGATCATGGAGGACTTCAGCGCCGGTCACATCACAACGCAGGAGGCACGGCTGCTCATTGAGGAGATCGACAGCAAGCTCGGCAGTGACTTTATCCGTTTCTATCCCGGTGTAAGCTACCGCCATCTCATGGTATGGAAGGGCGGGAAAGAAAAGATCGAATGTACTCCGCCCCACGATATTCTGGACAAGGACATCCAGGACTATCTTCCGAGCGGCGAAGGCGATGAAACCATCAATGCACTGATGGATGCGTCCCTCGACCTGCTTCTCGCCCATCCGGTGAACAAGGCGCGCCAGGAGAACGGGAAACGGCAGGCGAACAGCATCTGGTTCTGGGGGCAGGGAAAGCGGCCATCCATGCCGACCTTCAAGGAGAAGTACGGCCTCGAAGGGTCCATGATCTCGGCGGTCGACCTTACGAAGGGCCTCGGTATTTATGCCGGATTTGATGTCATCAACGTACCGGGCGCCACGGGCTGGATCGACACGAACTACGTGGGCAAGGCTGAGCACGCGCTCTGGGCGCTCAAGACCAAAGACATTGTTTACCTCCACGTAGAGGCGCCCGACGAAGCGGGCCATACTGGCGATCTTAAGAACAAGCTCAAGGCCATTGAGGATTTTGATGAATTCGTGGTCGGCAACATCATCCATGGCATGAAGCAGTTCGACGAATACCGTATCCTGTCGCTTCCGGACCACCCCACGCCGGTCGAGCTCAGGACCCATACGGCGGATCCCGTTCCGTTCGTGATCTACGATAACACCGCGGAGCGCAAGGGCGGACCCGTTACCTACGATGAGAAGATAGCGGACCGCAAAGATACGCTGGTGTTCAAAGACGGTTATACGTTGATGGATTATTTTTTGAAACGTTAAAGAATTTACCACAGAGGACACAGAGGAAAGCACGCAGTATTTTAAGATCATGCATTAAAATTTTCATTTTTACTCTCTGTGATCTCTGTGGTTAAAACAGTTTAACTTTGCAACGGAGGGAAGTAAGTGCTTATCGTTCAGAAATACGGCGGTACATCCGTGGCGAACCCCGAACGGATCAAGAATGTGGCAAAGCGTGTTGTTCGGACCAGGGAAGAAGGCAATGATGTGGTGGTGGTCCTGTCGGCCATGAGCGGAGAGACCGACAAACTCATCAACCTGGCCAGTCAGGTGAGCGAGAACCCTGACCCCCGGGAGATGGACATGCTGGTGTCCACGGGCGAGCGCGTGACCATCGCGCTCCTTGCCATGGCGATCCAGTCGCTGGGGCACCAGGCGCAGTCCTTTACCGGCAGGCAGGCGGGGATCATTTCCGACTGCGTCCATACCAAGGCGAGGATCGAAAAGATCAGCGGTGAACGCATCAAACACGCTCTCAAGGAAGGAAAAATCGCGGTGGTGGCGGGCTTCCAGGGGATCAACGAACGGGACGATGTGACGACCCTGGGTCGCGGCGGGTCGGACCTTTCAGCCGTGGCGGTCGCCGCCGCGCTCAAGGCGGACCTCTGTGACATCTACACGGACGTTGACGGTGTATATACCACGGACCCGAACATGGTTCCCCAGGCCAGGAAACTGGACAAGATCTCATATGAGGAGATGCTTGAATTGGCGAGTCTCGGGGCCAAGGTTCTCCAGACCCGGTCCGTCGAGTTCGCAAAAAAATATAATGTTCCGCTAAGGGTGCTCTCGAGTTTCAACGACAACCCGGGGACCCTCGTGACCAAGGAGGATTCTGATATGGAAAGAGTGGCGGTATCCGGCGTGGCATACGACAAAAACCAGGTAAAAGTGACGGTTACCGGTGTACCGGACAAACCCGGTGTGGCAGCGAAGATATTCAATGAAATATCGACAAACAACATCATCGTTGATATGATCATCCAGAACATCGGCGAGGGCGGGCTCACGGACATGTCCTTTACCGTACCGAAGACCGATTCCAAAAAAATAGCAGAGCTCATGAAGAAGGTCGTTGCCGAGATCGGCGCCAGGGGGGTGACCGTAAAGGAGGATATCTCCAAGATCTCGATCGTCGGTGTGGGTATGCGTTCCCACTCGGGTGTGGCCGCCAAGATGTTCTCCTCCATGGCCAAAGAGGGGATCAATATCATGATGATCAGCACCTCGGAGATCAAGATCTCCATCGTGATCGAAGCCAAGTACACGGAACTCGCCGTTCGGGTGCTGCACGAGACCTTTGAGATGGATAAGGCGGCGTAGGAAGTGCGGAGCGGCGAGTGCGGAATGCGGAGTATACGAACAACCTTGTTCCAAGGGTTTTCATTCCGCACTCCGCATTCCGAATTCCGTACTACCGTATTTGAAAGCCAGAACGGATAATTTACTGCACGTTATGAAACCAATTCTCTTCATATACGACACCACGCTCCGCGACGGGGCGCAGGCCGAGGACGTGAACTTCTCGGTCGAGGACAAGGTCCGTGTCGCCCGGAAGCTGGACCAGTTCGGCGTCCATTATATCGAGGGCGGCTGGCCGGGTTCGAACCCGCGCGATATCGATTTTTTCAAGGAGATGAGGCGCGTCAAGCTCAGGAAGGCGAAGCTTGCGGCTTTCGGGTCGACCCGCCGCGCGAAGATGAAGGTCTCCGACGACCCGAGCATGAAGGCGCTGGTCGCGTCCGGCGCGCCGGTCGCGACCATTTTCGGCAAGACCTGGGACCTGCATGTGCTCAAGGCGCTCAAGACCACGCTCGGCGAAAACCTCGATATGATCGAAGAATCGGTAGCATTCCTCAGGAAGCGCATGGATGAGGTGGTGTATGATGCCGAGCATTTTTTCGACGGGTATAAGGCAAATCCCGATTATGCTGTTCAGACGCTTCTTGCCGCGGAGGGCGCGGGCGCGGATTGTCTTGTCTTGTGTGATACAAACGGCGGCACCATGCCTCATGAGGTCGAGGAGATCATCAGCCGGGTGAAAAAAACGATCGCCATCCCGTTCGGGATCCACGCGCACAATGATGCGGAGCTCGCAGTGGCGAACTCACTGTCAGCGATCAGACTGGGAGCGGTCCAGGTCCACGGGACGGTCAATGGCTACGGTGAGCGCTGCGGAAATGCCAATCTCTGCTCTCTGATCCCGACCCTGAAGCTCAAGTTGGGGATAGACTGCGTCTCGGACGCCAATCTGGCGAAGCTCCGTGACGTGTCCCGCTATGTGGACGAGATCGCCAATATGCAGCATCGCAAGCGGCAACCCTACATTGGCGACAGCGCCTTTGCGCATAAGGCGGGCATCCATGTGGACGCAATGTCGAAGAATGCTCTCACCTATGAACATGTCATGCCGGGATTGGTAGGGAACCGAAGACGCATTCTGGTGTCCGACATGGCGGGGAAGAGCAATATCCTCCAGAAAGCGGCAGAACTCGGAATCCCGCTCACCCGGGAAAGTCCGGAACTCGGCGTGATTCTCAAGAAGATCAAAGAACTCGAGAACGAGGGATACGAATTCGAAGGAGCGGAAGGGTCGCTTGAACTCCTCATGCTGCGCGCGGGTCACAGCTACGAGTCGGTGTTCTCCATGTTCGACCGTATCGACTATCGTATCCTGACGGAAAAGCGGAAGGTAGACCCCAATCCGGTGAGCGAGGCCACGGTCACTGTCGAAGTTGGTGGAAACGTGGAGCACACAGCCGCATGGGGGAATGGCCCGGTGAATGCGCTCGACAAGGCGCTTCGCAAGGTCCTGCCCAAGTACTTCCCGGGCAAGGGCCTGGAGAATGTCCGGCTCCTCGATTATAAAGTGCGTGTTCTGACCGCGGCGGAGGGCACGGCCGCGCGGGTGCGGGTGCTGATCGAGTCCGGCGACGGCAAGAACAAGTGGGGCACGGTGGGTGTGTCCGAGAACGTGATCGAAGCCAGCTGGCAGGCGCTGGTGGACAGCATCGAGTATAAGCTGTTAAGATCGAAGAAAAAAAGCTAACATAAAAACGGTTTACCACAAAGACACGAAGGCACGAAGAAATAAAAGAACGGATTTTTTTACTTAGTGTCTTGGTGCCTTAGTGGTAAGAGTATTTTGAGGTTGCATCGTGATAGAAGAAGAAGGCATCGTGGCTGAAGTGATAGGCGACATCGCCAGGGTGTCCATTGTGGCTAAGAGCGCGTGCGAGAAATGTTCCGCATCCGGGGTATGCCATCCCGGGGAGCAGGAGTACATGGAAGCGTCGAACCCGCTCGGGGCAAAAAAGGGGCAGAAGGTGAAGGTGGTGCTTGCCCCGCAGGTATATCTGAAGGCGTCCATCATTCTCTACGGCATCCCGATGACGGTCTTCGTCGCGGCGGCCATTCTCGGCAAGAACCTGGGTCTGTGGTATGGGACGGAATCTTCTTCCGATCTCTGGGCATTCATCGCAGGGATGCTGAGCATGGTGGTATCTTTTCTCTTTATCAGGATGTATAATAAAAAAGTTGAAAAAACACAGCAGTATAAACCGATAATCGTCGAGATACTGGACTAACATAACCGGACAAACAGCGCCAAATCACAAGAAACAAATGGAAAATAAATTCCAAAGCACCAGGGACCAGGCTTCAATCGTTGCGGAAATTGAAATTATTGTATTTACATTTTATTTGGGATGTGCCTGTTTAGAGAGCATCTGATATTTGGAATCTGGTCATGGTAACCTGGCCGTACGAGGGGTGTTCAGCATGAGATTGATTACAAAACCTGACGAAGCCAAGAGGCTGGCGCGGACCATCCTTTCCGACATCCTGCTGTACAACCAGGCAAAGGTCAAGGAGGGCATCGAAAAGGACAGCCTGTTTGAAATCCTGACCGATGAACTTGCGGAAGGAAAGAAATATTACGAAAGCATGGTGGACGCGGAGATCCGCAAGGACTCAAACCTATTCAATGAAGCGGTTGTTGATGTCCTGATCAAGCAGGCAGGAAAAATAAAGTCCGACATATGGTAGTGATCGACCACCGTTTGCCGATCGTAGGGGTGTAAGCGATAAAATTCTTGTTCACGGGAGGAGTTGGCTATGCCGAATGTTGACGTCAAGGAAGTCCGCAATATCGCGATCCTGTCTCACGGAGCAGCCGGTAAAAGCTCGCTTGCCGATGCGCTGTTGTTCACTGCCGGCGCTGTTGACCTCATGGGAAGCGTGGACGCGGGGAACTCCGTATTCATGCACGAACCGGAGGAGATGGCCCGGAAGATAAGCATAACCTCCTCCCTTGGATTTGCAGACTGGAAAGGCGTTCGCATCAATATCATCGACACCCCCGGATACATCAATTTTCTTGAAGAAGCGAGAGGCACCCTTCGCGCCGTCGACGGCGCCGTCCTCATTATTTCAGCCATCTCAGGCGTAAAAGCCGAAACCGAAAAGATCTACAAGTTCGCCTGCGATTACGAGATCCCGCGCATAGCGTATGTCAGCAAGCTCGACAAGGAGCGGGCGGACTTCTTCCGCGCCGTGGGCGACATGGAAAAGTATTTCTGCAAGAACTCCCTCGTGCTCCAGCTGCCGATCGGTCTTGAGGAGAAATTCAGCGGCGTTGTGGATCTTATTAAAATGAAGGCGCTGCTGTTCGCCGGGGATGGAAGCGGAAAAATCGAGGAAAAAGACATTCCCGCGGACATGAAGGAAGATGCGGCAGCCTACCGGAAAAAAATGGTGGAGCAGATCGCCGAGACCGAGGACAGCCTTCTTGAGAAGTATCTGGACAAGGGGGATCTGTCCCGGGATGACATCATCGCCGGCCTCAAGCATGGCACCATCGGAGGCGGTCTCCTGCCGGTGCTTTGCGGTTCGCCGGTCAAGAACATGGGGACCCAGCCGCTTTTTGACATGATACTCATGTGCCTCCCGTCGCCGGTGGAGCATGCCAACGCCGTGCAGATCAAAGGCGTCGATCCCAAGACAGGCAATGAAACAGTGCGCAAGCCGTTCCCGGATGAACCCCTGGCCGCACTGGTGTTCAAAACCATCAACGATCCCTTTGCCGGCAAGCTTTCCCTGGTCCGTGTCTACTCGGGAACGCTCAAGGCGGATTCGAGCGTGTACAATTCCTCGAAACAGCTGAAAGAAAAGGTCGGGACCCTGTTCCATGTCCAGGGTAAAAAGCAGGTAACCGTCCAGGTGCTCACGGCCGGGCAGATCGGCGCCATTGCGAAGATGAAAGAGACGCTCACCGGCGACACGCTGTGCTCCGAGAGCAATCCGATCGTGATGCCCTTCGCGAAGTTCGCCGACCCGGTCATGTCGTACGCTATTGTGCCGAAGTCCCGCGGGGACGAGGACAAGGTGAGCATCGGCGTCCACAAGCTGCTTGAAGAGGACCCCACGCTCAAGTTCGCCTATGACGATCAGACCAAGGAAATGGTGCTCTCCGGCATGGGGCAGGTCCACCTTGAAGTGACGCTTGAGAAACTGAAACGGAAGTTCGGCGCCGAGGTGACGATGAAGACGCCCAAGGTGCCGTACAAGGAGACCATCCGGGCGAAGTCCAAGGCGCAGGGCAAGTATAAAAAACAGTCCGGCGGCCATGGTCAGTACGGGGACGCGTGGCTCGAGATCGAACCGCTCCCTCGCGACAGCGGTTTTGAGTTCGTGGACAAGATCGTGGGCGGCGTGGTCCCGCGGCAGTACATCCCGGCCGTGGAAAAAGGCGTGATCGAGGCCATGCACGAGGGTGTTCTCGCGGGGTATCCCATGGTGGACGTCCGCGTCACGCTTTTCGACGGCTCGTATCATGCCGTTGACTCGTCTGAAATGGCATTCAAGGTCGCGGCGTCCATGGGCTTCAAGAAGGCCATGGAGGGGGCCAAGCCGGTGCTGCTCGAACCGATTATGAGCGTGGAGGTCATTGCTTCCGATGATACGCTCGGGGCCGTGATCGGGGACCTGAACTCGCGGCGCGGCAAGGTGCAGGGCGTTACTCCCCAGTCGGGCGGCCAGTCGATCAAGGCGCTCGTGCCCATGTCCGAGATGCTCACCTATGCCCCCACCCTCAACTCCCTCACGAGCGGCAGGGGCATGTATACCATGGAGTTTTTCGGCTACGAGGACGTCCCGAGCCACCTTGCGCAGAAGATCACCCAGGAGCGGGCCGCTCAGCACGCACAGAACCAGAAAGAGAAATAAGGATAAATTTCAAAACTCAAATTCCAAATTTCAAATAAGCACCAAATTCCAAAATTCAAACATCAATCGTTTGGAGATTGGTTTTTGGTGCTTGTAATTTATTTGGGATTTGCCTGCACCCAGCGGTAACGAGCGCTTGCCGCGAGTGCAGGGTGATGCTTGCTATTTGGTGCTAACGTTATGTACAGAAAAGACACCCTTACGAACGGGATACGGGTCGTGTCCGAAACCCTTCCCAAGTCACGCTCCATATCCATCGGCGTATGGGTAAAGGTGGGATCACGCCACGAGCCGGAGGAGATCGGCGGCATATCTCATTTCATCGAGCACCTCTTCTTTAAAGGCACGGAGAAGAGGAGCGCCAAGGACATCGCGATCGAGATGGATTCCATCGGCGGAGAGATGAACGCCTTCACGTCGCAGGAAACGACCACCTACTACGCCAAGGTCGTGGACGAACATCTGCCGGTTGCCATCGATATCCTGTCGGACATCCTCTTACGCTCCAAATTCGATCCCCAGGAGATGGAAAAGGAGCGCAAGGTCATTCTCGAGGAGATCAAGAGTGTGGAGGACACACCCGACGACTACATCCACGAGCTTTTTACCAACACGGTCTGGGCAGGCAACTCGCTTGGCCGTCCCATCCTGGGGACCAGGGACACCATCAAGGCGCTTAAGCATAAGGACATTGTTTCCTATGTTGATAATTATTACAGCCCGAAGGAGATCGTCATTTCCGTGGCCGGTAATTTCGAGCATGCACGGCTGATCGAGCTTTTGAACGAGAGCTTTGGGAAACTTGCGAGAGGCGGAGAGACAAAAAAAGAGATCACCCCTGTATTTAACCAGGCCATAGCGGTGAAGAAAAAGCAGCTCGAACAGGTGCAGATCTGTGTTGGATGCAAGGGAATGCAGTATACGCACGAAGACCGCTTTGTGATCTCGGCGCTCAATACGGTGCTCGGAAACAGCATGAGCTCGCGTCTGTTCCAGGAGATCCGTGAGCAGAACGCCCTTGCGTACTCCATCTATTCCTACGTGACCTCGTACCGGGATACCGGGCTCCTGACGGTCTATGCCGGAGCGGACCCCTTGAACGCACTTGAAGTGGTCCGTCTCGTGACCAGGGAGTTCGGGAAGATCAAAGATGAGGGGATCACACCCGCCGAAGAAACAAGGGTGAGGAACCAGATCAAGGGAAGCCTGGTCCTGTCGCTCGAAAGCAGCACCAGCCACATGAGCAGGCTCGCGCGGCAGGAGATCTACTTCGGCAAGTACCTGTCCATGGACGATATCATCAAGGGCGTGGAGAAGGTGACCGCCGAGCAGGTGAAACATGTGGCCGGGCAGCTCTTTACCCGGGAGAACATATCACTCACCATCCTCGGTCCGCTGAACAAATCCGATGTGCCGGATGGGGTGTTGGAGATTTAGTTCCGCATAGAGCAGAGACGCTTTGTCTCGCGACATCCCCACTAAGCCGTCATTCCCGAACGTTCCTATCGGGAATCCGGTTTTCCTTTCAACACCAGATCCCCGATAAAGGCATTCGGGGATGACAGACTTTATGCTTTACGGATTTGAGGCCGCACTATTATATTTACTATGTCCGATCATCTTATCGTTCACATAACACAACTCAACAACGCCAAAGGTCTTCCGGTCCCTCACTATCAGACCGAACATTCCGCGGGCGTCGATCTCTACGCAGCGGTGGAAAGTGAGGCCATTCTCGATGCCGGAACGTGGAAGCTTATTCCCACGGGGATCGCTGTCGCCATTCCCGAGGGACATGAGGGTCAGGTGCGGCCCCGCAGCGGGCTTTCGCTCAAGCATGGTATCGGCATGCTGAACGCGCCCGGAACGATCGATGCGGACTATCGCGGCGAGATCGGGATCATTCTGTTCAATTTCAGTGATAAGCCGTTTACGATCAATCGTGGCGACCGGATCGCGCAGCTGGTTTTCGCCCGGCACGAGAAGGCGAAGTTTGTCACGGTGGACGCTCTGGCCGGGACTACACGCGGCGCCGGGGGGTTCGGGCATACGGGGGTGTGATTCAGTTCGGAGTTCGGAGTTTGGAGTACTGCAGCAACACTTGTTCGTCATTCCCGAACGTTCCTATCGGGAATCCAGATTTTTATTTTACACCAGATCCCCGATAAAGGCTTTCGGGGATGACAGGTTTATTGGTTGCAGCAGGAGGCTGTGTTATGAGATATCTATTGAGAATATTTCTGGTTGTCCTGGTTGTTTTATTTGCGGCGGGCGTGAGTTTTGCTCAGGACCTCAAGGTCATTGAGAAGGTCCTGCCGAACGGGCTCAAGGTGCTGCTCAAGGAAGAACACAAGGCGCCGGTGGTCACGTTCCAGATCTGGTACAAGGTCGGCTCGCGGAATGAACGACTCGGCATCACCGGTATGTCGCACCTGCTCGAGCATATGATGTTCAAAGGCACGAAAAAGAACGGACCGAAGACCTTCTCGCAAACCGTGCAGCGGAACGGCGGGAACGACAACGCCTTTACGTCAAAGGATTATACTGCCTATTTTGAGAATTTTGCCTCGGACCGACTGGGTATTTCCCTCGACCTCGAATCCGACCGTATGCAGAACCTGCTTATCGAACCCAGGGAATTTTTGTCGGAGCGCGACGTGGTGAAGGAAGAGCGCCGCATGCGCTACGAGGACGACCCGGTCAACACGATGGTGGAACAGATGATGTCGGTGGCGTTCAGCGCACACCCGTACCAGTGGCCGGTGATCGGCTGGATGGCGGATATCAGCAGTATTACCCGGGATGACCTGAATAAACACTACCGCACCTACTATGCGCCGAACAATGCAACGATCGTCGTGGCGGGAGATTTTGATGCAAAGACGCTGCTTCCCCGGATCGAGAAATACTTCGGGACCATACCCCGGGGTTTGGCGGTGCCCCTCGTGAGTGCCGTTGAACCGAAGCATCTTGGCGAACGGAGAGTTATCGTAAAGAAGCAGGCCGAGCTGCCCGCGGTCTTTGCCGGCTACAATGTGCCGACCCTGAAACATGCCGACTCCTATGCGCTCGAGGTCCTGCAGGGCGTCCTTTCTTCGGGCAAAAGTTCGCGGCTCTACAAATCGCTGGTATATGAAAAACAGCTTGCGCTGTACGCGGGCGGCGATTATGACAATATCTCCGCGGACCCGAACCTGTTCACGGTCTATGCCGGCGTGATGCCCGGCAAGACCATCGAGGAAGTGGAGAAGGCGTTGTATCTGGAGCTCGACAAGTTGAAAAACGAACCAATCGCGGATGAAGAGCTTCAGAAGGCCAAGAACCAGATCGAAGCGAGCTTCATCATGAGTCAGGACTCGATCTTCTACCAGGCAATGCTTCTGGGCCAGTTTGAGACCGTTGCGGACTGGAAACTGCTGGAGAAATACATAGACCGCATCCGCGCGGTAACCAGGGATGACGTGATGCGGGTGGCAAAGGAGTATTTCTTTGAGGACAATAGGACTGTGGGAATTTTGGTGCCGGTGAAAGAATAATGCGGAATGCGGAGTGTGGAATGCGGAATGTTAAAAGAACATATGACGTAATCCTGATGATAGCGGTATTGTCGTTGCTGATTATCGAACCGGCCGCCGCCGAGCCGATCGGCAAGCGCTTCGTGCTCGACAATGGCATGATCCTTCTCCTGTCTGAAAAGCATGACATCCCCATGGTCACGATGAACATGGCGATCAAGGCGGGGAGCATGGTTGAGCCGGCTGACAAACCAGGACTGGCATCGATCACGGCATCGCTCCTCATGCAGGGGACGGCAAGGCGTACGGCGAGCCAGATCAGCCGCGAGATCGATTTCGTGGGAGGCTCTCTTTCGGTCTCGGGCGGAGACGACTTCGCATCAGCAAGCCTCCGGATGCTTAAAAAGGACCTTCGCACGGGACTTGATCTGCTCTCCGATGTTCTTCTGAACCCGGTCTTTGACCAGAAGGAGATCGACCGCAAGATCAAGGAGACCCTGGCAGAAATCCAGCGGCAGAAGGAAGAACCGGACAGTATTGCGGGAGAGGCATTTGCTAAAATGGTCTTTGGAGATCATCCCTACGGCAAAACCAACGATGACGTGGCAGCCTATCTGCCGAAGCTGGTGCGCCGGCAGGTCATTGATTTCCATGCAGCACGGTACAGCCCGAACAATACGATCATCGCTGTGGTCGGGGACGTAAGCGAGCAGGAGATCAAACAGCAGTTGGACGAGCATTTCAAGTCCTGGAAGAAAAAGGAACAGCCCCTGCAGGCTCCTGCGCAGCTGCCGGCCGGGGATAAGGCGATCGTACAGAAGATCGAGAAGAACATTACGCAGGCAAATATTGCGATGGGGCACATCGGCATCAGCAGGGAGAATCCTGATTACTATGCCGTGCTGATCATGAACTATATCCTGGGTGGCGGGGGGTTCTCCTCGCGTCTCATGGACAATATCCGGGACAACAAGGGACTGGCATATGATGTTCACAGCGGTTTTTCCGCCCGCAAGGATCCGGGGGCGTTCTCTGTGTCCATCCAGACGAAGAACGAGTCGGCGAATGCGGTGATCGATGAGACGTTCAAGGAGATCCGCAGGATACAAAAGGAGCTTGTTTCCGGGAACGAACTTGCTGACGCGAAGGCGTACCTTACCGGCAGTTTCCCGCTCAAGATGGACACCTATTCCAAGATCGCCGGCATTCTTACTGCCGTCGAGATATACGGGCTCGGCCTCGATTATCCGCAAAAATATCCCGGCCTGATAAACTCGGTCACCCGGGAAGATATCCAGAGGGTAGCGGTGAAGTACCTCCATCCCGATACCATGGCAATCGTGGTGGTGGCCAACCAGGAAAAAGCGAAGCTGAAGTACTGAATTCTGGTTTCTGACTCCTGAATTTCTATGTCCTCAATAATCAAAATTCTTCCCGACCATGTCATCAATAAGATCGCCGCGGGCGAGGTCGTGGAGCGGCCCGCGTCCGTGGTCAAGGAATTGGTCGAGAACTCGATCGACGCCGGAGCTACTGAAATCCACATCGACATCGAAGAGTCCGGCAGGCGGCTCATTCGCCTTACGGACAACGGCAGCGGCATGTCGAAAGAGGACGCCCGGACCGCGTTCCTGCGCCACGCCACGAGCAAAATATCAGACGATACGGACCTGGAATCGATTCGTACCATGGGTTTTCGGGGAGAGGCCCTCTCCAGCATCGCTTCGGTGTCCCATGTACGGCTGCAGAGCGCGATGAAGGGCGCGACTTCCGGCGCGCTGATCGAGATCGAGGGCGGTATGGTCAAGACCGTGTCCGAGGCCGCCGCGCCGCAGGGTACGGTCCTGGAGATCAGCCATCTTTTTTTCAATACGCCGGCCCGACGCAAGTTCCTGAAGAGCCCGGCAACAGAGTTTTCACACATCATGACCGCGGTATCGCGTCAGGCCATGGCTCATCCTTCCGTCCGTTTCAGGCTTACCCATAACAAAAAAACAGTGCTTGAACTTTCTCCCTCCGGGAACCTCAGGGACCGGACGCTCCAGCTTTACGGCGAAGAGATAGCCGAAAACCTGATCGAGTTCGCCGGCGGCGATGACCGTGTTCATGTCCATGGTCTCATCGGCCGTCCCGGCACGAGCCGGGCGGATAAAACCTATCAGGAATTCTTCGTGAACCGCCGCGCGGTCAAGAACGCTTCGCTCACGCACGCGCTTTACAGCGCCTGCGGCGACACGCTTATGCGCGATCGACATCCCGTGGCGTTCATCTTTATCGAGATCGATCCAACCCTCGTGGACGTAAATGTCCATCCTGCCAAGGCCGAGGTCCGTTTTCGCAACCAGTCACAGCTTCATGATCTGGTCCGTGACGTGATCAGGGAGGGATTGCGGGGAAGCGGAGAGGCTGTTCGAATTGAGAGCGCGGACAGGGTCAGGGAAGCCATTGCGGATTTCGGAATGCGGAATGCGGGAAGACCCCTCACCCCAACCCTCTCCCCGGAAGGGAGAGGAGGGTTCAGTCATCCTCTCCCCCTGAGGGAGAGGACCGAGGTGAGGGGTGGTGCACAGATTGATTCTCAAAACGGTGCACTCTTTCACTCCGCACTTCTCTACCCCCTCGCGCAGATTCACGACTCGTTCATCATCGCCCAGTCGCAGGAGGGAATGGCGCTTATCGACCAGCATGCCGCCCACGAGCGGGTGCTGTTCGAGAGGCTGCAGGACCAGTTCGGTGCCGGTCGCGTTCCTGAACAGCATCTCCTGGTGCCGGACCAGGTTGAACTCGGTCCCGCGCAGAGCATGGTGCTTGCTGAATATCTGCCGGAGCTTTCCAAACTCGGGTTCCTGGTGGAGGATTTCGGGAATGGCACGTTTGTGATCAAGGCAGTGCCCGCATTGCTGGTCGGCGCCGATACCAAGCAGTTGCTGCTCGATATCCTCGATGAAGTGAATGTCCACGGCAAAAGCGGAAGAATGGATGAAGTGCGGGATGAGATGCTGAGCGTGATGGCCTGCCATCCCGCGATCAAGGTGCATCGACACCTCGACCAACAGGAGATGGAAAAGCTGCTTGCCGATCTGTTCAAATGCCGCATGCCGCATACCTGTCCTCACGGGAGGCCGACGATCGTTCGATTTTCCCTGGTTGAGATCATGAAGATGTTCAAGAGGATGTAGCAATCCAATGAAGCAGCTTCCCGGGGTTTATTAAGAAAAGAGGCAGATGTCGGATTTTCGAAGCTATCGATGTTCCATAACGCTGGTTATTCTTGCCCTTATCATCAGCACTCCTGTTGTCGGCTGTGCCAAGAACATTACCCGTGACGATCTCCTCAGACAGATGATGACGGAGAGGCCGCCGCTGGTCGTGGATGTCCGTTCGCAGGGCGAATATGACCGGGACCATGTGCCGGGAGCGCTCCATATCCCGTTTTACTCGATCGGCTCCGGTCTGAAAGGGCTGGGATATCCCAAAGAGGACCCTGTTGTTCTGTATTGCGAGCACGGTCCGCGCTCCGGCATTGCCGGAATATCTCTGTATCTCTCGGGCTATGAAAAGGTGTATTCCCTGGAAGGGCACATGAAAGCCTGGAGAAAGAACGAGTTCCCGATCGAGATCATCACTCATTAATCCATGCCGAACGACAAACCCATCCTTATCATCGCCGGGCCTACTGCCGTGGGCAAGACCGATGCATCCATCCAGCTCGCCCGGGAACTCGGGGCTGAGATCGTGAGCGCCGATTCCATGCAGATCTACCGCGGCATGGACATCGGTACAGCCAAACCCACTTTGGAACAGCGAAAGCTCGTGTATCACCATATGATCGATATCGCGGCGCCTGACCAGCCCTACAGCGTCGGCGACTACCTCCGTGACGCCCGGACAGCCATCGACGGGATTCTCGCATCAGGCGGCACGCCCATAGTTGTGGGGGGCACGGGACTCTATATTCGTGCGCTCACGAGGGGCCTGTTCCACGGGCCGCCAGCAGACCTTGAACTGCGTGAGCGGTTGTTCCTGCGTGAGGGTGAGGGAGAACCGGGCATCCTCTACTCAGACCTGGTGAGGGTCGATCCCGAGGCGGCGGTCAAGATCCATCCGAACGATCTCCGGCGCACGGTCAGGGCGCTCGAAGTGTATTATCTGCGCGACAGAAAACTCTCGGATTTTCAGCGAGAGCACTCATTTCTGGACAGACCATACCGGTACCGGTTGATGTTCCTTGTCAGGAGCAGGAGCGAACTGTATGCCCGCATCGAACAGCGTGTGGACCAGATGATCGCCGCGGGGCTCGAGGCGGAAGTGAGAGCGTTGATGGAGCAGGGGTATCTTCCGGGGCTTTCCTCCATGCAGGGACTGGGATATAAACACTTTCTGGATCATTTCCTCGGCAAGACGTCCCGGGAGGAGGCAGTGATGCTTCTCAAAAGAGATACCAGGCGGTTTGCCAAGCGTCAGTTCACCTGGTTCCGTCGCGAGCCCGAGTCGATATGGGTAGACGTCACGGGACTCACGGACGCGGGTGAAATCCTTGAGAGAATAAAGAAAAACATTGAAATTTGAAACAAGGTGGTATAAGATTACTCACATTAACAAGTAGCAGCGCTGGACCGATATGCAGCACGTTTATGACAGCTACTCGGAGGGTTGGATGGGTAAGTCTCAGGTAAATCTTCAGGACATTTTTTTAAACCAGATGCGCAAGGAGAAGATTCCCGTAACGATGTATCTCGTGAACGGGGCGCGTCTCACGGGGATGATAAAGGGGTTTGATAACTTCGTCATCCTGTTGAAACAGGAGAGCCAGCAGCTTGTTTACAAACACGCCATCTCAACCATCATCCCTGATAAGCCTGTGGAACTTGTTGAGAACATGGAGATGAAAAAAGAAGTAGAGCAGGGTGCGGTTCAAAGCTAAAGCAACAGAAAAAAATGTTTGGACGCAGATACGTGCGGAAATGCGGATATACAATCATTGTATCATGTGCTTTGATCCGCAAACATCTGTGTCCCCTGCATTTTCTAAGGAATTTCATTCCATGGTAAGGCGATCTTCAAAGACGGAAAAAATCAGTATCGGCGTGATCGGCGGCAGCGGCCTGTATGACATGGAAGGGTTGACGCAGATCAAAACTGTAACGATGACGACGCCGTTCGGCAAGCCCTCGGACGAATACCGCATCGGCACGCTGCATGGCAAACGGGTCGCTTTTCTCCCAAGGCATGGCCGCGGCCACCGCATCTTTCCCACGGACATCAACTACCGGGCGAACATCTACGGCATGAAGAAACTCGGCGTTGATCGCATCATCTCCGTGAGCGCCGTGGGCAGCATGAAGGAAGAGATAAAACCCGGTGAAATCGTGATCCCGGACCAGTTCTACGATCATACGAAGCACCGCAGGAGCACGTTCTTCGGCAACGGTGTTGTGGCGCATGTGGGAATGGCAGATCCGGTCTGTTCCGACCTCTGCAGAATTCTGAGTGAGGCCGGTACAGCGGTCGGGGCAACCGTGCACCGCGGCGGGACGTACCTCTGCATGGAAGGGCCCCAGTTTTCGACCCGCGCCGAGTCGCTCATCTACCGGATGTGGAACGTCGATGTCATCGGCATGACGAACGCCACCGAGGCCAAACTTGCGCGCGAGGCTGAGATCTGCTACAGCACCATCGCCCTCGCAACCGACTACGATTGCTGGCACCACAGCGAGGAGGCCGTTACCGTCGAAGCCGTGCTCGCGGTCATGAAGCATAACATCGAAACGTCAAAGGACATGATCCGAGAGGCCGTGCGCATCCTGCCGGAAACACGCACCTGCGGGTGCGGCGAGGCGCTCCGAAACACGATCATGACGCCGGAGAAACTGATACCGGCGAAAACGAAGAAGGACCTGGCGTTGATCATCGGGAAATACTTGAAGTCAAAATGATAAGTGCAAAATGCAAAAGGAAGGGCAACTACTCAGATTGGCCGCAAAAGAACGCAAAGAACTCAAAGAAAAAACGTGAAGCCATGTATCAGTTGTAATTCTCTCTGCGATCCTTGCGTTCTTTCGCGGCTAACAGATTTTGACCTGATTTGGCCTGAATAGTTACACATGAATTAAACAAATTTGCACTTTGCTTTTTGCACTTTGCATTGGAGGTTATTGAGTGAGTCTTCTGGTTGTCGGTACGGTCGCTCTTGATTCGGTCAAGACCCCTTTTGGAAACGTTGAAAATGCCCTCGGCGGCTCAGCCACCTATTTCTCAACTTCGGCGAGCTATTTTTCCGATGTCCGGCTTGTGGCCGTGATCGGTGAAGATTTTCCCCGGGAGCACATTCAGTTTCTTAAAAGCAAGAATATCGATACGCGGGGTCTTGAGGTCCAAAAGGGAGAGACTTTTCGCTGGAAGGGCGAATACGGCTATGATCTGAACGAAGCGCACACCCTTGCCACGCACCTGAATGTTCTGGCGACCTTCAAACCGAACATCGTGGAGGACTATAAAAACTCGGACGTCGTGTTCCTGGCGAACGTGGACCCCGAGATCCAGCTCGATGTTTTACGGCAGGTCAAGAAACCGAAGCTGGTGGCCTGCGATACCATGAATTACTGGATATCGAGCAAGCCCGATGCGCTCAAACGAACACTGAAAGAAGTGGATTTGCTGACCATCAATGAATCTGAGGTCAGGCAGCTATCCGGCGAGGCAAGTCTGGTCAAAGCGGCGAAGAGTGTGCAGGCCATGGGACCGAAAACGATCGTGGTCAAGCAGGGAAGCTATGGCGCACTTATGTTCAACGGCCACAGTGTATTCAGCGCTCCCGCCTATCCGCTCGAAGCCGTGTTCGATCCCACGGGCGCCGGAGACACGTTTGCCGGCGGTTTTATTGGATATCTGGCGAGCACCATGAATTTCGCTGAAGAGAGCATGAGAAAGGCCGTGATCTTCGGCAGCGTCATGGCTTCGCTGAACGTGGAGTCCTTCAGTCTTGACCGTCTCCGAAGCCTGGATTACAAAGAGATCGAAGGCAGGTTTCGGGAGTTCAAGAAGCTCACCCATTTCGAGGATATATAACAGAACAATAACAAGTTCCAAATAACAAGCATCAAATAACAAATAAGCTCCAAAAATTAGAAGACAAGCTCCAAACAATTTGGATATTGGGATTTGGTATTTGAATATTAGTTGTAATTTGGGATTTGATATTTGGAATTTTAACGTGGAGGTTGAATCAACCCATGTTTACGATCGACCCGAAAACAACCGAGAAAGACCTGAAGAAAAAGAATATATACAAGGTGCTCCTTTCCATGAACAGCCACCAGGTTGCCACTCCGGAAACGAGTCTCGAGGAGGCGCGAAGCTACGTGTTTATTTTCCGCGAGGGGAGAAACAGGCTCTCGGCTTATATCGGGCTTCATTTACTCCTTACCGACCGGAAACTTATTTACAAACATTCCGCGAACCCTTTCTTGGAGAACGAACTGTCGGAAATCGAGGACGAGGCGCGCGACTTTGCCGAGTACATGGGTGCGATGATGGATGAGGTCGATTTAGCGGGCATGTCCGATTCGGAGCAGGACAGCTGGATCGAGAGTCAGGGTATCTTCAGCACGAAAACAGAGCCGGAGGCTGTACCGGTGGAACAGCCTCCCGTGCCGGAAGTCGTTGTTTCCGCTCCTGCTCCGCAGCCGCCGACAGCACCGGGGCAGCCCGCGCCCGCACCGGCAGCCGAGGCAATAAGCGCGCCAGAACCTCCGGCAGCACCGATAAAAACTCTTAAACCTCTGCCCAAGGCCTATCCTGCGGAGACAAAGGAGCGGCCACGCCAGGCTCCGGTGACGGAGACGGTCCAGCTGGAAGTTCAGGCCACTCCGCCTGCAGAGACAAAGCGCAGCGGGGAGACAGCGCAGAAAGAGGCGACGACCGGCATCGAAACACCGCCAAAGAAGACGGCAAAAAAGACATCTTTTATCGTGACCAGCGTTGTGAGCAGGGACCGGGAGGCACTCGCGCGTCTACTCACATCGTTTTGAGAGGGGGCTTAACGTTATGAGAACATTTGTATTGATAGTACTTCTGCTGTTGACGGGCTGCGTTACGACCGGTAACACGGTAGATAAAGCCAAGATGGCTGAAGGGTATTATATGAAGGGCTTGTCTCACCTTCAGGAAAAAAACTACGAGATGGCGTCCGTTGAATTCAACCGTTCTCTCCAGAACGACAGCACCTTCAAGCAGTCCTATTACGGACTGGGCATTATCAGCGACTATCAGGGTAAACTGGAAGACGCGGCTAAATACTATCAAAAAGCGATCGACCAGGACCCCGATTATTCTGAGGCATACAATGCCCTCGGTGTTGTTTATTCGAAGCAGAAGAAATGGAAAGAGGCTGTCAAGGCCTTAAATAAGGCCCTTGCCAATAAGCTGTATACAACTCCCCACATTCCCTACCTGAACCTTGGTGATCTGTACATGGAGCAGAAGGAGTACGAAAAAGCGGCAGAAGCATACCGCGAGTCCAAGCGGTTCGTCAACATCGAGTGGACCGTTATCAAGCTTGGTACGGCTTTGATGGAAGCGGGGAAAATAAAAGAGGCGATCAGCGAGTTCCAGGAAGGCGTCGGGCTTGCTCCTCAGAATGCGAATATGCGATATAGCCTTGGTCTCGCCTACCTCAAGGAAGGGAACAAAAAGTCCGCGCTTACGGAGTTTAAAAAAGCGGCCGAACTGGCCCCGAAGAGCGACCTGGCACAGAAGGCGAACGAATATATCAAGATCCTGAGGTGACACGGATGGGGACGTTAGGACAATACTTACGCAGTGCCCGGGAGGCACGCGGCATCGATCTGCATGACGCTGCGCAGCAGACCCGTATCGGCATCGCATACCTCAAGGCCCTCGAAGAAGAGGATTTTTCCAGACTGCCCGGCGAGGTTTTCGTTAAGGGTTTTTTGAAGAACTACGGGAAGTTTCTCCGTCTTGATGAATCGCAGGTCATGAAAAAATATGGGGAATTGAAGGACCCGAAGTCTGAAACAAGCTCTGTTGTGGAGAAAGAACCGGCAGTTGCAGGCGGCGACCAGAAAAAACCGCGTTCGACCACGATCGAGCCGTTCCTTTGGGGCGCCGGCATCGTGATCGCGCTCATTCTTTTCATGTTCACGGCACTGCCGGATCGGCGTCCACGGGAAACAAAGCAGGTTGTAACGCCGATGTCCACCGGTCAAACAGTTACCGCCCCGGGCCCGGTCATGCAAATGGACAAGCTTTACCTTGAAGTAGTAGCCCTGGAAGACACCTGGCTTCTGGTGCGCACCGATAACAGCCCTCAGAAGAAAGCCTTGCTGAAAAAAGACGAGAGTCTCATTTGGAGCGCCGATGAAAGGTTTTTACTGAGCTACGGCAGCGCAAAGTCTCTCAAGCTGATGCTCAACGGCCGGGAACTGATTGTGAATGAACCCAAAAATGAAGTGGTCAGGGATATGTCCATCATTGCCTCGGGCATTGTGAACAGAAATATTCAGCCGGAAAAACCAAAAAGAAAGCCGGCTGTGGACCCTCAGCAGACTCAGCCTGCAGCCCCGAATGAAAAGCATGGGCCTATCGCGCCGGCACCATTGTGATTTGACTCGCGTTCCGATCTGCATCCTCGTGACGGTGCCGATCATAGTACCGTAGAATTTTCCCTCAATACGTTACGTTGTAAATAAAAAAGGCTGTCCATACGGTATCCTGTATGAACAGCCTTTTGATTGTCGCGGATTCTTACTGCCTGACATCAACTTACGCAGATATATCCGGCCTTCACTTCGTTATATACTAGTGACCGTCTTACTATCGAAGCGCGGCTCATGGAGCTTGAAGTGTCGTCGCTGAAACTTGCATGCTGTTAAGCGACTCATTCGGGTACCCGTCAAATGCCCTAACCACGTAATAGTATGTTGTGGCTCCTGTCAGGCCGGTATCGGTATAGGATGTCGTGGTCGAAGTACCGATTATTGTGGGCGTATTGGATGCGGATGTTGCACGATAGATATTGTAACCAGATACACCAATATTGTCATTGGAGGGACTCCAGCTGAGGGATATCTTACTCGAGCTTGATGCAGTGGCCGTCAGATTCGCAGGTGCAGAAGGTGTTGCCGATGTTGACGTTGGAGAGTAGTCCGAAGTCCCGGGAGCAAGAGTAGTTGTCGATGCGCTTGAAGAAGGCGTGGAGGTATTGCCTGCGGCATCATAAGCGGCCACTGTATAAGTATACGCGGAAGAGGCGGTACACCCGGTATTGGAATAAAGTGTTTCCGTCGTTGTCCCTATCTGTGTGCTACCCCGATAAATCTTATACCCCGTGACGCCGACATTGTCGGTAGAAGCAGACCATCGTAGACTTACCTTGGTGTCGCTTGCGGCAACAGCCGTCAAATAAGTCGGCGCTGTAGGCGCGGTTGTATCAGGAGGTGTGCTGTCCGAAGAACTTGATGATCCGCAACCACTGATCAGTAAAACCGCCGACAATGCCACTAGTAATTGCATTTTGCAGAAGAATATATTTCCCCTCATTGAATCACCCTCCCTGTTTAATAGTAAGATTTCAAGCTAACCTTGCGGTTCAAACTGATTTACGCTGAATTATACTCTGGTATACAACCTCTGTCAATTCTTGAAAAATGAAACAAAAGATTATTTTGCGCTGTTATTGCTCTTTTTGATCCATGTTCAGCTGTTCTTAGCCGTTTGTTTCTTTCGTCCCAATATAGCCATCCTCATCACATGGGTGCCGTGCCAGTAGAGTCTATTGCATCGCGGACAGCGCAGGAACACCTCCTGGTTCTCGAAAACATGGTGCGGCACAAGGTCCCGAACTTCCTCCCGCAAAATACGGTCGAGGAGATCATTGCACTCGGAACAACGGGAGAGGGGATTAAGGGGTGTTTCAAGGGGAACGGTTAAGAGTACCTGCTCAACCTGTTCCTGCACGAGGTCGCTTTTGATGAACAGATGGTTCTCGGCCAGGGGCCTGTCACTGAGTGCCATATCCCGGGTCAGAATCACGCGGTCCTGCTCGAGCGAAAGGCGGATTATCTCGTTGTTATTCAACGTTCGAACGTAGAGGACGTCGAATCCGAGGAGACGGAGCCGTTTCGCGAGCCTTCCCAACATGACGTCAGCGATGAATTTCATGTTAACACCACGAAGAAATATAAATAATATCACCACTAAGACACGAAGTCACGAAGGAAAGAATGGTCAAAGAATTATCCTTTTAATGCCGTTCTTAATCAGGACAACGTTGAAGTTGATTAGAAAGCCGAGACGTTTATTAGTTAGCTTGAGGTAAGTAATCAGTTGGGCTTCCCATATGGACTTCAATTCATCAACTGCCTTCAATTCGCAAATTACCAGATCATCGACCAAAACATCTAAACGTAGGTCTTCATCAAGAAGTGTACCATCATATACAATCGGCACCGTTACCTGTCTTTGATACGGCGTTCCCTGTTTGGACAACTCGTGGCAGAAACAGGCCTCATATACTTTCTCGATCAAACCTGGTCCCAGGTTCTTATGCACTTTAAAAGCAGCATCGACAATGTGTTTCGCAATCATTTCTTCTTTTTCAGATAGGGGTAAATGTTCCATCTTCTCGCCTTTCTTCGTGACTTCGTGCCTTGGTGGTGAAATCAGTTGAATCTTCTCAGTCGAAGAGAATTCGACACCACGCTCACGGAGCTGAATGCCATGGCTGCCGACGCATACATCGGGTTCAAGAGTCCCGCGGTCCCCAGGAAGGGGTAGAGAACGCCTGCGGCGACCGGGATTCCGACGATATTGTAGAAGAACGCCCAGAACAGGTTCACCTTTATCGTCTGCATGGTCCTGCGAGATAGCCGCATCGCGGTCGCCACAACCCGGAGATCGTCCTTGATCAGCGTGACGTCCGATGCTTCGATGGCCACATCAGTTCCCGTGCCGATAGCGATGCCGACATCGGCCTGCGTGAGGGCGGGGGCGTCGTTGATCCCGTCCCCGACCATGGCGACCACCCGTCCCTCGGCCTGCAGTTTTTTCACCGTGTCCATCTTGTCCTGCGGCAGAACCTCGGCCAGCACGCGGGTGATCCCGAGCTCGTCGGCTATGGCCTGGGCCGTGCGGCGGTTGTCGCCCGTCAGCATGACGACCTCGAGTCCCAGCGCTTTGAGTCCGGCCACGGCCTCTTTTGAATGTTCCTTGACCGTGTCCGCGACCGCGATGATCCCGGCAGCCTCGCCGTCAACAGCCACGAACATGGGTGTTTTCCCGAGAGTTGAAAGCCGTTCCGCTTCAATGAGCAGTTTTCCAAAATCGATCTTTCGTCCGGACATAAGCCGTTCATTGCCGAGGATGATCTCTTTCCCTTTCAGCATCGCCCGAATGCCATGGCCCGGGAGTGCTTCAAATTCGTCCGCTTGTTCCAGGACAATATTCATTTCGATTGCCTTGCGCACGATCGCTTCGCCGAGAGGATGTTCGGAGCCTTTTTCCGCAGACCCCGCGAAAAAGAGGATTTCCTTTTCGCTCATGCCGTCTCGAATAACATCCGTGACCATTGGTTCACCGCGCGTGAGCGTACCGGTCTTATCCAGCACAATGGTATCGATCTTCTGGGCCCGCTCGAGGCTCTCGGCGTTCTTGAACAGGATGCCCAGTTCCGCACCTTTGCCGGTACCGACCATGATGGCCGTGGGCGTGGCAAGCCCCATGGCGCAGGGACAAGCGATGATCAGCACGGCGATGAAGTTCACCAGTGCAAAGGTGAACCACGTTTCCGCTGGACCGAAGAAATACCAGATGCAGAAGGTCACGAGGCCGATGGAAATGACGGTGGGCACGAAGATGCTCGAAATGTAATCCGCGAGCCGCTGGATCGGCGCCTTGGAGCCCTGGGCCTCCTGGACCATGCGAATGATCTGGGAGAGCATGGTATCCTTGCCCACCTTGGTCGCCTCGAAGGTAAAGGCGCCGGTCTTGTTGATCGTTGCGCCGATGACCATGTCCCCGGTTTTCTTCTCCACCGGCAGGCTCTCTCCGGTCAGCATGGCTTCGTCGATCGATGAATAACCATTGCGGATGACACCGTCAACGGGAATCTTTTCTCCCGGTCTTACCATGACGAGGTCGCCTGCTTCAACATCTTCGATTGGGATATCGAGTTCTTTGCCGTCCCGGACCACGCGGGCAATGCGCGGCTGAAGCCCCATGAGCTTTTTGATCGCTTCACCGGCCCGGGACTTCGCCCGCGCCTCGAGATATTTCCCGAACAAGATCAGCGTGATGATCATCGCGGCAGTATCATAATAAGCGCCGCCGTGGGCCGCGTGATGGCCCAGCAGCGCGGGAAAGAACGTAAGTACCACGCTGTAGCCATAGGCAGCGCTCGTGCCTACAACAACGAGGGTGTTCATATTAGTGCTGCCGTGCTTGATCGAAGACCAGGCATTCTGGTAGAAGTGACGGCCTGCCCAGAACTGGACCGGAGTGGCAAGCAGAAAGAGGATGTACCACATGGTCTGGCGGGGGAGGATGGTGATGAAGGGGAGCATGTCCTGGAAGCTGCCGATCATCACGAGAGCGGACAGAACGGCGCTCACGATGAGCTTGTTTCGGATCTCCGAGAGTTCCCGTTCCCGGGCTTCCTTCTCGATGTCGAGCGCTGAGCGGCCTTCGATCTGCCGGGGCACGCGGAAGCCGGCTTGCTCGATGGCTCTCCTGATATCCCTGAGTCCGATCTGGCCGGGAACGTATTCCACTTCCACGGTCCCGGCCGCGGGGTTTACGGCGGCCTTGAGCACGCCGTCGATAGCTCCTGCGATGCGCTCGAGTTCCTGCGAACGTGAAACATCAAGGTCAATGATCGGGATGAAGACCGTTTCCGTTACCGCCTGATAGCCTGATTCATGAATGCTCGATATGAACGTATCCAGACCAATAACGGCGGGATCGAACTCGACGACCGCTTTTTCATTGGCATAATTGACATTTGCACTTTTTACGCCCACGAGCCTTGAGATGTCCTTCTGTATCGCCGCGGCGCAGTTCACGCAGGTCATTCCTTTGACCGGGATAACAACTTTTTTGGTTTCCATAGAATGATTTTACCACAAAGTCGGGTAAGGACAAAGAAGGAAGAGAGAAGGAAAAGAGAACGAGTACTGGCGGTAAAACGACTTTTGATCGTGAAGGAGAGTTGGCAGGCAGGGTCGCGTTTTTTAATCTTGCGCAGTGCTTCCCCGGGTTGCCGGGTTATGTACTGCTCTTCCCGATCTGCCAGGCTCAACAGGCCAAACAATCAACAAATTCCGGATGGAGGGCAATGACATCCGAATCGAGCGGCGATGAAGTCCGCTCGAATGAAGGCTCATGTAGTGGTCTTCGTCGAATACTTGAGCGGAATATATGCCGGACAGAAGGCAAAAATTCCCGTTAGCAATCTGATAAGGCCATATGCTCCTAAAATATATTGCCAAATGCCGCTAACGAGAAATACTGCTATCAGAATAAATGCGGCACCATGGAATATCCGCTCCAGCCTGTCTGTTCCTCCGACGTTGCATTTCACGATGCCAGCTCCTTTATAAAATTACAATGACTGTTGAACCCGGATTAATCTGCTCAGTTCACCTTCATGAATTGATATTGCATTTTTAGATGGTGAGTGCAAGTTAGTTTTCTTTGGGTGTATCAGATGTATCATGGGGTATGTCCATGGGTATATCTTTGGGTGAATCTGTTGGTGTATCTGTTGGCGTTTCTGCCGGTGTATCTTTGGGTGTATCGGCTGGTGCATCTGCCGGCGTATCAGCGCGCGAGGCTTGCAAACAATTATCCAGGCAACTTTTTAACGTTTGCCGGCTCTCCTGCAGGCATTGAGTATGCGCTTCTTCACCGGATGGTGGACAATTTGCGGTGTCTGATTTCATATCGGCATAACAGCTTGTTCGACATTCGTCGAAGGTCTCTGCTAAGATTGCGCCGGGCTGAAGCAACAGTATCCCGAATACGGCGAGAATGAAAACCGGCATCATTATTCCTCCTGTTGTTTTAGCAGGTTGTTGAAAAAGTCTTTTTGTGGTTCGACAGGCTCACCACGAACGGATAAACAGGAATAAATTCAATACACGCTCCGTTCGCCCTGAGCTTGCCGAAGGGTCGAAGGGTAAACGGAGCATTTTCCAACAGCCTGCTGGAAGCGCAGGTACGAAAACCGTCTTTTATCACGACAAGAATGTTCATTCACTACTGGCAGCTATGCAGTGATGGCCGCGTTGATTGCCGACTGAACACCTGGATCGACATTGGTGAACCTGATCCCGTAAAGAAAGAAACCCGGTGTTGTCTCAGGCCGGAAGATCCTTTTAATTTCACCATATCCACTGATGTGATTTCCATCATTCAGAAAGAAGGAGAAAAAGATCCCATCGCCTTTTGAAAGGGGCTCCTCTGTCCTGATCAGTATGCCGCTTGAGCTGATATTTTCAGTCCAAAACGGCAGCGGACTGCTCTGAAATTTACCCTGGATAGCGACCGCGAGTGAAGCACGGTAGGATTTCCTCGGCGCAATATTGAGGAGCTGCTGCATCTTCATATGCAGTAAGGTACTATCAACCGGCATGGTAAAAACAGCATTGGCGCGGCATTCTTTGCTGCGTTCGCGGTGGGTAAGCGTATCGTTGCAGATTATGATGGTAGAGACTTCCTGCAGTTCTTTGCTTTTTTTAATGGTGTCGAAGAGCACCTCACTCTTGATACCCGGTGTGTCCAAATTTGCGACAATGAGATCAACCTTTTCCATCCGGTGGATCTTCAGCACCTCGGCATTTGTGGCTGCTGATAAGACCTTAATATCGGCACGATCAAGAAAACTGTTTTTCTCGAAAAAGAGATTTTTCAGGTCATTCGTTAAAAGTATCTTCTGCATTTTCTGACTCGCCCTCACTGATGAAACACTGAAAATATTATACGTTAGGGTTGCCGTGAGCGTCAAGCATAAAAGCGCTGTGCGCGCTCACAAAAAATGAAACTCATGGTCCCGAAGCCGATCCTGCCTTTTTCCGGTAAAATGGAAGGTCCACGATCTTTGCCGCGATCTCCTTATCGCGGACCTCGATCTCAATCTCCTGTCCCGCCTGCGCGTAGCGGCTCACGACATAGCCGAGCCCGATGCCCGCGCGGCGGTGGGGCGATTGGACGCCGCTGGTCACGACTCCGATCTCACGGCTTTCTGAAAAGATGCTGCCACCGCTCTTCGGCATACCCTTGTCGAGGAGGATGAAACCAGCCAGTTTTCGCTTTGATCCTTCGGCCTGGAGCTTAAGCAATGCCGCTTTGCCGACAAACTCCTTTTTGAAATAGACGAACGATCCCAGCCCGGCTTCGAGCGGAGTGCGCGTTTCATCAAGGTCTTTTCCCTGCAAAAGATGTCCTGTCTCCATGCGCAGAATATCCCTGCAGGCAAAGCCGCAGGGAAGAAGACCCTTTTCGTTTCCAACGGCCATGATCGCGCCCCAGAGCGCCTCGGCGCGGTCAGCGGGTACGAAGAGCTCATACCCCTGGTCTCCGGTGTAGCCGGTACGTGAGATCGTGACATCAATGCCCTGTATGGCAGCTTCCCGCACAACTTTAGGTTTCATTTTAGTCAGGTGGGGTCCGCTGAGCTTCTCGAGGACCGGGAACGCTTGCGGGCCCTGCAGCGCAAATTGAGCGAGAGCCTGCGATCTATCGGTTATGTCTACGTTCTCGATCGCATGCTTTTTGAGCCACAGGAGGATTTTGTCGGTATTACCCGCATTCGTGGTGATCAGGTAGCGGTTGACGGCCAGGTGCAGGATGAGAATATCATCAAGAATGAACCCGGATTCATTGCAGATGAGACCGTAGTGAACAGAGCCTATCGTTATCTTCGCAATATTTCCGGTGAGCATGTTCTGAAGAAAAGGTGTGCTTGCCAAACCGGCGATCTCGATCCTGCCCAGGTAACCGATATCGAACAGCCCGGCAGCGTTATGCACGGCATGGTATTCGGCCAGCGTATCGGAGAATTGGAGAGGGGTCTGCCAGTCCTGATATTCCGTCAACGGCGCATTTGCCTGAAGATGCTTCTGATGGAGAACGGTCTGTTTCATTCGGCCTCCGTTTTAAAAGACAGTTTGGAGTTCAGAGCTCGGAGTATGGAGAGTGCTGCAGACAGGTAAATAAAAATCCTTAGTCCGTTGGCTCAACTCCGGCAGCTGTTCTCTCGATTGATGCTACCTCAGTCTGATTTTTTCCGGATCGGTCAATCCATCGGCAAGCTTGTGGATGTCCTTCGGATGGAAGGCGCCGACTTCGGTGATGATGGCTGTGATGTAGCGGGCCGGCGTCACATCGAATGCCGGATTTGCCACCGTTACGCCGTCGGGCGCGATCTGGACCTTGCCGAAAACATGGGTGACCTCGCGGGGGTCGCGTTCTTCAATAGGGATAAGGAGCCCTGACTCCATGGTAAAGTCGATGGTCGAGAGCGGCGCGGCAACATAGAAGGGGATGCCGTGCTCCTTGCACAGGACCGCGAGACTGTAAGTGCCGATCTTGTTCGCCACATCACCGTTTGCGGCGATGCGGTCCGCGCCCACGATCGCCAGGTCGATCATATCGCGGTACATGAAGTAGCCGGCCATGCTGTCCGTGATCAGCGTGCAGGGAATGTTCTCCTGCATGAGCTCCCAGGCGGTAAGGCGCGCGCCCTGGAGCACGGGACGGGTTTCGTCCACGTATACATGGATCTTTTTCCCTTGTGCCACCGCGGAGCGCATGACGCCTTCGGCGGTCCCGTAGCCTGCCGTGGCGATGGCGCCCGCGTTGCAGTGGGTGATGATATTGTCGTCAGTGGCCACGAAGGCAGCACCAAAATCGCCCATACGCTTGTTGGTAGCTATGTCCTCGTCGTGCATGCGCTGGGATTCCTCAACAAGCATTGCTCGAAGAGCTTCAATGTCCTTGTCCTTGTTGGCCTGCACGAACTTTTTGATTCGCTCGATGGCCCAGAAGAGGTTCACCGCTGTCGGGCGCGTAGCCGCCATGTACGCGCAGATCTCTTCGAACTTCGGCCAGAACTCTTCGAAGGAACTAGCTGTGATCTGGCGCGAACCGAGAGCAAGTCCCATGGCCGCGGAGACGCCAATCGCCGGAGCGCCGCGAACCCAGAGCTCCTTGATGCCCTTTGCAACGGTCTGGTAGTCCCTGCAGTCGTTGTACACGGTCTCAAGGGGCAGTTTTGTCTGGTCCAGCATTCGAACAATGCCGTTCTTCCATTCAACGGTAGGGATCATTCATCAAACTCCTTCGGGTGTTGCAGCAGGACTGATAAGATTTCATGTTTATAATAATGGAATGGAGGGGGATTGTCAAAAAGAATATCCGCAAGGGGAGAATTATGGGCTTTTTTATCTACAAGGCGAGCGTGTTGTTACTGCCATTAACTTATTAGAAAACAATTGCATATACGATATAGCTGAAGAGTACTTCTCGAGGTCACAGGCAAAGGATTGCAACGTGATGACTCTGAACGATGTGGTTTCATAAAAAAGACCCCGCAGAGCGCTAAATGTTGTATGCGATATTACGCAGGATGTACATGAGACCGCATGTATTGTTTACGACTGACAGTTTTTATTACATGCTGCCATGATACTATAGACTTAAATTCCAATATGATATTTCAACTAAACAGTAATCACATTGTAATATAAGTATTTAATATTATAGATCATAAAATAACCTTATGTCGATTAAGTTTACACATAGTTAGTTGTACAACTAAAAATCTTTTAAAATCAAAATATTACAAATTAGCATAATACTTGCAAAAAATTGTGATATTGCATACTAATTCAATTAGAAACAATACTTCACCAAGGAGGGTAATAAAATGAACAAAGCATTGAAAATCAGTTTGATGGTTGTGTTATTTGGAGTATTTATTAGTAGCTCTGCATTTGCCACTCTAGTTAATCTTGGTCCAGGTTCCTTTTCACCATTAGCGACAGAGATTACCTTCAGTGAGCAAGCATATGGCACGGTGAATCCAGTTTACAACTACACGGGATTAACCGGATTGGGCAATGTGACCGTTGCATTTGGTGGCTATTTCGATGGACAAGCCCAGGGTGGAGGATTTCCGGTAACCTTAACAGATCCGACGCCAAATAGCCCACTGACACTGAGTGCGAACAATGATTCGATAACATTTATACAAAATGATGGTTCTAATCCAAGTAGTCCTGTCTTAAGTGGCACCCCCATCTTCAATGGTCCCATCTCAGTTTGGTTCAGTGTGCCAGTTGCAGGTGTCGGCCTCGATGGCGGTTATTTTGATAACATGAATTCTACAACCATAGAGGCTTACGATGCGATGGGAAATAGCCTGGGAACAATTACGAACAGCCAGATTGGCATAGAGTTTTTTGGACTCGCTGACATTACTGGTGCTAATGTTATAAAAGGTATTTCCTTCTATATCACTGGTCCCGAGGACGCAGGATTTGCTATTGACAACCTGACGTTTGGAGCAGCTTCAGTTATCGTAGATCCGGGAGTCAATCACAATGTGCCTGAACCATCCGCAATGCTTCTGTTTGCGAGTGGCATGCTCGGCTTAGCAGCATTCAGAAAAAAGTTTAATAAATAAAGAAGTAATAAATTCTGCCAAATTAGCTTATAAAAGCGGGGCGTTTCAAGCCCCGCTTTTTATTTGTGGTGCTATGTATGACGCTCCGTACTTCGGTACAGGAAGGCTCGGGTAGCATCTGATAGGATACTGAGGGGTGCAAGCAAGTCCTCTATTGACTTGATCTGATGGTTATTTTATTAAAGGTGCCCTACCTCAGAACTGCATAGCATCTTCTTATCCAGAGTAGAAAGCTCCGTGGCATCCGACGGATGTCCGTCCGAACAGCCTGTAAAGATCTGATCTGACAAGACGTTGTACATCTTTGTTTGATCCACGGTCATTGCCCGCATTGTTGGGTCGCAAGCGTGCCGCTTCTTCCATCGACCGTCCAGGAAACGAGGTCGCATACCGGTATAAAGGAAGGATCCTGCATAAGGTCTCGGGCGTAATCTTCAAGCTTGACGATGTGTATACGCCGGGATTTGATCTGCTCCAGGAAGGTGCGGAAGAGGGCGATCTTCTTCATGCCTTCGAGTTCCGCGTGGATCGTGAGTACGTTCAACTTGTCAGGTATCAGGAGCGCAAGGTAATGTGCGATGATGCGTCCCTCGGGATATTCAGGTCTGCCGAGTAACTCATCCAGCGTCGGAAGCGTTGTCGGTATCTGGGGTGTCTTATACACTACACCATTTACGCGCGGGGAAAATGGGTGAGTCCCGCGCGCATCGCTCGCATATAGCAGGTGTGCATCGTCGTAGGCCTCGAGACTGAAACTGTTTGCCTGCCAGCCTGCCGAACCGGCAGTCTGTGCCGGTTTTCCGAAGATCCGCTCGAATTCCTTCCGAGCCTTGCCGAACTCCTCGTAGACCTCGTTGCGGTCCATCTTCGCGAGGCCATCCTGCCAGCGAATATGATCATAGCAATGGATGCCGACCTCATGACCCCTGTCGCGCGCAAGACGCATCACCCCTTCATTTCGCCTGCCGACGTGCGGGCCGGGCAGAATCAGGCCGTTCAGAAGCGTGCGGATGCCGTAGGTGGAAACCACGCTGGTGCGGCTGACCTTGCTCAGGAACCCGGGCCGAAAGATGCGCTTGATCGCGCGGCCGGTGTTGTCGGGGCCGAGCGAGAAGAGGAACGTGGCCTTGATGTTGAACTCGTCGAAGAGGTCCAAAAGATTGGGCACGCCGATGCGCGTGCCCCGGTCGGTGTCCACGTCGATCTTGATGGCGAGAAGGGGTTTGGTCATATCGTAGTTCGGATTCCCCCTCACCCCGGCCCTCTCCCTCGGGGGGCGAGGGTATGCTTTTGCTTCCTCTCCCCTACGGGGAGAGGATTGAGGTGAGGGGAAAATTATTCGCTCAACTCGCTTGACGGCCTGCCGAGGTGATAGTCCAGCGTTTTCCGGAGCGCTGTCTTCAGGTCCGTGGTCGGTTTCCAGCCCAGGTATTTCTCCGCGTTCTTAACGGAAGGCACACGGGTCTGGATGTCCTGGTAGCCTTCGCCGTAATAGTCAGCGGACGTGACCGTGACGAGCTTGACGTTCTCGGCGAGCTTCGCATATTTCGGATAGGTCTTGATGAGCTCGATCAGCGTTTCGGCAAGCTCCCTGACGGACATATCGTTCCTGGGATTGCCGATATTGAAGATGCGGCTGTCGGCGGCATTGTCCTTGTTCTCGATGATGCGGACCAGTGCGTCGATACCGTCATCGATGAAGGTGAAGCTCCGGCGCTGGGCTCCTCCGTCCACGAGAAGTATGTCCCTGCCGCGGAGGATATTGCCGATGAACTGGGTAAGTACCCGTGAGCTGCCTTCCTTGGGTTCCAGGATATTATCGAGCTTGGGGCCGACCCAGTTGAAGGGCCTGAAAAGGGTATACTTCAGACCTTCTTTCATACCGTACGCGTGGATTACCCGGTCCAGGAGCTGCTTGGAGCAGGAGTAGATCCATCGCTGCTTGTTGATGGGGCCGAGAACGAGGTTTGAAGTATTCTCGTCGAATGCCGGATCCGCGCACATGCCGTATACCTCCGAAGTGGACGGAAAGAGCACCCGCTTTTTATAGCGTACGCATTTACGCACGATATCGAGATTCGCTTCGAAATCCAGCTCGAACACGCGAAGAGGATCGATCACATAGGTGGCCGGGGTGGCTATGGCTACGAGAGGCAGAACCACGTCACATTTTTTGACGTGATATTCGATCCATTCCTTGTTGATGGTGATATCGCCCTCGACGAAATGAAATCGATCATGCCCCAGGCACTGGTCGAGCTTGTCAGTACCCATGTCCATGCCATAGATTTCCCAGCCCCTGTTTTTCAGGATATATTCGGTCAGGCTGCTTCCGATAAATCCATTTACACCGAGGATCAATATTTTGAGGCTCATAATGTGCTCCATTTCTGTTCACGTTAATTATAGCAAACGAAATAATTGTTGTTATATCATTTGTAGGGCAACCCTTCAGGGTTGCTTAAAGCAAGGCTAAAGCCTTGCCCTACAGGTAACAATAATTTATGCATTTGCATTAGTTGGCTGCCTCCTTCTTGACAAGGGAGGATAGGTGAGGGTGGGTTTCGGCTGACGATCACCCTCCCGTCGGTCCACTCCCAACGTCGGAGGGAAAAGTTGAAGCAACGAAACTATGTGCCCAGTACCTGCCGCACGTTCAATTCACCCTCATCCTCATTCTCCCACTCATAATTCACGACCTCGAGGCTTCCTGAACCGGTCGCTATGACGAGCGGGTCACTTGAGGTGATCGTCCCGGGTTTCTCTCCCGCGTCCTTGCGGGGGGTCGCCCACCAGATCAGGAGCTTCTTACCGTTGACCATGGTGAACGCTCCGGGATAGGGTTGGGTGACGGCACGGACCAGATTATATATCTCGTCCGCGCTCCGGGTCCAGTCGATGCGACCGTCTTCCGGTTTTCTGCCGACGAACTTGGTCGCCTGCGACTCATCCTGCGTACGGCGCTGCGCTGTTCCCGAAGTCAACGGCCCGATTTGGCGTTCAATCACAAGACGCGCGGCCTTGACGCATTTGCCGAACACATCCCGGGCAGTGTCCTCCGGACCGATGGGCACCGCTTCCTGGTCCACGATGTCCCCGGCGTCGGCTTGTTTGACCATGTGATGCAAGGTCACGCCCGTAGACCGTTCTCCGTTCAGGATAGCCCAATTGATCGGCGCGCGACCGCGGTATTTCGGCAGGAGCGAGCCGTGCATGTTAAACGCGCCGAGACGCGGTATGCTCAGGATGTCCTCGTGGATCATGTTCCGGTAGTAAAACGAGAGAATGAGGTCCGGAGTCCAGGAACGTATCCGCTCGATCCAGTCGGACGTGTACACCGATTCAGGTGAATGCACGGGGATATCGTACTTCCTCGCGAGGGCCGCCACGGACCGGAACCAGATCTCTTCCTCCGGGTCGTCTTTGTGGGTGATGACGGCGAGAATGTACTCGTCGTTCTGGATCAGGGCATCGAGGCATTCATAGCCGACGTCATGGTATGCAAAAACAAGAATGGCGGGTTTACTCATCATTTTATTTCGTAGACCTTGCGGATCACGAACCGCGGTCTGCGCCTCACTTCCTTATAGATACGGCCGATGTATTCGCCGATGATACCGAGACCCATAATACCGATTCCCACGAGGAAGTAGAGGATCGCGAAGAGGGTGAACAACCCCTCGGCCTCGGGGCCGACGATAATGCGCCGGATAAAAAGGAAAACCACGAACAGGAGACTGAAGGCGGAGACGACCATGCCGAAAAGGGTGAATACCTGGAGCGGTACGACGGAGAACCCGGTCATGAGATCGAAGTTCAAACGGATCAGATCATAGAGGCGGTACTTTGATTCTCCGGCGGAGCGCGCCGCGTGTTCGACTTCCACCTCGGCGGGGCTGGCAGCAAAGCTGTACGCGAGGGCGGGGATGAAGGTCGAGGTCTCGCCGCTTGCAACGATGCTCTCGATGATGTTCTTACGGTAGGCGCGCAGCATGCACCCCTGATCGCGCATGCGGATGTTCGTTACCTTTGCGCGGATAGCGTTGATTATCTTTGAGGCAAACTTCCTGAAGACGGAGTCCTGCCGGTCCCTGCGATAGCCACCTACCGCATCGTGTCCTTCCTCGATCGCGGAGAGCAGTTTGGGGATCTCTTCGGGCGGGTTCTGGAGGTCCGCGTCCAGGGTCACGATAACGTCGCCGCGTACGCGCTCGAAGGCCGCCATGATGGCCATATGCTGGCCGAAATTGCCGTTGAATTCGATGACGCGCACCTCGTTGGGACGGCGTTCGTGGAATTCCTTCAGTATCGCGCCGGAGCGGTCACGGCTGCCGTCGTTCGTGAACAACACCTCAAAGGGCTTCCCGATCCTGTCCATCACCGCCATAAGACGCGAGAAGAGGGCTTCGAGATTCGCCTCCTCGTTATAAACCGGTATCACGATGCTTACGTAGGGTTTGCTCATGATCGTTTCCTCTTGAACAGGTCGGTCATCGCAGCGATCACCCGGTCCTGGTCCGCATCGGTCATGGCAGGGAAGAGCGGCAAACTCACGATGCGGTCTGAAATGGATTCTGCATTCGGGAAATCTCCGCGCTTGAAGCCAAAGTGCTCACGATAGTAAGGATAGAGGTGCACCGCCCGGTAGTGCAGACCGGTGCCGATATTGCGTTCTTTCATGCCCTGCATGAAGGCGTCGCGGTCCATCTTCGCCGCATCGGGGTTGATGAGCGGCGCGTAAAGGTGCCATGCATGAAGATGCTGATACGAGGGCGCCCTGGTGAGCGTCCACTCAGGCCAGTCCGCAAGGACCTGCTGATAGCGCAGGGCGATCGCGGTGCGGCGCTTGATAAAACCATCGAGCTGTTTGAGCTGGTGCAGTCCGAGCGCGGCCTGGATATCCATCATGTTGTACTTGTATCCCGGTGTTATGATCTCGTAGTGCTGGGTGCCTTTTTTGCCGAAGCGGTTCCAAGCCTCGCGGTCCATGCCGTGGAATCGAAGCAGCGCAACGTCCGAGGCAAGCTTCTCATCCCGCGTTGCAATGCATCCGCCTTCTCCGGTGGTCATATTCTTGTTGGGATGAAAGCTGAAGACCTGGACGTCGCCGAAGCTGCCGATGCGCCCACCCTTATACTCCGTGCCGATGGCGTGCGCCGCGTCCTCGATCACCCGCAGGTTGTGTTTTTTCGCAATGTCGTACAGCGGGTCAAGGTCAACAGGCAGCCCCGCAAAATGCACCGGCATAATGGCGCGGGTTCGTTTTGTGATGGCCTTCTCGATCTTCGTCACGTCGATGTTGTAGGTGCCGGGCTCGACGTCCACGAGCACGGGTCTGCCGCCGGCGAGCACGATGGTATTCAAAGTAGCCGCGAAGGTCATGGGAGTGGTGATTACCTCGTCGCCGGGTTTCATACGAAGCGCGACGAGCACGAGGTGCAGGCCTGCCGTGGCAGAGGTGAGGGCAAGCACATGCGGAGCGCCGAGGTAAGCTTTCAGATCCTCTTCGAACTGCTTGACCCGCGGACCGGTGGTGATCCAGCCGGATTTCAGGCAGGTCACGACCTCGTCAATGGCAGCCTCGCTGATGGACGGCCGTGAGAAGGGAAGGAAGTCTTCGTTTGGATTGTTGGACATAGAGTTCCTTTTTCAATTTGTCATCCCCGAACGTTTCAATCGGGGATCTGGTTTTATATTCTTGCCAAACTACAACGCCATATTCCCCCCGGCTTAAAAACGTACCGGGGCAGGCTTAAAAGGCCTCGGGAATGACGGCATGTGATTGCCTCTCTGTGCCCTCTGTGGTGAAAATTGTTTATAGCTATCTTCAGCTCTTCGTCACAAAATACACGCCCACACAAATGATCAGTATCCCCGTGATGCGGGTCATCGAAAGATTTTCCTGAAACAGGTAGTACCCCGCCACGGCGTTCACGATATATCCCACGGAGAGCAGGGGATAGGCGAAGCTCACCTCGACCCGCGACAGGACCAGGAGCCAGACCGCGACGCTGATGACGTAGCAGAGCAGGCCGCCCAGGACGAAGATATTTCCCGCCACCTGCATGGTGATGGGCACGATGTTGGCCCAGACGAACTCGAAGTGGCCGATCCGGCGCATTCCCTCCTTGAGGAATAACTGCGCAGCGGCGTTCAGCAGCACGCCCAGCATGATCAGGGGGAAATAGCTCATGGCTTGACCTCTCTATTGGACAACACGATATTCCTGTTGTTCCGGGCGATCGGGAACAACGGAAGATCCGGCGATGATTGCTTCAGGGCTTCGTAGTCCTCGATCGGGGTAAGCAAATACATCGTCGCCGGTCCCTGCCAGCGTTTCCAGAACGTGTCGCCATCGGTCATCCACGCTTTGGTATCTTCCACGCTGTTGCCGAAATTGAGCTCGCCGCCCCAGTCAACCACCGTGATTCGCTGCTCAAGGTACACCGGGAGGTCCTGATAGTATTCCCGGTAGCTGGCCACTTCGTTGCCGGATTTGAGACGGGCCTTGAGCTCGACCGCAAGCTGTTTGACCGACTTGGTATCGACGCGGGGCGCGGCTGCGTTCACTTGAGTGAGAAAAAGCGCCGAGGTCATGGCCAGTGCGATAAAGGCCCACCCGAGACCGCGATACCTCATCAGTACCCACGCTGCCGCGCCGCCGATGGCCAGCGTGAAGGCGATGGTATATCGGTATACACCGAGCATCTGCGCCTCGGCGGGTATGGGCCAGTAGTACGGCAGACCAAGGAAGGCCGCGGCAAGCAGCAGCGATGCGATCAGGACAATCGCGTATCCTGCCCGGAGGCCGGGAAAATTGCGGCTGTCCCAGGCTGCTGCGAGATAACGTCCGATCAAAAGCGCCAGGGGCGGAAAGACCGGCAGGATATAAGGCGCCAGCTTCGAGCCTGATGCCGAGAAAAAGAGAAACACCAGCCCTGCCCAGAGCATGAGAAAGAGCGCATCCCGGTGCTCATGGCGTTCCCGCCAGGTCGACGGGACGCTGTGCTTGATCGCCTGCACGAGGAAGGCGCTCCAGGGAAACAGCCCCAGCAGTACGATGGGCATGAAATACCAGAACGGCTGATAACGGCCATGTACTTTGGTCAAGAAGCGCTGGAAGTGTTCATGGATGAAATAGAATTGATAAAACTCGGGGTTGGCCATACCCACCATGATATGCCACGGCGCGGCAATGAGCAGGAACAGGGCAAGGCCCGAAGGAATATACAGCGTTTTGAGCATTCGCCATTCACCCAGGAGGAGGATCCAGGCGCCGGTCACCATGCCCGGGATGATGATGCCGATCAGGCCTTTGGTCAGGACCGCCAGCGCGGCGAAGGCATAAAAACCCCACAAATAAAGCCGGCGCTTTAGTCCCGGGGCCTCGTGTATGCCCATCAGAAAAGACAGAAGCCCCAGGGTGAGCAAAATAGAAACCGGCATGTCGAGGATGATCGCACGGCTCAGTCCGTAGTACAGGAGGCTCGTGGCAAGGACCGCCGCACTCAGCAGACCGGTCCTGCGTCCGAACAGGCGCGCGCCGGCAACGGCAACGGCAAGGCATCCAAAGAGCGCGAACAATGCCGGCCAGAGCCGGAGCGTAAATTCATTCAGCCCAAAGAGTTTGATCGAAAAGGCCTCGAGCCAGTAGAAAAAAACGGGTTTTTCAAAGTATTTTACGCTGTTCAGGCGGGGGGTAAGGTAGTTTCCCGAGGCCACCATCTCCCGGGGGATCTCGACATACCTGCCTTCATCCGGCACTGACAGGGGACGGTTTCCGAGCATAAACGTAAAAAGAAGGCAGATCAGGACAGTCAGGATAATGAGGTCGCGCATCTCAAGGCGGCCTGTTTGTTTGGAGACTGATGTCATGTATGCAGTTCTTTTCTCATGGAAACGGGCTTGAGCGTGTCCGGGGAAGAACATTCCGAGTTCCCTGTTCCGGCCCGGGATGCGGGATTTTCTGAAAGCTGATTTTACCTTGTGTGGTGGGGTTTGTCAAACATTTTATCTTTTCACTCAAGGGGTTATGGGCGCAGGGCCGGTTTTTTGTAACTATTCAGGTTGGCCGCAAAAGAACCCCCGATAAAACATTTCGAGGGCAGGCTCCAGGATCGCAGAGAGAATTAAAACTGAAGTATATGATTTCAGGCTTTTCTTTGAGTTCTTTGCGTTCTTTTGCGGCTAACAGATTTTGACCTGAGCAGATACGGTTTTTTTACCTGTCAGCCCTCATGCTTCTTTTGCGCCTCACACGCCATATGACGGATGACCTTTCCCTTGACCATGTACACGACCATCTCGGCAATGTTGGTGGCGTGGTCACCGACGCGCTCCAGGTACTTGGTAATATAGGACAGACGCACGGCCCGGGATATGTTTTTCGGGTCCTTGAGCATATACACGAGCAACTCGTTGAATATCTGCACGTTCAAATTATCAACGAAATCGTCGGCAGCGCAAACGGTCATGGCAAGGTCCGCATCCCCGGCCACAAAGGCATCGAGGCTGTCCTTGAGCATTTTCTGTGATGCCTCGGCCATGCGCGGGATGTCGATGTAGGGTTTGAGCGGCGGCTCTTCGAGCAGTTCCACGGCGCGTTCGCATATGTCCACGGCAAGGTCGCCCATGCGCTCAAGGTCGGTTATGATCTTGATGGCTGTGGTCACGAACCGGAGGTTGCTGCCTGTGGGCTGCCAGAGGGCGATGAATTTGATGCACTCCTCCTCGATCTCAACATCGAAGTTGTTGACAATGGCGTCTCCTTCCATCACCTTGATCGCAAGGGCCGGATCCCGCTCAACGAGGGCCTTGACGGATTTTCGGATTGAGTCCTCGACTAACCCTCCCATTGCGAGTATCCGTTCCTTGAGTTTTTCGAGTTCCTGTTCTTTCTGACTGGACATTGTTTTCTCCTTATCTCAATTTCGGATTTCAGATTGCGGATAGAAAGGCGAAAGATTAAGCCAGCTCTTATTCCGCATTCCGAAATCCGCATTCCGCAATGTTATTACCCAAACCTTCCCGTAATGTAATCATCGGTCTGTTTCTTGTCGGGATTCGTGAAGATCTTTTCCGTGGCGCCGAATTCTATGAGCTCGCCCAGGTAGAGGAACCCCGTCATGTCCGACACCCGGGCCGCCTGCTGCATGTTGTGGGTGACGATGATAATGGTAATGTTCTTCTTCAGGCTTGCGACAAGCTCTTCGATCTTTGCCGTCGAGATGGGGTCAAGGGCCGAGGTCGGCTCGTCGAAGAGGAGCACCTCGGGTTCAACGGCCAGCGCGCGCGCGATCACCAGCCGCTGCTGTTGGCCGCCTGAAAGATCATAGGCGCTGGCGTTCAATTTATCCCGTACCTCGCCCCAGAGGGCGGCGTTCTTGAGTGCCTCCTCGATGCGGCCGGTGAGCTCGGACTTGTTCTTGATCCCCTTCAGCCGCAGCCCGTAGGCGATATTTTCGGCGATGGACATGGGAAACGGGGTGGGTTTTTGGAACACCATGCCGATCCTGCTTCTGAGATTGATCAGATCGATGTTGTCCGCCAGGATGTTCTTCCCCTGAAAAACGATCTCCCCTTCATACCGGTGTTTCGGGTAGAGGTCGTGCATGCGGTTGAAACATCGGAGCAGCGTTGTTTTGCCGCATCCCGACGGGCCGATCAAAGCGGTGACCTGATTCTTATGGATTGGCAGCGATATTCCATTCAGGGCCTGCACGATCCCGTTGTAAAAAAAATCCAGGTCCTTGACCTCGAACTCGATCTGTGCCGTCAACGTTTATACCTCCAGCTGATGATTAATCTGCCTGCGATCGTGAGAGCGAGAATGAACAGCGTAATCACGAACGCCGCGCCCCATGCCTGAGAATGCCAGCTTTTATAGGGTCCCATGGCATACTGGAAAATCGTCACCGTCAGCGACGCCATGGGGCCGTTCATATTTGTTGAATGGAAGTTGTTGTTAAAGGAGGTGAACAGCAGGGGGGCTGTTTCTCCGGCAATGCGGGCGATCGACAGAAGTATCCCCGTGAAAATGCCTGTGGCTGCCGCTCGATAGACGACCTGAATGATCACCTTGTAATAGGGTGCCCCGAGGGCAAAGGCCGCTTCCCGGATGGTCCAGGGGACAAGGGACAGCATGTCCTCGGTCGTACGGAGAACCACGGGGATCATAATGATCGAGAGCGCGAAAGCGCCGGCCCATCCGCTGAAGTGATGGAGCGGCCGGACCATGATCGCATACACAAAAGCGCCGACGACGATGGAAGGAACACTCACCATGATATCCGAAAGAATGCTGATGATCCGTGCGATCTTTTTGCCCCGCGCGTACTCGGCAAGAAATGTCCCTCCCAGGACCCCGACCGGCACTCCGATCAGGACCGAGAACGCTGTTATCATCAATTGTCCGACAAACGCATTCCTGAGCCCGCCCCCTTCTTCGCCCGCGGGTGCGGGGTCATTGAAGAAAAGACCGATCGTAAGGGAGCCGATGCCGTGGATAAGGACATCGGTCAGGATATACACGAGCCAGAAGAGACCGATGGCAGCCGCGAGTCCGCTCAACGAAAGGGCGATTACCCCTTCTATTTTACGTTTTTGTTCTGTGGTCATAATGATTGAATTATGGAAAAACTCATCCGCAGATTTCGCCGATGGACGTCACGCCAAGGCGTGATGCAATCTGTGTAATCTGCGGAAAATATATCCCTTTCATCGTGAATACTTCCTCTCAGCCTTCAGCAGGAAGAACTTCGCGATTGCCAGGATGATAAAGCTCATCACGAACAGCACGAGCGCAAGGTAGTAGAGCGACGAGAGGTAGAGGTCGCTGTCGGCTTCCGTGAATTCATTCGCGAGGCTCACCGTGATGGTCGATGCCGCGTCAAAGAGCGATGTGGCGATCCTGTGATTGTTCCCGAGCACAAAGGCAACGGCCATGGTTTCGCCCAAAGCCCGGCCGAGGGACAGGGCCACTCCTCCGAACACGCCGAGCTTGGAGTAGGGGAGAACCACGTTCTTGACCACTTCCCATTTTGTTGCCCCGATGGCATAGGCGGACTCCTTGACCACCGAAGGTGTGAGATTGAACGCATCGCGGGATATGCTGGCGGTGAAGGGAATAATCATGATGGCCAGGATAATGCTCGCTGTCAGGAGGTCGATGCCCATGGGTGTACCTTTAAACAGCATGCCGACAACGGGCAGTTTTCCTACCGTGCTTTGGAGCGCCGGTTCAACGTACTTCGACATTATAGGCGCGAGCGTGAACAAGCCCCACATACCGTAGATGATGCTCGGGATCGCGGCCAGTAGTTCTATGGCGATCCCGATGGGACCTTTTAGAAAATTCGGCGCGATCTCGGTCACGAACACAGCAATGCCGATTGCCGTAGGAATGGCGAAGAGTAGCGCGAGGGCGGTTGTGACGAAGGTCCCGTAAATGGTGGTCGCGGCCCCGAAGATCCCCTTTACGGGGTTCCATGCGGTCGAAGTCAGAAATTCGATCACACCGAACTTCCCGATCGCGAGCGAAGACTCTTTAAAGAGCACGACCAGAATTCCAATGATGAAAATGATGACGGTTGCGGACGCAACAGCGGTGAGGGAGTAAAAAAACAGATCGAAAACATTTTTCCTGGGGGAAATGGCCAAGGAACGGACCTTTCTGTTATGCAGGAGATGATGAAACTTAGACGAGTCTTGTATGGAATAAGTATATCACAGCGCTTCTCAACAGCATATCAAAAAATGCCGTCATCCCCGAATAATGTGATCGGGGATCTGGTGTTTAATCTGAGCGCCTGAGAAACCAGATCCCCGATAAAGGACCTCGGGAATGACAGCATGTAAGTTATGCAGCGTTAACAGTGACAGATTCTACATTACTGGATGCCGTTCGACTTCCAATAACCTTCAACCTTGGCTTTCAGCGATTTTGGGAGGGGGACATAGACCAGTTCCTTTGCCTTGCTGTCGCCGTTCTTGAACGCCCAGTCGTAGAATTTTACCACCTTCATGTTTGAATCTTTTTTCTCCTTGGCGAGAAGGATGAACGTGGCGCCTGCGATGGGCCATGCCTTCTTGCCCGGCGCATTGTTCAACCAGAGGTAGAAATGCTTCGTTGGATCGAAACCGGCCGTTGCGGCCGCATTCTCGAAGCTCTCAAAGCTCGGTTCCACGAAGGTGCCTGCAAGGTTCTTAAGGATCGCATGGCTGAGGTTGTTCTGCTTGGCATAGGCGAATTCCACGTACCCGATCGAGTTCTTCTGCTGCTGTACGTAGTTGGCCACACCTTCGTTCCCCTTGCCGCCGATGCCTGCGGGCCAGCTTACCGAGGTTCCGGCGCCGACCTTTTCCTTCCAGGCAGGGCACACATCGCTTAAATAATCCGTGAAGATCGCCGTCGTACCGGACCCGTCGGAGCGGTGGACCACGGTGATCTCACTGGCCGGGAGGTTGAGCTTAGGATTCATCTCTTTGATCTTCGGATCGTTCCAGTTTTTGATCTCGCCCAGGTAGATCTTGCAAACTGCGTCTGAATCGAGTCTCAATTCTCCGGCCTTTATCCCGGGGATATTGATAACCGGAACAACGCCGCCGATGACTGCCGGGAACTGGAGCAGATTGTCCTTGGCCAGCTCTTCCGGCTTGAGCGGTTTGTCCGATGCGCCGAAGTCCACTGTCCGTTCGGTGATCTGCTTGATCCCGCCGCCTGAGCCGATGGACTGGTAGTTGAGTTTTATCCCGGTGATCTTGTTATACTCATGCGCCCACGCGGAATACACAGGGTAAGGGAATGTGGCCCCCGCGCCGTTCAGCATCTCGTCCGCATACACACCGGATGCTAGTGCAAGAACAGCGGTGAGTGCTAATACTAATACTTTTTTCATTTTAATTCCTCCTTGTTTTAAATGTTTTCTCTAGTATGCAAAATTATATCATGGAATTATTACAAGTATGTTACAATTCTGTTACATTGTGATGAAACATTATCATCTGTCGGTTAAATAATTCCGAACGGTACCGGATACTTTTTAGGAAGTGGCTTTTGTAACTGCCACAAGACGTGTCCGGTCCGGGTGTGTGGTCAGCGTTTGGTTTTCTGTATATCAATCTTCACGGATTCCTTCGGCATGCCGTGGTGAGGTGGATTTCCGGAGGGCTCCAGCGGGAGAGAAACAGCAACGATCGTCCCTTCGCCGAGCTTGCTTGAAACGGAGATGCCTCCCGCTTAAGCAGCGCCGGCCCTTATGTTTTGTGTGATCCGGTACCCCCAAGACCTGAATCCGGTCTCCGAACAGGGCGAAAGCCGTGAATCTTTCCCGATAACATACCGGTTACCGCGCCAGACTATTGTTGAACTGAGGAGCGGCACGAACCACACAATGCCGATGATAAGATCCTTGAGGGGAGATAAAAAGTAGGTAAACGGTGACGGCGTATGCACTCCCTGTTCCCCGGACCATGAGGAGATCCTTCTTCCCATCACGAAATCTCCCAGGATCTTGATCAATCCGACAATGGCAGCAAAGGAGAGAGCCTCTCGCGACGGCCCCGTGAACAATACCGGCAGGACGGCGACAAAGACCGGATTGGCAAGAATTTCAGAAAAATATTTGATCCCGCCGATCTGCCATCGGAGCTTTCCCCATCGAGTATGGCGGTTCAGGAAGCGTTTGATGTCCCAGTATTCATTGACATTACTGATCAGATAGTTCGACAGAACAACTTTTTTACCGGCACGCTGCATCTCCCGGCCGATGATAAAATCCTCCGCGAGGATATCTTTGAAAGCTGCGAGCCCTCCCAGCGCCTCCAGATCGTTCTTCTTCATGAGCATGGACTTTCCAATAACGCAGGGCATTCCGAGGAACCGGTCGAGGAAGCTGACGCTTCCCATAATGAAAGAATTGAGATGGAGGTTCTCAAAGAGTGCGCCGAGACTGCGTCCGCCGACTCCATGGATGGGGTTGCTGACGAGCCCGACCAAGGGGTCCTGGGTATGCCTCATGATCTCCTTCAGGTAATTCCTGTCCACCAGGACATTGCTGTCGCTTATGAGCACGTAAGGATGACGGGCTTTTCGATAGGCTGGGATGAGGTTGTTTACTTTCGGATTGAGTCCGACATTGCACCTCTCAACGACAAGGGAAATATCCCGGTCGGGGTATTTGTCCCGAACTTTTTTTGCTACTTTGTAGGCCGGATCGTTGAAGTCCTGGAGGCAAAAAAGAATTTCGTGTTCAGGATAATCCTGGCTGCAAAAGCTTTCGAGGTTGTCAAAAAGATTGTCGTCAAGTCCCTTAAGGGGTTTCAGGATCGATACCGGCGGGGTATAATCCATAGTTGCTCGGGCGTCTGATTTCGGCCTCTTTCTCAAGAGTGAATGAGTTGCTCCAACCTGAAGCAGGTAGAGAATGATCCCTGCCATTGAGATCGCCGCACATAGGGCAAATATGGTCATGTGGCTCCTCCTGTATGATGATGCATGTTTATCGAGTGGTTTTTCATCGTTCAATTCCTGAAGAGCGTTATCGCGACTCCTTTATTGTGCCGAATGCAGTTCTTGACGGATTCAACGTTCTTTTCGCAGTTCAGCAGGGTCTTCCACGAGTAGAGGTGGTGCGCCTTGTGAAAATCGCTGTTGGCGATATAGGGATATTTCTTCAGGCTGATCACATTGAAAACGTCGTCCCGGTTCGCGATCTCCCAGGCATCGATGTATTTTGCGTACCGGTCGCGGTTGTTCCAGAGATAGAGCGTATCTTTGTTCCCCCTGTCCGGCGTATGGTGAGGGTGACAGGCAACGGTCAGGGTATCCTGGCGCTTTGCTTCGAGAAAGATCTCGTCGTAACTCATGCAGGCCGGAACGAATTGCTTGATATCCAGAAGAAGAAGGTGGGCTGACTCATCCTTGGATATATAATTTTTGCTGATCTCCACACCGGGGACCACGAGCATGCCGTATTTTTCCCCGGCCCGTTCCGCCTCTGCCCGGATTGCGGATAGATATTCATCGAAATTATCGTCCCGAATGGACAGATTGAACTGACGTGCAAACTTGCCCATCACGTTATCGCCGTTCACGACGTGGTCGGTAATGGCGATGACGTCAAAACCGGCTTGACCGAAAAGATCGATCGTCTTTCTCATCTCCAGCGAACCGTCCGAAAAGGTAGTGTGAATATGAAAATCGCAAAGAAGCATTGTAAATATCCTATGCTTTCGTTGTTACAGGAGCATGAAGATAACATTAAAATTGTGTTAAGAATATAATTTGTTTTTCACGAACAAGGACACGGACTGGTGGTTGGGGCGGGTTGAAAGGATGAAACGGGGGGGGCATGGCCGCCCCCCTCGTTATAGTTATAATTATCTTTACGCTGGTCGGGGAATGCCTGTTCTGTCACTGGCACGCTATCAAGTTCCCGATTATGTGTTACAACGCCGGTGCCTTGTTTCCGAGTGTTTTTGTCAGTCACCTGCAGTTAGTCACGGTCTTTGGAATGACCGTCTCGTTGCCGATGCTCCTCTCCCCGATATTCCCCGCCCTCCTGTTGAAACCGGGCGACGGCGAAATCGGCATTATAGTTGATGATCGCCCAGACAGTATGTGTTCTCAGGTCAATGCCGTAGGTACCAAATTCATAGCCGGGTTTCCAAGGGCCGAGGACGAATTTCTTGGCGCCGCCGAAGTTTCTATCCACAGCATTGATCCAATTGCCGTCCTGATCCCTGCTGGCAAGGCCGAACAACCCGCGTCCGAGATGAATCGGTGGCTGTCCGTGATGATCGTAGCTCATGGAGAGCGTATATACGTCGGTCTGCTCACAGCCGAGGTCCGCCATGCCCCACAGGGTAAGGATGTCGCTTGCAAGGTCGTCATTCCGCTTTGGGGTCCCCAAGTCCCGAGGGGTCCAGCCGGTGTCCACGGCCTTGGTCAGGGGACGGCTTGCGTAATCCGTTGCCGTGCTGCCGTTGATACCGTCCAGGATCCAGGCAGTTGTCCCGTGATAGCTGTCCTCAACTGTTGTATAAGCTCCTCCCTGAGGCACTAGGAATTCCCTGCCGTTCAGGCTGTAACCGAAGGTCTCGCGCTTGGTGAAGGTGAGGGTCGGCGTGGTGACGAGATCGCAGTCGCCATCGCAGCCGTTCGGCGAAGCGTAGTGCTCAACGGTCACCCGGGGCCCGTCCACCGTGAAGATGTAGTAGCCGACGGTGAAGAGCTCCTGCGCAATGGGGGTTTCCCGGGAGAATCCGAAGCCAGGAACGTTGTACTTTGCGTCGTTGCTCGGATTTTGCGGAATGTAGAACTTGTAGCTGTTGGAAGAGGCGATGATGTCCTGCACGAAGGCGCTGCCGTCAGGACTGGCGACAATCGAACGATTATGCACGTGATCGTGACCCCCCAGGTGGTAGCGCACGCCGTGGGCCGCCAGGCTGCCGATGAACGCATTCTGGGCGTCCGGGTTGGCCGCGGGGTTAGAGCCGAAGAGGCTGTCCGTGTGGTTTTGGCCGATCAGGTTCTTGTGACTGAAGACGAAGGCATGGGCTTTCCTGGGTCTGGTGGAGAGCCGGGCATCGATCCAGCCCAGCTGGTCGATGATGTTGTTGTTCGTGCTGTTCAGATAGCTGGTTCCATCGGTTCTGGTGAACTGGTCCAGGATCACAAAACGGGCATTGTGGTAATCGAAGGAGTAACTCAAGCCGCTCAGGTTGGGGAAGGGGCTGCTGAAATTTTCAGCGCCGAAGACATGCGGCCCGCTGCCGGTGGTCTGAGTATAGAGCGTCTGGAACTCCCCTGCAGCGGTCTGGGAACCCTCATGATTTCCCCTGAGGGGGTAAAAGCCGATGCCGGCGTCGTACAGGGGTTGTGCGGCAGCGGCCCGGGTGTCAATGGTGCGGTCCAAGGGGAGACCATTGGGACTGTTCGTTTCCTTATCCACCAGGTCGCCAACCTGGATCACGAATTTCACGTCATGGTTGATGAATTGCGTGTTAAGCTGGTTGATGATCCCGACCGCGACCGTTTCGGGGTTCTCACCGTCGACATTGGCCTTCCACTGGGTGTCGGACATGACACCGAATTTCCAGGGTCCGGCAAATGCAGAGGTCGCTGCGAAAAACATCACGAGTGCTAACGTGAGCGCTAACGCATACTCATTATTGATACGTAATAGTTTTTTCATCGTAGTATCTCCTTATCACGGTTTTGGATGTGCTGTTTCTGTGATTCATGTTGTGCCGGCTTCGCCTTGTTTATCAACGATAGGTAAATATCACCTCCTTATCGTGCATTTGATTCATCTCATCTTGCATGAGGGAACGCAACTCATCTGAGCATGAATGAGATGCTTATTGTCATGCATCGCATATTATGCAGTCGTACTCGTTTGACCGGTGATGCATGAATTGCCGCTAAAGTGTGGATCGTAGTGATCATTTTTTAAAAAAATGCCAGGCTTTCCTTATAGGAGCGATCCACTTCTTCCGGATCGAACCCAAGCTCCTGTAAGAGTATCCGAACTGCAAGAGCAAGTTGGATGGATTCTTTTTCATTGAGATGCAGCGCAGCATGATTTACATTTTGATCAGACATAGGAACCTCCTGGCCATGTTAAGGATATAAACACCCGCTTTCGCTATCTACCCGGTCAAATCCCTGACGTGTTCGTACCGGGCATCAGGGACTTTGCCTTGATTTTCCGTAAACCAGGAGATGTCCATTTTGTGTAACTTCATTGTGGTCATTTCTTTCGCAGAACCTTCGACAGGAACAACGGGCAACAATCGTAGTTGTCCGTCCAGCAATATTTCATCTTTTGATAACTATTGGTTGCTACTGTCATAATTGAGACAGCACAATAATTGCTGCTGCCTGTTTCGTAGGGGCACGTTGCCATATGAGCGTCTGCGCATAATGCACTGTGTTCAGATGCCAGGTTGATTAAATTCATACTTACCTCCTTCAATTACAGGGCCTTGAAACCGTTACACCTATCGCAAAACAGAACGGATTACTGTTGCCGTAATAAACGTTGTTTAACGACTCTGCTGACAAGAATAGGAAGAAAGGCTTTCACTTTGATGTCTTTTTTCAGCTCCTCCAGGACCTCCCTGTACGAATTGTTGACTTCTTCCGCGGAAATCCCGAGTTCGTGCGCAATTCCGTCAATAGCGCGGACGTGTGGTTCGTTTTCCTTGTCGTACAGGTGTTGTGGAGTATCTACTGCTGTCTGATTCTGCATGAGATTTCCTCCTTATTGGATTGAACCGATTTTCTTCATCAGGTTCGATGATTCTCACCTCTATTTTTTAAGTAAATAATACGGGACGATTATTACAGGAGTATGAAGAGAAAATGAATTTTTCATTACATTCTTGACCGGCTCTGGATCAGGTAGGCATAATAGGTCGCGGCGCTCGTCGGGGTGCGCTTGAGCGTTTTGAAGTCAACTCGGTAGAGGCCGAACCTGGCATCGAGACCCTGGAGCCATTCATAATTGTCGATGAGGGTCCAGTAGAAGTAACCGCGGACATCAAGCCCTTCTTTCAGGCATCGTTCAACAACATCCACGTGCTGTTTCATATACTTAACCTTCATTTCGGTATCATGGGTCGCAATGCCGTTCTCGGTGATGATGAGCGGCAGGTCGAGTCGTGACGCATAGCGAAGCACCTTTGCAAGGCCGCGTGGATGCACTTCCCACCCGATATTCGTAAGACCGTGTCCGTCGATGTCGGCATATCGCAGTTCCACGCCCATTTTCTTAAGTGGATTGAATCGGAGATGGATGCGCGTATAGTAGTTTACACCGAAAAAGTCGAGCTTGTCCTTGATCGGGACTTCGATTTTCACGACGCGGTAAAAGGGGAATTTGACGATGAAGATGCCGGTCAGGAACGCGTTAATGATCGAGTGATTGTAAAAGTAGTCTGCCGACTTCTTCAGGAGACGATCGAGGGGGTTCCATTTATTCCAGGGAGCGAATACGGACATGTTATGCGCGATGCTGACCCGGGCATCGGGGAGATATCGATGGATGATGTCGTAGGCCTTACCGTGGCAGGTGAATATGTTCTTCAGGGCGACGAGGGAACGGGGAACGTCTCGCAAACCCGGCGGTGTGCATCCGTCAAGGTACCCGCCGATCAGGATGACATAGGGTTCATTGAAAGTTATCCAATATCGCACGTTCCTGAGCGTTGAGACCATCTTTTCCGTGAATCTCAGGAATTTTTCAACGGAAGCGCTTCGGTGCCAGGGACAACGCTCCAGGAACCACCGGGGATGGGTAAAATGGTGGAGAGTGACCATGGGCTCGATGTTGTCGCTTCTCAGGATATCGATGATCTCCTGATAATGCGCAATGGCCTCCTCGTCCCAGGTATCCGGGAGCGGTTGGATCCTGCTCCATTCGACGGAGAAGCGATAGGAATTAACGCCCAATTCCTTCAGAAGTTTCAGGTCCTCCCTGAAAACGGCATAGTGATTCGTTATCTCGGGGATGTCGTTTAATACGGGGTCCCAGGTCGACCAGTCGGCATTCGGAGAGCCTTCGAGCTGAAAGGCAGACGTAGCAACGCCCCACTGAAAGTCTTCCGGAAAAGCCGGTTTCCTCATTGTATCATGCATCCCGATGGCACTGTCTCCCCCTGTTACCGCCAATAGAGAACCATGAGCACAAGTCCTGCTATGGAAGCGGCGAAAATCAGCATGTCCTCGATTCTTTCAGGAAACCGTTTCTGTGTATTGTTATGCATGGTTTAGCTCCCTTGTATCAGTGCATTTTTCCGGTGAATATACAACGGCAAGCGTCCTGATGCCGCCGATCACCAGGATCAGGGCCGCGAGCGCCATGATCATTCCAGCCTCCAGCATATGCTGATAAAGCCCGACCATGATCTCGCGCAGAACAAAGACCAGCGCCGCGTCGGTGATAAACGTGATCTTGAGCCGGTGCACGGTGAAGTATTCGATGAGGCTCCTGAGCAGTTCGATCACGATGAACATGGAAAGAATATTTGTTACGATCATGTCAAAGGCGGCCGCCAGCGTCTGGCTTCCGAACACTGCGCGAAGGTCGAGAATTACCCGAGCGATCCCCATCAAAAGGGCGATGATCACGATCGGGATCATGAATTTGATCATACTGTCGACTATCTTGGTGAAGTATTTCATGGGCATTGTCTCTTTATATCCTTGTCAGGACGCTGTCAGTTTTTCAAAGAACCATGTCGGCCGGATACTGCCACGAGAGAATGATGCCAGATGCGTTGATAAGACAGCGTTAAAAACTGTGATTCAAACCAAAGGCAATTACGGACGGGCTCTCACCGGCCTTGGGTGTATATGCCCCGCCCGCGCCGCTCTGGCCGAGGCCATAGGCGGCAGCCGCATCATTATTTGTCTTGGCATACAGAACGTAGGCGGTCGTGCGTTTGGAGAAGGAGTGGTCTACACCGACAGTCGTCAAGGTCGCCCCCGTCTTCGTATTCGGGTCTTTTCCGTCATCGGCTTTTCCGTAAGCGATCTTGATGGTTTCATCACCGAGCTTCTGGCTCGCCGCGATGTACAGCGCGTTCCGCGTGTTTTTGGAATCCGAAACCCCGTCCTTCAGTGCCTCATAAACCAGCCCGACCTTGGTGCCTCCAAGAGTAACACCCGCGCCTAATTTTGTTCCCTCGATATTGTAACCCAGTTTGTCCAAGCTTCCATACCCATTTTTATGAACCTCATTTGCCAGCGCGACATACACCGGCCCTCCGCTGTAGGACGCTGCAAAGGAATGTTCTGATTTGTTTCCAACAGTGCTGGTATCGGACTCCTGACCGGTCGTGCTGATCTGCGCCATGATCTGGACTCCACCGACTTTGGGAGAGGTGTACATGATCGTGTCTTTTGAACGCAGGTCGAAATCGGAGGTGCCGTTCACATTGCCCATAATGGCGTTATAATCGCCCATGGTGTCGCCAAACGCATCCAGAGAACCGGTCGACACCTTGTACGGTGTGTCGTGGATGCCAAAGAGAAGCATCCCGAAGGTCTTGCTTGAGAGCCCGGCGTAGGAGTTTCGGTACGTAATCTTATCGATGCTCGCCGATTTTGTATTCACGGTCGTCGCGCCGGTAGTAGTGTTCGTCGTGGCTGACGAAACGGATGCTACCGTCGAGGTCTGCGAGCCGTCGTAGTTGATCCCCAGCTCGATCTGCATGACAGCGCTCAGGTTGTCGCTCAGTTCTTCCTTTCCTTTAAATCCGAGGCGCGATGAGTTCGTTGAAACCTTCGTCAGGCTGTTGTCCGATCCCGCTGTCCTGGCGTCAGTGGTGATCATATCAACCGAGAGTTTTGCCGCACCATAGACTTCTATAGTGCCCTTCACAACCGGTGCTTCACCTTCTGCTGCAAAACCGATGGAGCCGAAACTACTTACCGCAATTACTGCCAGAGCCGCTAAAACCTTTTTCATCTTGTAACCTCCACGTTTTTGTTTTATTTATTATTCCGAATACTCGGAAGTGTTTCTCTGCATTCGCAGCTGTTGAGATTAATTACTGTTGTTCTTTTTGGCAACGCAGCCGATTTTTTAAGCTCCGGCTGACCAGCATGGGCAAAAAAGCCTTCGCGTTAGTGCTCTTTTGCAAATCGGACAGGATTTCCCGGTACGACTGGTCTACCACGTCGACAGGCAAATCCAGCTCATGCACGAGCTTATCAATCGCACGGATGTGCCGGCATAGTTCTTTTTCATCCATCAGCCGAGTGGTTCCATTGATGTTGTTTTCAGCCATATTTTTTCCTCGTCCTCCTCAGTGTGCAGGAAGAGGTCTTTATCATTATGGGTTCTTTAAAAAAAATGCAAAACTGTCCTCGTAAGACCGATTGACATCCTCGCGGGGAAACCCAAGCTCCTGTACAAGCTTCTCGACGGCGTAAGCAAGTTGCGCAGATTCTCTTTCATTCAGCCGCAAAGAAAGAATTTGTGAACATTGTTCTTGCATCTGTTCTTCCTCCCTTTTATGATATAGGTGTCGTCGATTTTCAAGGTGAGGCTAGTGGGCACCATACGTCGTTATCTGCCCCGCAATATCTTCGCCACGAACATCGGACAGCGAGAGTAATTGTCCGTCCAGCAGTAGGTTTTCTTTTGATGACTGCTCATGAAGACTGTCATGACCGCGGCGTGACAAAAATGCCCTGATTCCGACTCGAATGGACACGTTGCCTCATGAACACCTGCGGATGTCGGATCGTTTTCTATGGTTGATTGCGAATTCTGCATATGCGCCTCCTATAATCTAGTTGAGATCATACCCATCAAATGTTACAGCAATATTTCAGGAATATGAATTTTCTGTTACGGACCATGCGACGTATGCCGTTGACAGCTGTTGTCTGCTCTGATAGCATTATCATTATCGAACATTTACAGGATAGTGCTTCATAAACAATACGATGACGCGATTGCCTGCGTTTCGGATCTGAAAATTACCAAGAGGTGTATACTTAAGGGCAGCGGTGGGATTTTTTATCCAAGGAGGTGTGCGATGTCTTTCACAATAATGTTTAACAGTGCTCTGTTTTTCATGCTCATTTTTGCTCCACTGGTGCGGGCCGAAGACCGGATCGTGATCGCGGACTTCTCCTCCAGTATCGGCGCGCCGGGGGTCCCGGCGGGGTGGCAGCTCAAGGAAAAATCCGGCAAGGCGGACTTTGCCGTGGTCAAGGACGGTGATATAGCCGCGGGCAGGTTCCGGAGCGCCAACACGTCCTTCTCGCTCCAGAAAGAGGTGAAGGTGGACCTCAAACAATTTCCCTGGCTTACGTGGAAATGGAAAATAACCAAACTGCCCGCGGGCGGTGACTTCAGGAAGTCGAAGACCGATGACCAGGCGGCCCAACTCTTTGTGGCGTTTTCCAAGACCAAGGCGATCGTGTACATCTGGGACACAACAGCGCCCGCCGGGCTTATGGAGAACACGTCTCCGGTCCCCTTTATGACGGTCAAGGTCGTGGTGGTGCGTTCAGGCCCGGCTGAATTGGGGAAATGGATCACCGAGACCCGGAACGTATATGATGATTACAAAAAACTCTACGGTTCCGAGCCTCCGGCAGTGAACGGGATCAGGCTCCAGACAAATTCACAGCATACCGGGACATCGGGTGAAGGCTATTTTGCGGATGTGATGTTCAACAGGAAGTAGGGGTGGGCGGAGAGAGTCAAGCTTACCTGGTTCACGAATACATCGGGCGGTTCTGTAAAAAATTCGGGATTATACAAATTTCGTCATTCCCGTGCAAACGGGAATCCAGTCCTTGTTCGCAGTTTCTTGACCCTGGATACCCGCAGGAGCCTGCCCCAGCATGATTTAAGCCGGGGCGGGAATGACGACCTGTTATTTACACCACAAAGATCTTCACTTTCGTCCCTTTTCCAAGGGTACTTTCTATCTGCATATCCCATCCGTGCGCTTTCACCAGATGTTTCACGATGGCAAGACCGAGGCCGGTGCCGCCCATCTGCCTTGAACGACCGGCATCAACGCGGTAGAACCGTTCGCCGATACGTGAGAGGTGCTGTTTGGGGATTCCGATGCCCGTATCTTCAACAAAGATGACCGCCTTGCCGTTCTCCTTATCCATACCGAAGGTTACACCGCCCTGATCGGTAAACTTTATGCCGTTCTCGACAAGGTTCGTCACTATCTGCGTAAGGCGGTCGCGATCGGCAACGATCTCATTCATATCCGGGTTGATGAAGATCTTCAGTGAAAGATTCTTTGCCCCGGCCTTTTCCTTGAGGAGCTCCTGCACCGCTTTCGCAACCTCGACAAACCCAAGAGATGCTTTGTCGATCTTGACGACCCCCATCTCTATTTTGGAGATGGTCATGAGGTCGTCGACGAGGCTATTGATCCGTTCGCTGTTGGACTGAATTGATTTGAGGAATTTAACGGCATGTTCCTTGTCGTCCAGAGCGCCTTCCAGGAGCGTGTCCGCGAAACCTTTGATGGCGGTGATCGGTGTCTTGATCTCATGGGAGGCGTTGGCGACAAAATCTTTTCTGACCTGTTCCATTTTTTTGAGCTCGGTGATGTCATGGAAAATGGCGACAAAGCCTGTCAGCACATCCCTGTCATGAAAAAGAGGAGATATCCGGACGATGCAGTATCGTTCAGCGGGGTATTCGATCTTGAACTCGGAGACACCTGCCTTTCTGCTGGTCCGGACCTCATCAAGGAGCGAAAAGAATTCGCTGTTCCGGACAACCTGGATGAACGGTCTGCCCATGAGGGGGGTATCTCCAAAGAAATTCCCTGATGCGGCGCTTGACAGAAGGACAACCCCGTTGCTGTCCATGATGATCAGCGCATCGGGGATGCTCCTCAGTATCTCGTTGAGCCTTTTCCGCTCTTCTTCGTGTTCCCCGATGACCGTCTTCAATTCCATCGACATGGCGTTCAGGCTGTCGGCGATATCGCTGAACTCGCCGGCGTCTTTTAAATGTAATTTATTTCCAATGCCACGGGGGACGAGCGATCTGGCAAAGTCATTGATCTCACGGGTCAGCCTCCGCAGGTATTCAAATTGCCAGAGCGAGAACAGCCCCGTAGCCGCGAGGACGAATCCGACTATGAGGAGAATGTTCAGCCGGGCCGCATTCACTGCATGATCGACATCCTGAAGCGGGACGCTCAGCCGGATATACCCGCGCGGCGTTTTCCCGGAATCCACCCGGTGGGCAACATACAGGAAATCCTGCTTCAGCGTGTCGCTGCTGCGAATAAACATTCCTGCGCCATTCAGCGCCGCCTGCTGGATTTCAGGCCGGTGAGCGTGATTCTCCATGGTCGATGAACTGCTGTCAGAATCGCCGATGACCCGGCCGTCGAGCTCGATGACCGTGACGCGCGCGCCGGTCTTTTCTTTCAGCTGTTTGCACTGGACGTCGATGCTGCGTCTGGTGTCGAACGATATGCTGTCAGCGATCAGGGATGCCTGAACGGAAAGGTTCTGCTTCAGACCGGCAAGGTAATGTTCGCGAATGGCGCTGGCGATGGTGACTTCAACGAAGAGGAACGCCAGAAGAATAAGGACGGCATAGAGGATGAATATTCGTTTAAAGACCCCGCGGTTCATTCGGTCTCCACGTAATAGCCGACTCCCCGCCGTGTCTTGAGATAGCGGGGATTGGACGGGTCATCTTCGATCCGCGTGCGGAGCCTCCTGATGTGCACATCAATGGTACGGGACTCGACGAAGGCCTCTTCCTTCCATACCGCATCAAGGAGCTGGTCGCGGCTGAAGACCCGCCCTCTCCGCTGGACGAGATAGAGCAGGAGCTTGAATTCCGTCGCGCTCAGGTTGAGCGGAGCGCCGCCTTTGGAGACGGAGAAGGTCTCAAGGTCGATCGTCAGATCGCCGAGCTGGATCGTTTTGTCCTCCGTTGTCCGCTCTCTCGATCTGCGCAGGACCGCCTTCACGCGCGCGATGAGTTCCCGGGGACTGAACGGTTTTGTCATGTAATCGTCGGCGCCGGTCTCGAGGCCGCGGACCTTGTCCGACTCCTCGCCGCTGGCAGTCAGCATGATGATGGGCACGTGCGCGGTCTTCGGATTATTTCTCAGGATACGGCAAAGCTCCATGCCATGGATGCCGGGCAGCATGAGGTCAAGAATGATGAGGTCGAGATGACCCGCACGCACCTTCTTGAGCGCCTCTTCGCCGTCCAACGCCGTGGAGATGTGAAAACCCTCTTTTTTCAGGTTGTACGAGATGAGTTCCACAATGTCAGGCTCGTCATCGACGATAAGTATCTTTTTTGTGGTCATGGTGTACAGACTCGCTGATCATGGAGATTGATGATCCGGTAATTTCTATCGTTCGAACTTCATTATTACCTATTTAATCTATTTTGTCAAAAAAGATATTATTGTCATGGTTGGAATTGCAGTCAGGGTTATGCTACAATAATTGTCATGATTCTATTTTCCGGTCACCTCTCTGATTCTATGCATCGACCGGTTCTGTACTGCGCTCGGCAAAGGTAAATATACTCTATGTTGGAGAGGAAACAGGGAAAAGGCATCAATTTGGTGATATACTAGAGGACAATAATCATTTCATCCGCAAAGGAGGTACCGTATGAAGTATATCAAGTATTTAGTTGTATCGCTGGTTGTATTGCTTTCATTCAGCATTGCCGCATTCGCCGAGGAGGCCGGGCCTAAGGTGAAATCTGAAGTCAAATCAGCAATGACGCCGACTGCGGAGGTAGCGCAGCATGAACATGCGATGGGGAAGGAAAAGCGCGTGGTCGCTACCGTGGACGCGGATGGTGTGCAGCGAGTAGAGGTCATCGGCGGTGAATACTATTTTGATCCGAACTACATTGTGGTGAAGGTGAACAAACCGGTCGAGCTGACGGTCAGGAAAGCGCCGGGATATATCCCGCACGATATGGTAGTGAAAGCGCCGGAAGCAGGAATCGACTTTAAAGTGGATCTCGATGCTAAAAAAACGGATATCGTCAAATTTACTCCGACAAAAATCGGGAAGTACGAAATGTTCTGCGACAAAAAAATGTTGTTCTTCAAGAGCCATAAAGACAAGGGCATGGATGGTATGATAGAAGTGGTGGAGTAGGGGGATTAACGAGGGACGATAGACGATAGACGAGGGACGAATGATGATGGACTAAGGAGTATCCGGTCTGATGCCTGAATGTCTGACGTCTGCCATATCTTTTCTGATTAAACTATGCAATATCCTTTGATCGATAGACAATTGCTTTCTGATCTTCGGCTGGTGCACGGCGTCTTTAACGCGATCGTGATGCTGTTCTTCCTGTATCAGGGAAGGCTCGGCTTCAGGATCCGGCGGGATAGAGGGACAGGCGCCCCGCTGCCTGTTCCCGTGATCAAGCGTCACCGGAGGATGGGTCCTGTTCTGGCGATCCTGGGTGGGCTCGGATTTTTGGCCGGGCTCACCCTTGTTCTGCTCGATACGGGAAATGTTCTTGAATATCCGCTTCATTTCATTGCCGGGCTCACTATCGTTGTCCTGCTGATAGCGACCTACAAAATATCACGGGACATCAAAGGTCCTGACTCTCCTTTTCGCACGCCCCATTTCGTTCTCGGTGTTGCCATCCTCTGCCTTTATCTCGTGAATGTCATGATAGGGATCGGGGCGTTGCTCTAAGACAGCGGTCTTTTACGACGTCTTTCCCTTTTCATCCTCGTTGTCTTTCACTGCACGCGGAGTTTTCTCCATTTTCAGGCTTTCCTTATACACGTCTTTTTTGGGCAACCCGAGCTCCTCTGCGGCGACCGAAACAGCATCTTTTTTGCTCAGACCCCGGTGGAGGATGAGATTCTTGAGATATTCGGCGGTGTCGATATCCTGCATCTTAGGGTCCGTCGTAGCGCCGTGAACGATGACGGTGAACTCGCCTTTGATGGTCCCCTCGTGCAGGCGTTTGAGGCATTCCGAAAGCGTGCCCCGGATCGATTCTTCATATACCTTGGTAAGCTCGCGGGTGATCACAACGCGACGGTTGCCGAAGACCTCGAGCATGTCCTCGATCGCCCTGATGATCTTGTGCGGCGCTTCGTAAAAAACAAGCGTGCGTTCTTCCCTGGCAAGTTCCTGCAAACGCTTGAGCCGGGCCAGATGTTTTGCCGGGAGAAAACCTTCAAAGACAAATCGATCGGTCGGCATGCCCGAAATTGAGAGCGCGGCGATAGCCGCGGTTGCCCCGGGGATGGGGACGACGGGGATCTTCCGGTCTATGGCGAGGTTGATCAGAAAATACCCAGGGTCCGAGATGCCGGGAGTCCCCGCGTCGGATACGAGGGCCACATTCTTTCCCTCGAGCATTCGCGCGACGAGGATGGGGGCCTTTTCTTCCTTGTTGTGGTCGTGGTAGCTGGTGAGCTGGGTCGCTATCTGGTACCGGTCAAGCAGATGCCTGGAGTGGCGGGTGTCCTCGGCAGCGACGAGGTCGGCTTCCTTCAGCACGCGGACCGCCCTGAGGGTGATGTCCTCAAGGTTCCCGATGGGGGTGGCGACTATGTATAAGGTGCCTGTTGGCATGGGTTCAGGGTTCAAGGTTCACGGTTCACGGTTATAGACTAACGGTTTGATGCTGCATATTCAACACCGGATCTTTCTTATATTTCATCTTTTTGGGAATCGTTCAGCAATAGGTCCTTCTAATCGTTCATTGTTCGATCTTAATAGCTTTCCAACCCTGAACCGTGAACCTTGAACTTTGAACCTGAGCAGTTACCTTTCATCAATAACTGCGATATCTGTTCGTTATCGGGAACCTTCGGTCCTTGCCCAGTCCCCGCGGGGTGATCTTGACCCCGGGAGGGGCCTGGCGGCGTTTGTATTCGCTGGCATCCACAAGACGGATCACGCGCTGCACGGTCTTGCGGTCAAAGCCCATCTCGATTATCTCTTTCAGCTCCTTGTCATCCTCCACATAGGCCTTCAGGATGGGGTCGAGGATGTCATACACGGGCAGGGAGTCACTGTCCTTCTGGTTCGGCCTGAGTTCCGCCGTCGGCGCCTTGGTCATCACCCGCTTCGGGATCACGGTCTTCCCCGCAAGCTTGTTCACGCATCGCGATACCTCATAGACCAGGGTCTTGGGCACGTCCTTGATGACGGCAAAACCTCCCGCCATGTCGCCGTAGAGCGTTGCATACCCCACGGACATCTCGCTCTTGTTGCCCGTGGTAAGAACGAGCCAGCCGAACTTGTTCGAGAGGGCCATGAGGAGATTGCCCCGTATTCTGGCCTGAAGGTTCTCTTCGGTCACGTTGGTCTTTGTTTTCGCGAACACGCCGCGAAGCGTTGTGAGGTATGATTCAAAGGTCTGCTTGATGGGGATCTCCAGGATCCTGATGCCGAGGTTGCGCGCAAGATCATGGGCGTCTTCGCGGCTCTCGTTAGAGCTAAACTGCGACGGCATGAATACGCCGAACACGTTCTCTTTTCCCATGGCTTCCACGGCGACAGAGGCCACGAGCGATGAATCGATGCCGCCGGAGAGGCCGATGACCGCGGACTTGAAACTGTTCTTTCGCATATAATCCCGCGTGCCGAGCACGAGGGCATGGTACACTTCTTCGCACTCGGAGAGGGGTTTGGTCGGCCGTCCAACGGGAAGTTTTTTCTTTTTTCCCGACGATCGACCGGATACCAGGATACAATCCATGAAGTCCTGGAACCGGAGCCGTTCACCGGGGCAGGGTCCCGGTGACCCCGAAATGCCGACATCCACGGTCAGCAGTTCCTCCCCGAACTGTTTACCTCGGGCGATGACCTTGCCCTTCCTGTCGATAACAACGCTTTGGCCGTCAAACACAAGCTCGTCCTGTCCGCCGACGGTGTTGGCATAGAAGATGACGACATCATTTTCTTTCGCCCGCCCGGAAAGCATTTTCAGGCGTTCTTCGCCCTTTCCCTTGTGATAGGGAGATGCGTTGATGTTCACGATGACTTCCGCGCCTGCCAGCGCCTGGACACGGGCGGGCCCTTCATCGTACCAGATGTCTTCGCAGATATTGAGGCCCACGCGGACGCCGTTGATGAGGAACACGGGATACCGTCCTCCGGGGCTGAAGTAGCGGTATTCGTCGAACACGCCGTAGTTCGGCAGGAATATCTTATGATAGGTGTAGATATGCGTCCCGTCGGAGAGCAGTGCGGCGGCGTTGAAGAGGCGGTTGTGGTTGCTGTCAACGAACCCGACGATCGCCGTGATCCCTTTTGTCGCACGCCGGATCGTGTTGAGCGTTTTGATGGAGTCCTTCACAAATTGGGGCTTCAGGAGCAGGTCCTCCGGCGGATAGCCGGTAACGGCAAGCTCGGGCAAAGCGACAATGTCGGCATTGAGCTTTTTAGCGCTCTTGATCGCGTCGATGATCTTGTCGCGGTTGCCCGCGAGGTCGCCGACAATGGGGTTTATCTGGGCCATGGAAATGCGGATCGTTCTCATTTTTTTGTCTCTCGCAGAGGCGCAGAGCGCGCAGAGTTAAAAACGGATAAGATTCAAATGGTCAGGGGTTAAATACCATTCGCAATTCTTGTGATTCCATTTTTGATCAGTTCTTCGTTAAAGTTAATTAACAGGCCTACTTTCTTTTGTGATAATTTCAAATAGGTCAGAAGCTGTTTCTTGTGAACAGGGAGAATAGATTCGATAGATTTCAGTTCTATAATAACCTTGCCTTCTACTATGATATCAGCACGGAAACCAAGGTCCATAGTGAGTTCGTCATAACTGACTGGAATCCCAACTTGCCTCTCACAAAGGAGTCCTTTTTTCTTTAATTCGTACGCCAGCACTTCCTCATAAACCGATTCCAGGAGTCCAGGTCCTAATGTTCTATGAATTTTGATGCAGCAGTCTATAATATTACCTGTTATATCATTTTCTATCATTACTTTTCTCTGCGTGCTCTGCGCCTCTGCGAGAAAACAGGTTTTTCGCCTCTTCCATGACTTGTTTTAAAGGTATCTGTCGCTCCTCCGCGAGCTTTCTGCAGTCCTCATACTCCGGGGTTGCTGTAAGCACTTCATTATCCCGCCGGCTTATCTTAATCCTGACTTTACCATACATTGTATCAACGATCTGTATCTCCCGCGTGAGCTTCTTACGCCCCACCTCCTGGATGCGGACGCCGATGCTGGTAGTTTCCCGGAAGATCGTATCGAGCACGACATCACTCTTTGTTTTGTCGGTAAGCACCGAGAGCAGGATCGCGGGTCTGCCCTTTTTCATAATGATTGGCGTGAGGTATACGTCATGCGCTCCCTGCTGCATGAGCTTCTCGATGAGGTAATCATAGACCTGCGGATTCATGTCGTCAATATTCGTTTCGATGACGATGGACGTGTCCTCGTCGTACCCGGCAACTGGTTCCCCGATCATGAGCCGCAAGACATTCGGCTGTCCCGGGAAATCCTTGTCACCAGCGCCGTAGGCGACCCGCTCGATCTTCATCGGCGGCATCGGACCGAAGGAAGATCCGAGCGTGCTGATGATGACCGCGCCGGTCGGTGTGGTAAGCTCGAATTGGGTAGACGATTGATAAAAGGGAATGTTGGTAAGAAGCTCTGCCGTCGCCGGGGCAGGGATGGGAAGCATGCCGTGGGCGGTTTTGACCATGCCTGATCCGACATTGACCGCTGATGCCATGATCCGCGTGACACCCAGCAGTTCCAGGCCGATTACGGCCCCGACATTGTCCACGATGGAGTCCACGGCGCCGACCTCATGGAAGTGGATCATGTCGGGCGTTGTGCCGTGCACCTTTGCTTCTGCTTCTGCCAGTCGCGTGAATACGCGGCTGCTTTTTTCCTTCACTGTTGAAGAAAGTGTGGATTTCTCGATGATGCTCAAAATGTCGGACAGGTGGCGCGATTTCTGGTCCTTCTGGTCGATGATGACATGGACTTTGGTAGCGGCGATTCCTGAACGCTTGACCTTCTCGGCCTTGAGTTCGTAGCCGGGAAGGTTGAGCTTGGCCAGCTCAGCGCGAAGAACGTCGATCGAGACGCCCGCATCCACAAGCGCGCCGAGGGTCATGTCGCCGGATATACCGGAAAAGCAGTCGAAGTAGGCGAGGGTCATGGTTTTATTTGGATAACATCAATAGCATATTTCGATCCGAAAGCTTGCATTCATTAGGTGCTTGAACTTTAATGCTAACCTCTGCAAAGTACAAATCGAGACTATTGAGAATTACCGGCTGAAATACGCATAGGTTGTATGCTCAAAACTGGATCGATGGAAACCAACTATGCGGGTAGGTAAAGACGGGACTAAGCATCCCGTTTAGGCATATTTTTATAAAACAATTCGATCGCTTGTATTAGTTCCGGTACTTTATGCTGCACTACATCCCATAGGATGGCGTCATCAATTCCGAAATATGCATGGGCAATGACATCGCGTAAACCTGCGGTCTTTTTCCATTCTATACCGGGCATCTTCACCCGGATCGTTTCCGGGATATTCTTTGCGGCCTCCCCGATTATTTCCAGATTGCGCACGACAGCGTCATAGGTTTTGTCATCCTGCTTGAACTGTTCGAACGACACCTCTTTGGTATAACGGAGGATCTTACGGCAGCTCTCCAGGATGTCGTCAAGATAAAATGTCCAATCACGCGACATGAATCAACTCTTTCTCGATCATTGGACGCATGCGCGGTTTCAAGGCAGCACGGGTGACAAGATCCACTTTTACTTTCAATAGATCTTCAAGAAAGAACTTCAGGTCCATGAAACGGTCGAAGTCCGGCTGCTGTTCGAACTCTACGAGGACATCCACATCGCTTTCAGGACTGATCTCATCTCGTGCCGCAGACCCGAACAGCATCAGGTCTTTGACCCCGAAGGTCGCATGGATCATTTGCAAACGGGATCTGAGTAAACCTACTATTTCGCTTCGGCGCATAATGCCTCCTATGATTCGTTGCAATTAATCATAGCATTGAAAACCAAAACAATCAACGATTATAGGTTTGACAGTGGTAGGTTGGGTAGAACGAAGTGAAACCCAACGCCTGTCTCAGCCCTGCTAATACTCACAATCTGATCGGCTGGATTATCGTAAAAGATGTCGGGTTTCGTTCTGCTCTACCCGACCTACGAACTGCTGCAGAAAATATTGGCGATTCAATCGGCAGCGGGCAGTGTCGTATCCTCACCTTGTCCACCACCGTAATAGCATGCTCTAATTTATTCTCGGGGTAGTTTTCGAGAACTCGCTTTAGCAGCTGAAGCATCTGTTCGTCGCTGTAATTCCCTCCCCGGAACAGTATTACTCCGGGGTCCGCTGCGCGGCTTATAGCAAGTAATTGGGGGAAATCAAGATCGGCGGTGATGATGATCCTATTTTGCTGCCTTGCGGCTTCGATAATATGGTGGTCTTTGGCCTTGTGCAAACCGACGGAGGAAACATGGTCAGCGTCGTGACTATTCTCACGGTGCCAGACCGCGAGCAGCGGCGAAAGAGGCATGTCAACGAGGAACTTCATGCAAACTCCATGATCTCCTCATCAGCGAATGCCGCTGCATAGGCCAGCGCCTCATCAATGTCCTGAGACTCGAGATAGGGATATGACTTAAGGATGGATTCCTTTGTCTCGCCCGCTGACAACATGCCGAGAATGCGGGATACCGGGAACCGAAGCCCCCGTATGCAGGGTTTCCCGAAAAAAACCTCGGAGTTTACGGTTATTCGTGTGAATTTCATTTGGCACCTCCACGGGAAGGAATAACTAAGATAACTTTAACAAAGAACCGCTTAGAATGCAATCGGTCTTTACCGCCGGGGTGTCCGCAACGCCCGCGCGCTCAAATCGGGCAGCGAACGCCGGATCCTTCAGTTGCTCATGCAGATATCGGTCAAAATTGGTTTTCTTCATCGCGTTACTTTATTCCGCCTTATCGCGGTCTCAACCTTTCCGGCTAAGCCGTTGCCGAAAGGTTTTATTTGTGTGAGAATCAGCATGTCATCAACTTTTCTGATAGTCGTAGGTTGGGTAGAACGAAATGATACCCAACGGCTGTCTCAGCACTGCTAACACTCAAAGTCTGATAGGTTGGATCATCGTCAAAGTCGTTGGGTTTCGCTCTGCTCTACCTGTCCTACATGCTACCCATCCCCCTCCTAACCTCCCCCTTGAAAGGGGAGGAATAAAGAGCGCTACACTAGGATTTTTCACCCAACAGATTGATCCTGTGCGCCAGCACGCCCGCTCCGAAGCCGTTGTCGATGTTCATGACCGCGATGCCCGCTGCGCAGGAGTTGAGCATGGTCAGGAGGGGGGCCAGTCCCTGGAACCCCGCGCCGTAGCCGACGCTTGTGGGAACGGCGATCACGGGCTTGTCCACAAGCCCGCCCACGACCGACGGGAGCGCGCCGTCCATGCCGGCTACCACAACGATCACCCTGGCGGAGTCGAGTGTTTCCCGCTTGCTCAGGATGCGGTGAATCCCTGCTACTCCAACGTCGTACACGGTCTGCACGGTGCTGCCGAGCATCCCCGCGGTCACTGCGGCTTCCTCGGCCACGGGGATATCCGAAGTCCCGGCGGTCAGGACCAGCACAATACCTTTGGTCAGCGCCTTCTTCTTATCCTGTATCACGATGGCTCGTGAAGCTTTGTGATAGAGCGCGCGGCGATCGAGTTTTTTGACTGCCTTATATACTGTTTCCGATGCGCGGGTGGCAAGAATGTCGCTACCAACTTTCAACATGCGTCTGGTGATGCCAATGACCTGCTCCAGAGTTTTTCCCTCACAGTAAATGACCTCGGGCATGCCATGACGCAACTGGCGATGATGGTCGATGTGGGCGTATGACACGTCTTCGAACGGCATGTGCCTGAGCCGGTCGAGCGCGGTCTTGACATCGATCTTGCCGGATTGGACGCCCTGGAGAAGTTTAGAGATATCTGATTTGTTCATATATCCTTTGTACCTACATAGGTATTTAGGCTGAAGACTGAAGGCTGAAATGTATTTACTTGAACGCCTATCACTCCGCAATCCGAAATGGTTCGACATCTGCTCACCATCATGAGCGTCAGTCGAATGATCAGCATTCCGAAATCGATCATTCTCCCTTGAGCTCACGGTTCATCAAATCGTGCACTGCGCGCTTCGGGTCCTTGCCTTCGTACAGAAGCTGGTAGACCTCCTCTACGATCGGCATTGCGATGTCGTATTTCTGCGCAAGGTCCCGCGCGGCCCTGGCGGTCTTGACGCCTTCGGCAACGGTTTTTGTTTCACGCATGATCTCATCCAGTTTCTCGCCCTTGCCGAGCCGCGCTCCAAGGGTGCGATTCCTCGACAGGCCTCCCGTGCAGGTTAGGACCAGATCTCCCATGCCTGCAAGTCCGGAAAAGGTCTGGAGCTCTCCTCCCATGGCTACGCCGAGCCGCGCCATTTCCGCGAGCCCGCGGGTGAGCAGGGCGGCCATGGTGTTATATCCGAACCCCATGCCTTCAAGCACTCCCGCTGCAATGGCCACCACATTTTTGAGCGCGCCCGCGATCTCCACGCCAAGGACATCGGGATTTGTATAAACACGGAAGTAGGCGTTGCTGAAGACCTCCTGGGCCTTCTTGCCCACCGTCGGGTCGTACGAAGCGAGGGCAACAGCGGTGGGCATCTTTTGGGCTACCTCTTTGGCAAAGCTGGGGCCGGAAAGGAAACAGAGCCGGTCGTGAAATTCTTTGGGCAGGATGTCCTTGAACACCTCTGAGAGCGGCATGAGGGTGTCGATCTCGATGCCCTTGGAGGCGCTGATGATGATGACGTTCTTTGTCAGAAAAGGTGCGAACTGTTTTGCCACAATACGGACCGTGTGGGAGGGGACGACGGAAAGAATGATCTGCTTGTCCTTGACAGCGGTTTCAAGAGAAGAGGTCACTTTGACAGAGCCGGGCAGGGTAAACCCCGGAAGATAGACGCGGTTCTCGCGCGTGCGAGCTGTCTCCTCGGCCAGGTCTTTTTCATACATCCAGAGGGTCACGTCGTGCCCTTTGTCGGCAAGCAGCATGGAAAGGGCCGTGCCCCACGCCCCTGCTCCGATAACACCGATCTTTTCAGTCATAGTGCAGGAATTATAAAGGGAATGGGTGAAAGTGTCAAAAGAAATGTACGAAAGGCTGTTTCTCGCAGTAGCCTATAAAAGAAAAACGGCCACTTAGGACTTCCGCAGAGATCGCAGAGTAAAGAATTACTGAATAAAGCAATGCCTCAGCCTCTGTCTTAAAGCAAAGGAATTAGCCTTTCTCCGCGTACTCTGCGCCTCTGCGAGAGACAATTAATTGCTTCTGCCTTCGCTTCACGGGAACTCCTCATAATAATCCAGATCTTTATGGAACGTTTCTTCCAGTGAGGCAAGGGAAAAAAAGGCCACAACCACGCAGATGGCTCCGACGGCAAGGGCGCCGCCCTCCAGACCGAGGTATTGGCGGAACAATTGGAACAACAGGGTGATGGGGACCACCATCCCGCGCACGAAGTTCGGCACGGTCGTGGCGACCGTGGCGCGCAGGTTCGTGCCGAACTGCTCGGCAGCAACGGTCACGAAGATGGCCCAGTAACCACTGGCAAATCCGAGCACAAGGCACACGCCATAAAAGAATTCCGGGCTCCTGCTCCCTTGCAGGAAGTAGAGGCCGATGGCGGCAATGGTCAGGAGCATGAACAGGAAGACCACCTTTTTCCGGCTTTGCAAGGTCTGGCTCAGCAGGCCGCTTGAAAGATCGCCGAAGACCAGCCCCAGGTAGCAGAACATGACCGAATTCCCGGCAGAGATTGGTCCGGTCGTTCCGAATGCCCTGGCAAACTCCGGCGAGAAGGTGATCAGGATGGCGACGACGAACCAGATCGGGACTCCGATAAGGATCGAGTTGAGATAGCGGAGAAAACGCTTCCGTTCAGAGAAGAGGGCGAGCATGTTTCCCCTGCTGACTCCGGCCTTCTTGTTCATGGCCCGGAACATGCCTGACTCGGCCACGCTGATCCGGGTAATGAGCAGCACGAGACCGAGCGCTCCGCCGATGATGAAGGCATTCCGCCAGTCATACGTATTGGCGATGATGTTCGCGAGGATGGCGCCCGAGACGCCCACCGAGGCCACGAGCATGGTACCGTATCCACGGATGCTGGTGTGCAGGACCTCAGCCACGAGGGTGATGCCCGCACCGAGTTCGCCCGCCAGCCCGATGCCTGCGATGAAGCGCAGGGCGGCGTAGGCCGGAAGCGACGTGGCAAAGCCGTTAGCGATGTTCGCGATGGAATACAGGAAGATCGAGCCGAACATGATCTTGAGCCGGCCTTTCCGGTCGCCCAGGACCCCCCAGAGAATGCCGCCGATAAGCATGCCCGCCATCTGCATATTGAGAAGAAATACGCCGTTGTCGATGAGCTCCTGCCCGGAAAGGCCGAGGGACTTCAGGCTCGGCACACGGACAATGCTGAAGAGCACCAGATCATAGATGTCGACGAAGTAGCCAAGTGCGGCGACAATGACGGGCAGGCTGAAAATCTGGCGGAGGTCAGCAGTGGATTTCTGTTTCACACGTTCCTCCAAGCGGAAAGGGGGAATGGGGGGGAAATGGTTCTTTTGTAAATAAGTTGAAATTTGACACCCATTACAAAGAACTGGATTCCCGCTTTCGCGGGAATGACGAAAAAAAGAGCAGTTAGGAATGTCATCCCCGTGAAAACGGGGATCCAGATGACCTTTTCTACTTAAATACGAATGAGGGGTATATTTCACATTTCATCGGTTCGGCTCGATGATAATCTTAACGCAGCCATCGGGTTTTGCTCCGGTCATGAATGCCTCGCCGATCTTGTCGATGCCGAAACGGTGCGTTACCATATCGGTCACCGTTACCGTATTTTTACTGATGAGATCGAGGGCCTGCATATTATCGAGGGGAACGGCGCCGTAGCTGGTCTTGATCGTGATATCGTCCCGCCAGAAGGGATTGAAATCCACGTCCACGGTCTCGCCCGGTTTCGGCACGGCGAAGAACAGAAGGGTTCCGCCGCGTTCGATCGAATTAAGCGCGGTCGTGACCGCCGGCAGCGCGCCAACGCACAGACTGACTATGTCAGCCAACCGGCCGTCATTGACCTTTCTGATGAACGCGGGGATATCTTCATTGGCCGAGATCGTATGGTCGGCCCCGAATTGTCGGGCCTTCTCAAGACGGTACGGGCTGGCATCGGTCGCGATGATAGTGCCTGCGCCCATGGCGCGCGCAAGTTTGATGATGAGCAGCCCGGCGACCCCGCTGCCGAATACGAGCACGCTCTGGGATTGTTTCATCCCCACGGTCCGGAGTGCTCTTACCGCGGTTGCCAGTGGTTCGATAAAGGTAGCCTGTTCGAAACTCACGGACTCGGGAAGTACAAGGGTCCCTGTTTCAACGCTCTTACCGGTTACCAGCAAAAACTGGGAAAAACCGCCAGGCTCGAAATTATTGACGGTCTGAAACGTGGTGCAGGCGGTTTTGTGGCCGGTGCGGCATTGGTAACAGGCATTGCAGGGGACATGGTGGGTGACAAAGACGCGGTCTCCCGGTTTGACGTTGGTGACGAGTTTTCCAGTTTCGACAACGATGCCGGCCGGTTCGTGACCCAGCACCAGCGGAGCTCGTTTGATGCGGTACCACTCCAGAAGATCGGACCCGCACAGGCCGCAGGCCATGACCTTGATCAATATGTCGTGATCGTCGACCTTCGGGACTGGACGCTTTTCCATCCGGACATCACTGTTGCGGTAATAGACGCCGACGTTCATTTTTTGTTCTTCATTTCTTCGTAATATTGATATGCTTCCTTGACGCTGATGTTGTCGTGCACGATCTTGCGCACGGCCCCGATCATGGCAACCGGTGAATCGGATTGAAAAATGTTTCTGCCCATGTCCACTCCCGAGGCGCCCTGGTTGATCGCATCCCTGGCCATCTGAAGGGCCTCGCGTTCGGGAAGCTTTTTCCCGCCCGCGATAACGATAGGCACGGGGCATGCCGCGGCCACCTGCTCGAATCCCGGGACATGATAGGTCTTGACGATTGCCGCGCCCAGCTCCGCAAGGATCCGGGTTGCAAGGCTGATATACCGGATATCGCGCACGAGGTCCTTGCCTACGGCCGTGACCCCGAGAACGGGAATGCCGTAGCGCATGCCCTGGTCCACGAGGCGGGTCATGTTGTGCACGGACTGGGTTTCATATTCTCCGCCGATGAAGACCTGCACCGCGACGGCGGATACGTTCATGCGCAGCGCGTCTTCCATGTCAACGGCGATCTGTTCGTTCGAAAGTTCTTTCAGGATGCTGGGCCCGCCGCTTGCGCGCATGACTACGGAGTTGGTCACGGACGGCTCGATCATGGAACGCAGTACCCCGCGCGTCAGCATCAAGGCGTCTGCGTAGGGAATGAGCGGCCGGATCGTGACGTCGACTCGCTCGAGCCCGGTCGTGGGCCCTTGGAAGTATCCATGGTCGAACGCCAGCATCACGGTTTTTCCCGATTTCGGATTGAAGATGCGTGCCAGACGGTTCCTCATGCCCCAATCATAGCCGTTCGAACCCTTCAGGAAGAAAGCCTCGCTTTTTTGCGGGATGTCGGTATAATAATTTTTTTCTTTTTTTGAGAAGTCCTGCTCTGCCATTGAAATGCCTCCTTGCGAGCCCGTGAAGGGATTGATAATCAGGGATATAATCTAATGGAAGCATACAAATAAATCAAGGGGAAAAGTGGATCAGGGGACAGGGTACAGGGGTCAGGAATCAGGGGGGCAGAAGGAGTGAGAAGGTCGACACTTGATAAAATGAATCGAAAGTGTATATTAATGGTTATGCGAAAGCGAGTTTCATTAAAAAACTGTTGAGGTTTCGGATAAAAAGGGAAAGGGAATAAGCGTGTTATTCAAAAAAAAGGATACTGTTTTGGTAAAGTCGGATGAGGTCGAGCAAACAGTCGCATGTTTCAAGGAAGGATTTAATTGTACCCAGGCGGTGTTGTCCACCTACGGTCCGCAATTCGGCCTGGACCGCGAGAACGCGGTCAAGATCGCCAAGGCCTTTGGGTCCGGGATGGGAATGGGAGGGACCTGCGGCGCAGTGACCGGAGCGCTGATGGTCATCGGGCTGAAGCATGCCAGGCTGAAAGGCAGAAGTTTGTTTTCAAAAGACAGGACCGAGGAGATCGCCCGGGAGTTTGTGGCACGATTCAAAGCGAGGAACGAAACTACGGAGTGCAGGGAATTGCTCGGCTGCGATCTGGGCACGCCTGAAGGGATCAAGACGGCGAAAAAGGAAAAGCATTTCAAAAAACATTGTCCAAAGTTCGTCCAGGATGCGGCGGAAATATTGGAAGAGATATTAGAGGAAGAGCGAAAAAAGTAGGAAGGGAAAGGGGAAAAAACGCCACAGTGAGGGGCGCGTCGTTTAGCGACCCTCTCGACGGCGTGGATAGTAATATGTTGTGCCTTCTTCGTTTAAAAGCCTTTAAACGTCTTGAGCATTAATGTCGAACGCAATTTTATTCCCACGTTAATCATATGAAATAGCAGTAAAGGTACTATGACATCTAATGTCCAAATAATCAGTATTGAAAAGACTAGAGACAAGAAACTGTTTGAAAAAACTGCTTTCAAGTATTTACTATGTACACCAGCCAGAAAATACCAGGTAAATGATGTCGAGACCAAAAGACAAAAAAGAATTATCACTCTTCTGGCAGTGTTATATCCAAATACGGCGATACTTTCTGTGCTTAACTTTTTTAGATTTTCCCTTTTGTAGCCCGAAAAATATATGGAGATTGAATCAGAATCGTCCAAAGTTCTGCCAAATAATGAGGTCAAAGTCTTTGTTAATATACTAACGAAAATATTCAGGATAAAAATTCCAAAAGATTGGCTTCTCAGTTTAAGCCTAAGCTTCAGACCTTTTATCAGGTGAACAGTATCGCAGTGATCCTTATAAACCCTTTCTAATATTTCGACACCTGTAAGTGCTTGTCCCGTTGTCACCTCGTGAAATCGGCTATCACCATGATCGTAATAAAATGCATTTTCATAATTTAACTCAATTGGCGCCGGGGTCAGCTTGCTTTTTTCGACAGATTCTTTTGTTGGGCAGTTCTCGTCTGAAAAATTGTAGTCAAAGTGTGTAGCTGTGTATCTACTGAATCTGACAATTCTTACTACAAGTGGAACTCTAGAACCTTGCGCTTGCTGCTTTTTGTCTTCTTCTGGATGTTCATAAATAACATGAGTTAATGTAACTGTGTCATCATCGCCATTTCGTAGTTTTGGAGGTTTATATCGGATATCTTCAGGATATTTTTTCTGTATGCTAAAGCCAGCCTTGCAATCTTTTAATGGTATGATGCGATCATATAATGGATTGTTTATAATATTAAAAGCATTTATTAATATTTCCGCGGAATTAAAATACATGTAAGCTCCTCTGTTGCTGTATAACAACGTGAGGGACGCGTTTTGCAGCGACACTCACGACGGCATAGTTAAGTGCGGATCTTTGTGACGGGTTTCATTCTGTTCTACCCGACCTGATATGGTTAGGTGGCAAGGATATATTTTGATTATTCACTCACATCTAAATTACCCTTTGCAAGGTTATGTTCAGCACATAATACTTGCAAGTTTTCTAAAACTGTTTCGCCGCCCTTTGACCACGGTTTTATGTGATCAAAATGTATATCCTTGCCTGTAACCGTGATGCCACAAAGCTTACATTTATTGCCATCTTTAATTAATACATGCACTTTTAATCTATCACTAATATTTCTTTGTGTTTTATGTTTATAGATATTGAGCTCTTCTTTTTTTAGGTAAGTATGACTTTCAATATCCTGATCATCTTTCAGTTGAACTTGCTCCTCGTCGTTAATGTATTCAACAAATGCCCGAAGAGCTTTTCTCCATGTGCCAAACCTGTGTTCATAGGTACCGCTTGAATGCTTAGAAAGAGGCTTTTGGATTTCCCCGTATTTGGGCTGTCTTCCAAGCCTTATCCATACTTCTTCAAGGTTATGAAATAATTCTTCATTTGTGAAATACGAGATTTTCACAGGAGATAAACCAGCAGCTTTTAGTCCATTATTCCATGAACCGAATTTGCTTTGTACGGCAGCAGGTCTATGCTTGCCGTTATCAATATATTCGTTACATGTAAGCGAGCTCTTATTCAATTTGCGCGCCGTAAACTTTAAATCAGAAATAATGTCTGCTTTGCTGACGGCAGTGTTCTTTCTTTTTGTAGAAAGTCCAGCTTTTTCCAAAGCCTTAATCCAACTCCCAAATCGTCGACTCAATGTATTGCAATGAAATCTCCCAAGTTTGACATATTCTTCCATTGTTAGAGTTTTTTTGTTTAGTTTTCGCGCGACTAGTTGAAGATCGTCCAACAACAATTCGTCGGGTACGTCACGGTTATATTGTTCTAATTCAAATTTCATAGTTGGTTGTGTCGGCTTAACATTAAGTTAAGCAGCAAACGTTCTTGTCTCGTTTGTCAGCTTGAACTGGCTGTTGTCTTTTCTTGTTACGTCAAAGGCAACCTGGCAATTGGAGCTACAGTGACGCTGCTTGATGCTCCAGTTCCGTCTACATTGGTAGAATCCACAATTTCTGTCTCGCTAATGAGCAATTCAGGTTGCGATATTGCATCCAGATATTGGATGAAATCTACGATTTTCATTTCCCTTTTTTCTACGACTTTTTCGGCGATATACTTCTCATGGGATTGTGATAGAAAATCGCTCCGTGGCATTCGCATGTCTGCTGCTATGAGTTGTTTAATTATTATCCATGCATTATAGAAAACTTCCATAAATGATTGGTCATATGGCATTGGGCAAATAACGAGATTTTTACTTTCATCAAAAGATATTTTATCTGACTTACCGTGTTCACCGCCTATTATCCCTAGCCTAAGTCCTTTGGCGCCTTCTAGTGCTCCTTTGTGAACCTTCACAGTTGTCCCAACCCAACGATCTGAATCTTTGTTTCCAACAAACAAGTCGGCTTTCCAAAGTCCAGAAATACTAAAAGGAAGGTATATCCTAGTTTCTGGTCTCCTAAACGCCGCAGCGAGCATATTGATGTGCCTCTTCAGAAGAGGAGGTTGATTTTGCCCGCCCGTTAGAATTCTCGATTGATCTGTCAAAAGACTTTTAGAAGTGTTTATAAGAGATATCTTTCCTTCCTTTTCCACGCCAAACAAAATTGACGATAGGTCAGTCCCTGGTACACGACAATACTTCTTTACTGCATCACTTATTTTGTCAATCGTATACGTATCACGACGATTTATTGCATCATGAACAGCATATTCAAAACATATGCCGACATCACCATCGCCTGGACGATAGATTCTAGGAATCATAAATAGTGGAATGTTCTCATAGCCGCCAGCCTGTTTTGCAACTTCTTCTTTTACTGAATATAGAATCCCGTGTAAAATAGGACGAGTAACGGCAAAGAGTGCTGATACTATTTCTCCCACGTCATTCTGACGAATTTCTTTGTTAATTATCATATAGGTCCCCCATTCCTATCGTCTTATTTGTCAACGATTTTGCGTTGACCGTCGACCAGTTATTATCTAAACGGGACTATAGCACGGGAAATTTGAAATATCAATACGTTAGATAAAATCGAGACTTTGTGACATCATAGAGTATCCATATAATCATTTAAATCAACTAATCCGAAAATACGGAATAGTTAAATTGAAGGATTACATTACTTCCGAGATGAAACATTGAATGTCATCATGATTCTTAATGTAACAGCTACAGGAAAAAGTTTAATTTTATCTAGGTTCAGTATCAATGGGAGGCGATGTTGAATGAGAAGGGTTGCACGGTACATCTAAAGGTCGAGGCTAATCATTAAAAGTGTTTGCAATTCTTGAAAATGAAAATTTCAACTAATACAAATAATGGTTTCGAAGCAGTGTGACCTGTCTTTTGTACCGGTCTTATTTCTGCATTAACGACGCAATACCCTTGAGGATGAGCACCACCCAGGGCGTTCCGTGCATCACGAAGTCAAACCAGTCAATCGGCCTGACGAGCTGACCCCTGAACAGCATCTGCAGTTTTTCCCAGATATGGGGCGGAGAGAAGGGGGCAAGCCCAAGGGTCAGACAGGCGAGAATGACGAGTCCCCACGGCAATTTTGAGATATATTCCATTAGCCTAAGCCCTTATCTTGTTGATGACGGCCTTCAAAATATCTGCCCGTGTCAAGATCCCGATGAGTACGCCTTTATCATCCGTTACGGTCAACCTTCTGATCCTCTTCTCATCCATGATCCGCACTGCTTCTGCAATATTCGCGTCGGGTTTTATGGTGTGCGCCGGGGACGTCATAATGTCCCCCACATGGTCCCCGATCCGTCGTTCCGGCAGTGTTTCTCCCAGCATGTGTTTTAACAGGTCTTTGAAGGTGTGCTCCCTGCTCACCCCGATCATGGAAAGAATATCGGCCTGAGTAATAATGCCGATCACTTTTTTGTCCTTGTCCACCACCGGAAGTCCGCTTATGTTTTTTTCCGTTAAAATATCCGCCACCTGCATAACGGGTTCATATTTAGAAATGGAGATGACCCCTTTGGTCATCACATTTTTCACCAGCAGTTCGATCCCTATTGCTGATTTTATGTGTTTGCCATCATCATGGTCAGTAGACATAACACCCTCCGTTCATAAGGTTTGATCAAGATCGAAATGATACTAGTATACAAAAATAACGAGGGTAAATCAATCCTATCATGGTCTGGATTCCCGATAGAACCGTTCGGGAATGACGAATGAGAGAAAATGCGGCGCACTAAAATAGTACGTAACCATGTCAAGCTTTATGCTGTTACTATATCATAAAAAACATGTTTTCCATGGCAAAATCTTGATCTGTTAATGTTTTGTGAAAGGATTGCTGAAGAAATAACTTTTCAATGGCGCATGGTTTGGGTATACTTTGAACAAAATAAAATATCTCGTTTCAACAAAGGAACCTGATTTGATCTCCCCCTTTGACATCAATGCAATTACCGGCCTTTCCGAGCATGAAGCCGCAGCCCGGCTCCAGCGCGAAGGGTTGAATGAACTGCCTTCGTCAAAGCAGCGCAGCATCTTTGCCATTGCCCTGGACGTGGTGCGAGAACCCATGTTCCTGCTTCTCGTGGCCTGCGGTACCATCTACCTGTTCCTCGGTGATCAGCGGGAAGCGATCATGCTGCTCGGCTTTGTGTTCGTGGTCGTGGGGATCACCCTTTACCAGGAGCGCAAGACCGAACGTGCGCTCGAGGCCCTCCGCGATCTGTCGAGCCCGCGAGCGCTTGTCATCCGGGACGGCAGACAGAAGCGCATTGCCGGTCGCGAGGTGGCGAGGGGAGACGTCATTGTTCTGAACGAAGGCGACCGCGTACCTGCCGATGCCGTGCTCCTGTCCTGCTCCAACCTCGCGATCGATGAATCGCTCCTGACCGGTGAATCCGTATCCGTCCGCAAAACCGCGTGTGACGAAGTCCCCGCGATGACGCGTCCCGGTGGTGACGATCTGCCCTTTGTGTATTCCGGAACGCTCGTGGTCAAGGGGCAGGGGACCGCGACGGTTTTGGCCACGGGTGTGAATACCGAGATGGGCAGGATCGGAAAGGCGCTCCAGAGTGTCGAGATCGAGGAAACGCCGCTCCAGAAGGAGACCAGGAAATTAGTTCGCAATCTGGCGTTCATCGGTCTCTTCATGTGCGCCCTCGTGGTCATTGTGTACGGCCTCACCAGAGGCGACTGGCTGAACGGTTTCCTCGCGGGGATCACGCTCGCCATGGCATTGCTGCCCGAGGAATTTCCTGTTGTGCTCACCGTCTTTCTCGCCCTGGGCGCCTGGCGGATCTCCCGGAAGCGGGTGCTCACCCGCCGCGTGCCGGCGATCGAGACCCTTGGCGCGGCCACGGTGCTCTGCGTGGACAAGACCGGGACGATCACTCAGAACCGCATGTCGGTCAATATGATCTACTCACACGGCGCGTTCTATGGCGTGGATTATCTGACCGAGAAGGCCATCCCCGAGCAATTTCATGAGATCGTGGAGTTCAGCATCCTGGCGAGCCAGAAGGACCCCTTCGATCCCATGGAGAAGGCATTCAAAGAACTCGGCAGTCATTATCTTGCCCGCACCGAGCATCTCCATGACGACTGGACGCATGTCCGGGAATATCCGCTCTCGAACAACCTGCTTGCGCTGTCCCATGTCTGGAAGTCGCCCAGGGGCAACGAGTATGTGATAGCGGCCAAGGGATCACCCGAGGCGATCGCGGACCTGTGTCATTGTGATGCATCTCGAAAACAGGAGATCTCCAGCGCTATCGAGATCATGGCGAATAAGGGTCTGCGCATCCTCGGCGTGGCCAAGGCCTATTTCACGGTCACCGACCTGCCCGGTGAACAGCACGACTTTACCTTCGAGTTCCTGGGGCTCGTGGCGCTCGCCGATCCCGTCCGGTCCGGCGTTGCCGAGGCGGTGAAGGAATGTCATACCGCGGGCATCCGTGTCGTGATGATCACCGGTGATTACCCGGGCACCGCCGCGAACATAGCGGGTCAGATCGGTCTTAAGAACATCGACCAGATCATCACCGGACCGGAGCTCGATGGTATGGATGAGGAGCGGCTTCGGGATCGTATCAGGACCGTGAACATCTTCGCGCGGGTCGTGCCCGAGCAGAAGCTCAGGATCGTGAACGCGCTCAAGGATATCGGAGAGATCGTAGCCATGACCGGTGACGGGGTGAACGATGCGCCCGCGCTGAAGGCCGCGCACATCGGCATTGCCATGGGAGGCCGCGGCACGGACGTGGCGCGCGAGGCCTCGGCGCTCGTGCTGCTTGACGACGATTTTGCGTCCATCGTGCAGGCCGTGCGCATGGGACGCAGGATCTTCGACAATCTCAAAAAGGCCGTTGCCTATATTTTTTCCGTGCATGTACCGATCGCGGGAATGTCGCTCATCCCGGTGCTGATCAAGTGGCCGTTGGTGCTCCTGCCGATGCACATCGTGTTTCTCGAACTTATCATCGACCCGGCGTGTTCCGTGGTGTTCGAGGCCGAGCCGGAGGAGGCCGATGTGATGACCCGGCCTCCGCGCCGTCCTGATGCGCCGTTGTTCGGGAAACGAACCGTGATCCTGAGCCTGCTTCAGGGAATGAGCGTGCTCGCCATGCTCCTGATGGTATACGTCATTTCGCTGAAGCGCGGCCAGAGCGAGGCGGACTCCCGGGCCCTCACCTTTACCACGCTCATCATCGCCAACCTGGGACTCATCTTTGTAAACCGCTCCTGGACGCGCACCGTCCTTGCCACGCTGCGTTCGCCGAATACCGCGCTGTGGTGGGTGACGGGGGGCGCGGTCGTCTTGCTCGGACTGGTTCTGAACATTCCTTTTCTTCGGGACCTGTTCCGGTTCTCGGTCCTGCACCCGATCGACATCTTCATCTGTGTTGCGGCAGGGGTGTTCAGCGTACTATGGTTCGAGGTCCTGAAGATGGTGAATCCCCTCGTGAGCGCGGGAAATCGGTCCACTTCATGAGCGAAGATCGCCGGTTTTCAGACGCGATGCTCAGACAGAGGCATTTCACATGAAGTGGCCTGTTGCACTGTTCAAGAAAGCGGGATTCGATTCAGTGCCTAGGGTTGGCTTTTATATTTATCGATGAGATCGTGCGGCCACTTCTGAAGATTCGGTTGTTTTTGGGTGCCACCGGGTGTACCGCTTGGGAAGCCGCATCTACCTTCTGCCGCCACCAAAAGGAAAGCCTGTGCCACCTGGAGTGAAGCCGCCGCCACCCGGGGGAATGCCGCCGCCACCTGGGGGAATGCCGCCGCCACCCGGGGGAACGCCGCCACCACCCGGGGGAATGCCGCCGCCACCCGGGGGAACGCCGCCCATACTGCTTGTGATGGTCGACGAAAGAAATAACCAGTCACTGTATTTCATCTTATCTGAGGCCACACTCGCTTCATCTGAGGCAGGACTCTCATTATCAAAGGAAAAATCCGCTGACTCTGAAGTTTTTTGAGCTATGAAAGGAAGCGGTATTGAATAAGTGCCTGCGGATATGGGAACCAGCACGTCAGGTGGGAATTCCGCCTGTTTAAGAGACGCTTTGTTGCTCGTACTGCGCACACCGATGATGCGTTTGGTTGCGGGATGTTTTATTTCCTCAAAATCTTCGCCGGTTATCGGGTCTTTGTACTGCTGTCGCAGGTGGCGTTTGCCTGCCGCGGACCTGCTGTCCTTGAGCAGATCGTCGATGCTCTGGGGATACTGCTTTTTCCCGAGGTAATAAAAATATCGATCGATGGCCTGCCGGTATTGTTGACCCCGAAAAAGCAGTTCTTCCTCCTTCTCCCTGAGCATCACGTTGCTCCAGTACTTGCCTGCGGCCCCCATGCTGATCCCGATGATAATGATGGTCACGAGCAGTGCGATGTAGGCGAAGCCGGGGGATGAGGAACCCCCGATTAGATCCTTCGGGGGCAGGCTTAGGACGAGGGACCCCCGATTAGATCCTTCGGGGGCAGGCTTAGGACGAGGGAGGAAGGACGAAAGAAAAGATGCTTGGGAAGAATAAGTAGGTCCTTGGACCTTGAACCTTGAACGTCTCATTCAATCTTTCCCTGACTCACGAGTTTCTCATTGCATTCGTAGAATACTTCTGTGACGGCAGGGGTCTTGTTCCCGGCCGGAGGCTGGCACACATACAGCAGCTTCTGCGGCTCGTTGTCGGCATTCAGGTCATAGAGGATGACATTGTTCTTCACGGTCCCCTCGGTGTTCGTCCAGATGACCCTGGTTCCCGGAGGAAGCGTTTCCACCACGTGTGCCCTGACCGGACCCGACGGTGCGGAGACCAGCAACTCGACCGAGGATATGCCCAAGGATACGTCGGTCTGCTCATCGTTCTCCGGCTCGGCGGCGAGGACGGCTGCGCGGAGCAAAAGGCTGTAAAGCAAGGTCGACCCCGTATCGAGCGCCGAGCGAGTGAAGGAAAAGGGCATCACGATCACCCGGCCCTTCCCTGCATCGTCGATGAGAATTGCAGGTCTATTATCTCCCGCGAAGAGAGCCGCCGGCCTCGCGTTTTTCTTTCGCGGCAGCAGGATCCGGCCGCTTACGGGTACGGTACCCGAAAGTCCCATCCCCGTGTCTTCAGTCAGTTGGAGCATGGCGCCAGCGGTGGTCAGGGTCTCGCTGAACTTGAAACCGAAAGTCTCTGCGATCATTCTGGTCCTGTTCTCCGATCCGATGATCACCAGTCCCTGACCGCGTGTGATGCGGTCCATCAACCAGTAGGACTGATCGAGGAGTTCGTCGGGTTCGAACAGCACCGTGATACTGAAGGCCCCGCTCATGGCCTGGTTCGTGAAATCCTCCGCCGAGTTCACGGTCGTATAGTAGACGCCGTCATCGTCAAATGCCTGTTTCAATATCTTTTCGGCAAATGCCTGCTGGACCGCGGTGCCGGTCCGGCTGAGCCAGACGAGGACGCGATGCGTTGCACCATTCCCTTTTTTGACCTGGATCGGCGCAAGAACCGTCAATGCCTGCTCGGCGAGGGTGTATTCACGGACGCTCTGAGGCTCCAGGTTCCAGACCTTTGCCTTCAGGGTAATGGTATACGCGCCCTGAGGAAAGTCCACGTTCTCGATCATGACCGAGTTTGGTTCCATGGCAAAAGGGAGTAGTTGGGCAAAGACCGATTGACCGGTGAGAGCGGTCTTGATCTCGATAGTGAGTTCTCCGCTTGATACGGGGAACGTGCCCTTGTTCTTGACGCGGTACTGGATGTTCAAAGGCGCGCAGACCGTAGCGGTCTGAGGAGTGTCGTCGAGTGTTCCGCTCAGCAACTGGTCAGGGAATGGTTTGCCCGCAGAGGAATCAGCCGCACTCGAAAAGACGGGAAACCAGAAGACGCAGAGCATCATGGTGGAGGCAAAAAAAACCTTAAATTTTGATAATCGTAATCCCATCTGCATGCCCTATTCTATGAACGTAACCCGGTTGATCTCCTTCAACGTCGTATCGCCTGCAAGAATTTTTGTGATTGCTGACTGGCGGAGCGTGGTCATGCCTTCCGCGAGGGCAGCCTTCCGGATCTCCGATGGCGGCCGTTTATCGAGGATCATTTCCCTGACGTGGTCGGAGAGGTCGAGGAATTCCGTGATGGCCTTCCTGCCCCGGAACCCGGTGTAATTGCATTCCTTGCATCCGCCGGCATCATAGAAGTTCCGGTCCTTGTATTTTTCGTAGTCCAGCGCCGATTCGTCGAGCTCTTTACGAGAGAGCCTGACCGGCTTTTTGCACCGGGGACAGAGGATCCTCACGAGCCGCTGCGCCAGGATGCAGTTGAGCGATGAAACGAAGTTGTAGGCCTCGATGCCCATGTTCAGGAAGCGGCCGAGCACGTCGAAGGCATTGTTCGCGTGCACCGTGGTGAAGACGAGGTGTCCGGTGAGCGCGGATTGCACGGCGATCTGGGCTGTCTCGGCGTCGCGGATCTCGCCGACCATGATCTTGTCCGGGTCGTGCCGCAGGATCGACCGGAGCCCGCGCGCGAAGGTGAGGCCTTTTTTCTCGTTCACCGGGATCTGCACCACGCCCCGGAGCTGGTACTCCACCGGGTCCTCGATCGTGATGAACTTGTCCTCGCCGGTGTTGATCTCCGTCAGGGCGGCGTAGAGGGTGGTGGTCTTGCCGCTTCCGGTCGGTCCGGTCACGAGAACCATGCCGTAGGGCTCGCGGATGCTTTTCCGGAATCTGCGCAGGTCGTTCTCGTCGAACCCGAGGCTCTCGAGCCTGAGCGTGTTGACCCCGGCGGTGATGGATTCCTTGTCCAGGATACGGATGCACATGTCCTCTCCGAAAGCGGAGGGCAGGATCGAAACACGAAAGTCGATCGTCTTGCCGCCGGTCCGGAGCTTGAACCTGCCGTCCTGCGGCACCCGGCGCTCGGCAATATCGAGGTCGCTCATGACCTTGATACGGGACACCATGGCGCTGTGGAACTTGATATCGATGGGCTCGGTGGCCGGATAGAGCACGCCGTCGATGCGATACTTGATCAGGACATTCTTGTCCGTGGATTCGATGTGGATGTCGCTTGCCCGGCGCTGGATGGCGTCGAAGATCGTCGTGTGCATGAGCCTGATGATCGGACTCTCGTCCTTGTCGATGCTCTCGATCGACAGGACTTCCTCTCCCTCGCCGTTCTCCTGTTCCTTGACGATATGAAACTTGAAATCCTCCGAGACCGCGTGCATGACCTGCTCCGAGCTGCCGCTTATCTTCAGGACGGCCTGGATGGCGGAGGGTGTGCTCACGCGGATCTCGATCTGCCGGTTCAGGATCATCTCGAGCTCATCGATGGCGGGGATGTTATTGGGATCGCTCATGGCCACGGTAAGCGTTTCGTCGGCATCTTCCATCGGTATGAACTGGTATCGTTGCATCAATTCGACGGGAATGGTTTCAAAGAATTTCGGCGTGACGCGGTAGTCCGTGAGGTCGGCGTAGCGCAGGTCGCGCTGCTCCGCGAGCGCCTGGGCCAGGACCACTTCGGTGATCAGACCCTCGTCCAGCAGACGTTCTCCGATGCGCTTCTCGCGTCCGTCAGGCCGGAGCAGGATCTCGTTGATCTGCTCCTGGGTAACAAGCCCCTTGGCCACGATGATATCGCATAACCGTTTTCTTCTGGACGATGTCATTTCAATCGCGCCCCCATTTCGAATATCGGAAGGTAAAGAGCCACCACGATGACGGCCATCACGAGCCCCATTGACAGCATCAGTACCGGCTCGATCATGGTCGTGAGCACCGACAGCCTGTTCTCGACCTCCTGGTCATAGAAATCCGCCACGTCCTCAAGCATCTGCGGAAGGTCGCCGGACGACTCTCCCACCTCGATCATGCGTATGGTCATATCCGGCGCGAGTTTGGTCCGCTCGAACGCATCGGCGAGGCTCACGCCCTCGGTTACGAGCGCCCGGGCTTCCGCCAATTGCCGGGCCATGACCCTGTTGCTGATCACTCCGGCGGTGGTGTCGAGGGCCTGCACCAGCGGGATGCCGCCCCGGAGCACTGTGGCGAGGGTCCGCGTGATCTGTGCGAGCAGGTACTGCAGCATCAGCGACCTGACAAGCGGTATCCTGAGCTTCAGGCCGTCGATCGTTTCTCTGCCCTTGTCCGTCTTCTGCCAGAGGTATATTCCCGTGCCCGCTCCCAGGAAACCGATGAAAAGAAACGGCGCGTATCGGGTGAGTCCCGAAGTGAACGCCACCAGCATCGCGGTCAAGAACGGGAGCGAGCCTGCCTGGTCGCTGTACATTTGGGTGAAATTGGGGATGATATAGAGGAAGAAGAGCAGGAGAACCGCTATCAGCGCGACGACCAGAAAGATCGGATACGCGAGCGACATCTTCAACTTGCTCAGCACGGAGATCATTCTTTTCTGATACGTAATGAAGCGTTTCAGCACGTCGACGAGTGCGCCGCTTTTTTCACCGGCCCGCACCGTGGAGGTGTAGAGGGGGGAGAAGTACGCCGGGTGCCGGGCCATGGCGTCCGAGAGCGCCAACCCGCCCTTGATATCGTGGATGACGCTCTCGAGGGTGCTCCGGAATCCCGGGTTTTCCGTTCGCTTGTGCAGCAGTTCGATCGACTGAAGGATGGGCAGACCCGCCTTTATGAGGGTGGAGAATTCCTGGTTGAAAATGAGGAAATTTTTTGAGCTTCCGCGTCCGCGCTGCAGTGACGAACGTTTTTTCTCAAGGCTCAGGATCAGGTAACCCCGGCCCTCGAGCTCCTGACGGAGTTCCGCGGCATCTTCTGCCACGGCCTCGTCAATGACCGAGGTTCCATCTTCGCGAACGGCTTTATAGGTGAAAAATGCCATACAATTATAATACCAGAAGAGAGCAACACAAGTCAACAAAACGTATGGCATCCAGGGTACATGCTGGGGGTGTTTTCAGCAAATGTGTTCCGGCGGGAGAGGGGAATTATTGCAGGCTTTTCCAGTATTTTTTATGAACGCTGACGATCCGCTCCATCACGCCATCGACGCCTGCTGACAAGGCGTCCTTTGGCGCGGGAGCGGGTCTGCCGAGAAGGGTCTGGAGCACGGCTCGCACCCCGTTCCGCAGGCCTTCGGGACTGTAACCGCCTTCGAGCGTGATCAGTACCCTGCCATCGCAGGTCCGGCGCGCGATATCCTGTATCAGTCCGGCAAGCGCGCCGAAGCCTTCCCCGGTCATTTTCATCCCCCCAAGCGGGTCCTTCACGAACGTGTCGAAGCCGGCGGATACGAGGATAAGTTCAGGCATATACTCGAGCGCGACGGGTTCGAGTATATTAGTATACACGGTAAGATAATCCGCGTCGCCGAACCCCGGGGGGAAAGGCGCGTTTATGGTGAAGCCCTCCCCCTTGCCGCTCCCGACCTCATTGAATCCGCCGCTGCCCGGATAATGAGGATACTGGTGGGAGGAAAAATAAAGGACACCCGGATCGTCATTGAACGCATGCTGGGTCCCGTTGCCGTGGTGCAGGTCCCAGTCCACGATCAGGATCCTTTTCAATCCATATTTCTCCTTTGCGTACTCCGCGGCGATCGCCACATTGTTGAAGAGGCAGAAACCCATGCCGCGGTCCGGCTCAGCGTGGTGGCCGGGGGGGCGGACGAAGGCGAAGATCGAGTGAGGAGCTTTGAATTCGGGACCACCCCTCACCCCAGCCCTCTCCCCTGATGGGAGAGGGGGCGTTCCGAGTAACGTATCCACTCCCTGGAGCAGGCCGCCGGCCGCAAGGCGGGCGATCTCGTAAGACCGCGCGGAAAGACCGGTATCAGGATCGAGCCGGGAGTGCATTCTCCCCTCGGTGTTCGCTACGGTCTGAATATAGAAGGGGTCGTGGACCAGGGCGAGTTCGCTCTCCGATGCGAAACGGGGAGGGATAAGCGGCAGACTGCTGAATTCCCGGTCAATGAGTTCGTGGATCACGCGCAGCCGGTCCGGGCTCTCGGGATGGCCGTCGCCGGGGTTGTGCTCCATATAACGGTCGTCTTTGATAAGCGCGAGGGATGACATTCTCTTAAGCTTCGCGAGAAGATCTCAACGTTCCAGTCGAAGAGGTCAGGTGGGATCCTTCTTCAGCCGGTGATCAGTCATTTTGTGTCCCGGTCCTGCGGTCTCGCGATCGGCGGCGGCGCCATTTCCTTGTAATTCGCGACACTCAGAGACTCAAGATACTTCTGCATCTGCGGCGGGTTCGGAAGCCTGGCCGGGAGCTTGGCATCCGGGGCGCAGATGGCAAGGACCGTCTTCACCAGGTCCCTGACGCTGAACTCCAGTATTTTCTGAACGGCTTTTGGAGAAGCCGAGACGATCAAGAGCGTGTTCTCACGGTACCATCCGTTCCCTTTCCGGGGGGACATGGGACCGCAGGGGATCTGTTCAGCATTTTTCGTCTGGATGCCCAGTTTCAGCCCGAATGCCGATACATCGGCCCGCAGCAACTGCAGGCCCTTGAATGCCGGGTTCGAGCAAATACCCGCCTTGCCCCAGCAGATGGGATCGAACCGGGCTATGTTGATTCCGCAGCAGTAGATGTAGGCCTTCGGCCCCAGTTCCGGCGCCTGGCGGATGATGATGTACAGATAATCATTCTTATATTCAAAGGAACGCACAGACTGCGGGTTTTTCATGATGAACTCCTTGTTCGCTATACTATAGAACAAATAAAAAGACACAGGGAATACCGCTGAACGAACATTGACGGGTCCCTGTGGCTGGTCGCAGACTACCGGGTCTTTTTTGACTTGGATGACTTCTTGGTCGTGCTTTTGGACGCGGTCTTTTTCACGACCGGCTTGGGTTTTGGCCTGGACTCGCACACCTGCAGTTTTTTCTTGAGATCATCGTTCATCAGACCCTGGTCTTTCAGCATCTGCTCGAGCTTGGCATTGTCCTGCCTGACCTGTTCGGTTTCCTGTCTGGCACTGTCACGTTCCTGTCTGGCTTTGTTCGCCGTATAAAAGCTCCAGATGAGGAGAATGGTCACCAGTACCCCGAGTGAAAGGAATATGAGCTTTGCCTTCTGTGCATCGTCTTTTTCGTTCCGATCCGGTCGTTCCATCAGTTTTTATGCCCTCCTAAAGTGAAAGATATTCGAAATATTATTGTTCATGATACCGTTTTACTTCAAACCGTGAAAGCTCTACCGGTGTTCCCGGCGGGATCCCGGCCTTCTGCATGGCGATGCTGATCTGATATTCCACGGTGTCCACGCCTTCGAGGTCAGGAAGAAGCAGGCCGCGGCGGCCTCCCGACCGCACGATCACCCCGTAGCGGCGGGGATCGAGTTCATCGGCATCCTGTATCCTTTCGGGAGGCGTGAGCACGTCCACCGAATACTCGAGGGTGTCCAGTTCTCCAACGCGCAATGCCGGAAAGCGGGGATCGCAGGTCGCGGCACTGATGGCATTTCGGACCACTTCGTGCGCCACATCGGGCTCTGTCGGCTGGAACGTGCCGATGCACCCCCGCAGCATGCCCCGGACCTTCAGGGATACGAAGACCCCGGCTTGCTCTTTCATTTCCGGAGTAAGATCCTCTTCACGTACCTGAAGTACCTTGTCCTCGCGGATGTAAAGCTCTATGGTGTCCTTCGCCAGTTTAACAAGAGGATGCATCAACGCTCCCGATGAACGACCAAGTTTGTAAGGGTCGTGAGCACCATGCGAGGCATCACATTTCCCGCTGCACCACGAAGTCGGCAAGCGCCAGGAGAGCCCGGCGCGGCATTGAATCGGGGAACACGGCGAGAGCGGCTTTCGCATCATTGGAAAGCGACTGCGCAACGCAAAGCGCTTCATCAACAGCGCCGTATTTCGTCATCAAGCCGAGCGTATACGTCAGATCGTCCTCGCTGACGGCGTCGGCATCCAGAATATTTCTCAGGTTGTCCCTCTCCCCGGCGTCCGCCTTGCGCATGAGGTAGATGAGGGGGAGGGTGACCTTGCCTTCATCCAGGTCCTTGCCGAGGACCTTGCCGAGCTGCTTCTGGTCGGCCGCGTAGTCAAGGGTGTCGTCGGTGATCTGGAACGAAAGTCCGAGCTTTTTGCCGTAGGCGGTGATGGCGTCCTCCTGCGAAAGCGGCGCCTTGCTGATGATCGCGCCGAGCCGGCACGCGGCTGAAATGAGCACTCCGGTCTTGCATTCCACGAGCCGGAAATATTCCGCCTCGGTGAGGTCCGCGTTCTGGATCTGGGTAAGCTGGAGGACCTCTCCCTCGGACATGGTGGTCGTGGTCTCGGACAGGACGTCCATGATGCGCTGATTCTGGATCCTGACTGCGTGATAGAGCGCCTTGGAGTAGAGGTAGTCGCCGACGAGAATGCTGGCCTGGTTCCCCCAGAGGGAGTTAGCGGAAGACCGGCCCCGTCGGACCTTGGCCTCATCAACAACATCATCGTGCAGGAGCGAGGAGGTGTGAATGTATTCCACGACGCTGCCGAGTATATATTCGGCGTTATGTTCGCGGCAGCCGCACAGCCGCGCCGAGAGCAGGAGCAGCAAGGGCCGGAACCGTTTTCCGCCGGCGCCGAGGATATATTTGCTGACCTGCTGGATGAGCGGAACGTCGGTGCCCAGGCTCTCATGGATCCGGTGTTCCATGCGCTCCATGTCGGACTTGTACTCTCTTAATATATCCTGAAGGGTTGTCGTCATGCGGTTTTTCCTGAGTGAAATCTGGATGAATAATAGGGGAGACGCCGGGTATTGTCAAGGGTTTTTGTGGATGGGATACACCGGGGAGAATAGAAAACAGATGGATCTCGCAGCGCGCAGCGCACATTGTCCATGAGCGGGGCACCATGATCGCGAACCCTCGCAGAAGCAGGCAGATCGTTGATATGTTTGCTCAAACAAAGCAGGAATGGTGTGTGCACACAGAAAAACGCTATAGACAAAATCTGAAACATCGTGCTAATATATCATCGCTAACATATCTGAACGGGGGGTGATTCTCATCAAGAGGAACAAACGTGACAACGGATTTCCATCACTGCTCGTAGTTCTCCTGTTCGTCCTTCTCGCCAATCTTACGCCGCTCGCGTATGCCGCAGAGCTTCCCCTTAAGATCGGCGTGGCCTCCATGATAACTCCTGTTGATTCGGTCAAATACTACCAGGACGTGATCGACTACATCGGAGAAGCTATCGGCCGGCCCGTCCAGATGGTCCACCGAAGAACGTATGCAGAAATGGACGCACTGCTTGAAAAAGGAGAAGTCAAGGTCGCGTTCATCTGCGCCGGTCCGTATGTCAAGGACCGCGAGCGCTTCGGCGTCGAATTGCTTGTCGCGCCGATCGTCCATGGAAAGTCCACCTATCACGCCTACATCATAGTCCATAGCGAAAGCTCAATCAGGTCCTTTGTGGAACTGAAGGGCAAGACCTTCGCGTTCACAGACCCCGAATCCAATACCGGGAAACTCTATCCGTCCTACCTGCTCTCAACCATGGGTACCGCACCGGAGAAGTTTTTTCAAAGTGTTCGTTACAGCTATAGCCACAACAAGTCCGTTGAGATGGTCGCGAAAAAGATGGTGGACGGCGCCGCCGTGCAGAGTCCTGTCTATGACTACATGCTGAAAACAGGCTCACCATTCGCCAAACAGACGAAAATAATCAAACGTTCTCCTCCCTACGGTAATCCTCCTGTGGTCGTCACGCGGAACATCGACCCGGTTTTGAAAGACAAGTTGAAAGAAGCCTTTCTCGGTATGGGGAAGAAGAGCAAAGGAAGGGCGATTCTCGAGGCCATGATGATCGACGGGTTCGTGAAAGTCCCTGATGGGAGCTACGACACGGTCCGTGCAATGGAGAAAGCGATAGTCGACGTTCCCATAACGGCATCGCACACGAAGGACAGAAAAACGGTCTCTGTTGGGGTCATTCCCTGTGAAAATCCCCGCATCATGTATGAACAGTACCAGCCGCTGCTCGACTACCTCGCCGACCATACCCCCTATGCCTATGAGTTGGTGTTGAAGAGAACGTATGAAGACACGCTCACTGCCCTGGGAAGCGGCGAAATGAACGTGGCCCTGCTGGGACCGCTGACCTATCTGGAGGCGCGCGCTCAATACGGCGCTGTCTGCTTTTTGAAGCCGAAAGGAGCGAACGGCGACGCTTCCTATCGGAGTGTGATCATCGTGAAAAAGGGGTCTGCGATCAGGAAGCTCTCCGAATTAAAGGGCAGGAGTTTTGCGTTTTCCGCTTCTAAATTCACATCAGAAAACCTTTTTCCCTGCTATCTCCTGGCAAACGCGGGGATACGGCTCGACGATTTTTCCCGATACGTTAACTACGACTACCACGATTCCGTGGTGAAGGCGGTTCTGAGGGGGCAACAGGACGCGGGTACGGTCCATGACTCCATTGCACGAAAATACAGCAGGCTCGGCATCGATGTTATTGCCGAATCCTCCCCGATCCCGACAGGACCTTTGGTGGCAGGACCGGGGACACCCGTTGACGTGATAGATACTATCAAGCGGGCGCTTCTCGCCTTAAGCCCGGACGATACAGGCCACCGAAAGATACTGCAAAAGCTTGACGAAGACTTGAAGAATGGCTTTACGGACGCGACGGATGCCGACTATGGCGACATTCGAGCCAGGATAAACGCCGTGCCCCGGACCTGCGGCCTGGGGTGCCATCCAAAAATACAATTGTGAGCCCGGTAAAAACATGAGAATCATAAACGTCTTTGAAAGATTGCGCCTGCAATCAAAATTCATTCTCATCACCACATTGGCTATCATACTCCTGATGGGTATTCTCGGCTATGTTTCCGTGGAACATGATAGGGCACTTCTGTATCGCGAGGTCGAACGGCAAAGTAAACAGCTCGGAGAGACTCTCGCCATTCCCATTCTGAACGACCTCATCTACGAACGGCTCGGACTGGTCGAGGAGGGCGGGCTCCGCGACAACTACATCATGGAGATATTTAACCGCCACGACCTGGATATTCTGTATCTGGTGGTCATCGACAAGGACGGCAGGGTCATATCCCACAATGACATCACGGAATACGGGAAGATCTATTCCGATCCTCTCACGGAAAAGGCGTTTTCATCGGAAAACACCATCATCCAGCGATTTGCAAGCAAGGGACACGCGGCACTTGACATCGGGGTCCCCCTATCGATCGGCAAAAAACGGTGGGGTACGCTCAAGATCGGCGTTTCGCTTGAAGAGGTCGAAAACAAGGTCATTGCCACGATACACGAGATCGTCCTGCTGACCCTGGTTCTTGTGGCTATCGGATTTTCCCTCATCCTGCTGCTCACCAGAGGATTCATCAATCCCATCACGCAGCTCGCGCGCACCATGGAGCAGACCGGCTGCGAAAATCTGGACGTCAAAGTCAACGTCAAGGGCCATGACGAACTGGCCATGCTGGGTGAGCGCTTCAACAGCATGATCGAGCGCCTTCAGCAGGCCAGAGAAGAACTCATGAAAACCGATGAAAAATTGATCCAGTCCGCGAAACTTGCATCCATAGGCACTCTCGCCTCAGGCGTGGCCCATGAGATTAATAATCCTCTCGCAGGTCTTTTCAACTGTGTCGAAATGCTTAAACAGAACGATGGCAATCCTGAATTGCGGGAGCGGTACCTCGGTCTCATAAAAGAAGGCCTTGACAGGATAGAAATAACGGTGAGCAAGCTGCTCTGGATGCCCCGGAAGTCCGAGCATGCGCTGAGGGACGTTAATGTCCTGGATGCCGTGGACAGCATCTATCCGTTTCTGGAATTTAAATTGCAAAAAGACAACGTCAAATTCGTCAATGAAATACCGCATGACCTTCAGGTAACCGTGGATCTCCACGATTTTCAGCAGATGATGATGAACCTCATGATCAACGCTGTTCAGGCAATGCAGAACGGAGGTCGTCTAACGGTCAGGGGGCATCAGGATGACGGCTCGATCAAGATCGATGTCCTTGACACGGGGACCGGCATAGCGCCGGAGGATGTCGGCAGCATATTCGACCCTTTTTTTACTACAAAACCGACCGGGGAAGGGACAGGCCTCGGCTTGTGGCTTACCTACGTTATTATGAAAAACTATAACGGTGAGCTCACCGTGGAAAGCGAAATGGGGAAAGGGAGCAGGTTCACCCTGAGCTTTCCCGCGGCCGTGAAAGGATGAAGTGAAGATGAATGCGGCGATCCTTGTCATAGAAGACGAAAAATTGATGCGCGTGACCATTGAGGATTCGCTCAAAGCGTCGGGCTACCGTGTTACTACCTGTGAGAACGGCTTGGAAGGCCTTGACACATTCAAGGAGGGTCTTTTCGACGTGGTGGTGACGGATATCCGGCTTCCTGACAAGAACGGACTTGACATCCTTGAGGCTATCGTTCGGTTGTCCGACGTGCCCGTGATCGTCATGACCGCCTTCGGGACCATTAAAGACGCTGTTGAGGCCATGAGACTCGGCGCTTTCGACTTCATCACCAAACCGTTCTCCCTGGACGAGTTCCGTTTGCTCATCGAACGGTCTTTGGAAATGAAGAGGCTCCGGGACGACAACATCCGTCTGAGAAAGGACCTCAATCGTTATTTCAGCCTTCCCAACATAATCGGCGAAAGCGCCGCAATGAAGAAGGTATTTTCACTGATCGAGAAGGTTGCGGCAACGGATTCCACGGTGTTGATCCTCGGAGAGAGCGGGACCGGCAAGGAGCTGGTCGCGACAACAATACACTACCAGAGCGCCCGGAAGGACAAGCCGCTTATCAAGATCAACTGCGCGGTCCTGCCGGAGACACTCATTGAGAGCGAGCTGTTCGGACACGAAAGGGGCGCATTTACCGGTGCAATCAGGAGAAAACCGGGCAGGTTCGAGCTGGCGAATGGCGGGTCGATCTTTCTTGATGAGATCGGGGATCTGCCGCTCTCTACGCAAATAAGACTGTTGCGGGTGATCCAGGAGAGGACCTTTGAGCGTGTGGGCGGGACCGAAACGCTGCATATAGATGTGCGGGTGCTGACGGCAACGAATAAAAATCTTGAAGACGAAGTAAAGTCCGGGCGCTTTCGGGAAGACCTGTATTACCGCTTGCATGTGATCCCTGTCGTCATCCCTGCTCTCCGGGAGCGGAGAGAGGACATCCCCGCGCTCGTCGATTTCGCCCTTGGCAAATACCGGGACAAGACCGCGAAAACCTTGCGTGTCTCAAAGGACGCCATGACGGCGCTCCTGCAGTATGACTATCCCGGTAATGTGAGAGAGCTGGAGAATATCGTGGAATGGGGCGCTACCCTGGCGGCCTCAGATATAATAGAGAAGGACGATCTTCCTTCAGTTATTTTCAAGAAATCCGAAAGCAGTGGGTCTTTGTCCCTGGCGAAAGTTGCGGCTGGAGCAGAGAAGGAGCACATCATCCGCATCCTTGCGATCGCGCAGGGAAACAAAACAAAGGCAGCGGAGTTGCTCGGCATCAGCCGGAAAACCCTCTGGGGAAAAATAAACACCTACCGTTTAAAGGCATAAATCGCAGGAACCATACCTCATCCAAGCACCTACCGAACGAGCTGTCTTCCCATTGCCATATCATCACAACATTTACGAACTATAAAACCGTTACGAAAACGTAACAATGCGTGAATTACACGGTGTTTAATATAATACAGTTATATTAGATAGATATTGATATTATCCCACCAAAGTGTTACTCAGACGTAACAATCATAGTAATATAACTCATTGTTAATTTAGGTGTTAGTAACGGCATTAAACTTGTATACAGTATTGCTTAGTCATATTGTAACTTTAACTTATTAGCTTTTTTATATTTATATTGAATATTAATTGAAAGTAGAACCTCATGATGATAAACAATGTTATCAGTTTTGATTGTCAGTTGAGAATGAAATGCAGGCTGCTGTTCCTCGCTGTTTTTGCCATATCGCCAATCGTTGACGCCTATGCGGATTCTTTGTGTTCTTCTCACGCTATCTTTAATGACCTCAATGACGAAGATTCGCCCGTCAGCATGAATGACCTGAAACTGAATGATGCCCGCAAAGCCATCCAGTCACTGAACCGCGCATCCAGGCAGAATCATGATACTCGCGCGCTCTTGCTGTGTTCCCCGGCAACAGATGGCCCGGCTGGTCGTATTACAAGACCGCAGTTGCCCGCAAAAGATAGTTGTTCTTTCCAACGATGTTCCCTTGCGTCTTCCGGTTGCTCGCCTCCCGTCATCTAAATTAATATTTCAGTGCCTGCCGACATGGAAGTTATTCACTGAATGCTGCTGGTAGTTTCAACATACGACTGTGAAGTCCGTGCGGAGCGGTTCTCGCGCCATACCACCATGGCATAGTTATCATTTTGAGAGAAGGGAGGTGGACGTTTAATTACATTGGAGTGATTTGGTATAAACAAAAACAAATAAAGGAGAATAACATGAAGAAAGTGATATTTGCAGCTCTGATTCTTGTCTGTGCAATCGCGTTCGTGAGCTGGATAATCGGGACGCCCACGGCAGACGCAAGAAGTGCGTATTACACTGAAATGGGGTGCGAGGCCTGCCACGGCGCGAGCGACACGTGCAACGGCTGTCATTCGCACGGCACCCATTCATCGAGTTCAAAAACTGATATCTACCTCACCGGTACTACGAACAAAACCTCCTATAACGCCGGTGAAACAGTGAGCGTCACCATCGACGGCGGATATAAAACGGGATGGGTACGCGCTATCCTCTATAATCAAACGATGACACAAGTAGCGATAAGCAAGGGTACCATAGCCTCGGGCGCAAGCGCGCCGAGCGACGGCCCGGGCTTCCCCATCACGCTGTCCGCACCCGCACCAACTGCAGCCGGGACGTATACATGGAACGTTTCCTGGTACGGCAACAAGTATGATGCGGCAGGAGCTTATTTCCAGCCCAATTGTTCAAGCTCTGTCACCACCAATTGCTGGAAGGCCTCGACCAATGCCAACCATGGAGAAGCAATCCGCGCCACCAACTCCTTCACGGTGGTAAGCACCCCCTGTACGAGAAACGCCCCGACGGTGACCTTCAATACAGCTTCCCAGACCGTGAGTGCCGGAGGGACTGTTACGTACACGGCGACTGTGACCAACAAAGACACCGCTACGTGCAGCAACTCCACATTTGCGCTTTCGATAGCATCCGAGACGGGCACTGCGGCCAACTTCGTATTGCCGTCAACGCTCTCGGCATCAAGCCCGAATCCGTGCGCCCTGGCGCCCGGAGGCACCTGCATAACCACCCTTTCGGTCAAGGCGCAAACCGCTGCCACGGCCGGAGCGACCGATGTTACCACGGTTAGGGCTGCTGATACTACAAATCACGGCACCCTTCCCGGAACAGGCTCTGTCACAACCACGGTGGCAAGCGCGAGTTCGACTTACATATTGACCGTTGCTTCTGTGAATCCGGCCAGCGGCGTCAACATCACCGTCAGCCCTCGCGACGTCAATAGAAAGACGAGCGGGACAACGACGTTTACCCGGACCTATACCAACGGCACGGTTGTGACCCTTACCGCGCCTGCAACATCAACCGGGGGTAATTTCTTAAAATGGCAGAAAAATGGAGTCGATTATGCCGCCACCGCGAAGACTACCGTCACCATGAGCGCCGCTACAACAATGACGGCGGCGTTCGGCTCACCTCCCACGGCGGAAAAGTGTCAGGACGGAATCGACAATGATCAGGATGGATCGATCGACTGCGCTGATTCTGATTGCGTTGCTGATGCCTCATGCACCGGCGCGGCAAATTCAGCGCACGCCGGCATCAACGCATATAACGGACCCACGACGTGCATCGCCTGCCACAGCACAGCGGGGACGCAGGTGATGAATTCAATGCATGGCTCCTGGAGCGGTCCCACGCCGAATGTCACCAATATTTCCGGAAACTCCGGCAAGTGGAAACAGACGAACAACTACTGCACTGATCCGGAATTGGCCGACTACGGCTGTGTGAAATGCCATGTTACCACAGCAGCAAAGGTGCTGAACAATGATGGCATGGTGGACTTGTCAGTGAAAAATCTGAACGCGAATGAAATGGACTGTCTGATATGTCATCAGACCAATTATTATTCAACCTTTACGCCGACCTCCTCAAGGACTTTCACTTCATGCGTAGACGGCTCGGTTCGTTCTTACATGGTACCCGTGGCGGAAGCCGACGGCAAGATTCATAAAGCAATACGTCTGGACCTCGCGCCGGCGGGCACGACCGTGCTTGCTCTTGCCAGGACCGCGCATCGGCCGAATAACGCCACCTGCGTAACGAAATGCCATGCGGCGGCGGGCGGCGCCGACGGCGTCAAGCGCGGCGATATCGATTCTACGATGGCGAATCCTCCGGTAACCACGGATATCCATCTCAGCTCCGCGGGCACTGCAAAACTGACCTGCACCTCCTGCCATGCCGGCACGGGCCATCAGATCCCCGGTCGCGGCAATGACATGCGGGGCGAGGACACCGGCGCCGTGATAAAAAAATGCGTTGATTGCCATACCTCGATGGCCGGCACAGGCGGCCACGGGACATCCACAGCGAATCGAGCGGCCGCCGACAGGCATATCGCCCACGTTGACTGCACCGCCTGTCACATCGATTCTTACGGCAAAGGCATACCAACGGAAATGAGCCGTGACTGGACCAAACCGATGTGGAGCGCCGGCGGATGCGAAGGCCAGGGCGCCTGGGTCGGAACATCGGTGAAAGCATCCAAAGTTCTTCCGGAATACCGATTCTGGAACAAGACCAGCTGGGTCTACGACCGGAATGGCAGCTTCGGATTGACTACCGATCTTATCGACGGCGGGCTCGCCTTCTCCTATCCACTTGGCGGCATCAATGACGGCAAACTCTATCCGTTCAAGGTGCATACGTCCAACAACCCGATGGATGACGGCTCCGGCAAGACCAACTTTGATGTTTTGAAAATGTTCATGACCGGCTGCTTTGACGAGGCGGCTGTTTCGGGCCTGTCATATATCGGCGAGCGGGGTACGTACACCTGGAAGAGCAACAAGGCCTTCCAGCTGATCACCCACGGTGTTGTCGCGAAAACAGAGGGCAATAACTGCGCAAAATGCCATAGCGGTACGCTTGATACGAGCACGGTCTCGAAGCTGGACAAGCTCGGATACAAAACAGCGAAACCGACATCAGACCTGTGTAATGACTGTCATAGCCTTAGAACTCAGACTAACCACTACACGTTACATGACACACATAGAAATAATGGCACCGGCTGCTCCGGCTGCCACAGTTTCACGCGCTAGAGCGAAGTGATTCTGCGAGACAGGTAAAGAGCAAGGAGTTGTAATAAAATTCCTGGAGTACATTTTAGGCGGGTGGGCATAGTGCCCACCCGCTTTTTTATGTGCGCCCAGCATGGGCGCACTCTTGTGGGTGTAAGTCCCACCGTAAGTTGATCACGACGAACGAAGCGAAGCGCAACTGCATGAGGGCGACCGAGTGTGGGGAGGAAGCGCGGAGCGAAGCTGCGAGCCGATGAACAAGAACCGGATAGAAGGCGTTGCCGAGCAGGGCGAGCGGGCATAAAACCGAGAAGCTCTCGTGGTCAAGGCAAGGCGGCGTAGATCCGGCGGTTGTACAGCGAAGGAGTGCGTTCTTACCTGGGGAGATCTCGCCTCATGGCTGAAAGGCCGACGTGGCGACACGGAGCGAGAAGTCAGCAGAGGCCGTAGTAGCTGCCAGCAGGGAGCGAAGGGCCGAACGAGAAGGGGTGTTCAAGGACATACCGATGGTGCACGCAAGGCGTCAGAAGTCCGCATCAGCGGAGCGGTCAGGGGAAGCGCCCGGTGAAGCCGGGAGAGAACCGGACAGCGACGAAGCGGGCACCCCGCGGCATGAACCGAGAGCATAGGGCAACCTCAACTTCTCGAACCGCCAGGTGCGGACCCGCATGCCGGGTGGTGTGGCAGGGGAGCGGCCTTCATGGCCGCCCCCTATGCCGATCAATAGTCCATTCAATTTGTATAAGCGAATAGAGCGCCCATGGGTGCATTTCACTTATTGGCTGTCCCCTGTTTGGGGCAGCCAATTTATTGTGTACGACCTTCCGGACTCAAACAGAATTGGCCCGTCGGTGATATGACGGGCCATTCCGTGATGAACAACAATTGTTCGTCTTATTTACGGAGAACGACGTGAGCCTAAATGGTCCTGTATCTCATCCCCGAATGATGGTATTGGGGATATGATCCTGTTCATTTGCCCTCAAGCAAAACCGGATGCTTCCTGGCTTAAAGCATACCGGGGCAGGCTTATAAATTCTCGGGAATAACAGGAGAAAGAGGGCAGGCTACAATTTCATCGCCTCATTGGCCTCGGCTAATGTCCTGGCGGCAATGACGCGGGCTTTGCGCGAACCCTCCTGGATGATTTCAGATATCTTCTTTGGATGAGCCAATAGCTCTTTCCGTTGATCCTGAATAGGCTTGAGATAGGTGAGAAGATGCTTTAACAGTTCTCTCTTATCATCCACGCACCCGATGCCGGCGCGCGGGCACTCAACAGTAACATGATCGCACCACTCTTTTGGGGCGAATATTTTATTGAGGGCAAAAAGCGGGCAGATATCGGGATTACCGGGATCCTGTCTGCGGACACGCGCCGGGTCCGTGATCATCTGCATCACTTTTTTAGTGATGGCTTCAGGGCTGTCGGAAAGGTAGAGACAGTTGTTGTAGCTCTTGCTCATCTTGCGGCCGTCCGTGCCCGGCAGCTTGGGGTACTCCGTCATGAGCGGCTGAGGCTCGGGGAAGACCCCGCCGTAGAGCTGGTTGAACCTGCGGCAGATCTCCCGCGTGAGTTCCAGGTGAGGGAGCTGGTCGATGCCGACCGGCACGAAATGCGCCTTGTAGATGAGGATGTCGGCGGCCTGGAGCACGGGATAGCCGAGAAAACCGTAGGTGTTCATGTCCCGGTCCTGGATCTGGTCCATCTTTTCCTTGTACGACGGAACGCGTTCGAGCCAGGGGAGGGGCGTTGACATGGACAACAACACATGAAGCACGGCATGTTCGGGCACAAGCGACTGCTGAAAGAGCACTGACTTCTCCGGATCGAGCCCGGCCGCGAGCCAGTCGATCACCATCTCGCGGCTATGCGCGCGAATGTTCGACGTGTCGGCGTAGTTCGTGGTGAGCGCGTGCCAGTCCGCGATGAAGTAGTAACACTCGTATTGGTCCTGGAGCCTGCGCCAGTTGTCCAGGGCGCCCATGAGGTTCCCGAGGTGCAGGAGACCGCTCGGCTGCATTCCGCTTAAGACACGTTGTTTAGACATTAAAAAACCCTCTTTGTTTAACCACTGATGGACATCCCCGATTAAACCATTCGGGGACAGGCTTATTAACACGGATAAAGATCAAATCTTAACTTAGAAATATCGCTGCGCAAAGAGTCAGCTAAACTTATTTCTGGCCCCTGAACTATGAACTTTGAACCCTGAACCCGTCTTAAAAAATATCCCCGCCGAGCAATAGCGACAGGATCGGCCGGAGGACAGGCGTCATGATCTTTCCGAGCGCACCGAACATGATGAGCGCCATGAGAATGAGCGTGCCATAGGGCTCGAGCCGGTAGTAGACGGCCGCTGGTTTGTCAGGGAGGAGCCAGTACACAACCCTGCTCCCATCGAGCGGCGGGATGGGGATCATGTTCAGTACGGCAAGCACGACATTGATGACGACCCCGTAACCCAGCATCAGGGTGATGGGCAGCGCAAACCACTCCCATGAAGCCTTGGGGAACAGGGGTTCCAGCGGAGGCACGGCGACGCGCAGGAGAAAAGAGAACGTCAATGCCATGATCACGTTGATCCCCGGCCCGGCAAGCGATGAGAAGGCCATGTCCTTTTTTGGGTTTTTGAAGTTATACGGATTGATCGGTACCGGTTTGGCGTAGCCGAACACCATCTTGCCGTTCGTGATCACAAAGAGGAGGAGCGGCATGATGATCGTGCCGAAGAGATCGATATGCGATATGGGGTTCAGCGTGAGCCTGCCCATGCTGCGGGCTGTGTTGTCGCCGAGCTTGTTCGCAACCCAGCCATGCGCCACTTCATGCAGCACGATGGCGAATATGAGCGGCGGGGCCATGATTACGATCTTTTGTATAATAGTCAGTTCATCCATAATATTTTATCCGGTCTTATCCTGCCCGTGGTATTTAATTGCTTATGCCTATTTCATCGACAACGGATTGTCTATAGTTGGATTTTCTTATGTTCTTATTGAGTTGTAGGGCTACCCTTCAGGGTTGCGGTTTTTCGGTGTCAGCAAGGCTGAAGCCTTGCCCTACAATGGCGTTTAATTCAAACAGCACCAAAGTGGCCATATCTTCCTTTTGGTTCCCGCCTGTCCCGGTTAGGCTATTATCATCCGGCCAAATAAATCCGTCGGGATTTAATATACGTCGCTATTTTCCGTTGGTGTACGGCGCGAACTTCCCGTCCTGAATCGTAATGATGAATAGTTTCTTCAGCGCCTCGCCGTTTCCCGGGAACGTGATCGTACCCGAGATTCCGGGATAGTCCTTCATCGCGAGCAGGCCGTCCCTGATTGCCTGTGGCGTGTCCTTGCGCTCTTTCAGGAGCGAGAGGACCATCATGGCCGCGTCGTAGGCCTGGGCCGCGAGAATGTCCGGCTCTTCCTGGTATGCAGAACGGTAGGCCTCGATGACCGGCTTGATCAACGGGTCCGTACTCTCGGGAAAGAACCCGTCTATGAAGACCGCTCCCTCAGCATGCCGGTCGGCCCGCTCGATCAGGTCCGGCGTATGCCAGTTGTTCGACCCGATCATAACGATGCCCTTGATATTGTAAAAGGCGAGCTGGGGGATGAGCAATCCGACCTTCTCGGCATGGCCGGGGAGGTACAGGGCATCGAAGCTCGGCAGATACTCATTGAAGAGCTTTTTCCTCTCGAGGTCGTCCTCCGGAATGATTATCTTCCGGGAGCGAAGATCGGTCTCGATGATCTTTCTCACATACGGGCCGAAGTCCTTTACGTCAGGCGGATAGGCTATGACAGCGAGGATCTCGGCCTTCTGTTCCAGGTCCCTGGCGAAGAGGCGCGCCAGGTCCCTGCCATAGGCATCATCGGGGTGGACGATCACGAACTTTTTAAGGTTGAGCCCAAGCGCGAACTGGGCGGCTGCCGTTGCCTGGATGGAATTCGTCAGGGCGTTTCGAAACAGCCAGGGACTGATCGTTCCGAGACCTTCGCCCGAGGCTGCGGGCGTGATTACGGGGATCTTCAGCTTTTCAAGGGAGGGAACGAGCGCTTCCGCCTCCTTGGTCAGCAAAGGCCCGATGGCCGCCACGATGTTTTTGGATGAGAGCTCGGCGAGCGCTGCCACGGTTTTTTCGGGAGAACCTTCGGTGTCCTTCACCAGAAGTTCCACCCGGTCATCGGGGGCCTGGAGATTATACGTATGCACCGCGAGCTGGATGCCCTTCAGCACCCGGTCTCCGAAAAAGGCAAGCTGGCCCGATTGGGGCAGGAGCGCGGCCAGATGGTATCTTGGCGAGGAGAGCCCGGAGGTGGCCTCATTCAGGAGCATTTCCCCCCGCATTCTCTCGGGGTGAGCAGGAAATTTTTCGAGGAAGTCCCTGCTCACCGATATGGCTTCCCGGTACTGCCGCTGTTCGATCATGAGTGCAGCCAACCGCAACCGGGCGATGTCAGCGGGATACGAGGAGCCATCAGCAAGGGTCCTGAGTTCCTCTTCCGCCAGGTTCCTGTCAACGATCTCCCGGATCCTGTCACGGTATCCGGTTTTCTGGCGTTCGTTCTGCGCAATCTCGGTGAGCGACAAGAGCTCCTTCACCGCAGGCAGAAAGTTCTTTTTTGTCACATACGCGGCGGAGAGGACCTCCGCGCTGCGCTTGAGCTGCGCCGGATCAATGACCTTGCTCCGGTCCTCAAGGTTGGCAATGGCGAGGTCATATTCCTTGAGCTCAAAGTAGCATAGTCCGAGTTTGTAGCGCGCCAGGACAATGAACGAAGACGAGGGGAATTTCTCGATGATATCCTTGTAATAGCTCAGCGCCTGCGGGTAGTCTCGCTGCGTAAAACGGATCTCGCCCAGAAGATAGAGCGCCCGGTCCCGGTGTTTGCTTTCCGGGAAACGGGAGAAAAAAACATCCACGGTCTTCGAGGACTGCTCGTACTGTTTTTTGGAGAACAGGGAGTCGGCCTGGTCGAGGAGTTCGCGGGCATTTTTTTCCCATGTTGGTTCCGGTGACAGTTTGGGAGCGCAACCCGCGGGAATCAGCACAGACAAACAGAGTAGTACGGGCAGGATAAATGCGGCTGTACAACGAATACGCCTGAACGGCATGTGCTAGTTCCCTTTTTTTGCCACAGCCTCGGCTTTTGCCGCCTTGGTCTTGATTTTCAGGGTTTCGTCTTTGCGTTTACGTTTGCGTTTCAGTTCCTTCTGTCTCTCACGCATGGGATGGTTCTCCTTTCAATGAAAAGTCGTATCGTAAGCCTGCACACTATAGCCAAAGTGGACGTGTTTGTCAATCCTTGTTTGTCGGCAGGGCATCCCGGAATCCCCGGCTTACTTAATGCCGGGGCAGGCTCTTCGGGAATGATGGATCAGCGGGAATGCCACGCTTCAAAGCTTCGCGCGTCTCCGTCAAGTTCTGAACGGAAATAACAGGCACGCTTTTTCTCTCAGGTATCCAGGACATTCCGCACCATTCGCAGGAGTTCAGCAGGGGCAACGGGTTTTGAAATAAAATTCAGGTCTTTTTCAAGGATCCCTTTTTTATGAATGATGTTTGCGGTATAGCCGCTCATGAACAGCGCTTTTATCACAGGATGGGTCTTGCGGATTTCCTCGTATACCGCCTTGCCGTCTTTCTTCGGCATTATCACGTCAAGGAGAAGGAGACGGATGCTGCTTTCATTCTCCTTGAACTTGTTCAGCGCTTCCTCGCCGTCCTCCGCTTCGATGACCGTATAACCGGCCTCCTCAAGCACGTTTTTCGTGAGTTTTCTGACATCTGCATCGTCTTCCGACAGCAGGATGGACTCCACTCCGCCCATCATACTCGTATGTTCTCTTGATTTTGTTTCTTCATCAGCCGCTGCTTTTACCAGCGGCAGATATATTTTGAATGTTGTTCCCCTCCCGGATTCACTATAGACATTGATATGGCCCTTATGCTGCTTTATCATCCCATATACCATTGAG
>Ga0265292_1000063_pt1 | contig 241552 bp, 221 predicted proteins | sample Munlanlewell296A_FD_189080 | JGI IMG/M metagenome (GOLD analysis project Ga0265292, IMG submission 189080) | Leachate microbial communities from a municipal landfill in Southern Ontario, Canada - Leachate well 296A | ecosystem: Engineered > Solid waste > Landfill > Unclassified | place... | reverse complement strand
GCCGTTTATGGAAATTAAGTCAGGGCTTAATACAGTCTTAAAAAAATAAGGAAATGGAATTTTATCTGTTTTTATTTCCGATGTGAGTTCTTTGTCTCTTGACACGGGTGGGCCTTATAAGTGTTAGGCACTTTATATATTTGAGGAGGGGATGATGACAAAAAAAGAAGAATGCCTGAATAAATCCAACAATGCGCATACAAACCTGACCATGTTTCATGCTGTTATTCAGTTGATGGAGGGAGGGCTGATATATGGAGGCGGCAATATCTACGCCAATAAAATAATTACAATAGCACGAACAGCGGCAATGCGGGAACTGCGCAAACTTGACAAGGCAAGGGCGGTGGTATTGGATGCATAACACACAAATAACCCGCAAGGCTCTTGCTTGTCGGGTTGATGAGGTCGTTATACGCCTCTATTTTCTTTAAAGGAGAAAAAATGAAGACTGAAAGAGTTCGAGAACTTATTGGATTTCTGGTTTCAATGGCTGCTTTACACGATGCTGATATGGCAAAGAAGTTCGCAGATGAACTAGAAGACTTAATACCAAAAGAAGACAATGACTACCTATGGGTCGAAGATGAACTTGTATAACGCTAAAATTAAGGCGTGGCTATCAGCCATCGCCTTGAATGATTTGTGTACGCCCGGCATGGGCGTGAACTTATGGGGTGAAAGTCCCTTGTACGAGAACCTTTAATGTTCATAGTAATGGATGTTAACAAAAGTACAAGCCGAAGGCAAGGGCGTCTCCGTGAGGAGGGGTCTGAAGGAAGCCGGAGTGCAAACGTGCGAGACGACGAACAGAAACCGCATATAAGGCTTAGCTCTTGGGCGAGTCTGCACAACATGACAAAGCCCGCAGGTTCAGAGGGCAGGGTAAATGCGGCGTTTGTGCACGGAAAGTTCACGTTCTTATCCGGGGAGGTCTGCGTGTCATGCAACAGGAGGTTTATGAGAGAAATCCGGAATAGGTCTAACCGGTTGAACAATGACCCGGCATATCCATCTGCTGTGGATGGATATGAGTCTCTATGGGAAACACAAAGCAGACAGCAACTCATAACGAATCCTGTAGCACCGGATATGGAAACATATCCGGCAAGAACGCAGAAGTCAGCAGAGGGCATAGTAATAGTAGGGGCTGGATTTCCCTGCCCTGAAAGTGAAGGCCTGAACACGGAAAGGAGAGAGGCGATTTCATGAACTCTGATACAACGATGAATCCGAACGGAGGAGTTGCAAACAGGCGTCACATGAAAGAACGACCCCTCGACTCTATCACGGTAGAGAGTGTTGTTAAAAGAGACAACATACTCAAAGCATGGAAGCAAGTCAGGGCAAACAAAGGGGCTTGCGGTGTTGATGGTATCGGCATCGAGGAGTTTCCTGTGCATGCCCATGAGAACTGGAAAGGAATCAAAGACTCTTTGCTGGACGGGACTTATAAACCCCAGCCTGTTCTGAGAGTCGAGATACCCAAAGACAACGGTGGAATTCGTAAGCTCGGAATCCCTGTTGTTATGGATAGGGTGATTCAACAAGCGATTGCTCAGGTTCTCACACCGGTCTTTGAACCTCATTTCTCCGAATTTAGTTTTGGATTCAGACCCAATCGTTCGGCACATCAGGCCGTTAAGAAGGTATTGAAAGACATTCAGAGAGGATACAGTTATGCGGTGGACATTGACCTTGAGAAGTTCTTTGACACAGTTGACCACGACATTCTGATGAATCGGGTTTCACGAAGAATCAGAGACAAAGGAATCCTCAGACTTATCGGAAGATACCTTCGGGCAGGAGTTGTCGTAAACGGAAGGTTGAACCGAACATCCAGAGGAGTGCCGCAGGGCGGGCCGCTTTCGCCGCTACTGAGCAATATACTTCTGGATGACCTCGATAAGGAATTGGAGAAAAGAGGACATAAGTTTGCCAGATATGCCGATGACCTTATCCTCCTTGTAAAGTCCAAGCGTGCTGGAGAACGTGTAATGGAAAGTATCAGCCGATTCCTTGAGAAAACTCTCAAGGTTAAGGTCAACAGGGACAAAAGCAAGGTGATAAAATCGGAGGAGAGTTCTTTCCTCGGATTCACCTTTACTCGGAAGAGGCTTACTGTTTCGGAGAAATCCATTAAGCGGTTTAAGACCCAACTGCGTAGTCTTACAGGACGCAGTCGGGGTATCTCAATGCAGCGTAGGTACGGTGAAATCCGAACCTATCTTTACGGATGGATGAACTACTTCGGTAATGCTATGAAGTATAACGATGCCGTTGAGTGCGACCATTGGCTAAGGCGTCGTATCCGAATGTGCTGGTGGAAACAGTGGCACAGGGCGAAGAAACGCATAGGCGAACTGATAAAGCTCGGCGCTCCCAAGTATCATGCAATTCTTACGGGATTGAGCAGAAAGGGCTATTGGCATCTTTCTAAAACTCTCTCTACGAATTGCGGTTTGGGAAATGAGTTTCTACAAAGACAGGGACTTACATCCATACGAACACTGTGGATAGGGATTCATTATCCGGCAAAGACGTAGTCAGGTCTCTGTTGGAGATTTCCGTGAAACGCCCATTGCGGACCCGCATGATGGGTGTTGTGGGGAGGGACGGTTAAACGCCGTCCTTTACCCGATTAACACTTTTTATTTCTGATTTCTTTTTCAATAAGACTTTTTGCTGCTTCAAAAACCGTAAATTCATCATGCTTACTCAGATAATTATTGCATTGTTCATTCTCAGTTCCAGGACAATATGTTCTGTTGCTTCCGAATATAAATCTCAGGTCATGCTTTACGCAAAAAGGATACTCATTAACCTTAAAATATCCCTTCTTGTAAACTTTCACTTCCCATTTATAGTTACCGATGGTGAAATAACAAAGTTTATAGTTAGGAGATTCATCGGGGATTTCAGATGATTGAATTATTTTATTCTGTTTTAAATAAATATATCCCACTACAACAAAAACTAGAGCTATGGTTGCCCATATTGGCGTTGGTGTATTTGCTATTTGCTTTGAAAAATTTAAAGCCTTTTGCGAAAGAAGAAGTAATCCAGCACTACCACCAACTAACAGCAGAAGAATTGCGGGGACGGCTACTTGACGCACGTCAGAAGCAATTGTTTTTAATATTTTTATTAGCGTTTGCTTCATGGACATTGTTTTTTATATTTCTATTTAGGTGTTAACAATTAATCTACCAAGCACCCCTTTCCGAGAATGCTTGCATAAAACTATAGCACAGTGCAAAACACATATCAACGATAAACTACTTATATAACAACTGCAAAGCCTTTGCTTATCGTCCTGTTTTATGATATTATGAACTAAAAAGTATGCGAGGTCTTTTATGGATTATTTTGCAAACAGGGGTCAGGATGCCCTGCCCGAGTTCCAAAAGTTCCTGCTCGATAAGAAACTTGTTCCAGAGGCTAAGGTCTCTTTTTTCGCCTATTGGGTCAGCCGTTTTCTCCATTATGCCCAACGGCATGACCTTACTGCAACGGGGTATCAGGAATCAAACATTGCGGCTTTTCTTGATGATTTGCGGTTAGACAACCACATTCAGGACTGGCAGCCGCGCCAGGCAGAGGACGCTCTGAAGCTCTACTATTTTCATTACCTCGGACAGGCAAAGCCGGAGCCGGCTTCACATGCAGCAATTTCATCCGGAGGCGCGCCTGAGGTGCTTGCCGAGATGAGCCGTCTAATAAGGCTTAAACATTACTCTTACAGCACGGAGCGCACTTACCTGCAATGGACGGAACGGTTTTTCGCGTATCTCAAGGAAGCGGGCAGGGAACGAGTTGACGATCTGACGTCGGAAGATATCAGGGACTTCCTGAGCCACCTTGCGCTCAGGAAACGGGTCTCGTCTTCAACGCAGAACCAGGCATTCAATGCGCTCCTTTTTTTGTTCCGCAATGTCCTGAATAAGGAAACGGGCAATCTCGACACCACTGTCCGGGCAAAGCGGGGGCCGAAGCTGCCGGTGGTGCTCTCGGTGGATGAGATAAAGGCAGTGTTTCAGCATCTCTCCGGCCAGGGGCTTCTGATTGGACAGCTTTTGTACGGCGCGGGCCTTCGTCTTATGGAACTGGCGCGACTTCGTGTAAAGGACATAGATTTCGATATGAACACCATATATGTCCGCAGCGGCAAGGGTGACAAAGACCGTTCGACTGTGCTCCCTGCGGCAGTGAAGGGGCAACTGCGGGAACATTTGGAGAGGGTGAAGGCCTTGCACGAGCAGGACCTTGCAGCCGGGCACGGCGCAGTGTATCTGCCTGATGCCCTTGACCGCAAATATCCGAATGCGCCCAAAGAGTGGGCGTGGCAGTATGTCTTTCCGTCGTCAGCCCTTTCGGTAGACCCTCTGAGCGGTATCGTCCGTCGGCATCACGTCAGCGACACGACGATTCAGACACCGATTAAAAACGCGGTGCGGAAAGCGGGGATAGCGAAACATGCGTCTGTCCATACGCTCAGGCACAGTTTCGCTACTCACCTCCTGATGAAGGGCGTCAATATCAGGGAAATCCAGGACCTCCTCGGACATAAGAATGTTGAGACAACCATGATTTATACCCACGTCCTGCGCGATATGAAAAATGCGCCTCAGAGTCCGCTTGACGTTCTCTATGAAAAACAGCAATGAAGGGCGGCATTAGAAGTCCGCTGGATAAATGAAGCCCTTCACAAAGAAGAGTTTTCATAAACGGCTGTTACTAATGTGGCAATTAGTAAGAATACATGCAACATCCTTGTACGTCATGCCGGCTTGTCCGGCATCTTTCTTACGATTCTGAACAAATCAGAAGGATTCCCGACAAGCGGGAATGACATTTAATGTGTTCTTATTTATGGCCTCCTTAGTATGTTATTATGGAGTATTGATTAAATTTGGCATCTCTGCGGGCTTGCAGCGGGGAGGGTAATTGTCGGAGACTCGACTCTATGAGACTCCTGATTTTTGAATGGATTAGCATTAAAGGAAAGGAGGTCGTATGTGGAGAAGGGTTAAGAACAGTATGGATTCAGGAGTAGAAAAGATAAAGTGGTTTTCCACTGTGCTGTCCGAAAGGCTGAAGATAGAATTTTCAGTGATTAAGCTTTTGCAGGAACGGGAAAAAAAGGATAAGGACAGGGCAGAGAAGATGAGGCTTGTCGGAGAACGCGTGTTTGAGTTAAGAAATCATTCGGAAAAAAATATCTTTAAGGACAAGGCGATAACTGAGGCCATGGTTGAGCTTGAGAGGCTCGATGCCGAGCTTGACGATATAAAGAAAAAGGCATCAGAGGTGAGCAATATAGAAGGTGAAGAAGGGTAAGTAGGGGAAGAAGGGGAAATAGGGGAAGAAGGGGAAGAAGGGGAAGATTTAAAGATGCAGGAAATAATTTTATACGGGATAGTTTTTCTTTTTGGCTCTGTTGTCGGCTCCTTCCTGAATGTCTGCATATACAGGATACCGCGGGGGGAGTCAATTGTATTGCCGCCATCACATTGTCCTTTATGCAGCACGCCTATAAAAATACGTGACAATGTCCCAATTTTCAGTTATCTGATGCTTGGCGGGAAGTGCAGGTCATGCAAGGCAAAGATATCTTTCAGGTACCCGCTGGTTGAGGCTATGAACGCACTGTTTTATATGGCATTAATCTGGAGGTTTGGGATTGGATGGCATACGCTCATTTATTTTATATTGGCTTCTGCCCTGATAGTAATAACATTTATAGACCTTGATTTTCAGATAATACCTGACAGCATAACACTGCCGGGTATTTTTATAGGGCTTGTTTCAGGTTCATTAATGCTTCCTGACCCGTTTTTGAGATGGGCTCTGCTCGGTTATAAGGCATCTATCATAGGTGCCTTGACAGGCCTTTGCCTTTTTTATATGATTGCTGTTTTGAGCAGGGGTGGAATGGGGGGAGGAGATATAAAGATGATGGCAATGGTTGGGGCCTTAATGGGATGGAAGTCTGTGCTTCTGACGACTTTTTTGGGCAGCCTTCTCGGTTCTGTCTGGGGAATATCTTTAATGGTATTTAAGGGCAAGGGAAGGAAGACCAAAATACCGTTCGGACCATACCTGTCTGCAGGCACAGTCATCACCCTTTTTTACGGCCAGGAAATTCTTTATTGGTATCTTGGACACAGATGAATCCAGGGGCAATATTTTTATTAGCGTCTATATTTTTTCTTTTAATTTTAATCTTTTCCTATCTTCTTAAATCATATTTAAAATTCAGGAGCAAAAAGGAAAAATCAGAGCATAAGGATACGTCCAATGTAGGTTTTGTTGTAGATACCTTTCATGAACTTGTAGCAAAACTGAAGGAAAAAGAAAAAGAACTTGAGATATTAAAGAAGCTCGCTGAGCAGAGGGCAGAGGATGTTGAGAGTTATAATAAAAACATTCTGCAGAGCGTTCCGAGCGGGGTAATAAGCTTTGACCGGGAATTGAAGATTGAGAGCATAAATTCACCCGCAGAAAAGATTCTTGAACTTAAGGCAGAAAGTATAATTGGAAAGGACTATTTGGAAGTTTTAGGCAAGGCGATATCAAATATCCTTAAAGAAGGGAAATCCGTTGAGAGGGGAGAAATACAGTGCCAGACCTCGAGCGGCCGCTGGATATGGCTGGGCCTTACATTTTCACCCCTTCGTGACAGCGAAGGAAAGGATATAGGGCATATCCTTGTTTTTACCGACCTCACAGAGCTTAAGGCGCTCGAATCCCAGGCAGAGCTCAGGGAAAGGCTCTCAAGCCTTGGTGAGATGTCCGCAGGCATTGCACATGAGATTAGAAATCCTCTGGGAGTGATTGCAGGTTATACGAAATTACTTTCCAAAAAGGTGGATGCTGCATTACTGCCGACTGTTGAGGCTATATCAAAAGAGGTTGAGGTTATGGACAGGATTATCTCGGACTTCCTGTCTTTTGCAAGGCCGGTTGATTTAATAATTTCCAAGGTTAATCTTAACGAAGTAATACAGAGCTGCATAGCAAGCATAGTGGGCGACAGCAGCAATATAGAGGTCTCTATGGATATTGATAAAACTCTCTTTATATCAGGTGATGAAATACTCCTGAGGCAGGCATTCACAAACCTTATTCAGAATTCGATTGAGGCGATGAGAGACGGCGGGAAGCTGGGTTTCGGATATAGAGATATGGGAGATTACATGGAGATAACAGTGTCAGATACAGGGCATGGGATGTCCGACGGCATTAAGGATAAAATCTTTCTCCCTTTCTATACAACAAAAGAAAAAGGCACGGGACTTGGCCTTGCAATAGTCCATAAGATCATTGTATCCCATGGGGGCACAATTTTGGTTGACAGTACGGATGCAGGGACAACATTTAAGTTGAGGCTGCCGGCAAGTAATTGAAATTATATGCATTTTATGTTTAGATAGATTATAGTAGTAATGAGGTCTGAGGGCATGGATGATGTAGAAGAAAAAGATTTAATCATCGCAAGTGACATCTTCAAGGCCATGACCAAAACCCTCAAGACCTTTAAGGCCTACCTGCCGAATAATCCTATATATCAAAAGTTTGCCGCAGAACTCCTGGAAAAATTTAATGCTTTTTTTGATATAAATGATACCCTTCCTCTTGCAGTGGAGCAATTTTCGCTGTTATTCAATGGAAAAGAAGTTTTCCATAATGAAGAAAGAACCGATAATATCGCGCTCATGCTCTTTGTAGATAACATAAGAGAGTTATGTTTTTATAAAGGGATAACCCTGGATGAACTAATAAGCTTTGTTGAGGTTTTCAAGGCAGTGTCAGAAAAGCAGAACCTTGAGGATGATATTGTAACGCTTTTATGGGAAAAAAATATTGAGCATATCAGCTATTCGGTTTCAGAAGGCTTTATTGAGGAGGGATTATCGGTTGAAAATGATATTTTCATGGAAGATGGTGGGGATGAAAGGACTCCTTTAGGGGCTACGTACATAGATATTGTCATGGCGCCTTCAGTGCTTGACTTTAAAGTAGACCCTGTCAGTGATAATGAAATGGAGGCCCTTCAGCTTGAGATGCAGAGACTTGAAGGCGACAGCTTGCTCTCTGAGGCGGCTGAGTTATTTTTAGAGCTCATGACGACTGAAAAAGACATAGAAGGATTCAGGGAACTTGCAAGAAATGTCGGAAAGGTAATAGATATAACGGTTGATAAAAATTCTATAGGGGAAGCCGTAGAAATCATCGGCAGGCTAAGGGCAATAAGCGAGACAGAAAGTACATCTGAACATAAGAAAATAATTGATAATGTCATTGACGGTGCCGGCAGTAAAGATAATATCAGAAAACTCTTTGCCGGAGATGAAAAGCACGGGAATGTTCAGGCATACATGCTTCTTCTTAATAAAAATGCAATCTCTCCCCTTTTAAATATTTTAGGGGAGATTGAGGATAGAAAGGGAAGAAAAGACCTCTGTAATATACTGTCAGCTATAGGGAAGCAGGCTATAGCTGAATTTGAAAGCGGCATGTATGATGACAGGTGGTATCTTGTCAGAAACACCTTAATGATACTCGGCATTATAAAAGAACCTGCTGCAGTAAAATATATAGAAGGAGCGCTTCATCACCCGGAACTCAGGGTAAGGAAGGAAGCGGTAAAGGCGCTGGAATCCATAGGCTCAGAAGAGGTAAAGGTCCCGCTTATGACTGCCTTAAAAGATAATGACGCGGCTGTAAGAACAAGCGCCTTAAAGGCATTAAGAAAATTTGTCCCGTTTAGAGATAAATCTCTAACGGGATCTGGTGATAAGAAGTCGTTGCGACTCGCAACCGAGTTATTTGAGATAGTAAAAGAGAGGGTATTGGGGGATGATTTAAAGGAAAGGCCTTTCACTGAAAAGAGGGAACTCTTTGAGACTTTAGCAGAAACAGGCAGGGAGCTGGCATTTCCAATACTCTCTGAGTTTTTTAGGAAGAAAGGATTATTCAGGCGGGCAGAACCAGAAGAATTGAGGGCGTGCGCTGCTTATGGACTGGGAGTTTTAGGCACTAAAGAGTCTATCGCACTCGTAGAAAAGGGGATGCACTCAAAAGAGGAATTTGTGAGAGATGTCTGCAAAAAGGTGCTTGTAAAGGCTGGCGTCAAATGAAAAATAAAAAAGGTGATGATGCATTTAAGGAAAAGGTTGCCCGATATGGAACGGCGATAGTAAACCATCTTTCGATACTTGTAAAACTGACGGGTATACACGGTTCAATAAATGAGGCTATGGTAAATGCTGCATCGAGGCTTCTCTCAGACCTCGCCCCATTTTTAGATGAAAGAGGGGAACTTAGCCTTAAGATGGTTGAGGGCTCTTTTTTTGTTGAAGATGTAAGGGTAAAGACATCATTATCCGATATTGGCAACGTTGAATTTCTTGCAGGTGAATTTCAAAAAAGGAAGATTGGCGTCCTTACATTCAGGGCGCCGCTTCAAAGCGATGACTTAATATACCTCGCTTATTCTGTTAAGGGTGGAGTTGAGGCCTCAGAGATACAGTCGTTACTCGAGAGCAAACTGACAAAAGGTATTTCTATCGGAGGTCCTCTTTTTTTCGAGAAAAAGGATTCTGTTGACATGAGCGACACAAGGGCGGTCGCAACAAAACTGTATACTATGGGACTTTATGCCGTTAAAGAAATTGACAGTTCTTCAAGGGCAGGCAAACCGATAAACATAAGAAAGGTCAAGAGGGTTATACATGCAATAGTAGATAACATTCTCAAAGATGAGAATGTTATCTTAGGCTTCACAACACTTAAAAATTTTGAGAATTATCAGTACAACCACATGATAAATACTGCTATTCTTTCAATAGCTATTGGCAAGAGAATCAAACTCCCCAAAAATCAATTAAGCAGTCTCGGTATGGCTGCGGTCTTTCACGATATAGGAAAGGTTGAAATCCCTCTCTCAATTTTAAATAAACCCTCAGGATTCAATCCCAAGGAAATAGAGTTGATAATGAGACATCCGGTGGAAGGCGTAAAGGCATTGGTAAGGGCAAAAGACCTCAGCGATATATCAATTATCTCTATGCTCGTTTCTTTTGAACATCATCTGAACTATGACAATACCGGCTATCCTGAACTCTCCAGGAAAAGAACACCCAATATTTTTAGCAGGGTTATAAGCATAGCTGATTATTATGATGCGCTCACCTCAGGAAAGATATACGGACGGGTTGCTTATACGCCTGAAAATGCCTTAAAGTCTATATATGAAAAGAGTGGCAACGCCTTTGACCCTATTCTCACGAGAGTATTTATAAATATGCTTGCAGGGAATAGCCCCGGCTCACAATGACCATTAATTTTTCTTCTGCGCTTTTTCTATCCTGGCCCACGTATCACGCAATGTCACTGTCCTGTTGAATACAGGTTTTTCTTTGGTAGAGTCACGGTCAACACAGAAATAACCCATCCTCTCGAACTGGAATCTGTCTTCTGATTTTGCATCCGCAAGGCATGGTTCAACAAAACACGATTTCAGTGATTCAAGTGATTTTGGGTTCATATCCGTCTTGAAATCATTGCTCTCATCGCCGGGGACAGGTTTTGTGAAAAAGTGGTCATAAAGGCGTACTTCTGCCTCGAGAGCGTGTGAAGCTGAAACCCAGTGAATAGTTGACTTGACCTTACGCCCGTCAGGAGAATCACCGCCGCGTGTAGCAGGATCATATGTACAGTGGAGTTCTGTTACTTCGCCGGTATTTTTATCTTTAGCCACACTGGTACAGGTTATGTAATAAGCATAGCGCAGCCTTATTTCTTTTCCGGGCGAGAGGCGGAAGAATCCTTTTGGCGGGTCCTCACGGAAATCATCTTTTTCTATGTAGAGCACCCGCGAGAAAGGAACTTTTCTTGTGCCCATGCCCGGCTCCTCCGGGTTATTTACAGCGTCCAGTTCTTCAACCTGATTTTCAGGATAATTATCTATTACAACCTTTAACGGACGGAGAACAGCCATGACACGCCTGGTATGCTTGTTCAAATCTTCTCTGATGCAGAACTCAAGCAGGGCCATATCAACAGTGCTGTCTCTTTTTGCAACCCCAATACGCTCACAGAAGTTTCTGATTGCCTCAGGCGTATAGCCCCGCCTTCTCAGCCCAGATATGGTAGGCATTCTGGGGTCATCCCATCCGCTGACATGTTTTTCCTGAACGAGTTGAATAAGTTTTCTCTTGCTCAAAACCGTATGGCTCAGATTCAGCCTGGCGAACTCTATCTGCTGAGGGTGATAAACATTCAGCTGGTCAAGGAACCAGTCATACAAGGGCCGGTGGTCCTCAAATTCGAGTGTGCAGATGGAATGAGTGATTTTTTCGATCGAATCAGAAAAACAATGTGCAAAATCATACATAGGATAAATGCACCATTTATCTCCTGTCCGGTGATGCTCTGCGCGCATGATTCTGTATATGACAGGGTCTCTCATATTTATATTTCCTGATTTCATATCTATCTTTGCGCGAAGGGTGCGCGAGCCGTCAGGGAATTCACCTTTACGCATTTTTTCAAAGAGCTCGATATTTTCTTCAACAGAGCGGCTGCGATATGGGCTTTCTTTTCCCGGTTCTGTAAGCGTTCCTCTGTATTCCCTTATCTCATCAGCGCTTAAGTCGCATACGTATGCCTTTTCTTTCTTAATCAAATCGACGGCATATCCGTATAACTTTTCAAAGTAGTCTGATGCATAATATTCCCTATTGTCCCAGTCAAATCCAAGCCATTTAACATCCTCTTTTATGGACTCGACGTATTCGACTTCTTCTTTTGTCGGGTTGGTGTCATCGAACCTGAGATTGCAGAGGCCCTTGAATTCTTCTGCTATTCCAAAATTAAGGCAGATGGATTTTGCATGACCGATGTGAAGATAGCCGTTTGGTTCCGGAGGGAAGCGCGTATGCACGCGGCTGTCATGTTTCCTGTTCTTCAGGTCTTCCCTGATTATCTCTCTTATAAAATCAGATGGATGCGGAGTTTCGGGTGTGCTCATATCGCCTTAATCGCTTTCTCCAATCTCTTAATCGTCTTTTCCTTCCCCAATACTTCAAGCACCTCAAATATTCCCGGGCTTTCTGTTCCGCCTGTGATTGCAACACGCACAGGCTGGGCGAGGGCGCCGAGTTTTATGCCATGCTTTTCAACTATTGCTTTAAAGATGGTTTCCAGGCTTGACGCTGAAAAATCAGCTAAAGATGTCAGGCTGTCTTTTAATTCACTCAATAAATCGCGGCTCTTTTCATTAAGGAATTTTACCTTTGCCTTCTCGTTATATTCAACATCTTCAGCAATATAGTAGCGCAGGGAACTTGCAAGCTCAACCAAAGTCTTTGCCCGCTCCTGAAGTATCTTGATTGCTTTTGAAAGCCACTGTTTGTCTATCCCCTGTCCTTTCTGGATGGTGCCTGCATTTTCAAGGAAAGGAATTACCATCTCTGCAAGCTCTGCAGGGTTAGATTTGATGATGTACTGGCTGTTGAGCCAGATAAGCTTTTCAGGGTTAAATACAGCGGATGATTTACCGACATTCTCGAATGAGAAATGCTTGATAAGCTCTTCCCTTGTGAATACTTCCTGATCTCCATAAGACCATCCGAGTCTTACGAGGTAGTTCACGAGGGCATCAGGAAGATATCCCATCTCCTTATATGCCATGACTGATGTTGCGCCGTGCCTTTTTGAAAGCCTTGCCTTATCAGCGCCGAGTATCATCGGAAGATGCGCAAACAAAGGGAGTTCATATCCCAGCGCCTTATAAATATGCAGTTGCTTAGGAGTATTGTTCAGATGGTCGTCGCCCCTTATTACGTGAGTTATCTTCATGTCAACGTCATCAACTACTACAGTGAAATTATAAGTAGGCGTTCCGTCAGAGCGCATGATTATGAGATCGTCGAGCTGGTCATTTTCGAATGAGACCTTTCCGCGCATCAAATCATCGACTATTGTCTGTCCCTCCTGTGGCATCTTGAATCTTACTGCTCCTTGACCCTTTGCCCCTTGACCTTCTAATTTTCTGCACCTTCCGTCGTATTTTGGGGACTTTCCCTGAGCAAGTGCATCTTTTCTCCTCTGCTCAAGTTCATCCGGAGAACAGTAGCAGTGATATGCCTTTCCTTCTTTAACAAGCCTTTCAATATAGCTTTTATAGATATCGAATCTGTCTGTCTGCCTGAAAGGGCCTTCATCCCATTCAAGTCTGAGCCATTTCATTCCCTCTATGATTGCTTCTATGTATTCATCTGTCGAACGCGTCCTGTCAGTATCCTCAATTCTCAGGATGAATTTGCCGTTATTGTTTCTTGCAAAAAGATAATTAAAAAGAGCAGTCCTTGCTCCTCCAATATGAAGATGCCCTGTCGGGCTTGGTGCAAAACGAACTCGTATCATTGTTTTTTGATGCCTCCAGCCTTATTTTTGTCATTCCGCACTTGATGCGGAATCCAGTTTTTTATATTCTGGTTTCCCGTTTTAGCAGGAACAGCGTCTGGATTCCCGCTTTCGCGAGAATGACGAAATACAAAAACATTAGATATAAAATATAACAGATTTCAGGGATTCATGCACAAATGAAAAGCAGAAGAAACTATCCTTTGACTTTTTTCTATAAGTAAATGATATATTATTGCCAAGTTGCACTACCTAATATGGGATTCTTTTTATCTTTAAAAGTAGGCAGATTATGAAAAAAATTCTTGTAATAGATGACGATGATGGAGTGAGGACAACACTATCCGACCTCTTGAGATGTAAGGGCTACTATACATGCGAAGCATCCTCCGGGAAAGATGCGGTAGAGATGGTAAAGTCTGAAGATTTCGATATTGTCCTCCTCGATTTAATGATGCCCGGGATGGACGGTCTCTCTACCCTTAGAGAACTCAGAAGACTCAGTCCAAAAGCACGGGTAATTATGATTACAGCCTTTGCAACAGTAGAAAACGCAGTGGATGTTATAAAAAAAGGGGCAAGCGACTATATATCTAAACCCTTTAAGACTAATGAACTACTTGTTACAATAAAACGCGTTCTTGAAGAGGTCAGGTTTGAAGAAGGCATAAAGAAGTTAGACCTTGATTATGCTCTGGATACTTTATCCAATTCTGTAAGGAGAAAGATTATGGAGTTGTTTTGCTCAAAAACAAATATGCGTCTAACAGAAATCACTAAAAAACTCAATATAGATGACCATACAAAGATTCTCTTCCATCTAAAAGCGCTTAAAGAAAAGGGAATAATAGAACAGGACAAAGAAAAATCATATTCCCTTACAGAAGAAGGGGAAAAGACTTTAAACTGTCTTAAAGCTCTGAAAAATTATCTCTCAACATAATTTTACAGTTTACAATATTTACAGCAAAAGCTTCTCAATGTGAAGTAACTTCACATTTTTGTGAAAAGATTTCACTTGACAGATGTTTTGCGAATATCACAATGTAGACCCAAAGTTATATTTAGAGAAAAAATCAAGGAGCAGTGATGAGAAATATTCTATGCTTTTTAGCAGTCTCGATTATCTGTTTTGGTATGTCCGCTTTCTCATATGCGCAGGATTTGAAAACCATATATAACTTTGACGCATGGCTTGGGAAGGCCGGAGAAATCAAGCAGGAACCTCCGCTTGATTTAATGCCTTTGCCCGGATGGGTTCTTATAGGGAAAACTACAGGCGATGACGGAACGACATACACCTTTGGAGAAACTCAGGACAAACCGCTTATTGTTGTAACCGTGAAAGCGCACGCTGCTGTAGCAGACGCCCAGACCGGGTTGTTGAACATACTCAGTCAATTCTCGATGATTCTGCTGAAGGCGGAAACACAGGGGCTTAAGTTCGGAGACGTCGGTTTTGCGATGAGTGAAGGCGATGTTATTACGTTTATTGCCTTCGTAAGGAACAATGTCACCGTGGTTATAAAAAACATAAGCCCTGATAATCCAAAATCGGTGAAGGATATTGCGGGGCAGATTGATTTGATGATTTAGAGTTATTATGGAAAGGGGTTATGGAATTGAAGAAGAGAGAAAAGAGTAGGCAAAGAAATAGCATTATAAAGTCTCTTGTCTTTATTTGCACTTTAGCTCTTGTATTTTGTGTCGCGTCAAATAATGCTATAGGTGTAACCGTTAATATAACGCCATCTCTTCCATCTGGCTGCAGTGAATGTGGAGTTGCCCCTGCAATACCAAATCCAACGGTAAATGAAACTCAAAATGCAAATTGTGGTTCAGCTTGGGGGGTTACGCTTCCTACATATAATAATACTTACACACTCACTACTCCATGTTTCGATTCCAACACAGAAAAATGGCTATCATTTTTACAAACTTTAACAACAGAAGTCGGAATTATCAGGAGATGTCCGAGTCATCCTCCCAATGTGGCTTGTTTAGGTGATGTGGCAGGGATGACAAAAGCGCAAGCTCAAGCCGTTTTGGCGGTATATCCTGCAGATCCCATTACTTTAAGCGACGTTCAAAGTGCAGGTCAGAAAAATTGGGCTTGTGATGAGTGTACTGCCAGACATGAGGAAGCTCATTTAAATATTGACTGGCTGCAAAACGCATTTGGCCCTGAATTAACAAGATTTTCAACTTATTTAAAAAATAACGGTGTCGCTGTAAATTGCAGCACAGCAAGCACATTAAGCTGTAATACAGCGATTACTGCAGCAGTCAAGACTCAGTATGATACAGAATGGCAAAATAGGTTGAGAGCAGCAGTTGTAACGTGGAACAGCAATGGTGAAGGGAGTAGTGGGTATAATGCCGAGATTCCCTGTTATCAAGTGATAAGAAATACTTTAGTACAAAGAGCAAATCAGCCTTAAGGTCTTGCGGATAAATTAGGAGGATTATGATGAAAAACAGCGTGAGGATAACAAACAAAACGATAGTTGCTCTATATTTTATTGTTTTTTTAATTATATTTGTAAGTTATGTTTCTGCCGCTCCTCCGTCCTTTAGAGAAGTAGATATGGTGGAATTTCATTCAAAAGGACTTATGTCTTTAGGGGTTGAAGACCTTTCATATAATAATCTGGTAGAAGTATTGAGTAAGACAGAAAATGCTGCTGTTAAATTCCATATTATTTATTTGTTTGGAGAAAAAGGCTTAAAAGAATCTATTCCGATTATTATCCCATTCTTAAATGATAAAGATATAAACATCAGGATAGCGGCTGCTAACGCGTTAAGTATGTTAGGAGATATGCAAGGAGTCCCTGTTCTTGAAAAGATATGCGAAGAAAATCCGGCTGACCTAAAGTGTTTGGATGCAGCAGGAGCATTGGCCGAAAAAAGCAACTTAAAAGCATACGTATATTTGAAGAAATTTATCAAGAGCAATAATGAGGGATTGAGAAGCGGTGCATTAAACCACATGAAGACTCTGGCCGAGAAAATCGAGAAAACAAATCCGGAACAGTCTATGGCTATTCTGGATGATATGATAACTGTTCTGTCTGAAGATGAAGATGCCAGTGTTAAAGAGCATGCAATATGGTTATTGGGAGGTATTAAGGTTAACAACAAAAAACACGTTATTGAACGATTGAATGAATTAAAAGTTAAATTCAAAACTAAAGCAATAAACACAAAAATCCTCCAGCAAATAGATTCTGTTATCGAACATCTTGAATTAAAAGAAAAACAAAAACTGGAAGAGAATCATAGGTGAGGATTGGGATGGACAGATTTCCTGTGTATAAAAACAGACCTATATCAAAAATAATGCTTCTTGGTTTTTTGGCGTTATTTTTTCTCACGTTAAATGTTGCTCATTTATATGCAGCAGATGTAACGGTTGAATCGGGTTCAAAAAATAATAGTGTCACATTGACTGTGCGAAACAATCACGCAACACTGCCGATGAAATGTATTAAAGTTACAGCCTCTGCTGGCGGTTTGATAACTCTAACAGGAAATACAACTCAAGAGACTGATACCATTAAGGCCGGAGCAAGTAAGGATTTCATATTTACCTTTGATGTGAAATGTACAAATACAAGTGTTACGGAAAACATAAACTTTAGTATCAGCACTACATTTGGCACAATAACTCCAACTAATGCTACCGCTTCTGTTGAAATAAAACCCGATACCACCCCTCCCACAATCACCATCTCCGGCGCATCCAACGGGGCGACGTATTTCATGCCGGTGTCGCTTACGATAACCTATTCGGTTACGGATGATAAAGACCCCAATCCAACGGTGAATGCCAACTATCCCTCAGGCACCGTTTTCGACAGTGAGGGAAGTTACGCAGTGGTGGTTAAGGGTAAGGACTGTGCCGGGAACGAAGATACCAAAACATTAAGCTTCCGCATAGCACGGCGTCCAAACCCTGACGACACTTATAGTATTTCTGACGGCACTCCGACCTCCATTACTTCAGACCCCTTTGCAAAGATTGGCGTGCTCAACAGGGGCTTGATTGGTTCTCTGGCTTCTATCTTGAATAATCTAAAAGAGTCTTATGCAGTGGTAAACCTGCCAGTTGATATTACAAGCTTGCAGAAATATCCATTGCTAATAATCCCTTCAGACGGGTTCAACGGGCTTGAAACCTCACAGAGCTTCAAAGACGCCCTCATGCAATATGTCCAGAACGGCGGCGTTATATTAAGCTTTACCCAGGAGAGGGGATTCATGTTCGATACCCTGCCCGGTGACTGGCAGGGGACGGGTTATCTTGAAGAGAACGGCTGCATCACCTATGCAGGAGGCATTGAAAACCAGCATGTCTTTTTCTCCGGCCAGGACTCCGTATATATTGACGCAAATGTAGACGGATATTTCACGGCATGGCCAAAAGAGGGGAAGATTTTAGTCAGGCGGACCAAAAATGCAATGCCCTGCCTCATCTCATACCCGGTGGGGCAAGGGATCGTCCTTGCGAGCACGCTGTACTCGGACTACGGCTACATAAGCGGTCAGATTAATCTGGATGAAAAACGTCTCATCAGGGATATTGTCAGTTGGGCTAAGGACATTATCAACCCGATCAACGCCTATAATGCAGGCAATCTCGTTAAAGAGACCGTTCAAATACAGAACAAATCCCTTGTTGACGCTTATTCCGTAACATATAAATTCTATGAGCCGGACAAGAACCTTGTTTACACCTTTGAAGAACCCATAACAAACGTTCTTGTTCCCGGACAATACGGTCAGGGAGCGCTTACCTATCAACTGCCCTCGACAAACTGTCCGATAGGGATATACTGGATAAAGTACATTTTAAAAGACGCCCTGGGCAAGCCCGTACAGGAGGAGATGCCTGCCGGCAGGTTTGCCGTAAAATACAACATCGGCACTGTCAATATATCGAAAGACATAAATGTTGTTGTAAAAACAGCCCAGCCTTTTTATCCGATAGGGAGCACGGGGACATTCCAGATAGTTGTATATAACTCAAGGACAGTTGATGTGCCGGTGAGGGTGAGGTACGGCACGAGCTTCCATGTCCCCATATACTCGAACACCGCAAGCACATATTTAGAGCAGGTGGTTCCCGCCAACGGGTCCGCAACATTCAATGTGGATGTGGCAAATCTTGCAAGAGGCGACTACTTCTCCGCAGGAGTGTTTGACCAGTCCGACCGCACGTTGGCCTTTGGACAGGAAAAATTCTATGTCTTTTATCCCTATGTCAAAGCGACTGTTTCAACCGACAAGGGCAAATACCTGCCCGAAGAGAGTGGGACGATTTCCTATAATCTATCGTATGACTTCCTGAGATTTATCAATAAGACCAGTTATGAAGTAACGGCGAATATCAGGCTTCTTGATCAGGCGGGGATTAAGATATTAGAGCAAACAAAGACATTATTGCTTACAGGGAATTCCTTCAGTGATCAATTGTCGTTTACAACTCCTTCTAAGGGGGGCCGGTATATAGCGCAGGTGGAGATACTCAGCTTTGGAAGGCAGGTCGGCGCTGCCTCGTCTTATATCGAGGTGCTGACGAGAGACTTCCTTACCATCACCCCGCATTATCCGGTGACATGGATGATAGGCGGAAACAATACGATTTCATTTGACGTTAAGAATAGCAGTCTGTCCACCCTTTCGGTGGGGGCGGTGAAATCCACACTTTTTGATCCGGACGGCATAATCATCCGCACCGAAGAAAAACAATTCTTGAATCTGCCGGCAGGTGAAACAGCGGCAGCCGCTTTCAATATCCCTCTGACCCAAGGAAAATTCGGAACCTATAGATTAAAGTACGAACTTTTGTACCTCGGCAATATTTACGAATACTATGCAGACTTTTTGAACCAGGCTGTGTTTAACCTGAGCTTCGACAAACTCTCTTATAAGATGAGAGAGAATATGCTTCTGAATCTCGATGTAATCAACAACGGAGTCTTCGAGGAAGACATCAGCGTAAGACTCGATATCCCGACGTTCGGTTACACTGACGTTAAGACTGTCCACTTATCGAAAACCGCCTCCGCGCCATATACGATAACGGTTCCAGCCACCATAGCTTCAGGAACACATGCCCTGAATGTAAGTTTAAATCTCATAAACCAGATTGCAAAGACCTATAATTTCGGGGTCCCTCCATCCCGCCTGACATTGAGCATTGACAGAACTTCCTTTAACGCAGGGGATACGGGAACCATAAATGTCGCCAATATCGGAGGCGTAGATACGAACTTCCAGATAAACATCAAACTGAACGACCCTAACGGAAACCTCGTTAATGAAATCAATACCGTGTCTACTGTGCAGGCAAGTTCTTCGCAGGGCATAAGTTTTTCGATACCTGCTTCCGCAGTATCGGGGAATTATCTTGTCCAGACAGAGTGCAAGAACCTGTTGAAAGGTAACGAGGTCTCGACCTTAAGTGAGTTGGTAAGCGTAAGCGGCATTACCGGGACGGTAGACGTTAGAACCGACAAGAAGACCTACTTAAGCAGCGACCTCAAAAATATTCTTACGAATATCGTTAATACTTCGGGATTGGAAATCAATAACGCCACCCTGAGGTTGAGGGTCTACGCACAGACCGAGTGCAAACAGCCTGCTGCTCCTCCAGCCGGAGGCGGAGGTGGCGGAGGCCAGGAAGGGCCGTATATCTATCCTATGGTGCCTGATCAATTCATATGCAGCGATACGGAAACTTACAGCTTCAATCTCCATCCGTATGAACACGGCAGTGGAGGCCAGCAGATTACGCCTAAGGTTCTCCTCATAGAGGATGCCGATTCTTGGGCCACAGGGTATCAGAACGAAGTGGTATTAAACAGCCTTAATATCCCTTATACGAGGATATATTCCAATCAGTTGGCGCAAACTGATCTTTACCAATATACTCATATAATTATCCCTTCGGACCAGCCCCAAGCTATGTATAACAACCTGGACCTCAACATGAATAGAATTACCGGATGGGTACAGGACGGTGGAAGCTTCCAGTTCAATGGATGTGATGTAGGATGGGCAGGAGGCCACTGGACTTACGGTCCTGGCTCGCTCGCGCATGTTTATCCTGTGTATCGCCAGCAAAATTATATTAAAGCTCCGGATCACCCGATTCTCCAGGGAATGACCAACAGTAATTTCTATAATTGGGGCTACGTGTCGCACGGTTACCTTACTAATGTTCCAGCTAACTCCCAGATACTCTTATCAGTAAACTCCGACGGTAGCCAGCCAACATTGATAGATTACACCCTCGGCAACGGTCATATCGTGGCTTCCCAGAACACCCTCGAATGGACGAATGCGGGAAGAAACTGCCCCAATTGTAACCTTAATATATTAGATAACATAATCAAATACATGTTCCAGATCGGCTTCGATACACTGAAATGGAGCGCGAGCGATGTGGATGCAGGCCTGATGAGCATCAATATTGAAACAGTGGGTGACATGATGCGCGTCACGCCGGTCAAAGGCAAATACGGCGCAGACCAGGTATTGCTGACTCTCACAGACCAGAACGGGCTGTCGGCCACGCAATGGGTTAATGTTGCGATATCTCCTTATATGCCTACGGGAAATCTGCTTTGGGAGAAAGAGATACCTGTAAGCGTGCTGAACAGCCTGGATCTGACCACTGAGTTCGACATATCTCAATACAAACTGACCGGTAAGTTCTATGTCGAAGGAACCCTTATCTCCGATATCAAACAGGAGATAGCAAAGGATATTGACAGTTTCTACATTTTTGATTCACAGCTCGGCTTGGAAATGGAGACGGACAAGAAGATTTATAAACCGGGTGAAACCGTAAATATTACTGCAAGGATTACCAATAACGCAGCAGTCGCTGAAACCGGCCTGACCCTTGTCCTCGCAAAGGACGGGAGCAGCATATACACAGTAACATTCGACCTTGCGGCGGGCGAGACAAAGACATTCACGCGAAGCATCAGTTCGAGCGCTTCGTTCCTGCTTGGAGGAAAGGTAAAAGATATAAGCCTCGTAGACCACGTGACGGTGGAATCCCCTCAGGTCGCAATGACCGTTACCGGGCCCAACGTGGTGGGCTTCGAGAACTTCGATCTCGGCGTAAAACTGGAGAACAAGGGCAGGACGACCGCTGTCCTGACCCTTAACTTCGCCGGAGAGATCCGTTCAGTAACCCTGCCGGTCGGCCAGTCGGCAAGCTTCAAGAGGACATTCGCAATTACCAGGACTACAACATATTCCATTACGCTTTCAGGCGACGTGTCACAAACCCAGTCAAAGACCGTTACCTTCGGGGCCTCAGCCAGCATTGCCCTTACACCTCAATCCGTGTATCCCGAGGGCGCGGTAACCATTCCTTATAGAATTACCAACACGGGCAGCACGAATTTAGGATTTGATATAAACTTCACACTTAAGAATGCAGCCACAGGGCAGAATATCGCAAATATAACACGTGCCGCTTATCTTCTGATTTCAGGAAGCATATCGGATTACTTGACATTCAATAACCTGACAGAAGGCACTTATACACTCTCATATGTTTCGCCTCTGACATCTGGAAGCGTCAGCTTCAGAGTAGCCAAATTCAACCGTGCGCTTGTCGAAGATATGAAGGTCGGCAATAACCTGACAGCAGATGGAAAACTGCCTATTACAGTGACCGTGAGGAATACGGGCTCGAACAGCTTTGCAGGCAATCTCCTGCTTGACACGGGTTTTTACAGCGAAACAATCCCTCTGAACCTGACTGTAGAACAGGTCTCAAGCATCACCTTCAACGTTCCTTTGAACATAAACGCAGGTAATTACGAGGCAGTAACTCAGGCGCTTTACAACCGTGCACCGATCTCCGAGGCAAAGAGGGTTCTTACACTTATGCCTCAGTTCAGCCTTGTATCAAAGCCTACGGATCCGGTATTCATGACTGGAGACTTAGGCAATATTATTCTTGCAGTTCAGAACAAGGGCCTACTGGGAGGAATGGTCGAGGTAGCGCTCAGAAGCGGCGATATGATAAACCTTGTTCAGGTAGACCGGCTCCGGGCAGGAGAGCAGAAACAATTCACCTTCAGATTCTATGTCTTTGAAGACCTCGTGGCCAACTGGTACAGCGCCACCATAACGATAACAAATCTCGATACAGGCAGCGTTGAAGAGATACCTCTCGCCTACTATGTAGAGGGTTATGACATAAAAGTCTCTGCAAAGACGGATAAGCCCTGTTATGCCGAAGGAGAGACAGCACGTCTGACCCTGGCGGTAAACAGCAACAACACGAGGGGATTTGAGCTCGACGCTGTTGCATCGTTCAATGACTTTTATGAGACAAGGCCGTTCTCTTTGGGTGGAAAACCTGTTCTTGAGAATCTCGACACAGTAACAAGCTCAGGAGACATTATGCTGGGCAAGACCTCCATATTTGCAGAGGCCGATATGGGTAAATACGCTTCGAACCATATCAGTCTCACAGGAGGCGGTTCCGCGTCCTACAGTTACGCATGGTGCTATGACCAGAACGGCGATATATGGACATATGGATGGTCCAGCGGTCCTCTGTCAAAATTCAACGGCAAGACAGGCGCATGGATAAAGAATGTTAACATACCCTACTACAGTCACCTTCAGCTCGCGGTGGATAAAGACGGAAGGATGTATGGCGGTGATTACTGGAATAGTTATGTCGCTGTTTTCAATCCTGAGACAGGCGCTGCAATCGCCACGCATTACACGCCAAATAGAGGTTATGTGGCCGGTGTGTTCTGGGACGGCGAATACCTGTGGTTCGGAGAGAGACTGGGCTCGGGCAACAGGTACTACCGCGTGGACGTATCCGGAGGCGGCTGGAATATAATCAACACATTCACAAGCAATTTCAACAGCTACGGTTTCGGAATGGGAGTCGTTGGGAACATGCTGCTGATATCGAATTCCACCTCTGATTCATTCCTCTATCATACGAATTTGGACTTCAATAACAATACCATGTCGCCGACGTATAAGGGCACTCCGAATCAATCATCGGACTACTTTACCTCATTCAACTACAATGGCACTTACTTACAGAGGAAAGGTTATTACAGCAATACCATAAGGAACTACAAAGCCTACAGAAAAGCCTATGTGCAGTCAGGAACGCTCACATCCAGTGTTCAGGACGTTGCTTCATCAGAAAACGCAGTTTTATCCTGGGATGCAACGACCCCTGCTGGAACTGCATTAACCGTAGAAACCAGAACCGGCAATACCCTGAACCCCGATGATACATGGAGTGCGTGGAGCGCCCAGAATAACGGCAGCGCCATAATATCTCCGGTAGGGAGATACCTGCAGTATCGAGTGTCATTAAGCACTGCCAATGATACGATAACTCCGGGAGTGCATAGCGTGACCTTAAACATACCGGCTGAGGGCAGACAGATAAGCCACACCACAAAAGAGGATTTTGAGAAAATGCCTGTTTCCATAGAATACAGCGTTCCGATTAACTTTACCGGGCAGAAACTCTTCTACGGCATTTATACAAAGGCGGGATGGGGAATACATCTGAACTCTATGCATATCTGCGAGGCCACCGGAGATATTATGCTTTACGGCGACAAGCAAGTATACGAAAGCGGAGAGACAGTGACGATCCATGTTTATCCTTATAAAACAGGCGTCCTGAAGGTTACGGCTCCTGGTTATCAAAATACCTTTAATATCCAGAGCACTACTCCGTTCGATTTCCAGTTTACATTATCGTCGGATATGACCACCGGAACATACTCGGTTGAGGGCGAATTCATGGGCAGCACCCCAAAGTATAATTTCGACGTCATAGGCTATACGGTTTACATTCAAGAAACGACTCTGGATAAGACTGAATATTATCCGGACGAACGGATGCGCATCAAAATAGATGTATTCTCCAATAAAAATATAAACGGCGTTACCGCTGTGGGCTGGATATATTCGGGCGGGCAATATTACGATTCTTTTGAAGCGAATAATATTACCCTTAGCAAAGATACCAGTTCCTTTGAGTTTGATGGCAACATGCCTTCAAAGAATGGAGGATTTGCAGAACTGGTCATTGCCCTATTCAAGGCAAAGGATGGAGACCCTTATGCGGTATTCCTTACAGCTGATTCAAAAGGATTCGATGTTATTGCAGATAGGACTCCGCCTACGAGCAGTATTACTATCGGAGAGCCGAAGTTCGAGAGCAATGGAAATATATTCGTTACAGGCTCAACATCCTTTACACTCGCAGGTAAGGATGAGGGAGTTTTTGCATCAGGGCTCGACAAGCTTGAATACAGGTTAAACAACACTTCATGGAGCCTGTATCAGTCGCCGTTTACTCTTTCAGGATTTAATGATGGAAATGTGGTTATAGATTATCGTGCAATTGACAAGGCAGGGAATGTGGAAGATTACAACACATTAACCACTATCGTGGACAACACACCTCCTCAGACCGCGATTACAGCATCAGACCTATTAATAGAAGGTGTGGTCAATACCGTATCACTAAAGACCAGATACAGCCTTAGTGCAACAGACAACCTCTCAGGAGTAAAAGAGATAAGCTACAGGATAGACGGAGGAGGGTGGCAGAATTACCTTGCCAACTTCAGCCTGTCCGGGCTTGGTGCGGGTTTGCACACAATTGCCTATAAAGCTATAGATAACGTCCTTAACGAAGAGGCGGAAAAGAGCATAAGCGTAAGACTTATAGTGATAGAAGTAACAAAGACCATAACACCTGATATTACCTTGCTTGCCGGGGTATGGGCCGACAGCACTGACATTGCCCAGAAACAGCAGGACATAATCAACCTTGACGCTATACTCTCAGCGCTTGGGGTGACCTACTACATAGTGCCGACGATGGATGACTTTACCAATGCCCTGCGTTCCGGCGGATATAACACATATCTCCTCATAGACCTCAAAGAACCTTTGATAGGAGAAGAGATAAGAGAAGCAGTACACCATGGAGATGGATTAATCTTCATAAAGACAAGTCCTCAGGCAGACCCGTTCCTCGACGACATATTTGGTGTGAAATTCACTGGCAAAACCACATCGAGCGACCTTGTGGTAAACCTCACCGAAAGCCCGGTAAGCGCGGTAGGGACACTGCAGAGCAGTGGCAAAAACGTAGTGGCAACAATAAACTCCAATACAGCCGAAAGCTACGGATACGTAGTGGACAAACACAACACCTATCCTTCAATAGTATACAACCAATACAACAGGGGCAAAGTGCTGCTTTACAACTTTGACCTTCTCTACATAATGGACGAGGCGAAAGTAAAAGAGCTAATACAGAACAGCCTGAGTCTTGTAAGTCCTGTTGAAAGCTATCCGATAGCATTGGGTAGCATGCCTGTAAGGATAATGCTTGCAAACTCTATAGAGCCCGTGGACGTAAAAGTAATAGAGACGATACCATCAGGCATGACCTATGACACCATAGCGCTTCAGGCAGCGGAGACGACCCAAAACACGATAACCTGGCAAAAATACCTGAATGCTGGAGAAAAGGCTGTATTCGGATACTACCTCAATCTCCCTGATATGAGAGGAGATTACACGACCAATACAGAATTGAGATACGACAACAACGGAAGCTATAGGACATACGGAAACTACAGCCTGACAATAAATATTCAGAACAACTCGCTTGAGCTGCAGCAATTAATAATCGCAGAGTTGAGAAACATAATAACAGATAACATTGCTGATGCAGAAAAGATAACAAATGCTGTCAACAATCTCTCTGCGATAAATACAAACGCTTCAAACAGGAAAGAGGCAGAGCAGAACATAAGACTGATAACGAAGGCAACGGATGAAGTGAGGAAACTAACGTTCGATGCCACGGAGATAAGACTAAAACTCGATGCCCTATTAAAAACATGGGAGATGAAATGGTTTTTGCTTTGAGATTATCTTGCAGGTTTTATCTCAAGCAACACTATTTTTTTCGTGTCAGAAGTGATCTTGAACCTCTCATCTCCCCTGTAACCCGCAATCCATACTATATTTTCTCCCGACAGGACTAGCGGAATCTTATCGCGTTCATCCCTTGGAGCCTTTTCATCGACAAAAAAATCCTGGAGCTTTTTCTTTTTCCCGAAACCTGCGGGATAAAAAAAGTCGCCATTTTTTCTTGCCCTGATGGTCAAGGGTGCTTTTACTTTATCCGCATCAAATATAGCTACACTTTTTTCTTGCGCTTTGCCCTCTGCTCTATGCTCCTCAATAGAACTCTTAATTAAAATTCCTGCCTCTCTCAAAATAACTTCTCCCGGCACTTCGAGGCTGTAAGTTCCAAGTTTCACAGGGAGATCTGATGTGAGGATTAAAGTTGAATAACCCTTAATCACCCTTATCCCTTTTGGAAGATAAAGCCTGTCGCCCGAATCTCCGTTCTTAATAAGCCCGATGATATCTTCTATATGAATGAAACTAATTCCTCTCAAACCCTTAACTGCATCTATTGCCCTTCTTAATACTCTCCTTAAAATAACCCTGTCCATATTTTCAAGCGGAACAAGGAAGAGTTCGATCGTCTTATCTGTTTTTTTGGGAATGAGTTTCATCAATGTTTTAGTGACGATAAGCTCAAGATAGTTATCCTCTTCCCTGATGATATCGCTCATCCTGCTGATTGTGTTAATAAGGTCAGGGTTTTTCCTTTGGAATTCAGGCATGACAGAGAGTCGGAGCCAGTTTCTGAAATAATCCTTTTTAATATTTGAGGAATCAACAACATAGGACTGAGATGAGCTTTTGAGAAATTCCTCTATCTCGTTTCTTTCAATCTCAATCAACGGCCTTATGATTTTACCTCTCAGAGGCGGAATGCCTGAAAGCCCTTTTTGTCCGGAACCTCTGAGAATCCTCATAAAAAATGTCTCAGCCTGATCATCTGCATTATGGGCAATTGCGATTTTATTTGCGCCTTTCTCAAACGCAATTTCATCAAATGCCTTGTATCTAAGTTCCCTTGCAGCCTCCTGTTTATTTAAACCGAGCTCTTTTGCATAGGATATTACGTCAACAGATTTTGTTATGAATGAAATGTTGAGGTTCTCGCAAAGTTTTTTGCAGAACTTTATCTCAGCAGGAATTTCCTCAGGCCTCAGCCCATGGTCAATGTATATTGCATGAAGGTCAAGTTTATATTCGTCTTTTAACTGATTCAGGAGCAGAAGCAGGCATACCGAATCAGGCCCTCCGGAAAGACCGGCCAATACCCTGTCTTTCTCACGGAGCATTGAGTGTTTTTTGATTGTTGCCTTTACCTTACCAATCAGATTCATAAGTACTTTAACTCTAAGGAGTAATAACTGAAGATGTCAATTCCTTATTATTTCTCTGACCCTGCCGTCCCTCATCTCAATGATAAGGCTTACGTAATCTTTATCATAGACCAATGGGTCATGGGTTGCGATAACAATTGTTTTGCCCTGTTGCTGAAGGTTTCTCATTATGGACAAAAATTCTTCTGAAAGGTGCGTGTCCAAATGTGCTGTTGGTTCGTCTGCTAAAATAATATCAGGGTTATTAATCAGAGCCCTTGCAATTGCTGTCCTCTGCTGTTCCCCGCCCGAAAGCTTCTGGACCGGAAAGTCTATCCTCCCGCTCATACCGAGATTTTCAAGTATCATTACTGCACTTTCCCTGAGTTTTGAAGGTTTTATATCAGTGGGGAGCACTGGAAGCATTACATTATCGCACACAGAAATGCCTTTAATCAGATGAAACTGCTGGAATATAAAACCAAAGGTATTTCTTCGAACCTCTGTCATAAACCTTTCAGGAAGACGCGAGACATCCCTGTCTTCAACTATTACCCTTCCTGATGTCGGCCTGCTCATGCATCCTATGAGAGATAGAAGCGTTGTTTTGCCTGAGCCGCTTGGGCCTTTGAATACAGCGAAGTCTCCTTCTTTAACCTCGATAGAGACGTCATTAACTGCGAGAACCTCGTCAGGATTGCCTCTATTAAAATATTTAGTTGCGTTTTCTGTTTTTATCATTTTTATCCCCTCATAACAATATCAGGGTCTGTGATCGATGCCTTCCATGAAGGGATGATTGTTGAGGCGATATAAGGGACTACAGTAAGTGACATTAGTATTGCAATCTGATAGAAATCTATGAATGGAGCAAGCCTGAATTCAGGATAGATAACAGACCAGCCCTTTAGAGCAGGGGCCAATAAGGAGGCGCCCATAAAAAAGATATGTATATAAGCGAGGATAATTCCGCACATGAAAGAAGTCAGCGAGATTACAAGGCCTTCCCAGAACTTCATTTCAAGCACATCAGATGTTTCCCATCCTATTGCCTTAAGAATGCCTATTTCCTGCTTTTCTTCAGCGCTGAGTCCCGTTGCCTTGTCCCATGCCAGTATGATAAAGGCAATCAGGGCGCCCATAAATAGTGTTATGATTAATCCGCTTCTCCATCCGAAAACAGCATCATAAGTCCTGATTATCTCATCTCTCAGTATAGGGCGGGAATCAGGAAGCTGTTCTTTTATTTTTCTGGCGACAGTAGGTATTTCCGCTTCATTGCTGACATGCACTGCAAGGTCTGTTGCAGTATCATCAGGCATACTGACAAGTGCTTTGAAGTCTTCTTCGCTTATTACAATCAGGTCAGCTGTCATAATCCCGGAGTCTGACTCGAATATCCCGACAATATTAAAATTCATCCACTTGTTGTCCGCAGCCTGAAGATATAAGATGCTGCCTAAATCTTTTTTAATAACTCTTACATCAGCAATGCCCCTGCCGATTGCGGCAACATTTTTCTCATGGGGCGAAGGCATTCGGCCGCTGACAACTTTATTATTTTCCAATCCTGAAACTCCAATGCCGAGTATCGTATAATTTGCCTTTACACCGGAATCATAATAATATCCCCAATATCGGGGTTCCACTCCTGAAACTCCACTGATTTGCATAATATCTTTTCCAGCGTGCAGAGGAATAAGTTCATGTCTTCCGGCCCGCATTTTCTGTACAACAATCTCAGGTGAATTTTTGAGGAGCAGGTGCGCCTCCTGCCTGAGTGAATAGGAAAGAAATATGACGGAACTGACTGTGAATATCACAAGTGTAAAGACCATGATAATCCCTATGTTTTTAAACTTACGCCTTAAAAGTGACTGGAGTGTATAATCCAGAATATTTATATGTTTCTCAAGGGCCATCTGTTTTTATCTCTATTAACTTTCCCATGGAATTCATGTCGGGGGGAGGAATGACCGAGCCTGTCGGGAAATGTTCGATGGCGCCCGGATAGTCCTGAAAGGCCGAGAACAGGTCTGCCTGGGTCGGATTTCTTGTATAGCGGGCGTCTGTGGCTAAAACCATGTCTGTTAAGTGGAGTGTTTTCACGATCTCCTTAATATCTTTTCTGAGAATATGATGTTCGGAAAGGCTGATATGTGACTGAATATACAGCAGCGCCATAATTACAAGATTAATTGCAGTAAACACAAAAAACATTGTGGATCTGCGCAACTACTTTAGCTCCTCTTTGGTAATCTCGTCAAACCTGAGGATTTTTTTACCGTTATGGTCTTTCATGAATTCTTTTGCATTCTTTTCGTTTCCAACAGGTATAAGTTCATCTCCCATCGGGCCGTTTACATCACTTCCCCTGATGAAAAACATTTTTGCCGCCGGCATAAACTTTGTTGAATAATATTCTGTGACATAGACAGCAAGGATATCCGCGGTCTTTTTAGACGGGTTGTATGTGCCGAGGTTGTGATAATATGTGAACATATCTTTTGGACCATCAAAAAAGGCATAAGAACCGTCTTTGAATATTATCTCTGAAACCCATTTGGGATATTTTGCCACGAACATTCCGCATACCTGGCATTTATCCTTTGGAGACGGTTTGACAGGTTTTTCTTCTCCTGCAAACGCAAGGGTTGCAACAAAAAAAATTATCAGCAAACCGATTCCAATGTGTTTCATAACACCTCCGTAATATATTTTTTTCATGGCCTCTCCTTTCAAAAAATAATTGCTGATATTCATGCCATACATATCATTTAACAATAATCTTTATAAAAATGCAAAGTCAACCTCCTGTCCAAAAAATAGACATAGAAGGTTGTCATTGCGAGCAGGTCCCTCGCTTGTCATTGCGAGGCGAAGCCGAAGCAATCTCGTTTATCGCTTGGGATAAACTCCGCAATCTCGTAGTTTCTGATGAGATTGCCACGAACCCTTCGGGTTCTCGCAATGACAGTTAAATCAACGGTTCCATAATTCTATGTCTATTTTTCGATCCTGTAATACACAGTGAGCGCTAATCCCGGGGTTTGCTTCTGAGAGCCTTGGCTTTTAATATAAAGTCCTGCAGCAAGGGTGTCGGATTTTGGCTATAAGTTTTATTAACTGCCTTATAAATAATAAAAAATTGTTTGGGGTTGAGGAAAGGTCGTTGGATAGGTATAATAAATCCAAAATTTTAACTTTAAAGGAGGTTTTGCATGTTTCTAAGAATTTTTGCCGTATGTGTTTTTGTCCTGTCGCTGGTCTCTATGTCGTGGGCAGCAGGAGCACATGATGGTCTCTTGTGCACAGGCTGTCATGGTATCCACACTGCAAAGGGAGAAATAATCTTTGCAGTTGAGCCGAACAAAAAGGCTATCAATCCAAAAACAAAACAGCCGAATACCGGAACAACAGCCCTTTGCCTGGGTTGTCATGAAACGCCGGATAAAGGCGGTATGGGGATAATGGCTGTATCGGGTCACATGAGCCATCCTTTTGGCGTAACTCCTAACGCAAAGATTGCAACGGTTCCCGCAGCTTTTTTAAGGGAAGGAAAATTAGAGTGTGTGGGTTGCCATGACCCTCATCCTTCCAATCCGTTTTATAAATATCTCAGGGTTGATACTTCAAAGGGCGCGAAGATGACTGATTTCTGCGCCATGTGCCATTCATCAAAGGCAGACCCAAATGTGGTAAAAAACCTGAAGATGTTCAACAGCATGGATGAGAGAAGCTATGTGCCTGCGGCAGTTACTCCGGCAGCTCCCGCATCGGCGCCGGCAGCGCCAAAAAGGAAATAATGAAGTTTGATGTATATATCTCTGCCCTGCGTTTTATTAAGAAGCGCAGGGTAGAGCTTCTCCTGTGAAGCTGTTAAAAGATTTTATTGTTTATGCCTCTGTGGAAAAAGGACTCTCAAAAAATACAGTTGAGGCTTATTCGCGTGACCTTGCATTGTTTCAAAAATTCATAGTTCCAAAAAATAAGAGGCTTAATTCATTTTCCAAGGCAGATATATTAGATTTTCTTAATAAAGTTAAGGATGAAGGATACTCGGCGCCAAGTATCTGCAGATTCATATCTTCAATCCGCGGGCTTTGCAGATATATGATGATAGAAAAAATTATCAGGGAAGACCCTTCAGAAAATCTTCAGTCACCCAAAAAGTGGGACCGGCTCCCCAAGGCATTAAGCTTTGAGGATGTTATGACCCTCCTTGATTCCAGAACTGACAGCCCCGCGTTTCTCAGGGATTCTGCAATGCTGGAACTTCTTTATTCTTCAGGCCTGCGGGTGAGTGAACTTGTTTCGTTGAAAGTTGGCAATATAAACTTTGAGGCAGGTTTTCTGAGGGTTATGGGGAAGGGGTCAAAGGAGAGAGTTGTGCCGATAAATGCACGGGCGCTGAAAAAAATAAAAGAATATATCAGAGAACTCAGGCCTGCAATCCTGAAAAAAAGGCGTTCAGATTATCTCTTTGTTACAAACAGGGGCAGCGCAATGACCAGGCAGCGTTTCTGGCAGACGATTAAAAAATCCGGCAATCAGGCGGGCATAAAGCTTTCACCGCATACCTTGCGGCACTGTTTTGCGACACATCTGCTGGAAGGCGGCGCTGACCTCAGGTCTGTTCAGAAAATGCTGGGCCATTCGGATATATCAACAACTCAGATATATACAAAGGTATCAACTGACAGGATTAAGAAAGTATATCGTGAGCATCATCCCAGGGCTTAACTGTTTTTAATGATTTTGCTATAATTTGGTTATAGTAAAGGAGAAGAACTATGGCTTTAATTCTGGTTATAGACGATTCATTGTATATGCGGGGGAAAATATGCAGCATCCTGAGGCTGGACGGACATATAATACTTGAGGCAGACAATGGGCTTAAAGGCCTTCAGATGGCCTCTGCAAATTCACCTGACTGTATTCTGCTTGATATCATAATGCCGGGGATGGACGGCCTGAAAATAATCAAGTCCCTGAAAGACCAGCACCTGAATATCCCTATGATTGTTGTAACGGCAGATATTCAGGAAAGCACACGCAAACAATGTATGGAGTTAGGGGCTGTTGCGGTTATAAATAAACCTCCGAAGGAAGAAGAGCTGCGCAGTATGATTAATAAAGTTCTTACCCTTAAAAAGGAGGCCGAACGGTGAACCTTACAACCGAACAGATCGATGCACTGAAAGAGCTAATCAACATTGGCGTCGGAAGAGCAGCAAGTGTATTGAGCGAGATGGTTCATCATCATATTCGATTGCAGGTTCCTTTCATCAAGATACTATTGCCGGCAGAATTGAAGAACGAAATGGAGGAACTTGGAAGGTACAGGGTTGCCGCTGTGAGGCTCGGGTTTAAAGGGCCCTTTTCAGGCTCTGCAGCGCTGGTTTTTCCTCCTGACAGCGCCTCGAAACTTGTTGCAGTTCTAACTGGTGAGGAGTCAGGCACTCATGACCTCGATTCAGTCAGGGTAGGGACGCTAAGCGAAGTTGGCAATATTGTCATTAATGGCGTTATGGGCTCGATTTCCAATGTGCTTAAACAGAGTATTAATTATTCGCTTCCTAACTATATGGAAGATAACATAGATAATCTGTTGACTTTAGAGAAACACGATCCTAATGCAACGGTCCTGCTGGCACGCACGCGGTTTACGATTGAACAACTTTGTGTTGAAGGAGATATAATCCTGATTTTTGAGGTTGGTTCATTCGACTCCTTGCTTGCCGCCATAAGCAGGGATTACGGAGGGCAGTCTTGAACGAGATAGAAGTTGCTGAGAAAGAATTCGGCATTCTCGATCATGCTCCTCTCGGTTTGTTTGTATTACGGCAGGATTTTGTTGTCCTTTTCTGGAACAGTTGTCTCGAGGACTGGACCGGCATCAGCAGGAGAGATATTATAGGGACGAACATCAGCGTCCATTTCCCCCAGCTGAATAGTCCCGAATATTATAAACGCATCCAGAATATTTTTGAAGGCGGGCCGCCAACAATTTTTTCCTCTCAGCTTCACAAATATATTATTCCTTCGCGCTTATGGGATGGGCAGGTGCGTATACAGCATACAACAGTGACCTCTATCAGCGCAGCGGATGGGGCAGGATTTAATGCACTTTTTGCAATTCAGGATGTTACGGACTTAACACACCGCATTCAGGGTTACAGAGTTATGCGGGATCAGGCATTGGAAGAAGTAAAAGAACGCAAAAGGGCAGAAGATGAGTTAAGAAAGGCGCACGAAGGGTTGGAGCTAAGAGTTAAAGAACGTACTGCTGATCTGGTTTTGTTAAACGAAAGGCTTCAGGGCGAGATTAAAGTGCGTAAAAAAGTCGAGGAGGAACTGAAAAAACTTGTTTCAACTCTGAATACCCTTGTATACCATATCCCTGAGGGTGTTGCGTTGCTTGATGCGGAACATCGCATAGTCCTTGCGAACAGTATCGGGGAGAAGTACCTCGAAGCGCTTGCCGGGTCAAACATCGGAGATGTTTTAACTGATATATCAGGCCATTCACTGGAAGAGTTTCTCGTGTCTGCATCGCATAAGGTCTGTCATGAGCTGAAAATTGATAGTCCTTCCAATTTTGTATTTGAAATAGCAGGAAGGACTATAGTCCAGAATGGTGTTGTAGGCGGGATGGTGCTTGTCTTGAAGGACGTCACAGAAGAAAGGACACTCGATGATCGCGTAAACTCGCAGGAGAGGCTGGCTGCCGTAGGACAGCTTGCTGCGGGCATTGCTCATGACTTTAACAACATCCTCACAGGCATTATAGGGTTTGCGGATATTCTTAGAACTGATTATGCATTGCCCTATGAAGAAAAGGAGATGGTAGAAGCTATCCTGCAGAATGGCGAGAGGGCTGCCCAGCTGGTGCGCCAGATACTTGATTTCAGCAGTAAATCCTTAAGTGAGATACAGTCCATTAATTTGATGCCCTTTCTTAAAGAATTGTCGAAGTTTATAGGCAGGACCATTCCTGAAAATATCGAGATCTTCATTGATTGCAAGCCCGGAGAATATATTATCGAGGGAGACGCTGCAAAGATACAGCAGGTGTTTACAAACCTGGCGCTTAATGCGCGTGACGCAATGCCTGATGGCGGTAAATTGAGGTTTGCACTGTCACGAATCAGTATAAAACCTGAAGATATGCTGCCTGTAAATGATATGCCTTATGGTGACTGGATAGCTATAAATGTTACAGATACAGGGACAGGCATTCATCCGGATACTTTGCCGCACATATTTGAGCCGTTTTTTACTACAAAAGAAGTCGGCAAAGGGACAGGGCTTGGTCTTTCGCAGGTCTATGGCATAGTAAAACAGCACGAAGGGCATATTCATGTGACGACCGAGGTTGGCAAAAGTACTGCCTTCAATATATATCTGCCTGCAAGCAGGTTAAAGGCCGGGACAAGTTTTACAGAGGAAGAGATTGTAATGCCGAAAGGACAGAAAGAAACCATATTAGTCGTGGAAGACAATGAATCGGTGCGGAATCTTATACATAAAAAACTTAGCAACTTGGATTATAGAGTCCTGACAGCAATAAACGGAAAGGACGCACTGTCAATATTTAAGGACAACCAGAATGATATAAAACTGGTCATTACTGATTTGGTAATGCCTGAGATGGGCGGCATAGAGATGAGCAAGATAGTCAAAGCTACAAATCCTTCTGTGAAGATTATAGCTTTGAGCGGCTATTCTATGGGTTTCAAGGAAGAAGATTTACGGAAGTCAGGCATTGAGGAATGCATGCAAAAGCCATTTCAAAGCCAGAAGTTTATTGAGGTTGTATCCAGGGTTTTAGAAAGAGGACCAGGTTGATTCTGAAAGTATAGTTGTAGCGACGGGTTTAAAGGGCTGCATTTTTTGTCCGGAGTTTTAATGCTTTATTAATTTTTTTTATTATGCTACATTTTTCTTACAAGCTTTTATTGTTTATCTGAATAAATTTGATTGCGGAGGTAAGTAATGCCTGACAAATTAAGTATCAACGAGCTTTATAAATGCTGCGACATGAATATCTTTAAATTCAATACAACAGATGACCTGCCGCCTTTTGAAGGGACGATCGGGCAGGACAGGGCGCTGAAAGCCCTTGATTTTGGGATAAGCCTTGAAAATTCCGGGTTTAATATTTTTATACTTGGAGAAAACGGCACAGGCAAGATGAGCACAATAAAGTCTATCCTGTCAAAACAGTCCTTGAACGAACCTGTTTCATCCGACTGGTGTTATGTCTATAATTTCAAGGACGCCGATGCCCCGATAGCTGTGTCGCTTGAGCCCGGGAGGGCTGTCACCTTCCAGAAAGATATGGATGAGCTTATAAAGATACTCAGGGTTGAGGTGCCGAAGGTTTTTGAATCAAAGGAATATGATAAACAGAAAAACCTTATTCTTGAAGAATTTCAGAAGAAACAAAAGGACCTGTTTTCAACTCTCGAAGATGAGGCACAGGCTAAGGGATTCTCTATAAGAAAAACCGTCAGCGGCCTTCTGATAGTGCCTGTCAAAAAAACAGGAGAACCTTTAAATGAAGAAGAATTCGATGCCCTTGATGAAAAGACAAAGAAAAAGGTCGAGGAACTCGGCAAGACCTTGCAGGAAAAACTTGATGATGTTGTCAGGACTTTAAGGGAAGGAGAAAAACTTGTTAAAGACCTTCTTGGCAGGCTGGAGAGAGAGGCTGCGCTTTCCGCAGTTGGACACTTAATAGATGAATTAAAGAGTAAATATCGCGACCATGAAAAGATAACGGCTTATCTGGAGGATGCGAAGGAAGATATCCTCGCGCATCTTGACGATTTTAAGACAACAGAAGAACAGGCCCCGGCACTGCCGTTTATGAAGGCCCAGAAGGCGGAACCGACGTTTACAAGATATACTGTCAATGTCCTTGTGAATAATAAAGAGAGCAAAGGGGCTCCCTGTGTTTTTGAGAGCAATCCTACATACTTCAATCTTTTTGGAAGGATTGAGCATAAGATACAATATGGTATTGCAATAACGGATTTTTCAATGATTAAGGCGGGCTCATTGCACAGGGCAAACGGCGGATATCTGGTTATAAATGTCCTTGACCTGTTGAGAAATCTTTTTGCCTATGACGCCTTGAAGCGGTCTATAAGGAATAAAGATATAAGGATAGACGACGTGTGGGAGCAGTACAGGCTGGTATCAACAACAACCCTAAAGCCAGAGGCTATACCCCTCGATGTCAAGGTCATACTTGTCGGGGATCCGCGTCTTTATTATATGCTCTATAATCTTGACGAAGAATACAGGGAACTGTTCAAGGTCAAATCGGACTTTGACAGCAGGATGGACCGGACAGATGAGAATATGCATAAGTATGCATCTTTTGTTGCTGCAAAATGCAAGGATGACAAGCTGCTTCCGTTTGACAGGTCCGGGATTGCAAAGGTCATCGAGTATGGTTCAAGGCTTGCCGAGCATCAGGAAAAACTTTCATCAAAATTCAGTGAGGTAACCGACCTGATAAATGAAGCGCACTATTGGGCGCTGAAGGCAAAAAGCAAGGTTGTTATGAATGAACATGTAGAGAAGGCAATAGATGAAAGGGTCTACAGGAATAACAGAATAGAAGAGCGCCTCCGCGAGATGATTGCAGAGGGAACGCTGATAGTTGAAACATCAGGGGCCAGGGTCGGCCAGATTAACGGGCTTGCTGTCCTGGACCTCGGCGATTACAGTTTCGGTAAACCATCAAGGATAACTGCGAAGACCTGGACAGGAAAGGCAGGGGTTTTAAACATAGAGCGTGAAATAAAGATGAGCGGCAAGATACATGAAAAGGCAATGCTCATATTAACAAACTATTTAGGCAGTACATACGCAACAAAGAAGCCAATAAGCATTTCAGCGTCAATTACATTCGAGCAGCTCTATGATATGGTGGAGGGCGACAGCGCGACATGTGCGGAGTTATATGCATTACTGAGCAGTATTGCTAATGTCCCGATAAAGCAGAACATTGCCATTACCGGCTCAATGGACCAAAACGGAGATGTTCAGCCCATAGGCGGGGTGAATGAAAAGATAGAGGGATTCTTTGAGTTGTGCAGGTTGAGGGGGCTTGACGGAAGTCATGGCGTGGTAATACCCAGGCGGAATATTAAACATCTGATGATAAAAAAGGCTGTAGTTGATGCTGTAAGAGAAGGCAAGTTCTCAATCTACCCCATAAACAGGGTTGAGGAAGGGCTCGAGATACTTACAGGTATGCCGGCGGGGGCATTGCAAGAAGACGGTACATATCCTGAAGGCACTATCAATTACCTTATTGTAAAACGTCTTACAGAAATATCAGATGCCCTCAAGGAAAAGAAAGATAAAGAAGAAGAAAAGAACGAAAAAGACAAAGATAAATGAAAAAGGCATTATGGCTGCTTGAAGCCGGTTTATTTATCATTTTCTCCCTGCCGTTAGCAATATTGCCGTTTAAAGTCTCGATCAAGGCCGGAGAAATGCTCGGCCTTCTGCTTTTTTATATCTGGGGAAGCAGAAGACGCATTGCGATAGAAAATATCGAAAAGTCAGCTGTCAGCTTTTTCTCCTCGGCGAATCCGCTCTCCTCGGCGAGTCGCCCGAGGCGACCTGCGTGCGGACAGCTATCAGCCATCAGCATAGCAAGAGAAACCTTTAAGAATCTTGGCAGGTCGTTTACCGAGATAGTAAAAATCTATTATGGATTTGGCAAAAACATAATAGATTCTGTAGAGATTGCCGGTGTAGAAAATTTTAATAAGGCCAGGGCAAACGGCAAAGGTATTTTGTTTCTGACCGGCCACTGCGGGAACTGGGAACTGTTGGGAACTGCCGTGGCTGCAAATCTTGCAGATATTGCGATAGTGGCAAGGCCGATCAATAACCCCTATATCAATAAATTCATTGTGAACGGAAGGCAGAGACATGGCAACAGCATAATCGCCAAACAGGGGGCCTTAAAGGTCATTATAAAGAGGCTGAGGGATGGCGGTTGTGTCGGGATTCTGATGGACCAGTCTGTTTTGTCTGATGAGGGTTATGTGATAGATTTTCTCGGAAGGGGCGCCTGGACTACAAAGATGCCGGCGCTCATAGCAAGAAAGACAGGCGCTGCGGTTCTTCCTGTATTCATACACAGGACAGACAGGGGGCACGGACTGAAAATATATCCCGAGGTGGAATTATCGAATATGGATGATAAGGAAAAAGCAGCGCTTGAGGATACAAAGAAGTTTTCGGGTTTTATTGAGGGATATATCAAAGAACATCCCTTTGAATGGCTCTGGATTCACAGAAGATGGAAGAGGGTTGGGGCTGGAGTATCTGCAAAATAAAGCTGCTCAAATGCTATTCCCTGCTTGGTGTGATTAGCGGTAGACTAGTTCTTTCCCTGCCTCATAAGCATCCTTAAGCGCTGTCGGATGTTTGAGTATCGCGCCTTTTGCATCAATACCCGTAAAGCTTAAGGTCTTATGTTCGGGGACGCTGATTGTTCTGAAGAATGCCTTTGCAGTTGCGTCCGAACACTCAATCCCCAACTCTTTTTTCATCCCGCCTGCAAGCAGCAAAAGCCCTTTTCTTCCATATTTACCTTCCGGAATTGTTTTTTTTAGCAGATATTTTTCGCACCAGAATGCCTGGCACCTGTCTATCATTATCTTTGTCTGGGCGCTAAGGCCGAAGAAAAAAATCGGCGAGGCAAGGATAATCCTGTCAGCAGTTCTTATGGCGTCATATATCTGCACCATTTCATCTTCGATGGTACAGATACCTGTTTCATCGCATCCGCTGCAGTTCTGGCAGGGTGAGATTTTCATAAGGTTGAGGTTAAAGGTTTGAACTGTAGATCTTGAATCCTCTATACCTTTTATGGCCTCTCTGAGAAGAAGCTCGGTATTCCCGTCTTTTCGCGGGCTGCCCAAAAATGCAATTATATTCATAACACCCCTTATTCCTCAGTAACGCTGATTGCCTGAACAGGACATATATCAACTGCTTCTTCGCATTTGCACGTATTGCATTTATCAAGTCCTATAATCCATGCCTTATCATCTCTAAGCTGAAAGACTTCAGGACAGACCTCAGCACACGCGCCGCAGCCAACACATGCGTCCCAGTCTACTGCCGGTTTCAACACGAAAAACACCTCCTTACTGAAGGAAAGACTAGGTTTTATTATAGCAGGTTTTTCTTTTAAGCATATATTTTCCGCATTAATCTTTCCATTCTTTCTGAACTTCATAGCATCCATGCAGTTTGAATGTCTTCCTTACATTCTCTATCTGTTCTCCAACAAGTCCTTCAATCGAATAATCGCCCAAGCCTTCTCTCTGCATATAAAACATATACCCTATCTGTTCAGGCTCAAGCCCCATGACCCTCGCGCCAATGCCGTCAGCCTTCAGGGCATCTGTTGATGCAACAGCCACCCCGATTTCTACAGGGTTGCCGTCAATAGGCCCGTCTCCTTCCATGCCGATCATCCCATCAATAACAACAAGGTCAGGCCAGACAAGCTTTGAAAAAGAAAGGATGTTATAGTGAATTACCTTCACAGCCTTTATATATGCCTTGAAGTGCCGGAACAGGTAATTTATAAGCCAGTTGGGAAGGCTGCGCCTCATATAAGAAATAGTGCCTTTGGGAAGCTTGTCAAAAAATGTTTCAGGTGCATCAACCTCTATTCCTCCCTTCATGCCATGGATTGTGGACATGTCCTCTTGTTTGACAAAGCCTGCCATATTTTTTATCCCTAATGTTGCAATTGCGAAGTTATGGGTTTTGGGAGGAGCTACGGAAATTTTGTAATCAAAGTCCCGGCTTCTTTTTGCTATGCGGAGATGAGTAACGCCGACAGCGGTTTTGATAGGAACCCTGATGTATTCATCACACCTGTCGAAACTTTCAAGTCTTATATTCGGATATTTCTTTTCAAGCGTGTCATAGTGAAAATATCTGAATACGTCTTCGGTACGCATCCCGCGGTAGTATGCGCTTCCGCTGCTTTCCCCAACGGTTATGCTCTTGTCAGGGAAATGCTTCTGTAAAAATTCAATGACTCCTTCAACTGCCTCAACATGCGTATTGGCAATCTGTTTTTTAATATCTGTCAGGTTAGGTTTTATCAGAATATTTTTTGCAGATGCAATGTCAGTTAAATCAGGGGCTATCAATTCCAGCGCCTTAATAATATTCTGTTTTCTGTTATTCCCTTTTACAAGTGAAACTTTCCTGATAGTTTTCATATGATTACCTGCAGGCATATTTCAGGGAAGATGATGTGAAATGCAGAAGGCCTATCTGGATTTTTTGATGTACTGAATGCTGATTTCATATGAAACGCTTGCGTGTTCAGGAGAAACGGGACTGGTTTTCCCTTTGCAGACTAACTTACCCTTTCCTGATTTCTTGCGATTTTTAATCAGGTCTGAAATAGCCGGGGTTAAATCAAAGCCCCCGTTAACGCAATCTTTAATCATGCATTCCATATTGAAATAGGCATAACTGGCAGGGAGGATATTAATGATGCGCTCCATAAGAACCGGATTTGCTACTTTCTGGTAGTATGTCATATTAATTATAATCGATGAAACTTTAGGGAAACGCTCTGAAACCAGGCCGGCATTAATCCTGTTTTTTTTGACAAGTTCCATCCTTGCGATATAATCTTGTCTGTGTGCCATTTTGTTTACCTCCTTACTTAAAAACTGGAGCGTCAGAACTGCTCAACAAAAAAGCCACAAAGATAAAAGTCTTTGCGGCCCTTGAATGTACAAAAACTTCTGCAACTCTAAAACAGTATGCCATATCACCTACCAGAAAGTCAAGCAATAGCCATTCTACGAAATTAAATCCAGCATCCTGTATAAGATATTTTTTACCATTGGCCCAGTGTTCCTTTTATCCTTTCAAGTTCAACAGTAGCCTTTGCGTAATCAACCTCAGCCCTTTTTTGAGAGGATAAAGCCTTTGCATATTCTTCCTGAAATTTAAGCACATCGTTCAAGGTTGCCATGCCAGCCTTGAACCTGCCTTCCTCAGCCTCAAATCTTTTTTCTGCTGCTGTCCTTGTCTTTTTTGTTGCGCTGATTGTCTCTGATGCAAGCTGAACCGTCCTCCATGCCTCTCTTACCTCAGCCGTGATTTTCTGTTCCAGTATCTTTAGGGTGATGCCTGATTTTTCCTCCTCGTGCATTGCTTTGAGATAGGTTCCTTCCGCGGCGCTGTTACCTATTGGTATTCGGAGAGAGAGCCCGACTTGCCATGAATAGTAATCCCGGGAGCCCAGCCTGTCAAGGGTATTATCATAGGCCCCATTAAGCCCGTTCAGGCCGGCAGAGCCGATTAAGTTAAGGTCAGGATATTTTTGGTTGTCAAAGTATTTTCTGAGTATCTCTTTATTTTTATATTCAATGGAAGCCTGCTTGTAGTCTTTCCTGTTATTAAAGGCTGTATCTGTTGCCTTCTCAACAGGTTGAATATCGGTTGGTATTGGTGTTTTTTCTATCGGGATAAGCTCGGCCTGCCAGTCCTTCATATTAATTACAACCCTCAGCCTGTCTGCCATATCAAATACCAGCTTCTTTGCCTTAAGCAGGGACTCTTCCCTTAATGAAGCCTCTGCCTCAGCCTTGAAAATCTCTACGGGTGCAAGTAAGCCCGCATCTATTTTTGCTTTTGCCTCAGCTAAAAGATTTTGTGCAAGTTTAAGCGAAAGTTCGGCGACCTCGAAATCGTATCTTGCAAACGCAAGGTCCCAGTATGCCCTGGCTGTATCGGCTATGATACCGATTGATTTATCATCAAGGCTTAACCTGGCAGCTTCGTAATTATTTTTTGCCACATTAAGATTGCTTTCCTGAATCTCTTTGCCAATGCCTTTAAGCAATGGCTGAGTCATTGTCAGCACCAGAGCAGAGGTATAATAAGGGTTGGTTGTCAGATATGGCGCGTTGCTTTTCGAGCGTTCATTGGCCCACTTGAGTTCGTATGTTGTCCCTGTGTTTACTTTGCCGCCAAGGCTGATATCGCCATTTGCCGTTCTTTCTTCTGTGCCTGTAAGAAGGGAAGGTGAACTGGATTTTTTGTAGGACTCGGTTGCCTTAAGGTCTATGTTGGGGTCAAATTCACCCTTCCTGAACTTTATGTCTGCCTCAGCTATCTTTGGATTTATACGTTCCCCTGCCAGAGACAGGTTTTCCCTGAGTGACATATTGATTGCCTCGCTGAGGGTAATTTCGAGTTTTTCACCTGCAAATATAGCTGGGGATAACAGTGAATAGTGAATAATGAATAGCAAGAAGTAAAAGAATAAAGATAAAAATATTTTTTTCACGTTTAACTTTTCACTTTTAACTTTCAACTTTTTTTCATCTTTCCCTGAGCGTCAGATACCCTGAAAATATTATCAGCACTCCGCCGATGATTGAGTTTATGCCTGGCATTTCACTGAGAAATATCATGCTTAAAATTATAGCACTAACCGGCTCGATATAGCCAAGCATAGAAACTTTATGCGCTTTGTAATTCTACTATTTGCTTCAGTATGCTTGAAACTTCCCTGTAGCCGTTAAGATAATAATCCGCAAAAGTCTTTTTTGATTTTCCGACTCGTATAGTAATGCCTCTTTTACAAAGCGCTTTAAAAGCCGTCTCATCTGTCAGGTCATCACCTATATATATAGACAAATATTTACCTTTTAATCTTTGCAAAATCCAGCGAACAGCCTTGCCTTTATTCCATGACACATTCGGCGCTAATTCCAAAACCTTCTTGCCTTTAATTACGACTAATAAGTTTTTCTCTAAGAATTTACCTGCAACATCATAAAAAACCTTCTTTACTCTGGGGATATCCTTTGTTCTGGCTGAGCGAAAATGAAGGCTCAGTGTGAACTTCTTGTCCTCAAGCCATGCGCCCTTTATAGTTCTTATCTCTTTGTCCAGCAATTTTTTTATTTTTATAATGAGCGGTCTTGTTGACAGCACTTTTGGATGTGTAAATCTTATATTAGGACCGGCGATATCCAGTCCGTGGTTCCCTCCATAACAGATATTTTTTATGCCTGCCATTTTCTTTATATCCGGCAGAGACCGTCCGCTCAAAATAGTGAGATAACATCTATCGGAGCCGGCCAGCAGTTTCAACCGGCCTTTAATTTTATTTGACAAAATGCATTGCGAGGGAGCCTTCTGAATCGGCACTAACGTGCCGTCATAATCCAGAAAAAGCGCAATCTTATGATAACGTTTGATTTTATTTAAGAGACTATTGTTAATTTCCCCGAAAAAATATCGGGGATATAGCGCTTTATTAATTTTTCCCATTTGAAATTTCCGCAGGTCTCAGGCGCGCCAGATCTGTAATCAGCTTCCCTGCCCAGCGATAGATATTATACTCCCGGACCAACGCCCGCATCCTTTGCATCCGTCCAGTACGTTCTGGGGTTTCCATTGTAAGTGAAGTGCGGATGGCTTCAGCCATTTCTTCTATATCATACGGATTAATGATAATTGCATCTTTGAGTTCACGGGATGCCCCTGCGAACTGGCTAAGTATCAAAACCCCGTCCTCATCATCGCGGCTTGCAACAAACTCCTTGGCAACCAGATTCATTCCATCATGGAGGGAAGTAACCATGCAAATATCGGCTGTCCTGTAAAAACGGTTTATGGCATCATGACCGTGATGCGCTTTGAGAAAGACAATTGGTTTCCATCCCTTTGCTTGAAATCTCCAGTTTATTTTATCTGCCATTTCTTCGACCTCTGTTGTAAGCTCTCTGTAGCGTTTGATATGCGTGCGGCTTGGCGCCCCAAGCTCTATAAATGTGAATTCACCGACAAACTCCGGATATTTCTCCAGAAATCTCTCAATTGCCCTGAAGCGTTCAGGGATGCCCTTTGTATAGTCAATCCTGTCAACCCCGACGCCGAGATATTTAGCGCGGACATCTGTCTCCTTGAGAAGAGTCTCCCTTAATGATTCCCTTTCCTTAATTGCAGCTGCTTTATCCGAGCCGCCTTCAAAGCTGACACTTATAGGAAAAGGTTTAACAAGCGTTGTATGACCGCCTCTGTCTACAGAGAATTGTTCCCAGTCAATCTTAGATTCCAAAAATCTGTCAACAGTATCGAGGAAATTGTTGCAGTGGAACTGGATATGAAAACCGATTATGTCGGCTCCCAGCATTCCTATGAGTATCTCTTGATGCCAGGGGCAGATTCCGTAAGCCTCTGGATTGGGCCAAGGGATATGCCAGAAGAGCGCCACCCTTGCATCAGGACGCTTTTCTTTAATCAAAAGTGGAAGAAGGGCAAGGTGATAGTCCTGAATCAAAACTAAAGGAGATTCTTCATCAGCAATCTCTTTTAACAATGACTCGGCAAATTTTTCATTTACCTTCTGATAGTAAACCCAGTCTTCAAGCCGGAAGAGTGGGCGGGTATGAGTAATATGACATAAGGGCCAGAGCCCTTCATTCGAAAAACCATAATAATAACCGTTTTCCTCTTCCTTGGTGAGCCAAACTCTTTTTAGCGTATATGCAGGCTCTTCAGGAGGCACGCGCAATTTGTCATGGCTGTCAACTGCCTCTCTGTCAGCTTCTCCGCTTCCATGTGCCAGCCATAAACCATCGCATATGCGCATTACAGGGTCAAGAGCAGTGACAAGACCGCCTGCAGGCGTGATGCATTTTATGTTGCGCCCGTCTTTCATGTGCATGTAAGGCTCCCTGTTCGAGATCAAAAATAACTTTTTGCCTCCGAGTTCAACACGCATATGTTCCTTAAGACGGTTTGCAGTCCATAAGGATTCTGCCTGAACACGCAGTCTCGCCTCTTCTTCTGCACGTGAGCGGGCTATTGCCAGACTTTTGGCTAAATGGGCCACTTCCGAAATCAATGGCGCCAGGACATCGCCTCTCACAGGAGTAAGCGGTTGGTTGATTTTACTTTTTTCCATTCGGAGTTCTCTCATCCACTGCGCAAACTGCGCTATCGGGCCTGTAATGCTCCATCTCACTATCAGAAGTGTGATTATTACGATAAGTATCGAAAGTGTTAAAAAACGGAGCAGGTTATGTTTCCATATTTCAAGAAGCCTGACGTCAATATATGAAGCATCATGAAAAATTGCCAGAATACCTATAGGCTTATCTTCTGCTAAAAGGGGAAGGGTATAGATGTAAGTCTTTTTATCATTAATGTCCATAAAGCCTTCTATGGGCCTGTTCTCTGTGATGGAGCTTACTGCTTGTGGAAATGGCTGCGAAATTTTAGGTTTAAGTTCAGGTGTTGATGCCAATGCATTGCCCTGTTTATCAAATACAGCAACTCCCTTAAGTCTTTCCCTGTTGCCGAACCTTTCAACAAGACGGTTTAATCTGGGCAGCGAATTAGCCTGCATTAATGGGATAACTGATTCCTGTAAACTCTCTGCCAGAATAATGGCGCGGCGTTCAAGTTCTGAAGCAAGGCGCGCTTTTTCAGTGCGGACCTGATAGAAGGAAAAAACAACAGCTACCAATGCGATTACAAAGATAAGTGAAACTATAAGACGGATTGTAATCTTCATAAGCTACCTTCAATCATAAATAAATCTCATCTGAATTATAATACAGTGAGATGAAAAGAAGAAGATAGTCTTTGAGATGGCGGGTTATTAAGAAGTTTTGCCTTACATGTTCCCGTGCATTTTTACCAAGCCACGCAGCATATTCCTTGTTGCTGAGTAGCCTTTTTACTGCATATGCAGCCCCTTCAACACTATGGCAAAGCAAACCTGTAAGCTTATTCTTGACCTGTAATTGAATCCCCCCTACAGCAGAGGCCACTACAGGTTTCCCTTTCCACAGGGCTTCAGTTACAGTAAGCCCAAACCCTTCTTTTATTGACTTTTGCAGAATCACAGTGCTTGCTCGCTGCAAGGCATTAATTTCGATGTCACTTTCCGGAGGAATGAGCAATATGTGTATATCAGGGTTACCAGATGCCCGTTCTCTTACCTCTTCCAGTACCTTTTCGGATTCGGGGTCATCAGTTGCCGTACCTCCTGCCAGCACGAGTTGACAGTCCATACTCTTTCTTACCATCTCAAATGCCTGTATCACGCCAACGGGATCTTTCAGATAATCAAACCGTGAAATCTGGGCAATAATAGGTTTGTCTTTGTCCAAGCCATATTTACTCAGTACGGAATCTATAACATCTGATGGAAGTTCTTTGTTTTTGTCGCTCAGTGGGTCTATAGATGGAGAAATCATAAATTGGCGGATAGGCAGTTGCTGTGTAAAGTTGGGTGCTGAAAAAACAGCGGCATCATATTCTAAAACAAAATTCCGCAGAAACTCCCAGACTTTCTTATCGGGGTTGGAGACATCAATATGGCATCGCCATATCCATTTTCCCCCAAGCTCTTTCCTTTTTGCTATTAAAGCTGCCGGTTGCGGGTCGTGAATAAAAATAATGTCTCCCTGAAATTTTAACTCATTAATGTTTTTTTTATTCACATCCATGAATATTGAGAAGTCTTCGGATGATATATCTTCCTTCCTGCCGTGAAGCGCATTATGAAATTTTTTTGTTACATCAAAAAAATCTTTATGCCCCTTAATAGTTGTCCACCGGGCATCAACCCCGAGCTGGTTCAATAAAGGCACCATTCGCATAAGTATCTCAGCCACGCCCCCGCCTGTAAATGTTGAATTTATGTTTTCTATAACTTTTCCCGATAACTGCTCGGCAATCGCCCTGAGTTCTTCAATGGCGCTTCTGCCGACAATAGGCACATAATCCTGTATTTTAGCCCTCGGATGGTGAAATATCGCTTTTTCCAAATCAGTTCTCCTATTTAATGCGTTCCTCAATAAGATGAATTATTGTAGACCTTAGGTCTTCTATTGTATGGTTATAAGGATCAAGCGCAGCAATCTTATCGGCCAATTCCCTTTCATCGAGACTATCCTGAAGCCAGATAGAAAAGTCATTAACTCCTCTATGCAGTCTTAACCTTGACTCAAAGATATGAAAGTAAAGAGAATTAATGCTCACCCTACGAAGCGCTTCCACAAATTCTCTTAAATCATGGGCAACATAGGGGGTAGTTAAAATTACACTTACTGACTTGATAAAATGGAATTCCCTTCCTTCAAACGCTGTCCGCCTATCCCCTCTTGTTGATAACGCGTCATTGATGACGGCTATGATTCTTTCTCTAAGTTCGCCGATTGTAGAGAATTCAAAGGTATCTATATTGGATAGCTTTTCTGCGAGAACCTCATCACCGATGACATCACTGGCCCATAATGCAAACTCATTGGCCGGTTGTGGAATAAGATATTGATATTCTTCTATGAAATTGTGGGTGTGGTAATAAACTACCGAGTCGGGTACCTCTTTCAACCTATTAACAAGCTCTGATAAATTGTTTGCCTTAAGTCCTGTCAATTCTTTTATATGCAGCCGTGTATAAAAACGGAATGTTTGAGTTGCCTTTTTAAGAGGCTCTTTGTAAGCGGTGAGCGTAGTTTTTGTAAGCTTACTGTTCGGCACAAGGATAATCTTGTCATCGGAAGTCTTAATCTGAATATGCCTCCATGTTATATCGGAAACATAACCCTCATCGCCTGACTCAAGTTTTATATAATTGCCTATCTTGATTAGATCGCCATGAGCCAATTGAAGCCCGGAGAAAATATTAAGTATCTCATTACGGGACGCCAGAACAGCCACTAATAATCCTATAGTCAGCAATAAAACTAAAGGTGTAGTTGGCACTCCCCATATATCAAGCAATATCAAAATACCCACAACAACAAAGGTAATCCGCACCACATTGATTATTAGAGATGTTGGAAATGGGGAAGGCGCTTTTATCTTCTGCAGATAGAGCTGAAGTAATTTTACAGCAAGACTGACAACCGTCCATGTTAAAGAAATAATAAAAATACTCCCAAAGATTCTTCCGGTTAAGGCTTTGCCCTGCGGGGATAATGTTGAAACCAGAATAGCTGTATATGCCCCAACTAAAAGGCACCATTGAAAAAACGGGGTTTTTGTTGTCTGAAGAAGCATCTGACTTCCTTCCCACTTCATCTTAGAAAATAACCTGTTAAGATAATTGAAGAGGGTTCTCCTTGCCCAGATGGCAACCACAATGAAAGCTAGGAATACTATAGCCGGCACTGCCAGTGAAAGCCAATTTTTATTTAACCATTCAATCATTTTGGGACTCTGGTTTAGAATTATCAACTGTAATTTGCATAGCAATTAACCATATTTTGGTTAAACAAAACATCATTGCCGCCAATCCTTCGGTATAGCAGAGCATGTCATGGTTTAATCCTTATATTAGACACCCTTGATCATCTCTATAGGCTGTTCCCTGCCGCAATGCTTGCAAACTATCGCATCTTCTTTGATGATCTCCGCGCAGTAAGGGCACTTTTTGGTATACCCTTTAGATGCCATAGGTGGAAGCAATGCAATAACAATAATAAGCAAAGGGAAAAGGGCGCATAGTATAAACCACAATATCGGGCTGCGCCCTTTTCTTATAGCTATAATGCTCCCCACAATACCTGCAATAGTAAGCAGAATAACATATCTAAGCAATGGGTTCCTCTACCTTCTTATGATGATTTGTTTATTTTTTCTGTATCTCACCTATGCCAATAAATGGCACTGCCCCACCGCCTGTAACCTGCGGGAGTATCCCATTCCATTTATCTATAGCCCTGAGATTGGCCTCTATTTTTCTGAGCTCTATAAGGTCCGGTGAAATATTTGCCCTTTGCAGCCTCAGGGACTCTGCCTCTGCCCTTGCTGCTGTAATCTTCTGCTCTGCCTCTATCTTTATCCTATCGAGGTCTCTCTTTGCCTTTAGTGCGAGCTGTTCTGCTGTCTGCTTTGACTCAATGGCTTCCATAAATATCTTGGAGAAGCTGAAACCCACGATAGAGAATGCATCAACTGCTATGTTGTGCGCAAGGAGCCTTTCAGTAAGGGACAGCTTCATTGCATCGCTTACCGCCGGCCTCTTTGTAATAAGCTCTTCTGCTGTATACTTGGCTGTCACAGCCTTTACCACCTCCAGCACTGCAGGGTCTATGATTCGCTCTTTAAAGTGTATGCCGATGGACTGATAGACAATATTTGCCTTGTCCGGAATTATATGATAGTTAATCGCAACCGTAGAGCTTACATCCTGAAGGTCAGCCGAGGCGGCCGCAGCATCTGTCTGTGCCTTCTGCACCTTGACATCCACCCGGGTAACTTGCTGCATTATAGGCACCCTGAAATGTAGTCCTTCCTCTAACACCTTATCCTGAACAGCGCCAAAATTAAGGACAATACCTCTTTCACCCGCCCCAATCTGAACCCATGGATTTAAAAACAGGAAAAACACCAGAATTGCTCCAATAATCAGCGCCAGCCTTGCAGGGCCTTTCTTCATTGCAGACTGCATTGCATCCTTAGCCCTGTAAATATCACTTTCATCCATCTTGCTGCCTCCTTTTGATTTAGAGTCCCGATAAATCGGGACTCTTTAAACCTTGAAAATCAAGGTGTTGCTAACGCTTCCAATCTTTTTCTTCTCTGAGATAGACAGTCCTGTGCGGGAATGGTATCTCTATGCCTTCTTCACGAAATCTCTTGAAAATCCTCTTTCTCAATTCGTGCTGCACCAGGTACTGATCAACAAATTCCTGGACCTGACATATAAGCGTAAAATCAAGAGAGCTTTCTCCGAATCCCGGAATAAACCTTACAAAGGGTTCGGGCTCTCCGAGTAATCCGGGCACTGCACCAACTGCCTTTTTGACCTCCTCTACGAGTATCCTCTCAACCCTCTCTGGATCAGAGGAATAACTTACCCCTATGGGAATTAACAAGGACATCCTTTTTTCAGGCAGATAATAATTTGTTACAATGCTCTGCGAAAGCTTGCTGTTCGGGATTATGACTGTGTTGTTAGGAAGCATTCTTACCCTCGTGGTTCTCCATGTGATGTCTTCAACATAGCCTTCCTGCCCTGTTTCAAGTTTTATAAAATCTCCGACTCTGACAGATTTTTCCATTAAGATATGAATCCCCGCAAAAAGATTTGAAAGAGTGTCCTGAAGCGCAAGGGCAACTGCAAGGCCGCCGACGCCCAAAGCCGTAATAAGCGGGGTAATTGAGATACCAAGGACGGTCAGAATGATCAAAAATCCCAGAACAAGTATCGTGCCTTTTAATATCCCGTAAGCCAGTCCGGTTGTAGGAATAGGGAGTGCTGATTTCTCTATGTAATTTTTAAAGACCTTCCCTGCGAGGTTTGCCGATGCTATGGTAATAGACAATATCACGATAATATGGATAACTTTAACCAGATAAAAGACATATTTCTCCGAGACATCTGAGAAAGCAACACCGATATAAAGCCCGATAGCAATGCACCAGTAAACAGAAGGCACCTTGAATGATTTAATGATTATGTCGTCTATTTTAGTTTCTGTTTTGTCCGCCCATTTATGAAGGAGCTTGAAAGCAATTGCCCTGGCAACAAATAATATCACCACGGACAGAAAAGCAAGCGCCGCGGGAACAATAACCCCGTTAATATTCATTTCACCTCCTGAAACCATTATTCTAAATATTATTATCCTTAATCTTGGGAGCAAATGCAAAAACCCCGGGAGTTATTAAGGCAAACCGCGCATCCATCCGCTCCCTGAACTGTCCGAATTCAGCCATTAATGTTTTAGGAATAGATTCACCTCTCGGTAATTTTACAACAAGCGGATTAACAGGTTTATTACTAATCCTTATCTCGTAATGTAAATGCGGTCCTTTTGCCATTCCTGTGGCTCCAACATAACCAATAACCTGATTCTGTTCGACTTTCCTTCCTTTTCTGATATTTTTCTCGATTTTCGATAAATGACCATAATATGTCTTCCACCCATTGTGATGTCTTATTATTATCAGTTTGCCATACCCTCTCTTATATCCAGAAAAAATAATTTTTCCGTCTCCTACCGCAGAAACAGGAGTTCCGACAGGGGCAGCATAATCAAGTCCATGATGGGGTCTGTATATTTTCAGTATAGGATGAAAGCGGCGATTGGAAAAAGCAGAACTGATTCTCCTGAAACTTAATGGGGCTTTAAGAAATGCCTTTCTGAGCGATCGCCCTTTGTCGTCGAAATATTCTGTCTTTCCATCACGTTCGAATTTATATGCATGGTGGCTCTCGCCATTATTTATAAATTCTGCAGAGAAAATATCGCCGTATTTTTTAAATTCTCCATCAAGATAGAGTCCCTCGACAATAATTTTAAAGGTATCGTTATCTCTGAGATCGGTAGTAAAATCTATATCCCATGCAAATATATCTGAAAGCTCAAGAGCGAGGAGCACGCTGTCTTTGCTCTCCCCGATGGATGAGATAAGGTTATCTTTTATTACTCCTCCAATGTGCAGAATTTTTTTCTCATAGTTCACGTCTACCTTTTTTGCGAGGAAGCCCGTCTCTGTGCGATTGACGCGTAAAATAGAATCGTCATTTATCCAGTAGGCAAAGGACTCTATTTGTTTATTATCGTCAATCACTATTTTATATGGCTGTTCAAGCTTTAATTCACGTAACTTATGAATATTGGCAGACGCTTCTCTTACCATAAGGCAGTCTTTTATCCTGAGATTGTATTTTTTAAAGATGCTGAATAAACTTTCCCCTGATTTAACGAAACCTGTTATCTCAGTATGCGTAGCATTGGTATGTTTTTCTTTAAAATTGGTAGGAGCGTATTTTGAGTTGTAATAATATCCTATAAAACCCAGCAATACGCTCCCGACAAAAAACAATAAAAAAACATTTTTTGCCATCTTCTGTAAATTCACTATCAGATGCCTCCCTCAATTGCCTGTTGTTTTTTTGGCTGTCTCTTTTAGTTTCTTTTTTGCAATCCCTGCCTCTTTGGATTTAGGATATTTCGCCATCAGGTATTCAAAAATCCCTCCGGCAGCTTTTTTGTCTCCGAATTCAATAAAGGCATAGCCCTGCTTCAGTAAAGCGCCCGGAGCCTTTTCGCTATCAGGATAATTTTTAAGCAATGCGTCGTATTCGACGATAGCGCCTGCATAGTCCTCTTCAGCATAGTAGGTTTCTGCCATCCAGAACTGTGCATTGTCAGCAAGATTGTCTTTCGGGAATTTCTTTTTAAACGCCTCGAATTTTTCTCTTGCCTCCTTATACTTTTTGTCTTTGAAGGTGGCGTAGGCTGCCTCATACATCTTTGCAGGGTCTTTTATCTCAGGCTCTTTTGTTTCCGGGAGCTTTGCATCTTCAGATTCCTTCTTGTCTTTTTTGATTTCCATTTTACCTTTTGTTTTGGTGTCGGTATCAGTTTTTGAAGAGAGCCTTCCCTGCAGTTCCTTAATCTGTGCTTCAAGGGCATTTATCTGTGAGCGAAGCAGTTCCATTTCTGAAGCGGTGTCTTTCAGTGTCTTATCAATGGAATACTTGCTTTCATCAAACCTGCCAATAAGTGTCTGGAGGTCCTTTGATATTCCTGTTACATCCGAGCGCAGTAAAGCCTCGCTTTCCCTCATGGCGTTTAAGGCATCTTCTTTAGCTGACTTCTCTTTCACATCAGCCAATGCTGTCTTTGTGTCAGAGGCGTCTTTTTTAATATCAAACGACTCTCTTTTAAGCTGATTTATATCGGCCTTGAGCATCCCAAAGTCAGCTGTTGTGGCACATCCCGATGCGAACAACACGAGTAGAAATATAAGTTTTTTCATAGCTTTTGCCCTCCGACTACTTTGCTATAAATTGAACCCTTCTGTTTTTCTGCCAGCATTCTTCATTCTGCTCCTTGCAGAGTGGCCGTTCTTCACCAAGACTTACCATTTCCATCTTGTCTTTTGTTATGCCGGATGACACGAGATAATCCCTTGTTGATTTTGCCCTTCTTTCTCCAAGCGCAAGGTTGTACTCGTTTGTGCCCCTTTCATCGCAATGGCCTTCGAGAAGCATCTTCGCAGACTTGTTCTTTGTGAGCCAGTTAGATACGCCCCGAAGCACTGGTTTTGCATCATCCCTTATGGAGTATTGGTCAAAGTCGAAATGGATATTCTCAATTGCGACTACTCCTGGTTTTGTTTCGACAACCTCTTTTACCGCAATGGATTCTACCTTGCTAAGTCCTTCTTTAGTCATTTCTTTTGCTTCGCCCGGCGCTTCCTTTGCCACTTCTGCCTTTTTCTCCCCCTTGGCTTTTTCCTCTGCCGCTGGCTGATCGGGCTGCACAGCAACTTTCTTTGTACATCCGACAAACAAAACTCCGGCAATTACTATTAATAAAAATAGCTTTTTCATATATTCTCCTTAGTGGATTAAAATTTTAATTATGATCTTTTTAAAGACTCTTTAATAAATGTCTTTATCGTATTGTATGGAGCAATAATAGAAGCGCGGTTAAACGGAAGGCGGAGAAAGGCCGGAGAATAAAAATGGTTTACCCCCATTGAGCGCAGGCTTTGTTTTTTCTTCTATCAAGAACACTACGGGGGATAAAATCTCAGTCCGTTGTGTATTTGCGAGCACAGGCGCATTTTCCAGAGATTTCAGTTTTGAAATCACATTCTTAGGTACGACTGCCCGTTTCTTTTTAAGAATAATTCTGGTCGAAGAATCATTTTGTGAAGAGTCTTCATTATTGTCAGTATTGGCAAGCTGTGTGTAAATCAACTCCCAGAGATAGATATGGAAGTTTCTTGTGAGGCGAAGCACATCGCCTGAGTCGCCGATACTTTTGAAAGCATTCTTTGTTGTAAGGGTAGATGATGTTGGGGATATTACATACAGGGAGAACAACAAAAAAAACAATAAGCGCAACTTATGATGTCTAAGAAACATAGATTAAGTTATCACAGATTTTATAGTTATAGCAACCCCTTCCGGTTGGTTCTCAGGGTTAGATAGCCGGAGAAAATTATGAGTGCTCCCCCTGCAATAGAATTTACGCCGGGATGTTCGTTGAGTAATAGGACACTGAATATTATTGCGATAACCGGCTCAAGATAACCAAGGACAGCAGTTTTGTTTGCAGTAACATATTGAAGCCCTTTGAAATACAAGACAGGCGCAAGGGTAGAGTGAACTATTCCCATCAGTAAAAAGCTCCATAAGGCATGTAATGGGAATTCTTTTATAAATGGCGCGAGCATTAAAGCTATGACGAGGTTTGCAAAAAAATTCATTACAAGAGGGTTAAAGTCCCTGGCATAGATTCTTAGTAGTATTACGATAGCAGCATAGGTGAAACCTGAGAAAATACCGGCTGCTATCCCTGCTGTATGTCCACCGCTCAATGTAAAGCCATTTAGCATAAGCAAGAGCCCTGTAGTAGCCAGTATCAACGCGAATATGATGTTTCTTGTAATTATTTCCTTCAGGAAAAAAGGGGCTGAAAATGCGACTATAATAGGCGCGGTGTAGTGGGTAAGCACAGCGTTTGCTATTGTAGTATTTTTGAATGCATAAAAGTAGCTGAAGGTGTTTAAGAGGGAAATGAATCCGATTAGAATAGGATATTTGAGGTTTTTTATTGGTGGAACTTTTTTCCTGTAGTTTTTGGTAGATAGTATTATGCCTTGAAAAATTAGCGAAATAATTACTGAGTAGAATATAAGGATATGTACTGCAACCCCTGAGAGCCTTATGACTATTCCAAGAGAGCTCCAGAGGAATATGGCAAGCAGGATATAGAGAGAAGCCATTGCCTGTGTCATTCCAGGGGACTATCCTTTGTGTTTTTTAAAACTTTTGCCCTGAGGTTTGAATACGGAGTTATTTTTATGAGTTTTTTCAGGTTGTGCATAATTTGTCGGTAAATTTTAACATAAAAAAGGTTGTTTGTTTTCGGATATGCCGGATGAATATGAGGCTTTTAAAAGGAAATTATCAGCAGTGTCTTTCTCTTTCAGCGGATACGACTGCGTCGCACTTATAGCATTTCCACATTTCTGTGGGGATAAATTCTGAGGGATGAAAGCATAGAGAATTTTTTGTCAGGATTTTTTCGTGCTCCTCAATTGAAATATTATTGGGAATCGGGGGGGCTGAATCTTGTCCTTTTTGGTGACTGCAGAAGCGATATTCCGAGACTTGCTCTCCCAGAAAGTGATTGTGCATAGTATGTTTTTGTATCGAGCCGGTATATTTACAGATGTCAAATCCCCTGCATGGCTGTCCTGAATGTTTTTCGCCTTCCGCGAGCTTATTCTTTTTAAAGAACAGCCGTATCTTTCTTTTTTGCCTGCGCCAGATAAAACTGCCTGTCATCAATAAGACTACAGCGGTGAACAAAAAGACAATTATTATAACGGCCAGTTTAAACAATTTACTGTTAGTAAAGCTCAAAACGGTTTCCTTGATTTTTTGCGTATCTTTTAATTTGTCAATTGCGCCGGCTATCAGATCGCCGGTTTTTTTCTCCAGAGGAACGTTTTCGGGTGTTTTTTGCACCGTGCTTTCAGGGAGTTTTTCTTTTTCTACAACTTCAATTTTCTGGTTATCCGGGACAGTATTAGGGGTGTCTGTATAAGTTACAGTGCCGTCTTTATCCGTGTACTTATAAATATCAGACGAGGCATTTTGTAATAATATCAGAGGCAGCAGCACCGTTAATATGACAGCTAAAATATAATTTTTTTTCATATTGTCTTGATAAATCCCTGCCTTTTTAGAATTTTACTAAAACGTGAACCTTATGTCAAAAGAAAAATTGAAGGTGTCAAGCCAAAATAGAAGGACAAATTATCACTATTGCCTTATATCTTGTCAATTAAATTTTGCAGGAGTAATGAAAAATGATATACTTATTGAGGAAATAAGAGAATGCTAAAACTTCGTGACGGCATAGTTGAGTTATACAGAAAGGTTGCCACCTCGCTTCCGCCTGATGTTGAGGATGCCCTAAAGGCAGCGTATGCAATAGAGAAGAAAGGCTCGAATGCAAAACAGGCTTTGCAGGTAATACTGGAAAATATCCGTCTTGCAAGGGAGACAGCAAGGCCAATCTGCCAGGATACAGGCGTTCCTGTATTTTACGTAAAAACTCCTGTAGGTCTCAGCCAGCTTGAACTTGAAAATACAATAATAGAGGCTACACGCATTTCTACTGAAAAGATTCCATTGAGGCCTAATGCCGTTGATATTATCACAGATAAAAATTCAGGAGATAATACGGGATTAGGGTTCCCCGTGATTTATATCAGCGATACCCTGAGCAGCACCCTTACAATAGACCTGATGCTTAAAGGTTCAGGCTGTGAAAACATGGGACAGACATATAAGCTCCCCCTAGAGGAACTTAAGGCGAACAGAGACCTTGACGGTGTAAGGAAATGCGTTCTTGATACAGTCTATAAGGCACAGGGCAAGGGCTGCCCGCCGTATACGCTGGGAGTCGGTATCGGCGCAGCAAAGGACCAGGTTACAAAACTTGCAAAGGAGCAGCTTATGAGAAGGCTTCCTGATGTAAATGAATCCGAGGCCCTGTTCAAGCTTGAGAAGAAACTTTTGCATGAAATCAACAGCCTCGGTATAGGCCCATTGGGATTTGGGGGAAAAACAACTGCTATTGGTGTAAAGATAGGTGTAAACCACAGACATCCTGCATCTTATCTTGTGGATATATCAGTTTCATGCTGGGCTAACAGAAGGGGAAGACTGATATGGTGAACGAAAAGTTACAAGTTGAAAGTTACAAGTTAAAAGTTACAAAAGAGAAAATAATTAATCTTCCTCTAACTAAGAAAGATGCATTAAGCTTAAAGGTTGGGGATGTGGTTTTGATAAATGGGTTGATTGTGACAGGAAGGGATAAGGTGCATAAGTTTCTTTTTAACGGGAAAAATCAGAAAAAAGACATGCCGTTTAAGCTTGATGGAGCGGTGCTGTATCATTGCGGGCCTATCATAAAAAAAGGGGAGGGCGGATACAAGGTCATAGCAGCAGGCCCAACAACAAGCATCCGCGTAGAGATGTACGAGCATAAGATAATATCCGGCTACGGGCTCAGGGGCATTATGGGCAAGGGCGGAATGGGAGAGCATACACTCAGGGCGATGAAGGCAAAGGGCTGTGTATATTTCCATACAATAGGAGGCGCTGCTGCATATCTGGCAGACAGGATTAAGAGGGTTGTTGATGTATGGAAACTTGAAGAATTCGGGATGACAGAGGCAATGTGGTTATTGGAAGTTGAGAATTTTCCCGCGATAGTGACGATGGATGCGCATGGAAAGAGTCTTCATAAAGAGATAGAAAAAGTTTCATTATCTAATCTTAAAAAACTTCTTTGAACAACGAGTTCATACGCCAGGAAGCGGTCGGAGTGGAACGCTTTGATATTACGCTCTTGTGACTGCCATAAGCCCAAGAAAATCCCAAATTCAGTGAGCGACAATTAGAGGCCAAAATTTGAGATCTATTGGGAGTCACTTCTCGATCTTTGACATATACCCTTCGTACGTTCTCAACGGTTCAACAGCCATTCGTACACCCGCCAATCGGCGTAAGATACCGCACAGGTGGTAACGTGATCATAACCGAAAGGGGTGTACTCTGTGTAAAGACGGTCAGTCTTCGGATATTCGTTACGAAAAGCTTCCGATTGAGCGAGCCCCAGATTCGCAACGGTGCTCTTCTGAAGGTCGGGTTTCCACGTCCCAAAATGGAGCCAGACTCGCTTTATAGAACAAGAAGGTCGCGCCTGATCGTTGGCTTCATCAACCGGCCACAGGGCAGCCCAGGTCACTTTTCTCGAAGGGTCCTTCTTTAAAAGTTCTTCCGCCCAGACGGCAAAATCAAAGACAGCTTTGCCGCCATAACTGAAGCCAGTCAGGCAGGTCTTATGCGGGTCGCCGCGGAACTTCATGTAGATAGTCCGCAGGATTTTTTCTATCTGCTCGAAGTCTTGTTGATTCCATTTTCGACGAGTTGGAAGTTGTGGCGTAAGGACAATAAAATCCCGGATCAGCGGCGAATTAATTTCGCAATGCCATGCTGGGGATCCATGGTTCATGAGCGCCTCGATGGGCTGATCTTCCTCGGCCTTGTTTTTAGCTGCTTCTCCACCCCCGTGCAGGAAGCATAGTACGGGCCATCGTTTTTCAGATGAATCATTGAACGTAGGGGGAAGATAGAGAAGATATTTTAGATAGTTTTCTTCAGTAGGTGGGTACCTTTTCTGTTCCCCTGGGTTATGGGTGTCCATTCCTTTGTTCCTTCTCAAATGTGGCAAATAACAAGTTATTATAGGAACGGTAGCATAACGTCGAATGTGGCGTCAATTAAAAAAAGCTTGACGTTATCCGACGAATATTATTATAGTTTCCGAGGGGTTAATATGCATAGCGGTTCCTGTCTTTCGCCATTCAATTTCATTAAGGTATCAAAGGGGAACATAGAAGAATGATATTCATCGCAGGTGCATCAGGTTTTATCGGAGGGCATCTTGTAGATGCTCTTTTGAAAGAGGGCTGTAAACTCAGGTGCCTTGCGCGTTCAGAAAAAGCACAAAGGGATTTCAAGGAAAAAGGCATCGAGGTTATTTCAGGCGATATAACAGAACCGGAGACGCTCGAAGGCGCATTAAATGACATTGATTTTGTTGTCCATCTCGTCGGCATAATGGAAGAAAAAGGCGGTGTCACATTTGAGAAAGTTCATGTTGAGGGCACAAAAAATCTTGTCAACGAGGCAAAGAAGTCAGGGGGAAAACATTTTTTCTACCAGTCTGCATTGGGCGCTGATAAGGGTTCCTGGTCAGGATATCTCAAAACAAAGGCAGAAGCTGAAGAGATAGTAAAGGCATCAGGAATTCCATACACAATTTTCAGGCCGTCATTGATAATAGGACAATGGGATGGTTTTACTAAAAAACTTATGGATTTGATAAAGATGTCGCCTGTGATTCCAATACCCGGTGACGGAAAATCAAAATTCCAGCCTGTTTATATAAATGACTGGGTTAAATGTATGCTGAAAGTTATCGCATCTCCGGAATCATTCAGAGGGACTTTTGAGATAGGAGGCCCACAGCAACTCACATATAATGAAATTGTAAGAACTCTCGCAGATGCCATGAAAGTAAAAAAGACTATTGTGCATGTGCCGATGGGACTGATGAAGTTTGGCGCCCTGTTAGCAGAAAAAACGATTCCTCTTCTGCCTGTGACATCAGACCAGCTCAGGCTTCTTGAGGCCGGCAACATATGTGATGTAACCTCTGTTGAGAAAAGCTTTGGGTTTAAGCCAATGAAATATAGGAAAGCATTGGAGGCATTTATCAGTTACTAAGGAGTTCATAAGTAAGGTGTCATTCCCGCTTGTCGGGAATCCTTCTGAAGAAAGACTCCGGACAAGCCGGAGTGACAAATTAGGTTCTCATGCTTATGTACTTATTAGTAAATAATGTTTTGTCGCCTGTCTGAAATTTGACGCTTTATCTAAGATTTGACTCTAATTTGACTGGAAATGAATTACCAACCCCTTGTTTTTCCTAAGATTTCAATAGAGGTATGAATATTGCTATCTAAAGTTATAGATAATAAGTTATCTGAGGGGGATTCTTTTTTTGTTTTCTATAAACCAACAGCTTAGAAAGCGAGGGGATTTATGGAACAGGTCAAAAATTTATCCGAGGCAATAATTCTTCAGTGTCTTGAAGACCTTTACAGCAAGGAACACAGGATGGAAGCGCTTGCATTTTTTAATGGAGAGGGTTTTAGTATTTGTGCATCTGTGATAGGACTAAGCCATAAGGAAAGCCGGAAGATTTTTGATATCGTGAAAACGAGCAGGCCGGTGAAACAGTTTGTGCCTTCTGTACAAATTAAAGACAGGATTAAACATAATATCCCTGAAGTAAGTCATAGAGTGGTTCCCCGGAACTTCAGGCACGAAACCGTGTGCCATCCATAAATTAAAGTCATATCTGGAAAGCAATTCGTAAAGTGAAGAAGGTTCATTTGTCCGGGGTAGAGGTGTTTTAGAAATTTTTTTGATCAGGTAATTCTTTGTTTGACATCAGATATCCTTTTTGTCTACACTCTTTCCATGAAAAAAGTTGTCATTTTTTATATTATTCTTTTATTTCCACTATGCGCTTATGCGCATCCTGGCAAGACAGATTACCGGGGCGGGCATAAGTGCTGGAAAAACTGCAGTGAATGGGAATTGAGATACGGAGAGTATCACCTGCACGACAAGGACTGGAAACCTATAAGGCTTGATAAAAAAGGCATTCCAATAGGACCGCTTCAGCCGGACCCGATGCCAGCTCCAGAATCCCCGAAACAAGGCTTGTCTGCGGAGCATTCTGAACAACCTAAGATGACATCTTTTACCGGGGAGAGAATTCATGTAGCTCCGGAAACCGATAAAAAGGTTATTACTGAATATAACCGTATCGTAACAGTTTATGAAGAAGGCATACTGCCATTAAATGTTATTTTTTTGCTTATATTAGTCCTGGCGCTGCTGATTATACTGATATGCATAAGAAAAAAAAGAGAGAGAAATTGAAACTTGCAAATAGCCTCTTTTTTAAAGTAATATTGAGACGAGGAGAATTTGATGCAGACTATAATTAAAAATATTATCCAGAAAAATAGTTCAAAGATTATGATGGTCGTGCTTGATGGTCTCGGAGGGCTTCCTGTTCACGGCAAAACCGAACTTGAGGTTGCTGATATACCGAATCTGGATATGCTTGCTCAGAATTCAGCATGCGGTTTGCATCTGCCTGTAGCTGCCGGCATAACCCCGGGAAGCGGCCCCGGACATTTGGCGCTCTTTGGTTACGACCCTGTAGAATGGCAGATAGGAAGGGGAGTGCTTGAGGCGCTGGGGCTGGGAATAGAATTGAAGAAAACAGATGTGGCTTTCAGATGCAACTATGCAACAATTGAAAATGGACTTGTTATAGACAGGCGTGCCGGAAGAATTCCAACCGATAAGAGCAGAAAGATTACAGAGAAACTGCAGGAGAAGATAAAAAATATAGGGGATGTTAAGGTAATATTTGCACCTGGCATGGAACACAGGTTTGCCGTGGTTTTGAGGTTTCCGGAGCCTCTCGAAAACGGCTCAGCAGATATCAAAGATACGGACCCTCAGAAAGAAGGTAAACCCCCGATCGATGTTATTCCTCAGACTCCACAGGCAGGAAGAGTTGCAAAGGTTGTTGAAAAACTTATGAAGGCTGTACTGGATATTATCAAAAAACAGGCTAAGACAAATTTTATTCTGCTCAGGGGATTTTCCCAGGTTCCTGATATCCCGCGGTTTGAGGATTTATACGGGCTTAAATCATTGGCCATTGCAACTTATCCTATGTACAGGGGGCTTGCAAGTCTCATTGGCATGGATGCACCGTCAATATCAGGTGACATAAAAGAAGAGATAGATTTTCTTAAACAGAATTATAAAAAGTATGATTTCTTTTTTGTGCATGTAAAAAAGATAGACTCATACGGTGAGGATGGCAACTTTGAGGGAAAGGCGGCGCAGATCGAAAAATTTGACCGTGACCTGGCACGAATCCTCACGCTTGATCCTGACGTTTTGATTATTACAGGAGACCATTCAACCCCGTCTTTGCTTAAAGGCCACAGCTGGCATCCTGTGCCGGTGCTTCTTAACTCTCCCTATGTCTTTGGGGGACTCTGCAAGTCTTTTTCAGAGAGGGAATGCACCAGAGGAGAACTCGGAATATTTCCAACAGTTAATCTCATGCCTTTAGCACTTGCAAATGCGTTAAGACTCAAAAAGTTCGGTGCATAAGCAAGCTATCGGCTATCAGCTATCAGCTATTAGCCTTATTGACACCCACTGCCATCTTGAAATGGATGCCTTTGACCCCGACAGGGAAGATGTCATACAGAGGGCAAGAGAGGCCGGCATTGAGGCTGTTGTTACGGTTGGTTCTGATTTAAAAGGCAATATTGGCAGCCTTGAACTTTCCAGAGAATACGATTTTATCTACTCCTCAGTCGGCATCCATCCCCATGATGCAAAGGACTTTACAGAGGATGTATATGACAAAATAAAAAAATGGGCAACGGAATATAAGATAAAGGGGCCAAGGGGTCTCGCCTCGGGCGAGTCGCCGAGGAGACAAGGGGCCATTCATCCTTCGCAGTGCTACGGAGAACGGAAGGGGTCAAGTGACAAAATGATGCATTCTCTTGAACCCTCGAACCCTCAAACCCTCGAACCCTTTCTTCCAAAGGTTGTTGCTATCGGTGAGACAGGCCTTGATTATCATTATGATAATTCACTCCGGGAAATTCAGAGAGAGGTCTTCAGGAAACAGCTTGAACTTGCCGGAGAACTTGGCCTTCCGGTAATCATACACAGCAGGGAATCAAAAAAGGATACGCTTGAAATACTCAAAGAATCAGGTATAAACAGGGGCGTCATGCACTGTTTCTCCGGTGACATGGATATGGCAGAAAGAGTTATGGAGATGGGATTGTATATATCCATAGCAGGGCCGGTCACATTTAAAAATGCAAAAAATTTGGGCGGGATTGCAAAGACAATCCCCGATGATTATCTTCTGATAGAAACAGATGCGCCATATCTTACCCCCGAGCCGTTAAGGGGCAAAAGGAATGAACCTGCCTTTGTGAAGCACACGGCTGAAAAAATAGCAGAACTGAGAGGGATAAGTTTTGAGGACATTGCAAGGATTACAACCCTCAATGCAAAGCGGCTCTTCAGGATAGGCGGGTTTCCCCGGGAAGGGGAAATAACTTATAAGATAAGGGACAGTCTTTATCTCAATATAACCAACAGGTGCACAAACAGATGTTCATTCTGTGTTAGATTCCATACTGACTATGTAAAAGGGTATAACCTCAGGCTTTCTGACGAACCAACAGAGGAAGAACTCAAAACTGCGATAGGCGACCCTTCCAAATACCGGGAGGTTGTGTTCTGCGGTTATGGGGAGCCGTTTTTGAGATTAGATTTAATAAAGAGTCTTGCCATGTGGATAAAAGAAATGGGTGGAAATGTACGAATTAATACAAATGGACATGGGAATCTTATTCACCGCAGGAATGTGCTTCCTGAACTGAAAGGTGCTGTGGACAGTATCTCGGTCAGTCTTGATGCCCATGATGAGGAGACGTATAACCGGATTTGTGCCCCGGCTTTTAAGAATGCATTTCATGAGATTATCTTATTTATGAGAGAGGCAAAGAAATATATACCGGACATTCAGGCTACTGTTGTTGAAATGGCTGGCGTAGATATAGAAAAATGCAGGAAAATAACGGATGAATTAGGCATAAAACTCAGAGTAAGAAAGCTGGATGTTGTCGGTTAATCCACTTCTGAAATGCTTCAACTACGGTTGGATCAAACTGCCTGTCTGACAATTCGACTATCTCATTGAGAGTTTCACCTATCTTTTTCTTTGACCTGTATGGCCTGTCAGAGGTCATTGCATCAAATGCATCTGCCACTGCCAGTATGCGAGCCATCAGAGGGATATCCTCACCCCTCAGGCCGAAGAGGCCTTTTGTTCCGTCCCAATACTCATGGTGATATTTTATTCCGTCCAGGATATCATCGAATGACTTCAGGCCGGAAAGTATCGTTACTCCAAGCGCCGGATGCTTTTTTATCTCCTTCCACTCTTCGCTGTCAAGCTGTCCTTTCTTGTTAAGGATATCTCTTGGCACTGCAATTTTTCCGATATCGTGAAGCAGAGAGCATATTCTGAGCCTCTCCATCTTTTTTTCATCAAGTCCCATTTCTGCTGCAATGCCCTGCGCATACATTGTCACGCGTTCCGTATGCCCTGCTGTCCATTGAGTGGTTGTCTCCAGCGCCTTTACAAATGATTTTATAGTGCCCAACAACAGGTCTTCTATCTCCTGATAAAGAAACGCATTCTCTATTGCCATTGCTGCCTGAGTCGTGATAATTTTAAGCAGCTTAACATCATTAGAGTAGAATTCATTTTCTGATGACTTATCTGCGAGTATCATCAGCCCAAGAGTTTTGCCCTTTCCGGCAAGCGGGCATAACAGTACAGACTGTAATCCATGGAGGTTGTCCTGATGTTCAACGTTATCAAGCTTGCAGAATGCTGTGGGTTTGCTGTTTTCCAATACATCCGCTATAACCTCTATCCCTCCATCTATTGTTCTATTTTCATCCCAATCTCCCCTGTGAGCCTTTGTATATAACGCCTGAGTCTCTTCATTCAAAAATAGCACCGCAGCTGTTTTAACTCCAACTGTGTTTATTGCCTCATTTACGAGGTTCTCACATATCTCATTAACATTAAGCGTAGAAAACAGCTCGGAAAGTTTGTAAAGCAGTGAAAGTTCTTCGTATACATTGCTGAGTTCCCGGACAGTCAGGTGAAGGTCATTGACGGCATTATGTTTTTCCAATAGTTTCCTCTATCATTTCAAGAAGTGATTTTGGACTGAAGGGTTTTGTAATGTAACGTGTGACGCCGCATTTAAGGCCGAGTTGCTCATCAGCTTCCTGGCCTTTTGCAGTCAGCATAAAGATTGGAATTTTAGCAATGTCAGGCTCTGATTTTAACATCTTGCATAAGTCTATGCCGCTCAATTCAGGCATCATCCAGTCAAGGATTATAAGGTCAGGTTTCTCATTTTTAACTACGGACACTGCATTAATGCTTTCCCTGAGGGTAATGACTTTAATCCCGGCCTTTTTAAGTTTGTCCTCTATCATCATCAGGATAAAAGGTTCATCATCGATCACAATTACTTTTCTCATGATTTCCTCCTCAAAGGGAAAGTGACTGTTACTGTGGTGCCTTTGCCAACCTTGCTGTCAAAGGTGATGGATCCATCATACCGTGTTACTATCTCTTTGCACAGTGCAAGTCCCAGCCCGGAGCCCTTCACTTTTTGGCCATATTTGCCTCTGTAAAATCTTTCAGTCAGGTGCGGCATATCCTCCTCAGGAATACCCCATCCGTTGTCAGAGACCTTAAGTTCAATATTATCATTCTTTCTGCTCAGGGTTATACTGATATTACACTCCTTATCAGAGAATATTATAGAATTATCCGCAAAAATTTTCAGTAATTGAAATATTTTTTCCTTATCTCCCCTGAAACCACTAACATGGCCGTTAATAGCAGTTGTGAGTTTGGCATTCTTTTTCTCCAGTGCATTTGAGAACAGCTTTTTAGTATCTTCAAGCAAGGAGGCAAAGTCTATTTCTTCTTCCCTGAAGACTTCTTTCCCGCTTTCTATCCGCGCTATATTAAGCAGGTCTGATACCATATTGGAAAGCCTTATACCCTCACTGAGAACTGTCTGGAGATATTCCTTTTTCTTTTCACCCTGTAAGTCTTCATCAATAAGCATTTCTGTCATGCCAACTATGGCAGATAAAGGTGTTCTGAACTGGTGGGAAACGGTTCTGACGAATTCTGTCTTCATCCTGTCTATTTCCTTTTCTCTGGTTATATTTCTCAGGACGTGCACAACACCGGCCACCTCGCCTTTAGAATTAATGATAGGTGAACTGCTTATCATCACGGATAAATTTTTGCCGGTTATTGTTGTAAGTTGAGCGTCAATATTGACAGATTTTTTTTCCAGTGCGCTTTCCATGCAAGTTCCAATAGTACAGCGAAAGTCTAAGTTCTCATCAGCATAATTAAATAGTTCGCAGCATTGACTCCCCGCAGCCTTTTCCGGAGGAATACCTATCATGTCAGCCGCAGCCTTATTTATGGATATAATGTTGCATCTGGTGTCTACAGTCATAATACCATCTGAAATGCTCTGAAGAATAGTATCTGACCTTTCCCTTTCTAACAGGGTTTTCTCGTAAAGCTCTGATCTTTCTATCGCCACAGCGAGAATGCTGGCAACTATCTGCAGGAAATGAATGTCATCGTCCCTGAGTTCTTTATTTATTGTATAGTAAAGAGCGAGCGCCCCAAGCGCCTTTTCACCGACATATACAGGCAGGCAGACAGCAGACCTGTAGTTAGATCTGACATAGTCTGATAAATAAAATCTGGATTCCGAGGAGATAGCGGGAACAATAATCGGCTCTTTTTTCTCAATGGCATACCACTCGATAGAACTTGTGCCTTTCTGATAAATTATTTCCCTTTCCTTTATATTCAATCCCGAATCAGCTTTTAAAATAAGGTTTTCATTATCTGTTTCAAGCAGCCATACGAGATCTGCCCTGAAAGACCCTCTGATAAGATCAAGGGTGGAGTTCATTACTGCCTTGATTTCGAGGGCTGCTGCAAGTCTTGAAGACAAGGAAAGGAGATTTTTATGGTCCTCTGCTCTCCTCTGACGCTGATATTCATAAAGCTGGCGCATCTTTTCATAGAGCCTGATATTTTCAACGGCTATTCCTGTCATCTCACCAATAGAATCCATCAGTCTTTCTTCTTCTAATGTAAAGATATGCGTCTTAAAACTGAACAGGCAGAATACTCCAACTAACCTTTCTTTCCCTTTTATCGGGATTGCACAGCATCCCTTCATGCCCGAGTGCTTGAGGATGGACCGTTCAATGCGTTGATCTGTCCCTATATCGGCGGTTGTTATAAGCTGCCCTGTTGCTGCGACCTTCCCGGGAATATCCTCTCCCAGTTTCATTTTGCCGGAAGCCCTCATAAACTCTTCGGAGACGCCTTTATGGTAGGAACATGTCAGCTCTCTGTTAGCCTCATCGAGCAAGAAAATTATACCTCCGTCCATGTTAAGCATTCCCAGCATTTTATCCAGCACATTGCCAAATATCTCTTCTGCCTTGAGGGATCTGCTGAGTATGCCGGCAATGCTGTTTACTACAGTAAGTTCCTTATTTTTTTGCGCTATATTTTCCTCATACTCTTTTCTTTCTGTTACATCTCTCATCAGCTCGATAACATGTATAACATTGCCTTTTGAGTCCTTTATAGGACATGCAACTATCTCATGGAAGAATCTTTTGCCGCCTGCCCCTTTATGCTGATGGACTGTTTTAAACATTCTTCCTGTTTCAAAGACCCTTTTTGCAGGGCAGTCTTCCCCTTCACGCCAGCAGGGCGAGGGCATGTCATGCGATACGGCATAGCAATAATCACCTATAACTTTATCACCCTTTATTGCGCGCACTGTCTTGTTTGCCATAATAATCCTGAAATCCCTGTCAACTACCAGCAGTTCATCTTCTATGCTGTCCATAATAATTTCCAGATAATCCCTGGATTCTTTTATTGCGGTTCTTAATTCATGTTCTCTTCTGAAATCCTTCAGGATGCCAATCTTTTCTGTTGTTGAACCTTCTTTGATTATAGGCGCACCCGTTATAAGTACAGGCATTGATGAGCCGTCTTTTATAATAATCGAGATTTCATAAATAGAGGATATGCCTCTTTCTCTTTCCTCGAGCTGGTATTTCATAATCCTTGCATTTTCTTCATCAAGGAAATCATAGATTGAGGCCCCGAGCACTTCATCACGGCTGTACCCGAAGAGTTTTGTAAATGCAGGGTTTATGTCTGTAATTGTATCATTGTCAGCAACAACCCATAAGGGGTCCATCATTGCGCTGATGTAGCTCTCTTTCTTTTTCAGATCTTTTGTTTGCTTTTCCAGCGCCTCTGCCATTTCATTGAATGATTTAGTAACCTCACCGAGTTCGTCTTCCGTGCTGACATCAAGCCTGATGCCAAGGTTTCCCTCTTTGAGGGCTTTTGCGCCTTTGTAAAGTTCCCTGATTGGTTTCAGGAGGCTTCTCGAGAAGAACATAGACAGGAGAAAGGCAAATACAAAGAGGTATAAAGAAAAGACAAGCATGTTATCCACTATCCGCTCGGTAAGCTTATGCTGTATTTCCTTTTCTTTCAAAAGTGGTGAAGACAGGCTTCCCTCTTCCGTTATTATGGTGCTGATTTCTTTGCGGATTGTGAGAGAAAAGGGGATTATAAATATGAGTGCAAAGATTATGAAAATTAAAAGGAGCCTGTATATTATTCTCTGCTTAAACATTTATTATGCTAAAAACCAGGTAGAGCAGCAAGATTACTATTCCCCAGGAGAGGAATACAGCAAGCAATGGTTTTGTCCCTTCTTCTGCTATTGAATCAAAGTCCACAGAAAGTCCTATGGAAGCGAGTGCAGAAGCAAGAAGGAGTTTGCTTGCAGGTTCTGCAATGCCCAGTATAATTTCTGCTCCTTTTATTGTATTAACGCCTATTGCAAGAGCAATGAAAACCACAATAAACCACGGCACATAAAATTTATTTTCTTTGCCTGAGAGTATCATGGCAACGATGGGAATGAATATCAGGCAGGAGATTCTTATCAGCTTTAATTTTAATGCAAGCGCAAGAGCCTCTGGCCCTGCCGTTGAAGCAACGGTTTTGACCTGGCCCAGCATCGGAAGGGTTGCCCCTGTAAGAAAGGCGAATTCCTTTTTATTCAGTATCAGGACGTCGGTAAGCAGGGGATAAAATATCATGCCTGCCAGTCCCAGCACCATTACAACAATCAGGGATATTGATGTTTCCTCTTTCCTGGCGCCTATTAATGGCGAGACTATTGCAATGGCAGATGCACCGCATACTGAGAGCCCTGTTGAAAGAACCAGCCCCAGATTTTTTGTAAGCCCGAGTCCCCTTGCTATAAAATATGTTAGCGCAAACAGGCAGACAGTGGTTGCAATAACGGAAAACAGGAGCTTTGGTTCTGTGCCGGTAAATGAGAGTTGTGTGCCATAAAGGGCAATCCCTGCCGGAAGAAAGACTTTTAACGCAAATGCAATGCCCCTGTCAAAAATTTCTTTATCATTTATAAAGTTGGCAATAAGCATTCCGAATATCATGGATATAACGAGGATATCAAACGAAGGATGCACTAATGAAAGCATGAACGAGACTATCGTTATCAGAAAAATAATTATCAGCCCCGGCAGCATTTCTTTGATGGATTTCATATGACCTTTGACCTTAGTAAAAGTTTAACATAAAATAGTTTTCTTTTACAGGATATTCCAGCTCATGTCAACCCTTAACAGTCTGTTGAAAAAGTCTTTTTTCTGTCATTGCGAGCGAAGCGCGGCAATCTCGCCTTTAATAAAATCAATGGGTTAGAGATTGCTTCGTCGCAGAAACTGCTCCTCGCAATGACACGCGCGGGTTTTTCAACCGGCTGTTAAAAATTGTACTGCCGGTCTATGCGTTAGTATGTGCTAATATAAATCATGAGAGAGGTTAAACGCCTGCTCGACAGGTATTATAAGGAATATAATTTCAGGGAGAGTATACTGCATGACCCCATAGAATTTCCTCATCGCTATAAAAAACCTGAAGATATTGAGATCGCCGGCTTTATTGCCTCATGTTTTGCTTATGGAAGGGTTGGTTTGTTTAAGCCCGTAATCGGCAGAATCCTTTCGCTTATGGGCAGCAGTCCCTGTGCTTTTCTGAGTGAATTTAAAGCAGGAGGGGATGACAGGTTATTTGCAGGGATAAAATACAGATTTAATGAGAACAGGGACATCATCTGCCTTCTTCATATTATCAGTAAAACGCTCGGGAGTTATAATTCCCTCAATAATTCATTTAAAGGTTTTTACAAAAAAAATGATATAGATACAGGCAATGCCCTTACGGGTTTTATAGATTATATTCTCGGAATAGACACATCTGAGGTTTATGGGAGGAATATAAAGCCTAAAGGATTTTTGCAGTTTTTCCCTTCTCCCGGGAAAGGGAGCGCCTGCAAGAGGATGAACCTTTTTTTGAGATGGATGATAAGGGACAGGGATATTGACTTCGGCATCTGGAAAGGTATTCCAAAAAACAAACTGGTTATTCCTCTGGATACGCATATCGCAAGGATTTCGAGGTGCCTTGGTTTTACAGGGCGCAAAGCTAACGACTGGAAAACAGCAGTTGAGATAACAGATGCATTAAAGAAGTTAGACCCTGAAGACCCACTCAAGTACGATTTTGCCATGTGTCATTACGGGATATCAGGGCTCTGCGGGCCTAAGCCTTCAGGTGAAAATGCCGGCTGTAAAAGGTGTGTCTTAAAACAGGAAAATAGAAAAACAGATACTTGACACGAGTTCCAGAACTGCATATAAGACAAGCCCATCTGAACGGGCTTGTCTTATATTGATTACGTAGTAAAGTCTTTTGCCATGTCCTGAAATAACAGGCTTCTTAAGACACAACCTGCGACCTCTTTATAATAACGACATCCTATTTGAACAACGATTCACAACCAGGAATCTTTTTCAGCTTGTCTTCTGCCATAGCAACACCATTTACGGCTGTCCTGAGTGTTTGGGCAAAGTCAACAATTCTCTTCACATTCTTTGTTTTTTCGGTATTTACAGCTCCTGCAAATGCAGCATCTGCCGCAAATGAAAATGACAGATTACCGGCTTGTTCCATTGCGTCCAAATATGCAGCTTTATTTATAGTTGAACCACCCGTGCCCCCTAAAACAGACTGCATTACCCCGTTAAGGCATTGTCCGGCAGATTCAGCAGAAAAGGCCTTGACAGTAGCGCAAAACGGCCTCGGCACCAACCCAAGTGACGAACAGGCTTTATCCCCATATGCCTTTTCAAAGTTATCGCTGTATGTTTTTGCTGCTGCTGAAGCCCGTGTCGGGGCGTTGGTTATTCCCGAGACTGCCTTCAAAATGCCAGCGGTATAGGGGAAGAGGCCGCAGGCAAAGCCGGAGCCGAACCTTGCACTGCTCTGGGCACTCAGCGTTGCATCATTTTTTATGGATTGCGGCACTCCGTTTGAATAAGCAGCAGGTACTTTCTGAAATTCTTTAATGACGCCTGCTCCACCCTGATTCAGGACAGAGGAGCAAGTACCTCCAACCTGACTAACAGCATCAACCATTGAATCAATGGATGCTGACCACGCGTTTTGCCCGGGAGGCAGAGTGCGGCATTTGTTATCCTTGAAGTTCTCATACAAACCTGAGTCGCATGACGGTACGCGCTCTGTAATAAGACAGGGCCTGGCGTTTTTGGCGCCGCATGATTCAGTCTTGCAGGCAGTGTCGGATTTTACGCTGGATGCAGTCCTTATGGGGAAATTATCAGGGCATGTCCAGCACGTCCCGCCATCTATAGGATCGAAAAAGCCTTTGTTGCATAGAAGGTTGCCGCTTTTCTTGTTTGCCTTTGAATATTGGTCAGCATGATCCTTCCAACAGACCCCGTTTTCATCGTGATGTTTGGAATGATCATGTGTGTAACCCTTCGGACATTTATAGCACTTCCAGTTCTTTGTGTCGACCCAGCCTTCTGTGCAGATGCCCGCAACAGATGTGCCTACCTTGTCGCCTTTTTCCTTGTCCCTTTTACCCTCTTTTTTACAGACTTTGCCGTCCGTTGGAAGCAAAAAGATATTGTCATGCTTAAAACCATCCGGACACTCCCAGCATTCGCCCTTGATGTCGAAAAACCCGCTGCCGCATCCCGGCCCATGCGCCTTTCCTTCATTTTTGGCCTTTGAATAACTATCGGCTGCCAGAGAGTTAGTTGCAAAAAACAATAAACCCAAAAATACTGCTGCCACTACACCTGAAATCGTAACCTTTTTCATAAGCCCTCCTTAATGACTGATAAAAAATTGCTTTTCGGGATGAAAAAACAATAGCACTTTAGAATGGAATAATCAATACAAAAATAATAATTTTTATAGGGAAAAACAGATAGCTGACACGAGTTCCGGAACTGCACATAAGACAAGCCCGTCTGAACAGGCTTGTCTTATGTTGCTTGCAAAGAATTTATAACACGTTATCAGAGGCCTGCATTAACGCAAACCAAGCCGGTCAGGAGCGCCGCCGCCTGAATTTAATATTTCTACAAATTCAATATTGGGACAAGATTGTTCCCATTTCCCCCATCCGGCTGGAGTAGTTTTCTCATCCCTTGAAGAGTTACATGCGTTGTCGTTCTTGCGGCATTTGGGGGCCAGCCAAACCTGTCTGCACTGAACTTTTTTGCCGAAAGCGCTCCTGAAATCAAACCGCTTTGTCTCATTCGGCAGCCACCACTCAGCGTTTTTAACATTGCCGAATTCATCCACACCTCTGAGCTGTACCTTAAAAGATTTTGATTTATTTGTTACCTTTGCCGAGCCCGTCGCGCCTCCAGCAAGGTCACTTTTAAGGGTCTGTAGCGTTATCCAGTCCTCGTTTTTTGACCTAAGCGCCCCGACATTATCCGGGTCAGGAAAATAGCCGCCGATCTTTTCATCCCTCTTGAAACTCTTGCGGACAAGGATCAAATTAGGGTTGCCGACGATATTGTCCATTATTTCCCTCCATTCCCACGATACATCGATATCACCGTTAGGTTGGACAGTAATATATATATTGTTTGCAACATGTGCCGGAAATTGTCCAACCTTTGTCAGAGGAATCTGAGGATCAATAAGAGTAACGGTATTTTCAGCAGTGAACTTGATTAATATCTGATTTATAGCGTTTGAATCCCCTATAAAGTCGTCATTTCTATTGCTTTTGTTCGTAGGTATCGAAGCCTTCCACCATATATCAGCGGGCTTCCACACGTCCACGTTTATATCTGCCATCGCTCTTATCGAAACGGTACTCTTGCTTATATTAACTTCAACCGGTGTTTTATATTTGTTCTCGACATTAACCATTAAGGCATACGCATTATTGGACGACATCACAAAACTTGCAAGTGCAAACATCACCATCCCTAAAACAATCTTTTGCATCTTTCCTCCTTTTATCCCGGGCAATTTAATCTATAAAGACAAGCCCGCCTGAACGGGCTTGTCTTATAGTGATTACAAAGAATTTTCTAATGTGCTGATGTGCCTGTTTACCAGAGTTTTCTCCAGTTTTTGCGTTTGGGTGGCTGTGGCGGCGTAAGAGGTTTAGCTTGATTAAGGCAACCTGATGATGTCACCAGGTACAAATTATCTTTGTCCAACAACTGAAGCTTCGCAATGTCGGGGGCAAAAAGAGGATTTTTCATATCTATACTTTTGCCGATCTGCGTCATTGGGTTATCTAGCGCCGTAAACTGCGGTATAGAGGCATCCAGTTTTCCTGTATTAAGCTTGATGTTCAGATCCGGCAAGGTCATGGCTATATCAAGATTCAGCTTGCTCAACACCGGATTGGTGAGCGAATTAGCCTGCTTTATCAAGTCGTCAACGTATTTTTTGACGCCAATGGTTTTTAGCGCTTGCCATGCGGTTGAACTCAACAGTGATTCGATTTTAGTTTCAATCTCATCAGCGCCGTTAATTACCGTGCTCAAAGACATTGATAGCCCTTCGGAACAGGTTTTGACACCACACGGATAAGGGACTTCCTCATAGCAAATTTTGGCGCATGGATAATCGGGGGCATACTTCCCGCCATCGCACATTTTGGTGCCGCACGGATACGGTGTGCTTTGTGTGCATATTTTGGGGCCGCAGGGGTAATCAAATGAGAATCCGATTGACTGATCCAGAACCTTTCTCAAATCTGCAAGTGTGTTGTTAAGAGTTTTGAGCTTATCCTGCAATCCGTTGACGGATGTCAGTATCGGCTCTAACTGTTTAATCTGTTCACTGATTTCGGAAATTGTTGCTTTTAGGGCTTTCTGAGGCATGGCGACGGTTGAAGCATATGTTTGGTTCACCTTTATTATGCCTGTATCTATTACTTTGAAGGATGCTGTTGAACCGTCGAGTATTTTTATCGTCCCTTTCTGTGTCTTTGCCTTAATAGTCGGGTTCGCGTTGGAGCACACAATGACTCTGTTAATCCCGTCAAAATAGGTAAGCGCAAAAGTCCTGAAAACAATCTCATAATCCAGGGCGGTTGAAACGGCTGTTTCAGTTTTGTTCGTAGCAATCCTCACTGGTTCAACAGCTTTGTCCAATTTTGCAGCTGTTTCAGCGGCTTTTGCTACAGATGGTTTTATGGCATCCACATTTTTTTCAAGCTGTTCCGCTTTTGCTCTTGTTTGGGGAACCTGCTTGGCAACGACGATCATTTGCTTGATGTTTGCCAGTGTGTTATCCAGCTGCTTCAGGGCTGTTGCAACCTTGCTCGGCACTGACAGGGCAGTTTCAAGATTCAGCAGTGCGGTATCTACCTCCTGCGTGTTGTCAATCAAAAGCTTTGATTCTGCGGTGAAGGTCTTCGTCTCATTGAAAAATGCTGTTGCGGATTTTCTAAATCCTTCGTCATCTACTACTTCATCTCCGCCCTTTTTCTCCAAACCGGGATCCGCACTAACCCCATACGCCGCTGTCGTCATCATCATAAAAAAAACAACCACCATCCCTAAAAAAATCTTTCTCATCTTTTTACCTTTCCCACTGTAAAGTCTTGCCATCTCAAAGAGATGGTCTTGCTGACTGCAAATGCTGTTACGCCCTTGCTAATGCGGTCATAAGTTAAAGATACACAAAGTCATATTCTGTCATGCCCGAGGACTGTAATCGGGCATCCATGGTTCGACAGGCTCATCACGACACTGTCACCCATTCCCAATATCCTAATCCCTTACTTGCATACTCCTATTGACCCAAGTGCTGCGCATTTTCTGCCGTCTGTCCAGATTGCATTGCTCAGCTTGGCCCCGCTCAGGTTCGCCCCGTTCAGATTCGCATTCTGCAGATTCGCCCCGAGCAGGGATGCATTGCTAATATCCGCATTGCTCAGATTCGCGTCGCTCAGATTTGCCAGGTTCATTTGCGCCCCGCTCAGCTTCGCCCCGCTCAGGTTCGCATTCTGCAGATTCACCTTCCACAATTCCGCCTCTCTCAGATTCTCTCCTTTCAGGTCCGCTCCGCTCAGATTCAATCCAGCCAGCTTCGCCTTTTCCAGATTCGCCCCTTTCAGATTTACCTTGGACAGTTGCGCCCCGCGCAGATCCGCCCCTTTCAGATTAGCATTGCTAAGATTCGCCTCGCTAAGATTAGCATTGGTCAGATTTGCACCTCTCAAATTCGTGTCGGCCAGAGTCGCTTCACTCAGATCCGCCTCGCTCAGATTTGCTTCACTCAGATTTGCTTTCCACAGATTCGCCTTCTGCATATTCGTATTGGTCAGATTCGCCTTAGTCAGGTTCGCAAGGTTAAAATTCGCATTGTACAGCTTGGCCCCGCTCAGGTTCGCCCCGGTCAGATTTGCATTTTGAAAATCTGACCTGAGCAGATCCGCACCGCTCATATTCGCGCCGCTCAGATCTGTCTTTGTCAAATCTACCTTTTTCAAATCGCAATTCGGACATTGTTTTGTAGCCTTTAATGTCTTAACATTAGCCTCTATATGACCATCATTACGATACTCCCCATACGCCGCTGCCGTCATCATCATAAAACAAACAACCACAATCCCCAAAACAATATTTCTCATCTTTTTTCTCTCTCCATTCGGACAATTTAGTCACAAGCCAAGCTCGTCTGAACGGGCTTGTTCCTATAGTGGTTACAAAGAATTTTCTGTTGGCTTATTGGCATACTCCCCAGTCGCCTATACCTACGGACCAATGTTTATCAGTTGTCTTGCCCCAATCAACAAAAGTCTGGAATGCTCCTGAGGCGCAGAAATCCTTGTCAGAATAGTCGAGGCTTGTGCCTGCCGGCGCATAAAGTTTTTTGGTAGAGACCGTTTCTTTTCCGTCATAGTTATATTTAAAATTGCCAACCCCATCGGAGAGCCTTGTCTTTCTGGCTGCTGTCTTAGACAAGTCATCCGAGACATTTTTTTTAGTATAGGGCCCGAATGAAGCCTTCCATTTCCTGCCGTCCCTGCTGTTATAAGCAGCCTTTCTCCATTCCTTAACACAGGGCTTATCATCAGACCAGCCTTCCTGAGTTGCATTATATCCGTTGCAATGCTGTCCGTCATTAGGATGGTCTATGCAACAGTTGTCATGAAGAATGCTTCCGACTGCAACCCATTGAATAATTGTGCCATCAGCCTTTCTCTCGCCTTCAGGGACTAATAAGTTAACAGCGACATTGCTGCCGCCATCGCAGCCGTTGCCGATAGCTCCAAAACATTGCTGCACTTCCCCATTCACCCACGCATGAGACCACTCTCCGGCAACAGCCGCGCTTCCCCAATTCATCGTCATCGTAAAACAAAGCAAGAATACTACTAAAACAATCTTCCTCATCACTTCCTCCTTTTCCTCAGAAAAAATTTGCCATCTCAAAGAGATGATGTGCAGCATTATCTTTCCCGACTATTGTCTGACATTGCAATTTTTATAACTCTTACTGCCTGTTTCAAGAAGCGCCCACTCTCCCTTGGTCCAGAAAACCATATCGCCCTCTGCATACCTTGCGCCGGAGCCGGATATGACGCGCGGCAGGGTTACGGTTTTGTCCGGAAGAGAAAGCTCCGCTTCTTTCCCCTCTTTAAAGCGCACGGTGAAACTATAGCCGTTCTCGCAGTCGAATACTATATCTTTACCGTATCCCAGTTCCAACGGCGCTTGAGCAGCGCAGGAGCAAAGCAGAATAATTAATCCGATTAATGCAAAGCGCAGCTTCTTCACGCAATTTTCTTTCCGGCCTTCAGCTAATTGCATTTTCCTATTGACCCTATTGCGCATTTTCTGCCGTCTGTCCAGATTGCATTGCTCAGAATCAGCTCGCTCAGATTTGCATTGCTCAGATCCGCCTTGTACAGAATCGCATCTTTCAGATTCGCCCCAACCATATTAGCATTGTCAAGAATCGCCCCGCTCAAATTTGCACCTTCCAGCCTCGCATTGCTGAGATCGGGACTGGAATAGCAGCGAAAGGCCCTATTCCAGTCCCCTCCTCCTTGGTTATTGGCACTGCCCTGCGGCCCATTTCCCTGATTCGCAAAATTCCTTGTCTGAAGGAAATTCAATCCTTGTCCCTTTTGGAGCCTTTAGGCCTATTGTTTTAACGGTTTCCTGAACGTTATTCCAGATCTTATGAGTCCCGTCCAAGGGGGGCATTTTCTGGTCCGCAACCCACAGTCTCCTGTTAGCTGTGGATGCATCATAAATCAAGCCTTCTCTGGCTGTTTCCGCTTTCGTCTGGTCGTCGAATTTGCCTTTCGTGTAAGGACCCATTTTTACCACCCAGCCGCGGTTATTCCTGCTGTCATGAAATGCCTTGTTCCATTCATACCCGCAGACCAGTCTGTCATTTCCGCCAACTGGATTATCACCCTCTTTGCACATATAGCCTGCCGGATTTTTCATACAGCAATTATCGTGCATGATGCTGCCGATTGTCGCGTATCCTTCTGCCGTGCACTCAGAATGGTTCAATTTTACAGGGTGAAACGGGTCAGAGTTACCAACTGTATCACCGCACTGAGGTCCGGAAGCACCGAAGCATTTCTGCTCAGTAACATTTTTCCTGCTGCTAAAGTCGCACTTCGAAATCCTAAACGAAGAGATTATATCGTTCCAGTTTTTGCTGACAAGATCGGGTACGCTCTCCGTAAAAGTTGTGTATTTTCCGGGAAAGCCATTGTAATCCGTATGCTCATATACTGTAGCTGTCAGCGAGCCTTCTATCTTTATACTGGAAATCTTGTCATTCATCTCTCCGAGATTTCGCATTTCTTTAAAATCGGTATAGCAAGTTTCCTTTCCATTATAGATTCGATTATAATCCGTATGTTCATACATGCAGACCCTGTCAACTCCATGTGCAACTGCCGTCATCATCATAAAACAAACAACCATCATCCCTAAAATAATCTTTCTCATCTTTTTCTCCTTCTCTTTTATTCCGTTATTTCGGCTTGACCGCATGGACAGCCTACCTCAAACCAAGCCTGTCAGGAGCGCCGCCGCCTGAATTTAATATTTCTACAAATTCAATATTGAGACAAGATTGTTCCCATTTCCCCCATCCGGCTGGAGTAGTTTTCTCATCCCTTGAAGAGTTACATGCGTTGTCGTTCTTGCGGCATTTGGGGGCCAGCCAAACCTGTCTGCACTGAACTTTTTTGCCGAAAGCGCTCCTGAAATCAAACCGCTTTGTCTCATTCGGCAGCCACCACTCAGCGTTTTTAACATTGCCGAATTCATCCACACCTCTGAGCTGTACCTTAAAAGATTTTGATTTATTTGTTACCTTTGCCGAGCCCGTCGCGCCTCCAGCAAGGTCACTTTTAAGGGTCTGTAGCGTTATCCAGTCCTCGTTTTTTGACCTAAGCGCCCCGACATTATCCGGGTCAGGAAAATAGCCGCCGATCTTTTCATCCCTCTTGAAACTCTTGCGGACAAGGATCAAATTAGGGTTGCCGACGATATTGTCCATTATTTCCCTCCATTCCCACGATACATCGATATCACCGTTAGGTTGGACAGTAATATATATATTGTTTGCAACATGTGCCGGAAATTGTCCAACCTTTGTCAGAGGAATCTGAGGATCAATAAGAGTAACGGTATTTTCAGCAGTGAACTTGATTAATATCTGATTTATAGCGTTTGAATCCCCTATAAAGTCGTCATTTCTATTGCTTTTGTTCGTAGGTATCGAAGCCTTCCACCATATATCAGCGGGCTTCCACACGTCCACGTTTATATCTGCCATCGCTCTTATCGAAACGGTACTCTTGCTTATATTAACTTCAACCGGTGTTTTATATTTGTTCTCGACATTAACCATTAAGGCATACGCATTATTGGACGACATCACAAAACTTGCAAGTGCAAACATCACCATCCCTAAAACAATCTTTTGCATCACTTTCTCCTTTTCAAATTGAGACTGTTGAAAAACCCCGCAAAATTGTCATTGCGAGGAGCCCCGATTTCTCAGTCTCCTCGCAATGACAGCAAAAAGAGACTATCCCCTTACTTGCATACTCCTATTGACCCAGTTACTGCGCACTTTCTGCCGTCTGTCCATGTTGCCCCGAACAGATGCGTCCCGCTCAGATTTGCATTGGTCAGAATCGCTCCTTGCAGATTCGCCCCTCGCAGATTTGCCTGGGTCATATCCGCCCCGCTCAGGTCGCAATCCGGACATTGGTTTGTCTTCCTTAACTTCTTAAGATCGGCCTCATTAAATCCATACGCAACTGCTGTCATCATCACAAAAAAAACAACCACCATCCCTAAAATAATCTTTCTCATCTTTTCCTCCTTTTTTTTATGTTGTCATGCCCGAGGACTGTAATCGGGCATCCATAGGTCTGGATTCCCGCCTTCGCGGGAATGACGCCTTACTTATAGCCGCCTTAATAAGACAAGCCCGTTTGAACGGGCTTGTCTTATATTGCTTACAAAGAATTTCTAATGTACTGATGTACTTATTTACATGCCCCATTCGTCCATGTGCCAGATGCGCAGAATTGCTTGTCTTCTGCAAATTCAAATTTTGTTCCAGCAGGCGCTTTGAGTTTCAGAGTTGCTTTCGTTTCTTTCACGTTACTCCATTTATTCTTGTCGCCCCCGGACTTCTGATCACGCACCCACATTCTTTTAAACTGACCGTGAGAATCATATACTTGGCCATCTCTGGCATTAGCCCGTGTGAGGTCGTCAGTTTTTCCGCCTTTTACATAAGGGCCAAAAGTCACTGTCCATCCGCGACTGTTATCTGAATCGTACCATGCCTTATTCCATTCCTGGCCGCAAATATGCCTGTCAGCATCACCGCCAAGCCCCCACACGAGGTCACTTGTTTGTCTGCTGCCCTTACACATGTATCCCTCGGGGTTGTTAAGACAGCAATTGTCGTGCATGATGCTTCCGATTGTCGCATACCCTGTCGCGGTGCAATTGCTCTGGTTCTTTGTTATCGGGTGCTTCGGATCGCCGCCCTCGCACTGGTTCCCTGAACCGCCAAAACACTTCTGAACATTGACATCAGTGTTAATACTGAAATCGCATTCTGCGCCATACGCAATGGCCGCAAAAGAAAACAGGAATACTAACATCATAATCTTTCTCATCTTTTCCCCTTTCCCATTGTAAAAGTCTTGCCATCTCAAAAAGATGGTTTTGCTGACAGCAAACGCCTGCTTTTTTCTCTTTTTATAATCAATGTCTTCGTGAATCCCTCGCTCCCGTAACCTGCCCTGCTGTCAATTAATTGGAACTGTCTCCCATGCCCAAGCGTCAACTACGGCCGTATGACATGTTGTACCTTAATACCACCTTGGGGTTTCAGGTCGTTGCATACCTCGCGTTTTCTTTGATTTGGGAACGTCAAGCCTTTATCCTGTGCGGCTTTTATCAGGACATTTTCAACATATTTAGTAGCATTTGTCGTATAAGCTAATCCGTCATCTGTTACATCCAGCGTGCAGGCAAGATCCTGATGCCAAAGACCTGGTACTTCAACAACCCTGTAGACCGACGAGATCGGCGTTGTGCTCAATAGACCGGGCACCGACCCAACCTTTGGCCCGCAGTCTCTAACTACCACACTCTTGCCAGTATCTTTAGGTGGCCCTTCATGCTTATCTTGCTCAACGGACATGCATTTATCTCCCCACCAAATATGGAGTTGGCCAATCGTCTTATCGTTCACCGAGAAAAGCTGGTCTTTAGGATCGTTTTGCCAGTCTTTTATCTCAAACCAAGTGAAGCCTGCAACATTGATTGCGGTGACATATGCATTTCTACTCAATGATTTGATCTGTCCGCTGGAAGTAACTGCATCAAATTTGGGCTGCGTGATGAACTTCTGAGCATCGGCAGTGTCGCTGCAGGGCTGGATCCTCAGCACTTGATCTCCTTCTTTAGGCGGAGCTTGCAAACACATATTGCCGTACACGCGGATCCTGCCTTTTGTATCAAAGTAAAACTGTTGCGGTGAAAGAACATCGCCTAAGCCTTGGTGGATCGCCTTCTTGATGACGAGCGATCTGCCATTGCGCGCTAATGGCGCGGGCAGACTTTTCGGCCACTTTTGTTCGTCACCCATAGATTCAGCTACGGGGTCGACAAGGCCGACAAATTTTACTATCTCGTCAGCATCCGTACGACTTTTTGTTTCAGCAGGACATTGTTTTTTGATATCTGCCAAGGCTACTGCTACCACCGCTCCCCGGCTGAATCCAAACAGGTAAATATCTTTGACACCGTCCTTGATTTGTCTGCAAATATTGTCCCGAGCCATCCCCGCAATTGTTTCAACATTAAATGCTGGGTATATTTGAATGCCTGTATAGTAATGTAGATCCAGACAGCCACCCTTGGGTTGCGCCCATTTATAAATCTGATACAGCAGGTCATTCTGGTCAGGGTCGGTTCCTGAGCCCCCCAAAATATGTACTGCCTGATTACATACAGGTGCATGTGCTGCTGAATGCGAACCACCATGCCCAGATGCTGCATGCGAACAAGGCGTCGATGTAACAACGAAGAGTAGCGCTGCTGCAATGATTAAACCGGTTTTCATAATTGTCTCCGCTATTGTTTTCCTCATTTTTTACCTTTCCTATTGTAAAAGTCTTGTCATCTCAAAGAGATGGTTTTGATAAAAGCAAAGTCTGTCCCCCCCTTTTTTTATATTTTTATTTACTTTGCGTCCCTGCTTCTTAAACAACTTTCATGCCAAAGAACAGGAAATTCAGATAGTCATTACGAGCGAAGCGTTTGTCTCAGCGAATCCGCCGGGGCGGAAAGCAATCTCGCCTTATATAAATCAACAGGTTACAGATTGCCACGTCGCTTATGCTCCTCGCAATGACACCCCAATAAACAGTCTTAATTTAAAATTGTATGACTTAAATTGGATAGACAGGCTTAGAAGAACTTCCCTTTTTAAGGAAAGATATTCTCAATTAAGCGTCTCTTAAAAATCAGTAAAACACCATTACAGTTACAACAAACAAATACCCAAGTGTTACCGGCCAGAACAGCGCCTTCGATACGAAATTGTCTTTGTAATGAAGGATATGCAGTTTATCGGCCCCGAAGAGAATCGAGCTGACTGACGTCCATAAAAGAGCGAAGTACATAATAAAATAAAAATATTCAAGATAGAATATGTCCTGAGCCGTAATTCTGCTTCTGAGGTTTATATGCGATAAGATGATGACAAAAAACAGCGAGCCTGAAAATGCAAGGGTCTGTCCGACAGCTAACGAAAGATTGGACCTTTTCGGGTCCTTGCTCATTATCAGGATTACAAGATACATGAGGAATGCGGCAACGATAAGAGGCGTCATGCTCTGTATGAATGCATCTATTACATTCCGCTGTATCATGATATTGAAATGCAGTTCAGGAAATTTTTCCTGCCCGGAGTAATTCTTTATCCCGAAATCGGTGTCATGGCTGATTTCCATGAGCGAAAAAAGGGTCTTTTCTGTCTTCCAGCCCGGAAGGACAACTGTCTTCTCCAGACCGGGAAAAGAGGTAGGATTCAGAAACTTATAGCTTTCGAGGTCAGGGACAAGCACAACATTTTTCTCCAGTTCCCTGTAATTCATCCTTATTAGAAGCTGTTCGGAATCCACAGGATATGTTACGTAGTCAAGATTCTGGAAGAAAATCCCCTGAAAGTCCCATCCTGTAACCTTTGTGTCCTTTTCCTTCCATGTGTATGCCTCGCTTATTTTGATATCAACGGCGTCAGGCAGCACAAATCCCCCTGTTAGATCTTTATGAAGTGTTTCATCAAATCTCTGCCAGATATAGCCCGATGCCTTTATCTTGTTTGACCCTGCAAATTCCAGAGACCTGATAAATATTCCGGTCGGAAGATAAACAGGCGGAATCTCGTGAATCCCGGCACATCTTTTGGAATAGGAATTTTTAAAATTGCTCAAACTTACCCTGTCTGTTATTTTTACGCCGACAGCCTTTTTATGGTTGCCTACTGTCAGGGCAAGATGCCACATATATCCTATCCCTGCCATCAGCAAAACAGAAACCGCGGCAGACAATATCCAGAGCCTGAGATGCTCTCCTTTATATGCCTGAAGCATCAGGGCCAGGAACGTCAGGATAAATATCATTAAAGCAAGTGCTATTTTTATATTGCTGTGTCTCAGAAGGTCTATATCGAGGGGTATATCGTTTTTAATAAATGTGTTCTGCAAAGACCATCCCGTTAAGGCCACAGGCTCGTAAATAAACCATGAGGAAAGTCCTGTTGACGTGCTCTTATGTTCCATAAAGCCGCTTTCGCCCTTAATTGCACTTTCTCCGGCCTTTATTCTGTCTTTATCATTTAATTCACGCGCTACATCAAAAATTGTTTTCTGATTTTTGACATATTCATTTACGGGATGATAAAGATAGACGCCTTTTTTTGATATCAGGCCGCCAAAACCGCTCGGGCCCAGATCAAGGGATTGAATTATCTTTTTTATCTCATCCATTGAAATGCCCGCAGTGATAATCCCGAGAGGGGTTCTCTCTTTCACCGAGGATTGATTAATGTCATAAAAGGGAGCTGAGTATGTAACCAGCAATTTCTCGCTGGCCTGCGCGAAAAACGGCTGGCTCCACATGCGGCCCTTCTCCATAGGCTCGTTATACCATGCATATTCCGGTTTGGTATAATCGTACAATTGATCAAGCCGGACATATGCTATCGTTCCTGTTTTTCTCGTATAAAGTTCTGAAAACAATCTCCTCTTTGAATCATAGCCGTAAGGCTTATAAGATATTGCGAGTGTATAAAAATTTGGATGGCTCTCCGATATCTTTTTCAAGGCGTCAAGGATTTCGTGTTTCTTTAACCGCCCCTCTGTGATGTCATCGGCAGTAGAATCAACAGTTTTCATTACTTCTTTAAGGGTTGTTTCGATATCTTTAACTGCTTTCTTAGTCAAATCAGTCACATGAGCTCTTGCAGTATTGACCATTTTCTTTTTGTAGGACAGGTAACTGTTTATTAAGATTGCTGAAAGAATAAAACTGGAAATGCAGAGGAGAACCAAGAGGTAATATATAAGCCTTTGGATGGTATCTTTTTGTAAATTCATTAATTTATTCAGCAGCAAATCAGGCAGTCCTCAGTAATACAGAAAACTCAGTGTTCTTGCAATCATACTTTTCAGGCTGTCGGCATGGCCATACCATGGCTTGTCGTATAAGTCTGCCTCGCGGAATTCCCTGAATACGCTGTGTGTCTTCAGATGTCTCATAATATGATTCATATTATCATCTATGGCAAAAATAGCATTATAAACATCTTTTAGCTCTTTAAGTGCCTGCTGATCGTTTGTCCCGCCTGAAACAGTTTCTCCGGATTCAGCTCCTGCCGGGGAAGTATAAACACCGGGGCTTACCTTGCGGGGCGTAAGAATTGTAAGAATAGACTTGTGGAAATCCATGGTCGTTTCTTTTGAAAAAAGGTACTGTACTACAGGGATATCCCGAAGGAATGGCACGCCTGACTTAACCTCCGAGGTCTGCTTTTCCCTGAGGCCGCCTATTATCAGTGTCTGCCCGAACGTAAGCACTGCATTTACGCTAACTACATTTTTAGAAGTCTTTACGCTTTCATTAAAATTTCCCACGATACCTGTCTCGACAAAATCGCGTCCGGCCGTAACGTTAAGCACAACTGTGTCATCTGAAATAAATGTCGGGGTTACGTCGAGTCTCACTCCTACATCAATCTTCTCAAGGCTGCCTGTCTGCACACCAGCTACCGCCACGTTAAGCTGGGACCCTGAAAAAAAGGTTGATTTCTGGCCTTCAAGGGCCACGAGGGTCGGCTTGGCGAGTATCTCGCTGTGGTCTTTGCCAACATTAAAGATATTCAGGTTATATTTAATTTGCGGTATGGCTATATTGGTTGTGACTACTTTATTGTCATTGTTTGTAAAGGTGGTATTTGTAGCATCACCGCTATTAACCATATTTTTTGTATAAGTTCTTGTAAACTCGAGTAGTTTGCTGTCAAACTGGAGAAAAAGCCCGTCGAGCAGATTTACGCCCTTACTGGTAGTCTCTATTTCCTCTGTACGGATAAGGATAACGTCAACGATTACCATGCGCGGTTTATTTTTTTCTGCCGGATCATTGGCTGCCTTAACAGTATCAGTGGTCAATGCATCACGCACAGGCTGTCTTTCTGCGGATTCGACTGAACTGTCTGAAGCGACAAGAAACCCTTTATTCTCATGAAATTTCTGCCAATCACTAATCCTTTCAGTTAAACGCTTAACGCGTGGTTTATTGGACTCAATCTCGCTGTATATGGCAAGCTGCGCTTTTGCTTTTCCAAACTGCCCCGAAGCTGCCGAAATCAGAGAATAGGCGCTCATAATCTCAGGCGCAGCGGGTTTAAGTTCCCTCGCACGTTTGATGGCGCCGAGGGCTGTTTCAAGGTCATGGGCGTAATATGACGCCTGTGCGAGCCCGTAGAGCATGTCAACATTATCCGGCTGATAAAGAAGGGCCTGTGCAAAATATTCCTGTGCCTCCAGATAATTTTTTGTTTTGAGGAATAAACGTGCAAGTTGCTGTGCTGCCGGCCAGTTGTTGCCGTTGAACTTAAGCGCAAGCTCGTAGCCGATTTTGGCATATTCGTATTGACTTGAATCACCAGCCTCAGCCATTAGGTGATATGCCAGGCCGTTTAGAAATTGGATGTATGAGTTTTGAGGGTCTAAACGAAGGACCCCGTTGAATGCTTCAGAGGCTTTTTTATAGTCATTGTCCAGTAAGTATTCGATACCGCTGCGTATATTCGTGTCAATGATCCTGCTGCTGTCTTTGGCGGGAAGAAGTTCATTGATGTTAATTTCTGAATAATCAGATTTGTTCGAATAGTCAGGTTTGAACGAACCCTGGGAGGAAGTGCTTGCGCAGCCTGACAGTATCAGTGCGAGAGCAATATTACAGGCAAGCAATACGTACTGTGAAAAAAAAGCGGTAATAGTTTTATTTCGCTGGAGTGCAACTTTTTCTTTGTCCATGTGCTGCATATTTTAAAGGGAGTGTAGAGGGAGTGTCAATAAAATTATATTCGAGTAAAGTCTTTTTTAGAAAATTTGACATACCCTTAATATTTATGGTTTAATATTTTTGCCTTTAAAGATAGCCCTGTGAGGTTAGTAAGGCGAAGGAGGCAGCGTGAGCTGCGGAAGACATAAAAAAGACAAGAACCTTCCTCGGAAAAATTGGGGAGGGTTTTTTTATGCCTAAAGAACTGCTGAATAAACAGGACATTGACAGGGTGCTTGCGCGTATGGCGCATGAGATCCTTGAAAAAAACAAGGGGACAGGCAACCTCTGCCTTGTAGGAATACAGAGGGGAGGGGTGCATCTTGCCAAGAGGCTCTCAAAAAAGATTAAAGAGATCGAGGGCAAGGATGTTCTTGTGGGTTCTCTGGACATAGCCTTTTACAGGGATGACATTAATATAAGGAAAGAACAGCCGGCAGTCAGAAGAACAGAGGTGCCCTGCGAGATAACAGACCAGAAGGTTGTCCTTGTGGATGATGTCCTTTTTACAGGCAGGTCAATCAGGGCTGCATTGGATGCGCTCATGGATATTGGACGGCCTGCAAACATACAGCTTGCAGTTTTGATAGACAGGGGGCACAGGGAACTTCCGATAAAAGCTGATTTTGTCGGAAAGAATATACCTACGGCCATTAATGAGAATGTAGAGGTTAGTCTTGAAGAAGAAGGATTAGAAGACAAGGTGACAATAGAATGAAGCAATCATGTTTTTCCAAAAAAATAAAGAATAATGAAAATGTCATTGCGAGGAGCGTTAGCGACGTGGCAATCTTTAAAGGCGAGATTGCTTCGCCTTCGGCTCGCAATGACAGGATAGAGGGATTTTAAGGTGAAACTTTCATCAAAAGACCTGTTGGGTATTAAGGAACTCACAAAAGACGAGATAACGCTTGTTCTGGATACGGCGTCAGGTTTCAAGGATGTCCTTAAACGCGATATTAAAAAGGTGCCTGCCCTAAGAGGAAAGACAGCTGTTAACCTCTTTTTTGAGCCTTCAACAAGGACAAAGACTTCATTTGAACTTGCTGAGAAGAGACTGAGCCTTGATGTTTTGAATCTTGCAGTGACCACAAGCAGCGTTGTTAAGGGCGAGAGCCTGATAGATACCGCTCTTAATGTGCAGGCCCTGGGCGCTGATTTCATGATAATAAGGCATCCATCATCAGGTGCGGCGCACCTTCTTTCAAAAAAGGTAAATGCCTCTGTGATAAATGCAGGTGACGGAGTAAACGAACATCCGACACAGGCGCTGCTTGATGCCTTTACCATAAAAGAAAAACTTGGAAGGATTGAGGGGCTTAAGGTTGCAATAGTCGGGGATATACTTCACAGCAGGGTTGCAAAATCAAATATTTATCTGCTTAAGAAATTTGGTGTTGAGGTCAGGATTATAGGCCCACCAACTCTTATCCCTCAGGAGTTGGAATCTCATGGCGTCAAAGTCTTTCATGATATGGAAACAGGACTGCGTGATGTTGAAGTTGTCATGATGCTCAGGATTCAGATAGAAAGGCAGGGTAAAGGATTTTTCCCTTCGACTCTTGAATACTTCAGATATTGGGGGCTGACAACAGAGAGGCTTTCAATAGCGGATAAAGATGCAATTGTAATGCATCCGGGGCCTATGAACAGGGGCATAGAGATAGCATCTGAGATTGCCGACGGCCCAAGGTCGGTGATACTTGAACAGGTAACAAATGGGATAGCGGTGAGAATGGCAGTCCTTTATCTGCTTGCAGGTGTAAGGGGATGAGAAGGCCGCTCATACAAAAATCTAAATGTCATTCCGACTTGTTCGGAATCATTCCGAAGAAGGATGCTGGACAAGCCAGCATGACAGAAAAGAAGAGTTATGAAAATATTAATTAAGAATGGGCACGTAATAGATCCATCGCAGGGGATTGACGGTGTTGGAGATATCCTGATAGAAGATGGGAAGATAAAGGAGATAAGGGTTCAAGGGTCCAAGGGTTCAAGGGTTCAAGGTAGTAAGGACTCGTCACTAGGCAAGGATATTGACGCAACCGGACTTTATGTTCTACCGGGCCTGGTTGATATGCATACGCACCTGAGAGAGCCCGGATTTGAATATAAAGAGACTATAAAGACAGGGACGCTGGCTGCTGTAAGCGGAGGGTTTACAACAGTCTGTGCAATGCCGAATACAAATCCTGTCAATGATAATTCAAGCGTTACAGACCTCATTATCAGAAAGGCGATTCAGGAGGGAGCATGCACTGTCTATCCAATCGGAGCAATAACAAAAGGGCAGAAAGGCGAGGAACTCGCTGAGATGGGGATAATGCACAGTGAAGGCTGTGTGGCATTTTCTGATGACGGCAGGCCTGTTATGAACAGTCTGATTATGAGAAGGGCCCTGGAATATTCAAAGACATTTAATGTGCCTCTGATTTCTCATTGCGAGGATATGAATCTCTCTGAAGGCGGAGTTATGAACGAGGGGTTATTGTCGGTAACACTTGGATTAAAGGGTATTCCGTCCGAGGCTGAAGAGGTAATGATTGCAAGGGACATTGCACTGGCAGGTCTTACCAGAGGAAGGCTTCATATAGCTCATGTCTCTACAGAAGGCTCTGTAAGAATAATCAGAGCCGCTAAGGAGAGAGGAATAAATGTTACAGCAGAGACATGCCCTCATTATTTCAGTATTACTGAGGCTGCGGTTGAAGGGTATAACACAAATGCAAAGGTAAATCCTCCACTGAGAACTGCTAAGGATGTTGATGCAATAAAACAGGGATTAAAAGACGGCACAATAGATGTTATAGCAACAGACCATGCCCCCCATCACAGGGATGAGAAATTGAGGGAATTTGACCAGTCGCCCTCAGGAATATCCGGACTTGAAACAGCCTTGGGTTTAAGCCTGAAGCTTGTTGAAGAAGGCATTCTTACAATGAATCAATTGATTGAAAAAATGACAATAAGCCCGGCAAAGATTATGGGAATAAATAAAGGGACTCTTAAAAATGGCTCTGATGCAGATGTCATAATAGTCAATCCCGATAAAGAGTTTAAGGTAGAATCGGAGAAATTCGCATCTAAAGGCAAAAACACGCCTTTTGAAGGATGGGTTTTGAAGGGAGCGGCTGTAATTACGATATGCAAAGGAAAGATATATGAGCAGTAAGGCTTTTTTAGTTTTAAATGATGGGGTTGTCTTTGAAGGCATTGGTTTTGGCTCGGAGGGCGAGACCATTGGCGAGGTTGTCTTCAATACCTCTATGACCGGATATCAGGAAATCCTTACAGACCCGTCATATAAAGGGCAGATTGTTACCATGACATATTCACAGATAGGCAATTACGGCATAAACGAAGAGGACATTGAATCCAATGGAGGAATCAAATCAGAAGGTTTCATTGTTAAGGAGGCATGCGGGTTTCCGAGCAACTGGCGCTCATCAATAAGCCTCCATGAGTATCTGAAAAAGTATAATGTTGTTGGTATTCAGGGATTAGATACAAGGGCGCTTACAAGGCATTTGAGGAATCACGGCGCGCAAATGGGAATCATCTCTACTACTGACTTAAATCCTGAAAGCCTTCTGGAAAAAGTTAAAGCTCATCCCGGTATATCAGCATTTGATTTAGTGAAAGATGTTACAGCAAAAGAGCAATATAAATGGAATGAAGGGTGCTGGAAATGGCAGCCTGCTGACGCAGGAGTTTCAAGTTTCTCGCCTCAGGCGAGTCGCCGAGGAGACAAGTTTCAAGTTTCAAATTCTGAAATCGCTGAACGCCGAACGCTAAACGCTGAACTTAAAAAAGTGGTTGTCTATGACTTTGGAATAAAGTTCAATATACTCAGGAATCTTGTTGAAGCAGGTTTTGATGTGACTGTTGTTCCCGCGCAAACTCCGGCAGGAAAAGTTCTCGATATGAATCCTGATGGAATAGTCCTTAGCAATGGCCCCGGTGACCCTCAGACAGTGACATATGCGATAGATAGCGCAAAAAAACTTATGGGCAGGAAACCGATATTCGGTATCTGTCTGGGGCATCAGATACTCGGACTTGCAATGGGAGGAAGGACATACAAACTAAAATTTGGGCATCACGGCGGCAATCATCCGGTGAAGGACTTGGCGACAGGACGTGTTGAGATAACATCCCAGAACCATAATTACTGCGTTGACATAAATAGCCTGAAGGGAAAAGTGACGCTCACTCATAAAAATTTATACGATGGAACAGAAGAGGGAATGCAGCATGTTGAACTTCCAATATTTTCTGTTCAGCACCATCCGGAGGCCGGACCCGGGCCGAATGATTCAGTGCAGCTCTTTAAGAGGTTCTGGGAAACGATAGAGAGATTTTATGCCAAAAAGAAATGATATAAAGAAAATATTATTGATAGGCTCAGGGCCCATAGTAATCGGGCAGGCATGTGAATTCGATTATTCAGGAACACAGGCCTGCAAGGCATTGCGTGAAGAGGGCTATAAGGTAGTTCTTGTAAATTCAAACCCTGCAACGATTATGACAGACCCTGATATAGCTGATGCAACCTATATTGAGCCTTTAACCGCAGAGATCATTGAGCTGATAATAAAAAAGGAAAGGCCTGATGCATTGCTTCCGACAATGGGCGGACAGACTGCATTGAATCTTGCTGTTGAGCTTGCAGAAAGCGGTGTCCTTGAAAAATACAGCATTGAACTTATAGGCGCAAAACTTCCTGCCATAAAAAAGGCTGAGGACAGGGAGCTTTTCAAGGAGGCAATGAAAAAGATAGGGCTTGAGGTGCCGAAGAGTTCCAATATTGGAAGCGTAAAAGACGGCCTTGATGCTGTTGAACATATCGGATTTCCCGTGATACTAAGGCCCTCATTTACACTTGGGGGTACGGGAGGCGGTATTGCATATAATATGGAGGAGTACACGGAACTTCTGGACAAGGGTTTAAAGCTCAGCCCTGTCCATCAGGTTCTGGTGGAGGAATCAGCTATAGGATGGAAGGAATATGAGCTTGAGGTGATGCGCGATACAAAAGATAATGTCGTAATAATATGCTCTATCGAAAACCTTGACCCAATGGGAATACATACAGGGGATTCTATAACAGTTGCGCCTGCACAGACCCTCACGGACAAGGAATATCAGAGGATGCGTGATGCAGCAATAGCAATAATCAGGGAGATAGGAGTTGATACAGGAGGTTCAAATATACAGTTTGCGTTAAATCCCGTTGACGGCAGGATGGTTGTCATAGAGATGAATCCGAGGGTCTCAAGGTCATCGGCATTGGCAAGCAAGGCAACAGGATTTCCTATTGCAAAGATCGCTGCAAAGCTTGCAGTAGGCCTTACCCTTGACGAGATCCCTAATGATATAACAAAGGAGACCCCTGCCTCGTTTGAACCGGCAATAGATTATGTAGTAACCAAGATACCCAGGTTCGCATTCGAAAAATTCTCTCAGGCCGATACGACTCTTACAACACAGATGAAGTCAGTGGGAGAGGTTATGTCCATAGGAAGAACCTTCAAGGAGTCTTTGCAGAAGGCCATGCGGAGTCTTGAGATAGGGAGTCATGGTTTTGAAGAGATGAATATAAGCCTAACAGAGCTTAAGGCAAAACTTAAGATACCCAATGCCGAAAGGCTCTGGTATGTTGCACAGGCGCTAAGAAATGGAATGTCTGTCGAAGAGATTTATAAAATTACATGGATAGACCCCTGGTTTTTGAATAATATAAAACAAATTGTTGAGATGGAAGAGAAAATAAAAGGGTCAAGGGGTCAAGGGGTCAAGGGGTCAAGTGAAAAAATAATTCCTTCGCTCGAACCCTCGAATCCTCGAACCCTCGAACCCTTATTACGAAGTGCCAAGGAATACGGTTTTTCTGACAGGAGGATTGCTGAACTCACAGGGCAGACAGAAACTGAAATAAGAAGATTAAGAAATGAACTTGGATTAAGGCCTGTTTATAAAATGGTTGATACATGTGCGGCAGAATTTGCTGCATATACACCATATATGTATTCGACGTATGAGAAACCGTTCTATAAAATGAATAACCCCACCCTTCCTCCCCTTAACGCCCCCTCTAATCCCCCTCTTAAGATAAGAGGGGGAAGGGGGAGTTATGGTGGCGAGGGGGAAGTTGTTGAATCCGAGGCAAACCCAACCAACCGCAAAAAGGTAATTATTCTTGGTTCAGGCCCGAACAGGATAGGGCAGGGGATAGAGTTTGATTATTGCTGTGTGCATGCTGTCTTTGCCCTGCAAGAGCTTGGTTACGAGACAATAATGGTCAACTGTAATCCTGAGACGGTCAGCACTGATTATGATACAGCTGACCGGCTTTATTTCGAGCCTCTGACAATAGAAGATGTATTAAACATTATTGAGGTTGAAAAACCAGAGGGTGTTGTAGTTCAATTCGGCGGGCAGACCCCTTTAAAGCTTGCGGTTCCGCTGGAAAAAGAAGGTGTAAAAATTCTTGGCACATCCCCGGACTCAATAGACAGGGCAGAAGACAGGAAAAGATTCAAAGAACTTCTTCATAAGTTAAATTTAAAACAGGCAGACAGTGACACTGCCATGTCTCCTGAAGAAGCTGCAGCTGTTGCGAAGAAAATTGGTTATCCTGTTATGGTAAGGCCCTCTTATGTTCTTGGCGGAAGGGCAATGGAGCTTGTATATGATGAAAGCTCTCTTTTGGATTACATGAAAAGGGCTGTTAAGGCATCTCCGGAGCATCCTGTACTCATAGATAAATATCTTGATGGGGCAGTAGAGGTTGATGTTGATGCTATCTCAGATGGGGTTGATGTAATGGTCGGCGGCGTTATGGAGCATATTGAAGAGGCTGGAATACATTCAGGTGATTCCGCATGTTCCTTGCCTCCGTATTCTTTGAAGAAATCTATTGTAGACGAGATCAAAGAACAGACAAAGACGCTGGCGCGTGAACTTAACGTGGTGGGTTTGATGAATATCCAGTTTGCGGTCAAAGGCGATGATATATATATAATCGAGGTCAATCCGAGAGCATCAAGGACAATCCCGTATGTAAGCAAGGCAACAGGAGTGCCGCTTGCAAAACTTGCCGCAAAGGTAATGCTTGGCAAGACATTGAAAGAGCTTGGGTTTACTAAAGAAAGAGAAATAAAGCATGTGGCTGTTAAGGAGGCGGTATTCCCATTTGACCGTTTCAGCGGGGTTGATATAATACTTGGCCCTGAGATGAAATCCACCGGTGAGGTTATGGGTATTGATGAGGATTTCGGGATGGCATATGCAAAGGCCCAGCTTTCCTCCAGTAACAGGATTCCGACATCAGGGAAAATTGTTATAAGCGTCAGGGATGAGGATAAGGCAGGGATATGCGATGTGGTAAGACAACTCCATAATATGGGTTTTGATGTTATTGCAACCCGCGGGACCGCAGAGCACTTAAAAAACAAAGGCATTGAGGTTGAAGTGATTAATAAAGTCAATGAGGGGAGGCCGCATATCGTTGATTTAATCAAAAACAGAGAAGTGAATTTTGTCATTAACACTGTGAGCGATGCACAGGCACAGAGGGATTCTTTCTCTATAAGAAGCAGCGCACTTCAATATAAAGTGCCTTACACAACAACAGTGTCAGGGGCAAGGGCGGTTGTTAATGCAATAGAAATGCTGCTTAAAAAGGATATGGGCATAAAATCCATTCAGGAATACCACGCCAAACAATCAGTAAATGAGGGCTGATGCCGCGCCTAAAAAGAAGTCTCAGGAAGAAAAGAAGCTGGAAGATAAATTTAAGCCTGACAACTTTGATTTAATCACATGGTTTGTCGTATCGGAGTAATATAGATAATGAAAAGAATTTGGATTAACTATGAAATATAAAATATTTGTCAGCGGAGTTCAAAAGGAGTTTGCACAGCAGCGTTTGGACCTGAAGGCCTTTCTGCTTGGTGATGCTGTTTTGCGACGTTTCGTTTCGGAGGTTTTCCTGTTCGAGGAAATTCCGGCCAAAGACCGTCGCGCTGATAAAGTCTATCTGGAAGAAGTAGAACGCTGCGACATATACCTGGGACTCTTTGGTTATGAATATGGAAACGAGGACCCGCAGGGCGTATCCGCTACGGAACGCGAATACAACCATGCCACCCGGCTGGGCAAGACCCGACTGATTTATGTCTGGGGAGCCGATGAAAAGAGGCGCGCTGCCAAGATGAAGAAGCTGGTTAGCAAGGCTGGCAGTGCCCTGATCCGCCGTCGCATTGAAGACGCGAGCGCTCTTACCTCCGAGGTCTACGCCAGCCTTGTGGACTATCTCGATACTAACGGCGCGCTGCGCGTCCCACCCTTTGATACTGCCGCTTGTCATGGAGCCGGACTGAAAGATCTTTCCCGAAAACGCATAGACTGGTTTCTGGAGGCAGCCCGTCGTGAGCGCGGCTTCCCCCTCAAGTCCAACACCACAACGCAAGCATTGCTCACTCACCTCAATCTTCTCGATGACGGGAAACCGACTAATGCCGCCATGCTGCTGTTTGGTACAAAACCCCAGCGTTTTCACCGTACCGCAGAAACCAAGTGCATCCACTGTCACGGCACTGAATACCGTCGTCCCTTTGCCTCCATGCAAGTGTATGGCGGGGATCTCTTTGAACAGGCTGACCAGACGCAGGATTTTATACTGGGCAAGATCAATCGCGCTATCGGTACCCGTGCCACGAGCATCACTGCGCCTGCAATATACGAACTTCCCCCTGATGCCATAGCGGAGGCCGTCATCAACGCTATTGCTCACCGCGATTATCACAGCAATGCATCTGTTGAAGTCCGTCTGTTTGCGGACCGCCTTGAAATCTGGAACCCCGGCACGCTGCCCGGCACGCTGACGCTAGACGCTCTTCGTGATGATCATCCTTCGGTGCCGAACAATCCCTTGATTGCCGAGTCTCTCTACCTGACGCGCTACATCGAAAGGGTTGGTTCCGGAACTCAGACAATGATTGAGCTCTGCAGGGAAGCCAGTTTGCCGGAACCTCAATTCGAGCAACGGAGCGGCTCGTTTGTCATTACCCTCTGGCGTGACTGGCTGACTGATAAAGTGCTTGCTGAACTTCATTTGAACGATAGGCAAATACAGGCGGTTATGTATGTGAAGACTTCAGGCCGAATCAGCACTGGCGAGTACCAAACAATGACAAAAACTTCTGAGAGCACTGCGTTAAGAGAACTTCGGAAGCTCACAAAACTTTGTATTTTTGAAAAAGTTGGTGCTTCAGGGCGCGCAGCTCATTACATTTTCGCTAAGGCTAAACCCGTCATAAACCCGTCAAACCCGTCAGAGATAGATGATTAAGAAACCCGTCATAAACCCGTCAAACCCAACACAAAGGGGCAGCAAAGGGCATGCATAGCCTGCTCAGGAATGAGACATTTATGAGACATATGGGACATGAAGCGGCTCGTAAATGTTCAAACAGTACATCGGGAAACAGGACATAAATTGAGTAATGGATATGATGCAAAAATGATGCAAAAGACGATTGATTTAAGTGGAGTCAACAAATGCCCTATGAAAGGGCTGATAATGGGCTAAAAGGGCTAATCAACGGCTAATAATGGACTATTGCACATCTATTGCATATTATTTGCACAAAGTAAGGGTGTGTGGCAATGGACACGGGCGCCAAATGGGCGAAGGGGACATGAAAAAAGAAGAAGATTATTTGAGGGATGGGATTTATAATAGGAACATGTTTATAAATAGAGAAATCAGAAGTTTCCTGAGAAGCTGGTACAGATGAAAAACAAAACAGAATCCCGGAAAGATGATAGAGGCAGGTCCATTATGTGGACATGAGAAAGCTGGAAATTAAGAGGGTGAATAAAATAGGCGGGAAAAGGGAATAAGATTGGGGGGGGAATTGGGGTGAAAATCTTTAGGTAAAGAGGGCTAATGCCGCGCATTTTTGATAACATAGAACAGCAATTACTCACTGCACTTCAGGAAACGCTTAATGTCGCTGACCACGCGGATTTTTGTGTAGGTTATTTCAATTTGCGGGGATGGAAGCAACTTGATTCCTACATTGAAAAATGGTCCGGCGGTAAAGATAATTGCTGCCGTCTTCTCGTTGGCATGCAACGTCGGTTCTGTGGTTTCAGGGGTTTAAATGTCTAAAACTATTGAACCGTTGCCAACAATTCCAAAAGAGATCGAAAATGCAGCTCAGTCTGGCGAGTTGGTAGTTTTTGTAGGCGCGGGTATCTCACGGTTAGTTAAGTGTCCCACATGGGAGGGCTTTGCTAATAAAATTCTGGAGCAACTTGTGCCGGATGGTATCGATTACTATGAACTGTCACAAATAAAGTCAATTCCCGATCCAAAGAAAAAATTATCCATAGCACGGATAATTGCTAAAGAAAAGAAAATCGATCTTAACTACAAAGAGATATTTGATGTCAAGACTGAAAATCCCAATATTTACTCTCACCTTAATAAGTTCAATTGTACTTTTGTAACAACCAACTATGACAAGTTTCTCAAGCCGATATCAAGGAAGTCAGAGCCTGAAGATAATTGGCGCTTTTATCAAGAAGAAGATCTGCTCAGAGAAAAACTGGATGTAATCGGCAATGTAATTCATCTGCACGGCTGTATCGATGATGACAGCAAGATGGTGATTACTACAAGAGATTATATTGAGCATTATTCAAAACCAACGGTCAAGGAGTTTCTAACGTATCTATTTAAAAATAAGCGTAAAACTGTTCTTTTCCTGGGTTACGGTCTAGAAGAAATAGAAGTTCTTGAATATATCCATCGGCAGGGCGGGATAGCAGATGAAGGCGATCTCAAATTAAGCCCAAGACGATTCATATTACAAGGTTTTTTTAAGGCCGAAAGTGCACTTGTTGAAATGCTGAGAAAATATTATCGAGAAACATTTGGCGCTGAACTTATCGATTTTCCAAAAGACAAAAAGTCTTATTGGTATCAAGAGCAGATATTGGATAGATGGTCAGAAAAGTTGATTTTTGGTGGGATGGCTTTAACTGACGAGGCCGATGCTATGGAGGAGGAAATAGATGGTTGATTCTCTTACACCAAAGCAGATGAGCGCGATGCAACGAGCTATTCGAAAACCAGAATTACAGCCTTTGTTATTTAGAAAGGCAAAGGGGCTAAAGTGGTTTGATCAGTTTTATATTCAAGGATTCTTTAATGTGGAGAATAATCCAAGGCCAATTCCTGCCAAAGAAGAAGGTTTCGTAAATATTCCTTTTTGGCCTGCAACTGAGTACCTTGTCAATGCCAGTGAAGAGCTGTCGGCTCCGGAAAACGAAAAATATGCAATTAAGTTCATTGAGTTGATCAGAACAGTTATGTTTAGAGCCAAGAGCGAGAATTTTAGCAATTTTAAAACCTGGTGGCAGTTTGCCAAAGTTATCAGAAAAATACCTGTTCACTTAATTAAACTAACAGACATAGAGTTAATAGATTACTGGCTTGATGATCCTTATGATAGAGGTTTGGTTGTTGAAGAAATCGGTGAAAAATGGTTGCCGGATTTGCTTATAAAGCAGGATGATCATTGTTTGAAAATAGCTTTAGAGCTATTGGATTGTTTGTATGCAATTAAGTTTATTGATAGAAAGATCGGTTCTTCTGAAAAAAAAGAGCCGATTCTTAGATTTGATTCTTATCACGCAGATAATATAGCTAAGAAAGAGGTTGCCAGATTAAGTGGGTTGAAGATAGGTCTGCCCGCAGTAGAACTTTTCGAAAGCCGACTGGTATCAATTCTTGATGAAGGTGATCACGATTCATGGTCATCAATCTGGCGCAAGGCGATAGAAGAACATGAGCAAAATGGAAGTCTGAATGACGTAGATGATCTGATAGTAGCTGCATATAGAGATTGTCTCTTAGGGTTTGTTGACCATAATATTGAAGCAGCCAATCTATATATTCGATCATTGTTGAACGGTCGATATCAGACACTCAAGCGCGTTGCGATCCATACAGTCGACAATCAATATGCTGATCTTCAGGGTTTAGTTGATTCGATTCTCGTGCCTGAATATTTCCATGATAACTTTCGATATGAGTTCTGGCATTTTCTTAACAATCGCTTCAGAGAAATAAGTTCTGTTCAACAAAATAGAGTCATTGAAATTATGGAGAGGTTGACGGTTGTTGACGAAGGCGAGGTAGTCAATGAGCGTGCTACAGCCTATAAACGTGCAATATGGTTGTCAGCCATTAAGGATTATTCGGATAAAGCTACAGAGCTTTATAAAAAGTATACAAACACTACGAAGGCAGAGTCGGAACATCCTGATTTTTCGAGCTATATGACTTCGGGCTGGGTTGATCATAAATCGCCTATCCCAATAGAACACTTACTTTCCTTAAACGTAGATGCTCTTGTTAAAACCATTAATAGTTACGAAGATCCTGGGCGCGGTTGGTTTGATGAGCCAGGGCTGGAGGGTTTGGTCAAGAGTTTTAAGGAGGTAGTGAAAACCAAAGCAAAAGATATTTATAGTGAGCTGATGAAGTTCGCCGACAGTGACTTGGCATTTATCTATCCTCTCATAGAGGCGTATCATGAATTGTGGAACGATAAAAGTGAATTGCCTTGGGATGATGTTTGGCCACGCCTGATTGACTTTTGTCTGATGATCAGCAAAACGGAAACGTTTTGGTCGGAAGAAAACGCTAAAGCAAAGTCGCATTCTGTTGCAAATCGGCATTGGATCGTTGGAGCAATCGGGCGATTAATCGAAGATGGGACAAAATCCGATGACCATGCGTTTGACAGAAGCTTATTACCAAAGGCAAAAGAAATACTTCATGTTCTGCTTGATAGGCAAGAGGGTGAATATTTTATGCTTGACAGTGATGCAGTTTCAGTCGCTATCAATAGCCCTCGAGGACGTTGTATTGAAGGACTGATTAATCTCACCCTACGTTCGTGCCGTCTGGAGCATAAAGAACTGAAAGTTCATACAAAAGCATGGAACGAATATGAGAGTATATATGAGGCTGAACTTAAAAGAAGCGATCGAGGTGAATACGAGTTCATAACACTTGTAGTAATGTTACTCCCTAATTTTGACTACATGTCCAGCGAATGGGTGCGATCTCACTTTGCTGACATTTTTGATCAAACTAATTATCAAAAATGGCTTTGTGCCATGCAGGGTTATGTGTATGTTGGCAAGGTTCACGAGATATTTTATAAACATCTAAAGACAAATGGTGATTTTCTTAAGGCGCTTGATGATACGAATCTAAAAGAACGTGTTACTGGAAAAATTGTTCAAAACATTGCGGTCGCATTTATAAATGATTTTGAAGATATCAAACAGCCTGAAAGCCTTATTGCTACTATAGTTCAACGAAAGAATTTAGACGAGCTGAGTCAGCTTATATGGTTTATTTGGACGCTGCGCGACAAAAATAATAAGAAGTTGAAAGAGAAAGTCTTTGAGCTATGGCCCCGATTACTGAACATTGTTGATGCTACCACTAAAGAAGGACGGCTACTGGCTTCGAACCTGTGTCATTGGGCGACGTTTATAGATCAAATTGACTCGACAGTAGAAAATTGGTTGCTAAAAATAGCGCCTTATGCAGACGAAAATCACAACACATCTGATTTACTTCAAAGCTTGTCTGAAATTAGCGAAACACAACCATTGGAGGCTCAAAAAATTTGGATCAAGATGCTTGAATCTTATAGTTACGATTACCCTGAAGAGGCAATTCGGAAGATATTAAAGAATCTAATTGTGATGGGGGCTGATGGTGAGAGAAAGGCTAAAGAGGTAGTTGATGCCTATTGGCTACATGGACTTGAGAGGCCGAGGACATGGCTAAATGAGATAATGGCTGCTAATAATATGAAAGCATCTCATTGACGATATCGACGATGTTTTGGCAAAGCACTACGGCTTTATAGACGAGGAACTGGATTTCATCATCAACTACGACGTCAAATACCGCATGGGTAGGGAGAGCGAAGAAGAGGAGTAATTAGAGTATAATAGACTTAGAGAAAATAAATGTGAGGTGAGAGTCATGAAAAAGCTGATGAGAATAACTTTTAATCCCGAAGTGATGGGCGGCAAACCGTGTATCAGAGAATGCGCGTGACGGTTGGGATGATAGTCGGCATGATTGCTTCCGGTCATTCCAGAGAAGATGTTTTAAAGCTTTATCCATATCTGGAGCCTAAGGATATAGACGAAGCGCTTTCATATGCCGCATGGCGTTCCGAAGAAGTTGACCTGCCCTTGCAGACGGCATGAATATTTTAATAGACATGAATAGAGCACGTATCAGGGTCTTACCTCTATAAAGGAACTGGACTTCATCATCAACTACGACATCAAATACCGCACATCCCTTGTCTTTATCATATTAAAACCATAATATAGATTCCATGATAATCCTTGCATTCCTCTCAATAGTCTTTTATCTCCTCAGTCTGTACAGAGGTTTCTTCATCTACCCGGGTTTTCTTTTACAGGTGGCTTATATGCTGATGAGGGGAATTCAGCTTGAACGCCTCCCGTTGGTGGGGCCGCATGATACGTTGTTTTTTCTTTCATCCTCGTTGGTTGCATTCGCAATACCTTTTACATTCTCCATGAAGAATAAAAAACAGTTCATTAACCCTGTTTCGGTGATTGCGTCTGCATTAGTTGTTTTTTCTCTTCTTGCAAAGGCGCACAATAGACCTCTGCCGCCGGTTTTAAAAACATACTGGTTCGAGCTCCACGTCAGTCTCTCATTTTTTTCGTATGCGCTCTTCGGGATAGCAGCAGTTTTAGGTTTTTTATTCCTGAGGTATAAAGAGCAGGAAACAGAGGCTTTTCAGTACAAGGCCATCCTTCTAGGCTACTGCATGTTTTCCCTGTCAATGATATTCGGAGGCATATGGGCATACCTTGCATGGGGCACATACTGGCTCTGGACTCCCAAGGAACTATGGACAACAATCCTGTGGATTTTTTACAGCCTTTATTTGCATGCAAGACTGAAAAAGGAATGGACGGGTAAACCCTCTGCCATTTTAGGTATTATTGGATTTGTCATTACGCTGTTTACATATCTGGGAGTGAGTTTGTTAATGAAAAGCTCGCATACGTTTTGAATAAAAGGAAGACAGGGCATGGTATTTGAGATCTTTGTCATTCCGGCTTGTCCGGAATCTATCCGAAGAAGGATTGCCGACAAGCGGCAATGACACAGGGAATTGGACTATCGGCAAAATATATTCTGTTTTTGGCCATAGATGAATTAATAAAGGGATAAAATGAAAAACATAATATCTAAACTCATAAACTTTTTTCTCTCCCTCCGAACAGCCATATGGCTTATGCTGGGATTGATCCTTATGCTCTTCTTTGGGGCCGTGATAATGCCGTCAAGAGAGGAATTCTCAACCATAAATTCAAACCCCTTGTTTGGATGGCTCAAAGATAATCCGCTGGGTGCAACATGGTGGCTCTGGGGCTCGATAATCTTGCTTTCCCTGCTTACTGCAAATACTTTGCTTTGCAGTGTAGAATCCCTTCTGAAAAAAAGGCAGCACAGGGCATGGCTTTTGATAATCTCACCCCAGATAATACATATAGGATTTTTATTCATACTACTTGCACATTTTCTAAGCTCCGCAGGCAGTTTTAAAAGCAATGCAGTTGCCTATGAGGGCTCAGCTTTTCTTTTGCCAAATAATTTAACTGTGAAGGTAAATGATATAAACATAAATATTAACCCATCGGGATACATCTCGGACTGGACAGTGAATATAGAATATTTCTCCGGTAGTGAAAAAATAAAAGAAGATTCTCTCAGTCCTAACTCCCCATCATTTTACAAAGGGCTTGGAATATACCTGAAGGATATTCAGCCGTATCCATTAAAAGCGGTCCTGCTTGAGGTAAGCAAAGAGCCCGGCGCGGCCTGGGCGTTAGTTGGAGGAATACTTTTTATGCTTGGCACAATAACCCTGCTGATATTGAAAATAAAGAGAGAGTCTTATTAGTGTAACAGCATTAAAATTGGCCGGGTAATTCTGACAGGGTATTGATATTTATGGGTTTGAGGCCGATAAATGCTCTTACTATATTCGGGTCAAATTGTTTGCCGGCATGTTTTATCAATTCATTGACGGCCTCATTGTGGCTGGATGCAGACCGGTAAGGCCTGTTTGATAAGATAGCATCATAGGTATCCGCAACTGCAATTACCCTTGCGGACAAGGGGATGTTTTTTTCGGCTAACCCATACGGATAGCCTGAGCCGTCATAGTTTTCATGATGATGAAGAATAGTCGGAAGTATGGATTTAAATTGCTTCAGAGGTTTTAGTATTTCTACTCCCTTTTGAGGGTGGCTTCTGACAGTCTGCATCTCTGCGCTGGTAAGAGGCCCCTGCTTGCCCAGAATGATATCGCTTATGCCTATCTTGCCTATATCATGAAGCATTGATGCTGCCTTAAGCTCGTTTTTCTCATTTTCCTTAAGGTCAAGGGCAGTTGCGATAAGACTTGAGTAATAGCTGACCCGTCTGCAATGGCCGTAAGTGCCGTGGTCTCTTTTTTCTATGGCCTGGGCCAGGGATGAAAGGACCTCGAGGTATGTCTTCTTCATATCTTCTGTTTTTTCACTTACCTTTGTTTCGAGGGTCAGTAAAACTTTTTTTTTCTCTTTATCGAGTTCTTTTTTCTTATTAATGTGCTCTATGCTTTTTAGCAGGTCGGCAACAAAAAAAGGTTTGGTTATAAAATCAGACGCTCCTTTTTTAAGGGATTCAACCGCAAGTCCGGCGCTGCCATTAGCGGTGATTATCACATAATAAAGTTCAGGGTCTATCTTTGACATCTCCTGTATGAGCTGGAGCCCTGTGGTGGCGCCCAGAAACTGGTCTATGAATGCCATATCGAATTTATCCTGGGTTACAAGCCTTAACGCACCCTCAGGCTGCGAAGCTGTTTTTACATAATAACCGAGGTCTTCAAGCAGCAAAGAGTACGTCTGCAAGATTCTTTCTTCATCATCTACCAGCAGAATGCGTGTGTCAGTTGACATCTTTTCCCTCTTTTCACTCAGGTAAATTTAATCATCCTGCCCTCAGGGCAATTTTGATTACTGTCTGTAATATTTATAAACAAATGTTATTTTCTTAGCCTGCTAAGAAGGATTATTGATAACTGGTAGCTTCCGTTTTCCTCTTCTCTTATTTTCTTGTAGAAATCACATACTTCGCAGTTTTTGTATTTGTGGGCAAAGGTCCCCTGAACCTTTCCGCCGCATAAAGTGCCTGCCATGACCCAGCAGGCCCTTCCTGAGTTCTTCCCTCCATGGACACCATCTAGCCTTTCATCACTTGTGGCCGGACATACGCCAAGCTCTTCGGATTTTTTACCTCCAGGTTCTCTCCCGCAGCCTTTAAATTCCCAGCAGTTTTGTTTCATTGTATTTTCCTCCCCTACGCCTTTTTTATTCATTAAATGAAGCAAGATGAATGCCATGGCTTAATACGTTGATTTTACTGAAAAATTTACGATTAGGAAAGGTTATTGTAGGGCAATATGCCCTGCAATAAGGGCATATTGCCTGAAGAGTTTATATGCGTAAGGCTATTTTGAAGGTAGTTCCCTTACCAATTTCTGAAGTAACATGGATGCTTCCATTATTGTCTGTAATAATTTTTCTTGCTATAGAGAGGCCAAGCCCCGTGCCTCCCTTTTCAGCCTTTGTTGTAAAAAAGTGTGCAAATATTCTGTCAATATGCTCGGATTGTATGCCTGTTCCTGAGTCACTGATTTTTATGAATATCATGTTGTCTTCTATCCCTGTTTCGAGTGTAAGAGTGCCGTTATCCTGCATGGCGTCAAGGGCATTCGTTATTATCGCTATAAAAGCCTGCCTTAGTTCACCCTCACTTGCATGCACCACCGGTATTGCCTTTGCATAGTTTTTTATTACAGTAATCCCTTTCAATCTGCCCTGAAAGCCAATTATCTCAAGGGTTTTATCGAGGCTCTCATTTAAATTAATCTCTTTTTTCTCATAAGTTTTTTCTCTTACAAAGGAGAGCATATCTGTTGTGATTTTTTTGCACCTTGAAATTTCTTCCTCTATGATTTTTAAGTAACTTTCGAATAATACAGGGTCAAACCGGTTGGTCTTTACTCTGGACAAAAGTCCCTCTGCACAGCCTGCAATCGAGGCCAGGGGGTTATTTATCTCATGGGCTATGCCTGATGCCATCTGTCCCAATGCCGCAAGCCTGTCGCTCATAATAAGCTGCATCTCTTTTTCCTTTTCCTCAGTGATATCGCGCGCTATATGGATTGAACCTTTAAAATCCGATTCAGGAAAATAAAACGGGAATGTTGATATACGGAATATTCTGCTGGTTTTGATGTTTATAATTTCTGCTGTTTCAGGCCGGTTTTCATTTAATGTTATTAGATGCGGGCAGTTTTCCGCATATAAATCGGTTCCATGGAAAAATTCGTAGCATTTTTTGCTTGTCATTTCTTCGTGAGTCAGGCCGAAGTATTCCATAAATGCGCGGTTAGCTTTGACTATATTAAACTCCTTGTCATGTATGGAAATAAGGTCTGTGATGCTGTCAAATGTATTCTGCCATTGTTCGTGGGAGCGCTTGATCTGCTTAAAGAGGATATTTTTTTCTCTGTCCCTTTCATTTATTGCCTCTGCCATTTTGTTGAAAGCACCGGAAAGCTCTCCAATCTCATCTTTGCTTCTTATATCAACCCTGACATCAAAATTTCCATCTGCGATTTCTTTAACGCCGTTTTTAAGGCTGTTTGTGGGCTTGATAACGTCATGCCTTGCATAAAATATAATGAAGACTGTTGTAATGAAAAATAAGCCGAATATATAGAATCTGAACGCATTAAAATCTTCTAATTTTGTTTTATGTTCAGCCTCTAAAAGGCCGACAAACCGGTTTATCCCATATGCGTAGTTCTGTATTCCCACGTTGTATTTGTCAAGTAATATCCCTGTTCTTTTTCCGTGAAGTTTAGTAATCTCTAAAAGCAGAGGCTTTAAAGTCTTATTCCACTCGTCAAGGAAACCATCAAACATCATTATCTCATCTTTGTTTTTAAGCGCCCTGATGCCAAGTTCTCTATTCCCATTTTTTATATTGTCGGCTATTCTTTCATACATATTTATCTCATTACGAAGTTCTGCAGTAAGAGATTCCTTTAATCCCGGGTCTGCTGTCTTGATTATTTTATTAATTATCCATGTCATTTCAAAGGAACGGGATCTCAGGCTTCCGGCAAGATTTATCCTTAAGGCATTGTCGCTTATTTGATTTGTAAAGATAAAAGTGGCAATGATATAGACGGCGACGAAAGTAAGCATTATGATACCCATGAAAATAAGTTTTGTCGTAAGGGATTTGAATTTAAGCATTTTTTATTTTCCCGATTTTTTTGCTGCGCTGTAAGATTTGAATCCGGCGCTTAAAGCTAGTTTAATTTTGCTCATTCTTTTATCCCGTAACTCATTAGCTTCCGGTAAAGAGTTTTAGGGTCGATACCGAGTATCTCCGCTGCCCTTCCTCTTTGTCCGCCAGCTTCCCTGAGGATTTTGAGAATATGATTTTTTTCGATATCTTCAAGGCGAATGCCTGAGGCTGTATTGTCTGTTTTCAGGTCTGCGGGCAGGTCCTCACGGGTTATTGTATCGGCCTTTGACAGCAATAGAGTCCTATGTAACACGTTCTGAAGCTCCCTGACATTTCCGGGCCATGAATATTCAGAGATGGCATCCAATGCGTCCTTGGTGAACTTTTTATGTTTGAAGGCAGGATTGTTCTCTCTAAAGTGTGCAATAAGCAAGGGGATATCCTCTTTCCTTTCCCTTAAAGGGGGGATATGAATGGTTAACGCACTTATACGATAGTAGAGATCATGCCTGAACCTGCCTTTTTCAGTCTCTGTTTTAATATCCTTGTTTGTGGCAAATACAAACTTTACATCAACTTTCATTTCTCTTATCCCGCCCACCCTGAAAAAACTTTTTGTCTCGATGACGCGCAGCAATTTTATCTGAAGTTGCAGCGGCAGATCGCCAATCTCATCAAGGAAAAGGGTCCCGCCATCAGCTATTTCCAGTAAGCCTAATTTTTTTTCGTATGCTCCCGTGAATGACCCCTTTTCATGCCCGAACAGTTCGCTTTCAATTATGTTTTCGGGGATTGCCCCGCAGTTGATTGGGATATAGGGTTTTTCAGCTCTTTCCGATGCATCATGGATGGCCCTTGCTATCAGCTCTTTGCCAACACCGCTCTCGCCGTAAATAAGCACCGGAGAATCCGGGCTTGCAACCTTTTTGACGGTCTCAAGAATATCTAGCATTAAAGTATTCTTTGTTATGATGTTTTTTTGCCTGAATTGTCTTTTTATCTGTGTCTTGAGGAGCAGGTTTTCGGTGCGGAGTTTTTTCTTCTCATACGCTTTTTCAATGACGGCTTTAAGTTCTTCGATCTTGAATGGTTTCGTAAGATAATCATAGGCTCCGAGTTTCATGGCCTCAACAGCCGTAGACACGATTCCAACGCCTGTAAGGATTACTACTTCGGTTGGTATCTCAAAAGTTTTTATTTTTTTCAGGACTTCCATCCCGCCGACTTCCGGCATATTTAAATCAAGCAGCAGGACGTCGTATTCTTCTTTTTCAAGAAGGTCTTTTGCCTTAAGGCTGCTGTCAGCCCCCGTAACATTAAAACCCTCATCAGAGAGTGTGGTCATAAGAACCTCTCTGAAGTTTTTTTCATCGTCGGCAATTAATATCCTGACCGGTGAATTTTTCATTATGTTAAAGGTGTAAATTTGATGTGATGGATTTAAGCCTCTCTTTTTTTTTGGCTACCTAACAATTATAGCAGAAAATTTTATGGTAAAACCCAATGTTTTTAGGCGACAACTTATGCTACAATATCATGTTTTTCCGAATATCACGCGATTATTGGTTAGAGGGGAGAGAAATGGCGAAGGTTCCAATAAGTATTGAAGAGGAGATGAAGGTCTCCTATCTGGATTACGCTATGAGCGTAATAATCGGCAGGGCGTTGCCTGACATAAGAGACGGGCTTAAACCTGTTCAGAGAAGGATACTCTATGCAATGTTCAAGGAGGGTCTTCTTTCGAACAAAAAATATTCAAAGTGCGCCGGTGTTGTTGGTGAGGTTTTAAAGAAATACCATCCGCATGGCGATACCGCTGTATATGATGCGCTCGTAAGGCTTGCGCAGGATTTCAATATGCGTTATCCATTGATAGACGGTCAGGGTAATTTTGGCTCTATCGACGGAGATCCCGCTGCTGCATACCGTTATACCGAGGCAAGGCTTGCGAAGATTGCAGAAGACCTGCTCGCTGATATCGACAAGGAGACAGTTGACTTTAAATCCAATTTTGACGAAACAACAGAGGAACCGCTGGTACTTCCGTCACGGGTGCCGAATCTTATAATTAACGGCTCTGCGGGAATCGCTGTTGGAATGGCAACGAATATACCTCCTCATAATCTGGGAGAGATAACGGATGGTCTTGTTATGCTCCTTGATAATCCTGAGACAGCAATCAATGACCTTATGGGTGTAATAAAGGGTCCTGATTTTCCGACGGGCGGCATAATTCACGGCGCTGAAGGTATTGTCGACGCTTATAACACGGGAAGAGGACTTATTAAGGTAAGGGCCAAGGCAAGGATCGAGCAGGAATACCGGGGGGGAGAAAATGTCATAATCACTGAACTCCCATATCAGGTAAACAAGTCAAGGCTTATAGAAAAGATTGCCGAGCTTGTAAGAGAAAAGAGGATAGAAGGGATATCTGAGATAAGGGACGAATCAGACAGAGACGGCATAAGGGTCGTCCTTGAACTCAAGAGAGGTGAGATGGCTGAGGTAGTTCTTAATAATCTCTACAAGCACACACAGATGGAATCAACATTCGGAATTATAATGCTTGCCATTATCAATAATCAGCCTCAGGTTCTGCCTCTGAAGAAGATACTCAGCCATTTCCTGCAGTATCGGCGGGATGTTGTTATAAGAAGGACCAGGTTTGAACTCAGGAAGGCAGATGAGAGGGCGCATATATTAGAAGGGCTGAAGATAGCGCTTGATCACCTTGACGCGATTATTGCCTTAATAAGGAAAGCAAAGACCCCTGAGGAGGCAAGGCTTGGATTGGTAAAGGACTACCCTCTGTCAGAGCTTCAGGCCCAGGCAATACTCGATATGAAACTGCAGAGGCTGACAGGACTTGAACGCGAAAAGATAATAAATGAATACACTGAGATATTAAAAGAGATAGAAAGGCTTAAGGCAATACTCGGAAGCGATGCGCTTGTATCGAAGATAATCAGGGATGAACTCATCGAGATAAAGGAAAAATACGCTGATGAACGAAGGACGGAGATTGCTACGGATATAAGGGATATTACTATTGAAGACCTTATAACAGAAGAGGACATGGTTATCACGATCTCTCATCAGGGATATATAAAGAGGAATCCGCTGTCTGCATACAGAAGCCAGCGCAGAGGGGGTAAAGGGCTTATCGGTATGGAGACAAAGGAAGAGGATTTTGTTGAACAGCTCTTTATCGGTTCGACGCATGATTATATGCTCTTCTTTTCCAATCTCGGGCGCTTATACTGGTTGAAGGTATACCAGATTCCGGAGGCAGGCCGTACTGCAAAAGGCAAGGCGCTGGTGAATCTCCTCCAGCTCTCGGAGGGGGAGAGGATTACAACAGCCCTGCCGATCAGGGATTTTAAGGAGGCATTTCTTGTGATGTTTACAAAAAATGGTACTGTTAAAAAAACTGCTCTCGAAGAATACAGCAATCCGCGGGGCAAAGGTATTATTGCAATAACAATCGAAGAGGGCGACGAGCTTATAGCGGTTAAAAAAACGGACGGTAAAAGTGACTTGATTATAGGTACAAAGGACGGTCTTTCGATACGGTTTAATGAAGAGGATGTCCGTGATATGGGACGTACGGCTAAAGGAGTTATAGGCATACGCCTTGTAAAGGGTGATGAGGTGGTATCTGCAGAGGTTGCAGAAGACAGAACGTATCTTCTCACAGTTACCGAAAAGGGGCTGGGCAAAAGAACCAAGATAGAAGAGTATCGTGTTCAGGGCAGGGGTGGAAAAGGTGTTATATCAATAAAAACCATAGAAAAAGGCGGGAAGGCAATCGGACTTATTCAGGTGCGGGATGAGGATGAGATAATTATGATAACCAATTCAGGGAAGCTCATAAGGACAACCGCAGACAATATATCCCTTCAGGGCAGGAATACGCAGGGTGTAAAGCTTATGGATGTTGATGCAGAGGATAAGATTGTAAGCATGAGCAAGGTAGTTGAAAAGGATTAGCAGAAAGCTGTGAGTAAAATAATAAAGGTTCCTCTGTATGTTTTTGGTTTTGTGCTTCTCGGTTTACTCTTTGCGTATTTGACATTCAAGCTTATGAGCTTCAGCAGGACAGTAGATGTCCCTGATCTTTCCGGTAAAAACCTTGTTGAGGCAAACGAGATTCTAAGCAAGAAGGGCCTTAACCTCAAAATAGAAGGCGAAGAATATGATCCTTCAGTGGCTGGTGGATATATACTGAGGCAGGATGTGCCTGCCGGAAGCGGGGTTAAAGAACAGCGGAGGATAAAGGTTATACTCAGCAAAGGCCCGATGGTTCAGATAATTCCCTCAGTGCTTGGAGAGTCTGCGGATAAGGCGGAATCCATCCTTTTACAAAATGGATTAAAGGTAGCAAAGGTCATCCGTGTTCATTCAGGCACAGATGAAAGGGATAAGGTAATCTCACAGAAACCAGGCCCCGACGAAAAGGTTGCTGAAAAAGTTACGCTTATTGTCAGTGCAGGGCCTTATGAGGTTATTTATTATTGTCCTGATTTTCAGGGAAAGACGCCGGAAGAGGCTCTGCAGCTTGCAGAAAAACTTGGCCTGAAACTTAATATTACAGGTTCCGGAGAAAAGGTAAAATCACAAAAACCGAAGGCCGGCAGCCAGATCAAGGCAGGGGATATAATAAACATTCAATTAGAAGAGGAATAAATTTGGATATTATCTTAAACTCGCTGAAGGCTGAGCATACGTCCTTTGAAATCCCGACAGTATTACTTCATATACACAAGAGCATAGCGCCTGAATAGCGATGCCCAGAATCAGCGAAGCCACAGATAAAGACGACCAGTGTAAATTACAATTAACACCCTATCATGCCAAATATTTTGCTTATGAGCTGACACGCCGGTATCCATCCGACAGCCTGCAAAAGCTTGCTGCTTCTTTATCCGACGCACAGGTTGATTTAAATCCCCATCAGGTCGAAGCCGCTTTATTTGCTTTTCGATCACCATTGTCTAAAGGCGCGATCCTTGAGATAAAAGAATCGGGAATTGAGGGCGGGAGGATTACCAGCAACCGGACCTATATCGTCAGCAATGAGCAGCCGTTGCCTGACATGCTGGCGTTTCTCCAACGGGAAACAGAACTGACGCGGGGCACACTGGCTGAGATTCTTAAGCAAGCCGGTCGCATGAAAGACTTTACGGTCAACCCGGTAATGTTTATGTCGGAAGCCGCAAAGCTCATCAACAGGGCTCTGCACGAGCTGATTATTGACGGTATCAAATACGAGCCGATAGCAGGTCAATTCTATGAAATGCGCCTCTTTGAACAAGAGGAAGTGCAAGAGTATTTAAACAGGCTCTATAAAGTTACAAGTACTGACAACAGAACGCCTTATGATTACATTGCGTATGAATCGGGTACAGAGGAAGAGGTTGCAAAACTGCTGGACGCCGACGATAAAGTGCAGTTTTTCTGCAAACTGCCGCGATGGTTCAAGGTTGCCACGCCGCTTGGGGACTATAACCCCGACTGGGCGGTGGTTGTCGAAAAAGACAAAAAGCTTTACCTTGTGCGGGAGACAAAAAGCACACTTGATAGGGACAAACGGCGGGAGTCAGAAAATAAAAAAGTGGATTGCGGAAAGGCGCACTTTACGGCACTGGGTGTAAATTTCAAAGATGCGACAACCATTCATGAGGTGTTGCAAGCATAAGCAGTATTAAATTAAAGCTTGTTCACAAGATTTCCAGTCAAGACATAACGTCTTTAAAGGACATGATAAAGGGGACAGGCTACTTTAAGACAAAAAGCCGCTTGGCCGTGGCTTGCTGAAGCAAAAGATAGAAACTAATGAGTTGTTTCTTGTAAAATGGAAAGTGATTTAAAAAGGTATGAGGATGCAAGGTTTTGTCTATCATTTTGTTGACGTCAACAAAATGATAGACCTCAGAGCAGCCGAGGATTGAAATATGAATAATGCAAAAGGATTTTAAACAATGGGCAAGATAGTTAAAAATCAATCACACAAAAAGTTATATGAGAATATAAAGGCTCTCCTGCTTGAAGCGAGAAGCGCCGCCTCTAGGAATATCAATACTGCAATGGTGATGACCTATTTTGAAATAGGCAGGATGATAGTGGAGCATGAACAAGAAGGGGCAAAAAGGGCAGAATATGCGAAAGAGACATTAAAGTCACTTTCACAGAAGCTTACGGCTGAGTTTGATCGAGGATTCTCAGTGGACAATCTTCAACGTATGCGAGTTTTTTACCTCATGTACAAAAAATACGCGACACTGTCGCGTATTTCTCAGGCAACCTTGCCTCTTAGCTGGTCGCATTATGTTTTCTTGATTAGGCTTTCTGAAGATGAAAGGAAATTTTACGAGATTGAGGCAGTGAAGCAGAATTGGTCTCTCAGAGAACTTGAGCGTCAATTTAATTCATCTCTTTATGAACGGCTTGCGCTTAGTCGTGACAAACACAGGGTGAAGGAGTTAAGCCAAAAAGGGCATATCCTGACAACACCGCAGGATGCTGTCAAAGAGCCGTATGTTTTGGAATTTCTCGGATTGAAAGAAGAATCATCCTATTCAGAAAGCGACCTTGAAACGGCTATTATCAATAAGATTGAGCACTTTCTCCTTGAACTTGGGAAAGGCTTTCTCTTTGTAGGCAGACAGAAACGTTTTACCTTTGATGAAGAGCACTTTTTTGTTGACCTTGTGTTTTACAATCGCCTATTGCGTTGTTTTGTTCTTATAGATTTGAAAATAGGGAAGCTGAAGCATCAGGATATAGGGCAGATGCAGATGTATGTAAACTACTATGACCGTCAGATGAAAAGCCCCGATGAAAACAGCACCATCGGGATAATCTTATGCAAAGAGGCCAAAAAGGCGGTTGTTGAATTTACCTTGCCCAAGGACAATAAGCACATTTTCGCCAGGAAATACCAGTTATACCTGCCGAGCAAGGAAGAATTGAAAAAGCAGTTGGAAGGATAACTTAATTGACCAACCCCCAAAAACTTGAACTTACATGGATAGGGAAGGATGAGCAGCCGAGGCTAGCATTGCGCCTATGGACAGGAGAAGGCAACTGCTGCCATTAAGTACTGCAACCACGCCACTGAATTCAATCTGAGTCATGGCAAGAAGCCCTGAAAGTATGTCCTGATACCTCACAACGCTGTCTTGGCCAATATGAGTTTTGAGACCTTGGCAAGGAAATACGAAACTGTAAATTGAGACATGATTACTGAAGGAAGAACAACCCAATCCTGAAATCACTGCTCGGATACTGATAAGATATAAACAAAGGTAAAGGTGCCATGGATGACAACCTAAACCGAGACTAATTTTTGTATAATTATAAGATATGAGTTAAAATGAAAACCGTTTAAATTTTAAAATATTGAATTTTTCTTAAGGGAGAGAACAATGATAAAAATAGCTCCGTCAATACTTTCGGCTGATTTTATGAGACTGGGTGAGGAGATAAAGGCTGCCGAGGCAGCAGGTATTGATTTATTTCATATTGATATTATGGACGGCCATTTTGTGCCTAATATGACTATAGGGCCTTCTATTGTTGAAGCAATAAACAAAATAACTGATGTTCCTCTGGATGTGCATCTGATGATAGAAGAACCTGAAAAATATGTAAAAGATTTTATTAATGCAGGAGCAGATTATCTGGCAGTGCATATTGAGGCCTCGGTGCATGCGCACAGGACAGTGCAGGTGATAAAAGAAAGCGGTATAAAAGCAGGTATTTCGCTTAATCCTGCAACTTCTATATGCAGTCTTGACCATGTTCTTCAGGACCTGGACTTTGTGGTTCTTATGTCTGTTAACCCGGGTTTTGGGGGGCAGAGTTTTATTCCTCAGTCCATGGACAAGATTAAGACGCTAAAGAAGCTGATACGGGAAAGGGGCCTGGCAACATTAATAGAAGTTGATGGTGGAGTAAAGCCTGATAACGCGAGACAGGTTGCCGAGGCAGGCGCAGATATGCTTGTAATGGGTTCCGCGTTTTTTAGCTCTAAGGACTATAAATCTCTAACAAAAAAATTGCGTGAGACGCTCAATAGATAAAAATTAAATCCCTTTTTTCTGTCATTCCGACTTGTTCGGAATCTCTCATTCAAGCAAGAAGGATTGCGGACAAGCCGCAATGACAAAATGAGGCAGGCAAGAACGACATAGTGAAAAGACTTTACATGACAGCAGACAAACTTTTTAACCGTGCAGAGGAATTAAAGAACAGGGCTGAATACAATGACGCCTTGCTGCTTTTTAATAAGGCGCTCAAGGCATATAAAAATGACAGGGAAGGTATTCTTAACTGCCTTATGTCAATCGGCGATACATGCCGCATGACAGGGAATTTTAAGCTTGCAGAGGGAAACTATTCCAGGGCAATAAAATTAAGCGAAAAAATGCAGGATAATGTAACCCTCGCAGATGCGGCAGTCGGCCTTGGCCTTTCGCTGAGGGCGCTCGGCAGATGGGAAAAAGCGATAAACCTGTTTTCCAAAGCGAAAAGATTTTATATGAGAAGCAAGGATGAACACGGCATGGCATTTGTGTTTTGGGCTGAAGGAGGCGCGTATCGCGTTAAGGGAGACATATCAGGCGCGATTAAGTCGTTCAAAAAATCACTTGAGCTTTTCAGCGCAATGAAATATAAGCCCGGGGCGGGATACAGTCTCTGCGGACTGGGAGGCACGTGCCGGGTCGCCGGGTTATTCAAAGATTCATTGAAATATTATACAGCTGCCAACAGGCTTTTTACCGGATTAAAGGACCCCTTTGGCATTGCATATTCTCACTGCGGAATTGGCAATGCTTTAAGGATGAGAGGTGACTATGCCGGCGCTCAGATAAATTTCAAAAAGGCGACGGAGCTTTACAGAAAAATAGGCGACATAGTAAGTTACTCATACACGCTCTGGAGTCTCGGCAAGACATGCACTATGCTCGGTAAACCTGATAAGGCAATGGAGTATTTTGAGCAAGCATGCGGGCTTTTCAAAAAGACAAAAGACCCGAGGGGAATCATATACTGCAGGCTGGGCATGGGCGAGGTGGAATTTCTCCAGGGGAACCTGTCGTCTGCCCGAAGGAACTTTAAATCAGCGCTCAGAGATTCAATGGCTAACAAGTTCTCTGTTGAGGCGTGTCATTCAAAGACACTTTTGTCATTTATGGATGGAAAGATTGATAACAGATGTTATAATAGACTTGGATTGAAGCTGAGATTTCGGACAATACCTTTTAATATTCCGTAGCATAAATCTGACATGGGGGCGAATATGGGGGTTCTCAATCTCCCTAATACAATTACTATAGCGAGGATAGTTATAATTCCTCTTTTTATAACGGCAGTCATATACAAGCGGTATGATTATGCGTTATATCTGTTTGTTATTGCTGCCTTGACCGATGCACTCGACGGGCTTATCGCAAGGCTTACAAATCAGAAAACAGTCTTCGGCACATTTCTTGACCCGCTGGCAGACAAATTTCTTCTTGTAACGTCTTTTATTCTTTTTTCCATGAACGGATGGTTGCCGAAATGGCTGACTATAACGGTAATAAGCAGGGATATTATCGTGATAATAGGATGGGTGCTTATTTACCTTACAACACATATATCGAATGTTCAGCCTACGATCACGGGCAAGGCCGCAATAGCAATGCAGCTTATAGTTTTATGCTATGTGCTTCTTACAATAAATATTGTATCACTCCCAAAGATGCCTGATGTGCTTATACTGGTAACCGCAGCGCTGACGATAATTTCAGGTTTACATTACATATACAGAGGTTTAAAATTGACACATGCACAATAGAGACGGCATCGAAATAGAACAAATAAAGGCTAAAAGCATTGCAGAGAGGGAAGGGCTTCTTCCCGGAGATTCCGTGTTTTCCATAAACGGGCACAGGCTTAATGACAGCATAGACTTTATGTTTTACAGGAATGAGCCTGAACTTAATATGGCCATATCCAGAAAAGGGAAGAAGATTCAGGTAAAACTCCTCCCGGCAGAAGGAGAGGACATTGGCATTACACTCAGGCCTTTCAAGATAAAGAGATGCACAAATAACTGTATATTCTGTTTTGTATCGCAGCTTCCGAAAGGATTGAGAAAGTCTTTATACCTAAAAGATGAAGATTACAGGATGTCCTTTCTTTACGGAAACTATATTACCCTGACAAATCTGAGCGCGCAGGACAAGAAGAGGATTGTGCAGCAGCGATTAAGTCCGCTTTACATCTCGGTTCATTCAACCGACAGGTCTGTCCGTAATACTCTGCTCGGCAATCCGAGGGCAGGGGATGTTTTGAAAGAACTGAAATTTTTCAAGGAAAGTAAGATCAGGATGCATGCCCAGATTGTGATGTGCCCCGGTTACAATGACGGCAAGGAACTTCAGAAGACCATAAGAGACCTTTATGGTTTTTACCCTTATGTGTCGTCAATTGCTGTTGTGCCTGTGGGGCTTACGATGCACAGGAAGCTGGAGCTGAAACGTGTTGAAAAAGAGGATGCGCTAAAGACAACAGAGATGATCGACTCTTTTCAGAAGAGGTTCAAAAAGAAGCACGGGGACCCTATTGTCTACGGTGCAGATGAGTTATATATAAAGGCAGGACTGAATTTTCCTGCCTTGAAGGAATATGGGGAACTTCCCCAGATAGAGAACGGGGTAGGCATGGTTCCCCTGTTTATGTCTCAGGCAAAGAAAATCAGCAATCAGCTTTCAGCTATCAGCCATCAGGCGAGAAAAAAGAAGTTTTTGACTTTTACAGGAATGTCTTTTTACCCTTATCTCAAAAGATTTGCCGACAGGCTTTTTGAAAAGGAGAATATAATCCTGAATGTTGTTCCTGTTGAGAATGCCTTTTTCGGGAAATCCGTTACGGTCACCGGACTTCTCACCGGGAGGGATGTTATAAGAACGCTCTCGGACAGGGCAGCCGGCTACGAATCTCTTTTGATGCCTGATGTTGTACTGAGAGAGGGAACTGATGTTTTTCTGGATGATATTTCTAAGAAGGATATAGAGACTGCCCTCGGAATAAAGGCTAAAACCATAGAGAGCACCCCCGGGGGAATTATAAAGGTAATGCTGGAGGACAAATGAAAATCAGTGGTAAGACAAAGGTTCTTGGCTTATTGGGTTTTCCTGTAGGACACAGCCTCTCACCTGCGATGCACAACACTGCATTTGAAAAACTCGGGCTTGACTGCTGTTATGTTACATTTTCTGTAAAACCTGAATTTTTACGGGATGCGGTAAAGTCAATAAAGGCGCTCAACCTTGCAGGTGTAAATGTGACCGTGCCGCATAAGGAAAGAGTAATTCCTTTCCTTGACGAAGTTGATAAGGAGGCTTCTTTTATAGGAGCGGTTAATACAATAGTTAATGATAATGGCAGGCTCACAGGGTACAACACTGACGGCCGGGGTTTTATGAGGTCCTTGTCCGAGGCAAAGATTTCTGTTAACAAAAAAAATGTGCTGGTAATAGGCGCAGGAGGCGCTTCGCGGGCAATAGGTTATTATCTCTGCCAGAGCGCATCGAAGTTGTTTTTATATGACATAGATAAAAAGAAGGCAGGAAAACTAATCAGCGATTTAAATAAAATCCGTGGCAACGTGTCTTTTTTCAGTTCTCCGCTTGAAGATATGGACATAATAATAAATGCAACACCATTGGGATTGAAGAAAAATGACCCTTTGCCGGTTGATGTAAATTTACTTAACCCTAAGCATGTTGTATGCGATTTAATCTATAAGAAAACTCCCTTGCTTGAAAAAGCATCTAAAAAAGGGTGTAAGACTCTAAATGGTCTCGGAATGCTTTTATGGCAGGGTGTTTTTGCATTCGAGCTGTGGACAGGCAAAAAACCGCCGGTTGATGTGATGAAGAGAGCACTGATGTCAAAAATTTGATTGTTGAGTGAGTAATATCTTTTCCATCTTTTGGAATCTTGATATGATATGCTCAGCTAAAGTAATTGGAGGGGGAGTGAAATGTGTATTTTAAATCGTTACATGAGTATTTCAATTGCAACAATTATTTGTGTCTCTTTATTCCTTGCAGCTCCGGCCTTTGCCAAAGTAGTCACCTTTGAGAAGGAATACACCTATCAGGCGAGCGAAATAGACAGCAAGGTAACAGCCCGCGCCATTGCTGTTGAGCAGGTCAAAAGGCTCGTGCTTGAGGAACTCGGCACATATCTTATGGCAGAGACCGAGGTCAAGGACTTCCGTCTTACAAAGGATAAGGTGGTCATGCTTACAGCAGGCGCTGTACAGACAGAGATACTCAATGAGAAATGGGACGGTGAGAGATATTATCTCAAGGCAAGGATAAAAGCAGACCCAGATGAGGTTACGGCTTCGGTTGACAGGCTTCGCAAGGATACGCAGAAGTCAAAAGAGCTTGAGGACACAAAGAAGAGGGCAGATGAGGCATTCAAGCAGATAGAGAAGCTGAAAAAAGAGCTTGAGGCAGTCAAGTCTGACACAAACAAACAGAAAGAATATGCAAAGGCAGTAGATACATTGAGCGCAACTGATTGGTTTGATAAGGGATACAGTTATAGTGAGGCTAAAGAGTATGACAAGGCAATTGAGGCATATACCAAGGTGATTGCATTAAACCCGAGTACCCCTCCTGGATTGAAGGGAGACTACCTTGCCCTTTCATATCACAATCGTGGGAATGCCTATAATTATAAGGGCCAACATGACATGGCAATTGAAGATTATGATAAGTCAATTCAAATAGATCCGGATTATGCCCCTGCCTACGGCAATCGTGGGGCTGCCTATGGTTCTAAAGGACAATGGGACAGGGCAATCGAAGATCATAATAAGGCGATTCAATTAGACTCCAATACTGCCTATGTCTATAACAATCGTGGGTTTGCTTATTATAATAAGGGACAATATGACAGGGCAATTGAAGATTATGATAAGGCGATTCAGTTAAACTCGAATCTTGCTAATGCCTATGGCAATCGTGGGGCCGCCTATGCTAAGAAGGAGCAATTTGACAGAGCGATTGAGGATTATAATAAGATGATTACATTAGATTCCAATAATGCCATACCCTACGGACTTCGTGGGAATGCCTATCGTAAGAAAGGACAATATGACAGGGCGATTGAGGATCATAATAAGGCAATTTCCTTAAACCCTCAAGGTATATACTACGGCAATCGCGGGGAAACCTATTGGAAGGCAGGGGATAGAAATCGCGCTATTGCTGATTGGCAGAAGGCATGCGATATGGGAAATGAATATGGGTGTAAGACTTTGGGGTGGGCAAAGAATCGTTAAAAATGCAGCTTCGCAGATGTGGGTTTGACCTACTAAACCGAGATTGCTTCGCCTTAGGCTCGCAATGATAATTTTCCGAGGGCCTCATGTTATAATGAACTAATTCCTGCGGGCGTAACTCAGTGGTAGAGTGTTAGCTTCCCAAGCTGAAAGTCGCGGGTTCGAATCCCGTCGCCCGCTCTATTTGCCGGAAAAATATGAAATCTGTATAGCAAGTCAAGGATATTTTCTATATCTGCAGTGAGTTAAATGCTATTTGCCTTTACATGCTCATACCCGTGTGATAAAATTTAAACATGAAGAAAAAATTGTTATTTGTTTTTTCTGTTATTTCTCTTTTTCTGATTATGCTTTTTTTCGGAAATAACAGGGAAATAGAAAAAGATTTGCTGCTTAAGGGAAACTCTTTTATAGACGGATTAAGGATTGTCCACAAGAAAGATGGCAAAAATGTCTGGACCCTCAATGCAAAAAGGGCTGATTTTGTAGAAAGTGAGAATAAGGCAAGGCTCAGGAATGTAGCGATAACGGTCGAGAATAAGGAGATGACGATACATGCAGAGAATGGACTTTATGACATGGAAAGCCGGAATCTGACCCTCAACGGCAGGATAACAGCGGTTGCAAAGGATTATACAATCATTGCGGATTCTATGGAATGGGACCAGTCCAGGGAAGAAATGAAGACAAAAGGAGATGTAAAGGTTGAAAGCAAAAAATTCAATGTCGAAGGCTCAGGCATGGAAGTAAATTCAGAACAGAAAGTGAGAATATTAAAAGATGTTAAGGCAACTTTCTACCATTAGTATTTTTTCCCTTGTCATAATGACGAGCATTGCGTTTGCTTCCCCATCCGATGAGTCATCTAAAGGAGCAGAGGATAAAGCAGGTCAGGTAAAGGGGCCTATAATAATCACTTCCGCTACGCTCTCGTCTGACAGCAAGGCACACACTGCCCTGTTTGAGGGATCTGTTGTTGCCAGGACCGAAGAAATGACGCTTTACTCTGACAGGATGCTTGTCTATTATGCTGAACAAACAGGAAATGTAACGAAGATAGATGCGGATGGCAATGTAAAACTTATAAAAAAGGATCTGGTTGTAACGTCAAAGACAGCAGTTTATTTTGCGGAAGAAGATAAGGCAATCTTTACCGGTGAACCGAAGGCCGTGGAAAAAGGCAATATTGTTACAGGCACGAAGATGATATACCTGATGAAAGAGGAGCGCTCTTTTGTGGAAAACAGCAGGGTGTTGCTCGAAAATAAGAAGGGCCAGGGGTCCGCTGAGGCGGGAAAGTAGATGCATATCCTTAAGGTAGATGGCATTACAAAAAACTACGGCAAAAAATGTGTTGTAAATGCTCTTAATTTATATGTAACAACAGGCGAAATTGTCGGGCTGCTCGGTCCTAATGGAGCCGGCAAGACAACAACATTTTATATGATTGTCGGGATGATAAAACCTGAAAAAGGCAGCATTGCCCTTGACGGCGAAGATATCGGGCAATTCCCGATGTATCAAAAGGCGCGTAAGGGGATAGGGTATCTTCCACAGGAGCCGTCCATATTCAGGAAACTTACCGTAAGGGACAACCTGAGGGCTGTGCTCGAAATAAAGGGATATCCCGATACAGATATTGCAGAGATGATAGAACGCCTTCTTGAAGAATTCAATCTAAGGGGATTCGCAGACAGGGACGGTTACAGGCTGTCAGGGGGCGAACGAAGGAGAGCAGAAATAGCAAGGGCGCTTGCCCTGAATCCGACCTTCATGCTTTTCGATGAGCCGTTTACCGGCATAGATCCCATTGCAATAATAGAGCTTAAAAAAATGCTGACCCATCTCAAGAATAAAGGGCTCGGCATACTTATAACAGACCATAATGTAAGGGATACGCTTTCGATAACAGACAGGGCATATATAATCAATAATGGCGAGGTGCTTGCAGAGGGAATGCCGGAACATATCGTTGCTAATCCACAGGTAAAAGAGGCATACCTCGGAGAGGAATTCAGGCTTTAATGGCGCTCGAACACAAATTAGAGCTTAGACTTTCCCAGAAGCTCGTTCTCACTCCTCAGCTTCAGATGGCGATAAAACTCCTGCAGATGCCGCAGCTTGAACTGTCACAGACCCTGACTCAGGAGCTTGTCGAGAATCCATTTCTGGAAGAAGTTGTAGAAGATACAAAGGAAGAGCTTACGAGAGAGGAAGTGGAATCCATGGAGGTTCAGGAAGAAACTGACGATGCTGAATCTCCGCTTGAAAGAGTAATGTCTGCTGAAAATCTTAGCAGATTTACTGTTGATGAGTATTTTGAAGAGAGAAGCAGCGATGGAAGAGACCTCGGATATTTTACGCCGGGCACAGACGCTCCGCCGTCATTCGAGCAGTTTGTAAATCAAAGTCCGGATATCTATGACCATCTTTTATGGCAGCTGAGATTGTCAGATGTCGCGGAAGAAATAAGACAGGTTGGAGAGGTTGTAATAGGCAATATAGATGAAAACGGATATCTCAGCGCCACAGATGAAGAGATTGCAAAGTCTTTTAATACCGATGTTGTCATGGTAGTAAAGGCTGTTGAGCTTGTTCAGAGTTTTGACCCTCCGGGTATAGGCGCAAGGAATTTGAAGGAATGCCTGCTTTTACAACTTAGGTTACTGGGACTGACAGGCAGCCTTGCTGAAAAGATTATTTTAAGCGACATGGAGGAACTCAGAAAAAAGAACTACCATCAGATAGCCAGGCAGCACAGCGCCCCGCTGAATGATGTGCTGGCGGCTGTTAAGGTTATTGAAGGGTTAGAGCCTAAACCGGCAAGGAATTTTTCAGGGGCGGGTACAAATTATGTTGTCCCGGATGTGTTTATCGTAAAGAACGATGAAGGCTACCAGATAATCCTGAATGATGAGAGACTGCCAAGGCTGAGAATAAACAGCTATTATAAAAAGTTGCTGCTGCAGAAAAGTTCCTTCTCAAAAGAGGAGAGACAGTTTCTTGATGAAAAATTGCGCTCTGCCACATGGCTGTTGAAGAGCCTTGACCAGCGTAACAGGACCATATACAGGGTAACTGAAAGCATAATCAATTTTCAAAGAGACTTTTTTGATGGAAACGTACAGAATTTAAAACCGCTGAATCTCAGAAATGTTGCGCTTGACCTCGGCCTGCACGAGAGCACTATCAGCAGAGTTACGTCCAATAAATATATGTCCTGCGGCCATGGCGTTTTTTGTTTTAAGTTCTTTTTCAGCAGCGCCCTGCAGAGTCAGGGCAACACAGAGGGGGTGTCTTCCACTTCTGTAAAGGACCTGATAAAGAAAATAGTCTCGGAAGAGGATACAAAGAAACCGTTAAGCGACCAGATCATAGTTGGAATGCTTAAGAATAGCGATGTGACGATTGCAAGAAGGACTGTAGCAAAATATAGAGAGGAACTAAAAATCCCGTCTCAGAACCAGAGAAGGAGATTTGACTAAGGAGGGAGTTATGAACGTAATAGTCAATGGAAGGCACCTGAGTATAACCCCGGCATTAAGGAATTATGCAGAGGAAAAGGTTAAGAAGTTTGAGAGGTATTCCTCGAATATTACCGAGGCAGTTGTGACCCTCAGCATTGAAAAATACAGGCATAAGGTAGAGGTGCTTCTGAAGGCGAACGGCACGCTGATACAGGCCGAGGGAATTACAGGCGAGATATATTCTTCAATTGATGAAGTTGTCGAAAAGCTTGAAAAACAGGTGAAGAAATACAAGGAAAAACTTGTTTCTCACAGGAAGGGTGAAGGCAAAAACGCTGAGGCCCTGTCACCAGAGATACCTGAGGAAACAGGCAGGATTATAAAGAGGAAGCAGTTTGATATGAAACCAATGGGGCCTGATGAGGCCGTGATGCAGATGGAGCTCCTTGGCAAGAATTTTTTTGTTTTTACCAATGAGATAAGCGGGGATATTAATGTTGTCTATCTCAGGAATGACGGAAACTTTGGACTTATAGAACCAGTGAAATAATGCCAGTTAGGGACTTGGGAGTAGTTGTAATAATCAGCGGTCTTTCGGGGTCGGGGAAGACGGTTGCACTGAGGGCGCTGGAAGACAGCGGTTTTTTCTGCGTTGATAATCTTCCCCTTACCTTAATAGATTCCTTTATAACCCACTTAACTCAAAAAGGCGATATAAAAAGGATAGGGATTGGGATTGATATAAGGGAGCAGGGATTTCTTCTGAAGACAGATTCCGCGCTTCAGGCATTAAGGAAGAAGCATAAGACTGAAATCATATTTTTAGAGGCGGAAAAAGGCGTGCTCATAAGGAGATTCAAAGAGACGAGGCGGCCACACCCTTTGTCCAGATCATTCAAAAACGACATTGGAAAATCAATTGAGGCAGAAAAAAAAGTGCTCATGCCTTTAAGGAAAGAAGCTGACAGGATTATAGATACCTCATCATATACCCCGCATCAACTCAGGCAGCTTGTAACTTCATTATACAGCAGTGCTGCAAAGGGCAGTGCCATGTCATTAACGCTTATGTCTTTCGGCTATAAATTTGGAGTTCCCCAGAACATTGATTTACTGTTTGATGTCAGGTTTATTCCGAATCCTCACTTCGTGCCTAAACTCAAGGAGCTTTCTGGTATTGACATGCCTGTTAAAAAATTTATCTTTGAGAAACCCCGGACAAAGGAATTCATGAAGAAACTGAAAGGGCTGCTTAATTTTCTTATCCCTCTCTATATAAAGGAAGGCAAGACCTATCTCACCATTGGTATCGGATGCACAGGCGGGAGACACCGCTCGCCGGCAATAACTGAAAAGATTGCAACTCTGATAAAAAATCAGCCTATTGATATCAATATCGTACACCGGGACTTACAATAAAGCATTATTAAGTTTATTAAAGGCAGGTAAATTACACCATTGAAGACTTCCATTCGTCAAGACAGAGGAAGTAGAAATGTTTTATAATAAAAAATGGCTGTGCTGGAGATTAAAAAGTATCCTGAAAAAGTCTTAAAGGAAAAGACCGCGCCTGTCGGTGACATAAACGGCAGCATACACCATCTGATAGATGACATGATAGAGACAATGTATGCTGCAAAAGGGGTCGGCCTTGCTGCTAATCAGGTAGGCGTTTCAAAGAGGCTCTGTGTATTAGATATAAGCACAGCAGATGAAAACATCCCTTTGCTAGTTCTCATAAACCCAAAGATTATTGAAAAAAAAGGTTCTGTTGAGGAAGAAGAGGGATGTCTCAGCATTCCGGACTACAGGACAAAAGTGAAGAGGGCTGAGGAGGTTGTCGTAAGGGCGTTGGACAGAAAGGGCAACATGATAGAGATACAAGGCAGAGACCTATTGGCCCGCGCGCTGCAGCATGAGATAGACCATCTCGATGGTTTGCTTTTTATTGACAGGATAAGCCCGATTAAAAGGGAATTTTTCAAGAAACGTTATAAAAAAAACCTGGCAAACATGAAATGATAAGGCAGGAATATAAGACTGCTGTTTCAGGTTGCCCTTCAGTATAATGCGGATAGTTTTTTTTGGCACACCTTTATTTGCAGTCCCGACACTCAATGCACTTCTACAGTCCGGGGAAGAAATTCCCGCAGTTGTGACGCAGCCTGACAAGAAAAAGGGCAGGGGGCATCTGCTGTCTCAGCCTCCTGTTAAAGAACTTGCCATAAAGGAAGGGGTGCGCATTTTTCAGCCGGCAAATATTAAGGACGCAGATTTCCTTAATGAACTTTCAGTGATTAAGCCTGAACTTATAGTAGTTGTTGCATACGGGCGGATACTTCCTGAGAGTATTATTAATCTTCCTGCAAATGGTTGTGTAAATGTACATGCCTCATTGCTTCCTGAATACAGGGGGGCTGCGCCGATATCATGGGTAATAATAAATGGAGAGGAGTTTACGGGTGTTACAACGATGCTTATGGATAAGGGGCTAGATACAGGCGATATCCTGCTTGAGGAAAAGATACGAATAAGCGATGAAGATACCACGGAAACCCTGAGCAGAAAATTATCCGAACTCGGGGCCTCTCTGTTGCTCAAGACAATAAAAGGTATAAAGGAAGACTCAATAAAACCCAGACCCCAGACCGGCGAAGCGTCTTACGCGCCTATCATAAAAAAGGAGGATGGATTGCTCAACTGGTCAAAGACAGCAATTGAATTATTCAATTTTGTACGTGGTATGTATCCATGGCCGTGTGCATATTGTTATTTGGGCAAAGAAAGGATTAAAATTATCAAAGTAAGGGCATTTGATGGCCAGGGAAAACCCGGCAGGATAGAAAGGGCGTTGAAAGATGAACTTGTTGTTGGAGCTGCGAAAGGACTCATTTCAATTGTAGAGCTTCAGCCCGAAGGCAAAAAGGTAATGTCGGCAGGCGAGTTTATCCGGGGAAGAAACATAAGAGAAGGGCAATATTTTGATGAAAAACAGATGGATTAGAGGACTTGTGCTGAGGTTTCTCTATCCTGCACTTATGCTTGTGGGTTCGTTTAAAAAAGATAAGAAGGAGAAACTGCAAAGGTTTATCATAAATCTTAACAATAAGCTTGTACGGGCCGAGAATCCCAGGACAAAGAAAATATTGATTCTCTTGCCGCACTGCCTCCAGATAGATGAGTGTACTATCAGGCTGACGCATAATGTTTATAACTGTGAAGGCTGCGGAAAGTGCGAGATAAGAGACCTTATTCAGATTGCAGACGAAAACAAACTGAGCCTCTCTGTTGCAACAGGCGGAACGCTTGCAAGGCGTATTGTGAAAGATATAATGCCAGGCGCAATTATAGCTGTTGCATGTGAAACAGACCTCAGCAGTGGAATAGTTGATACGTATCCTCTTCCTGTTTTGGGCATTACAAATGAACGTCCTTTCGGTCCCTGCCTTAATACTCAGGTGGATCTGGAAAAGGTTAAAGAGGCAATAAGATTTTTCAGCCAATAACCCTTCTCCCTGCCCTTCACTCTGCCCTTGACAATCTTTCTTTTGAAGAAGTATAGTTAACTGCAAACTAACCTGCCTTAAAATGGAGGTGTAAAATGTCCGACATAAAGCCTGATGTGACCCTGAACTGTAAAGGTCTTAACTGTCCCATGCCTCTGATAAAAACCAAGAAAGCCCTTGACTCCATGGAGATAGGCCAGATACTTTTTGTTGAAGCAACAGATGCCGGCACAAAGGCTGATATCCCTGCCCTTTTAAAACGCACAGGCAATGAACTGATCGAGATGCGCGAGGAAAAAGGGGAATTCCTGTATTACATTAAAAAGGTTATTTGAACTATACATTTATTTAATCTTTTAATTTATAGGCAGATAAATAATTGTGATTTATAGATTAATTTTTTTTATTTGACCATTGCACAGACAGTATATTACTCTTTACTGCTTACTTTTAAGTAAAAGATAAAAAAGGAAAAGTTTTTTCAAAATCTATCAAATAAGAAGGAGGACTTTATGGCTGGCAAGAAGTACAACACGCCGTTGCTCGATGAATTAGAAAAAGGTCCGTGGCCCAGCTTTGTCACAGAGATGAAGAAGGCTGGCAAGAAGAGTGAGATGGCAAATGATGCCGTCGGTCATCTCGAAAAGTGCTACAGCACAAAAATGGGATACTGGAAACATGGTGGCATCGTTGGGGTTCTTGGTTATGGTGGAGGAGTTATAGGAAGATATTCTGAAATTGGTAATGAATTCCCGGGTGTGGCACATTTCCACACAGTAAGAATAAACCAACCAAGCGGATTCTTCTATACAGGTAAGGCATTGAAAGAGATATGCGATATATGGGACAAATACGGAAGCGGCCTGACAAACGTGCATGGTTCAACCGGTGACCTCGTCCTTCTCGGTACCAAGACCGAGCATCTTGAAAACATTTTCGCAGAATACTCTTCGCGCGGATGGGACCTTGGCGGTTCCGGTTCAGCGCTCAGAACTCCGAGCTGCTGTGTTGGTCCTGCTCGCTGTGAGTGGTCCAATTATGATACCCTGGATATTACATATAACCTTACACAGGAATTCCAGGATGAGCTTCACAGGCCGTCATTCTCCTATAAATTCAAAATAAAGTCATCAGGCTGTGCATGTGACTGTGTTGCAGCCATTGCCCGCGCAGACCTATCCATAATTGGCACATGGAAGGGCGACATAAAGATTGATCAGGCTGAAGTCAAGAATTATGCAAAGACAATGGATATAAAGGCTGAGATCGTTGATATGTGTCCGACACAGTGCATAAATTATGACGGTAAGGAAATGAAAATAAACAATGCAGAGTGCAGCAGATGTATGCACTGCATAACAAAGATGACAAAGGCATTAAGGCCGAGCGGCGAAAGGGGAGCAACTCTCTGCATGGGAAGTAAGGCGCCTATCGTTGTCGGGTCATTGCTTTCATGGGTAATCGTTCCGTTCATCAAACTCGAAGCGCCATATACAGAACTGAAAGACTTAATCCGCAAGATATGGGATTGGTGGGATGAAAACGGCAAGCCGAGAGAGAGAATCGGTGAGGTTATTGAGATAAAGGGCATGAGGTCATTCCTTGAGGCTATCGGAGTGGCGCCACAGCCGCAGCAGATTAAGGAACCGAGAAAAGACCCGTTCATGTTCTACACTGACGAGGATATGGCAGGGTTTAAGGCAAAAGAAGCAGAAGAAAAGAAAACCGGAAAGTATAAATTTTAAATAAAATAAATTAAGGAGGATATAAAAATGGCATTACCTCAGAGAAAAACAGACGTAGGCCCGCCTCATTATAAACAATTCTTGCCGCCTGTAATACAGAAAAATTATGGCAAATGGAAATACCATGAGGTGATTAACCCGGGTACTATGGTTCATGTAGGTGAAAGCGGTGACAAGCTCTGGACAGTCAGGGTTGCATCACCCAGGATACTCGCAACAGATACTATTCGTGAACAGTGTGAGATCGCAGAAAAATATTGTGACGGATACCTCCGCTATACAACAAGGAACAACGTAGAGTTTCTTGTATCCGATGAAAAGAAACTTGAACCTCTGAAGAAAGAACTTACAGCCAAAGGCTTTAAGATGGGCGGAATAGGCTATGGCATTACAAATGTTGTACATACCCAGGGATGGGTACACTGCCACGGCGCATGCACAGACGCCTCAGGCCTTGTCAAGGCAATGATGGACGAGCTCTATGAGTATTTCGATTCAAAGCGGCTTCCGAACAAGGTAAGGCTTGCAGTTGCCTGCTGTGTTAATATGTGCGGCGCAGTTCACTGCTCTGACATAGCTGTTGTTGCTGTCCATACAAAGGTGCCCGTAGTAAAACATGAACTCTTCAAGAACATGTGCGAACTTCCCACAGTTATCGGTTCATGTCCTACACGCGCAATAAGCCCGGATCCCGCAAACAAGAGCGTTAAAATCAACGCTGAGAAATGCATGTACTGCGGTAACTGTTTTACAGTGTGTCCGCCTATCAGCATTAAGGATCCTGAACGTGACGGAGTTGCTATCGTGGTCGGTGGAAAGATAAACAGCCTGAGGACAAATCCAAAGTTCTCAAAGCTTGTTATCCCTTACATTTCTAATGAGCCGCCGAGATGGCCGAAGGTCGTTGCTGCGATAAAGCATATTGTTGAAGTGTATGCAAAGAATGCAAGGAAGCACGAGAGGATAGGTGAATGGATAGAAAGGATAGGATGGGAGAGGTTCTTCTCACTGGCCAATATCGACTTTACATTCCAGTCTATCGATGACTTCACCTTCATGAGAGATACAATGAGGACAGCATCAACATTTAAGTGGTCGTAAAAAATTGGCAAGGCAGTCCCGAATATCGGGACTGCCTTCTTAATAAACGTCATTAAATATTTATCACGGGGGTAAGGTATATGGAACTAGTAGATCTTCAGAACAAAATTTATGCCTTCTGTGAGGCCGCAAAAGGTAAAAAGAAACTCAAAGAGAAAGACATAATCAAAGGCGTCTCAGAAGCTGAAAGTGTGCCGGGTGATGAAGTCAAGAAGGCTATGAGGCTAATGATAGACGTGGGAAAACTTATGTATTCTTACGGCGGTGGTGCAAGCTCAGTTGAAATCCCAAGTGAAGAGTATCTCAGGGAAAAAGGTCTTATAAAGTAAGAAAAGTCTCATCTTCACTTCATATGTAATTTAAACAGAGGGGATAAAACCCCTCTGTTTTGTTTTTAAGCCTGCCATTGATTTAACCAACTGAAATCCCCTGATATCTCAGGATTTTAAACAGCGGACGACCAAAATAAAAAAGCTCAGTCTCAACTGAAAGTCCAAATTCAGAAATGGCCTTTGAGCGTATGGCAAGGTCCTGTTGGACAAGCACCGTAAGCTTTGCAAGCGATATTGAATCACTATTTTTTTTCATCACTGCGGAAATGAGATTTTCTGTCATCAGGACGGAACATTTTTTTTCATGTCTAGCAATAAACTTTGTGATTGGGTCATCCTGGCTGATTATGTCAGCGCGAGTTATCGTGTCTTTGCCGATGGCAGAGAGAATTTCTGAAGTATCCCAGCATTTCAAAAGGCGGCATTCCAAAGGCCTGTGTTTGTAAATAGTGCAAGAGGACTTCTTTTTGTCATAAAATAAGCACTCCCATGCTCTGCCTTTGCCTGACACCTTGATAAGTTCCTGCTTGACCGGTTCAGGTTTATCGCTCAAGGGGGTGAATGCCGGCTCGCCTTTTCTGATTGTTACCAGGTGCTGGTAAGAGATATGGCCTTCAAGGAGTATTTTTTTGTCTTCCTTATGCAGTGTCGGACCGCCCTTAATGCAGCAAGTTCCGCATCTTATGCAATGAGTTCTATTATCAGATTTCAGATTGTACATTTGAAGAAGCCTTTTGTGCTGAGGGATATCGTGTCTGTGTAAAGCATACTGATTATTTTAACATTTTTAATTTATAATTCCCTGTGGTCTTGCTACAGGACTTCTGATGAATTCCTCCCCCGCAGAGATATTGTGCGATATCATGTAAAATAGTCCGGGATGAATATACTTTTTATCGGGCACTCATTGATTGAGTTTTATGACTGGCAGGAAAGGTTCCCTGCACATAAAGCTGTGAACCTCGGCGTTGCAGGGGAGACAGTCAAAGGGCTTTTATCAAGGATTGACAGGATAACAAAAGAGCATCCGTCAGCAGACCTCATCTTCATCATGACAGGTTTGAACAATATTGCCATGGATGATTTTGATTTCTTTGGTTCATACAAGAAAATTCTTGAAAAATTATCCCCTGCCTATCCTTCAGCCAAAATATTTATGAACAGCATCCTGCCGGTGATTGTGGATTTTATATCAAATGAATCTATTAAGAATGTGAATAAATCTCTTAAAGGACTTGCAAAAGAAACAGGCGTTGAATTTCTCGATATTTACAAGCTTTTTATTGACGGAAAGGGCAGGGTTATAAAAGAATATTTTCTCGATGACGGTGTGCATTTGAGCGCTAAAGGGTATGAGGTGTGGGCAAAGGCGGTGGAGGAAGTGATTGAGCAAATGTTATAATCCATAAAATAAATTTTGGGTGAGAGATGGAAACAATACTTAATGAAATTGAAGTTCGGGTTCTCGGATGTCTTATAGAAAAGGAAATTACAACTCCTGATTACTACCCTCTGACCCTGAATGCCCTTACCAATGCGTGCAACCAGAAATCTAACCGTAATCCCGTGGTTTCGTATGATGAGACAACAGTAGTGCGAGGCTTGGACGATTTGAGTGAAAAGGGACTCGCAAAGAAGGTCTTTGCTGTAGGAAGCCGCGTTCAGAAATATCAGCATGCTTTTCTGGACAAGTTTGACCTGGGCAGGCGTGAAGTAGCTGTCCTGTGTGAGTTGATGGTGAGGGGGCCTCAGACCCCAGGAGAACTCAGAACTCATGCAGAGAGGATGTATGAATTCAAGGGCATGGAAGAGGTTGATGAAGTATTGCAGGGGTTAATGGAACATGAAGGGCCTATGGTGATTAAATTACCGAGGCAGGCAGGCAGAAAAGAACAAAGATATATGCATCTGTTTTCAGGGAAGCCTGAAACTAAGGGAATAGACCAGGCAGCGCCTTTGGATCCCGCGGCACTGCAGACAAGCGGAGAAAATGACAGGATTGCAAAACTGGAAGATGAACTGGCAATGCTCCGGAAAGAATTCGATGAGATGAAACAGGCCTTTAACGATTTTAAATCTCAGTTTAAATGAAAAAGAAATCCCGATATCCAAGGCTTATAATTGCAGGTATGAAAGGCGGTTCCGGAAAGACGCTGCTTTCGCTCGGACTGATTGCTGCATGGAGAAAAAAAGGCTTATCAATAGCTCCCTACAAAAAAGGCCCTGATTATATTGATGCAGGGTGGCTTTCATCAGCAGCAAAACAGCCATGCTATAATCTCGACCCATTTTTAATCGGCAGAGAAAAGATATTCTCTTCCTTCAAAGGACATTTCAGAGACTCTGATTGTGCTGTAATAGAGGGCAATAGAGGTCTATATGATGGAATGGACTCAGCAGGAACTTACAGTACAGCAGAACTTGCAAAAATTTTGAAATCGCCTGTAATTTTGATAATGGACTGCACAAAGGTCACAAGGACAGCAGGCGCAATGGTTCTGGGCATGCAGAAATTTGACAGTAAGGTTGATATAAAAGGCGTTGTCTTAAACCAGATTGCAGGGTCAAGGCATGAGAAGGTAATACGAGAGGCAATAGAGAGATACTGCCATATCCCTGTGCTTGGCGCTATTCCGAAACTTAAAAAGGATTTTCTTTCCGAGAGGCACATGGGGCTTACTCCATTTCAGGAGCACCCGGAAGTAAAAAAGGCTGTTTCATACGCAGCAGAAATTGCAGAGAAATATCTCGACCTTGATGCGATATGGAAAATTGCAAAAGAGGCAGAACCATTGGCAGTCAGCAATCAGCGTTCAGCCATCAGCAGTCAGCAGTTACCCCCCCAGCCCCCCCTTGTCAAGGGGAGGATTAAAGGAGGTGTCAGTATTGGCATCATCCGCGATTCAGCATTTCAGTTCTACTACCCTGAAAATCTTGAGGAGCTTGAAAGGAAAGGCGCAAGGCTTATAGAAATAAATGCATTGAAGGCCGGGAAACTTCCTGTGATTGATGCACTTTATATAGGCGGAGGATTTCCTGAGACAAATGCAGTTGCATTGGCAAAAAACAGGGCATTCAGAAAATCTTTGAAAAAGGCTGTTGAAAGCGGGCTTCCTGTTTATGCTGAATGCGGCGGGTTGATGTATCTTGGAGAATCCCTTGTTCTGGAAGGAAAGAAATATCCCATGGCTGGGATATTCCCTGTTAAGTTTTCACTCGAAAAAAAGCCTCAGGCTCATGGTTACTCAATAGTGGAAGTGCAGAACAATAATCCTTACTATGGGAAGAGGATTGAAATCAAAGGCCATGAATTCCATTATTCACGGGTTATTAATCCTGAAGGGGCAAAGGAGTTCAAAAAGCGGAATATCTATTTTTCATTCAGGATGAAAAGGGGCGAGGGGATAATCAATAAGATGGATGGACTTTGTTATAAGAATGTTCTTGCGACTTATACGCATATACACGCCCTTGGAACGCCTGAATGGGCAGAGGGCATGATAAAGAAGGCAGCGGAGTACAGGAAAAGATGCGGTTAACCTTCTTTCTTTAATTTCTTGTACAGTTCTTCTCCAACGCATTCTTTGGCATATTTGCACCACTGGATACATGATTCGAGTTCATTGTATATGATAAAGCCGCAGGTGCCGCACTTTACTTCCAGGTCCGTAGAAAATATTTCCACGTCTCCGTTGCATTCAGGGCATTTTTTTACCTTGAGCGTAGGTGTTGTAAGGTTTGCTGCCCCGCTGCATTTATCTTTCATGTTTGCACCTCCTTGCGTTCTTAATATAAGAATAACATGCTTTGGTTTGTGCAGGTATGATTTTAATCAGGGTTGTCCTTGATATTTTTATTACAGTTCTACTTTTGTCAGTACACCATGGAGCTTCTTGGGTGGAAACTGATAAAATCTGATGAAAGTCGATGTGTTTCTCTTCATGAAATAGAATGCCTTCCAGATTGGATTCATCGTGCTTATCTCCTCAACGCCGTAAAACACAGTCCTCTCCTCAATCTTTGCCTCTCTCAGCACCTCTTCGACATCCACTACTTCCATATATCCCATCTGTACCTCAAATATCCTTAGTCCCTGTGTAAGGTCTTCCTTAAAGAAACCTGTAATCCCGAAAGGGTCATCCCTTTTGGTTATTGATACAAAGATATTATCCTCATACAGGATGCCGTGAAAAAACATAGTCTGTGTTATATAAAAGGGTATCTGTTTTACATCCCTTATCAGGAACAGGGCAGTGCCTTTAATTTTTTCGGTTGTTGTGTACACCCTGTGAAACTTATGAAGGAAATCCTCCAAAGGCATAAAATCCATCATCCTGTAAAGTCTTTTTTGCCCCTGTGTATAAAGGACTATGGTCATTAGCGGGATAACCGCAATTATCAGGGACCAGTAACCGCCGTGAGGTATTTTGGTGAAGTTAGCTCCGAGGTACATAATGTCGATAAATGTAACAAGTACTGCAATTACTGTAAATACAGGCTGTTTTTTCTGATAAAAAATCCATATCATCATAAAGCCTGTAAGTGTCATTGTCCCTGTAACCGCAAGGCCGTATGCAGCTGCAAGCCTGCTCGATTCCTGAAATTCAAGCATTATGAAAAGGACTGCAAAGAGCAAAAACCAGTTAACGGAGCCTATGTATATCTGCGACCTCCTTTCCTGCGAGGTATAATCAACTTTGAACATAGGCATTACCCTTGTATTTATGCCCTGATATACAATGGAAAACATGCCGCTTATCATGGCCTGAGACGCAATAACAGTTGCTATAATGCTAAGTAAAAGAAATGGTATGTAGAAGATGTTCGCATAGTGCAAGACCATCTCAAAAAGTATATTTTTTGCTTCTGGATGTTTCATTAGAAATGCACCCTGGCCCAAATAATTTAAAATAAGTCCAAAAAAAACGCCTGTCCAAGCCTGTCTTATGGGCCTGGCTCCAAGATGCCCCATATCTGCGTAAAGCGCTTCTCCGCCTGTTGCGCAGAGTATTATCTCGCCGAGGGCAATGAAGCCTGTAAAACCATTTTCAATGAGGAATTTTATTCCGTAGTATGGGTTAATGGCCTTTATAACCTCAGGCGCATCTGCGATGGAGATTATGCCTGTGAGCCCTAAGGATGAGACCCATATAAGCATTATCGGGCCGAATGCACCTGCAACCTTCTCTGTCCCTTTGCTCTGGAATGCAAAGAGCACAATAGCAATGACCATTGCAGCAAGCACTATAAATGTCTTCGGCAAATTTTCAAACCCGGGTATCAGCACAGCGCCTTCTACTGCACTCAGGATACTGATGGCAGGGGTGATTACACCGTCGCCCATAAGCAGCGAAATGCCTATAAAGGAGAGTATGGAGACAAAGACAATGCTCTTCTTTGATTTAAGTCCTGAGGCAAGTATCTCTTTCAGAACAATAGTTCCGCCTTCACCCCTGCTGCTCAGGTTCATGGCAATCCATGCATACTGTATTGTAACGAGAGTTATAATTGTCCATACTATCATGGATAATACACCAATGACGTTGTCAGCAGTTTTCGGGAGTATAAGAAATACTACTGTTAATGTATAAATAGGGCTTGTGCCGATATCCCCGAAGACGAGACCGAGTGACTTTATTATGCCTTTAGTTGATGTCTGTTTTTCCAACATAATTATCTGTTTCCCGAAGATGTTATTTTATACTTTACAATCATGGCAGGCAAGAGGAATTATGGTATTGCCTAATTGTTATGAACTCCCCTGCGAAATGTCTTAACCGCTGTTTCCTTGATTTCTTCAAGCATGCTTTCTCTGGCAGAGGTTATACGTTCAATGGGTATCTTAAGTATTTCGGCTATTTTGTCAGTTGACATCTTTTGCATGAAGTACATGTCGGCAATTAATACCTTAAGCGCATCATCAATGATGGTGGATTTTTTTTTGGCATCTTCTATATCTACTGAGTTACAGGCATCATCAAAATTCATCCCGTTTTTGACAGCATCTTTTATCTTTTCTACCGCCTCTTTATATTTTTTATCTTCTTTTGTAATAAAAGCATCTTCGCTTAATCCGTCATACCATTTTTCTTCCATGCAACCCTTCCTTTAAAACCCGTATTCTTTCCATTTCGAATCAACCAGTTTTTTTATCTCCTCAGACATATAAATCTCTTCAGGCCAGTCCCGCATCATGCCTTCTTCACGGCTCTTTCTTGTGGCATCTATTCCCATCTTGGCTCCGTATTTCGGCCAGTTTGCAGCATGGTCAAGTGCATCCAGGGGCCCTTCTGATATTACAACATCCCGCTTCCAGTCAACATTATTAAGCACCCTCCACGCGGTATAAGAGAGGTTCTGGACATCAACGTCATCATCCACAACAATCAAGAGCTTTGCAAACATCATCTGTCCTTTTCCCCATATGCCATGTATTATTTTTTTTGCATGGCCCGGGTAGCTCTTTTTTATAGAGATAATGGCAAAGTTATGAAATACGCCTTCCATAGGAAGGTTAATGTCTTTTATCTCAGGGAGATCAAGCCTTAACAGTGGGAGAAATATCCGCTCTGTTGCCTTTCCCATATAGCAGTCTTCCATGGGAGGCTTTCCTACAAGTGTTGCAGGATATAGCATATCTTTTTTGTGAGTTATGCAGGTTACATGAAAAACAGGGTAGGGCTCTGCAGGAGAATAAAAACCTGTATGATCGCCGAATGGGCCTTCGATTCGGGTTTCTCCGGGCTCAAGATAGCCTTCAATAACCATCTCGCTGTTTGCCGGGACATTAATATCATTAGTTATGCATTTTACCATCTCAACAGGAGACTTCCTTAGAAAACCTGCAAATAGCATTTCATCTATTGATTCAGGCAAGGGTGCGCTTGAAGCATAAATTACTGCAGGGTCGCTTCCAACAGCTATTGCAGCAGGCATTTTTTGCCCGAGTTCCTTGTATTTCTCATAGTGCCTGGCGCCGTCTTTATGTATGTGCCAGTGCATCCCCGTGGTTTTTTTATCATAAATATGAATCCGGTACATGCCGCAATTTGGTTTTCCCGTTTCGGGATCTTTTGTGAATACCATAGGAAGCGTAATGAATCTCCCCTCATTCTCCGAGCTGATAGCTGATAGCTGATAGCTGACAGCCGATGTTGTTTGTCCGTCATGAGGCCAGCATTTTATAATCGGGAATTTCGAGAGGTCGGGATTGTCTTTTTCTATGACTTCCTGGCATGGAGCATCTTTTATGTATTTTGGAAGATACTGGGAAATTTCTATAAGTTTTGGAAGCATCGCGATCTTCTCAAAGAAGGTTTTCGGAGGGGCCTGATTGAGGAGGTTTTCTATGCGTTTTGCAACATCATCAAGTTCATTAACTTCAAGCGCAAGGCACATCCTTTCGAATGAGCCGAAGAGGTTTGTAACAACAGGGAATGAAGATCCTTTGACCTTCTCAAAGAATAATGCCTTTCCGCCATTCGGGCTTTTTGATGCCCTGTCAGTAATCTCAGATATCTCAAGTATAGGGTCAACTTCCATCTTTATGCGATGCAGAAACCCTTTAGTTTCAAGTATTTGTATAAAAGCCCTTAAATCCTTGTATGCCATAAAAATTACCTGCGGATATAATAGCACACAGGGTAAATTATTGGCTATTTTAAAAATTTAAACCAATTTCTTCTTGACAAGAGGCTATCTCCTTAATATAATTAAGAAAATCAACATTTTAACAATATCGGATATTAAGGAGTAAATATGACAAAAGCTGACCTTGCAGATGCAATATTTGAAAAAGTGGGGCTCTCCAAAAAAGAGGCGCAGGACATAATAGAGATAATTTTTGATACCCTGAAGCAGACCTTTAAAGAAGGAGAGTCTGTTAAGGTTTCAGGTTTTGGAACTTTCCATGTAAGGAAAAAAGCCGCAAGAAGAGGAAGAAATCCCAAGACAGGCGAAGACCTTGAAATATCACCCAGGAAGGTAATCACGTTCAGGGCAAGCAATAAATTAAAATTGGTTATAGAACAGTAATATGTACAGAGCTTCAGCAAAAAGCATTGAAGTCCAGAGACCTATCCCTGATAAGCTTTTTTATAAGATAGGAGAGGTCAGCAGGATAGCTGATATTGAACCTTATGTGCTCAGGTACTGGGAAACCGAGTTTCCCTTTCTTAAACCCAGGAAGAATAAATCGGGGCAAAGAGTATACGTTAAAAAGGACCTTGAATTTATTCTCGAAATAAAAAGGCTTCTCTATCAGGAAAGATATACAATCGAGGGTGTTAGAAAAAGATTCGGTGAGGGGACAGCAACCGGTAAACAAATTTCAGAGGCTCAACCCCCGAAGGCTGAAAATATTCCTGCCAGCAAGATTTTAGAACACGTTAGAAAAAGGCTTAGAGAAATTCTGAGTCAGATTCAGTAATCGGGGCGTAGCGCAGCCTGGTAGCGCACTCGCTTGGGGTGCGAGTGGTCGCCCGTTCAAATCGGGTCGCCCCGACCAAAAAGAGTCGAACTTTAATTGAGCGACAGGAATAGCCCTTCACTATTATACCCCGTTAGAAGGACGAAGGTCTTCTAACGGGGTTTACAGGAGAAACATAAAGACTATAACGTAGCGGCGAAAGTGGTTTTTAAAAAGGAATGAAGAGAAATATACGCATTGCAATAACCGGCATTGGAAACTGTGCAAGCTCATTGATTCAGGGCATTGAATATTATAAAAATCTGGGCGACAGGCATCCTGACAGATCCTTAGGCTTGATGCATTATGACCTGGGAGGGTATAAACCCGGGGATATTAATGTAGTTGCCGCATTTGATATTGATAAAAGGAAAACAGGAAGGCCTTTAAAAGAAGCTGTTTTTGCAAAACCGAATTGTACAAAGATATTCAATAATAACCTTTCTAATTCCCCTGTCATGGTGATGATGGGAGAGGTATTGGACGGTGTGGCACAGCATCTGAAGGAGTACCCTGAAGACAGGAGATTCGCTGTTGCTGATAAAAAACCCTGCGATGTTGCAAAGGTCTTAAAGCAGAGCGGCGCTGAGATTCTTCTGAATTATCTGCCTGTTGGCTCTGAAAAGGCAACTGCCTTTTATGCGGAGGCATGTCTTAAGGTCGGGGTAAGCCTGATAAACTGCATTCCTGTGTTCATAGCTTCTGAAAAATTATGGGCAAGGCGATTTGAAGAGAAAAATATACCCATTATAGGCGATGACGTAAAGAGTCAGATGGGTGCGACAATAATTCACCGAACGCTTACAAAGTTGTTCATGGACAGGGGTGTTAAGATTGACAGCACATATCAGTTGAATGTAGGCGGCAATACCGATTTCATGAATATGCTGAACCACACAAGACTCAAATCAAAAAAAATATCAAAGACAGAGGCGGTTCAGTCTCAGCTTAAAAACCCTCTGAATTCAGATAACATTCATATAGGCCCCTCGGACTATATTCCGTGGCTTAAGGATAACAAAGTATGTTTTTTAAGAATGGAAGGGAGGGGTTTTGGAAACATTCCGGTCAATCTTGAACTCAGGCTTTCAGTGGAGGACTCTCCAAACAGCTCCGGGGTTGTTATAGATGCAATAAGATGCTGCAAGATTGCCCGTGACAGGAGAGTTGGAGGTGTTCTTGTGTCGCCATCATCATATTTCATGAAACACCCTATGGTTCAGTTCTCGGATGAAGAGGCCCGGGATATGGTTGAGGAATTCATAAAGGGGAATAGAGAGAGGTAATCTGCTCTATCAAGCTCCCGGAATCTGAAGATTAAATTTTTTTCTTATCAAAGCCTGCCTAAAATTATACCCCCCCGGCAAAACCTCCCTCATCGAATGGGCTGAGAAAGAACTGGGGATAGGGAAATAAAGGGAAACCGTCTACCACAAGAATGCTTTGTGTTTATGATATACTTGGTGTAGAGAATATGGAGGCATTGGCATTGAAAAATCTTATGATAAAAGATATTACTGAAGTACTTAAAGAATATTTCAGGAATAAGGAAGAAATCCTTCTTGCGTTTATCTTTGGTTCTGCTGTCAGCAGCCGTTTAACAAAAGGAAGCGATGTTGATGTTGCCGTTTTATTCAGTAAAATGCCTGATTTTTCAGAAGTCTTAAAGATAACAACTGATATTTCTGAGACAATAGGCAGGGAAGTTGATATTGTTGTCTTGAATAACTCCTCGCCTGTTATCAGGATGCAGGTTCTTAAAAACGGGAAATTAATTAAAAGCATAGACAATGCCTCATATAATAATTTTTTTGTAAGGACAGTAAAAGAGTATGATGACCTCAAATATGTAAGGAAAGAAGCGGAAGAAAATATATTGAGGGGAAGAATATATGCCTGATATGGACATTATTCTTGCAAAAACAGGCAATATACAGAAATGTCTCAGACGTATTAAGGAAGCAACCGGCCTTAGCCCCGAGAGCCTTGATAATATTGATAAGCAGGATATTTTTGTTCTCAATCTCCAGAGGGCGATAGAAGCTGCCATTGATATTGCTGCGCACATAGCTGCCTCAGAGGGATTAGGACTTGCATCTGCTATAAAAGACAACTTCAAGTTTCTGAGCGAGGCCTGCATCATTGACGAAAATCTTTTGAAAAAGATGCAGTCAATGGTGGGCTTTAGAAATATTGCAGTTCATGATTACCAGTCAATAAATGTGGATATACTTAAATCAATCTTGACTGAAAATCTCAAAGACCTTGAAGAGTTTTATACCGCTGTTCTCAAAAAATTTCCTTTGTCCTGACGAAGCCTTTCTTCTTATTAAATAGGCTGAAAGGGGATTGGAGATAAGATAGCAAATCGAAAAATATGGTAGATGGTAAATTTAAATGATAGGTTCGAAATTCGGTCATTTCCTCGACAGGCCGCTTACCCCTGTTATAAAAAAAATTCCATTAAATCCAAATGCACTTACAATAACGGGCTTTGTCATTACAGCCATTGCGGCATTTGTTATCCCGCATAACCTGAAACTCGGCGGTTTGCTTATTCTGCTGGGCGGTTTATTTGACGCGCTTGATGGCATCGTGGCAAGAGTTCATAATAAAACCACGAGATTTGGCGCCTTTCTTGATTCTGTTCTCGACAGATATTCCGATGCTTTTCTTTTTCTTTCTATTGCATGGTATCTTGCCGGCAAGGGTGACCACAATGGAGCATTCCTAAGCCTCGGCACACTTGTTGGCGCCTTTCTTATAAGTTATGCAAGGGCAAGGGCAGAAGGACTTGGGGAGTCATGCCATACAGGTATAATGGAGAGGCCGGAAAGGCTTATCCTTATTATATTTGCCGCTCTAACAGGCTGGCTTGTTCCAATATTATGGATAATGCTGATTCTTACTCATGTCACTGTAATTCAAAGGGTTTATCATGTGTGGAAGGTGATGAAAAGGGGGTAGCTGATTTTTAAGGAATTATTCCTGAGATATCCTCAAAAGCTATTTTCTGCCTGGCAGATTGAACTCACCACAAAATGTCCTCTCAGCTGCAGGATGTGCATAAGAGAAGGCTTCAGAGAGTGGAACAGAAGCGATATGGACATTGCGGATTTTAAAAGACTTGCGCCATATTTTAAAAAGACCGAACACGTAATTCTTCAGGGGTGGGGCGAACCATTACTTTACGGGCATCTCCTTGACGCTGTGCGGGCTGTTAAGGCAGAAGAGGCGCAGGCCGGATTTGTAACGAGCGGCAAAGGGTTAAACAGGGGCATTATATCAGAACTCATTGATTCCGGCATAGATTTTATCGGTTTTTCCCTTGCAGGCGCTACTCCGAAAACACATAATTCCATAAGACTGAATTCGGATCTCGAAGTTCTTCTTGCTAATATTCATCTTTTCAATGAAATCAGGAAGGAGAATAAACTTGGCGGGCCCAGACTTCACATCGTTTACCTTCTGCTCAGGGATAATATCTCCGAGACGCCTGCCCTGATAGAGCTTGCAAAGGAGATCGGCATTAAAGACGTTATTCTTACTAACCTGATACATATAACTAATGATTGGCAGGAAAAACAGCGGGTATTCACCTGCTTCAAATCACCGGAAAACGATTATATGGAAATGCTCAGGGAGGCAGAGATAAAGGCAATGGAATTGAAGATAAATCTCAGGCTGCCTTCTTTAGCCCCCAATGATGTGCCTGTATGCGAGGAGAACCCTTTGAGAAACATATATATATCCGTTGACGGCGAGGTATCGCCCTGTGTTTATCTTTATCCGCCAAGTCAACCAATCTTTAAGAGGGTATATTGCGGGCAAGAATATTATACGGAAAAAGTAAGTTTTGGAAATATCTTCAGGGAATCTTTTTCGTCTATCTGGGATAAAAAGGCCTATGTTGAATTTAGGGATTGTTTCAACCGCAGACAGGAAGGCCTTAAGCAGATTGATTCTTTGTCTACGCCCCAACAATGCAGGACATGCCATAAGATGCTTGGCGTATAATATTATCCCCGGTAATGCAGTTCACACTTTAGAGGCACATCTCCGGCAATCTCCCTGGCTTTGTCTTCGAGCCGTTTATGTTCTTTCGGATTATGCGTGACTCCACGGAGAATAAGGCTTCTGCCATCATAATAGACATCAAGCGTTGGAATGAAGAAGCTGTCATCTGTGAGAATCCCGGCCTTTACCGCTGTCGCTATTGCCGTCATTTCAAGAGTCTTCTTAGCTTCTTCTGTTTGGAGTTTTTCTCTGGTCATCAGGGCATCTTTTGCAATAACTGTTATTTCTCCGATTGTTTGAATCCCTGTATCAAATACCATATCGTATTCTGCAGGGTCATCCCACTTCCTGCCGTAGATAGAATGGATCATGCACGCCCTTTCCTTATCTGTTTTTTCAGCAAGCCAGTGTGCAGTATCCCTGTCGACTGACTCCCTTTTCATAATTCTTTCAACCCTCTTGTCAATCGGAGCAGTGACACGAATCCTTAAGGCATACGGGATATTCTTGAGCAAAAAATTTCCGCCTCTCCCCATAATCACTACCCTGTCCCTGAGCGCATAATTCAGGATATGACTCTGGAGAATCGCGGCGAAAGCCTTGAACGACCAGTCATATTTTTCCCAGACGGTAGGACAATGCTCATCGAGATCTTTTCCCCACTCTTCCCATTTTTTGCCTAATGTCCGTATATCAGAAAGAATCCTTTCTTTGTTTACATATTCATAGTTCAGGAATTTTGCAATATCCTGACCTATTTCCCTTCCTCCGCTTCCGAACTCTCTTGAAACTGTTAAGATAGCCATGATTCCTCCGTAATTAGTTGTTAGTGAATAGGGGATAGCGAATAGCAAGAACAATTAAGCGTTGTTCACTGTTCACTGACGACCGTTCACTATTCACTGCTTTCATGAACATGCTCCTCTTTTTCCGCTCTTGAGATTTGCCATTTCATCCAGAGTTTACCAACTGCTATGACTCCGACTGCAAAAACCAATTCTACAGAATATATCATCAATTTGCCGGGATGTAAAATACCCTCTGTAAAAGGGTCTGTAATTATCATCTCTCCGCCCACTTTTCCGAGTATTGCGGCTCCGATATAAATAATAACAGGGTATTTATCCATAAGCATTGAGAGCAGGTTGCTCGTGAAGACAACAAGAGGGATGCTAAGGCCAAGCCCAAAAAGCAGAAGGAATAAATTTCCGTGAGATGCCCCTCCAACTGCAAGCATATTGTCAATTGACATGGTAATGTCTGCAATGACTATTAATTTGACAGCTTGTCCTATTGTTGTTGCCTCTCTTTGGATACTGTCTTCCGGCGCTCCTTCTACAAAAAGTTTTACAGCTATCCAAAGGATTAGCAGGCCGCCAACAATTTTTAAGTAATTTATCTGCAGAAGCTGGGCAACGAAGAATGTGGCCATTACTCTTAGCAGTACCGCTGCACCAGCACCGAAAAGTATTCCTTTTTTCCTTTGCTCTGACGGAAGCGAGCGTACAGCCATAGCAATGACAACGGCATTGTCTCCTGCAAGAATAAGGTCAATTATTACAATGCTGAACAGGGCAGAAAGAAAATTAAGGTCAAAAGTTATCTTGCCGAGTATTCCTAAATCCAAATCTCCTCCGTCTTTGAATTTGATGTTCCCTGTAGTTTACTGCAGGGAGGTTCATTGTGGTGTAATAGTATTATACTTTTTTAAATAATTTTCCAGCGAAAATATTGTTCTCTTTGCACGGAAGATATAAATGCTCATCCCGATGAATAACAGGTTTCTTAAAACTGCCTTCATGTCTGCCATGTCAGGAATCTTTAACATGTCTGCGAGCAGGCCAAAACAGCCGCAGTCAACATCTATCCCCCTGACAATTACTGATAAAATTGCAAGCATAAAAACAAAGTTTAAGCAGGCAAGCATTAATGAGCTTGTTCTATATAGTAATCCCGATAATACAAGAAGGCCAAGTATGAATTCAAGCCACGGAAGGTATATCGCTGTAAATGGGATAATTATCTCAGGGAACAACCTGAATTCTCTCAGAGTTAAAATAAATCTTATAGGGTCTGAAATCTTTGCCAGTCCGGAGATAAGGAATATTCCGCCAACTATAATGCGGAAAATAAATGAGAGCCTTCCCCTCATCCCAGCCCCGCCTTTGACTTCCCTTCATTGCTGGCCTTAACGTCTGCTGACAAGTCAGCAGACGTTATTCTGAAAGCCTTCTTCAGGAGATTCATTCCCGACGGCGAAACAGCGGTATATATAAGGGAAACAAACAAAGAAAGCATTAGTATAAATAAGATTTCTATCAGTATTCTTTTCATATGTAAAAATAGGAGGGGCGTAAAGCCCCTCCCCGAATCAATATAGCTGAGATTGCCTGCTATTTTCCCTCTGCTGTCAGATATCCCTTTTTGATCCACTCAGGGATCCCCTCTCTGAACCAGTTAAGATTTTTGTAACCCGCATCCTGTAACAGCACAATTGCGCCGGAAGACCTCCAGCATTTAATGCCGTTTCAATAGAATGCGATGATATCGTCCTTCTTAAGCCCTAACTGTTCGGCTGCCTTGATGCCCTTTTCGAGAAGGTCGTCAGGAGAAAGCCTTATTGCGCCGGCAATGTGCTCTTTCTCATAGTCGGCAGAAACCCTGTTGTCCAGGAGCACAAACTTCTTTTTCTGGTCGAGCCATGATTTCAGTTCGGCTGCCGTGATCTTTTTTACCCCGGCAAAGGATTCAGGAATATCTTTCTTGTCCCTGCTCAGGAGCTTGAGTTCTTCTATCTGTTTCATTGCCCCAGCTGAAAAATCCCCTGCATATACCTGCATTCCGACCGCCAGGAATATTACAGCAAAAGCCATAATAATAATCTTTTTCATCATGGTTATATATTCACCTCCTTTCTTTCTAAATTACACACTACTTATTTTTTCACTGTTCTCTGCTCACTATTCACTGTTACCGATTTACCTGATGTCAGGCACTGCAAAAATAACGCCGCCAAAGAGCAGATAAGCAAGTATCAGTGTCCAGACTACGTTGAATGCCTGGGCTACAATAAACGCGAGTGCAGGACGGCCGCCTTCCATCTTTGCCATATCAAGGAAGCGGGTCTCCAGCCCGATAGATACAAAGGCAAGCGCAAACCACCATGTCCTTAGTTCGCCAAGTGCGCTCTTCGTTGCGCCGACAGTATCTATATGGAGCAGGAATGAGAATACCGCAGATGCAATTATGAAACCGAGGACAAATTTGGGGAACCTCTCCCATATGATACCGGCGCTGGGTGTCTTTCTTCCGCCTTCACCCATCTTGCATGCCTTTAACGTCCATACAATTGAAAGAATGAACGCAGCTACGCCGATCAGAGCGTTCTGTGAGAATTTGACAATAACTCCTGTCTTCATAGCAGCTTCACTGATAAGGGCGCCGGCTGCAACAACCGAACCGCTTGTGTCGAGAGTCCCGCCAAGCCATGCGCCACCTACTAATTCAGGTATCCCTAATGTCTTTACAGCCCAGGGCATTAGCACCATCATAGGCACAGCGACAATAAGAACGAGCGAAGTAACATAAGAAAGTTTCTTTTTGTCTCCTTGAATTGCTCCGCATGAAGCGATAGCCGCAGAAACTCCGCAGATGGAAACAGCGCTTGAAAGTATGGCAGCGAAATCGTCATCAACTTTGAGCTTTCTGCAGAGCCAGAAGCAGAAATACCACACAACAAAAATGACGAGGAGAGCCTGTATTATGCCGAGCGCTCCTGCCTGTACTATCTCAAAAAAGAGCAGCCCTGCACCAAGAATTACAAGCCCTGTCTTTATATAATATTCAGTCTGCACAGCCTCTTTCAGCCATTCGGGAAGACCAACAGTATTGCTGATTGCAAGACCGACGACAAGGGCAAAGATGACATACTCAATTCCCCATTCAGAGGGCATTGCATTGCCTGCAAGAAAACGGGAGAGCCATGCAAGCCCGAAGACTATGGGGAATCCTGCAATGAATTTGCCAGATGATCGGCCTAAGAGTTTGATGCCTATAATGGCAAGCAGTAGAAATGCTATACCGATATATATAACTTTGGAGAGATTGTCCCATTTAAAGACCTTGCCGGGTTTTGCCTTTGCATGACCTGCAATCTCTTTCCCTACTGCTCCGGGAATGCCACCGATACGTTCAACTCTGCCTGCTGCAGTCTCTATTTCTTTTCTATCACCCTTGGCAATAGCGTCTTTCAGCGCCTGAAGCCGTGCAACAGTCCCCTCTTCTCCTTTAGTCCCTGCGTCTTTTATTAATGGGTCTATAGATTCATTCCACTTGGATACACGAGATGCAATCTGTCCGTCAGTTGCCCACTTGAAACTGGAAGTGATCTTTGTCACATCAATTACCTTCCAGTTGTTGAAGGCAAGGATTAGTGCGATAATGAGAAATCCGAGCCATACTGCCACCCAGTCTTCGGTCTTCCATAAGGTTGACCAGTCATAACCCTTCTTTTCTTCCATACGGTTTACCTCCCTTTTTGGGGATGTTTTTATTACAATTAGTTCTCTTGTCCGGCAAGATATGGCCTGAATACTTCCATGCCGAAATCAATAATTCCCCCTCTTAATAACCACCAGTTATTGGTTTAACAGCCTTTTTTACTTTTCCATCTTTAATAACAACACTGTCGCCGACATTTACTCCGCCTGTGTTCTTGACCCTGACCTTTGACTCTTTTCCTTTATCATCCTTCAGGGTAATCTCATACTCGACAGCCTCAATCTTGACTACCGTACCTTTTGTATCAGTCTGAGAATGATCTGAATAACCTGCGCTTGACAAGATTAACGTCAATGTTACGGCAATACAAAAAATAAGAGCTGTTTTTGTCTTCATAGCTTATCACCTCCTTTTTAAATCTTAAAGATTTATAAACAGTGGCGCTATGTTTATGCAAATTATGTTACATAACAAATAAGCTGTCAAGCTTTTATTTTTCAGCGTTTCTTCAGCTCCTCGATCTCTTTTGAGAGTGCATCTATCTTTTTTAAGGCATCGTTCACCTTCACAAAATCATACCAGTTCTCGTTTGCGACAGGGCAATCCACATTGCTGCCATAGATAATCCAGGAGTCATCATAGTTGGCAGGTTCCTTAAAGCCCATCAATCTTAATTCCAGATAGGTAAGAGTAGAGCGGGTTCCTGTCTGACAATAAGGTATCGTTCTCTTATTCATGTCGAGTTTGCCGAATAACATCTCTAAACCGTCAGCAGAATATAGCGTGCCTGTCTCAACATGGTATGTATCTGTATGGGATACATTAATTGTAGTATTCGGGATATGCCCACCCCGTACTGACCTTATATCCTCACCCTTATTCTCTTTCTCTGACCTTGAGTCAATCACATTCACGTTTTTAATTTCTCCCTTTGCTATCCTGACCATCTCATCAGTTGTAGCTATCCTGTTTTTTACAACATTTGATTTAAAGGTTACAGGTGGAAGTTTTGTTTTAGTATTATCAAGAGGCTTGCCCACTGACTGCCATTCCTCTATGCCGCCGTTTAAGAAACGAACATCAGTATGACCTAGATACTCAAGCGCCCAGAAAGCAACAGTAGTGCCTGTTATAAGTTTGGCATCAGCATATACAACAACAGGCTTGTCCATGCTTACCCCTGCTTCACCCAGTAACTTTTCGAGTTCCCCGGTCTTTTTGATTCTCAACGTGGTATCCCTCAAGACCTTGCCGCATGCTCCGCCCAGGTTTATTGCACCCGGGATATGACCTGCTGCGTAGGCCTTATCATCACGGCAGTCAACAACAATCCATTTCCCCTTGTTTTTCTCGATATCAGATGGTGTAACTAATAGCTGTGGATTTGCATATTCTGCGCCGTATGAAACGGCGCTAATAAACAGGAAGGCAATAATCAAAATACCGGACGCTGTTTTTTTTGCTCTGCAAGCCATCATCGTACGCCTCCTTTTGAGAAAGTTTTTACTTATTAGAAAATACAGTAAGCTTTCTTATGCTTCTATACCTCCTTATCTCATTTTAAGAATAGCGCAATACAGTTTGATTAAATTCATACCACAAAATAGGGTGGATTGCAAGTTGAGTGAAAAATTATGTCAAGGCAAAGTAGAAATGTCCTAATCCGCTAAAACAGGAATAGCGGAGCAGGATATGTGGTAGAATATTTTTATGACAGGCAATTCGTTAAGACTGCTTCAGGAAAGAATAGACTCTGTAATTAAAGGAAAACCGCAGGCCGTCAAGATGGCGATTGTTACCCTTCTTGGCAGGGGGCATCTGATGATTGAGGACGTCCCCGGCGTTGGAAAGACAACACTTGCATTCACGCTTGCAAAGGCTACGAACTGCTCATTCCAGAGAATCCAGTTTACGAGCGACATGCTCCCAACTGACATTATCGGCGTAAGCATATATAATCCCGATACAAAGAATTTTGATTTCAAACAGGGGCCGATATTTGCAAATATTGTACTTGCAGATGAGATAAACAGGACCAGTCCAAAGACCCAATCAGCGCTTCTTGAGGCCATGAATGAAAGAAGGGTATCAGTTGACAGAAAGACATATACGCTGCCTGAGCCGTTCATGGTCATTGCAACACAGAACCCGATAGAATATCACGGGACCTTTCCCCTGCCCGAGAGCCAGATTGACAGGTTCATGATGCATATAAAACTTGGTTATCCTGAGACCGGATATGAAAAACAGGCCCTGGTCGGTCAATCAAGCCTTGAGTTTCTTGAAGCTATGAAACCTGTCATAACAGGTGATGAGATACTCAGGATGCAGAAACTGGTGGATGCTGTCAAAGTTGATGACAGTCTCCTTGATTATCTTATGTCTATAATAATTGCGACAAGGAACGATGAGAAGATAAGGCTTGGAGCAAGCACAAGGGGGGCACAGTTTCTCCTTAAGGCTGCAAAGGCCAATGCCTTCTATGAGGGAAGGGATTATGTTGTCCCTGAAGATATAAAGGATCTGGCCCCGACTGTTCTTGGGCACAGGCTGATTCTTAAAGCAAGGACTTCAATATATGATTCTGAAGTAATAATGGAAGATATATTGGAACGCATTTCTGTACCTGTGTGACTCATATATGCTTAGGCGCATACAGGAGGGAACAATCTTTTCGCTCATTCTCGTCCCGATAAGATCGGGACTCCGAGGAATTTTACCTCTACCCTCCTTAAATTCCCCCCTTGGTAAGGGGGGACATAGAGGGGTGGACTATCGGCAAAATAAAACCGCTCAAAGACAATTCCCTTCTGTATTTAAAATATGGATAATGCTGTGAAACCAACTAAAGAAGGCAAAAGATTTCTGCTTGCCACGCTGCTTATAGCTGTTGCTGCCGCCAACACAGGGAATAATCTCATCTACCTCATTCTTGCCATGATGCTCTCGATACTTGTAATTTCAATTATTGTCCTGAAAATAAATCTTCGGGGACTGGTTCTAAGTTTCTCGGTAAGATATCCTGTTTTTGCAAACAGCGGGACAATAATGAAGGTATCTTTATTCAGCAGAAAAAAAATGATTCCTTCATTTTCAGTTCACGTGAACCTTCCTGAAGGAATAGCCGGGCAGTGCATAATACCCCATATTCCTTCAGCATCACTTGTCTCTCAGGATGTCAACGGCATATTCAGGAAAAGAGGCATATACAGATATGGGGATTTTTCTATCTCAAGCAGTTTTCCGTTTATATTGTTCACAAAAAAAGTTAAGGCCCGTGTTGAAGGAGAAATCATAGTATATCCTGAGATAAAAGATATAGATGAATTGATCCCGGAAATAACCGGTTCTGGTTATGACCGGTATGTTACAAGACATGGTACAGGCGATGAGTTTATGATGATACGTGAGTTCAGATACGGGGACAGCATGCGCAGGATCCAATGGAAGGCTTCTGCAAAAACAGGAAAACTTATGGTGAAGGATATGGGAATGGATGAACCGAGGCTTCTTACGGTTATTCTTGACAATATTAAGCCGTTAAATAAGGAATCATTTGAAAAGGCAGTATCTTTTGCAGCATCCGTCGCATATAAATTTATAAGGATTGGTTTTTTTGTCAGGCTGTTGACCTGCAAAAAACTTATCCCCTTCGGCAGCGGACAGGAACAGCTTTTTAAGATACTCGATGCGCTGGCATTGATAGATGAGGAAGCTACGTGGGAATGTCCAATGATGCATGAGATGCAGGGCGCAGGCGTCCTGATACTCAAATCTGAAGACTCTTCATTAAAAAAGGCGGCTTCTATGTGCAGTATGGTGATTAATGCCTCAGATTTATAAAATATTAACAGCAGTTCTTGCCTTTACCGGCTGCGGCGGGCTGGTCATGACAGGGGAGTTAAATCCTTTAATGCTCATATCAGGCCTAGGCCTTATACCCGGATATATAAGATTCTGGAAAGACATGCCAAATCTGTCCAGATGGACAATAGGCGGCCTTTCAATTGCAACGCTTTTTCTTTTTGTAATAGATACTTTGGTGATTACAGGCGATATGTTTATTGCTGTGGCGCATCTCACTATAGTGTTTCAGGCAATAAAGAGTTTTGACCTTAAGGAGCCGTGGGACCATCTGCAGGTGTATTTTATGTCCTTACTGCAGTTGATTATTGCCTCAGAGCTTACAAGGTCCGCGGCCTTTGGGCTCATATTTGTTATCTTCCTTGTCGCGCTTGTTACAGCAATGGTTATATCACATTTTCTGAAAGAGGGCACTGTAAAAAAAATCAGGCTCAGGGGGCCTGTAATAGTAATATCTCTGCTGACGCTGGTTTTAACGATCTTATTTTTTATCTCTACTCCGAGGGTTATAGGAGGCCTGTGGGGGAAAAGCCGGACGAAAAATATTAAAACTGCCGGTTTTTCGGAAAAGGTTGATTTTGGTTCTTTTGGCGAGATTAAACTTGATCCAACGATTGTGATGAGAGTTGAGATGCCGGAAAAAGCAGAAGGCCAGCTTTACTGGAGAGGCATGATGCTCGATTATTTTGACGGTGTCTCATGGAGAAATACCCTCAAGCAAAAGGTCAGGATACCGAAGAGCGGCTATGTATTTGTTGTTACGCCTGTATCTCCTGACAGTCTCTTGAGCCAGAGGATATTTCTTGAACCTTTGGACTCTGACGTTATATTCGGGCTGGGGGCTATTGCCAGAATAGAGATCGAGAGCAGGGCTATGTTCATTGACGGGGGAGGAGCAATCTTTGTCCCTGAAAAGTCTCCCAAAAGGATGAATTATACCGCGTACAGCACATTGGAAGAACCTTTGATATCAGATAATACTTCTTATTACGTTCAGTTCCCTTCTGATTTGAATAAGATTGCGGGATTTGCAAGAGAAATTATAAAGGGTGTGAATACAGACATGGGAAGGGCATTGAAGATAGAAAACTATTTAAAGACTAATTATACCTACTCCTTACAAACCTCTGCCCCGGCCAGGGGCATCAATCCCATAGAGGATTTCCTTTTTAATTCAAAACAAGGGTATTGCGAACATTATGCAACGTCAATGGCTCTTATGCTCAGGGCTGTTGGGATACCTTCAAGGATTGTTACAGGCTTTTTCGGCGGTGAGAGGAATAAATACGGCGGCTATGTCATAGTCAGGCAGAGTAATGCGCATTCGTGGGTTGAAGCTGCGATTGACGGGAGATGGAAGAGATTTGACCCAACCCCTCCTGCGCCTCTGATAGAGGCGCCGTCCATGTTTTCCCTGTATCTTGATTCCTTCAGGATGAAATGGTACAGATATGTTGTGAATTTCAGTTCATCAGACCAGAAAAGGCTGATAGAGTACATATCCATTCCATTTTTGAAGATACCTGAAATGCCGGAGATTAGGGTATACGGCGTCAGAACATTAGCCTATGCCTTTGTTATTATAATCAGCGCTGCGATGCTGCTCTTGCTATTGAGACGGTTCAGGATTTACAGATATGGATTTGTAACAGCTAAATACCTGAGGTTCAGGAATTCCTTAAAACGCAAAGGCGCAAATATAATGACGTCCTCAACTCCGTCTGATGTGATGAAGGAGGCAGTAAGACTGGGAATGAGTGACGGGCTGGCTGATTTCATAAGCCTGTATGAAAGGGCAAGATTCGGAGGCGGAGGGATGAATGACGAGGAAAAGAAAAGGTACAGGTCTATGTTGTAATCAGTTTTGTGCAGGGGTTATGCTGTCTTCATTGATGTCGTCTTTATGAAGAAAATACACTTCTGTTGTTTTACGAACATGACCTGTTCTTGCCGGCTGACTTAGCCCTGTATAAGGCTTTGTCAGCATCTTCAAGAATATCTTCCCATCTATTTTCCAGTTTTTCCATATCAAATGCTGCAACGCCGCAACTTATAGTCAGAATGCCGTTGGCGGTTCCTTTATGCTCAATGCCCAGCGACTCAATGCCTTCCCTGATTTTTTCCGCAACAGTAAGTGTGCTGTTTATGTCTTGATCCGGGATGATGATGACCATTTCTTCGCCGCCGTATCTGAAAACATCGTCAGACATGCGGATGGAACGCTTGATAGAGTCTGCAACCCTTCTGAGGACATTATCTCCCGGGAGGTGGCCATACGTATCATTATAAAGCTTGAAGTTGTCTATGTCGCACATGATTATGCCGTAATACTGCGCATATCTGCAGGCACGGTGGTGAGTTTTTTCTATGGTTTCGTAAAAACTGAGGCGGTTTCCTATGCCCATCAGGGTATCCATCCTGACAAGTTCTTCCAGTTTGACATTTAATCTCTGTAGGCTTTCATTTTTTTCTGTAAGCTCTTTCTCGAGAGTTAATATGCGCTCGCCTGCCCTTACCCTCACCTGAAGCTCGCTCCGGTCAAATGGCTTTACCACATAGTCGTCAACGCCTGCCTTAAGGCCCTCGATTATGTCCTCTTTCTTGTCCTTGCCTGTAAGCATAATGAAATAAACATAGCCCTTGTTTTTTTCCGAGCGAATCAGCCGGCAGAGAGAAAGGCCGTCCATCTCTGGCATCATCCAGTCGGCAATTATAAACTTCACGTTCTGATGTTCATAAATTTCCAGCGCCTTCTGGCCGTCTTCCGCAGTAACAATCTCGTACCCCCAGCCCTCGAGTGTTTTCTGGAGAAGTTTTCTCGATACAGGGTCATCTTCAACGACTAAGATTCGCATGTCTTCTTTTCCTTATGCGTGTAAAATTTCAACAAAATCCTCGAAGAGAGAGATTTCATATTTTAACTCATCTATAAGCTTTGGCACATCAGAAATATCATGGTTGCGTCCTTTTGTTTCAATGCTCAGTGCAACAGAAGACACCTTATCAGCGCTCAGCATTCCCGCTGCTCCTTTTATACTGTGGCCGATATTATTCACCTCATCAGCCTTGCCGGATTTTACCGCCTCTTCAAGAGATTTTATCTGTTCAGGGACATAGCTCAGAAATTCATCTACCATTTTTTTGAAAAACTCCATGTCATTGTCAAATCTCTCCATTGCGCTCTTCATGTTAACAGGAGACGCCTGCTCTTTCCCTGTTTCCATTTGCGCAAGAACAGCCGCAGACTGAGTGACCTGAACTTCTTTAGGTTCCACTTCATATCCTGCATCTTCCATCTTGGCCTTAACCCATTTCCTTATAACGCTGAACATCTCCTGTGGGCTTATCGGCTTTGAGATATAATCATCCATGCCTGCACCCAGGCATTTTCTGCGGTCGCCTTCCATTGCATGAGCAGTCATTGCAACTATGATATTATGCTTCTTGTCCATTTCCTTTTCCCTGATTATCCTTGTCGCCTCAAAACCGTCTATCTCAGGCATCTGTATATCCATGAAAATAATGTCATAATCATTTTTATCTGCTGCATCTGCTGCTATGCGGCCATTGCCGGCAAGATCAACATTTACGTATCCGGCCTTTTTCAGCATGTTCACTGCAACCTGCTGGTTGATCTGGTTGTCTTCTGCAACCAAAATTCGGATATTCTGATATTTCTTCTCGGTTATGGTATGACGGGTAACAACAGCAGGGCGGGCCTTAGCCTTTTCTCCTCCGGCTTTCTCATTTAAAGCAGTTGTAATTGTCTCAAGAAGCAGAGACTGTTTAACCGGTTTTGTTAGATAGCCATTGCAGCCTGCATCCTTCAGGTCTGCAACATCGCCCCGGCTTCCAAGCGAGGTCAGTATTATCACCACAGCATCTTTTATCTCCGGTGTATTTTTGATGATTATGGTTGTGTAAGCGCCATCCATGCCCGGCATCTGCATATCGAGCAGCACGACCTTGTAAGGAGCTCCTGTGTGCGCAGCGTCTTTCATGGCCGTAATAGCCTCTGCTCCGCTGGCAACAGCTTCAGCCCTGCATCCGAAACCTCCAAGCATTTTTATAAGGATTTCCCTGTTGGTTTCGTTGTCATCAACAACAAGCACATTAAGTCCCTTTGCATCGGCATATACCTTTTCAATAACAACATCTTTAATAGCCTGTTTTTCGAATTCCAAGTTAAACCAGAGCCTGCTCCCCTTGCCCTGTGTGCTTTCAACCCATATCTCGCCGCCCATCATATCTACAAGCCTTTTGGATATGGACAAGCCAAGCCCGGTTCCTCCATAGAGCCGGGTTGTAGAACCGTCTGCCTGTACAAAAGGCTCGAATATTGCATGCTGTTTGTCCTTTGGTATGCCGATACCTGTGTCGGTAACGGAAAAAAGCAGAAAGGCTTTGTTTGCTATTTCTTTCTCAAGCTCGACCTTGATTATTACCTCTCCCCTTTCTGTGAATTTTATTGCATTACTGCCTATGTTCAGCAGTATCTGGCGGATTCTTCCCGAGTCTCCCCTCAGAAGGCACGGCACGTCATGATGCACAAGGCAGGCAAGCTCCAGTTTTTTTTCAGAGGCCTTCGGAGCCAGCATATCCGCCACATCTTCGACCGTGACCCTGAGGTTGAAATCTATTGCATCAATGACCAGTTTCCCTGATTCTATCTTCGAAAAATCAAGAATATTGTTGATGATATCCATCAATGCATATCCGCTCTTCTGTACATTTTTTAAATAATCACGCTGCTCGCCGGTAAGTTCCGTGTCAAGGGCAAGTGAAGCCATCCCGAGTATACCGTTCATGGGTGTGCGTATCTCATGGCTCATATTCGCAAGGAATTCTGATTTGAGCCTGTTTGACTCTTCTGCCGTAAGTTTTGCGTTAACCAGCTCTTCCTGTTTGCTTTTTAATATATGCATCATATTATTGAAGGTCTCTTTTATCCCTTGCAAAGGGGTCGAGGTGGCGGTCATATAAATCTCACAGTTCTGGCAATTCCCGATTTTCTTTGCAAATTGTCCCTGAATCGCTCCGCCGCAGTGGGTGCCTGCTATCTGCCAGCACCTTTGCCTTTCTTTTCCGTAAACAGGGCAGGCCTTATACTGGCAGGACTTTATCTCCCAACATGTACGCAGTGAAGGATTGTCTTGAGGCCTAAAACTAAATGCATCAAAGCCTTTCTCATGTTCGACTTTACCAATGATTTCATAAAAGTAATTAAGAGCTTCAAGCACTTTATTCCTGTCTTCCTCCATCCTTACATAAGACTGCTCAACTTCTTCTGTTTTTCCTGATAGTTCTTCCAGTGTCCTATTGAGGGATTCCTCAGCCCGCTTGCGCTCTGTAACGTCATGGAAAATGCTGCGAAAAGCAACAGGTTTGCCGTTTTTTAAATGGCAGTCAATGCTTCCTGCCACCATGATTGTTTTTTCATCTCTTGTTATGAATCTGGTTTCAAAGGTATCAATCTTTTCTCCTGACATCAAATGCTTAAATATATCTGCAAATCTTGCCCGTTCTTCAGGATGCACGACATTCAAAAAAGACAGTCCGCTTGCTTCTTCTCCTGTATAACCCATTGCCTTAAGCCACGAACGATTGACGTATACTATAGAACCATTCGGGTTTATTATCTGGATAAGGTCACTGGCGCTGTCAAATAAATCCCTGTATCTCTCCTCGCTTTCCCTTAATGCCTCTTCTGCTCTCTGTATGGTGCGCAAAGGCAAAATTCTTAAAGTAACAAAAATCATCGCTCCGGTAAACACCCCGATTAATGAAAATCCCCCTGTGCGCACAAGCAAAGGCCGGAGGGAACGGGATATTTCTACCCTGCCGGCAACTCTGCCTGATTCCATAAGAGGCGCTGATCGCGTGATAAACGGAGGCGCAATTTTATCGGCGCTCTCGGCAACGAGCACATTCTTTTCATTGAAGAGGCGTTGGATCTCTCCGCGTCCCTGTTTGAGGCGTAGCGAGATGGCTTTATTAAGTTCTCCCCTCCCGATTTCATCCAATGGCACATTTATGTTGATGGAATGAGAGATAATAGCGGCATTGATTTCTGCTTCTGTCTCAAGACTCCCGGCCATATACTGATAAGAAATGGCAAAATAACCTGATGGGATGGCTATCACAAACAAACCGATAACTATCCCTGAGATATAGGTAACTATTCTGCTTATGTTACGTTTTTGATTCAATATTTAATATGCCCTTTTGCCTTTAAGCTCCGAATGCCTGTTCTCCTTTTCTTCTTTATATATCGGCTACTTATGAAATAACTTTATTGGTTCAGGAGTTAGTTCGCTCCTCATCCGATATTTCTTAAATTATAGCCTATTGCACTTTCAATGCCTAATGTTATTTAATAAGACATTCCAAAATGACCCAGATAACAGAAGATACATTTGAGCAAACTCTTAACTCTTACGAAGAGACAACTGCGATAAACCTCGGAAGTGCAACTTTTATAGACCCGTATGGCATGGTCGGCATACTTGAGATAGGAGAACTCCTGAAGTCGGAAGGAATTAAGAAAACAATCTATCTTCCGGAATCAGAAGAAGTCCTTAAATATCTCGAACGGATGGATTTTTTTAAATATGCCGCTGAATACTTCAATCTTGATCCCTCTGAGCTGCAAATATCAGGAAAATATCTGAGAAGTTCTTATTCTGATGTTTTGCTTGAGATTACTCCGATTGAAAAATCTGATGACATTCATTTCATTGTTGGGAAGGTGAAGGACAGGGCGCAGGCGATTCTTGCTAAACATCTGCATTACGATGATAAGGCGATAAACGGTTTTATCGTTGCTCTATCAGAGGTCTGCCAGAATATCATCGAGCACAGCAAGACAAAGGGGTTTGTAGGGATTCAGAAATACTCCTGGCAAAATTTAAACAAGAATATTGTAAAGATAGCTGTCATGGATATTGGAATAGGCTTCAGAAAATCTCTGTCAGGGAGATTTGCAATAAAAAATGACTTTGAGGCCATAGATAAGGCATTGCTTCACGGCGCATCGAGATATGCGGATGAGGGTAGGGGGCACGGCCTTGCAGCAGTCAGGCGCTTTGTCAATCAATGGAACGGAAAGCTCTCAATCCGCTCAGGAACAGCAAAGCTTTCAATTATGCCTGCTTGGGCAAGAGGAAAAGAGAAAGAAATAAATCTTACAGCTTTCCCCGGCAGCCAGATAAACATCCTCCTTCCGGAGGTTTAACCCTAAAAAAACTTCTTGACTTACACCCCTCATCTATGGTTCAATTGAATCAATTGAAGTAATGGTTTTGTCATTCTCCGGCTTGACCGGGGAATCCAGACGATGTTTTTTGGAGGGAACCTTATTGACCAGAAAGCGGATAAGGGGACGGTTAAAGGGGTGAGGAAGGAAAAGTAAACGAACCGAATAATATTGTGCATTTTGAGAAGATAGAAAAGGGTTTAAAAATTTTTAAGAGCTAGTCGAGAAGGGATGAATTTTCAATTCACCTGAGATATGAATTCTAAAAATAGATTAACTAAAAATAAGGAGTTTGATTATCTAATCCAATTCCTTGGTTTTGCCGATAATGATAATTTCTTTTTTTTAAAAGATAAAAAAGATAAGCTTAAAAAATTTCCGGTAAGACTTCAGACCGTTTTGAAAGAAAAGTTAAAGATTGATGCGGTTTATGTTTTTAATAATAAACCTGTAGTTCTATTTAAATTTTTTGATGATTGTGACAATGAAAAGCTAAGAAAATTCCATAGAAACATATGGAATCTTAATGAATCCCCTGTAGCATTTGCAATCCTTCCTAATGAAATTAGGATGTATAATGCCTATATTTTTTCTGAAGAAGAAAAAGGCATTCTTTATAGAATAGTTGATCAAATAAAAGAAAACGACAAAATTTATTTATCAAAATTTTCCTCATTCAATGTTGATTCAGGAAAGATCTGGGAGGAATTTGGCGATGAATTCAACAAGAAAAATCGAGTTGATAATAAATTACTTGAAAACTTAAAAGCGGCAAGAAAAGTTTTAAGAGAGGGTGAGGACAAGCTTAGTTATCGTACAATCCACAGTATTGTAGGACGCTGTATATTTTCCCGATATTTAATTGACAGGGAAGCCATAGCTAAAGATTTTTTCCGCAAGAATTATTCAGTAAAGAGTTTTGATGAGTTAATCCTGAACAAGAAAAAATTATATAATTTTTTTGATTTTCTAAAAGAGCGGTTCAATGGTGACCTTTTCCCAATCGATAAAGAAGAAGAAAAAACAGTAACCTCAGAACATCTCAGAACAATGAATCGTCTTTTCAGTGGAGATGTAATAAGCACTGGGCAAATGTCTCTTTTCCAAGAGTATGACTTTTCGATAATACCAATTGAGTTAATTAGCAATATTTATGAAACCTTCTTAACTCAAGAAGATCCGGATGAGAAAAGAAAATCCGGTGTATTTTATACACCCATAGTCTTAGTGGATTATATTTTAAGTCGTTCTCTAAATAGCATTATTGAAAAGAAAAATGATTATAATATTACCATTTTAGATCCAGCTTGTGGTTCTGGTGTATTTTTAGTTGAGTCTTTCAGACGCATGGTTGAAAAGTATATTGAGAAGAAACGGAAGATAAGTCCAGAGGATTTTAAAAGAAAGTTAACAGATATTGCCGTTAAAAATATCTTTGGTATTGATAAAAGTCTTGATTCAATAAGAGTTGCAGCTTTCTCTCTATACATAGCTATGTTGGACTATATTGAGCCCAGAGATATCAGGAAGAATGGCTTTGAATTTCCATGCCTAATATACGATGAAAATAATAAGACAAGCGGTAAGAATTTTTTTAAGGCCGATTTTTTTGATGCAGCTGCAATTTTTAACAAAGAGATAATATTCAAAGGGAAAAAATTTGATTTAATACTCGGCAATCCTCCTTGGGGAATACCCAAGGGTGAAAACCATCCTTATGAAATATATTGTAATGATCAAAAGCCACCCATTCCGATCAGCAGAAGACAAATTGCTGAGGCATTTCTTATCCGAGCAAGTGATTTTGCTAAAGAAGATACTGAAATTGCTCTCATTGTAACAAGTAAGATTTTATATAATCTTAACGATAAAGATTTCCGAAAATATTTCTTAAGTAATTTCCTAATCACTGAAGTCCTTGAATTTTCCTCGGTCAGAACAATAATGTTTAATGAGGCAATTGGACCGGGTGCGATTATTTTTTATAAAAAGGGCGAAGGTAAAAAAATTGAAAATAACGAAATCTCATACTATGCCTTAAAACCAAATTTGTTTTCGGAAAAACTTAGAATTATTGCCGCTGAAGGTTCAGAAGTTAAGATTATCGCACAAAAATATTTTATTGATTATGACTACCTGTGGAAGATAATGCTAAATGGTAATATTTTAGACTTCTATTTTTTTAAAAGGATGAAAGGAAAAGAAAACTATTCAACAATGGCAACTTTCTTAAAAGAAAATAACTTGATAATGGGCCGAGGTTTTGAAAAGGGAATTGGGATGAATCCCATAAGACCCGAATTAAAGGACTTGCAGGTTATTACTACAAAAAACAATAAAAATACTGGTGAAAAAGACATTTTCTCGCCTTTTTTTATAAATTTCAAGAAAGCGCCTCGAATTGAAGATTTATACGAGAACGTAGAGTTTAAAGATCAAGGAATAGTTGCTTGTTACAAAGGACCACATTTATTAATTAAAAAGGGAACCTTTGTGAAAAATAGATTAGTTCTTGCTTTCTTAGATGAAGATGCAGCATTTAAAAATAGTGTCTATGGTATAGCTAATGAAAGTGATGGAAACAAGAAGGATTTATATTATTATTTGAATGGGCTGATTTACTCAAAATTATTTGTTTATCAGTTGTTTCATTCATCGGCAATATGGGGGATAGAGAGAGATAATTTTGCTAAAGAAGAAATTGAAAATCTTTCGATGCCTGATTCAAATGGTATTAGTTCATCTTTAAAGAATATCAATAGCTTAGTTTCGAAAATTATTATTGCAACAAAAAATAATGATATTGCAAGTTTACAAGATTCTGAAAAAAAGCTCGATGCATTGGCTTATAAGATATTCGATATCGATAATATTGAGAAAGACCTTATAGATTATACTTTCGACATTTCGATTCCCCTGTTTAATAATAAGAAAGATCCGCTTAAACCACCTACGACAAAGGAGTTAGAAAGTTATGCCCAAATATTTATTGATGGATATAAAGATATTTTTGAGAAACAAGGAAAATCTTTCCAGGTGGAAATATATACTGGGGACAGATATTTTGTCGCCATGAATTTCAAGGTCTTAAACAAAATTCCGGATCAATATATTATCTCTAAAAACGAGCCTGATATAAATAAAATAGTAAAATTGCTCGGTTACGCCTCGTTTGAAAAAATCTCTCAACGTTTGTATGTCCGGCGTTCTATGACAGGTTATGACAAGAATTCTTTCTTTATTATTAAGCCAAATGAGAGAAAAAGTTGGCATAAGGCAAATGCAAGGCATGATGTAAATGAGTTTATATCTGCAATGTGGAAGAATGATATCCGGAGGATAGGTGAGAAAAAGACTGCTCGATAGAGTTGATTCCTCAAGATTTGAGCCATTTATTATTTACCCATTATTTATTGAAATATTATCGTTGATTATTTATTGTCATCGAGAAGTATTGAAAAATGAGACTTATCAGGAAGATAAATACAATGAAGATATCCTTAGAAACGACTTAAAACGATATTTAGAATTAAACCATAAGAGATTAAGCTATGGAGTAAGTTTTCGAACTGAGACGGCAACCATAAATAGTGAAACTAAAGAGACGAAAGGAAGAATTGATATTTCTGTTATTTATCAGTTGGGCATTTCTTCAGACTATGACATTACTTTTGAATGTAAGAGATTGTTTAAAAATAAAAAAAATTATGAGTATATCAATAATGGGTTAATGGATTTTGTAAATGGTAAGTATGCTGAAAAAATGCCATTGGGCGGTATGGTGGGTTTTGTTGAAAAAGGAAATATTAGCACCATCTGTACTGATCTAAGAAAAAAAATCCATAAAAAATCACTAACAAAACTAACAGGTGAATTTACCAGCACCAAAATTCAAGACGACTTTGAACATAGTTATAAATCAGAACATAAAAGAAACAATAAAATTGGAAACATAACGATTTATCATCTACTTTTTGATTATACAGGGATTATTAAAAGCACACAAGAATCCCTTAAATTTAATTAAAGAATAAGGGATATTTTAAAAGATTCAATGATTAAATACGATCTCTATAAACTCCTTAAGGAAGAACTCAAAAACGGTTCTGCCGACCTTGTCACGCGGAATTCGGGGCAGGCGATAAGGGAGCGTATTGAGCGGGATATTGCGGATGAAAAGGATGGCGAAGTCATTGCCCTCGATTTCTCAAAGATCGGCGTTATTGATTATTCCTGCGCTGATGAGATTGTGGCAAAGCTCATTTCAAGGCTGGTAAGCAGTGAATACGGAGATAAATATATTGTCTTAACAGGACTTAACGAGAACCAGAAAGAAAATATAGAGGTTGCGCTTGAAAGAAAAGACCTTGCTGTGATGGCTGCGACTCGTGACAATAAGCAAACTATTATTGGAAATCTGAATAACTATCTTCAGGAGACTTTGAATTTAATAACCCAAAAAGGCAAGATTACGGCAGGAGACCTTTCCACTGCATTAAAGCTCCCTGCAAACACAAGCGGCACACGGTTATTGAATCTTCATAAGAAAAGACTTGTTAAAAGGATAGATGAGATAAGAGACGGCGGAAGGGTTTGGGTATATCAGTCGTGTTTGTAGTATAATCGAAGGTTGCCTGAATAAAAAATTTAGATTCCGCATCTAGTGCGGAATGACAATAAGAGGATTCAAATAATGTCCGAATTAACGCCTTTAATGAAGCAATACTCCAGCATCAAAGAGAAACATAAGGACTGCATCCTTATGTTCAGGCTCGGGGATTTCTACGAGATGTTCGGGGAGGATGCAAGGATTGCATCAAAGATTCTCCAGATCGCCCTTACGTCAAGAGATAAATCAAAGGAAGAACCTGTTCCCATGTGCGGCATCCCGCATTTCGCCTCCGAGACTTATATAACAAAGTTAATCAAGGCAGGGCATAAAGTCGCTATATGCGAGCAGATGGAGGATGCTAAAGAGGCCAAGGGCCCGGAAAAGGGAATAATCCAGAGGGATGTTGTAAGGGTGATAACACCGGGTACGCATGCGCCGGAACACCCGAAGGAAAACAACTACATCCTCAGTTTTTTCCCTGACGGGAAAAAACACGGCATAGCAGCAGCAGACATATCAACAGGAGAATTTGTCATATACGAAACACTGGAGCCTGTCGAGGATGAGATCAGCAGGTTCGAACCAAGGGAGATTGTTTGTCCAAAGACGCTGAAAGAAAATATCCATTATTCGGAGATATTAAAAAATTTTTACACGACTGCGCATGAAGACTGGGCATTCGATTATGCAGAGGCATACAGGACTCTTTTAATGCATTTTAAAGTATCCTCGCTTGACGGGTATGGCTGCGAAGGAATGAATGCCGCAATATCCGCTGCCGGTGCGCTTGTAAATTATCTTGAAGATACCCAGAAAGAAAACCTGAATTTTAAAAAGATATCAACGCTGCAGCAGGCCTCCTTTATGCTGCTTGACGCAGCCACCCAGAGGAATCTTGAACTGATACATAACCTTAAAAACAGGACAGAAGAAAACACCCTTCTCTGGGCGCTTGATGAGACATTGACTTCAATGGGCGGAAGGTATCTCAGAGGGTTAATACTGAGGCCGTTTATAGACATAAAAGAGATACACAGGAGACAGGGAGCTGTTGAACACCTTGTCGGCGATTATGAACTGATAGAGGTTCTGCGCAGCAACTTCAGAAAGGTTCAGGACCTTGAAAGACTATCAAACAGGGTTGCTACAAAAAGCGCTAATCCGAGAGACCTCATTGCGATTAAGAACTCTATCTCGCATTTACCTTCTATAAAAAAAGCGCTTCTTTCATCTCAGGAACCATATCTGAAGTCAATAGCGGATGAGATATCGGAATTCTCTCTTATGAAGTCCCTGATAGAAGCATCTGTTATGGATAATCCTCCCTTAAGCCTTCGCGACGGCGGGATTGTAAAGAAAGGTTACAACAAAGAGATTGACGAGCTGAGGAAGATATCAAACAGCGGAAAAGATTTTATCGCGGAACTTGAGATGGATGAAAAAAAGAAGACAGGCATCTCATCCCTTAAGGTCGGCTATAACCGAATATTCGGGTATTACATAGAAGTGACAAAGACAAATCTCGAACAGGTTCCTGACTATTACATAAGAAAGCAGACTCTGGCGGGCGGAGAAAGGTTTATAACCCCTGAACTCAAGGAATATGAATCAAAGGTCCTGGGCGCGGAGGAGAAACTGAAAAATCTTGAGTATCAGGTCTTTAATGAGATACTGGATGAGGTTCAGAAGGAATCGTTCAACCTTGCAAAAACAGCTCATGCTATTGCAGCTGCGGACTTTCTGACGTCAATGGCAGTTGCAGCAAAAAGGCACAATTATGTTAAGCCTGTAATAGATGAAAGCGGTGTAATCGAGATACTTGATGGCAGGCATCCTGTGCTTGAAAGGATTCCCGGAGAAGAACGTTTTATTTCCAACAGCATACACCTTGATATCGAGGGGCAGAGGCTTATGATAATCACAGGGCCTAATATGGCCGGGAAATCCACATACATGAGGCAGATAGCGCTTATAGTGCTTATGGCGCAGATGGGCGGCTTTGTGCCTGCCTCAGAGGCAAGGATAGGAATAGTGGACAGGATATTCACGAGAATCGGCGCAGCTGACTTTATAACAAAAGGGCAGAGCACATTTATGGTCGAGATGGTGGAGACGGCAAACATACTCAATAATGCATCTTCAAAAAGCCTTATTATTATTGACGAGGTTGGAAGAGGAACGAGCACATTTGATGGGATAAGCATTGCCTGGGCTGTTGCTGAGCATATAGCAAAGACATTAAAGGCCAGGACTCTGTTTGCAACTCATTACAATGAATTAACAGAGCTCAGCCTTACGCTTGACGGCGTAAAGAATTACAATGTGGCGGTAAAGGAATGGGGAGATGAGATAATATTCCTGAGAAAGGTTGAAGAGGGACCTGCTGACAAAAGTTATGGCATTCAGGTTGCCCGGCTTGCAGGCCTACCGGCAGAGGTAATTGGCAGGGCCAAAGAGGTTCTGACAAACCTCGAAAAAGAAGAACTGAATGAAACCGGCGAACCAAAATTTGCAGGCCGCAGACATAAAAAAGGCACTGTCCAGCTTGACCTGTTTGCGATGAGGCAGGACCCGTTATCATCTGAAATAATGAACCTCGACATGGAAAAATTAACGCCACAGGAAGCATTGCATAAACTCAAAGAGCTAAAGAAAAAACTGGAGACGTAAAGCCTTTCTTTAAGTATTTCCTGACGTTTAAGCATATTAAACCGATGCATGAGATTACAGGTAAAACTATTAGTATTTTATAGAAGAAAGAGCTTTTTTGTAAGGATATTATTAAGATTTTGGTGTTAAGCATGGTTATCTTTTTTGCCCGGATTCCGGCAGAACTTAAAGTTAAACTTAAAGTAAGATTTTTTGCATTTTTTGCCTTTCACGGGGAAACCTGTGCCGGTCTTTAAACCTCCAGGTTAAAGTATCAACTCCTTTATAAAGCACAAATTTAACAATCCTGGCATTTTTAAAAACTATCTTGACAAACCTGTAATAGTGGAATAGCATTTGAGTCATAAAAGATTTTTTTATAAAGGAGGGCGATTATTTCTCAGGGTACAGGGTGATAGTTTTTTATAAACAAGTGTAATACGGGGGTAAATCCGATGAGTAAGTTAAAAGATGATCCGGGTATTACAGATAACATTGCAAGACAAGGCATATCAAGAAGAGATTTTATAAAATTCTGCACACTAATGGCTGCTACATTGTCTCTTCCTTCAAGTTTTATACCAAAAATTGTTGAAGCCCTTGAAAAGAAACTGAAACCTTCCCTAGTCTGGCTTGAATTTCAGGACTGCGCTGGAAATACAGAATCGCTTTTAAGGGCAACTAAACCCACAATAGCAGAGATAGTTCTCGATATTCTCTCCATAGATTATCATGAGACCATAATGGCGCCTGCAGGAAAACAGGCGGAAAAATCACTGATGGATGTGGTTAAGAACCAGAAAGGCAAATATATTGCTGTTGTTGAGGGTTCAATCCCAATGAAAGACGGTGGTGTATATTGCTGTATTGGCGGAAGAAGCGCGATTGATATCGCAAAAGAAGTATGCGGGAATGCGCTTGCAACAATCAGTGTTGGAACATGCGCATCTTATGGCGGTATTCCCGCTGCAAATCCAAATCCAACAGGCGCTGTTGGCGTTAAAGACGCAGTTTCAGGAATAACCCTTATAAATCTGCCGGGGTGTCCTGTGAATGTTGAAAATATAACTGCAACAGTTGTGCATTACCTGACGTTTGGAACTTTGCCTGCAACAGACAGGCTTGGACGACCCTATTTTGCCTATGGAGAGAGGATTCATGACCACTGTGAGAGAAGGGCGCATTATGATGCAGGCCAGTTTGTCAGAGAATGGGGAGATGAGGGGCACAGGCATGGTTGGTGTCTATATGAGATGGGCTGTAAGGGCCCTGAAACCTTTAAGAATTGCCCTGTTGTCAAATATAACGAGGGCACAAGCTGGCCAGTTCAGGCAGGGCACGGCTGCATTGGATGCGCTGAGCCGAATTTCTGGGATACGATGACGCCGTTTTACAAGCGGCTTCCGAAGGTGCCGGGTTTTGGCATAGAAACCACAGCAGATAGAATCGGCGTGGGTCTTGCTGCGGCTGCGGCTGCAGGTCTTGCTGCGCATGGCATAGCAAGGGCTGTTAAGGGTAAAGATGAAAAAGAGGAAAAGGGGGAATAAATTATGGCCAGAATAGTTATAGACCCGATAACAAGGATAGAAGGTCATCTGAGAATAGAGGCACAGGTTGAAGGCGGGAAAGTAGTTGATGCGTGGTCTTCAAGCACCATGTTCAGGGGCATAGAGATTATTCTGAAGGGCAGGGACCCAAGGGAGGCATGGGCCTTTACCCAGCGGATATGAGGCGTCTGAACAACGGTTCACGCCCACAGCTCCGTGAGAGCTGTAGAAGATGCTTTAGGAATCAGGATACCGGATAACGCAAGGATTATAAGAAATCTGATTACAGGAATCCAGTATGTTCAGGACCATGTGATACACTTCTATCATCTGCATGCACTGGACTGGGTTGACATTGTAAGCGCTTTGAAGGCAGACTCTGCAAAGACATCCTCGCTGGCACAGTCAATTTCAGACTGGCATAACTCAAGCACAACTTATTTTAAAGGAATTCAGGACAAACTCAAAGCCTTTGTAGGAAGCGGCCAGCTTGGGCCATTTGCAAATGCCTACTGGGGTCATCCTGCATATAAACTTCCGCCAGAGGCAAATCTTATGGCCGCAGCCCATTATCTTGAGGCGCTTGAATGGCAGAGGGATGTAATAAAGATTCAGGCCTTGCTTGGCGCCAAGAATCCTCATGCACAGACCTATCTTGTTGGCGGAATGTCCATGCCGATAGACCCTAACAGCCAGAGCGCACTCAATGCAGGAAGCATTGCGTTTATATCAGGGCTTGCAAGCAAGGCAAAGGAATTTGTTGAAAAGGTCTATATCCCGGATCTTCTTGCTGTTGCGTCATTCTACAAGGACTGGGCAGGCTACGGTGCAGGGGTCGGCAATTTCCTTGCGTATGGCGTTTTCGAGAACGATAATGAGAGCAATACAGCCAATCTATGGCTGCCGAGAGGGATAATAAAAAATAAGGATTTAAGCAAGGTTCATCCTGTTGACCATACAAAGATAACGGAGTACGTGACACACTCGTGGTACGAATACAAGGAAGGAGACTCAAAAGCCAAACATCCATGGGACGGCGAGACAAACTTCAAGTACACAGGTCCCAAACCGCCTTATGAATTTCTCACTACAGACAAGAAATACAGCTGGCTTAAGGCGCCGAGATATGAGGATATGCCTATGGAGGTAGGGCCTCTGGCAAGGATGCTTGTAGCTTATGGTTCAGGGCATAAGCGCGTGAAGGAAGTTGTTGGCCTGGTGCTTAATAAATTAAATGTAGGGCCTGCTGCCTTATTCTCAACACTTGGAAGGGTTGCTGCAAGGGGTATAGAAACCCTTGTGACAGCAGAGATGCTTTCTGTATGGCTTGGTGAGCTGATAGCAAATATCAAAAAGGGCGACTACAAGGTTCATAATGGTGAAAAATGGGAACCGTCTTCCTGGCCCAAAGAAGCGCGGGGATATGGTTTGCATGAAGCGCCCCGAGGAGCCCTTGGGCACTGGGTAAAGATAAAAAACGGGAAGATAGAAAACTATCAGTGCGTTGTGCCAAGCACATGGAATGGTTCTCCAAGAGATGCAAAGGGACAGAAAGGGCCTTATGAGTCAGCCCTGATAGGAACGCCTGTCGCTGACCCTAATAAACCGGTCGAGATACTGAGGACAATACATTCATTTGACCCGTGCATGGCTTGCGCTGTTCATGTAGTTGATGCCAATAAAAAAGAATTCGTAAAGATAAGGGTGGTTTAAGGAGGGGCCGATGAAAAAGTTTTTAAAAAGAGTGTATGTATGGGAATTCCCGGTCAGGTTCACTCATTGGGTGAATGTCCTCTCTATCCTTGCTCTTGGAGTAACAGGTTATTACATTGGAAATCCGTTTATGCACGCTTACAAGGAAAGCCAGTATGTGATGGGATGGATAAGATTTATTCACTTCACCGCGGCTTATGTATTTGTTATCAGCCTTCTGATAAGACTTTACTGGGCCTTTGCTGGGAATAAGTATGCATCATGGAAAGCGCTGTTCCCGGTTACAGGCGATAAGCCGGCAAAACTTATACAGCAAATGCTCTACTACGCTTTTCTGGCAGAGAAACCACGGTTTGGGGTAGGGCATTCACCGCTGGCAGGGCTTACATATCTCCTGATTGTAATCCTTTATCTCGCAGAGGTAGTGACCGGATTTGCCATGTACTCGCAGTATAATACTGAAGGGCTGTATGGTTCCTTGTTCGGGTGGCTGTTCATAATCTTTACAACGCCTGTTGTCAGGCTCATTCATCATATTGTAATGTGGCTGCTTGTGTATTTAATACTGATACACATATACATTGCGCTTTATGTTGATAAGCTTGAAAAAAGCGGTTTGATGGGGAGCATATTCACAGGGCATAAATTTGTTTATCCGGAGGTTAAGACCAAGGATTGAAAATTGCGATATTGGGTATTGGAAATATTTTGCTCAGGGATGAAGGAGTCGGGGTTCATGCCGTCAACGCATTAAAGGAGAGATATGTTTTCTCCGCGGATGTCGAGCTTATCGACGGCGGCACTATGGGCCTTGACCTCCTTCCTTTTATAGAAGGCAAGGATAAAGTCCTGATAATAGACGCAGCTGATTTTGGTGAAAAGCCTGGCATCATAAAAACAATAGAAGGTAAGGACATCCCGGCTTTTTTAAATACAAAATTCTCTGTTCATCAGATAGGCCTTCCTGATATGATATTTGCGGCGGATTTTATGGGTATTACACCGCCTGAGATGTGTCTTGTGGGAATACAACCCAGGGATACAGGCACAGGCTTGGAGCTGTCTCAGGAGATGAACGATAAATTTCAGGAACTTGTTGATATAGTGGCTGATAAACTCAGCGAATGGGGAGTTGAGATGAAAAGGAAAGAAAATGTGCCTTGCAATACCGTCTAAGGTAATAAGAATTCAGGATATGAATGCAACTGTGGATGTCTATGGCGCGCAGCGCGACATTAGCCTTCTTCTTTTGCCTGAAGAGGTGGCGCTTGGCGATTTTGTGCTTGTGCATGCCGGGTTTGCAATACAGAAAGTTGATAATGAAATTGCGGATGAGGCATTGAAATATATCAAACAAATTATAGAAGAAACAGAAGAAGACGAATCGTAACCCGCTTTTTTTAGTTCAAGTATTCCGGATAATGTTCGGTAACAAGTGTAAGATGTAAAAAAATACTTGCATCCTGAGCTATTTTATGCTGTAATTGTTTTTAGTATTTATAGGAAACATGATAAGTATAATTTATAAATGACCTTATGGATATTATAGTAAATATAGTAAAGGCAAGGAGGGTTTTATGAGAAGGTTCCCGGTTTTTCTGTTTGTTCTGTCCTTGGCGTTCCTGCTGGGTTTACATTCCATCGGGGATGTGGAGGGTGCTTCAGGTTATGCGGGTATTGATATGTGCAAGGGCTGTCATGAAACTTATTACGATAGCTACGCAAGTTCCACCCATGCAAAGAAGGCGATATCCGGCAGTCCTGCAAACAGGGAAGCTTGCGAGTCTTGCCATGGCCCGGGTTCTTCCCATGTCGAAAAAGGCGGAGGGAAAGGGACAGGAATGTTTACCTTTGGTAAAAAAATTAACACAAAGGAAAAGGCTTCGAAATGTCTTGCATGCCATGAAGAGTCGAAATATCTTGCCTTCTGGAGCATGAGCAAGCACAAATCAGCAGGCGTTTCATGCGACAACTGCCATTCGATTCATACCGGAGGAGAGAAAAATCTTAAAACGGCTCAGTCAATCCTTTGTCTTGGCTGCCACAGGGACATAAAGGCGCAGACAGACAAGCAATCGCATCATCCTATAAAAGAGGGTAAGGTATCATGCAGTGACTGTCATGACCCTCACGGTGAATTCGGCGCCAAGATGGTGAAGGCCGACACTGTAAATGAACTGTGTTATAAGTGTCATGCTGAAAAGAGGGGCCCGTATATGTTTGAGCATCCTCCTGTTGAAGAGAACTGCATGACATGTCATACGGCGCATGGAAGCAACCATAATAAACTGCTGACAAAGAAGGTGCCTCAGCTTTGCGAGAGCTGTCATGACTGGACGTATCATCCCGGCACAGCCTACACGTCGGAGTATGGCTTCGGAGGCAGCGGTTCGGTTAGCAGCGGGAACAAGCTGATTGCGCGTTCTTGCCTTAACTGTCATACAAACATTCATGGCGGCAGCGGGGTCGGAGCAAGAGGCCCTAAATTTACAAGATAGGAGGGATGAGAATGAAGAGAATATTGATATATACATTGATGCTCTGCTCGTTATTATTGCTGACGAACAGTCTCTATGCAGAAGATAATAAACCTTTTAGCGGAGAGATTAATGCTGCTGGTAAGCTTGCCGATATAAACGGCAATAAGGCAAAGTTCAATGAATACAGGGATATAAAGGATGGGATTTATGGGGAGATAAAATTGAAATATGATGTTGATAAATACTTCCTGAAATTCAAGGCGTCTGATATCGGTTATGACACACAGAGCTACAAACTGGATGGCGGCATGTGGGGGAAGTTTAAGTTATATCTCAAATACAACGAAATCCCGCATAATTTTACCTATGACGCCAAAACAATTTTCAGCGGAGCAGGTACAAACAGGCTGACAACAGGCTCAAGGTTTATATTTGCAACTCCATCTACTTACACACCCACCAACCTGTTTGACTATTCGCTTAAGAGGAAACAGGCTGAAACAGGCGTTAAAATAGAGATGTTAAAGCCCTTCTATGTGGATGTGTCCTTTGCCAGAGAAGAGAGAGACGGTATTAAACCCACTGCAGCAGCGCTAACTACGGGAGGCGGTTCGTATTTTATAGAGATGCCCGAGCCTGTTGATTATGTAACAGACAACCTGAAGGCTGAATTGGGCTATGCGAAGAACCCTCTGTTCTTATCGCTTACCTATTTCTACAGCGAGTTTTCCAATGATAATCAACGCCTGTTTTTCAAAAACCCGTATGATGCCAATACATTTGGAGCTTCCAAAGACGATTATCTGACACTTCCGCCGGATAACAAATACAACAATATTAGTTTCAAAGGCAAGGTAAAGCTTCCGCTCGACAGTGCATTAAGCGTTAAGCTTGTAAGGTCAGAGACAAAGTCGGACTACGATTTGTTGGATTACTATGTAAGAAGCGTAGCCGGCGGTATTCGGAATGTCACCCTGAGCGATTCCAAATTTGACGGCAAGCTTGTTGCAAACAGTTATGCCGTTACCCTTACCTCACGCCCGTTGGATTTCCTAGGCGCCAAGGTGTTCTATAAGTATTACGACAAAGACAATAAATCCGACCAGATTAGCCATACAGACAGCGGTGTCAACGGCGGCAACCCGTTTAAGAATCACCTCTTTGATTACAAGAAGAAGAACTACGGAGTGGAATTTGATGTTAAGCTCCCTGCAAGCTTCTCTTTTATGTCTGCCTATTCATATTTAAATACCGAAAGGCACAGGGGAGATTTGCCTGAGACTACTGATCACACTTATTCATTAGCTTTGAAGTGGAGCGGTGTGGATTTTATGACGGCAAAAGTCGCCTATGAGAGACTGGACAGAAGCGCAGAACATAAGGTAGGAACTACACTTTTCGCAACAGATCAGGCCACTGCAAATGTCGTAGAAAAGTATATCAGGCGGTTTGATGCGGCTCCTATGGAGCGTGATACGTACAAGGCATCGGTTGATATCTATCCGCTTGAAACTCTCAGCTTCGGATTGTCATATAAACAGAAAAAATCCGATTACACCGATACGGTTCTCGGTCTGAAAGAGGATAAAGCCCATGAGTATGGGATAGACGCCGACTGGAAAGCAAGTAGTTTAATTTCATTAAATGGATATGCCGAGTATGAGGAGACAAAGGCAACCCAGGTCCAACGTTATAGCGTTCCAGCGGGCACCCTCGATCCAAATGTTGCCGGCAGTGCAAATAGTTATAATTGGAAGGTAGTAAATAAGGATAAAACATATAATTATGGCGCAGGGGCCGAAGTGTATGCGATTCCCAAAAAGCTGACCTTCAAACTTCAATATGATTATGTGAAGTCTGACGGCTTGGCAGATTTTTCTTTCTTTGATTATACCCCTGCTACTACTGGCGACGTTTCAAATGTGGATGACTACAGGAAGACAGCGGTTACTTTAAAGACGAAGTATGATGTTAACAAAAAACTCGCCGTAACTGCCGGCTACGCCTATGAGCAGTATAAATATAGAGATATTGCTGTAGACGGCTATCTTTACACATACAATGGCGGGACAAATACTTCTATAAGCTCTTTGACAGGAGCGTACAGCGCGCCGTCTTACAGTGCGAATGTTGTATTTGCAGCAGTTACATACAAGTTTTAGCAAAGGAGAAAGAATAGAGAAACCCTTTGGTGGAATATTAAAAAAAGGAGAGGGCATTGCTCTCTCCTTTTTGGTTTCATATGATGAAACAGCTGTCCTAAAGTTTTAATTTGAGGTTGACAAAGATGCCTCAATAGTTAAATACTAGCACCAGAAAATGCTCTCTGAAGAGAACTCTGATTCGTAAGGGGGTGATGGAGAAACAAGCCGTTTTGTAAGTTTGGTATGCATTCCTTAAATCTCGAATAAAAATAAACACGGGGAGGAAGTAAATGAAAAAAGTTTTAGTTGTGTTCGTTGCAGTATTGTTTGTATGTGCCGGCTATCTTGCTTTCACTGCAGTTGATTCCAAGACGCCTTCAGTTGTAGCGGCAAAAGCCAAGACATATTCAGCATCAGTTTATGTAGCGGGGCACGGAGGCCATTTTGCAAAGGCAGACGTAACAGTAGACCCGAATAACGCTGATGACCCGATAAAAGTAAACGGCCTTGATAAGGTTGATATCGGGACAACAAAAAGCCACAAGACTCATGATGCGCGTATTGATGCAACTGACAGCAATATTTTATTCTGGTCAACATATGCGCTGGACGCGGATGGAAAGCAGCATGTCGGCAAGTCAGACCTGAAAACAGGAAAGGTTATTAAGGATGTAGCAATGGATCCTGACCCAAGGGCACCCGGCAAAACTGGCCCGCTTTATTGCGCATCAGGGCAGTCCAAGAAGTATTATATGCCTATATTTATGGGTATAGAGGGTTATGTTGATGTATTTGACAAGGCGACAATGGAGCTTAAGCACAGAGTATTTATAAGCGACCTTGGATATAAGACTGGCTCATATAAGTTTGTTCATGGCGTTAACTCCAATGACATGAAAAAATTCCTTATCACAGTTGTAATGCAGGGTGAGGATGGAAAAATGAACGGCAAGCAGGACCTTATTGTTGTTGACATGGCGTCATTGGAAAAAGGCAAGATGAAAGAGCTTGCAAAGGCTACGCTTTCCGGCGAGGGAGGAAAGACCATCACCTTCAGGCAGTATTTCAGCAAAGGTGATAAATACATCTTCCAGGCTGCCGGCGACAGGATGTGGGTAATTGATGCCGCGACACTTAAACTCGTGGATGAAAAGATGACAAAATCAACCGGTTATGGCGAAAATCATGACGTAATGCCTTCTCCGGACGGTAAATATGCGCTCCTGACACTGAGGACTTCTGATACATCTGGATGTGACCCGGAAGGGAAGCCGGTTATGGACAAAGAAGGCAAACCGTTAAAGGTTACCGACGGCGTGCTTGCGCTTTATGATGTTGATGCCAAAAAGCTTACCGGCAAAAGCGTATCAGTATGTTTTGCATGTCACAAGGGCCTGGGGCTCGGTGATAAGAACGCAGTACTCTGCGGATTAGACGCAAACTACAAAAAGTAACTTCCATTCTTTAAATTCTTTCTATGCGGCTTTGGCCGCATAGAAAGAATTTCTAAAAATCATTTATAATAAAAAGTAATGACAAAAGAATTTACTATTTTTTCGCTTGCACTCAAGAACTTAAAAAGAAAGCCTTTAAGAACAGGGATACTGATAGTGGCTATAGGGCTGCTGGTATCCGTGCTTGTATTTGCGCTTTCTTTTGTCAGGCGCGTTGACTCAAGCATCAGGATCACTTCTGACCGTCTGGGCTCCGACCTGCTTATTGTTCCCACAGGCTCAAGGGGCGCAGCAGAAGATGTTCTTCTCGAAAATAAGGTGAAGACATTTTATATGGATAAGGGCATCATAGACAGGGTAAAGAATATTAAGGGGATAGACAGGCTGACTTACCAGACCTATCTTGTCACAATAACCGGTGTTTGCTGTGATGTGCCTGAGACCATAGTTGTGGCGTTTAATCAGGATACGGATTTTGTTATAAAACCGTGGCTTACTAAAAAGCTTGGCAGGGAACTCAAAAAAGGAGAGGCCATTGTCGGCAGCGAATCTGCTTTCAATATCCGCTTGGGGCTTACAGAGGTTGACAGTGTTTTGTTCGGGAATATTTTCAAGATGGTCGGGGTGCTTGACAAGACAGGCACAGGGCTAGATAACGCAATATTTATTGATGACAAAAACATAGATGATATATTACAAAAAGGCAAGGCGGACATAAAACCGGAACAAATATCTGTTATTTTTGCGAAGGTCCAAAAAGGTTATGACCCCTATGAGGTTGCAGGTAATATAGAGGATTCCATAATTGAAGCCGACACTGTGGCAAGAAAAGATATCGGTAAGAGCTTAATCAATACCCTCAGGGATATAAACCGGATATTCTCTGTCACGGTAATGCTCGCCTCCATACTCTCCATATTTCTTGTATGGGCTGTTTTTTCTGCTATTGCCAATGAGCGTTCGAAAGAAGTGGGGATTATGAGGGCGATCGGCGCAAAGGAGAATCACGTTGTGAGAATATTTTTTCTTGAGGTATTTGTTATCGGGAGTATCGGCAGCATTTTGGGTATTGTCTCCGGTACGGCACTCTCGTTTCTGCTGTCAAAGAGCTTTATAATCCTGAAAAATTTATCGAATGACTTAAGCATTGCAGAGAGAATTTTTATAGGCATATTGAGCTTGCTTGCCGGGACAGGAATTTGTATTGTTGGCGCGCTTTCACCAATTCAGAGAATAAAAAAACTTGAACCGTTGCTGGCTATAAAAGAGGAGTAAGACAAGATGTCTCAGATAGAAATTGCAGATATCTCTAAAATTTATACAATAGGCGATTTAAATATCAGGGCTGTTGATAATGTCTCGTTGAAGATAGAAAAGGGTGAGTTTTTATCAGTAGTGGGGCATTCAGGGTCCGGAAAGACAACCCTTATTTCTATAATGGGCGGCATAATCAGGCCCACCACTGGCAGGGTGCTTTTTGAAGGCTCTGACATATCTTCTCTTAACGATGAGAAACTCTCCGAATACAGAAATGAAAAAATAGGTTTTATGTTCCAGTTTGCAAGCCTCCTGCCGATTCTCACTGCAAAGGAAAATGTCTTTTTGCCGCGGATATTCAGTCCGAAAGGAAAATCAAAGAATGGTAAAGAGGCAGAGGAATATCTGGATATGGTTGGCATAGGAGAGAAGATAAATGCATATCCGTCGCAGCTTTCAGGAGGCCAGCAGAGGCGTGTAGCCATTGCGCGCGCCTTGATGAATGACCCGCAGGTAATACTTGCTGATGAGCCTACCGGAGACCTTGATGAAGAGACAGAGGCAGAGATAATGGAGCTTTTCAAGAGGCTTAATAAAGAAAAAAAGGTTACCTTTATTTTTATAACGCATAATCTCGACCTTGCAAGACAGGCACAGAAACAAATAAGGATGACGCACGGCGTGATTAAAGAGATTTAGTCTGTCGCAATCAAATATGCTAAAAAATATAAAACATATTGGTTTTTCTGTTGTTGTCTTTATCCTGTTTAATGCGTTACAGGCAGGAACAGAAGAGAGACAAGGCCAGTCATGCCCGGTCTATAATCTCTCTATTTCATTTGATATTAAGAACAATCTTCTGAAAGGCCGTGAAGTTATAACTCTGCCCGATGACAGGGAAGTGGTCGTTTATACCGGGAATCTGAAAATTCTGTCGGCCAGTTTTAATGGAAAGCCTATGGATTACAGGATAAAAGAAGGTCAGTTCAAAGTAAAGGGAAAGGGCAGCCTTGAGATAAATTATGAAGATGTCTTTAAGGGAGACACCCCAAAAAACAGCCCTGGGAATGCCGGTGTTGTTTCAGCCGGAATTGTAAGTGATAAAGGGATATCTCTTACAGATAACTGGTATCCTTCAATAAAGGAGATTGCTTATTATAAACTTGTTGCTGTTGTCCCTGAGAATTTTCTTGCAGTGTCTGAGGCTGACGAAATTACCTTCAGATATTTGCCTTCCGGCAGGGAATATACCTTTAATATGGGGCATCCTTTAAACGGGATAAACTTTATTGCCGGCAATTACAAAGAAAAAAAGGACAGCATCAACGGTATAGACATCTATACCTATTTTTTCGAGGAGGATGCCGCTCTTGCTGATAAATATATTGAATACGCCAAGAAGTATCTCAAGTTTTATAATGAACTCCTGACGCCTTATCCGTATAAGCGATTTTCTGTTGTCGAAAACATTTTTTCAACCGGATATTCCATGCCTACCTACACACTTTTGGGAAAAGATGTAATACGCCTGCCTTTTATTCCAGAAACATCTTTGGGGCATGAGATTACGCATCAATGGTTCGGCAATTATGTATACGCGGATTATCAGAAAGGCAACTGGCTTGAGGCAATCACGACCTATCTTTCAGACCATCTTTACGAGGAACAAAAAGGAAAGGGCCGGGAGCACAGGAAAAACATCCTGATTAATTTTCAGGGTTATGTTACAGCAGATAAAGATTTCCCTCTTAAGGATTTTTCCAGCAGGACTGACTTTGCCACAATGGCGATAGGCTATGGAAAAGGCGCAATGCTTTTTCACATGCTCAAAAGCCTGACAGGGGAAGAGATATTTTATAAATCATTGAGAAGACTTATTAATGAAAATAAATTTAAAATTGCGTCTTGGGCGGATATACAAAAATCGTTTGAGCAGGAATCAGGGAAGAACCTCGACTGGTTTTTCAGCCAGTGGCTGAACAGGAAAGGCGTCCCTTCCTTAAAAATAAAGGATCCGGGAGAACGTGTCTTGAAAGGTGAACCTCTTGTCTCTTTTGAACTCTTACAGGAAGGCAGTGAATACAAATTTACACTGCCGGTAAAAATTACTGCTGAAAAGGGTGAAGTTAAAGAGTTGATGCAGGTTGAGAAGGGGAAACAATATTTCAGTTTACTTACCAATGAAAATTCTGAATATCTTGTTGTTGATGAAAACTACGACATAATGAGAAAACTTTCATATGACGAATTCCCGCCTGTAATTGCAAGGCTTGTCGGAGACGAAAACAGGATAATAGTTTACAGGGAAAAAGAAAAAGATAAATATGCAACTCTTATAGAAACCTTAAAGGAAGAAGGATTTTCAGTCAAAGAAGAAAAAGAATTAAAAGATGAGGATATTAAAAAATCGTCTCTTCTGGTCCTTGGTTTTGAAAGTCCGGTTCTAAAGCGGCTTTTTGGAAGGGTTGATAAGCCGGAATCCGGATTCGTTCTCATTGTCAGAAACAACCCCCTTAATACTTCAAAGGTTGTGGCATATGCCAGCGGAGATTCTAAGGAAGAGGTTGCCCCTGTTACAAACAAGATATTGCATTACGGCAAATATTCTGTCATCCGTTTTGAAAAAGGCCAGAACGTGAAAAAAGAGACAACCGAAACAAACCGGGGTATGAAATTCAGCCTGAGCGAACCGGTGTTCGGTATAGAGCCTGAAAAAACAATGAATCTTCAGCGGATAATAGATAATGTCAGTGATAAGCCGATTATTTTTGTGGGAGAAAGACATAGCTATTACGAAGACCACAAGGTAGAGCTTGCCGTAATTACAGGGCTTTTTAAAAAAGGAAAGAAATTCGCAATCGGCATGGAGATGTTTCAGCGGCCTTTCCAGAAGGCAATTGACGATTACATTTCCGGGGCTATCAATGAAAAGGATTTTTTGAAAAAGACAGAGTATTTTAAAAGATGGAATATTGATTTTAATTTATATAGGGAAATAATTGAATTTGCAAAAGCAAAAGGCATTCCTATTATAGCCCTTAACCTGAAGGCTGAACTGATGAAAAAGACAGAACAGTCGGGGCTTGACGGACTGTCAGAAGAGGAAAGGAAAGAAGTTCCACAGGACATGGATATGTCGGATGATTCGTACCGGCAGAGACTGAAGGAAATATTTGAAACCCATCCATCCGGAAGCTCATTCGATTATTTTTATCAGTCGCAGATACTCTGGGACGAGACCATGGCACATTCGATAGCTGAATTTCTGAAGGAGAGGCCTGATTACCAGATGGTCGTGCTTGCAGGGGGCCAGCATATAATGTATGAATCAGGCATACCGCAAAGGGTAAACAGACTTACAGGGAAAAAATATGCCACGCTTATAAATGGGGCGCTTGATGACAACATAGGAGATTATGTGCTTTTTCCTGATTCCATAAAGCCTCCCTTTTCAGCGAAACTGGGTGTGATATTACAGAAGAAAGATGAGAGGGTTGTTATAGAAGATATGTCTGCTGACAGCATAGCCTTGAAGGCAGGGATTAAAGAAGGAGATGTTGTTACAGAAGTTGACGCATGGAAGATAGATACAATTGAAGATGTCAAAATTGCGCTGTACGATAAGAATCCCGGTGATACTGTAAAGGTAAAGATTATCAGAAAGAGATTTTTATTGGGAGATAAGGAGCTGGAGTTCGATATTTCCCTGTAGGAGATGGCTTTAAGTCAGAACAGCTTGCTTCCTTTTTCGATATCTTCAGTTTTTATTGTCAGGCTATTGTTTTCAAGTTTGCTCTTAAACAGTATAGGGCTGCAATCCTTGTTTTCCCATACCTCGTCCGCGAGCCTGAACTTAAGTTTGCATTCGTTGCAAATAAGGTCTGTACCTTCTTCATGGTAGCCTTTTTTCTTTTTATAGCAGATATAACAGGCATCGAAATATGCGGAGAGTTTTCCGGTTCCGTCAGTCCTTATAAAAAAGTTTATCCGCTTGCCTGATTTTTTGTAAGTATAGAAATGCACCTTCCCGTCATTTACCTCGCTTACGGGTATAGATATGACTCCTTCCTTTGCTGCTACGGCCTTATGCTCCTTCGGCAGATTGCTGCACGCGGCAGAAAGGATTAAGACTAAGATGAGAGTTAAAAAACGATTCCCCTGCATGTTTTATTATAACAGATGTCCGCCGCGACTCACTGGGAGATTGATGGTTATTAGTTGATTTTTTTTGGAAAGTGGTTGATAATTCAGAGGAAATAGAGGAAACGCGTTTACGTAAAGGTATTGACGATAGAGGAAATGAATTGATGGTGGTTAAGAATTTGAAGGAGGTGAGTAAATAAATGGCGCGTATAGAAGGGATTCAGATTCAGAATTATCGCTCGCTTAAAAATGTTACTGTGGGAAGAACTTTTGAGAAACAACAAGGCGAGGCGTTACAACCTTTAATTGCCATAATTGGTCCAAACGGCAGCGGCAAGTCCGCTCTAATGGACGCCTTCGGATTTATAGGAGATTGCCTTGCATCAGGCGTGGAAGAAGCCTGTGAGAAGTCACATAGAGGCGGGTTTGAAAGACTCCGCACCAAGGGGCAATCTGAACCGATCCGATTTGAAATTTATTACAGAGAGGAATCTAAAGCTCGACCGATAAGCTATTCTCTCGAAATTGATTTGGACAAAACAACAGGACGTCCATATGTTTATCATGAAAGATTGAGACAACGCAGAAAAGGGCAATCATGGGGATGGCCTCTCTCTTTTCTTGACGTAACTAATAGCAAGGGGTATGCATGGGCAGGTGAAGCAACTGAAAATGAAGAAGGCAGCAAGAAGATTGACGTAAAGCTGAAAGACCCCCGGCGACTTGGCATAACCACATTAGGCAATCTGGCGGAGCATCCACGTATTGTTTTATTTCGCCAGTTTTTAGAAGGCTGGTATTTGTCGTATTTTTTCCCGGAACTTGCGCGAGGGATGCCTGTTGCCGGTGCGCAGAAACATCTGAATCGTACTGGTGAGAATCTGGCAAATTACGTTCAGTTTATGGAGCGTCAACACAAGAAAAGATTTGACGAAGTCCTTCAGGTTATTTCAAAGAAGATTCCAGGCATTCAGAAAATCAGCTCTAAACGCTCGGATGATGGCAGGTTATTGTTACAGTTTAATGAAAGAGGATATATAGACCCGTTTTATGCGTTGGACATGTCTGACGGTACGTTGAAGATGTTTGCTTATTTGCTGCTTCTGGAGGATCCTGACCCGGCCCCGCTTATCGGAATTGAAGAGCCTGAGAATGGTCTTCATCACCAGTTATTGGAAACACTTGCAAAAGAAATGAAACTCTATGCCGGCAAAACCGGAGGCCCGCAAATTATCCTGACAACTCATTCACCATATTTAGTGGACGCTCTTAAACCTGAAGATGTCTGGATTTTAGAGAAGGATGAGAGTGGATTCAGCTCCGTGGAACGCGCGGCTGATATTCCCAGCATAAAAGAATTATACTCGGAAGGTATTCCCTTGGGAAGCCTCTGGTACAGCAATCACTTTGGTAGAGGGAATCCGTGATCTTTCTGGAAATCCTGACGGAAGGTGTTTCAGATGTGCCAGCAGTCAAGGAGATTTTAACCCGCCGTTTTAATCTTAATGAAAAGGAGCATTTTCGTATCCATCCTCATAGAGGCAAAGGCGCTTTGCCTGAAAATCCTCTTGCACGGCCTGATCCAAAACGTCGCGGTTTGCTTGACCAACTACCAGCAAAATTGAGAGGCTATGCTCATATGCCTCAAGGGTATTGTATTGTGATACTTGTTGATAGTGATGATACTGATTGTATTGAATTAAAACAGTCGCTTGTGAGTCTTTATGAAAGGCTCGATAAACGTCCTGCCTGTGTATTGTTCCGTATTGCAGTTGAGGAAACAGAATCGTGGTTTTTGGCAGATAGAGAAGCTATTCTCAAAGCCTACCCTAAAGCAAAAACACAAAAGCTCCTAAACACAGTTCCAGACAGTATCATAGGAGCATGGGAACATTTAGCAGAAGCTTTAAATCGTAAACCTCAGGATTGTGACGGCGGTGATAAGATTGAATGGTCAACAAAAATTTCTCCTCATCTTGATTTGACTCAACCTAATTCACCAAGTTTAAGGGCTTTTGTGAACGGCATTAATAGACTTGTCGCAGGGAGTAGTTCATGAGCAGTTATGAAGTTGAACAGCCGATTTTAAACTCCCCCTACAAAAAACCCCTCGAACATTATTAATAATGAGGGTCACTTTCCATATTTCTGTATGAGTAAGGAGAAAATTATGTTATGGCAAAGGTTTTAGGTGAAACAAGGAATATTGTCAGATTCAGGCTTGCATTTATGCATTTAACATCTTTGCTGAACTCTCGGCTCGGATATCGGTTAGAGAATTTAAAATTTGAAATTTGAAATTGGATATTTGAAAGAAGAACAGCATCAGGAGGCGATACATGGATGTTAACTTCTTTTTGAATCTAAGAACCACATTTATCCGACAGTTCTATGAGAACGCTTCGATTTCATTCTTTGAGCGACAACGAAAGATTGAAGCAGGGGAATATCCGTTTATACCGCCATATAGTGAAGACGGGGAACCGCCATTCCTAGAGGAATGGACGGAAGCAGATGAAGCGCTTCAGCTTCTTGGTTACTCATGTATCTCGATGCTTGCTAGTGCTTTGCATCTATATTTGAAAACACTGGAAACCGAGTTTGAAGTTCCGGTCGCCGCCTCGTTGAAGTCTGAGTTCAAAAAAAATGGATGGTTCAATGGTTACAAGGCTTATTTTTTGACAAACTTTGGAATTCGCTTTGAAAGTGGGCCTTTTAACATATCGACGCTTGAAGAGATAGTATGTGCTCGCAATAGGGCGCAGCACCCTAAAAACATTACCACACAGCGAGTTTCTTATTCGTCTAAAGACATTAAGAAATTTCCACAGGTTTTCTTTGTAGATGACAGGGAAAAAATGTTGTTTGCTGCTATTGAAGTGTCAGAAAGTTCGTGGCTATATCGTCCGACCATTCATATTACTAAAGAAAAACTTTTCGCTGCGATAGCTGAGGTTGAAAAATTCAATGGCTGGCTTGAGGAACAAATTGATGCACACATGTAAGGACTTAATACTGGTAGAATTTTTGGTAGAAGGACTTGGTGTCAGGCTTGTATTTATGCATTTAACATCTTTACTAAACTCTCCAACTTGGCCGGGGGGGCGAAAGCACGCAAGGCTGCAAGACAGGGAAAAGGTGACGCCCCTACAGTAAATATCTATGACGATGACATATAACCCTGACATTCATCATCGCAGATCAATCCGCATTCGGGATTACGATTATTCGCAGGCAGGGGCATATTTTGTGACGGTATGCGCAAAAGATCGTGTATGTCTTTTCGGTGATGTTGTGCATGGCAAGATGGCATTAAATGAGGCTGGCTGCATGGTTTCAAAATGGTGGCATGAATTAACAAATAAATTTTCTGCTGTGGAAACCGATGAATTTGTTATTATGCCGAACCATTTTCACGGAATAATTTTAATCGTAGGGGCAGACCTGTGTGTCTGCCCTCCTGTTGACGATGTCTGCCCTAATGATAACAATAAACATGCCGAAAAGGGCGAACACACAGGTTCGCCCCTACATAGGATTATTCAATGGGTCAAAACCATGACCACTAATGAATATATACGTGGAATCAACAAACACGGATGGGAACGGTTTAATGGGAAATTGTGGCAGCGGAATTACTATGAACATATCATCAGAGATGAAAAGGAATTAAACTGTATTCGTGAATATATAATCAATAACCCGCTTCAATGGGCAGAAGATGAAAATAACCCTGTGAATATAAAAGCCGTCACATGAAAAAATCAGACCGGTATGCATTTAACATTTTTGCTGAACTCCCGGCTCGGCTGTCGGGTAGAAAATTAAAAATTTGAGATTTAAGATTTGAAACAGAAAAAACAGCAAAAGAGATTTAAAATTTAAGATTTGAGATTTGAAAGAAGGAAAAACGACAAAAGAAATTTTGAGATTTGAGATTTCAAATTTGAAATCAAAAGGGGAAACCATATGACATACGAAAGATTTGAAGACCTGCCTGTCTGGAAAGCGGCAATCGCTCTTGCCGAAAAGGTATACGCCTTAACTGATAAAGCCCCTTTTAGAAGAAAATACAGCCTCCGTGACCAAATCGAAAGGGCATCCTTGTCCGTGTCTAACAACATCGCCGAAGGATTTGAAAGGGGCACGACTCAAGAGCTTTTAACCTTTCTTTATATCTCAAGAGGCTCAGCAGGAGAAGTCCGCTCCATGCTTTGTTTTCTTGAAAGGCTTCCCGCCTTTCAGGATCTCAAATTTGAAATTTCAGATTTGAAATCTGAGGCTGAAGGTATCTCACGTCAGCTCCGGGCATGGTCAGATTCTCTTCAAAATAGTGAGATTAAAGGTCAGAGATACCTGAATGAAAAGGAAAAGGTGTTTGCTAAAAACAAGAAAGAGAGAACTGAATTTTTAGATACGCTTAAGAGCATTAAAAAATGATTTCAAATTCGAGATTTGAGATTTGGAATAAATATAAAAGATTTCTATGACTAAAACATTGGGCACAATAATTTTAATCTCTGCTTTTTTTATTTCCTCTCCCATAGCCTGCTATGCAAAAGACTACTCTGAGGTTGAAGGACAGATTGAGAAAGGCCAATCCAGGCAGGCAATTGTGAAGTTTCTTGGCGAACCTGTTGGGAAAAAGTTTATTGTAAAAAATCAGAAATTTATCTGGGGGCCTGAAGAGGAATTCTGGGATAAAATACCAACGGGAACCCGGCTGGAAGTCTGGAGATATGAATTTTCTGACGGCAATCTGAATCTCTACTTTTTAAATGAAGGAGAGAGACTGGATTACAAGGCATTTGCGCCTAAAGGTGTGGTTTATTAAAAGGGAACAACGGTTAAAACTATAAGAGGGTGCGGTTTAACTTTTAAACGTTCTCTACCATTTCCCACACGCCGCAGGGGCATATGCCTGCGCAGAACCCGCAGCCGATGCATTTTTCTTCATCAACAACATACTCGTATGAGCCGACTTTGTGTTCAACCCTGCTTATCGCTCCCCAGTAGCATGTTGCCTCGCACATATGGCAGTCACGGCAGGTTGCGCATGACAGGCATTTATTTGCCTCTTTTTCAGGAGTAAAATCGCCGGTGCAGACGTCGTAATATTCAGTCCTGATTTTTTCGTAGGAAATGACCTGTTTTATCTCCGGCCAGCGGGGTGCATGCATCAACTGGTAATTGATTATGTCAGCAGCAATCCTTCCCTGACCAATTGCGTGTGTAACAAGCCCTGGTTTTGTGGCATCTCCTATTGCAAAGACTTTAACGTCAGAGGTCTGGCCGATATCATTAACAACTATCCAGCCCTTTTCTGTATGCACGCTTGGCGGCAGGAAATCGAGTATAGGCACCTCGCCGATGGAAATTATCACAAGGTCTGCATCCAATGATGTCTTGTCTGTGAAGTATATCTTCTTTTCTTTCTTATCATATTTTTCAGTAAACCTGGGCCATAGCAGCTCCGTGCCTTTAGCCTTTGCCAACTCCATCTCTTTTCCAAAGGCTGCCGGTTTCTGAATATCAACTGCCGTGACAGTTTTGGCCCCGCAGTTAAAGGCCTGCGATGCAACGTCCATACCAACATTTCCTGCGCCTATTACAACTATGTCCTTGCCTTTTAATTCAGGAAGGTTTCCAAAATTAATGCCTTTAAGAAATTCGATTGCTGATACAGCGTCTTCGGAGCCGGGGAATTTTACCGCCCTTGGTTTGTGAGCGCCGCAGGCCACGACAACTATCTCATGGCCTTTATATATCTCTTCAAATTCTTTCTGGCCTATCCTGGCTTTTAACCGGACATTAATCCCTATCTCGGCAAATCTTGAAAGCTCTTTTTCGAGTATCTGATGAGGCAGTCGCTCTCTTGGGATGCATAACTCGATTTTGCCGCCCAGTTTGTCTGCCGCCTCATAAAGGCCTACCTCATGCCCTTTTAATCCAAGCTGCCAGGCAGCGCTCAATCCGGCAGGTCCTCCGCCTATGACAGCGATTTTGCGGCCTGTTGGTTTTTCCCTCTTTGGAGCGGGAATATCGAGTGCAAGGCTTCCAAGCTTGTCTATCTGCAATGGTTTGTCAACCTGTCCTCTTGTGCAACTCTGCATGCAGAGGTTAGGGCATATCTGGCCGCACACTGTTGCAGGCAATGGACTGTACTGCAAGACCAGTTCTAATGCCTCGTGAAGTTTGCCCTGCCTTATAAGAGCTGCCCTCTTATGGGATGGAATGTGAGTAGGGCAGTTATATGCGCATGGCGGACTGTATTTTTCGTTGGCCCAGACCGGTTTATTTCTTCTGTTTTCTCCTGTTGTTATATAAGGAAGTATCGTAAGGTCATGGCTTAGATATTCTGCAAATATGCCGCCCGGCCCGACTTCTTTTTCCCAGTTATTTTTTCTGAAATCAGAAGCAGGCATCCTGAACCATTTTCTTGCCCTTTTCTCATGCGGAGTGTATGCAAACAGTTTTTTCCAGTCATCAGAAGAGCGGGTAAGGTCTTTATAATATGAAGTTCTGTCTACTGTTTCAAGAAATGGTTTAATATTTGTTTTTAGCCATTCCCAGTCCTGAGGTGCGAGGTCAACGAGCTTTACATCTTTTTCGCTGTACCCCTGAATCGGGCCGCGGAAATATATTATTCCGCCAACCATTCCAACACAGGGACGGTAACCGAGTATATTTTCAGGATTCCTTGGGTTTACGCCGCATACAACAGCGATCCCGCCTGCCTTGAATTCCGCAAAAGAATCTCCTACATCCCTTAAATACCATGACTGGGGAGGCTCGAATCTCGGATTGTGTTTTGTCATTGTGTCACAACGCGCGCCTCCACCCCCCTGAACATAGAGTATTCCCTGGGCCGCTGCATTGAAGGCTCCGTTTGTGACATCACCTAAAACTGTTATGTTTGCGCCGCAGTTAAGCCAGCCTGCGTCATCAGAGGAACTGCCTTTCACAATAATCTCAGTGCCCGGCATTCCCATACTCCCAAGTCTTTGGCCAACAGGGCCTTCAACTGTTATCTTTACAGTCCCGCCTCCAGGCCAGATGCGTCCGCCTATGCCGTGCTGGCCGTCAGCAATGACGTGAAGTTCCCTTGCACCTTTCTGAACTGCCTGCTGAATCTGTTCTTCAAGGATACGCGAAGGAACACGCTTTCCTTTGACAGTGCCGTGGATGGTTACTGGTTTAGCTGTCAGCTCTAAGCTTTCAGCTTTCAGCTTTTTCCTTTTGCTGACCGCTGACCGCTGATTGCTGATTGCTGACTTTTTAGCAGGCATAATTTATCTCTAATCTTTCTGCCATAGCCTTGTCTTCGATACTCAATCCATCAGACATGCCTATCGGGAGTTCTGTGCTTCTGCCCATCGGCGCAAATATCTTCTTTAATTCCACATCAGCAGCCTTAAAGGTCTCTACAACGCGCTCTGCAACTTTATCAGAATCAAGCCTTCTGTAAAGCTTGGGGTCCTGCGTTGTTATACCTCTTGGGCATTTGCCGGTGTTGCAGAGGTTGCAGCGGTTATATTCATCACCAAAACAATCTGCTGCTGCCTGCATGATATATTTTCCGATAGATACTGCTGACGCCCCGAGCATTATCAATGCTGCCGCGTTTGCAGCAAGGTTCCCTTTTTTTGCTACACCGCCTGCCGCTATGAGCGGAAGTTCGTTCTGTTTTCCCTGTTTTACAAGGTCAAGATAACAGTCCCTTATGTTAGAAGCTATCGGATGCCCCATCTTGTCCATGGATACATTGTATGCAGCGCCTGTGCCGCCGTCTTCTCCGTCTATTGAGAGCGCGGCAGCATAAGGGTTTCTCGCAAGGTTATTCAAAACTGCACGTGCTGTTTTTGTGCCGGATATTTTTGGGTAAACAGGCACCCTGAAACCCCATGCCATTGACATGGACTGTATCATCTTTGCAACTGCCTCTTCAATTGAATATTTTGTCTGGTGTGTGGGAGGAGAGGCAAGGTCAACAAATTGAGGAACACCGCGTATGCTCGCTATAAGCTTAAGTACCTTCTGCGCCATAAGTAGTCCGCCGTCACCCGGTTTTGCGCCCTGGCCGTACTTAATCTCTATGGCAGCCGGGTCTTCTTTCATGTGCGGCAGGGCATGTATAATTTCATCCCATCCGAAATAACCTGAGGCTATCTGGATGATAAAATATTTAAGATATTTTGATTTCAAAAGTCTCGGAGGCATTCCTCCTTCGCCGGAACACATCACAACAGGCATGCCTTCGACCTCATTAAGATATGCCACACCCATGGCAAGGCCTTCCCACATCGGAGGCGAAAGAGCGCCGATAGACATGCTTCCTATCATTATGGGATATATCTCGCGCACCGGCGGAATAAACTTGCCGCTTTCTTTATCTACAACCAATTTACCGTTAACCATTTTTAGTGGAAGTTCTTCCGGAGGAAGAATCCTGCCGAGGAGCGTTCTTACGCGGAATTCGTGTCTTCCTGCATCCAGCGCCGGGTCGGTGAGCATGGATATTCTTGTAAATTTCAGCTTATCAAGGGTTGATACTGACGGATCATTTCTTCTCCCGCCTCTTTTTAATGGTTCTCCTCCCTTGTTTTTGTAATGATAGAACTTGTGCTGTGGATTGAACTCGGGCTCTATGGCCTCATTGGGGCATACCAGCGTGCATGTACCGCAGCCTGTGCAATACCGCTCCATATCAAGAACCTGTTCTACTACGTGGATTGCCTTCCTTACCGCGATTGGGGTAGGGGTAGAGCCTTCCGACTGAATGCTTCTCTGTACCTTAACCGACGGCTCAATAGCCTTAACAGGACATACTGCAGTGCATTTACCGCAGCGTTTGCATCTGTCGTCTCTCCATCTTACTATGTATGGAAACTCTCTTAAGGAGATCTGATGATTATGGTCTAACCGTGCAGCTGGTTCCATACCTTAACCTCCTCTGCCTGAGGCGAGATAATTACCATGTCGTATTTCATGGGGAAGATATCTTTTGTTTTGTCGCGTTTTGGGATAGCACTGTCAAGGCCGCATTCTTCGGACATTAATGCATATTTGCCTTTCACGCCGCCAACGACGCCGGGCCTTAGTTTTTTGGAATCCTGAAGCATAAAACATGTGCCGCCAGGGGTGAACCCTATTACCATATTCGGGCCGTCTATGCATAAGGGCCTTAAAGACGGCTTGATAAGCTTTAGCGCTTCCCTGTCTTTTCTCAGCTCTACTTCCGTCGGTTTTAAGGGGGTGATAACATCTTTATAGTAAGTTAACGGAAAACCCAGATGCCTTACAGTATAGTGAAGTATATGTGTAAACGTTTCGCTGTCACTGTTGTATCCGATATAACCCGGGAAACCCCTGCTCATAAGAAATTCCCTTATAGGAACAAATGCAGTGTTTTCTCCGTTTGTCATCGAGCAATATCCCTGGATGAAAAATGGATGGCAGGCGTAAAGATATATCTGATAATTCGTGTTCTGTCTTCCCTGCGCAAATATAATTTTTGCCTTCAATCCGTTTTTATCGAGGCCGAAGAATTCTCCCAGTTGCAATGGATCGCCAACCTCTTTAAGCGTGATGACATCGGGGTAGAATGAGAACACAAAAATAGATTCATCGGATTCGCCGAGCTTTCTTAATGTAAGCCGTGTATTCATTAAAAGGTCTTCTTTTTCCTCTGCGGATTTGTCTCTATAGGCAGCAGGATAGTCATAGACTCTTGCAAAATAGTGATCGCGTGGCACTATTCCTTTAACTGCTTTTATCTGTGGATTCCATATATGTTCGAGCTTGAATCCCTTTTTCTTCATATAATCATTAACAACCTCTATTCCCTTTTTAGAGCAGATGCCTGACATTATTGGATATCCCTTTAAGTCTTCAAATTCACCGCCAAGGTCTTTGAGCGTAAGTCCAAGACCAGAACCGTCATGCCCTTCCTTCATTGTCTCGAGGGCCAGGATGTTCTCCATCGGAGAAAAATATTTATTTGATGTTATCGCAGCCAGTCTGCACATTATGTCCGCCTTTATTAAATTATATTATATTACCTTATCGCGTTACAGGCAAAAAAAAGCGTCTCTACCAAATTCTAAAGGGTATTTTGGCAGTAGATGCTTTATCTGGACGGTAACCGTTTGCCGTTCTTTATATTAAGATTTTATGGCTTTTTTTGTCAATAATTATTGACAAAAGTTCTGCCCATTGTATAAAGTCTATGACAATAGGCAACCGTTTACCATGAGCAAGATATCCACAGGCATAAAAAGTTTCGACAGCCTTATTGACTCAGCTCACATAGGCGATAATGTGGTATGGGAAACCGAGGCAGGCACATCAGAGGATATTTTCATTCAGAAGTTTATTGACCAGTCGCTTTCAGAAAATAAAGATATTATCTATGTCAGTTTCAATAGGTCCCCTCAGAGCATTCTCCTGCATACTGCGATCAGGGAACATTCTGAAAAAATCACTATCCTTGACTGCTTTACCTCTGGCAAAGGCAAAAGCGATAAGGCATTTCTGAAGTTTTATGAAAACAACAAGCAATCTGCTCCCCATGTCATCAAAGTAAACAGGCCCGGAGACATCTCATTCTTCAGCGAAACAGTAAACTCAATTCAGGATAAACTTTCAGAGGGAGCAAGATATATCTTTGACAGTTTAACAGGGATGCAGGATCTATGGGGAGATGAAAACAGCACTTATAAATTCTTTACGTATATGTGCCCCCGTCTCTATGATCTCGGCACAGTTGCCTACTGGATGCTCGAAAAAGATGCACACAGCCAGCCATTCAAGGCAAACCTCAGGCATATTACTCAGGTTGTCATTGAACTCTATAAGAAGAAAGACAAGCTTTTCTTAAAGGCTCTAAAACTCGACGGCAGAACAAACCGAGAGGCATTTAAACCGCATTTATACGAAATTGAAGACGATGCTATTTTTATTATACCAGCAAGGAAAGGGCCCTCTTTTGATATCGGCGGACAGATAAAAAATGCAAGGACAAGACTCGGCATGTCTCAAAAAGACCTTGCAGATAAGATCGGACTTACATCGAGCTTTATCTCGCAGATTGAAAACAACCAGATAAGTCCTTCTCTTAATTCTTTTCTCCAGATTACCGAAGCGCTTGGAATAAACCCGACTGATCTCCTTAATAAAGAAAAGAAACGCGATGAGGTAGAGTGGCTCTTCAAGAAAGACAATGCGTTGCAATCTCTTTTCAAAAAAGAACAGGGATATTCCTTATTTAATATAGTTTCTAATGATAAGGCAGCTGCTTATTTTACGGTAATACATCCGGGCGCTGAATTATACAAGCACTTTCTGAATAACAAGAGAGATGAATTAATCCATGTCCTGAAAGGAAATATCTCGGTGAAGATAGAGGACTCAGAGAAAACTCTAAACTCAGGGGACTCGATATATTTAAAACATTCTTTACCGTCAATCTGGAAAAATACTTCAGATAAGGAGGTTGAATTATTAGTGATATGCATATAATTTTTTTGATTTCTATGTAGGTTAAAAAAGATCCCTGCGGATTTTTTTTGCCTGCAGCCATAAGAAATACTTAATTTTTTAAGCATTAATTTACATCTACTTAACAAAAGGAGGTGGAGGCGTAAAGGACAGAAGTAAAAAGTGAGAAATCAGTATAGGCATTTATAAACACACAAAAATAAACTTACTAAAGGAGGAAAAGTAAATGAATCTGTCGCAGCCAAATTCTAATGAAGCAACCAGAACGCATAACCGTTCTAAGAGTGTTTGTCCGATGAGCGGAATTTGCACTCGGTGTATTGATGGGTGCAGAGGAAATTGTGAGGTTTTTAAGGCGACTTTCAGAAGCAGGGAGCTGCTTTATCCGGGACCGTTTGGTGAAATAACAGCCGGTGGCGACAAAAATTACCCGATAGATTATTCCCATCTGAATATTCATGGTTATGCACTTGGGGCTAAAGGTCTTCCGGAAGGTCAGAAGGGAGACCCGGATACAGCCAAATTTCCAAATGTTAATACAGAAACCGAATATGGTTGGACCAAAAAGGTAAATATGAAAGTACCAATCTTTACCGGCGCTCTTGGTTCAACTGAAATTGCCCGTAAGAACTGGGAGCATTTTGCAGTAGGAGCAGCAATTTCCGGTGTTACAATTGTCTGTGGTGAAAATGTATGCGGTATTGACCCTGCCCTTGAATTAAATAACAAAAACAAAATAGTAAAATCTCCTGATATGGATCGCAGGATTGAAATTTATCGCCGCTATCATCAGGCATATGGAGAAATCCTTGTGCAGATGAATGTTGAAGACACACGTTTGGGAGTTGCAGAATACATTATCGACAAACACAGACTTGAAACAATAGAGTTGAAATGGGGGCAGGGCGCCAAATGTATTGGCGGCGAAATCAAGGTGCATTCCATGGAACGCGCCCTTGAATTACAAAAGAGAGGCTATATCGTTACCCCTGATCCTTCTGATCCTGTTGTTCAAGCAGCTTTTAAAGATAAGGCATTCAAGGAATTTGAGCGTCACAGCCGGATGGGCTTTATCGATGAGAAAGGCTTTTATGCTGAAGTCAACAGGCTGAGAAAACTCGGTTTTAAGAGAGTCACTTTAAAGACAGGCGCTTATGGCCTGCGTGAGTTGGCAATGGCTATTAAATGGAGCTCTAAAGCAAAGATTGATTTGCTGACAATAGACGGCGCTCCAGGCGGCACCGGCATGAGCCCGTGGCGCATGATGGAAGAATGGGGCATGCCTTCATTGTATCTGCATTCAGCAGCTTATGAATTCAGCGAAATATTGGCAAAGAAGGGCGAGCGTGTTCCTGATATTGCCTTTGCCGGAGGTTTCAGCAGTGAAGACGGCATATTCAAGGCTTTAGCCCTTGGGGCTCCTTATACAAAGGCTGTTTGCATGGGACGTGCTTTAATGATTCCCGGCATGGTCGGTAAGAATATCGCAAAGTGGATTAAGGAAAATGATCTGCCTAAAAATGTTAGTGAGTACGGCTCCAAGGTTGAAGAAATCTTTGTTTGTTATGAAGAAGTGAAGAATCTTGTGGGCAGCAAAGAGATTCACAACATTCCGTTAGGAGCAATAGGCATATACAGCTATTCGCAGAAAATCAGGGTCGGATTGCAGCAGTTGATGGCTGGAGCGCGCTGTTTTAATGTTGAGGCGATTACAAGAAATGATTTGATGTCTCTGACCGAGGAATGCGCAAAGGTAACAGGAATACCATATCTGATGGATTCTTACAGGAAGGAAGCACTGAAGATAATCAATGCCAAATAAGCGTACTGATCTTAAAGATGGAATTTGGTATGAGATTGAACCTGATATGAAAAAAGCAGAGAGATATTGGTACTATAAAAAGTGAAAGGTGCCGGTGATTAGTGTCAGTTAAATAAATTCTGGCATTTTTTGCCGGCACTTACACTGAAAGGTGCATGCTAATGAATAAAACAATGCTTGCCATTCTTAAGATACTTGAGAAGTATACAGATGTTATAGGTTCGAGAGAAATATCACGTCAGTTGAAGCTGCATGGTATTGACCTTACAGAAAGGACAGTGCGCTATCATCTAAGGATTCTTGATGAGCGGGGCTATACAGAGGTATTCGGAAAAGAAGGGAGAAAGATTACAGGCAAGGGAAGGCAGGAGTTAAAACATGCGCTTGTATCAGAGAAGATTGGCTTTGTAATAAGCAAGATAGAGACCCTGTCATATCAGACAACCCTTGATTTAAAGACATTGGATGGAGATGTAATATTAAACATTTCATATTTCCCGGAAGAAAAACTAAAGGCCGCAATAAAGATTTTGACTCCTGTTTTCTCTTCCCCCTATGTTATGAGTGACAGGATAATCTTTGCCCGTGGGGGAGAAAAGATTGGCGATGTATTAATTCCTGAGGGCAAAATAGGTGTCGGCACTGTCTGCAGTGTAACTATCAATGGAATTTTTCTGAAAGCAGGCATACCTGTCACATCAAGATTCGGAGGTGTGGTTGAAACTGAAAATGGAAACCCAACGAGATTTATATCCCTGATTAGCTATGAAGGCTCATCTCTGGATCCCCTGGAGATTTTCATAAGGAGCAAAATGACAGATGTATTAGGTGCGGTCAGGAACCATCATGGAAAAATACTTGCAAGTTTCAGGGAGATTCCCGTTGTTTGTATTACTGAGGCTAAAAAACTTGCTGAAAGGATAACTGAAAAAGGTATCGGAGGCATTCTGCTAATCGGCGATCCGAATAAACCGCTTTTGGAAGTCCCTGTCGGTATAGACAAGGTAGGCGTTGTGATTGTCGGCGGGTTGAACCCTGTTGCTGCCATCGAAGAATCGGGCATACCCACAGAAAGCAGGGCAATGTCAACTCTTTATAAATATTCAAAGCTAAAGAGTTTTAAGGATATATTGAAGGGGGGTATATGAAAAAAATTGAGGCTATTATAAAACCGTTCAAGCTGGATGATGTTAAGGAGGCATTCAGCAGAATCGGTGTTCAAGGGATGACTATAACAGAGGTTAAGGGCTTTGGAAGGCAGAAGGGTCACACGGAACTCTACAGGGGGGCAGAGTATGTTGTTGATTTTATCCCTAAGATTAAAATCGAAATAATAGTGCCAGACAGTATTGTAGATCAGGTATGTGACATCATAGAGAAAACAGCTAAAACCGGCAAGATAGGTGACGGGAAGATATTTATAAGCAATGTCGATGATGCAGTAAGAATAAGGACAGGACAGAGAGGGGAGGGTGCAATAAGTTGAAAACAATAAAGGTATTGGAAAAGGCAAAGAAAGACAAAGTTATCTTTATCAATCTCCAATTCACCGATATGCTCGGCTGTCTCAAGGAGGTGACTGCGCCTGTTCAGAGCCTGCCTGACATTATGAAATACGGAGCATGGTTTGATGGCTCTTCTGTAGAGGGTTTTGCAAGGATTCATGAGAGCGACCTCTACCTGAAGCCAGACCCTTCAACCTATTCGGTAATACCATGGCTCAATTCTCAGGATGGGAATACTGCAAGACTCATATGTGATATTTACAGTCCTGACGGCAGTCCATTTGAAGGCGATCCGAGATTTATCCTGAAAAATGCTCTAAAAAAGGCTTCTGAAATGGGATTTGAATATGATGTAGGTCCCGAACTTGAATTTTTTCTTTTCAGGAATGGCCAAGATAAGCTTATGCCCCTGGACAACAGCGGATATTTTGACCTTGCCACTGACGAGTCGCACAACATAATGAGGGAGATTACATCTGCCCTTGAAACATTTGGCATAGATGTTGAGGCATCGCATCATGAAGTGGCGCCTGGTCAGTACGAAATAGATTTTAAATATGGCGAGGCGCTTACAACCGCTGACAGATTGCTTACATTGAGGGTTACTGTTAAGGCAATTGCGCAGAAGCATGGTTTAAAGGCATCATTTATGCCTAAGCCGGTCATGGGCATGGCAGGCTCAGGCATGCATGTCCACCAGAGCTTATTCAGTCTAAAAACCAAGAAGAATGCATTCTATAACTTCGAGAATAAATATAAACTCTCAAAGGCTGCCTATAATTTTATTGCAGGCCAGCTTCGGAATATAAAAGGTATGGCAGCAGTCTTATGCCCAACAGTTAATTCGTATAAGAGGCTGGTAACAGGATTTGAGGCCCCTGTGTATATTTCATGGGCAAGGATAAACAGGTCAGCATTGATAAGGGTTCCGCACTGGTTCGAGGACAAGCCGAATTCAGCAAGAATAGAGTTGAGATGCCCTGACCCTGCCTGCAATCCTTACCTTGCATTTGCAGTGATGCTTGCAGCCGGTCTTAACGGTATTGAAAAGAATATGAAGTTAACCGAACCTGTTGAAGAGGATTTATATAAGTTTGACGAAGAGAAACTGGCATCAAGAAAAATAGATACGCTTCCCTCATCTCTTTACGAAGCAGTTAATGAATTAAGGAATAACGATTTTATTCAGGGGGTGTTAGGGAAACACCTCTATCAGAAGTATATGCGTATAAAGACAAGAGAGTGGAATGAATTCAAGATGCAGGTAACAGAATGGGAGCTTGAAAAGTATTTAGATATATAAATATCCTTCAAGCCCCTTAATAGACCTAACTGGCCTTAGCAGCCCCGCGGGTTTCAGCCACCGCCGCCGGAGAACTGGGTTGCAAGCTCAGAATGACTCAGTTTACCTGAAATCTTCAGCCTTTTTTCTCCGCAGCTTGGGCATTTTTCTTTTTGAAGCTCGGTGTCGCTGCTTATAACAGTTGCGAAATTGCTTCCGCAACCCTGGCATATACATCTGTTATAGGACATTTTATCCCTCCAGTTGTTGCATAGTTTCTTAATTATATCACAATACGTTCCTAAATGTCACCTCTATTTTTGAGGATGTTTTTCTTGGTTTGAAAATTAGATTGCATTCATAATCACAAAAATGTATTCTGATTTTATGGCCGTATTCGTTGTCCATGAACACCACGCAAGACACCTTCATTTTGATTTCAGGCTGGAGATGGAAGGCGCACTGAAGTCATGGGCAGTGCCAAAAGGCCCTTCGATGAACCCTTCGGATAAAAGGCTTGCGATAATGGTTGAAGACCACCCGCTTGATTACGGCTCCTTTGAAGGGACAATCCCTGAAGGGAACTATGGCGCCGGGACTGTTGTTATATGGGACAGGGGAACATATAACCTTCTCAGTGGCAGCATTGGCAGCGGTAGGATTGAGATTCTATTGGAAGGTGAGAAATTAAAGGGTTTTTTTGTGTTGCTCAGGATGAAGGGCAAGGATAAGGAATGGCTTTTGATAAAAAAGAAGGATGAACATGCAGATACTTCCTTCAGAATCAAGACAGTTTTACCATGATGGATCTCCAATATATGAATATTTTATCTCTGGCAATTAAGAATCTTGGAAGTAAAGACTGTCGGAACAATAATACTGCTTGTCAGGGACATACATTTTTAAGATTGACTATTTAGAGGGCTTTACATAAAATTGTAATTAATATTTTATAGTATAATTATGGGTATCATGCGATATGGGGTTTTCTAAATAATTTCCTTGAGTAAAATTGCGGGAGTCCGACTGTTTTTTCAGGGACACGAAAGGGAGGTGATGTGTAACAAAAGCCTGTGATATCAGGTGGGCTGTTAAACACTTTTAAGAAACTAACAAAAGGAGGGTTTATGAGATTTCTGAAGTTAATTCTCGTTCTTCTTTTTATTGCGGTTCCGCTTGTGGCCTCTGCTGAAAAAGCTAAGACCATTGATGAGCTTGCAAAAATGTATGATTCGTCAAGCTGTAAAGGTTGCCATGAAGATATTTACAAGCAATGGGAAAAATCACATCATGCCAGACCATTAATGGGCGTTAAAGGCGGTCTAATGTTAACCCCGCTTGCATTAAAAAAAGGGGAAAAAGGAGCTACGGCTTTTTCAGAAGATGACCCTAAAAAAATGAAAATCAAGAATTATCCCTGCTTCAAGTGCCACCTTCCGCAGGCTGTTACCTCTGCCGAGGACTCTGTGGCTGTTGAGTTGACTGAAGCGCTGCTGGCAAAGGATTCAGCCAAAGTCGCAAAGCTCCAGATTACCTGTCTTGTTTGCCATAATGAAAAGGCTATTATCCACAAGAGGGAGCTTGGAGAGCCCAAAAAGGACGTTTTATATGGCAAAAAACAAGTAGCTTCTCATATGGATGCAAAATACAAAAAAGTTGAAAAGAGCGCAATATTTAAAGACTCAGTTTTCTGCGGCCAGTGCCACGGACTTGGACCTAACCTTGAATTCGACCAGCCGTTTCAGTGCGCAAACCTCTACGGAAGTTATCTCCATTCGTATGTATCCGGCGGCGGCACACAGACCTGCCAGGACTGCCATATGCAGAAAGGTGATCATCTTATTGCCCCTAACTGGAATGACGATAAGGGGACTTCCGAGCTTCTTGCAAAGGCAATATCTCTTGACGTGCAGACACTTGGATATGAGTGGCTGAAAAAGGCTGCTACTTATGTTCCCAAAATTGTTGTTAATACGAAGATAACTACAACTGCAGGCCACAGAATCCCTGACGGCTGACCATCCCACAACAGAGTGGTCATGGTAGTGACCGCAAAAGCAGCAGATGGAAAAGAGCTGGGGAAAGTGGAAAAACATTATCATCCACAGGCTACAAACTGCCGCGATTTCAAAATGAAGTACGGAGCGCAGTGGAAAGTAGCAAATCTGCGCGATACAAGTCTTCAGCCAGGTCAGGCCAAAAAAGAGACAGTAGAGTTTGATCTTCCTGAAGGAGTAAGAACTGCAGATGTAACAATTGAGCTTTTTTATGAGGCGACAAACCCTGATCAGAAGTATCCGATTCACACTGTAACCAGGAAAGTATCACTCGACAAGTAAAAAGGCTTGACAATCAGAGGCTATGCCTGCGTTCAGCAGGCATAGCCTTATTGCTTTTGCCATAAGTGTTAGCGGCTAAATAATCAATTTGCAGAATACAATCTTGACTTTGATTTGAAAATGCTTTTATTATATCTAACTATTTTTGGAAATTAAGGAGAATTTCTAATGGTAAAGAAAAAGAACTGCTGGGAAATTAAGAATTGCGGAAGACACGAAGGCGGGGAGCATGTCCAGGACCTTGGGGTATGCCCTGCCACTACAGAGAAAAGGCTTCATGGTATTCACGAAGGTGATAATGCGGGAAGGACATGCTGGGTCGTTGTGGGAACGCTCTGCAAGGGAGAAGTTCAGGGGAGTTTTGCACAGAAGTACAAGAATTGTGAGAAGTGTGAATTTTATCAGGGAGTAAGGAAAGAGGAGGGCGGAAGGTTTATGTTATCAGCCGTCCTTTTAAATAAAATAAGGGGTTAGGAAATGAATAGCCCTTCAGCATGCTGCAGGGCTATTGAAGCATAAAACAGCAGTAAAAATCATTTTGCCTGCACGTAATCACAATATCATCATTTGCAAAACGGTTTATTAATAAAACTGAATGGTTTAAAATAGCTAAAAGTGAACGGAGGGTTTGTTTATGCTTTCTAAAAGGGCAGGGCAGATAAAGCCGTCGCCGACATTGGCGATAGATGCAAAGGCCAAGGCGATGAAGGCCTCGGGAGTTGACGTTGTTAATTTCGGGGTCGGCGAACCTGACTTTGATACGCCTGACAATATAAAAGAGGCTGCCATAAAGGCAATTAAAGATGGTTTTACGAAATATACGCCAGTCGGAGGAATCGATCCCCTTAAAGATGCAATCATAGAAAAGTTCAGGAAGGATAATAATCTGGAATATGCACGCGATGAAATAATCGTATCATGCGGCGCAAAACACAGCCTTTACAATATTGCACAGGCGCTTTACGGGCTTGGAGATGAAGTCATAATCCCTTCGCCCTACTGGGTCTCTTATCCTGATCAGGTTATTTTGAATGATGCGGTTCCTGTTTTTGTAAGAACGTACGAAAAAGATAAGTTTATGCTTAAACCCGATGTGCTCGAATCACACATAACAAAAAAGACAAAGGCTATAATCCTGAATTCTCCATCAAATCCAACAGGGTTGACTTATGATAAAAAGACCATAGAGGGGATTGCGGGCGTTGCGCTAAAGCACAACCTTTATGTCATATCAGATGAGATATATGAGAAGCTTACGTATGATGGCTTTACGCATATCAGCATAGCATCTCTGAACAATGAAATTAAGGCAAGGACTCTTGTTGTTAACGGTCTTTCAAAGGCATACGCAATGACAGGCTGGAGGATAGGGTATACAGCAGGGCCAAAAGATATAATCAAGGCGATGACGAATATACAAAGTCAGTCAACATCAAACCCGGCCTCGATCTCACAAAAGGCAGCAGTAGAAGCCCTGACAGGGCCGCAGGATTTTATAAAGACGATGCTCTCAGAATTTGACAGGAGAAGAAAATTTCTGGTGTCAGAGCTTAACTCCATTCCGGGCATAAGCTGTCTTACTCCCACAGGCGCTTTTTATGCATTTCCTAACACATCAAAACTGTATGGCAAACACGCAGAGGGGCATGAGGTTTCTTCGTCATCCGAACTTGCTCTTTATTTTCTTGAAAAGGCAAGTGTTGCCCTTGTGCCCGGCGATGCCTTCGGAGACAACGATTATATAAGGCTTTCTTATGCGACCTCGATGGAAAATATCAAAAAAGGCGCAGAGAGAATTAAAGAGGCTCTAAACAAACTGAAGTAAACAATGGGATTATTATTGAAGAATTTATCGGGATAATGTATTCTTAAAAAAAGTAATGATGCTTTGCGAAAGAGTTAAGGTTTAAAGTATGCTTGTCCGGATGACAGTTGAAGGGTTGTTATTCGATCCGAGAAGCAGCATGTATATCCTGCTTCTGAAGAATGCAGAAGGGACCGCCACTCTGCCTATATGGATTGGAAAGCCCGAAGCCGATTCTATTGCGCTGGCGCTTGGGAAGGTTGCGACGCCAAGGCCGCTTACCCACGATCTAATCAAAAATATGGTCTACAGCCTGAAAATGAAGATAACGAGGATTGTTATTACAGAGATACTTGATAATACCTATTATGCGCTCATATTCCTCAGTGACAGTAAAAATGAGTTGTCAATAGATTCCAGGCCCAGCGATGCAATTGCCCTGGCGCTGAGAGTGAGTGCGCCCATATTTGTAGAGGAAAGCGTTCTTGAAAAGAGAAGCACCGATGAGCTTGAGGAATGGCTTAAAAATTTAAAGCCTGAAGATTTCGGCAATGTAATGTAAGGAACGGAAATGTCATTGCGAGGCAAAGCCGAAGCAATCTAAAAGCGAGATTCCTCGTTGCACTCGGAATGACAAATGAGTGATGCTAAAGAGAACCAATGCTATTGTTTTAAAAACATTCCCCTTCGGAGAAGCAGACCTCATAGTAACGCATCTCACATACGACTTTGGTCTTATAAATACATTTGCCAAAAGCCCCCGAAAAATAAAGAGCAGATTCGGAAGCAGCCTTGAACCGCTCACATGCTCAAAGATATCATTCTGGGGGAAAGAAGACACCAGGCTTCCAAGGCTGACACAGTCAGATATAATACTGTCATTTCAGGCATTAAGAGAGAGATGGGATTGTTTCCTTAAGGTTTCAGAAGTAGTGGAACTTACTGCCAATTTTTTGCCTGAGCATGAAGTGAATAAAAAGATTTTTACGCTTCTCCTTAATACGCTGAAGTCTATGGAGAAGGATTGCAATCTGCCGCTTGATATAATTCTGTATAAGATAAAGTTCCTCCATTTCATTGGCTATGCGCCCAGGCTTGACGGCTGCGGCCGTTGCGGAAAGGCAGGATTCAGTTTTTATATTGCGCACGGATCTGTCATCTGCGAAAAGTGCGCAACAGGGATGAACCCGCATATAAAACTCTCCCCCGGCTCTATAAAACTTTATGAGAGTTTAAGTAAATGGGATGATTCCATAATAGGAAGGATAAAACCTTCCAGGGATCTTCTGTCCGAGCTTTCAAATATGATAAACGACCACATAATATACACGCTTTCAAGGCCTTTGAGATCAAATGCCTTTCATAAACTTAAACCTGCCGGTCGTTGCGACTCGAAACCGAGCTGAGGCAAATCTTTTAAGAGTTCCTGAACACGTTAGAATCCATTTAATAGGCGAATAGCTTAAAATAAAAAGGGGTAGATGAAATTCCATCTACCCCGATATTAACTGTATCCGAAACATACAGTGTTAGTTTTCTTAAACTGTTGACTTGCTGAGGTCTTTGCCTCCCATTTTTTCTTTTAATGCCGCATGTGCTGCTGCAATCCTTGCAATAGGCACTCTGAAAGGAGAACAGCTTACATAATTGAGCCCTATCTTGTGGCAGAACTCAACAGACCTCGGGTCTCCGCCGTGCTCACCGCAGATGCCCATCTTGAGGTCTTTCTTGACCTTTCTGCCTTTCTCTATCGCAATCTTCATCATAAGGCCTGTGCCGCCCTTATCAAGTGTTATGAAGGGGTCGTCCTCGAGTATGCCTTTCTCAACGTAGAAGGGCAGGAACCTTCCGGCATCATCTCTTGAAAGGCCAAATGTTGTCTGCGTGAGGTCGTTTGTTCCGAATGAGAAGAAGTCTGCCTGCGTCGCGATTTCATCTGCTGTTATTGCAGCGCGAGGAAGCTCTATCATCGTCCCGACTGTGTAGGCGACTTTTATTTTGTATTTCTTCTGTACCTCGTCTGCAACTTTGATAACAAGTTCCCTCATTATTTTGAGCTCGTTTACATGTCCTACGAGAGGTATCATTATCTCGGGTATTACCCTGACCTTCTGTTTTTGGAGTTCGCAGGCAGCTTCCATTATCGCCTGTGCCTGCATTGCATATATCTCAGGGTATGTTATGCCGAGCCTGCATCCCCTGTGGCCCAGCATCGGGTTGAATTCATGCAATACCTTGCTTCTTGTCTTAAGCTTGTCAAATGGAACTTCAAGATGGTGAGCAAGTATTTTCAGTTCTTCATCCGTATGCGGGATGAATTCATGGAGCGGAGGGTCAAGGAGCCTTATAGTAACAGGAAGTCCTTTCATTGCCTTGAATATTCCCTTAAAGTCTCCTTTCTGCATAGGAAGGAGCTTGGCCAGCGCTGCCTGTCTTCCTTCTGTGTCATCAGCCAGTATCATCTCTCTGACAGCGCTTATTCTCTCGGGGTCAAAGAACATGTGCTCTGTCCTGCAGAGACCGATTCCCTCTGCGCCGAAATTCCTTGCAACTTCTGCATCATGCGGCGTATCAGCATTTGTCCTAACGCCTATTTTTCTGTACTCATCTACCCATTTCATGAATATGCCGAAGTCGCTTGTAAGTTCAGGTGTTATCAACGGAGCTTCGCCCAGTATAACCTCTCCTGTTGTGCCGTTGAGGGTTATGTAATCACCTTCTTTTATACTAAGGCTGTTTACTGTAAATGTCCTCTGGCTCTCGTTTATGTTTATAGCGCCGCAGCCTGCAACACAGCATTTGCCCATTCCCCTTGCCACAACGGCAGCATGGGATGTCATGCCGCCGCGCGCAGTTAGAATGCCCTGTGCAGCGTGCATGCCTCCGATATCCTCAGGTGAGGTTTCTGTTCTCACGAGTATAACCTTTTCGCCTTTTTCAGCAGCCTTTTCTGCATCATTTGCCGTGAATACAACCTTTCCAACTGCAGCCCCGGGTGATGCAGGAAGCCCTTTTGCAATTATATTAGTCTTGGCCTTGGGGTCTATCATCGGATGCAAAAGCTGGTCAAGCTGCTGCGGGTCGATTCTCAGTATCGCGGTCTTTTTGTCAATCATTTTTTCTTTTACCATGTCAATGGCTATCCTGAGGGCTGATGCCGCTGTTCTTTTGCCAACTCTTGTCTGAAGCATATAGAGCTTGCCTTCCTGAACAGTAAACTCAATATCAAGCATGTCTTTATAGTGTCTTTCGAGCTTTTTGTATATCCTGTCAAGCTCGTTATAAGCCTTTGGAAGCCTTTTCTTGAGTTCGTTGATATGAAGTGGCGTTCTTATGCCGGCGACAACATCTTCGCCCTGAGCATTTATAAGGCATTCTGCAAAAAACTTATTCTGACCTGTGGAGGGGTCTCTTGTGAAGCCGACGCCTGTGCCTGAATTTTCACCCATATTTCCAAAGACCATTGTCTGTACATTGCATGCGGTACCGAGGTTTTCAGGTATGCCGTTAAGTTTTCTGTATTTTACTGCCCTGTCTCCAAACCATGAACCAAAAACTGCATTAACTGCCTTTTTAAGCTGTTCATATGGGTCAGATGGAAAATTCTCTGATGTATTTTTTTTGTAAATAATCTTAAATTCGTCAACTAGATTTTTGAGATCAGCAGCTGTAAGGTCCGTGTCAAGATGAACCCCTTTCCTTGCCTTCATCTCTTCGATTGCTTTTTCGAACTTCTGTCTGTCAACGCCCATGACAATGCTTCCAAACATTGTGATGAACCTTCTGAATGCATCGTATGCAAATCTTTCATTCTTTGTCTTTTTTATGATGGCTTTAATTGTTGTCTCATTAAGGCCCAGGTTGAGTACAGTGTCCATCATGCCCGGCATGGAGAATTTTGCGCCTGAGCGGACAGATACCAGGAGAGGGTTAGTTGAATCGCCAAATTTAATGCCCATTGTTCTCTCTACTTTTTTAAGGCTTGCAAGAACCTGTTCCCACATGCCAGGGGGATATTTTTTCTTGTTTTTGAAATATTCATTGCAGGCTTCCGTTGTTATTGTAAAACCGGCAGGCACAGGGATTTTAAGATTTGTCATCTCGGCAAGGCCGGCTCCTTTACCTCCGAGGAGGTCTTTCATCTCCCCCCTGCCATCTGCCTTTCCACTGCCGAAGAAATAAACATATTTTTTAGCTGTCTTTTTTGCCATTACCAATGTCCTCCAGACACAAGGAATTTAATTCGGATTAATAAGATACCTTAGAAAGACAGAAAATTTCAATACTTTTAAGGATATTTCCCATAAAAAATGCCAATAAGCTTATGTGAAAAGCGCGTTGTTAGTGCGAAATACAGAAGGAATGAGGGAAGTCTTTGTGCGGCGCTCTTCACTGAAATGCCTAAAATTTAGCAATAAAATTATTAATTTGCTTATAGTTATGAGTAATAGATAAACATTTGGTTTATATTATTTATATCCGGCAATTCTGATGGCAACGTATTGTAATGAGGCTTAGCAGGTTGTTGAAAAACTCGCCACATGTCATTGCGAGGAGCAGTTCCTGCGACGAAGCAATCTCTAACCCATTGATTTTCTTAAATGCGAGATTGCCACGCTTCGCTCGCAATGACAGAAAAAAGACTTTTTCAACAGCCTCTTAGAGCTCTGCACATATTTGCGGACAGATACCCAGGAATCGCTGTGTAAAAAGAGGCACATTTGTGTAAAAAGAGACATCTTAAGTTTATTTTTAAAAGCTTGACGTCTATGACTATCAGATAAAGCTCGCAACTTATTGATTATAAGAAGTAATTTTTGTCCTAGTTTAATCAGGGTTGGCATTGCATTTGCATAATTATAAGTAACGCATTAAATAATAAGAAAGGAGGATAAAATGAAAACACTATCTGGCATAGAAGTTATCCAGGAAAACGGGGTTTTTAGAGTGCCGGCTGACTTTGCATCAGGTTTTGTGCTTGTTCCTGTGCCGGAAGGTAAATTAAATCTCTTTTTCTGGGAAAAAAACAGGATGAGGCGTTTTCTTAGGCACCATGGATTTGCACCGGCAATTTCCCCTACTGCAAAAGGGGTTAATTAAACAGGGAAAAGGATGATGTGTTAATATATACAAATGGTGCATGCAATTTTTAGCTGGCTTGTTGATGTGATCGGTAATATGGGATACCCGGGGATTGTGTTTTTGATGTTTATTGAAAGCACTTTTATTCCGTTGCCTTCTGAACTTGTAATCCCTCCTGCCGGGTATCTCATTGCGCAGAAGCAGATGCATTGGGGAGGCGTGTTAATATCAGGAACGGTCGGGAGCCTGCTCGGAGCGCTTTTTAACTATGCTATAGCTATCTATTTCGGAAGGCCATTTATATTGAAGTATGGTAAATATTTTGGTATATCTAAAAGCCATTTTGAAAAGGGAGAGCAGTTTTTTCAGTCACACGGCAGTATAAGCACATTTGTGGGAAGACTTATCCTTGGTATAAGGCATTATATATCCTTTCCCGCAGGGCTTGCCAGGATGGACATTAAGAAATTCTGTTTTTATACGTCAGCAGGCGCAGGGATTTGGGTATTGATACTTGCATACATAGGTTATTTGGTCGGAAATAATAAAGAAATGGTTTTTGCTTACAGCAAACAGTGGAGCGTCTACATAATAAGCGGGTGCATACTGCTTGTATTGGCCTATATCTTATGGCATAAGAATCGGAGATCCGCCAAGGCGGAAAGTACATCCTGCAACAGCAAAGATGCCCTTAATTGATATCCACTCTTTTTTATTCTTCTTTTAAGTCTTCTTCGGAATTCTTCAGAACCAGAAGCTTTTTTGAGTGCTTCAAGCCTTTTTCAGCGCCTTCTGATATTCTTCCCAGAGCCTTTCCTTTGATATTCCTGAATCAATAAAATCCCAGGGCAGGGCTTCCGTGAAATCTTTTTTCCTCATCATATAAAAATCAGGATCTATGCCTGAATCAATGCAGGCCTTTCTCCAGTCATGGATTTTAAGCATGGCTTCCAAAACCTTTGAAATCCTCCTGTCGCCCATAGAAAATAGCCCCTGCATATAAGCATATTTAGGGACGTCGTGAAATACCCTTATGCCTTTTATCGGCAATAAAAGCTTTTTAATTGTTTTGATTCTGTCTTTTACAATTTCAATTTTTTCCATCGGGTGCCACTGAAATGGCGTAAACGGCTTTGGAACAAAGGTGCTCAATGTAAGGGTTAAGCCGCCTTTTTTAGAGGCAGCCCTTATTTTTTTTACAAGATTAACAATACCGTTTATATCCTCATCTGTCTCTGTTGGCAGGCCGATCATAAAATATAGCCTGAGATTTTCCATGCCCTCTGCAAAAATCAACTTTGATGTCCCGATAATATCATCTTCTGTTATTTTTTTAGCGATTACCCTTCTTAGTCTTTCTGTTCCTGCCTCAGGTGCAATCGAAGTGCTCTTATGCCCCTTCAGCAGGCCTGCAAGTTCGGCGCTTTTTCGGCTTGCCCTTAATGATGTAATAGAAAAATCCACTCCCTCCAGTTTAAGGACGTCCTTCGCGAATGGATAATCTGTCAGGGATGGGCCTATCAAACCGACTCTTTTTGTAGTTTTCAAAGCCCGGCTAATCTCTTGTTTAATGGCATTTAATTCTTTTGTCCTTGGCGGATTATAAATGTGCCCTGCAACGCAGAATCTGCATTGCCACGGGCAGCCCCTCATTGCCTCAATAAGATACATACCGGAAAATTCTGTCTCAGGGGTTATTATTGAGGGCCTGAATTTGTTGGATGAAATATCTTTGATATATTGTTTTTTTATTTTTTCAGGAGCATTTTCTAAAGATTCTCTTTGGGGGATTCCGTTGTTGTATTTAGCGGTATAGAATTTTGGCACATAAACACCTTCTATATGACTGGTCTTTTTGTATAGTTCCGCCCTTGTTTCTGATTCCTTGTATACCTCAAGAAACTCCTGCAACATTTCCTCTGCCTCGCCAATAAAGCATATATCAAAAAAATCTGCGAGGGGTTCAGGGTTGAAAAATGCGCATACCCCTCCAAGAATAAGCAGCGGATGCGAATCGTTCCTGTCAGATGCCCTTAAAGGGATGTTTGAAAGCTCAAGCATTTTAAGTATGTTCGGATAATCATTTTCAAAAGAAACTGAAAAAGCGACTATATCAAACCTGTTCAGTGGTCTTTTGGATTCAAGGGAAAAAAGTTCTGTTTTGGTCTTGGCATATTCTTCAATATCCTCATCATCCGGGAAAAACGACCGTTCGCATAATACGTCATTTCTTTCGTTCAGGAGTGTATAGATGCCCTGAAATCCGAGATTCGACATGCCGACATGATATGTATTGGGATAGACAAGACAGATATTTATCCTGCCGCCGGGCTCTTTAAATACAGTGCCGTTCTCTTTAGAGAGCAGGGCACTTGTTTTTTCGATTAGTTTACGGTTCATAAGTTAATATTCAAACATGAGATTGCTTTGGTCGGATCGACCTCGCAATGACAAAATTAAAGTATTAAGTTGTTTCTCTGTCATTGCGAGGAGGTCGTAACGACCGACGCGGCAATCCCATTTATTTTAATCATAACATTACTAATACGCTCATCATGGCGATTGACCACATAATATCAAGCGGCAGGTGCTGTTCACATGTTGAATCAAAAAGCAGGTCTACCCTTGCAGGAAACTCGTCATCAGAAAGCCAGAGGATTAATGTTGCAGGAATATGCGGCATAGGCAGCAGTTCAACTGAGGCATCGCCATAATTCAGGAGTTTTCCGTTAAGGCTTCGGGATTTTTCAATAAACGCAGGTTTATCACCGCCATATTTTTCAGCGATTTTATCCAGCGGAAGCGCATGAGCGCCCCTGAAGAAAAGAGAGCCTCCTTTAATATCCGAAGGTTTTATAAGCCTGCCTGACAGGGGAATGTCTTTTGCATTGATGAGATAGCACAAGACAGAGAGATTGTAGAAGTAGCTGTATTTTTTGAGTAAGCCCTCTCCCTCTCGTTGCGAGTCGATTCCGACAGGGGAGATATTCTTTAGTATTTTTTCCCGGGGAGAGACTGAGAAGCCCATACCAAAGGAGCTTAGCACATAAGCGCCGTTTTTATAGGAAACACCCGCCTTTCTGCACACATCCAATGGATCAAGGCTGCTCAAAATTCCCCAGGCCCTTTCTTCTCCGGTTATCATTGTTATATTTTACTAGAATACTGAATTTTATTTGGTATCAAAAAACTGACTTTAATAACCAAAAATTTAGTTGACATTATTATTATTATTCCTTAATATTAAGTCAAATTTTGTTGGGGGTGGGTATGATCCAATCAAGGAAAATTTTACTCCTTTTCTCTCTTCTGGTTATTTTTATCTTTTTAGGTTGTGAATCACTCAAGTCATCTAAGCCTATTATGCCCATTAAAGAATATGAAAAGATGATAGCAGGCAGGCTCGACGCCGACTATGTTGGAACAGCAAGATGTCTTTCCGCCTGCCATTCCCACGATAAAATAAAGCAGGATTTTAACGCCGGCACAATGGGCGCCCAACTTTCAAAAAAATCAGGACTGCCTATAGTTGATTGTGAATCATGTCATGGGCCGGGGAGTCTTGCAATAGAAGATATTACTCCTGAAAAGGTTGAGCAGGACAGGAAAGAAGGGAAAGAGACAAAGTGCAAGTATGAGACACTGATTGATTACAAAAATCTTCCTTCACAGGCATTATCGCTTATATGCCTCAAGTGCCATACGGCAAATGCAACCTTTAACCTCCATAACTGGAATGCAGGCGTGCACGCAATAAATGATATTTCATGCTCTGATTGCCACAAGGTTCACGTAGGGGTAGATCTGAAAGTCAAACCAAGGGAGACGGTAGATATGTGCACCAAATGCCATGAAGAAATCAGGGCAGAGTTCCTCCTCCCGAGCCATCATCCGTTATCAGAAAGAAAGGTCTTCTGCACAGACTGCCACGACTCTCATGGCACACAAAATGAAAAATCATTAAGAAAGGATACAGTAAAAGAAACCTGCACCCAGTGTCATGCAGAAAAAGAAGGGCCTTTTGTATTTGAACATGCTGATAATTCCGATGAATGCAGCAATTGTCATAGTCCTCATGGCTCTATAAACAATTATCTGCTTAATGTCCGGGTGCCTTTTCTGTGTCTTCAGTGTCATGAGGGGCACAGGACAGGTACAGCATCTACATATACCGAATCAAAAGGGGCATATTATACGAATTGCACTGATTGTCACTCGAGCATTCACGGCACAGATATTCCCTCTGCAACAAGAGGCAAGGGGAGGTTTACACAATGAAAAAGATTTTAATTTTATTATTTTCAGTCCTGGTTATTTTAAACAGCTCGGTTTTTGCAGAAGAGACGGAAACAACTGGAACAGAAGCTGAGATATACCATTTCCCCGAGATAAAGCCTGAGTTTTATGGATTCATGGGATACAGATTAGTTAGCCCCGGTGGTTCTGAAAAAGCGGGAGAATTTGAATATTTGCATTCCTCTCCGGTTATAGGCGGGGAGATAAGGGCCTTCCCCTTTCCTCACAGGCTTCATTTAGAGGCTGACGTGCTTAACAAAAAGGATTATTTTATAGATATGGATTATGCCTATAAGGATTTAGTTTTGTTCCGGGGTATAAACCGCACCCTTTTCCATAATCTTGACAACATCAGCCTGATAGACCTGAATCCGGCAACAACCAGCCCGAGAGTCGCTGTCAGGGATAGTGGTGAAAAATATGGCGTTGACGGAGGCCTGAGTAATCTATTCTTAAGGTTTAAGACCCCTGATTTTCCGTTTCATGTCTATCTGGACGGAAGGTTTCTAAACAAAAATGGCGACATGCAGCAGAGGTTTATGGGAGGAGCAGGATACTTTACTGGTACCGCTCCTGCTGTTGTAAGAGTATCGCAGAAAAAGCATGTTGACTGGAGCATGAAGGACATTACAATAGGGGCAAACAGCCATGCCGGTCCTGTTGAGATTGATATTTCACATGGCGAAAAAAGGTTCGACTCTGATGGAGACAGGATATCTTCAGAAAGCTACGTGCGTGCAACCTCGTCGCCTGTAAGGGCAGCAGGCACTTATCCGCATAACCTTGTTCCAGACCTTAAGAGTTCTACCAATACACTGAAGCTCCATACCTCATATACAGGAAGGCTTGTTGCTTCTGCAACCATTTCTCAGACAGACAAGAAAAATAGAGACAGCGGCGCAAAAGCTGATTATTTTGCAGGCGCTGCAGAGGTAACATATATCCCCTATAACAGGATGACAATTGTTGCAAGGTACAAACACAGAGAGGCAGATCTCGAAAATCCCTCTTCACTCCCTGCAGGATATTTAGGTTATTCTGCCTATACAACCTCTGCCACAGGCATAAGGCCGTCCCTTTCCTCACAGACAGATACATTATCGGGACTGGTGCGATACAGGCCCTTTACGAGGTTAGGGCTGAATGCAGGTTACACATATGAGCAGACCGAAAGAAAGAACGATGATGTATGGAAAATGACAGGGAAAACAACACGGAGAGATGTGACCCTTTCTGCCAATGCAAGGCTCATGAAAAAATTGACCCTTAAGGCAAAGTATGAACATCGGGATATTCATAACCCGGCTCACAATACTCAGCCTAATCGTTCAAATTATGCCGGCGCCTCATTGTCGTGGACTCCTTTAAACTGGGCCAGCGCCATGCTCAGTTATAATGCCGTAAAGGAAAAAAGACATGACATCCATTATGTAACGAGCAGTGGTGCATTTTCAGCAGTAAAAGCAGAAAATAGAACTGCTTTCAGGAACAGAGTCCTTGGAAGTGTTACATTTATGTTGTTCAAGCGCCTTTCTGTAACGCCAAGTTATGCGTATATGCATAACAGGATTGTGCAGGATCTCGCATACAACGACACTGCCGGGAACCCCCAGCTTGACAGGAGCGTCCCTTATAAAGATACAGCCAATAGTTATGCGCTCAGTCTGAATTATGCGCCAAAAAAGAATTTGGATATCAATGCCGAGGCAAGCCAGACAAAGGGCAGAGGCAGTTTCTATCCTGGCATTTCAAACGCTACTCTCCCGGTTTCTGTTGCATCTTTTTCAGAGTTGAAGGTGAAGGAAACCGTATATGCATTCGGCAGTGAGTACAGGTTTAAGGGTGATTGGGCTGTAGGATTAAAATATAGATATAATAATTTCAAAGACATGATTGACAATCCATACGATGACGCCAAAAACGGAATAGCGAGAATTATATTGCTTACCATTTCGAAGAAATGGTGATATCGTCAAGTTCCTCAATCTGGCATAAACAGGGAGCCGGTTTAACATTATGAAAAGACATATAATTCTGATTGCAATTATAACTGCTTTATTATCTGTTGCCATAGTGCAAGCCTATGCCGCTGAAAAGACCATAGGCGTCATAATGACAGGGGATATCCCGTATTACAAGGCCATTCATAAGGCATTTCTTGATGGGCTGTCTGCTCATGGTTTTGGCCCCGGCAAGGTTAATGTTGTTCTCCAGACACCCGCTCCCGAGGCGATGTCATGGACAAATGCAGCGAGGAAACTCATTGCCATAGATGCTGACATTATAGTGACTTATGGGGCGCCTGCAACCCTTGCAGTCATCCACGAGTCATCTGCAATCTCCGTTGTGTTTGCAGGAGTTTATGACCCCCAGGCGTTGGGTATAATAGGAAAAAATGTAACAGGAATTAGCTCAAAGGTGCCTGTTGCAAGTGTTATTAAAAACCTTAAGGGGATATCGAATTTCTCAAAATTAGGCGTTGTATATAACGACGCTGAGAAAGATACCGTAAGACAGGCTGAAGAAGTTAAAAACCTCGAAGGGCAGTTTGGATTCCAGTCGGTAAAATTCAATATAAAAAGGTTTGGTGATGCAGCAAAGATATCCAATGTTGACGCCTTGTTTATTACTACAAGCTGTAGCGCAATGCAGTGTGTTGATAATGTTGTGGGTATGGCCCGCAAAGGGAAGATCCCAACAGCTACTACTATAAGCGGCAGCGAGGACAGGGGCATAATATTGACAATTGCAGCGTCTCCTCAGGAGCAGGGCAAAGAGGCTGCTGAAATGGTATCCAAAATTCTTGGGGGCGCAAAGATAACAGCTATACCCGTAGAATCTCCAAAGAGGATAGAAATGATTATCAATCTTAAAGAGACTACAGCAATTGATCTTAAAGTTCCGTTTGATACCTTGACATCTGCGACAAAGGTCATAAAATAGTAGACAGTATAAATCAAACAGAGTACAATAACAAAACAATAAGAAAGTCATAGATGAAATTAAAGTTGAATCTCCAGAAAAAGTCAGTTCTAATAATTGCCGTTGTGCTTTTCCTTACGCTCGGTATAAACACTGCCGTTCTTACGTTTGTTGCATCGGATAAATTTAAAAGCGCTATCCATTCAAAGACAACCGCCATTGCTGAAGGGATGCAAAGGGAAATCGGAAAGGCATTAAATCTGGGCATCCCTGTCGAATATATTGAAGGCGCAAGTGAAAAACTTCAGGAACTTGTATCGAGAGACAAGGATATAGCATATTCTATGGTAATTGATACAAAAGGCAAGGTATTGTTCCATAGCGATATAGCATTGGTGGGCAAGGAGCTTCAGGATAAAGTAACGCTGAATGCCGCTTCTTCATCGGTGAAGCTAATACAGAAATACGATTCGTTCTACGACCTGTCACTGCCGTTGAACGGCGCTGATAATAAGCGGGTAGGGGCGCTCCGTGTAGGCATCAAGGCCAGTTCGGTAAACGCCCAGATTTATAACCTTATATTCTTTGCACTCGGTGTATCTGCCTTAAGTTTTTTGCTGTCTCTGGTATTGGTCTATTTTTTTGTCTCTAAATTTATTACAAAACCTATTATGAATATGGAGAAGGCTGCGGGACAGATAGCGTCAGGTAATCTCACAATTGATATAGAGACCAAGGGGGAAGATGAGATTGCCTCTCTCGGCAGGGCAATTAACAGAATGGCATCAAATCTTAAAGATATGCTTATGAGGATCAGGTCTGTCACGGACAGTGTTTCAGATGGTACAGTGAATATAGCCTCGGCTTCCGATAAGGTTTTGAAGGGAGCTAATCTGCAACATGATACAATAGAAAAAACTGCTGGTTTTATAGAAGAGATTGATAACTCCATATCTTCTGTCGCAATGAGCGCCGAGAGCCTTTCCGTTTTTTCCGAGGAGACTTCATCTGCAATAATTGAGATGGCAGCTTCCATAGAAAAGGTTGCTGAAAGCGCAAATGTTTTCTCGGTTTCTGCAACTGACGCTGCTTCTTCCATCGAAGAGATGGTTGCAACCATAAAAGAGATCGCTGACAGCCTTGAACTTCTGTCGGCATCTTCTGAGGAAACTGCCTCATCACTGACCGAGATAAATACTGCAGTAAAAGAAGTTGAAAATAATGCCGTTGAATCAGTTGCCCTTGCAGAAAAGGTTACGGTTGAGGCGTCGGAGAAAGGCATGAATGCTGCAAATGCTGCTATAAAAGGGATGGATGATATAAAGCAGAGCGTAGGGGCGCTGTCTGAGGTCATAAACCGTCTCGGGAAAAGGTCGGAGGAGATAGGCCAGATACTTAATGTCATAGCCGAGGTTGCGGACCAGACAAACCTTCTGGCCCTTAATGCAGCAATATTGGCGGCACAGGCAGGAGAGCACGGGAAGTCTTTTGCAGTAGTTGCAGATGAGATAAAGAGTCTTGCAAGAAAGACGTCTCTATCTACAAAAGAGATAGCAAATCTTGTTGATTCTGTACAGTCTGAAACAAGGGCAAGCGTTGAGATGGCAGAGAAAGGCATAGGCAGTGTTGAGAAGGGCGCAAAACTTGTCAGGGAAGTAAATATAGCGCTGAAGAGCATTCTCGATAGTTCGCATCTCTCTACAGAAAAAGCAAAGATAATACAAAGAGCGACAACAGAAGAGGCTTATGTCATAAAGCAGATAACAGAAGCTATCAGGAGCATAAGTGAACATGTAGAGCATATCTCCAAGGCAACGAAAGAGCAAAACAAAGGCAGTAAATTAATTATAGAAGCCATAGAGCGGATAAAGGAATTATCACATCATGTCAAGAATGCAACGGGCGAACAATCTACTGGAAGCAAGCAGATTTCAGAAACCATAGGAAATGTATCTCATCAGGCAGAGCAGATAGCTGGCGCAACAGCCAATCAAAGGGAGCGAAGCAAAGAAATAGTAAGGTCTATTGAAAGCATAAAAAAGATTGCCGGCGAATCTGTTAACCTTGTAAATACCATGAATACGGCAATAAAATCAATGGAGGAAGAGGCAAAGACATTGCTCTCAGAGCTTCAGAGGTTCAAGGTCTAACTCCATTGACCCGAAAATACCTCTCACAAACAAGTGGAGAGATTCTGGACAAGCCAGAATGACAAGCGTGTTGTCATTTCTGTCATTCCCGCTTGTCGGGAATCCTTCATGGCAGGTAGATATTTTCATATTTCGTTGTGCGCCAAAGGCTCTCAACGATTTTGGAGGATTAGGAAATACCATTACTCTACGGTAACATATCAGGCCTGAAGGGAAATCATCTTTATTCTCTTGAGAAAATTTATCGCCGGAAAATTCCCCGTGATAAGATAGTTATACCTGAACTTGCAAAATACCTTACGGAGCTTTCCTCAGAGATTGGAAGGCAGATAGGCCTGCTCGTAGCGAGAGACGGCAAGATAACCCACGTGATAGTTGGTGATGCAAGGGGCATCTTTATTCCGGGGCTTGAAGATTTTCCTCTCGGCAAAAAAGCGCTGCGCGGCCTTCGTCTTATACATACACACCTGAAAAATGAGCCGCTTAACCAGGATGACCTGACAGACCTTGCCCTTCTTAGGTTTGATATTATTGCTGCAATAGGCGTAAAAGATAATCTGCCGGAAGATATCTATGTTGCGCATCTTATGCCGCAGGGTTCAGAGAATCCGGTAGAGGTTTTATCTCCTGAAAATTTTTATCGGTTTGAGCTCGATTTTGCGTCATTTATAGAATCACTCGAAGAGGAGATGGACAGGCGAAGGGTTTTTGCTCAATCGGAGATCCGCTCTCCTCGGCGAGTCGCCAGTGGCGACAGAGGCGGAAAAGACTCACGTGAAAAGGCAATCCTGATAAGCGTATCTCAAAAGCCAAAATATGAGCAGGAGGATTCCCTGGAGGAGCTTAAGGAACTTGCGGGTTCCAGTGATGTGCTTGTTCTTGATAAAGCAATCCAGAGACCCAAAGAGATAAATCCGCGATATCTGATGGGCGAGGGCAAGCTTAAGGAAGTGATAATCAATGCGCTCAATAAGGGAGCCACTCTGCTTATTTTTGATCAGGATTTAAATCCATCGCAGGTAAAGGCAATAGGAGAGCTTACGGAAATTAAGGTAATCGACCGCTCACAACTCATACTCGATATATTCGCAAGGCGCGCCCACAGCAGGGACGGGAAGGTTCAGGTTGAACTTGCGCAGCTTAAATACAGGCTTCCGAGATTAACAGGCAAGGGTACGGCAATGTCCCGTTTGATGGGGGGAATCGGCGGAAGAGGTCCCGGAGAAATGAAACTCGAGATAGACAGGCGGCGCGTCAGGGACAGGATAATACTTCTTGAAAAAGAACTCAAAGCCTTAAGTGAGGCAAGAAAACAAAGGAAGCAAAGAAGGGTTGAAAGGAGAATCCCGATAGTCTCTATCGTAGGATATACAAATGCGGGTAAATCAACTCTTCTGAATTCGCTTACCAGAAGCGAGGTGCTTGTGGAGGAAAGGATGTTTGCAACACTCGATACTGCGAGCAGGCGACTGAGGTTTCCGAGAGAAAGAGAGATTATAATCACTGATACAGTGGGGTTTATAAGAGATCTTCCAAAGGACCTGATGGCAGCTTTCAGGTCAACGCTTGAAGAACTCCGGGACGCAGACCTGCTTCTTCATCTCGTTGATATATCAAGCTCAAGGTTTGAACAGCAGATAGAGTCCGTAGAGGGCATACTCAGGGAACTAAACCTTTCCGACAAAAAAAGGATAATAGTCTTTAATAAGATAGATAAACTTGCCGGTGATGAGGCAAGGCAAATAGCCTTCAGGTATAATGCCGTTTCTGTATCAGCGCTTGAACAATCAACATTTAAACCTCTGCTTGATATAATAGAACAAAACATCTGGGATGAAAAATTAAAAGAGATAAGGGTATAATAAAATATAATGGAATTTTCACCTAAATGGATAGCATGGGAGATAACAAGAAGATGTAATCTCCGTTGTGTTCACTGCCGCTCTTCATCAGAGACGGAGGCGAAAGGACATCCTGATTTTTCGACTATTGAGGCTTTCAGGATTATAGACGACATAGTGAGCTATGCAAAGCCTGTTGTGGTCCTTTCAGGAGGTGAACCATTAGTAAGGCATGATGTCTTTGAGATTGCCAGATATGGTACTGACAAAGGCTTAAGAATGTGCCTTGCCACAAATGGTACGCTTGTTACAGATGAGATATGTGAAAAGATAAGGAATTCAGGAATCAGGATTGTCTCTCTCAGCCTTGATGGTTCTGAAGAGACGGTTCATGATAATTTCAGAAATCAGAAGGGTGCATTCGCCGGAGTAATAAACGCCGCCAAACTTTTCAAGAAATACGGCATAGAATTTATCATAAATTCATCCTTTACAAAAAGAAATCAGGAAGAAATACCAAAGATATACAGACTGGCTAAGGAACTCGGCGCAACTGCATGGTACATGTTTATGATAGTGCCGACAGGAAGAGGCGAGGAGATAATGAACGAGCTTATATCCAAAGAGGACTATGAAGAAATCCTCGAATGGCATTACCAGATGGAAAAGGGCGAGAAGGATATGCTTGTCAGGCCGACATGCGCCCCGCATTATTACAGGATAGTCCTGCAAAAATCAAAAGAGGAAGGCGAGAAATTTGAGAAGAGGACCTTGAAGTTTTCAACAGGAGGAGCCAAGGGCTGTATTGCAGGACAGGTAATATGCCTGATAGACGTAGATGGTAATGTGCTTCCGTGCAGTTATTTCCCGAAGTCTGCCGGAAATATAAAAGAAAAGACATTTAAAGATATATGGGAGAATTCAGAGCTATTTAAGGATCTGCGCGATTTTAAAAAATACAAAGGAAAATGCGGCTCCTGCGAATACATAAATGTATGCGGAGGCTGCCGGGCAAGGGCATATTCTATTCACGGAGATTATCTTGAGGAAGAACCATTCTGCGGCTATACTCCAATAAAAATGAAAGAGAAGGTGATAAAATGAACGATACATTTCTTAAAGCATGCCGCGGTGAAAAAACAGAGTACACCCCTGTATGGCTTATGCGTCAGGCTGGCAGATATCTGCCGGAGTATCAGGCAGTCAGGGGGCAGGTAGATTTTCTCACACTCTGCAAGACCCCTGAACTTGCAGCAAAGGTTACGCTTCAGCCTGTTGATATTCTGGGCGTTGATGCCGCAATACTTTTTTCTGATATCTTAATCCCTGTTGAGGCAATGGGCATGCATCTGGAATTTTCCGATAAAAAAGGGCCGATACTGAGTGAGCCTGTAAGAAATAAATCTGCTGTTGAGAAACTGATTATTCCTGATACTGAAGACTCGATGCCTTTCGTCCTCGATGCAATAAAGATACTCAGGCGAGAACTCGAAAATAAAGTGCCTTTAATCGGGTTTTCAGGCGCTCCATTTACTTTGGCCACATATATGATTGAAGGCGGAAGCTCAAAGACCTTTCTTAATACAAAGAAGATGATGTTTCAAAACAGCGGTCTTTTCAATTATCTTATGAAAAAACTGACCAAGACTGTTATCTCTTATTTGTCAAGCCAGATAAGTGCAGGCGCTCAGGCAGTCCAGATATTTGATTCGTGGGCAGGCATACTCTCGCCTTTTGATTATAAGGAATTCGAACTTCCTTATGTAAAAAAGATTGTGTCTGCGCTTAAAAAACAGCACCCTGAAACTCCGGTTATATATTTTGCCAACGATTGTGCCGGAATTATAAAAGAGGTCAAAAAATCCGGCGCAGATGTTATCGGCATTGACTGGCGGATTGATATGAAAGATGCGGTGGGCAAACTCGGGAAGAAGGTTGTTGTCCAGGGGAATCTCGACCCATGCGCGCTTTTTCTTCCCAAAGAACAGATTGAAGAAAGGGTTCAGGATATACTGGCAAAAGGGGAAAATGCAAAAGGACATATCTTCAACCTGGGACATGGAATCCTGCCTGAGACGCCTGTAGAGAATGCGATCGCTATGGTTGAGGCAGTTCATAAGTATGGCAGGAAAGAATAGTAATAAAATTCAGGCACAAAGGAGTTCATAAGTAAAACCACATAACTTGTCATTCCCGCTTGTCGGGAATCTTTCTTTAGGAAGGATTGCGGACAAGCCGCAATGACAGAACTGGAATGGTCATGTGGCTTTTTTATGGTCTTATTAGTAAGTTTAAAAATATAAGCCGAAGGATTTATATTGGGAGACAAAGCTGCGAAGGAACCCATAGGCGTTTTACTTCTTAACCTCGGCGGGCCTGATTCACTTCAGGCTGTTAAGCCGTTTCTCTACAACCTTTTTTCAGACAGGCAGATTATCAAGCTTGGACCTGAATTCCTCCAGAAACCCATTGCATGGTTAATATCAACAACAAGGCATAAAAAGACAGAAGGTTTTTACAGTCTCATAGGCGGCAAATCTCCAATCCTTGATATTACAAATGCCCAGGCAAAAGCGCTGGAAGCGGCGCTAAATCAGCTATCAGTTTTTAAAGTCTTTGTAGGTATGCGGTACTGGCATCCTTTGATAGAAGAAGTGATCCCTGAAATTCATAATGCCGGAATAAGGAAGCTTATTGTGCTCAGCCTTTATCCCCAGTATTCTCTTGCAACAACAGGTTCGTCTTTATCAAAGTTCAAAGAAGTTGCGTCAAAATACAAGATGGAAGCCTTCTGTATCGAGTCATGGTTTAATCATCCATTGTATATAGAGGCGCTTGTTGACGTGATTAGAAAAGGAATGGACATATTTCCAGAGAGCATGGAGCATAGAGCAAAGGATATGGAACCGGATATTCACATTCTTTTCAGCGCTCACAGCCTTCCCCAGAAATTTATTGATGAAGGAGACCCGTATGTGCAGCAGATTAAGGGTACGATTGAGGAGATTGCAAGGCGAATTGAAATAAAATGGCACCTTAGTTATCAGTCCAAAAGCGGGCCTGTGAAATGGCTTGAGCCTTCAACAGATGAAAAACTGAAAGAACTTGCAGCTAAAGGTGTCAGAAACATTCTTGTTGTTCCGATAAGTTTTGTTTCAGACCATATTGAGACGCTTTATGAAATTGATATATTATATAGGCAGCTGGCAGAAGAACTCGGGCTTTGCCTGAGACGGACAGAATCTTTAAATACACACCCTGTTTTTATTGAGGCAATGAGGGATATAATAATGAAAAACGTGAAGGAACTTAATTGGATAGGATAGTCATCGTCGGCGGCGGGATTTCAGGCCTTTCGCTTGCTTATGCAATACTTGAGCGGGAACCATCAGCAGAACTCACAATATTCGAGTCCGGGAAAAAACCCGGAGGAAAGATATGGACTGAAAAAGTGGACGGCTTTCTCTGTGAAGGCGGGGTAAACGGTTTTCTTGACAATAAGCCGAAGACAATTGAACTCAGCCTTAAACTTCTGCTTAATCCTCTGAGAAGCAGCGATGTGGCCCGGCAAAGGTATATCTTCTCGGATAATAGATTGCATCTTCTGCCTGAATCTCCTGTTTCATTTTTTACATCTAACCTCATGAGCCTTTACGGCCGTATGAGGATTATATATGAGATGTTTGCGCCCAGAGGAACAGCAGACGATGAATCCCTTGCCGAGTTTGCAAAAAGGAGGCTGGGGAAAGAGGCTTATGAAAAACTCATTGACCCTATGGCATCAGGAATTTATGCGGGAAATCCTGAGACCTTAAGCCTTAAGAGTTGTTTCCCAAAGGTATACGATATTGAAAAGAAATACGGAAGTCTTATCAGAGGAATGATAAGTTTGCAGAAAGACGCCAGGAAAACAGGGAAAGGAAAAGTCGGCGCCGGCCCCGGCGGGGCGCTCACTTCTTTTTATGATGGAATGGGAATGGTCATAGATTCCCTGAAAAAATCACTTGCTGAAAAACTGATGACAGGAAGCAAGGTCACTGCTGTTGAGAAAAAAGGAAAGGGCTATGCTGTTCACCTTTCTGACGGCTCAATTGTTGAGTCAGAGGTATTGGTCATTGCAGCTCCTGCATATTCCGCATCAGAGATATTAAAGGGTTTTGATAAGCGGCTTTCTTCTGTAATAGCAGAGATACCGTACCCGGCTGTCTCGGTTGTATGTTTTGGATATAAGAAAGAGAGGATTTCTCATCAATTAAATGGTTTTGGCTTTCTCATTCCTTACAGAGAAAAAAGTAAGCTCCTTGGCACGCTGTGGGATTCGAGCATATTTCCGAACAGGGCGCCCGAAGGCTATGTGCTTTTAAGGAGCATGGTTGGCGGCGCTAGGGCATCCGGGCTTGCAATGCAGGACGACACCAGACTTGCGGATACGGTTGCAGAAGAACTGAAAAATATTATGGGTATAAAGGCTCAGCCTGATTTTGTGCGAATATACAGGCACGAAAAGGCAATTCCGCAGTATAATATAGGCCATAGTAACAGGCTTAAGGCGATTGATGAGCTGCTTTCAAAGTATAGAAATCTGTATCTCACAGGCAATGCATACAGGGGTATCAGCTTAAATGACTGCATAGAAAATTCATATAAATTAGCGGAAAGTATAATTCAAAAGGAGGGCGGGTAATGTTAAAAGAACAGGAGATATCAGAGATTCTTTTAAAAGAGAGCGAGGAGTACAAGAAGCTTGGGGAAGAGCACAGGAATTTTGAAAAAACACTTTTAGAGATGGACAAAAAAGTTTACCTTACGCCGGAAGAGGAAATCGAAAGAAAACGGATTCAAAAATTAAAGCTTAGCAGAAAAGACAGGATGGCAGAACTTATAAGGGATTACAAGAAGAACCATTCAGTGAATTAGAAAAGAAGTGAGCAATTCTATAGTCTGTCATTCTGGCTTGTCCAGAATCTCTCTTTGTTTCAGGAAAGATTCCCGACAAGCGGGAATGACGCTAATTGGGTTATTAAGTTTTACTATTAAATTTTGTCATTCCTGCGGAAGCAGGAATCTAGGGACATAAAGACTGGATTCCCGTTTTCACGGGAATGACAGGTGAAAGGGGTATTTTTTATGCGAAGCAGAATCATTAAGCAGGGGCTGGAGCGTGTTCCGCACAGGGCGCTTCTTTATGCAACCGGTATTCCGAAGAGTGAAATGAAAAAACCATTTATCGGAGTTGCGACAAGCTTTACCGATATCATCCCGGGTCATATAGGAATGCGGGACCTTGAGAGATTTATAGAAAAAGGCATACATACAGGCGGGGGCTATCCTTTCTTTTTTGGCATTCCCGGCATCTGTGACGGCATTGCAATGGGACATTCAGGGATGCATTATTCATTGCCGTCAAGAGAGCTGATAGCGGATATGGTGGAGTCGATTGCCCAGGCGCATCAGCTTGACGGACTTGTACTCCTTACGAATTGTGACAAAATTACTCCCGGGATGCTTATGGCTGCCGCAAGGATAAATATACCCTCAATAGTTGTTACCGCAGGGCCCATGATTTCAGGACGCCTGAGAGGCAGGAGGTTATCTCTGGTTAATGATACCTTTGAGGCGATCGGAAAATATAAAAAAGGTTTGATAAAGGATGATGAACTCGAAGCGCTTGAGATGTGTGCATGTCCCGGCGCCGGCTCGTGTCAGGGGATGTACACTGCCAATACAATGGCGTGTGTTACAGAGGCCCTGGGAATGAGCCTTCCCAGATGCGCAACCGCGCTTGCCGTGTCTGCTGACAAGCGAAGGATTGCCTTTGCCAGCGGAGAGCGGATTGTTGAACTTATAAAGAAGAATATTACGCCAAGGAAGATAATGACAGAGAAGGCATTTGAGAATGCAATAATGGTGGACCTTGCGCTGGGCGGTTCAACAAATACAGTCCTTCATATCCCTGCAATAGCTAATGACGCAGGCGTTGCCCTGCCTTTAGAAATATTTGATAAATTAGGCAAGAAGACGCCTCATCTTGCAAACATGCTTCCGGGCGGTGAGCATTATCTTGAAGACCTCGATTGGGCAGGAGGAATCCCTGCTGTAATGAAAAGGTTAAGAAGAAATTTGAATAATAATATAACTGTCAGCGGCAAAAAGATATTCGAGATTGCAGATTCTGCAGAGGTGACAGATGAAAATGTTATAAGGCCTCTGAATAAGGCGTATCACAAAGAAGGCGGCATTGCAATCCTGAGAGGCAATCTTGCACCTGACGGAGCTGTTGTCAAGCAGTCTGCCGTAAGCAAGAATATGATGAAGTATGAGGGCAGGGCTAAGGTATTTAATTCAGAGGAAGAAGGCATGAAGGCAATCCTTAATGGAAAGATTAAGGCGGGCGATATTGTGGTTATAAGATATGAAGGCCCGAAAGGCGGCCCCGGCATGAGAGAGATGCTTTCTCCGACAGCGACTATCGCAGGAATGGGATTAAGCGAATCAGTTGCCCTGATAACAGATGGAAGGTTCTCAGGCGGAACAAGAGGCCCGTGCATAGGTCATATCTCGCCGGAGGCAATGGAAGGCGGGGTGATTGCAATACTTAAAGACGGCGACAGGATTAAGATTGATATCCCAAACAGAAAGATTGATGTTCTTCTGTCCGATAAAGAAATTAAAAACAGGCTTGGTAAATGGAAGGCTCCGAAGCCGAAGATTACGAAGGGATATCTCGCTCGTTATGCGCGGATGGTAAGCTCTGCCGGCAGCGGGGCAGTGATGAAGTAAGAGGTTGCTCTTTCGTTATCTGTTAATCAGGGGAAATTATTTTAAACGGTTGCTGTTCCTATATTTTGAGCCGAAGTATGGTTTGAAGCTTTTTGTGGGTTCAGGTTTGTAATCTGAACCTGATATTTCTATAATTCTTGCACAAAATTTCGGGTTACGGTCAGAGACCCGAACCCGCCTCCATCTCCCTCTGTTTCTACTAAAACAGAAATGACTGGCTTTATGTTATTGCCTCAACGTAGTTGTCATTCCCGCTTGTCGGGAATCTTTCTTTAAAGAAGGATGCTGGACAAGCCAGCATGACAGACAGGGGAGGGGTAAGATATAAACAAACACATCAGGTAATGCAAGAACTTATATACATTTTCATAGTATTTTATGTTAAAATTATCTAAATTTTTATCTGACTCGTCAGATTCGATGAGGCAAAAAGGAGCAAAGAGGCCTATGCATAACAAAATTACAGGCGCAGAGATATTGATTGAAAGCTTGAAGAAAGAGGGCGTGAAGTACATCTTCGGTTACCCCGGCGGTGTTGTACTCAATATATTTGATCACCTTTATGAAAATAAAGATCTAAGCTTGATCCTCACAAGGCACGAGCAGGGCGCTGTTCACGCAGCAGACGGCTTTGCAAGGGCGTCAGGAAAAACAGGCGTGGCGCTGGTTACCTCCGGTCCGGGAGCTACGAATACCGTGACTGGTATTGCAACCGCCTCGATGGATTCCATACCTATAGTTGTGTTTTCAGGCCAGGTGCCGACCATGCTTATCGGAAATGATGCTTTTCAGGAGGCTGATATTGTCGGTATCACAAGGCCCTGTACAAAATATAACTTTCTCGTGAAGGATGTGAATGACCTTTCAAGGACAGTAAAGGAAGCATTTTATATAGCATCTACAGGAAGGCCGGGCCCTGTGCTTATAGACCTTCCAAAGGATGTAACCACATGCAAGGCTGATTTCACATGGCCTGAACTTGACATGAGGAGCTATAAGCCTACATACGAAGGCAATAAGTGGATGATTACGCAGGCAGCCAATCTCATGGCAAAATCAAAAAAACCGATAATCATAGCCGGCGGCGGGGTGATCATATCAGGCGCTGCAAAAGAATTAAAAGAACTGGCGGAACATACCGATATACCGGTTACCATGACATTGATGGGGCTTGGAGGTTTTCCGGGCTCTCATAAACTTTCCCTGGGCATGCTGGGAATGCACGGGACTTATTATGCAAACAAGGCAGTGCAGGATTCGGACCTCATTATCGCTGTCGGGATGCGTTTTGACGACAGGGTGACAGGGAAGGTTGACGCCTTTGCGCCGAATGCAAAGATCGTTCATATAGACATTGATCCGACATCAATAAAAAAGAATATCAGGGTTGATGTTCCTATTGTAGGCGATGTTAAAAGAGTTCTTGCAGTTATGAATAAGGTATTAAAGGAAGAGGTAAAAGAACAGTGGGATGAAGTCAGAAAGGCATGGCTGAAACAGATAGATATGTGGCGCGCAGAAAGGCCGATGTCCTATACGCACAGCGATGAAATTATAAAGCCTCAGTTTGTTGTTGAGAAGATATATGAGCTTACAAAGGGAGATGCGATCATAACCACGGAAGTGGGGCAGAATCAGATGTGGACAGCCCAGTTCTACAAATTCGACAAGCCGAGAACCCTGCTTACATCAGGCGGCCTCGGAACAATGGGTTATGGTTTTCCCGCTGCAATAGGCGCGCAGTTTGCGCATCCTGAAAAACTTGTGATTGATATTGCGGGTGACGGGAGCATACAGATGAACATACAGGAGCTTGCTACGGCAGTAATCAATAAACTGCCTGTAAAGGTAGCCATACTTAACAACAGATTCCTTGGCATGGTGAGGCAGTGGCAGGAGTTATTTTTTGATGAACGGTACTCTCATACAAAACTTGATGTTGTGCCTGACTTTGTTAAGCTTGCCGAGGCTTATGGCGCGGTCGGCCTCAGGGCAACAAAGCCGAGCGAGGTTGAGCCTGTTCTCAAAGAGGCGTTTAAGATAAAGCGGACTGTATTCATGGATTTTGTTGTTGACTGGCAAGAAAAGGTCTATCCGATGGTTCCTGCCGGAGCCCCGATAGATCAGATGCTTTTTGAGCAGGAAAAGAAACCGGAAAAGAAGTTAAAGGCAGTGAAATAAAGGCTGAGGTGAAGGCATGAGACATACTATCTCTGTTTTAGTTGAGAACAAATTCGGAGTGCTTTCGAGGATATCAGGACTCTTCAGCGGAAGAGGGTATAACATTGAGAGCCTCTCTGTAGGGGAAACCATTGACCCGCAGATATCCATCATGACAGTAGTAACAACCGGCGATGACTGGGTCATAGAGCAGATTACGAAACAGCTTAATAAGCTTATTGACGTCATAAAAGTCACTGATATGACAGAGCTTGACCATGTTGAGCGCGAGATGGTTCTATTGAAGGTTTCGCCAAAGCAGGAGAATAAGGCAGAGGTGCTTAATCTTACAGAGATATTCAGGGGCAGGATCGTTGATTCAAGCCAGAAGACTTACACCATTGAAATTACCGGCAATGAAAAGAAGATAGAGGCCTTTGTGGAGCTTATGAGGCCTATGGGCATAAAAGAGTTTGTAAGAACCGGAAAAGTTGCCATTACGCGAGAGGGTGTAAAAAAGAAATAAAAGTGAAATCCTTTTTCAGTACCGCCCCGCACAACTCCGGCATTGCCTTGCTGATGACCTTGTGGGTTCTTGTTATGTTGAGCGTTATAGCGATGAGTTTTTCGTTTTCAACCAGGTGGGGCAATGCAAGCACGAGAAATTTCAAGGAGGAAACAAAGGCATATTATCTTGCCATGTCAGGGTATCAGGAGGCGATAGGCTATCTGTTGTCGGACAAGGATAACATGGTTGACTATATTGACGCCGACGGCAATCTGTATATTGATAAGGATACAAAGCCCGTAACCGGCAGCCGGGTGACAGATGAGGCAGAGCTTGAAATAAAGATAACGGATGAGGGTTCAAAGGTAAATATAAATTTTGCCGACGGGACGAGACTTAAAAAGGTTCTGGACTATGTTGGGATACCGCCTGATTCACAGCAGGAAATCGTAGATTCTATACTGGACTGGAGAGACCCTGATAAGGAACATCATCTTTCAGGCGCTGAGGATGATTATTATGAATCCCTTGACCCGTCGTATAAGGCTAAAAACCGCAACCTTGATAGCGTAGAGGAACTTTTGCTTGTGAAAGGATTTAAGCCAGGGTATCTTTATGGCTCTAAAGATATCAGGCCGATATATGATCTGATTACAACCTCAGGGGATGGCAGTATTAATATAAATACTGTTTCCAGGGAAGTTCTGGAGATGACTGGCACAGGCAGTGATGTAATTGACGCGATATTTAAGCAGAGGACAAAAGAGATTGGCGGCGCCAGACAGATACCTGCAAATCTTGCTCCCGGCCTTTACCGGACTGTATCCTATGACTTCAGGATAGAGGTAACAGCAGCCATGAAGGGAAACAGGCAGGCAGTTAAGATAACGTCCATAGTGAGAAGGGTCCCGGCGCTTAAGGGATTCGACATGCAGACTGTTTACTGGAGGGAGAAGATTGAGAATCGCAGGGGTTAGTTTAGAAGATTCTTTTTTAAGTGTCTCTATTGTCGACAAAAAAATCGGAATCATAAAACCTGTTAAATCAGAGGATGTAAAGCTGCCCCTGTCTGAGCAGGAGAGGTCATCGGTCTTCAAAGAAACCTTCCGCAGATTAAAGGAAGACTATAAGGCTGATAGCCTGGTTATCGGATTAAATTTCAGCAGTTTTTCCCATAATTTTATTGATATGCCTTCCTTGTCAAAGGCTGATATGAAAAATGCCATTCTGTATGAATTGGAAAAATATCTGCCGCTGCCGCCAGAGGAGTATACCTATGATTTCTTGGTTATCTCAAAAACACAAAACAGGATGCGAACACTTGTCCTGTCAATACGAAAAGATAAACTGAACGGATTATTTGGCGCTGCCGGGGATTCGGGATTAGAGCTTGCAGGCGTAAGGTGTTCCTTCATAGAGGGCCTGAATGAATTTATTGCCTCAGGCAAGGTTAAGGATGCAGTTTTTATATATGCAGCGGAGGCCGCATATTACCTTGCAGAGCTGAAGGGCCAGATGCCTGTTCTGTTTAAGGCTGTTCCGAAGGGGAAGGATGCCGCGTCTGAACTTGAAAACATTGCCGCATCTATTGGCGGGGACATATATATTTCAGGCCATCCGGATCCTGATGTGTTAAATAAGCTGAATGCAAAGACATTCGCCCTGTCTCCGGCAAATGCGATTGCCCTCTCTGCCCTGAAAAAGTCAAAGGTTGAAATGAATTTTCTACCGGCAGGCCTCCTGCCTGAAAAGAAAGACTATTATCCTTATGCAATAGGCGCAATGACAGCGTTGGCAGTTGCGATATTCTTTTTCACTGAAATATATTCTTATTACAAGGATTATTCCGCATTGAGCAATACCGAAAAGAAAATAGAACAGATTAAAAACAGGGCGTCAGGGCCGCTTGAGACAAGAAAAAAAATGGAAACCATTTATGAAAAGAGAAAGTTGCTGCATGAGTTCCAGGGGAAAAGAAATCTTAATATAAAAGTGCTTACTGAATTGAGCAGGGTCTTGCCGAAAGATGTGTGGCTTACGGGCATGTCTGTTGATGAAAAGGGCAAGGTGGATATGGAAGGGTTTGCAAAAAGAGCGGCAGGCATTATAGAGCCTCTCAGCAAATCGAAACTTTTCAGAAAAATTGAGTTTGTGTCGCCGATTATATCACAGGACGGCCAGGAAAAATTTTCGATAAGGCTGGAGCTTGCAGGGTGAAAAAATCAGTTATTATATCGGCGATTTTAATGGCAATAATTGCCGCGCATGTTTTTTTTATAGTGCCGCTTGCAGGAAAAAGAACTGAAATGAAAGAGTTGCTCCAGGTAAAATACGCTTCGCTCCGGAAATACGAGGCATTTCTTAAAAGCACAGGGAAGGCAGAGACCGAGCTTGATGCTGCGGTGAAGGAAGTCGAGGGCCTGGAGGCAAATATTTTTCAGGATAAAAACGAGTCCCTTGCCTTTGCAAAAATGCAGGGCTATGTGCAGGACATGGCTGAAAAATCAGGGATTAAAATACTCTCAATTAAGCCTTTGTCTGTGGTAAAGTATAAACATTATGCTGACCTCCCGATTCAGCTCGAAGCCAGTGGAGGAATAATCCAGCTTGGTGAGTTTATGAAGCAGACAGATACAAGCAAACAGCTTATCAGGATAGACAGATTAAGCATAAGCGTGATGAATATACAGACGCCGGGAGAATTGAAAATAAGGATTCAGGTCTCAGGGCTGATGAAGGTATGATAATACGGTGGGTTATATTAGTATTTTTGTGTCTTGCTGTTTTAGTTTTATCTGTTGATATGTATAAAGAGGCAATAATATACAATCCCCTGGAGAGTGTTGAGATTAGCGGCAGGGAGGCTGCAAATAACGGCAAAAAAGCATTGCCGGTTTTTGAGGCGGCATGGGGCAGGGAAATAGTAGATAACAATTTATTCAGTTCCACAAGAAGCCCTGTACAGCCGCCGCCCCCCCAGCCCCAGGGCAAGGCAGCAGAACCGCCCAAGAGGCCGGATATGAATCTTAAGGGGATTATTCTGGACCAGTTCGGAGAATATGTTGCTTATATAGAGAAAGACAAGGTTAAGGCTGTGCCTGTGAGAAAAGGCGACAGGTTTGATGATGTGGAAGTTGTTGATGTTCAGCAGAAGAGTGTCGAATTGAGATGGAATGAAGAAAACATATTATTGAGCCTTGATAGAATAAAGACTATAAAAAAACCGAGGTAGATAGATTATGCCCTTGAGAATTATTGCAGCTATTCTGGTTGTTTTCCTGCTTGGTTCATGTGCGCCAAGGCAGGTTACAAAAGAGGAGGCGAAAGAAACAGACCTGGCCCTGTTGCCTTCTGAAGATATTAAATTGCCTGAACTTCCGCAGAAACCCCCGGAGGCTAAAGAGACAAAAAAAGTCGAATCCATCAGGGTTGAGAAAGAGGCAGATGAAAAATATGTAATATTGAATTTTGACGGGGCTGACATAGAGACCGTTATATCCACTATCGGCGAGCTTCTTAATATTAACTACATAATCGGAGCAGGAGTTTCAGGGAAGGTCACTATCCAATCCTACAGGAAATTCCCCGTTAAAGACCTCTTCCAGATATTCCAGACCATCCTTGAGGTAAACGGGCTTACTGCAGTGAAGGACGGAACGCTTTACAGGATTGTGCCCATAGATACCGCAAAACAGCAGCCTGTTTCTGTTCAGATAGGCAAGGATGTTAAATTGCAGCTTGATTCAAGCTTCATAACGCAGATAATACCCCTTGAATATGTTAAGGCAAATGATATCGTTAATGTACTCAGGAACCTGATGCCCCGCGGCACTGACCTTACTGTGTATGAACCGACCAATCTTCTGATAGTTACCGCGCCTCCTGCAGGAATTGTCAAATTCATGAAAGTGCTTGAGGCCCTTGATATATCGTCTGTGGACCGCGAGTCCATAAGGACCTTTGTTTATTATGTTGAGAACGGAGAGGCAAAGAAGCTTGCAGAAATATTGAAAAGCCTGTATGTAGAAAAGAAAGACGGCAGGGCCTCTTCTCCAAGGCTGACTTCTCCGCTTCCGGGCCTGCCCAAGGGCACCGTAACTACTGCTGCGGCGGAAGGACTGCCCGGAGAGGTTGAGGGCGAGATAACCATTACTGCCTATGAAGATATAAACGGCATTGTTATCAAAACTAATTCGAGGAGTTATCTTGCCATACTTGAGATTCTGAAAAAACTTGATGTGCCTGTAAAACAGGTTTTGATAGAGGTGCTGATAGCAGAGGTATCATTGGATGATACGACAAAGCTTGGAATAGAGTGGCTGCTTAAAGGCTCGGTACACGCTGAAGGCCAGTCTCTTTCATCATTAGCCGGCTTTAACCCATCCAGCAGTATTAGTTCAAGTATTGGAAGCTCTCTTGCATTAGTTCCTACAAGCCCGTTCGCTTCAGTTATTAAACCTGAGAGATTTGGCATTCTGCTGAATGCCTTTGCAAGTATGGGAAACGTGAATGTCCTTGCAAGCCCGCATATACTTGCAATGGATAATAAAGAGGCAAGCATACAGATAGGGGCAGAGGAACCAATAGCAACGGGATACACAGCACAGCCAATTACTGGTGGAAGCCAACAACCGGTCACGCAGGCAACAACAGGCCAGATTCAGTATAAGACAGTCGGGACACTTCTTACTGTGAAGCCCCATATCACAGAAAAAAACAGGGTTACTCTTGAAATAACACAAGAAGTCAGTTCAATAGGTGCTGAGCTGGGAATCGGAGGATCGCCGCGTTTCAGCACAAGAAAGGCAAAGACCTCTGCTGTTGTGCAGGACGGGCACACGCTTGTTTTAGGCGGTCTTATCACGGAGTCTAAAAAACAGGGCAGGTCAGGGATTCCATTACTAAGTAAGATTCCAATACTTGGCTATTTGTTTGGGACGACAACAGATACCTATAACAAGACTGAGTTGTTAGTAATGGTGACCCCTCATGTTATAAACAATCAGGAGGAGGCAGATGCTGTTACCAGGGAATTTCAGGATAAGGTAAAGACAATCAAGGAGAGGCTTGAGAAAAACAAACCTGAAGATGAGGCATCAGACGATAAATCTGAGGCGTCAAATATAAATAATACTGTAACAGTTGCTGTTGGAATGGACACGCCTTTAATAGAGCTTATCGAGGCACATGGCTATACCCTGAAGGATGAAGATTTGAATGTTTTTTTAAGCGAGTTTATTGTTTTGAATGAAGACATAAAGAGCATTAAGATGATTCCGAAGGGCAGCACAGTCAAACTGCCCTTAACCCATCTTAAAAAAACAAAAAATAAAAACTGAAGGAAGGAGGTGAATAACATGAGTATGCCATTGATGAGACATATATCATGGTATTTGATCATTGCAATGTTCATAATCGGAATTACGCCGAAGGCTGATGCAGGCCTTGCGCCGTCAGCGATGATTGCCATGTCGCAGACAGACAGGGTTACTGACATGGAAAAGATCCAGAAAGTCATTGAGATGAAGATGGTCAGCGAAAGGCTTGAAAAATTAGGCCTTGCCCAGGATGAGATACAGGCCAGGCTGGGCAGCCTCAGCGACCAGCAGATACACAAATTAGCCCTTCAGATAGACGACATAAAGGTCGGAGGCGATGCTCTCGGAGTGATAATCGCATTGCTCGTAATAGCTGTGCTCGTTGTCGTACTGCTTCAGCTTACCGGTCAGAGAGTCATAGTAACAAAATAAGGTTTATATGTCATTGCGAGGAACGAAGCGGTTGCGAAGCGAAGCTGAAGCAAACTCGGAGCGAGATTCCTCACTTTGTTCGGAACAGGCTCCGCAATCTAAAAAAAAAGATAGAACAGCAAGATTGCTTCGCTTCGCTCGCAATGACAGGTTAGTTAAATTAATTCTTTTTACGATGCTCCTTTTGCATTCCTGCGCTTCTGCTAATAAAATCCATGAATCCGGACAGTATCACGTTATCGCTAATGTCCCCTTCTTTGCACAGGAGATGTACCAATGCGGCCCTGCATCTCTCGCCGGGGTAATGAACTACTGGAACGCCGGCATCACTCCTGATGAAATTGCAAAGGAGATATACAGTAAGTCTGCCGGAGGCACCCTTGACCTTGATATGGTTATTTACCCCAAAAGGAAAGGGATGCTTGCAGAGCAATACTCAGGAGGAATGGACGACCTCAGGAAAAATATAGATGCAGGGCATCCGCTTATAGTTCTGGTTGATTACGGTTTTTGGGTGTTGCAGTCAAATCATTTTATGGTTATTATCGGATATAATGAACGCGGTGTCATAGCAAATTCAGGGAAAGAAAAAGCCGTGTTTATTCCAGAAAAAGATTTTTTAAAAACATGGGAAAGGACAAAGTTCTGGACATTGCTGATAAAAAGAAAGTGAAAAGTTTAGAGTTAAGAGTTACTAAGGAGTTCATAAGTAAGGTGTCATTCCCGCTTGTCCGCACTCAGGCGGATTCGCCGAGGAGAATCGGGAATCCTTCTGAAGAAAGACTCCGGACAAGCCGGAGTGACAAAATAGGTTCTCATACTTATGTGGTTATTAGTAAGAGTTTCAAAGTTATTTTTTATTTAATTGCATTTTCACTTTTAACTTCTTGCTCTTTTCCTCGCATAATCGTCCTTGAAGACCCGCTGACTCCTGAAGAGCATATAAACCTCGGAGTTGCTTACGAAAAACAAGGGGAGCTTGATAATGCCCTGAAGGAATATAAAGAGGCGTCAAAGCAACTGCCTTCTGCATATCTTTACATAGGCAATATATATTTTCAGAAAAATGAACTTGCTGAGGCGGAAACATATTATAAAAAAGCCATTAAAAAGGACACTCAAAATCCTGATGCGTATAATAACCTTGCGTGGCTTTATTACACAAAAAAAGAAAATCTTGATGAAGCAGAGTCTCTGGCATTAAAGGCAATTGAGCTTAATCCCTTGAAAAAAGATGTGTATCAGGATACGCTGGAGAAGGTAAGGGGAGTAAGAAGGAAATGAAGTGGGCATCATTCTTGGTATTTTGTCATTCTTGCTGTCATTCCGACTCTTGTCCCTGCTTGTCAGGGATCGGTTCGGTCTCCTCAGCGACTCGCTGGGGCGAGAATCATTCCGAAGAAGGATGCTGGACAAGCCAGCATGACAGATAGGGAAAGATTGAGGGAATTATAATGCCTGACAAATTACACATACCCAAAAACCTTTACGATGAAATGCTCTTGCATTGCAGGGAGTCATATCCGAATGAGGCATGCGGCATACTTGCAGGAATAGAAAATAAAGCCTCAAAGATTTACAAAATGACCAATATTGAAAAATCTCCCGTAAGTTATTTTATGGACTCGAAAGAGCAGTTTAAGACCATGAAAGACATCAGGGAAAACAATCTGAAGATGCTTGCAATCTTCCATTCCCATCCATCCTCTCCGGCATATCCGTCTGCAAAAGATTTAAACCTTGCCTTCTATGAGGACTCCATCTACATTATCGTGAGCCTGATAGAAAGCGAACCGGTAGTTAAAGGTTTTTTAATAAAGGAAGGGAAGATAAAAGAAGTCGCTATAGCTGTGAAAGAATAAAGCCGGACTGACAAAATTACTATTTTAATTTTCATCCAGTTTAGAGTAAAATATTACTCATTTTTCAATTGCAAGAAGGAGGTGCTTATGGGATATGTAAACGGTCTTAAGTGCAGAGAATGCGGCAGGGAATATCCTGTTGATCCTATATATGTCTGTGAATTCTGCTTCGGGCCACTGGAAGTTGTTTATGATTATAAAAAAATAAAGAAAGTACTGACCAGAAAGAGTATCAAGGCAAGGGAAGAGAACCTCTGGAGATATAAAGAGCTTCTTCCCATTGACGGAGAACCGCAGGTAGGCCTTGAATCAGGTTTTACCCCGTTGATAAAGGCAGACAACCTTGCGAGGGAGCTCGGGGTAAAAGAATTGTATATAAAGGACGATACTGTTGCCCATCCGACCCTCTCATTCAAGGACAGGGTTGTTGCAGTTGCTCTCACAAAGGCTAAGGAATTCGGGTTTGATACAGTTGCATGCGCCTCTACCGGAAACCTTGCCCATTCTGTTTCTGCTCACGGAGCAAGGGCAGGCTTCAAGAGATTTGTCTTTATACCTGCAACGCTTGAGGCCAGCAAGATAGTCGCGTCATTGATTTATGAACCGAACCTGGTTGCTGTTGACGGCAATTATGATGAGGTAAACAGGCTTTGCAGTGAAATAGCAAATAAATATAAATGGGCGTTTGTGAACATAAACATAAGGCCGTTCTATGCAGAAGGCTCAAAGACACAGGGCTTTGAGATTATCGAGCAGTTAGGGTGGAAGGCTCCTGACAATGTGGTTGTGCCCTGCGCAAGCGGCTCATTACTGACAAAGGTGTGGAAGTCGTTTAAGGAATTTAAAACCATAGGCATAATAAAGGAATTGAATACAAAGGTCTTTGCTGCTCAGGCTACGGGATGCTCTCCAATAGCAACTGCAATAAAGACAGGCACTGATGTGATAAGGCCGGTAAAGCCTAATACCGTTGCCAAGTCCCTTGCAATCGGAAATCCGGCAGACGGGTTTTATGCCATTCAGGTTGTGAAGGAAACAGGCGGATATGCCGAGGATGTCTCCGACGAAGAGCTTATCGAGGGAATAAAAATGCTTGCCAGGACAGAGGGTATATTTGCAGAGACTGCGGGAGGCGTTACACTTGCATGTACAAAAAAGCTTCTTGAGTCCGGCAAGATTAACAGGGATGAGACTACTGTGATGTGTATAACAGGAAACGGGCTTAAGACGCAGGAGGCCCTGAGCGGGCATACAGCGGCACCGCATTTTATAAAACCAAATCTGGCAGCTTTTGAAGAAGTGCTGAAAAAAATAGGAGGTAAATGATGGCAGTAAAAATTAGAATTCCAACACCGCTTCAGAGATTAACGCAGGGCAAGGAAGAGGTGGAGGGCGTGTCAGGCACAATAATGAATCTTGTTGCCGACCTTGACAAGAGATTTCCCGGCATAGCCGAGAGAATATCAGATGGGGGCAAGATAAGGAGATTTGTTAATATATATGTTAATGAAGAGGACATAAGGTTTCTGAAGGCAGAGGATACAACAGTTAAGGACGGGGATGAAGTTTCTATTATTCCTGCCATTGCGGGTGGCGGAGAGCGTTAAAGGGTTATAGCGGCTGTTTACGCTATAACGCGGTAGACGCAATAACGTATTTTATATAGGAGGACTTATGAAGAAGCGTATTAAATTGACTTTTCCGCAGCGTCTCATCAAAGAGCCTGTTATATTTACAATGGCCAGGGAATACAATGTGATGCCTAATATCAGGCGGGCCAGGGTTACAGAGACTGTTGGAGAGATGGTTCTCGAGCTTGAGGGAACAGAAGAAAATCTTGAAAAAGGCATAAAATTCCTGAGAGAGCAGGGCGTAGATGTTGAACTTGTGGAAGGAGACATCATAGAGTAAAGCGGTATTGAGTTATGGCGTTTATGAGAAAATCTTTTGCGCTATAACACTGAACGCTCAACACTATAACTAAGAATTTATGACGATTGAAATCGATAAAAGTTCAAAAAAATTATGGAAGGGAATAATAGAAGAATACAGGGAGTTTCTTCCTGTTAACAGCGGGACTCCGGTCGTTACTCTGAAAGAGGGAAACACGCCTCTCATAAAGGCAGTGAACCTGAAAAAACATGGCATTGACCTTGAGATTTATTTCAAGTTCGAGGGTGCTAACCCAACAGGTTCTTTCAAAGACAGGGGCATGACGCTTGCCTTATCAAAGGCTGTTGAGGCCGGGTCAAAGGCAGTGATATGCGCATCAACCGGAAATACATCTGCCTCTGCCGCAGCTTATGCAGCAAGGGCTAATATAAAGGCAATAGTTCTTATTCCGCAGGGAAAGATTGCCCTTGGCAAGCTGGCCCAGGCATTGGTTCACGGAGCATACGTGCTTCAGATAGAGGGCAATTTTGACGAAGCGCTTAACATAGTCAAGATACTTGTTGAAAAACATCCGATAACGCTTGTTAATTCAATAAATCCATTCAGGCTGGAAGGCCAGAAAACAGCCGGCTTCGAGGTCTGCGACCAGCTTGGCTTTACACCTAAATATCATGTATTGCCCGTGGGCAATGCAGGTAATATTACTGCTTACTGGAATGGCTATAAGGAATATCACAAAAAAGGCAGGTCTGCATCTCTGCCTGTTATGCTCGGGTTTCAGGCAGCGGGCGCTGCGCCGATTGTTCTTGGCCATAGGGTAGAAAAGCCTGAGACAATAGCCACTGCAATAAGAATCGGCAACCCGGCAAGCTGGAAAGGAGCAGTAGCTGCAAGGGATGAATCAGGCGGAAGGATAGAGTCTGTAACAGACGAGGAGATACTGAAGGCCTACAGTCTTATTGCATCAACAGAAGGAATATTCTGCGAACCTGCATCTGCCGCGTCTCTGGCAGGTGTGATAAAGTTAAATAAAGAGGGTTATTTCAATGCAGGAGACACTGTAGTTTGCACTTTGACAGGCCACGGGCTTAAGGACCCTGATACAGTGTTCAGGGCTTCAAAAGAACCAATAAAGGTTAAAGCGGATATAGGCGAAGTAGAGAAGGCGTTGAAAGGGATTATCTAATCAGGATGCAAGATACAGGATACAGGATGCAGGTTTTGATCATGCATCATGAATCGTGCATCATGTATCGAGTGAAATAAAAGAAGGATTATTGAAATACATTGTAATAATCGGCGACGGAATGGCTGACAGGCCAATAAAAGAACTGGGGGAAAAGACCCCTTTGCAGGCAGCGTTCACGCCAAACATGGATAAGCTTGCAGGTGAGGGAATTATCGGCAGGGTCCGGACAGTGCCTGAAGGCCTTCATCCGGGCTCTGACGTTGCCAATTTGAGCATACTTGGATATGACCCGCTGAAGTTTTATACCGGCAGGGCGCCGCTGGAAGCAGCAAGCATAGGGATTGCTCTTAAGGATAATGATGTCGCTTTCAGGTGTAACCTTGTTACTCTCAAATTCAATAAGGACAAGACACAGGCAGTTATGCATGACTACAGCGGAGGCCATATTTCAACAGAAGAGGCCGGCCTGCTTATAAAAGGTATAGACAGGGAGCTTAGCTCTGAAAAGATAAAATTTTACAGAGGAGTGAGCTACAGGCATCTGATGGTATGGTCCGGCGGCGAGTCGGAAATAGAATGCGCTCCGCCTCATGACATATTGGGAAAAGATATAGCTGATTATCTGCCTGTCGGCTCCGGAGAAGAAATCATCAGGGAGCTGATGATAAATTCTGTTGATGTTCTTGAGAGCCATGCGGTAAACAGGGAGCGAATCAGTAAAGGCAAGAACCCTGCAAACAGCATCTGGCTCTGGGGACAGGGCAAGAAACCAAGATTGTCAAAATTCAGGGAAAGATATTCCATTGACGGTGCTCTGGTTTCAGCAGTGGACCTTACAAAGGGGCTTGGCATTTATGCGGGTTTTGAGATACTTCAGGTTCCCGGCATTACAGGCTGGCTTGACACCAATTATGTCGGTAAAGCAGAGGCAGCATTGAAAGCGCTTGAAAAAGTTGATTTTGTTTATATACATGTAGAGGCGCCTGATGAAGCAGGGCACTCCGGAAATTACAAGGATAAGGTTAAGGCAATAGAGGATTTTGACGCGCTGGTTGTCGGCACTGTTATGAAGGGGATAGAGAAATTTAAAGAATACAGAATTTTACTTATGCCTGACCATGCAACACCGATAGAGCTAAGGACCCATACCGGAGAGCCTGTGCCTTTTGTTATTTTTGACAGCAAACACAAAAAGAAGAATGAAGGCGTTGCCTATGACGAATCCATTACAGAGAGGAAAGATATAGTTGTGATTGAAGAAGGGTATAAACTCATGGATTATTTTATCAAGGGGGTCCAGTAGTAGTGCTCATAGTTCAGAAATACGGAGGCACATCTGTTGCCAATGTCGAAAGGATAAAGAATGTCGCGGCTCGTGTTGCAAGGACTGCAAAAGAAGGGCATAGGGTTGTGGTTGTTGTCTCTGCAATGTCAGGCGAGACAGACAAGATGATAAACCTTGCGCATCAGGTATCGTCAAACCCCAATGAAAGGGAGATGGACATGCTCCTTTCTTCAGGTGAAAGGGTCACCAGCGCTCTCACAGCCATGGCTATCGAAGACCTTGGATGCAAGGCCATGGCGCTTACAGGAAGGCAGATGGGGATAATAACGGATGATGTCCATACAAAGGCAAGGATAGCAAAAATTACAGGCGACAGGGCAAGAAAGGCCCTTGATGACGGTTATATAATCGTTGTTGCAGGTTTTCAGGGTATTACAGAAAATCAGGATGTCACAACGCTCGGCAGGGGAGGCTCTGACCTTTCAGCGGTTGCTATTGCAGCAGCCCTTAATGCGGACCTCTGCGAGATTTACACTGACGTTGACGGTGTTTATACAACAGACCCTAATATTGTTCCTGAAGCAAGGAAGCTTAAAAAGATTTCCTATGAAGAGATGCTTGAGCTTGCAAGCCTCGGCGCAAAGGTATTGCAGACAAGGTCTGTTGAATTTGCCATGAAATATAATGTTCCGACTGTTGTGAGGTCCAGCTTTAATGATAATCCGGGAACACTTGTTGTCAAGGAGGATAAAGATATGGAAGATGTCGTTGTAGCAGGAGTTGCTTATGATAAAAACCAGGTGAAGCTTACTATCCTGTCTGTTCCTGATAAGCCGGGGATTGCAGCAAGGATATTCAATGCAATTGCAAATGCAAATGTTGTTGTTGACATGATTGTCCAGAACGTAAGCAGCGACGGCAAGGCAGCTGATATATCATTCACAGTGCCGAAGACAGACAGCAAAAAGGCGCTGAAGATTACAGAGGAAATTGCAAAGGAGCTTGGCGCAAAGAGCGTTGCCTTAAGAGACGATATTGCAAAGATATCTATTGTAGGCGTAGGCATGAGGACCCATTCAGGAGTTGCGGCAAAGATGTTCGAGACACTTTCAAAGCATGGAGTCAACATATTGATGATAAGCACCTCAGAGATAAAAGTCTCGTGCGTGATTGATTCAAAATATACGGAGCTTGCAGTAAGGGTCTTGCATGATGTATTCGGACTGGCGGTCGGGAGCGACTCGCAGCGAGAGGCAAGGGCGTAATGAGCATTCTTGACTGCATAGGCAATACCCCTTTAGCAAGGCTCGACAAGATTAACCCGAACCCCAAAGTAAGGATATTAGCCAAACTTGAAGGAAACAATCCCGGCGGTTCCGTAAAAGACAGGATTGCTTATTATATGGTTCAGGAAGCTGAAAAATCAGGCAAACTCAAAAATGGCGCAACCATACTTGAGGCTACTTCCGGCAATACAGGGATTGGCCTTGCAATGGTCGGCACTGCGAAGGGTTATAAAGTTAAACTCGTTATGCCTGAGTGCGTGAGCATGGAAAGAAGAAAGGTCCTTGAGGCATTCGGAGCAGAGCTTGTCTTAAGTCCGGGGAATGAAGGAACAGACGGCGCAATAAGGCTTTGCCATAAGATATATGATGAAGACAAGGGCGGATATTTCATGCCTAACCAGTTTGACAACGAGGCAAACATAAAGGCCCATTATGAGACAACAGGCAAAGAAATATACGAGCAGACAAAGGGCGAAGTCAGTGTCTTTATTGCAGGAATGGGTACGACAGGCACCTTGATGGGTGCAGGCAGGAGGCTTAAGGAATATAACAGCAATATAAAGATTATCGGCATCGAGCCTTACCTGGGCCACAGGATACAGGGGCTTAAGAACATGAAGGAATCCATAGTGCCCAAGATATTCAATCCCTCAGCCCTTGATGAAAAGCTGAATGTAAATGACGATGATGCCTTCAACACAACAAGGCTTCTGGCCATGGAAGAAGGGCTTTTTGTGGGCATGTCCAGCGGCGCTGCAATGTGGGCTGCGATTAAGAAGGCCAAAGAGATGAAGGAAGGAACGATTGTTGTTATTCTGCCTGACAGGGGAGACCGGTACCTAAGCACCGCGTTATTCACCTCTGTCTGCGCAAAATGCCCGCCGTAGAAAATAATAAATTGTTGTTAAGAATAACCTCGGAATCAAACGTGACAAACCCCGCATTAAGGCTTGCAAAATTATCAGACCATAATTTAGACTATATTCAGCCTCATTGAAAGGAGTCTATATGAAACTAAGCGAAACTATAAAGCCTATAAGTTATATTAAATCTCATGCATCGGAAATTATCAGCGAAATATCCGAGAGCGGCAGCCCTGTTGTTGTAACGGTAAACGGAGAGGCGCGGGTAATAATTCAGGACATAAAGGAATATGAAAAAGACCGGGAGAGCATGGCATTGCTGAAGATCCTGGCAATGGGAAGAAAAGATATGCTTAAAGGCAGGCATAAACCAATTCATCAGGCCTTCAGCGAATTAAAGAAGAAAATACGCTCTGCCAGGAAGCCTTGAAATACGAAATCCATATTGATGATGTTGCGTTTGATGACCTTTACGCAATCGGCAGGTATGTGGCAAATAATGACTCGCCGGGAAAAGCTGAGCGCCTGCTTGACAACATACAAAAAGCCATGGTCTCTCTGGAGACGATGCCTGCGCGGGGCAGCCACCCGCCGGAGCTTCAACGCTGGGGAATTGTAGACTTTAGAGAAATATTTTTCAAGCCCTACCGTATCATATATGAAATTAGAGCCAAGAGCGTTTTCATTCATGCTGTTTTGGACGGCAGAAGGGATTTGCAGGACCAACTGCAGGAACGGGTGTTGAGGTAGAGGCGAATCAGCAAAATTTTTTTCCTACGCAAAATGCATGTTGCCTAATTGTATAAAAGTAAGAAAAATGATAAAATGTAAGAAAATATAGAATAAGGAGGAAAATATGCCTGTTGCAGTACTAACATCAAAAGGCCAGATGACGATACCAAAAGAGGTCAGAAAGGCATTGAACCTGAAACCATTGGAGAGGGTGATTATCGTTGTTGAGGGTAATCATGCTGTGGTTAAACCTTTAAGAGGCAATATCCTTGATATTGGAGGCTCGATTAAATTATCGGGTAAGGAAAAGCCGATAGCTTTCCACAAGGTGAGGGAAGCGGTTAAGAAGAAAATTGCTAAAAAGGCAGCAACAGACAGATAGCTATGAAGAAAAAATTCATTGATACTAATATGTTTCTTAGGTATCTGACCAAAGACGATCCTTTAAAATATGAAAAATGCAGGGGGTTTTTTAAAAAAGCAGTGGACGGCAAAATAAACCTTGCTACCTCTGGGATTGTGATAGCCGAATTGATATGGACGCTTTTGTCCTATTATAAGGCGACTAAGGCAGATGTTATCGAAAAAATATTAATCATTGTAAACACGGAAAATCTTCACATTCCTGATAAAGATATAATTGCAGATGCCCTTGTCCTTTACGGCAGAAAGAATATTGACTACATAGATGCATATAATGCTGTTTTTATGAAATATCATGGGATAACGTAAAATATTTTTCGCACAATTAAGTCATGGTGGCCTCGAATCTGGTAATGTAGTTTCGCTGAAAACAAAAAACCAGAGGAGGAACACCATGACACAAAGACATTGTAACGCAAAGAGAGG